>WBZS01000020.1_pt1 | contig 471966 bp, 415 predicted proteins | sample 5204201 | NCBI WGS metagenome assembly WBZS01 (sample SAMN12344357, study PRJNA552823) | activated sludge metagenome | biome: Activated sludge suspended growth; feature: Nitrification reactor; material: Wastewater; isolation source: activated sludge from nitrification reactor of wastewater... | reverse complement strand
GGCCTCTTCTGCAATCTCAACCTTGCGTCGGGGTAGCGGGATTCGAACCCACGACCTCTTCGTCCCGAACGAAGCGCGCTACCAAGCTGCGCCATACCCCGTGTCAAACCTGGATCAGCTTACCGCGTCGGATCGCCCGGGTGAAATCGGGTTCTCACCGGCGATCACTGATAGGACACGAACCACGGCGCCGGGCGCACCGCCATAGTCTGCTGCGGCGAGAACGTCGGCTGGTCTTCGGTGTAGAAGTTCTTCCAACCCATGTGAATGCCGGGCTGCAAGCCGGTGGTAAGCCGATTCCACGTCGACATCTTGACCGGTGGCGTGCCATGCCCGTCGGCGTGGATCATCACCGCCAATTCCGGATTGCTCGTGTTGATCTGGTCGCGATTGGCCAGCATGTCCGAGTCAAACTGGTGCAGCACAAACAGCTTCTGCGGCAGGTGGTTGTCGCGGACGAGCGCGGCCAGCCAATCCGAGACTTGGTTGACCTCCGCCGCCGCCACGGAGCCGATCTGCGTCAGATGCACTTGATTGGGCTTGAGCCGCCACTCTGAATCGAGGGCGAGCCCGACATGCGGGTACTTGAGCAGTTCGGTGTAGATCTTGGCCTGACTGAGGAAGTCCGAGCGACCCGGCTGCAGGTCCAGTGTGACGTAGACGCCAGCCTTCCCCGCCTCGATCACCCACGGCAGGATCGCGCTGGGATCGATCACGTTGGTGTACTTGTTCCCGATGCCCGGCGACGCCGACGCCACCGTCACGATAATCTCGAACGCTCCGATCACCTTCTCCTTGCTGAACGGCTGATAGCTCGCCGCCAGTCGTTGAGCGCGGGCGATCGACTGCGAAAGGTTTTGCCGGCCCAATGGGCCCAGCGCCGGCGAACCCGGCGATCCGTACAGCGCGACCATCCGCCGACCGGGGAACACCGTGTAGCCCCCACCGGGCAGCTCCGGTAGCGTGCGCGCCGCATCGATGCGAGAGGTGAGCAGTTTCGGCGTACCGAACTGCCCGCCGATGCCGATCACCCGGGCACCCGGGTGTCGCTTGACGAAATCGATGGCGTCGCCGCTGGCCCGCAGATCATTGCTGCTGACGACGATTCCGGTCGCACCGGCAGCGGACGCGGTCGCTACGGCGGCGGCGCTTCCCGGGCCCCCGGAGATCAGGACGAGCGTTGGTTCGGCGATGGCGGCCGACGCCGGGCCGGCGCGCCCCGCTAGGCCTGCGACCGCGATGCCGACGTCGGGGATCGTGGCCGGGTCGACCGCTTCGGCGGTGCCCGCACCGAGGCGGGCCAGTTCGCGTTTAACCGGGTCGATCGATGTCGGGCCCACGTCCAAGAGTGGGACACGGCGCTTCACCGCTGCTTCCGCACTGCGCGCGACCACCTCGGGCGGCGCATCGTCGCGAATCAGGACCACCGACCGCGACGTCGGGAACATCGCGCGACTCGTGATGATCGCGTCCGGTTCGTTCGGATTGCCCAACACGCTCGAGTGCTGCTGCACGTCCCCCAGATCCGTCCCTCGCGCCGGCGAATCGCCAACCAGCACCCACGCTGCGACGAGCATCGCGACGACACCCGACACACCGCCCGCAAGCAGCAGGTGTCGTCGATCAGTCAACGTTGGCCACACAGCGCGATCAGACTCCCGGGGTGTCAGTCGTCGCCGTCGGCGTCTGCGTACGACTCGTCGAACGAAACACGGGGGGTGCTGACCGCGTGGTAGACCGCCCAGGCCGCATACCCGAGCGCAGCGATGCCAAATCCCGCGGCGAGGACGGCGGCGATAACCTTCGCCGTGGTCGCGGTGAAGCCGTCCAGCGGTGCGAGTGTCACCGCCAGCCCCAAGGACAGGGCGAGGCCGAGCAGTGAGAATGCTGCGGCCCGAACCTTTGGACCCACCACCGACACATAGAACAACCGGCGATAGATCGCGGTTTCAAACTCTTCAACGGCCGCCAGTCGAACGGCGTCGTCGCCCGCGGCGTCGCGCAGGTCGCGCGATAGCGACGCATCGCGGGCCAATGCGGTGGACTCACGCCGTCGGTACGCGACGAAGGCCACGAGGGCGAGCGTCACCGCCACCAGCAGCACCGGCAATCCACCCGAGAAAAGATTTGCTTCCTTCACGAGTGATCACGGTACCGCAGGCGGGTTCACCCGCCCGCGGCCGATCGAGATGCGGCTCACACCGTGGCGGTCACGGTATGCGCGATGTTGCCTTTCGTCGCCTTCGAATACGGGCAGAAGCCGTGTGCGGCCTGGGCGATTTCATCAGCCTTCGCCTGGTTCATTCCCGGTAGCGAAACGGCGATGTCGGCGACCAGCCCGAATCCGTTGTCCACGAGATCTTTACCGATCCCGGCGGTCACCGTGACCGTCGCGTCGTCAGGAATGGCGACGCCTGCATTCTTGGCGACCAGGCGCAGCGCGCCCAGAAAACAGGCCGCATATCCGGCCGAGAACAGCTCTTCGGGGTTCGCGCCCCTTCCGCTTCCGCCGAGCTCGACTGGCGGCTGCAGATCCAGCTTGACCCGCCCGGGCCCGGACTCAACGTGGCCGTCCCGGCCACCGCCGGTGGCGGTCGACGATACGCGGTAAGCAACCTCAACACTCATTCTTCATTCCTCCATTTTTTAGTGGGCCCATCTGCCGCGAACCGGCGTGTCGATCACGCTCTGCCACCGTCGGATCGCAGCAATTTGCCGGCGCGCAGCGCGCGCGGCGCCGGCAGCCACCTGCCGACTGCGGGTCGCAGCGTGCACAGGGCCGCCAGCATCAGCGCACCGAACTGGATCCAGCCCACGATCACCATCGACGGTGCGTTGTCGGCGAACCGCAGTAGGTCCATTCCAGTGGGGATGCAGACCAGATTGATCAGCACCGCCGCCAGAAAGATGCTTCGGCTGTTGCGACTGTGGTGGACCGACACCCCCCGCAGCAGTAGGAACTGCACGACGAGGAGCGCGACGATCGCCATCAGCATGACCGGCGGAAGCAGGTGTGCGAGTCCGTGGAATCCGTCGGCCGGCATCGATGGGGGATTTGCCGCCTTGGTCGCCTTGGCTGCGGCTTCGGCGATGGCCCGTTCCATGTCGGTGCGGAGGCGCTCCTGCAGCGAACCAGAGATCGACCCCAGGTTGATCAGTAGAAACACCGCCGAGGCAAGGCCTGCAGCGGCCGCAATCCACCAGCACACCCACGCGTCGCGAACGAGGGCCGCCGGCGGCGGCCCGGCCGGCTCGTCACGGGTCGGGTACGCGACATGGGACTCGGCCGAGGTGCGGGTCAGTTCCGCCATATCCATCTCGTCCAGCTCAGCTTGGCTGGGGATCGGATCGCGATCATCGTCGTGGGGAACTGTCATGCCTTCGATACTGCCACCGACCGCGTCCATAGGGATGACGACGGACTATCCTTAGCCACATGGACGCCTCCATCCCGATTGTCGGCCGTGTACGCGGCGCGGCGGCGGGAACACTGTGCGCTGGGGCCGCTCTGCCCGCCCACAGCCTCGGCGGCGGCGAACTGCCCTCGTCGGGGACCCTGATCGTGCTGGCCGCATTCGGCGCGACCATCGGGGCAGTCGTCGCCCGATCATCGGGGCGACTTCCCGGGCTCATCGCTGCGTTGTGGGTCGGCCAGCTCGTCGGACACCTCCTCCTCGGTGCGATGGCGGGCCACGGCACCCCTTGGTCGACCGCCATGCTGGCCAGCCATACCGTCGCCGCCGTCGTCGTCGGTGTGTGTCTGTGGTTCGGCGAGCACCTCGTCGCGCTGCTCGCCTCCTCGGTCCGGCGATGGCTGGTCCGCACGTCGCCGCACGCTCCTGCCGAACAGCGAATCACACCACGGATCTGGTCCGACAGTGCCGACCATCCCCAGTTCCTCATCGGATCGCGTGCGCCCACCCGGGGTCCCCCGGTCGCTCTCGCCCGCTAGTCCAAATCCGTAGACTCCCTAGTCGGCCGCTCCTGTATGGGAGCGGCTCGCTGCCACACCCTTCACCCCACTGAAAGCGAGTTCGTCATGTCGATCACCACCACCCGCCCGAGCCGTCGACGTCGCGTCGCCACCGCATTGTTCGCCGCCGTCGCCACCGCGGGCCTCCTCGCCGGCTGCGGCGACAAGGCCTCGGAGTCCGCCCCGCTGACCGTCACCGACCAGTGGGTCAAGGCCGCACCCTCGGGGATGACCGCGGCGTTCGGGACACTGACCAATAAGGGCTCCGCCCCCGTGCACATCGTGTCGGCCTCGTCGCCGGCGGCCGGGCGCACCGAGATCCATGAGGTTGTGCCGGTCAACGGTGCGATGCAGATGCGACAGAAGCCGGGCGGGCTGGTCATTCCGGCGGGCGGTTCGCTGACCCTCAAGCCCGGCGGCGACCACATCATGCTGTTCGACCTCCCGGCCGCGATCACCGCGGGCCAAGAAGTGAAGGTCACGCTGGTGCTGGCTGACAAGTCCACCGTCGAGTTCACCGCGCAGGCCCGCGACTTCCCCGGGGCGAATGAAAAATACGGCCACTGACGTGCCCGATTCACCCTCTGCTCGACTGTCGCTGAGCCGGCGGCGTCTCCTCACCGGGAGCGCCGCCGTGCTCGGCGCGGCCGGTATCGGTGCCGCCGCGGCGACCGCGGCAACCCGGTCGGAGGCAACGGCACCGACGGTCCCCTTCTTCGGCCCACACCAGGCCGGGATCACCACGCCGCCGCAAGCCCACGCCCACTACATCGCCCTGGACCTTCGGCCCGGCGCCGGGGCCGATGAGGCGGTCGCACTGCTCAAACTATGGACCACCGACGGTGCGCGCCTGACCGCCGGTACGTCCGCACTGGCCGATACCGAACCCGAACTGGCCCAGGCCCCGGCGCGATTGACGATGACGGTCGGATTCGGCCCCACCTTCTTCGACCGGGTCGGACAGTCCGGGCGGCGCCCGCCATCGGTGAGGCAACTGCCGCACTTCCAGATCGACCGCCTCGAGGAGCGCTGGACCGGCGGTGACCTGCTACTCCGCGTCGCCAGTGATGATCCGGTGACGGCCGCGCACGCGGTGCGCGTCCTGCTCAAGAATGTCCGCACACTCGCCACCATTCGCTGGACCCAGCGCGGATTCCGGAATGCGGTCGGCACGCACGCGCCGGGCCAGACGATGAGGAATCTGATGGGCAACCTCGACGGCACCGTTAACCCCACCCCGGGGGCCGACGTCGACGGTGTCGTGTGGGCCGACGGCAGCGGCCAGCAGTGGTTCGCCGGTGGCACGACCATGGTGGTGCGCCGGATCGCGATGCTGCTCGACACCTGGGACGAGCTCGACCCGGATGCGCGGGACTTGACGATGGGCCGCCGTCAGGACAGTGGCGCCCCGCTGACCGGGACGCTCGAGCACGACGTGCCGGACTTCACGCGCACACGCGACGGCATCCCGATCATCCCGGCCAATTCGCACATAGCGCGCGCCCACGCCCGCACGCCGGCCGAACGATTTCTGCGGCAGGCCTACAACTACGACGACCCACCACCAGCGGGTACGACGACGAACGCCGGCCTGATCTTCGTGACCTACCAGCGCGACATCGATACCCAGTTCCTCCCGGTGCAGCGCCGCCTGGCGCAGGCCGATGCGCTCAACACGTGGACGAGGCCGATCGGCTCGGCGGTCTTCGCGATCCCGCCGGGGGTACACGACGGCCAGTTCCTCGGCCAGGGGCTATTCGAGTAGCAGGAGCCCGGTCAGCCGCGAGTGATGCGGAGTATCCGTCCGGCGGTCGCCTGCCACATCGTCCCATCCGGCCCGATGGTGCCGGTCAGCTCCAACGGCTCGTCAAGCGGGGCCACTCCCACCGGAACCGTCACCGCCCGGCGGCCGGTGCGGAAGTCCGAGCCGATGAGGTATACCGGACCGAGCTGTTGCGGCCCCGGCCCCAGCGGTCCATATCCAAGCGCATAGACCAGGCCGTCGCCACGCGCCAGCCGGGGCAGCGTCGCGATTCGATCGTTGTTCTCCCATACCCGACGACATCCCGCAGCAGTGACGTCGACCCGCGTCGAGCCGCCGGAGAACACCGCCGACGGCGGCCGGGCCGGGCCGGTTTGTGCCTGTGGCGGGTATTGGTAGCCATAGGTGCTCGGGATGACGAGGGCATTGCCAAGGGCAAGGATCGAGTTCTCTGTGCCCGGGCCGCTGCGTCCGAAGGCAGGCATCCGGCAGATCAAGCCGCCGTCGTCGCTGCGGTAGACCAGCAGGTGCGGGACCCGGTCGGCGTTGTCAACGATGGCCACCCATCGGTCTCCGTCCGGCCCGAAGTAGGTCGGCGTGGTGCCCGATCCCCAGGTCAGCTGCCCCGGTTTGCGGGCCGACCCACGATCGTAGGCCCGACGCCAACGCGGGTACGGCCGACCATCGGGCCCGGCGACCATTTCGTACAGCGCATGGGTGGTCAATACTGATACCCCCGTGGGCCGCACCGACAACCCGTTGCCGAGTTGCTCGCCGCGCGGCAGTCGCATCGACGCGATGCGGGGCTTCCCCTGCACCGTCGACACTGTGCCGACGACCCCGTTGGTGCTGACGAACCAGATACGGCCTGCAAAGTCTGGGGCGAGCCCGGTGATGGCGTCGCCGGCTGCCAGGTGGCCCGCGAGCGAGATCCGCTGGTCGACGAAGAGTCGCGGCGCCCGAATCCCGCCACGGTGGCCCACGCGCACGATGGCTCCCGAACCGTCGGCAACGACGACTCGACCCGCCGCGTCGAGGTATCCGTAGACACCGCCGAGTACCCCGCCCTTGCTCAGCGGCAGTCGGGCCAGCACCGCCGCGGTGCGCGGGTGGAGCAGTGTCACCGTCGGGACCGCGACACCGCCAGGGCCGACGAACTGGGTGCACAGTGACAGTGGGATGCCGTCCCAGCCGAGGAAGGTCGTCGCACACGCCCCACCCGGCACCGTCGATGCGGCCAGTCGTGCCCGGCGACCGGGGCCCCGATACGGCGTCGAGTCGGTCGACGCCAAGTCGCCGTGCATCAGTGAGGTACCGGCCGGCCCGACATCAACTCCGATCGCCGCCGGGGAATTCGGCTGGGGCGCGGCAGCGGCGTCGGTGCTCGGTGCTAGCAGACCGCTCGCACCGAGAAGTGCGACCGCACCGGCCGCCAATAAGATCCGCATGGTGCCAGTTGTTCGATCAGTCTGCGAACGCCGACATCAGATAGCTCGTCGCCGGGATCAGGTTGGGCACCTTGGCCACCGCATGGGTGATTCCGGTACCGGGCAGCAGGGGCGGCGTGCCGTCGTTCAGCAGCGACACCGCCACCCCCTTTCCGCGCCACTCGTCGTAGAGGCGTCGGGCGGCACTGTAGGGCACGAGGTCGTCGGCGGGTGCCGCTTCGATGAGGACCGGCGCCTTGGGTCGGCCGTTGCCGACTCGCTGGGCCGCAAGGGTCTTCTGCAATTCGGGGGTGCGCGCGATGAGCTGGCCCAGCGATTCGCCGCTCTGCGTCCACAGGTTGCTCCGCCGTGCGCCGTAGGCGAAGCCGGTGTCGGTGATGCACTGGTTGGCCACGGCGGCCAGCATAGTCGTGCCGGCCGCGTTCAGGTCGCGGTGGAAGGCTGCGCGCGCGTTGGGGTAGCGCACATTCAGACCGTTGATCAGGTAGCCGATCGTGCCCGCGTCGTGCGTCCCGTCGACCTGGTTGATCGCGGCGATGACATCGACGAGCGGAGCGCCCGCGTGCACCGCCCGGACGTCGAGTTCGGGTGCGTAGTCAGGTGCGATCTCTGCGGCTGCGGCGGCCGCGCCCCCACCCTGCCCGTACCCGGAGAACCCGACCGGCGCAGTGCCGGGCGCATCGGCGAGTTTGAGGGCCGCCCGCGCCGCGTCGATCATCGCGTACCCCTGCTCCGCACGGTTGAGGTAGGTGGCGACGCCGGGGGTACCCATGCCGACGTAGTCGGGCACCGCCACGCGCACGCCGTTGTTGAGCAGAAGAAGCATTTCGGGGATGACGAAGTTCAATGCCAGGCTACCCTTGCTCGGATCGAAAGCGGCGGGCGTACCCATCAGCTTCGATGGCGCGCACTGGTCGCCCTGACCGACGGTGCCCGGCCCGATGACCACGGTGGGACGCGGCCCGCCCCTGGTCCACGCGCCCAGCGGTTCGACGACGGTTCCGGTCGCGGCCACCGGATCCTTATCGGTGTAGCTCGTCATGTACATGATGCGCGTCGCCCGCCCGGGCAGCATCAGGGGCATCGATTGCGTGCGGACGAGGACGCCCGGCTGCGCCGCGGCCGGCCCCACCTTGTCCGGCGGCGTGTAGAAGTCCGCCGCGTCAGCGCGCGGCGCACCGCCGATCACTCCACCGACGGCGACCAGCGCAGCGATGATCGGCACCGCCATACGGAAAGGGCGACGCCGAAACCCGACACAACAGTGACGCATGAGGCCAAAGTAAACTGTGGTGCGCGGCGGCTTCCAGTGTCGTAGCGCTTTCGCAACCCGCTGTTGCCAGACTGCAACGATGCGCGGGGTCCGCGCGTTATCAGCGCGGGATCACCCGTCGCCGGACTTACTCTTTCCCGAATTGCCGCAGCTCAATCCTCATCGGCCGTATCCGCCGCGTCGTTACGCTCCCGGGCGATCTCCAAGGCGCGCTGCGCTGTCGCCTCGTCGGGATAAGGCCCCATCCGGTCCATGACACTGCCGTGCTTGCCCCGGGTCACGGTGCCGGTCGAGATCTCGTAGTACCACTGCTCGTCGTCGCTCATGGTTGTGAGCCTAATGGCCCAGCGCCTGAGAAGCCCGTGAACCCACACCGTTTCGGCAACGCGACACCAATCGGCGCGGCACTGCCGAAACCGCGACGCAGATGGGCCGCTAGACCAGGAGTTCGGCGATCTGAATGGTGTTGAGCGCCGCGCCCTTGCGCAGATTGTCGCCGGAGACGAACAAGGCCAGACCTTTGCCGCCGGGGACTCCCGGGTCAGTCCGGATCCGGCCCACCAGCGAGACGTCCTTGCCGGCCGCAGCGAGCGGCGTCGGCACGTCAACCAGTTCAACGCCGGCAGCGGCGCCGAGGATCGCGCGGGCCTGCACGGGGCTCAGCGGCCGGTCGAATTCGGCATTGATCGACAGCGAGTGCCCGGTGAAGACCGGCACGCGCACGCAGGTACCACTGACCAAGAGGTCGGGCAGGCCCAAGATCTTGCGCGACTCGTTACGCAGCTTCTGATCCTCGTCGGTCTCCTCAGACCCGTCGTCGACGATCGACCCGGCCAGCGGGATGACGTTGAACGCAATCGGCGCGACATACTTCACCGGCGCCGGGAACAGCAACGCTGAACCGTCATGCACGAGTTGCTCCGCATCCCCCGCGGTCGCGCGAATCTGCGACGCCAGTTCGTCGACGCCGGCCAGCCCGCTGCCGGATACCGCCTGGTAGGACGAAATGATCAACCGGCGCAGCCCCGCCGCCTCGTGCAACGGCTTGAGCACCGGCATTGCGGCCATCGTCGTGCAGTTCGGGTTCGCGATGATGCCCTTGGGCGGATTCTTCGCGAGCTCCCCGTTGACCTCGGCGACCACCAGCGGGACGTCGGGATCCTTGCGCCACGCCGACGAGTTGTCGATGACGGTGACACCGGCCGCGGCGAACCGCGGCGCCTGCTCGCGCGACATCGTCGCGCCCGCGGAGAACAGTGCGATATCCAACCCGCTCGGGTCGGCGGTGGCCGAATCCTCGATGACTATCTCGCCGCCGGCCCACGGCAGCTTCTTGCCCGCCGAGCGCGGCGACGCGAAGAAGCGCACCTCGTCGGCCGGAAACCCGCGCTGCGCGAGGAGTGTCCGCATGACAGCGCCGACCTGCCCGGTCGCGCCGACCACACCGATCCTGGCACCCATCGCTACCGCCCTGTTCCCGCGTAGACGACGGCTTCCTCGTCGGTGCCGAGGTCGAATGCATCGTGCAGGACGCGCACCGCCTCGTCAAGATCGGTATCACGGCACAGCACCGAGATCCGGATCTCCGACGTGGAGATCAGCTCGATGTTGATCCCCGCCGTCGCCAGGGCCTCGCAGAACGTGGCCGTGACACCGGGATGCGACCGCATACCGGCACCGACGAGCGACACCTTGCCGATGTGGTCGTCGTAGAGCACCTCGGAAAACCCGATCTCCTCGCGCAGCCCGTTCAGCTTCTCCACGGCTACCGGGCCCAGCTCGCGCGGCAAAGTGAAGGTGATGTCGGTCTTCCCGGTCTCCACCTTGGAAATGTTTTGCAGCACCATGTCGATATCGATCTCGGCGTCGGCGACCGCGCGGAACACCATTCCGGCCGACCCGGGCGTGTCGTCAAGGCCCACGACGGTGACCTTGGCCTCGCTGCGGTCGTGCGCAACGCCGGTGAGAATCGCTTCTTCCACGGGAATGTCCTCCATCGATCCGGTCACCATTGTGCCGGGCTTGTTCGAGTACGACGAGCGCACATGAACGGGAACGTTGTAGCGCCGCGCGTATTCCACACAGCGCAGCATGAGCACCTTCGCCCCGGTGGCCGCCAACTCGAGCATCTCCTCGAAGGAAACGGTGTCGAGGCGGCGGGCGTTGGGCACGATGCGCGGGTCTGCGGTGTAAACGCCGTCGACGTCGGTGTAGATCTCGCAGACATCGGCGCCCAGCGCCGCAGCGAGTGCGACGGCTGTCGTGTCCGAACCGCCGCGGCCAAGGGTGGTGACGTCCTTGGTGTCCTGGGCGACGCCTTGGAAGCCCGCGACAAGGACAACCTTTCCCTCATCGAGCGCAGCACGCACGCGACCCGGGGTCACGTCGATGATCTTCGCCTTGCCGTGGCTGCTCGTCGTGATCACGCCCGCCTGCGACCCGGTGAACGACTGTGCCCGGGCGCCCAGCGAAGCAATCGCCATGGCGACCAGCGCATTGGAGATTCGCTCGCCCGAGGTGAGCAACATGTCCATCTCGCGCGGCGGGGGTGCCGGGTTGACCTGCTGGGCCAGATCCAGCAGCTCGTCGGTGGTGTCGCCCATCGCCGACACGACCACGACGACGTCGTCGCCGCGCTTTCGCGTCTCCACGATGCGCTCGGCGACCCGGCGGATGCGCTCGGCCGTTGCGACCGACGATCCACCATACTTTTGCACTACGAGCGCCACCGGAAGTTGCCTCTCTTCACCTGGGATGTTGCCGACGGCCAAGTCTACCGGGGCGATGGTGGACGCCCCGCACACCCACCTTGCCGATACGATCGCCGACGTGCCCACCTCTGCACCCGACGACGCCCTAGACCTCGACGAGGACGAGGACGAGCGGCGCGCGCGGCGGCGCCCCGCACCGCGCGACCTCGTCGATGATTGGGCCGTGCCGATCCTGGCTTTTTGGGCGGTCCGCCTCGTCGGTGTCGCGGTGCTGGCCCGATTCGCAGATCTACGGGGCACGTCACTACCGGCCGCGCTGCAGCTGTGGGACGGAAAATGGATGTTGGCGATCGCGCAATACGGGTACGGCGCGGTCCCGGCGACGCACACCGATGCGTATGGCGTCCACACCCCCGACACCGCATTGGCATTCTTTCCCGGTTACCCCTATCTGGTTGCGGCGATCGCCAAGCTACCCGGCCTCAACACCTATGGGGCCGCGATCCTCGTCACCGTCGCGACCGGCGCCCTGGCGGCGGTCGCGACGGCACGGATCGGGCGTTGGTGCGCACGCGCGATGATGGGGTGTGACGTCGACGATGCGCGGGCGCGGACTGCGGGACTGGTGCTGCTGGTGCTGTTTGCGGCCGCACCGATGGGAGTCGTGCTATCGATGGCCTATACCGAAGCCCTGTTCTGCGCGACAGTCGCCTGGTCGCTGGTAGGAGTCCTGGAGAAGCGCTGGCTGCTTGCGGGGCTCGCCGCAATGGCTGCGGGGCTGATCCGGCCCACCGGTGTCGTGCTCATCGCCGTGGTCGTGGTGGCCGCATTCGTCGCCGCCGCCGGCATACTCCACCGCAAGCCCGAAGGCCGGCGCCCGGAACGGGGCACCTGGCGTGCGTGGGCCGCGATTCTCATCGCCCCGCTCGGGTACCTCGGCTATCTGGGTTTCGTCTGGCGACGCACCGGCTCGCCACTGGGCTGGTTCGACATCCAGACCGCAGGGTGGGGCACCGAATTCGATTGGGGCAGAGAAACTTTTCGGTTCGTAAACCAAACCCTCACCAGTTCCGCCGAGGTCGCGCCGGTCGCCACCGCACTGGTCATTCTCGCAACCCTCGCGCTGATCGGCATCAACATCGTTGCCCGCACACCGTGGCCGATCGTCGCGTACGGCACCCTCGTCACGGTGACGATCTTGGCATCGAGCGGGCTGATGATGAGCCGGGCCCGCCTCCTCCTTCCCGCCTTCGTGCTGCTCGTCCCGATCGCGAACCTGCTCGCCCGCCAGCGCCCGGCGGTGCGCAACGCCGTGCTCGCCGGCGTGGTGGCCGTCAGTTCGTGGTTCGGCGCCCACATGCTGACCGTCTATCCGCACGCGATGTAGCCGCGGTGGGCACAGTCGGCGGTCCGGCGACGACCGTCTACAGTCACGCGATGTGAGCACCAACCGACGATGGTGGGGACTGGGCGTACTTCTGCTACCCGTCCTCCTGGTCTCCATGGACGTGTCCGTGCTGTTCCTGGCGATGCCGCAGTTGTCCCGGCATCTTGATCCCTCGCCCACCGCCGCCCTATGGATTCTCGACTCCTACAGCTTCGTGATCGCAGGACTGCTGATCACCATGGGCAGCCTCGGTGACCGCATCGGCCGCCGGCGACTCTTGTTGATCGGTGCGACGATCTTTGGCGCCGGATCACTCCTGGCCGCGTTTGCCGGGTCTCCGGGGATGCTGATCGCCGCACGGGCACTGATGGGCTTCGGTGGGGCAACGCTGCTGCCGTCGAGCCTGGCGATCATCTCGACGATGTTCCCCGACAGCCGGGAGCGCTCCCGGGCGATCGGGGTGTGGACGGCCGCGTTCGCCGGCGGTGCGGCAGTCGGCCCGATCGTGGGCGGCCTGCTCCTGCACCACTATTGGTGGGGCTCGGTGTTCCTGATCAATGCGCCGGTGGTGCTAGCCCTGTGGTTCGCCGCCTCCTTGCTGCCCGCCGACTCGCGCGACATCGATTCCGCCCCTTTCGACCTGTTGGGCGTGTTGCTGTCGGTGGCCGGCATTCTTGGCGTGGTTTACACGATCAAGCACGTAGCGCTGGCCGGGATCGATGCGACGACGATCGTCATCGGGGTCGCGGGCGTCGCGCTACTCGCCTGGTTCATCGCGCACTGCTCGCGCGCCGAGCATCCACTGGTCGACCTGCACCTGCTGCGCAACCCGCGCTTCGCCGTGGCGATCTGCACCACGCTGGCGGCGATGATGTCGCTGGCCGCGACAACCTATCTGGTCAATGAATACCTGCAGTCGGTCACCGATCGGGATCCGCTGGGTGCCGCGGTCCTGGGGATTCCCATGGCGGCCACGGTCTGCGTGTTCTCGCTCGGGTCGGCAACGATCGTCGCGCGAGTCGGCCTCCGTCGCGCGTTCATCGCCGCACTGCTGGTGTGTGCGGCCGGAATGCTCACACTGCAAGGAACCGGCGTGCACGACGGTCTGTGGGCCTTCCTCGTCGGGTCCGCGATCGCTGGTGTCGGTTACGGCACCGCATTCAGCCTCGTATCCGACGTGGCCGTCAGTTCGGTTCCGCCCGAGCGCGCCGGCGAGGCGACGGGCATCTCCGAGACCAGCTTCGAACTGGGCCAAGCACTGGGGCTGGCCCTCCTGGGCTCGCTGGCCGCCATCGTCTTCGCGCGTACGCTCGACCCCACCGGCCCGGCGTTTCGTGGAACGCTGACCGACGCGATCACCGCAGCGGGCGGCGATGGGCGCCTCGTCGATGCCGCGAAGTCCGCTTTCCTGACCGGCATGCACACGGCCCTGGGTACCGCCGCGGTCATCCTGCTCGTCATGGCCGCGATTACAGCGGCGGTGCTGCCCCGCGAAGAACAGCGCAGCGCCGCCGACTGAGCCGGCCTGTCAGCTGAGCCGGCCTGTCGCCGGTCAGAAACTTGCGCAGGTCGCCCGGGCCTTGTCCAGCGCCGCGCCGAACCGGGCACGACCCTTGGCGGCCTCCCCCGGAGTGCCGAACACACCGACCGCCTCTGCCGCTTCGAGGCCGACCGTTTCGGCGGGGTGGGCTTTGCGCCACTCGTCGTCCTTGGCCTTGCGCTGTTTCGCGGTGAGCATGATGCCCTCCTGAAAGTGCCCGCGGTAGTGGGCGTCCTCGGTGATCTTCGCCCACACCTGGGGATCGTTGCCGGCCAGCGCCTTCTCCGTCTGTCCATAAGTGCAGGCCGTCCCGGGAACCGGAGTCGTCGCCGGAATCGGCTTCGCCGCCGGACCGTGTACCGGCATCGGCGCGGCGTGGCCAACCCCGGCCGGCAATATCCAGACGGCTCCGGCGCCCGCGATCGCGGTGGCAACGGTACGACGCAACGCACTCATGTGTGGTTCTCCCCTTCGACGATGCCCGCCGCGCGCACCGCGCGACGAACCGGGCTCGCGGCCGGTGGCCCGGCCACCCTGACGACTTCTCCCTTGGCCAGCAAAAGAGTACCCGGGTCCGCACCTCGCAACGACGATGGTGCCGCCCCGGAAGCCCCGAACAGCACCATCATCGAGCGTCGAACAATTGATCAGAACTGCGAGCAGGTGGCCTTCACGCGCTCCATCGTGGCCTTGCGATTGGCCTTCATCTGCGCCTTCTCCTGCGGCGAGCGCAGCGAGATGTTGTTGTCCTTGAAGAACTTGAACACGTTGGCCTCGGCCGGATGATCGCGCTTCCACTGGTCCATCTTGGTCTTGCGCTGCTCCTTGGTGAGCACGACCATCTGCTCGAAGTGCGCACGACGTTCCGGCGTGGCGTTGATCTTCTTCCAGGTGGCCGGATCTTCCTTGGCGAGCGCCTTCTCGACCTGGCCGAGGTTGCAGCTGGTCTGCGGGACCATCGTCGACTGGGGGACGGGTTTGGCTGCGGGAGCCGGTGCGGCGTTGGCCACTCCGGTGGCCAGCAACGACGCAGCGCCGACGCCGACGATGACGGTGGCGACTTTTTGACGCAGAGCACTCATGGTTGTCTTTCCTTTCGGGGATTCTCGTCATCGCAATGCACGGGACGAGCGGGACTGACTTCATCAACCTTCGTCACCGAAGCTGACGGTTTGCTGAGGGCAGGGGCAGAGAGTCCTGATTATTGCCCAGCCACCCCCGACCGGGTAGTCTCTCGGCTATGCAGCGTGCACTTCTCCTCGGTTGCCGCGGCGGGGTCTGAACCGACCGGCCCTCCGCCGCGGGCCAGTTTGCGCGCCGGTCATCTTCCACCAACATTTTGGAGATTGACCCTCATGACTACTTCAGATTCTTTCGTCGCCCGTCAGGGCACGCGGATCATCGAACCGTCCGGCCCCAAGGCTGACGGGCAGCCCGCCTGGAATCCGCAGCGCGGATCTGCGATGCCGGCCCACCGCTACCGATCCTTCGCCGGCGAGGTCGAAAAGATTTCACTGCCCGACCGCACCTGGCCGGACCGGGTCGCGTCCCGCGCGCCGCTGTGGTGCGCGGTGGACCTGCGCGATGGGAATCAGGCGCTGATCGACCCGATGAGCCCGGCCCGCAAGCGCCGCATGTTCGACCTGCTGGTCCGCATGGGCTTCAAGGAGATCGAGGTCGGCTTCCCCTCCGCGAGCCAGACCGACTTCGATTTCGTCCGCGAGATCATCGAGGATGACGTCATCCCCGACGACGTCACCATCCAGGTGCTGACGCAGTGCCGCGACGAGCTCATCGAGCGGACCTTCGTGGCCTGCCAGGGAGCGCCCCGCGTCATCGTGCACTTCTATAACTCGACGTCGGTACTGCAACGACGCGTCGTGTTCCGCGCCGACAAGGACGAGATCACCGCGATCGCGACCCACGCCGCGCACAAGGTCCTCGAGGAGCAGGCGAAGTACCCGGACACGCAGTGGCGCTACGAATACTCGCCGGAGTCCTACACCGGCACCGAGCTGAGCTATGCCAAGCACGTGTGCGACGCGGTCAGTGAGATCATTGCGCCGACGCCGGAGAACCCGCTGATCATCAACCTGCCGGCCACCGTCGAGATGGCAACGCCCAACGTTTACGCCGATTCCATCGAGTGGATGAGCCGCAATCTGGAGCGTCGCGACTCGATTCTGCTCAGCCTGCATCCGCACAACGATCGCGGTGAAGCCGTCGCGGCCGCCGAGCTCGGCTACCTCGCCGGCGCCGACCGCATCGAGGGCTGCCTGTTCGGCAACGGCGAGCGCACCGGGAACGTCTGCCTGGTGACCCTGGGCATGAACTTGTTCTCCCGCGGCATCGACCCGCAGATTTCCTTCTCCGACATCGACGAGATCCGCCGCACGGTGGAGTACTGCAACCAGCTGAACGTCCCCGAACGGCACCCGTACGGAGGCGATCTCGTCTACACCGCGTTCTCCGGCAGCCATCAGGATGCAATCAACAAGGGCCTCGACCAGATGAAGATCGACGCCGATGCGGCCGACTCCGACGTCGAGGACATCCTGTGGCAGGTCCCCTACCTGCCCATCGACCCGATGGACGTCGGACGCACCTACGAGGCGGTCATCCGCGTCAACAGCCAGTCCGGCAAGGGCGGGGTTGCCTACATCATGAAGGCCGACCACGGCATGAACCTGCCCCGGCGCCTGCAGATCGAGTTCAGCCGCGAGATCCAGAAGTTGACCGACGGCGAGGGCGGCGAGGTGTCGCCCAAGGAGATGTGGGACGTCTTCGCACAGGAGTACCTCAGCCCGATCCACCCGCTGGAGCGGATGCGCCAGCACGTCAACGCCTCCGACACCGATGGTGGCGAGGATGCGGTGACCGCCGTCGTGAAGGTCGACGGGGTGGAGAAGGAGATCGAAGGGCGCGGCAACGGCCCGCTCGCCGCATTCGTCGATGCGCTCTCAACCGTCGGGTTCGATGTGCGCGTCCTCGACTACTCCGAGCATTCCCTGACCACCGGCGACGACGCGAGTGCGGCCGCCTATGTGGAGGCCGAGATCAACGGCGAGACCATCTGGGGCGTCGGCATCGCACCGTCGATCACCACCGCGAGCCTGCGCGCCGTCGTGTCCGCGGTCAACCGCGCGCACCGCCCGGTGGCCCCCGAACTCGGCGAACAGGCCGCGCGCACCTGGGCGCCGTAGAGCCCGGGCCCACCGGCTGGCGATAGTCGCGTCAGTCGCCGACCTGCACCGGCGGCGCCTGCTCGTCGGCGGTTCCGGTGAGCGCGTCCATCTCCTCGAGTGTCTTGCCCTTCGTCTCCGGCACGAACCTGACGACGAAGAGGAAGGACAGGAAGGCGAAGGCCGCGTACATGAAGTAGCCGAAGACCAGGCTGAAGTCCTTGATCGCCGGGAAGGTCATGGTGACCGTCCAGTTGGCCGCCCACTGGCCTGCTGCCGCCAGCGACAACGCCGCCGCACGGAAGCGGTTGGGGAAAATCTCACCCAGTAGGACCCACATCACCGGACCCCAACTCATCCCGAAGAACACGACGAACCCGTTGGCCGCGAGCAGTGCGATGATTCCCCACGCGCCGGGGAGGGTCTTGGTGATCTCGCCCGCATCGTTGAGGATCGGCTGTCCGGCTCCGTCGAGGTTGTCGGTGAGCCGGCTGAAGCAAACCGCGACCGTCGCCAGCGTCACCGTCATCCCGATCGACCCGACCAATAGCAATGGGCGGCGCCCGACGCGGTCGATCAACGCGATCGCAACCAGCGTCGTCGCAATGTTGATCACGGAGGTGATCGTCGACGTCAGGAAGGCCTGGCCTTCACCGAAACCGACCGCCTCCCACAGGACATTCGAGTAGTAGAAGACCACATTGATGCCGACGAGCTGCTGGAAGACCGAGAGTCCTAGGCCGATCCACACGATCGGATAGAGGCCGCCCCTGGGCCGGATCAAGTCCTTCCACGACGACCTCTTCTCGTCGTCCATACTCGCCCGGATCCGGGTGATCGTGATGTCCAGGTCACGCTCGCCGAGCAGCTTCTCGAGCACCGTGCGCGCCTCGAGCACCCGGTGACGGCTGATCAGGTAGCGCGGCGACTCCGGAATCGTATTGGCCAGCGTGCCGTAGAGGACAGCGGGGACCGTCATCATCAAGAACATCCAGCGCCACGCGTCGATCCCGAACCAGAGGGGGCTGTTTGCGCCGTCGTCAGCCAGGTTGCGCAGCGCCATGTTGATCAAGAAGGACAGGAAGATGCCGATGACGATGGCCAACTGCTGCAACGAGCCGAGCCGGCCGCGCAACCGGGCCGGCGAGGTCTCGGCGATGTAGGCGGGGGCAATCACCGACGCAATCCCCACCGCGAGACCGCCGATCATGCGAAAGACCACGAATACCGCCAGTCCGCCATTGCCCCATGACTCCGGGGCGAAGGCACATCCGATGGCACTGGCAAAGAACAGCACGGCCGCAATCTTCATGACCAACAGCCGCCCGATCCGGTCGGCGATGCGACCCGCGGTGAGCGCACCGGCAGCGGCACCCAGCAGCGACGAGGCAACAGCGAAGCCCAGGACCCCGGAATTGACTGCGAAGTCTTGTTCGATGGCCTTCGTCGCACCGTTGATGACCGCGGTCTCATAGCCGAACAGCAGACCGCCCAGCGCCGCCACCGAGGCGATGCGGACCACGCCGCGCGTCGAGCCGCCCTCGCTGCCACCGTCGAAAGTCGACTCCGCTGCCGGAGTTGGCCCGCTCTCCGTCATAGCCGTCCCCCTCCTCGCCGCGTCGTAGCCAACCCTAAGCGGATAACGAGGAGTCCCGGCACGAAACGAGCATTCAGTTCAGCGCGACGGCAACCTCGTCGGCGGCACGCTTCGCCGACTCCCGCGCATCAGGCGACAGCATGGTCATGTTGAAGAAGCCGTGGATCATCGAACCCGCCCGGTCCACCGTGACCGGCACCCCGGCGGCGCTGAGCCGCGCCGCGTACGCCAAGCCCTCGTCACGCAGCGGATCAAACCCTGCGACGACGATATGCGCCGGCGGAAGACCGGCAAAGTCGTCGGCGAGCAGCGGCGATGCGAGCGGTGTCTCCCGGTCCGCCCGATCGGGCAGGTAGTTGCCGATGAACCAGTTCATGTGGTCGCGGGTCAGGAAGCGCCCCGTCGCGAACTCCCGCATCGATGCGGTCTCGCCGGCCAGATCGACGGCCGGGTAGATGAGCAGCTGGTGCGCGGGCACCACATCCTCGCCCCTCGTCTGCTGGGCCACGACCGCCGCGAGATTCCCACCGGCACTGTCGCCCGCGACCCCGATCTTGTGCGGATCGAGCCCCCACCGCCGCGCCTGCTCGACGGCATAGCGCCAGGCCGCCAGCGCGTCGGCGGCAGCGGCCGGGAACGGGTTCTCCGGCGCCAGCCGATAGTCCACGTTCAGCACGTCGACACCCGCGTCGACCGCCAGTGCGCGCGCCGTCGCGTCGTGGCTGGCGCGGCTACCGATCGTCCATCCACCGCCGTGGAGGAAGACCACGATCCCGCGCGAGGTCGCACCGGCGCGGTACCGGGTCGCGTGGATCGGCCCGTCAGGGCCGTCGATGACCAGATCCTCGTCGATAGCGAACGGCGGGAACGACGGCGCCATCATCGCCGACGCCACTTCCAGCTTGCGGCGCGCCACGTTGGGATCCTCGTGGTGCATATTGAGGGCGGGAATCCGGCTCGCCGCCAAGGCCGCCGCCGCCAGGAACGGATCAAGCCGCTCACCGGCCGAGTTCGCCGGCACCATCCGGGCGAGGACACCGCGCATCGGAGCGGGCATCTGTCCCAATCCCTGCAGGATCAACCGTTGCACGCGGACGGCCAGCGGCAGCGATACCTTCGTGGATTCACTCATACTCTGCAGACCCTACCCAGGTCGGCACGCGGCGTTGGCAGACCGATGTGCGAAACTCGATTCCATGTCGCGCGACCCGGGCCTGCCCGCCCGAACCCGTTTGGCGCTTGTCGCCGCCGCTTCTGCCCGATGGGCGTCGCGGACGGCCGGGCGCGGTAAGGGGTCGATGATCGGCGGCCTCGTCGCCGCAAAGGTCGACCCGTCGATCATGTCGCGCCTGGGCCTGGGGCGGCGAACCGCGCTGGTCACCGGTACCAACGGGAAGTCGACGACGACCCGCATGCTGGCGGCGGCACTCGCCGGCGTCGCGCCCGTCGCCACCCAGGCCGACGGCGCCAACATGGATGCCGGCATCATCGCCACCCTGTCTTTGACCCGGGGCAAACCGCTGGCCGTCCTGGAAGTCGACGAGCTGCACGTGCCGCATGTCGCCGCCGCCCTGAATCCCGAAGTGCTGGTGCTGCTCAATCTTTCCCGCGACCAACTCGACCGGGTCGGGGAGATCAACATCATCGAACGCCGCCTGCGCGCGGGCATCGCCGAACATCCCCGGCTGACCGTCATCGCCAACTGCGACGACGTGCTGGTCACCTCTGCCGCCTTCGACGCCCCCAACGTCGTCTGGGTGGCGGCGGGCGCGGGCTGGGTGGGCGACTCGGTGAGCTGTCCACGCACCGGCGAGCCGATCATCCGGTCCGCCGATGGCGATTGGCGCTCCACCGGTGACAACTCCTTCCGCCGCCCGGCCCCGGATTGGTGGTTCGACGACGAGAACGTCTACGGCCCCGACGGATTTACCGCGCCACTGAATCCGGCGGTGCCGGGCCGCGCCAACCGGGGCAATGCGACCCAGGCGGTGGCCGCCGCCGTCGCGATGGGCGCCGACCCGGCGCTCGCCACACAAGCCGTCGGGACGGTCGGGGAGATTGCCGGCCGCTACGGCGTCACGACTCACGGCGACCACACCGTGCGCATGTTGCTGGCGAAGAACCCGGCGGGCTGGCAGGAGGCGCTGTCGATGATCGACCAGGACGCCCCCGGTCTGGTGATCGCCGTCAACGGGCAGGTTCCCGACGGGGAGGATCTCTCCTGGTTGTGGGATGTGCGGTTCGAGGCCTTCGAGTCGATGCAGGTGATCGCCGCCGGTGAGCGCAGCGCCGATCTGGGGGTCCGCCTCCTATATGCGGGCGTCGAACACACAACGATCCCCGATCCGCTGCGCGCGATCGCCGCCTGCCCACCGGGGCGCGTCGAGGTGCTGGCGAACTACACCGCATTCCGCGACCTGGGAACAGCGCTGGAACGGGCGGCCAAATGAGCGAGTCGACACTGCACGTCGGTCTGGTCCTGCCCGACGTGATGGGCACCTACGGGGACGGCGGCAACGCGCTGATCCTGCGTCAGCGCGCCCGAATGCGTGGCATCAACGCGGCAATCACCGAGATCACGCTCGACGACCCGGTGCCCGAGAGCCTCGATATCTATGTCCTGGGCGGCGCCGAGGACTACGCCCAACGCCTCGCGACGCGCCATCTCACGCGCTACCCGGGGCTGCAGCGCGCCGCCGCGGCCGGCCGGCCGGTGCTCGCGATCTGTGCGGCGATCCAGGTACTCGGACACTGGTACGAGACGAGTTCGGGCGAGCGGGTCGAGGGAATCTCGTTGCTCGACCTCACCACCGCCCCGCAGGCCCGGCGCAGTATCGGCGAACTCATCACGCAGCCGCGGATCGCCGGGCTGACCCAACCGCTGTCCGGGTTTGAGAACCATCGTGGTGGTACGACGCTGGGCCCGGACGCCCGTCCGCTCGGCACGGTCCGCCATGGTGACGGCAATGTCGCCGGCGGCGGTCTCGAAGGTGCCGTCCAGGGTTCGGTGATCGGCACTTATATGCACGGTCCAGCACTTGCCCGCAACCCCGAGCTCGCCGACTATCTGCTCAAGCAGGCGCTCGGCACCGACGTCCTGGCCCCCCTGAACCTGCCCGAGGTCGATCAGCTCCGTCGCGAACGGCTCGCCGCCGGACGTTGACCGGCGTCGTCCACTACTCCCGGCGATCTCGGCCGATGTCGACGACCACGCAGCGCTGACGCGTGCGATCGACGGCGAACCAGCCGTCTTCAAACCGCTGCCACGCGGCGAGGTGTGCTCGTGACTGCTCGCCCTCGCGCGCGACGGCCGCGGCCAGGCGCTGACGCGGCGACCCCCAGTCGATCCACCACGCACGGCTCAGCTGCGAAGCCACCGCCCGCCGGGCCGATGACACGCCCTCGACGACGAGGACCGGCCGCCACTCGCGGACGACCTCCGGCCCGCGTACCGCTTCGTCTCCGCGCCAGCTCCGCGGCCGGTAGCGCAGATCCTCGCCGACCTCGAAGGGGGCCAGCACACCCGCGACGAACTCCGGCCACCAGGCCACCGGGTTGTCCCAGGTGGCGAACTCATCGGTGCCGACCAGGACCGCCCGATGCCCGAGTTGGGCGACCAGCGCCGCCGCGAAGGTCGATTTACCCGACCCCGACGGGCCGTCGACCGCGATGATGCCCGTCGTCGGCAGCGAGGGGAAGGGCGCGGACACTAGGCCAGCGCGCGGCGCCCCGACAGCGCACGGCCCAACGTCAGCTCGTCGGCGAATTCGAGATCACCGCCCATGGGCAGGCCAGACGCGAGCCGGGTGACTGCCAGCCCGGGGAAGTCTTTAAGCATCCGCAGGAGGTAGGTCGCGGTCGCCTCACCCTCGGTGTTCGGGTCCGTTGCGACGATCACTTCGGTGACGTCAATCCCGTCCTCCTGGTTGCCCAACCGGCGCAACAACTCTCGAATGCGGAGCTGATCGGGACCAATACCCGACAGCGGATCCAGCGCACCGCCCAACACGTGGTAGCGACCGGCGAATTCCTTCGTCCGCTCAATCGCGTTGACATCCTTCGGTTCTTCGACGACGCAGATCTTCGTCGCGTCGCGACGGGCATCCGAACAGATCCGGCAGCGCGGGTTCGCCGAAACGTTGCCACACTCGCTGCAGAACGTCACGTCATCACGGACCCGTTGCAGGGCCGCTACCAGTCGGTCAATATCCGATTTCTCCCCCGCCAGCAGGCTGAAGGCGATCCGCTGCGCACCTTTGGGCCCGAGCCCGGGCTGCTTGGCCAGCTCGTCGATCAGATCCTGGATCGGCCCTTCGTACATGGGTGTCGCTCCGTTCGGCCGGCCGGATCAGCCGAGCCCGGGCAGTCCACCGCCCAGCCCACCCGAAATAGGGCCCATCTTCTCCGCCGCCAGCGCATCGCGCTTGGCGTCGAGGTCGGCCAGGGCGCCGATGAGGAGATCCTGCAGGGTGTCGATGTCAGTCGCGTCGACGACCTTCGGGTCGATGTGCACGGCGGTGACGCCGCCCGCACCGGTGCCGGTCACCGTTACCAGGCCGTTGCCCGCCGAGCCGGACAACTCGGTCTGCGCGATCTCGTTCTGCGCGCTCATCAACTGCTCCTGCATCTGCTGAGCCTGGGCCAACAGTCCGGAAAGCGCGTTCGGGTCGCCGCCGCCGAGGAGGCCGCCGAAATCTGGGGTATCAGTCACGCACTTCAGGGTAGTCGCCGGCGACCAGATCTCAGCGCAGGAGTCGGTCCAGGTGCGCAGCGAGTTCGTCGAGCGTCACGCCGGTCGGGGACACCTCGAAGGAAAGCACATCCTGCCCGCCGAACAACCGGGCCGCCCGCGCGCCGACCTCGAACTCAAACCGGTTCTCGATCCGCCGCCACTGCTTCACCGCGCCGTACACCGACGCACTCGCCCCCGTACTCACGCAATACTCGTCGGCGCGCGGGCCGCCGACGAGGTCGCGTTGGATCTGAAAGCACGAGCCAGACTCGTCGTCGAGAAAGACGATCGCCTCACAGCCGAGGTCGGGGTGGCGCTCATACGAACCGTGGATGGTCACGTCGCGAATTCCGGGACGCTAGACCAGCGTGGACCAGTAGTCCCAGAACCGGTCGAGGATGGCCCCGGCAATGAGTAGGTACCAGACCGCGATGATGATCGGGACATAGGTTGCCACGGTGCTGAGCACGCGCGACGGCGCCGGTGTCGCCACCAGCAGATTGCGGACCGTGATCACGACGGCGAGCGCAATCGTCACCGCCCACACGACCATGCAGTAGATGCAGAGTTTGCCGATGTCGTACAGGCTCGAATAGATCAGCCAGTGCACGAAGACCACGCTGACCACAACGGCGGCCTGCAACCCGATCCAGATCCACCTGGTGAAGCGGGAACCAGAAAGAATGCCCACGCCGAGCGTCACCACCACCGCGAACGCCGCGATACCGATCAGCGGATTGGGGAACCCGAAAAGACTCGCCTGCCACGAGTTCATCACCGGACTGCACGCCATCACCGGGTTGATGCTGCACGACGGCTTGTAGGCCGGGTTGGCGAGGAGCTCCAGCTTCTCGATGGTGAGGATGGACGACGCCGCCAGGCCGATCACGCCCCCGATCACCATCACCCACGCAGCCGCACGAGTCCAGAACTCGCCGCGGCCGGTCTGATCGATCTCGGGAACAGTCTCGGGTTCAGTCACGTCGACGAGACTACCGGCGCGCCCCGGATGCGGGAACGGGCACCGTGGCGGGCCCTTAGGCCCAGCGTGAGGAAAAGCGCTGCTGTACGCCGGTGAGCGGATCGGTGAAGGCCAGTTTGGTAGCCACCAGTTGGAGGGGGCGGGAGAAGTCGCCCCGGTCGGGCAGCGCGGCCAGTTCCGAGCGCACATCGGGGTACAGCGGGTCATCGACGATGGGCACGCCCAGCCCGGCCATGTGCAGCCGCAGTTGATGCGTACGACCGGTCTCCGGCACAAGCCGGAACCCGTTGTCGACTCGCGTGATGCGGCTGATCGCGTTCACCGGGCCGTCGACGACGCGCGCACGCAAATCCCCGGCGCGCTTCTCGATGCGGTTCGCCACCTGCGCACCCGTGCGCAACCGCTCCCCCGGCTCGGTGCTGCGGGCCCAATACTCCTTGCGCACCTGCCGACGGGCGAACAGATCCTGGTAGGCGGCCCGCACCTGTGGTCGCCGGGTGAACATCAACACTCCGGCCGTCAGGCGGTCCAACCGGTGCACCGGCGCGAGGTCGTCGTTGCCCAGTTCGCGACGCAATCGCACGAGTGCCGTCTGCGCGACGTGGCGCCCGCGCGGCATGGTGGCGAGGAAGTGGGGTTTGTCGACGACGACGAGGTTCTCGTCGTCGAAGAGGATCTCGAGGCCGAACGGAACGGGTACCTCGTCGGGCAGATCGCGGTAGAGGAACACCGCGGCATTGCGTCGCGCCGGCGACTCCAGCGCCACCGGCCGGCCGTCGATATCGACGAGTTCACCCGCATCGGCGCGGTCGGCCAGGCCGGTCGGCCCCACCTCGATCCCGACCGGCAGTGCCAGCAGCGCCTGGAGGACGCTGACCGACTCGTCGGCGCGCAGGATCACCCGCGTCGCATCCACTCCCGCGCGCGGCGGGAGTGGACTGGGTCGACGACGGCGGCTCAGTTCTCCAACCGCGACTTCAGGTTGCCCAGTAGCGCCGCCTGAATGCGGTTGAGGCCCTTGGGTGCGAAGGTCTTCTCGAAGAAGCCGCCGACGCCGCCGGCCCCCTGCCAGGAGGTCGTGGTGGTAACACGCGAACCGGCGCCGCTCGGCGCGACGGTGTAGCTCGTCACCATCGACGAGTTGGCGTCGGTCTCGGTGACTGTGGAGTCGGCGACGACGACGGTGGCCTGCACGTCGCGCTGACGCTTCTCGGTGGCCTGCAGGATCCAGTGGACCTCGGTGCCGTTGCCGGTGCCGCCCGAGCGCACCGCGTAGTCACGGTAGTTCGCCGGCAGGATCGCCGGGCGCACGGTCGTGTAATCGGTAAGCGCGGCAAGAACCGCCTCAGGCGAAGCGTTGATCTCGACGGACTGGGTGGCGGTAACCTGCGCCATTCGGTTCTCCTCGGGGTGGTTGCCGCGGCAAGTACTCGCGGTCATCGCGTTTCGAACCTAGGCTAGTTGGTGATGGCTGTGAACGTGGAGACGGGTCCTTCAGGCTACGAGCAGGGCGTGGCGCGACTGCTCGAGAGCTACCGCGCCATTCCGGCCGACGGGACGGTACGGCTGGCGAAGAAGACGTCGAACCTGTTCCGGCGACGCGAACGCAATCCCCATCCGGGCCTGGACGTGTCCGGTCTGGGCGGGGTCATCTCGATCGACCCCGTCGCCCGGACAGCCGAGGTGGCGGGAATGTGCACCTATGAGACCCTCGTCGCGGCAACCCTGGCGGTTGGCCTGGTGCCGCTGGTGGTCCCGCAGTTGAAGACAATCACCCTGGGCGGTGCGGTCACCGGCCTGGGTATCGAGTCGACATCATTCCGCAACGGCTTACCTCATGAGTCCGTCGTTGAGATCGACATCCTCACCGGCGGGGGCGAAGTCGTCACCGCCACCCCCACCAATGAGCACGCCGACCTGTTCTTCGGGTTCCCCAATTCGTATGGAACGCTTGGCTATTCGGTTCGGTTGAAGATCGAGCTGGAACCGGTGAAACGGTTCGTCGAACTACGCCACCTGCGGTTCACCGACCTCTCTTCGCTGGTGTTGGCGATGTCGCGGATCGTCGACGACCGGGCCTACGACGGGTCCGGTGTCGACTACCTCGACGGCGTCGTTTTCTCGTCGACCGAGTCGTATCTGATTCTCGGTCGCCAGACCGACGACGAATCGATTCCGCTCAGCGATTACACCGGCGACGACATCTACTACCGGTCCATCCAGCACGAGCCGTCGGCGACCCCGAAACCCGACCGGCTGACGACACTGGATTACGTGTGGCGCTGGGACACCGACTGGTTCTGGTGTTCCCGCGCTTTCGGCACACAGAATCCGAAGATTCGCCGGTTCTGGCCACGACGCTGGCTCCGCAGCAGCTTCTATTGGCAGCTGATCGCGCTGGACCAGCGCTTCACCATCGGCGACCGGCTGAGCGCCCGCCGGGGAAGGCCACCCGGCGAACGTGTCGTACAGGACATCGAGGTGCCGATTGATCGGACCGTCCAGTTTCTGGAGTGGTTCCTCACGAATGTGCCGATCGAACCGATCTGGTTGTGCCCCCTACGACTTCGGTCTGCCCAACCCACCGCAGACCGGGCGACTGCCCGCGTCGTCGCCGCCGCTTCCGATCGTCCGTGGCCGCTGTACCCGTTGGCCCCGGACCGCAGTTACGTGAACATCGGCTTCTGGTCTGCAATCCCGGCGACCCCTGGTGAGCCGGGCCGCGCCAACCGGTTGATTGAGCAGAAGGTCGCCACCCTCGACGGCCACAAATCCCTGTACTCGGAGTCGTTCTACTCCCCGGCGGAGTTCGACGAGTTGTACGGCGGCCGGCGATACGCCGAACTAAAGGCGAAATATGACCCCCAATCCCGTTTGCTCGACCTGTATTCCAAGGCGGTGAAGAGTCAATGACAACAATCCGAGAGGCAATCGCCTCGCCCGACCATCTCCCCCTCGCGAAGGTCTTCGAAATCTTCCTCGGCAGCGACCCGAAGGTTCGGCTGACGGCCTACGACGGCAGTTCCGTCGGCCCGCCGGACGCCGCCTTCGGCGTCGACCTGAAGACGCCGCGCGGCACCACCTATCTCGTCACGGCGCCCGGCGACCTCGGACTCGCGCGCGCCTACGTCGCCGGCGACCTCGACCTCGTCGGCGCCCACCCCGGCGATCCCTATGGGGCGCTGCAGGCGTTGGCCGAGGACCTCTCGTTCACCAAGCCGTCGCCGCTGGAGATGGCCCAGATCGCCCGGGGAATCGGGCTGGAGCACTTCAAACCGATCGCGCCCCCACCACAGGAAGCGTTGCCGCGGTGGCGGCGGTTCGCCGAAGGACTGCGGCACAGCAAGACCCGTGACGCCGAGGTCATCCACCACCACTACGACGTGTCCAACGCCTTCTACCGATGGGTCCTCGGACCGTCGATGACCTACACGTGCGCCGTGTACCCCGATGCCGACGCCAGTCTGGAGGACGCACAGGAGAATAAGTACCGGCTGATCTTTGACAAGCTGGCGCTCCAGCCCGGCGACCGCCTGCTCGATGTCGGCTGCGGGTGGGGCGCAATGGTGCGCTATGCCGCACGGCGCGGCGTTGCGGCGATCGGTGTGACCCTGTCGGCCGAGCAGGCGCACTGGGCACAACGCGCGATCGACGACGAAGGTCTCGGCGACCTGGCCGAGGTCCGCCATGCCGACTACCGCGACGTCGCCGAAGCCGGCTTCGACGCCGTCTCTTCGATCGGGTTGACCGAGCACATCGGCGTGCACAACTACCCTGCCTACTTCACCTTCCTGCGCGACAAGCTGCGCGACGGCGGCCTGCTGCTCAACCATTGCATCACCCGCCCGGACAATACAAAGTCGAATAAGGCCGGGGCATTCATCGACCGCTACGTCTTCCCCGACGGGGAGTTGACCGGTTCGGGGACGATCATTTCCAGGCTGCAGGATGTGGGGCGGCTCGAGGTGGTCCACACCGAGAACTTCCGCGATCACTATGCGATGACGCTGCGCGACTGGAATGCCAACCTCGTCGCCAACTGGGACGACGCGGTCGCCGAGGTCGGCGAGGGAACTGCCCGGCTATGGGGGCTTTACATGGCCGGCTGCCGAATCGGCTTCGAGCGCGACACCATCCAGCTCCACCATGTGTTGGCGGTCAAGGTCGGCCGCAACGGACGGTCCCAGCTCCCCTTACGCCCCTGGTGGACGCCCTAGGGGCCACTCGGACCGGGCGTCGTGTTCTACGGGTCGAGCAGACGGGCGCCCAGTTCGGTCTGCAATAACTCGAGCGCAACCTCGTCTGGGTCGCGGATCGGCGCGGCCGATGATGTGTCGTGCGCCTGCGCGACCATTTCATCGCGCTCGGCATCGGAGATCTCCTCATCGGGCCTGGGCTCCGGTGGAGAGGGCTCCTCGGGCTCGGGGACCGACTCTTCCGAATGGCCCACGGCGTCACCACGGCTGGGCCGGCGGTAGGCCTGCTTGACGGGCTGCGTTGCAGTCACCGGCGCCTTCCCCGCCGCGGCGGGGCCGGCCGACGGCTGCGCGTGGACGATTCGCACGTCGAGGTCGGTGCCGAACACCTTCACGAAGGAGGCGCGCAACGCCTGGGCGCGCTCCTCTTGGGACAACCTGGTGGCCAATGCCTCGGCAGTGTGCCCCATCGTCACGATCGTGCCGCCGACATGGTGGATAAAGGCCCCGCTGAGCATCGCTTCGAAGACTGGTGAGTGCTCCCGCATGGCGGCACGCACCTCCCCGAACCGGCGCTGCACCTCCTCCAGCGTCAGCCCCTCCGCTGCTGCCGTGGGCGACTCCACCGGTGGGATCGGTTCCGGCTCGGCCTCAACCGGTACGGGTTCCGGCTCGGGGTCTGGCTCCGGCTCAACCGACTCCTGTGCCGGTTCCGGCTCAACCGACTCCTGTGCCGGTTCCGGCTCGGGTTGTGGCGCCGGCTCAACCGACTCCTGTGCCGGTTCCGGCTCGGGTTGTGGCGCCGACTCAACCGACTCCTGTGTCGGTTCGGGCTGGACCACCGGCTCAACCGTCGGGTCGGCAACCGGTGTCGGCTCGGCGTCGGAGGGCGGGCGCTGCGACTTACGGGTGAACTTCAACGGCGCGTCGTCGGGCGGCGGTGCCGGTGCGGGCGCCGGCGCCCCGGTGGACGCCGCGGCGGTGGCGCCGGTGGGCGCCACCGGTACCCCCGCCTCGAGTCGCTCAATGCGCGCGAGTAGCGGGGCGTCGCCGACCAAAGTCTGCGGCAACAGCAAGCGCGCACACATCACTTCGAGCAGCAAGCGCGGTGACGTGGTACCGCGCATCTCGCCGAGGGCGGCGTGCACGGTCTCGGCCGACCGGGTCAGCATCGCCGGGCCCAGCCGGTCGATCTGCGCCCGCATCTTCGCGACCTCCTCGCCGGGCGCCTCGACCAGTCCGCGCTCGGCCGCCTCGGGCACCGCCTGCAGCAGGATGAGATCGCGCAAGCGCTCGAGCAGGTCGATGGCGAACCGCCGAGCGTCGTGCCCGGCATTGACGACGGCCTCCACCGCCCCGAACAGACCGGCCCCGTCACCGACGGCCAGCGCATCGACCGCCTCGTCGATGAGCGCCACATCGGTCACTCCCAACAACGCCATCGCACGGTCATAGGTCACCCCGCCGTCCCCGGCACCAGCCAGCAACTGGTCGAGGATCGACAGCGAATCGCGCGGCGAGCCGCCGCCGGCCCGAATGACCAGCGGATAGACCTCGGAGGCGACGGTGACCCCCTCCCGCGCGCAGATGCTCTCGAGTAGACCCCGCATGACCGGCGGGGCCAGCAACCGGAACGGGTAGTGGTGCGTCCGCGACCGGATCGTCGGCAACACCTTCTCCGGTTCGGTCGTGGCGAACACAAAGATCAGGTGCTCGGGCGGCTCCTCGACGATCTTCAGCAACGCGTTGAACCCGGCGTTGGTCACCATGTGTGCTTCATCAATGATGAACACCCGGAAGCGGGATTGAGCCGGCGTGAAGAACGCCCGGTCGCGCAATTCGCGGGTGTCGTCGACGCCGCCGTGACTGGCTGCGTCGAGCTCGATCACGTCCAGATTGCCCGGCCCGCCCGGCCCGAGCGCGACACAGGAGTCGCACACCCCGCAGGGCGTCGACGTCGGTCCCTGCTCGCAGTTCAGGGACCGGGCGAGAATGCGCGCCGACGAGGTCTTGCCACACCCGCGTGGCCCAGAGAAGAGGTAGGCGTGGTTGATCCGGCCGGTGTCAAGCGCCCGTCCCAACGGATCGGTGACGTGGTCCTGTCCGACGACTTCGGCGAAGGTTGCCGGACGATAGGTGCGATACAGGGCCACGCGACGAGCCTACCGGTGCGGCCCGACGGCGGTCCCGGGTGTGGCGGACCGCAGGCGGGATGCGCCGGCCACCAGGATGCCCACGCACGTCACGACGAAAATCCAGATGTACGGCTCATAGACGAACCAGTCGAGCCAGCCGACCGAACCGTGCTTGAAGAACAGTCCAATGAGATAGGCGTCGTCGCGAGTCTGGTTGAACTGCCACGTCGCGTAGCCGAGGTAGGTGCGCCAGGAGAACGCTGCGGCAAAGCCGCCAGCAGACAACAGTCCCAGTGCGACCCGCGACGCGATTGACCGGGATGAGTCGGCGGCCCAGTTCAGCGCGAAGACCGCCAGCGGCACGAACCAGACCCAGTGGTGCCCCCACGCCATCGGCGAGATCGCACATGACGTCATGCCCACCACCGATAGCGCCAGCAGTTCCTGCCCGGCCCGGTGCGCGACGAGCGCCGCCCCCATCCCGAGCACCAGCCCGAGCCCCGCCAGCAGGACCCACCACGCCGAACTGGGGGTATTGGTTGTCCAGAGGTTCGCCAGGAAGCCACGAATCGACTGGTTGCCGGGAGTCTGCGGTGTGCCAACCCGGTTGGAGTCCTGCAGCTTCGAGGTCCAGTACTCCCATGAGGTCGACGGCAAGATCGCGAAACCGATCAGCACCGACGCGACAAACCCGGCCACGACGCCAAGCGCAGGCCTGGTCTTGCGCACAATCAGCAGGTAGACGGCGAACAACATCGGCGTGAGCTTGATCCCCGCGGTGAACCCAGTCGCCGCACCCCGCAGCCGGGCATCGTCGCCGCGCAGCAGGTCGGCGAGGATCACCAGCATGAGGAAGACGTTGATCTGGCCGTACCAGATGGTGGTCCGGACCGGTTCGAGGAGCATCATCACCGCGACCAGCGCGGCAGCGACCGCTCGCAGCGGCCACGTTGCCGTGCGCCCGAGGCTGCGAAAGCTGATCATGATCGTCAGATAGAGCGCCACCAGGATGCCCGCACTCCACACGACCCGCGCCACCGCCATCGGCATCCACGCGAACGGGACAAACCCGATGATGGAGAACGGCGTGTAGGTGTAGTCCATCTGGCCCAGCAGCTTCGCATCGTAGAGCCGATGTCCGTCGAGCACAGTCTGCGCACCGGCCCGATAGACGCCGAGGTCTAGCTGGTTGTCGAACAAGCCCCAGAACGGCTTCGCGAACGGCACGATCGCGTTCTGGATCAACAGCGCGATCGCCGCGACAACGACGACGCCGACGACCATCAGCACCCGCTGAGGGCGCGCCACCGAATTACTCACACGTCCCACCGTGCCACGTCCACCACGAATCGACCCACCGAACCCTGACTGCGAACCGTCAGGCTTCGTACCCCAGCATCGACTCGGTGGCGGCGAGTAGCGCACAGGTCGCAAATCCGTCCATCGCGATCCGCAGCTCATCAACGCCGGGAAAGCTCGGCGCGATCCGGATGTTCTCGTCGTTGGGGTCACGGCGATACGGGAACGTCGCCCCAGCCGCCGTCAGCGCAATGCCGGCGTCCTTCGCCAGCGCCACCGTGCGGGCGGCGGTCCCGTCCAGGACGTCGATGCTGATGAAGTATCCGCCCTCGGGCCGCGTCCACGATGCGATCTTCGACCCGGCGAGCCGGTCATCGAGGATGTCGAGCACGGCCTGGAACTTGGGTGCGAGGATGGCGCGGTGGCGGGCCATATGGGCGCGCACCGATTCGGTGTCGGGGAAGAACCGCAGGTGGCGAAGTTGATTGACCTTGTCCGGCCCAATGGTCTTGACCGACAGGTACCTGCGGAACCAGTCGAGGTTTGCCGGCGACGCCCCGAAGAACGCCACGCCGGCACCGGCAAACGAGATCTTCGACGTCGATCCGAACGCGTACACCCGGTCGGGGTGTCCTGCTTCGGCGGCCATCTCCACAACGCGCAGCGGTTCGGGCGGGGCGTCGACCAGCGTGTGCACGGCATACGCATTGTCCCAGTAGATGCGGAAATCGTCGGCGGCCGGCATGGACAGCAAAGCGCGGGCCACCTCGTCGCTCACCGTTGCGCCGCTCGGGTTCGAGTATGTCGGCACCAGCCACATGCCCTTGATCGAGGGATCTCGGGCGACCAACTCCGCGCACACCTCGACGTCGGGCCCGTCCGGTCGCATCGGAACCGGGATCATCTCGATGCCGTAGCTCTCGGTGATCGCGAAGTGGCGGTCGTATCCGGGAACCGGGCAGAGGAATTTGATCGGACCCGCCGACCACGGCCGGTCTGCGCCCAGCGGCCCGTGCAGCAGGCCGAAGACCGTCAGGTCGTGCATGAGGTCGAGGCTCGAGTTGCCCTCGGCGATCAGGTTCTCCGGCGCGATGCCGAACAGCGGCGCGAAGACCTCGCGCAACTCGGGCAAGCCGTTCACCCCGCCGTAGTTGCGGCAGTCGGTTCCGCCGGGCGCCCGAAAGTCGTCCCCCGGCAGGTGCAACAGCTCGTTGGAAAGGTCGAGTTGCTCCGGTGCCGGTTTGCCGCGCGTGATGTCCAAGGTGAGCCCGGCGGCCAGCAGGTCCCGGTACTTGAGGCGGAGATCGTCGCGGATGTCGCGGAGTTCGGCGGGACTTCTCGAGTGGTAGTTCACGGCCGCGGCCTCTCGCATGGAGTCGGCAAGATTAGCGGACCCCGCGCACCCGAGAGAGCCCGTTGACCCTTGCTGCCTTCCGGCCCTGGGGGAGTTCACAGGATGCACGCCGCGCGGGATCCGGCCCCAAGTGTAGACGGTGCGCCGGGCCAGTTCGACCCGAGGTCGCGAAGGCGCCGCTTTTGGGTTTCCCCGATGTGCACCGCTATCATCTGCTGAGCACTGGAGAGACCTCCAGTCCCTGGAGGATTCGCCTAGTGGCCTATGGCGCTCGCCTGGAACGCGGGTTGGGTTAATAGCCCTCAGGGGTTCGAATCCCCTATCCTCCGCCCTCGGTGATGGCCCGCAGCCATCACCCGAAAGCCCGGCTGCTGGCCGGGCTTTCGCCGTATGGCAGCCTTCGGTGCGGTAGCTTCAGGACATCTGAGCCCTTCCGAGAGGTGCAATTCCATGCGCAAGACCGTCTCTGCAATCATCGTCGCCGCCGCGGCGTCCGGCTGGGCGCTCGGGACGCCACCCGCCACCGCCGTCACGCCCCCGACCGTCACGTTCAGCGTCGACGGCCACCAGCTGGTTGGCACCGCGACCCACCTGCCGGCGGGCACGAAGTCGTGTGGTTTTGATCGCAGCAATCCCGACCCTGGTCCGATCATCGGATCGTTCGGCAATGACATGGTGACGGTCGGCCAGCGCAGCACGCCGGCGGACGCCGTCACCATCACCTCGCGCCCGCTGCCGCCGGGCCGCTACCTCGTGCGGATGTCCTGCTTCATCAAGAACCCCAAGACCGGAATGTCCGGCATCGTCGCCGTCGACCAGGAGTGGATCCGGGTGACGACGACGCCGCAGCATCGGGCCCCGAGCCCGTAGCTCACCCCGAGAGGGTGATCGAGGATCAAACGTTTCGCTGGGTGCCCTCCGATCGGCCGCTCATGGAGTAGTTTCAAGGCGTCAACGCAACGCTCGGAGGAAGACGATGTACAAGGCCTTTTCAACGTTTGCCGTCTCCGCCGCCGCTGCGGCCACCGGAATCACCCTCCTCGCCACTCCGGCGGCGAATGCCGATCCGCAGCCGGTTGCCCGAGTCAAGTTCTCGGTCTCCGGGCACAGTCTGGTCGGCACTGCGTCAGCTCTGCGCAGCGGCGCAAAGACCTGCACCTTTCAGCGCAGTGTCCGTGACCGGCAAATGCCGACCGGGTCAATCGGCGGCGACAGCGCGGTTCCGATCGCTGAACGCCGCTCGACCAGCAGTGGGGTCACCCTTAAGTCGTCTCCGCTGAGCGCAGGCACCTATCGCGTGCGCTTCTTCTGCCTGGCCGACAGTCAGGGCGGGACGCGGGCCATCATCGCCGACGACGAGGGCACCCTGCGGGTCACCGCACAACCGCAGAACCAACCAGCCACCAACAACCAGCACGGCCAGAACCAGCCGGCCGTGCAAGAGTAGAACCGAATCACGGGGGATGATGGTGAGGCGAATCGCGACCTACCTGTTTGCGATGACGGCGGTCGCCGGAATGTGGGGGTCGCCGCTCGTGGCGGCGGCGCCGCCGTCGATCCCACCGCCGGCCTTCCCCATCCCGCAGACGAAACCCCATGTCACGTTCTCAACCGAACAGTCACGCCTGGTGTTTACCGTGACCGATCTGCCGAAGGGCGAAAAGGTCTGCCTCTTCGAGGGCTATTTCGGCGACCCCATGTTCGGCTCGCTGGGTGTTCGGGCCTGGCAGGCACTCTATGAGAAGTATGAGTTGGGAACGTCGGCCACGGCCCGCTCGGTGCCGAAGCCGCCGGGCACCTACCCGGTGCGGCTCACCTGCCGAATGCAGGACCATCTGCTGGCCTTCCGCACCGGCGAGCTCCGCATCCCGGCCACCGGCTAGGTGTTGTAGACGCGACTGGCTCGCGTCACCTCGATCCGGTTGAACCCGTGGTCCGGATAGCTGCACGACATGATCACCTCGTACCAGCCCGGCGGCAGCCGCTTGGTGCGCAACGTGATCTGACTACCGGTGACGCTTCCCTGCGCACCATTGGTGAGCCTGCTGTCCGACGAGAGCGTACTCAGCGGTCCGTCGACATCGGCGCGAAGTTCCCGCGACAGCAAACAGTCCTTCGGCATGGTCCGCATGCCACGTGCCGTACCGACGATCTGCCCATTCTGGGAGGAGAACTCGACGCTGGGGGCGGCATTGGCGGCCGGCAGGCTGACCGCCGGGAGGCCTGCCGCCACCGCGACGGCGGCGAAACCGGGCACGATTGCGATGAGCTTCATGATCAGTCCTCGGGTCGGGGATGGACCTCATGAACGTAAGCCGGCCGCTACCGTCCGGCACGAGTACCCGACTACCCGACTACCTGAATCGCCGCTACCCGACGACGGGCGCCAGCGTCTCACCGAGGAGCGTCACCCGACCCGGAATGTGACCGTTGGCCATCAGGCTGACCGTGAAACCGTCGACGCCGGTGGCGCGCAAGTCTTCGTAGCGGGCCCGGATCTCCGCGGGCGAGCCGACCACCAGGGTGTCCCGGCGGGCGGCGGCATCCGGGTTTCGCTCGATATAGGCATCCAGATCGGCGATGGCCTCGTCATGGGTCGGCGCAATACACGCGTATGTCTGCAGACTGACGGTGATCTCAGACCGGTCGCGGCCCAATCGGCCGCAGTGCTCGTCGAGCGCCGCGAGTTTGCGGGGGACGTCCTCGGGCGCACAAATCAGATTCGACTCATCGGCATACTGGGCGACCAGGCGCAACGTCTTCCGTTCGCCGCCGCCACCGATCATCACCGGGATCGGTGACAGCGGGCCCGGACTGTTGATGGCGTCGCGGACCTGGTACCACTTGCCGTCGATGCTGGGCCGCTCGCCACGAAGCATGCCGAGCACAATGTGCAACGACTCCTCGAGACGCTCAAATCGGTCGGTGAAAGTGCCGAACTCGAAGCCCAGGGAGTCATGCTCCTGTTCGAACCATCCGGCACCGATACCGAGTTGGGCCCGCCCCCCGGACACCAGGTCGAGGGCGGTGACCGTCTTGGCCAACAACGCCGGCGCCCGGTAGGTGTTGCCAGTCACCAAGGCGGACAGTCGAACCCGCGAGGTGTGCTGCGCGAGGGCAGACAACAGTGTGTAGCACTCGATCATCTCGCGGTCGGCGGTGCCGATCATCGGCAACTGGTAGAAGTGGTCCATCACCGCGACGGTGTCGAAGCCGGACTCGTCGGCCTCTCGCGCCTGGGCGACGATGGTGTCGAACAGGCGATCGGCCGGCACGCCCGGATAGGTGAAGTTGGGTATCTGATAGCCGAGTCGAGTCACGCCTGCCACCCTACGCGCGAGATCCGCGCTGGCGGGCCTAACCCTTGGTCCGGCGATGACCCCAACGGTCCCAGTTCTCGGGCACCTTGCGGCTCGGCTGGACACGGGGCGGTTCCCCCGGCATTTTCGGAAAGTTGGGCGGATAGGGCAGGTCGCCGAGACCGTCCGCATCGTCGCGGGCGACCATCTCCAACAGCGGTTCGATGCCGACGGCGGCAGCGGCCATGTCGACCCAGGGATCACCGCGCTCCGCGACGAGATCGCCGACGGTGGCCATCGTGAGCGCCGTCGGATCGACGTCGGCGAGTTCATCCCACGTCACCGGTGTCGAGACCTGGGCGTTGACACTGCGCCGCACCGAGTAGGCCGACGCCATGGAGCGGTCGCGGGCGTTCTGGTTGTAGTCGATGAACACCCGGTCGCCGCGCTCCTCCTTCCACCACGACATCGTGATGCGGTCGGGCGCACGGCGCTCCATCTCCAGGCCGAGCGCGATCACCGCACGCCGGGTGGCGATGAAGTCCCACTGCGGCACGATCGGAATGAAAACGTGGACCCCGCGGCTACCCGAGGTCTTCACAAACCCGGGCAGCCCCAGTTCCCGCAGGACCGGTTCGACCACGTCGAGTGCGACCCCGCGCACCACGTCGAACGCTCGAGCGGCGCTGGAAGAATCGGCGCCGCTCACCGGCGGCGGATCGAGGTCGATGCGGAGCTGATCGGGGTGATTGTTCGGGTCTTCGGTCCCGTCGTCGACGGTCGGCCACGAGTGGAACGTGACGGTGCCCATCTGAGCCGCCCAGGCGATGTCGGCGGGCACTGTCGGGCACAACGCGTGGCCGGTCCGCTGTGACGGGAACTCGATCAACGTGGCATGCAGATAGTCGGGGTGCTTCTTCGGTAAATGCTTTTGATAGACCTCGTCGCCGGTGATGCCGTCGGGAAACCGCTGCAGGAAGGTGGGCCGGCGGTGCAGCGCACGCAAGAGCGGGCCCGGTTCCGCGGACGTGCCGGCCATCCGCACGTAGTAGTCGAACATCGCGAGCTTGCGACCGCCGCCGCCCAGGTCGGGGAAGAAGACCTTGTCGGGGCTGGTCAGCCGGACGGCCACGCCGTCGACGTCCACCTCGGTCGCCGGACTGGACATCAGAGCTCCTCCAGAACCGAATACAGGTCGTATCCGAGCGGCACCTCAAGCTGGCCGTAGCGGCACGACTGCGGTTCGCGATCGGGGCGCCACCGCAGGAATTTCACGGTATGCCGAAAGCGCCCGTTCTCCATCTGGTCGTACGCGAACTCGGCGACGAGATCGGGACGGACGGGATAGAACTCGCCGGTGCCGGCCTGTCGCCAGCGGGTCGGCTCGCCGGGGCGCGGTTGGCCGGGATCGAGGCGCATCGGCTCGAGGAGGTCCTGTAGTTCGAGACGCTTGGCGTCCGAGAACGCACTGGAACCGCCCACCATCGCGATGTCGCCGTCGTCGCCGTAGAGCCCCAGCAGCAGCGAGCCCACGCCGCGGCCACTCTTGTGGACGCGGTAGCCGATGACGACGCAGTCGGCGGTGCGTTTGTGCTTGACCTTGACCATCTCGCGCTTGCCCGGCAGGTAGCGCGCGCCGCGGTCCTTGGCCACGATCCCGTCCAGACCGGCCCCTTCGAAAGCGGAGAACCAGCGCTGGGCGACTCCGGTGTCGTCGGTGACGCGGCTGGCCCGGATCGTTCGCGTGTTCGGCCGGCCGGCGACGGCCGCCAACAGCGCCGCGCGCCGAACCTCGAACGGCTCCCCCATCAGGTCGGCGTCACCCAACGCGAGCGCGTCGAAGCCCACCACCAGTGCCGGCGTCTTCTCGGCGAGCATGTCGATGCGCGACTTCGCGGGGTGAATGCGCTGGCTCAGCGCATCCCAGTCGAGACGGTGGACGTCGCCGAAAAGACGCGGAACGCCGATCTCGCCGTCGAGTACCACTCTGTCCGGCAGCTCCGCGCGCGCCGCCGCGACGACCTCCGGGAAATACCGGGCAAGATCCTTGCCGCCACGAGAGGCCATCGCGACCTCGTCTCCGTCCCGGAAGATCAGTACCCGGAACCCGTCCCATTTGGGCTCATAAAGCCACGTTGGTGTCCCTTCCGGCTGCGGCGGAACGCTCGCGACAGCCTTGGCCAGCATCGGCGCGATGGGCGGGTTCACCGGAAGGTCCACGGGCTTCATCGTTCCACCTGGCATCCGCCAGCGCACTAGGGTTGCCGATGTGCCAGCTGGACGCTACGCCCCCTCCCCATCTGGAGACCTGCACGTTGGGAACCTGCGCACGGCGCTGCTCGCGTGGCTGTTCGCCCGCCGCAGCGGCCGCCGGTTCCTGATCCGGATGGAAGACCTCGACGGTCGCAGCATCGCCGGCGCCGCCGACCGTCAGCTCGCCGACCTCGCCGCGCTGGGGCTCGATTGGGATGGCCACGTGCTGTACCAGTCCACGCGTCGCGATCGATACGCGCAGATCATCGCCGAGCTCACCGCGGCGGGCCGGACGTTCGAGTGCTACTGCACCCGGCGCGAGATCCTCGACGCCCCGCGGGCGCCGCACGCGCCGGAGGGCGCGTACCCGGGCACCTGTCTGCGCTTGTCCGAGGCTCAGCGCAGCGAGCGGCGGACGGGCCGACCGCCCGCGATCCGGCTGCGTGCCGGCGTCACCGGGTTCACCGTGCACGATGAACTGCACGGCAGCTTTACCGGCCCGGTCGACGACTTCGTCTTGCAGCGCGGTGATGGAACGCCGGCCTACAACCTGGCCGTCGTCGTCGACGATGCCGAATCGGGCATCGACCAGGTTGTCCGCGGCGATGACCTGCTGACGTCCGCTCCCCGCCAGGCGTACTTGGCGACTGTGTTGGGTCACACTCCGCCGCGGTATGCCCACGTGCCGTTGGTGGTCAACGCCGAGGGGGTGCGGCTGGCCAAGCGCGACGGCGCAGTTACCTTGAAAGACCTTGCCGCTCAGGGAGTTTCACCGGTGGACGTGCTCAACCTCATGGCCCGGTCCCTCCGGCTCGCGACGAGCGGCGAATCGGTCGCCGCGGCACTGCTGCTCGACCGCTTTGCTCCTGCCGCACTCCCGCGCGAACCCTGGGTCTTTCCCGGGCCACGCCAGGATCATCGGTAGTACCGCCCGAGAAACTCGTCCCGATACTCCTCATACCGGCCGGCCTCGATCGCACGACGTGCACCGTCGACGAGTTCGATGACGAACGAGAGGTTGTGCAGGGTGGCCAGCGTCGGCCCGAGGCCCTCCTTCGCACGGAACAGGTGATGCAGATAGGCCCGCGAGTACTGGGTCGTATAGTTCGTCAACTCGGCATCGAGTGGCGCAAAGTCGCTGCGGAAGCGGGCATTGGTGATGTTGACGCGACCGTCGCGGGTGTAGATCGCACCGTTGCGCGCCACCCGGGTGGGCGAGACACAGTCGAAGGTGTCGATCCCGTTCTCGATCGCGACGAAGATGTCGTCCGGCTCGCTGATACCCAACAGATGCTTCGGCTTGTCGTGCGGCAGTTCGGAATTCACCCACCCCACGATCGTCCCGAGGTTCTCCTTCTCGAGCGCGCCGCCAACCCCGAAGCCGCCGAAGCCCTTGCCCCCCTCGCGCTCGTCTCGCGCACCAAGTTCAGCAAGGTCGCGTGCCGCCTTGCGGCGCAAGTCCTCGTACTGCGCGCCCTGGATCACGCCCCACAACGATTGCTGCGGACGATCGGCGCGCGCCACCGACAGCCGATTGTGCTCGGCCAGGCAACGAATCGCCCACCGCCGGGTGCGCTCCAACGAACTCTCCTGGTAGGTGCGGGTGTTCATCAGCGTTGTCAGCTCATCGAAGGCGAAGATGATGTCGGCGCCGAGTTGATGCTGGATCTGCATCGACAGCTCGGGGGTGAACCGGTGCGCCGACCCGTCGATGTGCGACTTGAAGGTCACCCCGTCATCATCGACGGCTGCGAGACGCTCCCTACCGGCGGCGGTCTTCTCGTCGTCGGGGACATGTCCGGCCGACATCTCGATGACCTTCTTGAATCCGACGCCCAGCGACATGACCTGGAACCCGCCGCTGTCGGTATACGTCGGCCCCGGCCAGTTCATGAAGGCGCCCAGCCCCCCGGCCGCGTCCACGATCGCCGGACCCGGCTGCAGGTAGAGGTGATAGGCGTTGGCCAGCACCGCCTGCGCGCCGAGCTCGGCGACGGCCTCGGGGACGACGGTCTTTACGGTCGCCTTGGTCCCGACGGGCACGAAGGCCGGCGTCGCGATGTCGCCGTGGGGAGTCGAAATCACCCCCGTCCGGCCCAAACCCGAGGCCAATCGGGTGCCGACGGTGAACCGGGTCGCTGCAGCAGTCACGACGGGCATTGTCGCAGGCAGTCCTGGCATTCATCAAAAGTTAAGGGGTGCTTCGTTACCCTGGATCCATGTTGGCCTCCACGAAGACCCTGATCGCACGCGTCGTCGGCACTGCGGCCACCGCCGGTGTGGCGGCCGTGGTGCTACTCGGCTGCGGCAGCAACGACAGCCCGACGCCCGCCGCTGCCAGCGCCACCTCCGCTGCGAGTGCCACCGCGTCGTCGAGTCTTCCCTCCGCCCCCACCGAATCGGGTGTCGCCGTCGTTCCCGGCCCGAACCCCGCACAGGTCGCCCCACCGGCGTCGGTCCCCGCCGACCGCCATATCCCCGACGTTCCCGGCACCAAGTGCGGCGCCACCCGCGGCCCGGACGGTGCGCTCGAGTTGGTCGTCCTCCAGGGCAAGGTCGACTGCGGCACCGCGAAAAAGGTGGCCCACGAATACGGCCCGATGATCGCCAGCGGCCAGAAGCAGACCGTTGACGGGTGGACCTGTGGCCCGTCGACGGCCGAGAACATCCTCGCCGCATGCGCCAAGGGCGACGACGCGTTCGTCTTCCAGCTGCCCAACTGACTCGACTCGGCGCGGCGTCCGGCCGCCAACAACGAAGACCGACCGAGTGGCCTTGGTAGGTTGACCGGGTCCCCGACTGCCGGGGGTCGCCAACCGAAGGATCACCATGCCGGGTACGAAGACGTCGCCCACCCCGCGGCGAACGATGCGCCAGCACTTCACGTCCGTCTCGTACGGCGGCATGGTCGGCGCGATGCTTCTGCTGCTCGCATCGGCCACCCCATCGTTGTTGCCGCGCGGCTGGTTCTTCCAGGGCGTCGTCTCGGGCGGTGCGGCCGCCATCGGCTACGCCATCGGCGCCTTCCTCACCTGGCTGGCCCGCTTCATGGTGTCGCGGGATGAGCCGTGGCGCCGGCCACAGCGCTTTTGGTGGTGGGCCCTCGCGTTCATCGCCGTCTGGGATGCCACCCTCATGCTCTACTGGTATGTCCGTTGGCAGAACGACTTGCGCGACCTCATGGGCGTCGAGCGCATCGGCCTGCGCGCGATCCCGGAGATCCTCGGCGTCGCACTCATCGTGTTCCTTCTGCTGATGGTTATCGGCAAGGCCTGGTCCCGGGCGGTCGGTGCCGTTGTCCGATGGCTGCGCGGCTTCGTCCCACCGCGGATGGCCAGCGTTGCCGGCGGCGCCATCGCGGTCGGACTGACCGTGGCGCTGGTCAACGGTGTACTCGTCGAGAACGTGATGCGCGTGTTGAACAGCACGTTCTCCGCTGCCAACGACGAGACCAAGGCCGACGTTTCCGCACCCACGTCGCCGCTGCGTTCGGGCGGCCCGGACTCGACGGTGAGCTGGGACTCACTGGGCCGGGAGGGTCGGTCCAACGTCGCTGACGGGCCGACCGTTGCCCAGTTGACCAGGTTCAACGGAGTGCCTGCGATGGAACCGATCCGCGTATTCGCCGGCCTTGACAGCGCGCCCACCCTCGAAGGGGTCGCCGACGCCGCGGTGCGCGAACTCGAACGCACCGGCGGCCTCAATCGCAAGATCGTCGCCGTCGGTTCGACCACCGGCAGCGGCTGGCTCAACAAGGGCTACATCGATTCACTGGAATACATGTACAACGGCGACACCGCCCTGGTGTCGATGCAGTACTCGTACCTGCCGAGCTGGATCTCGTTCCTGGTCGACAAGGAACGCGCACGCCAGGCCGGCATGCTGCTGTTCGAGAAGGTGAGCGCACGGGTCCGGGCGATGCCCGAAGCACACCGCCCCAAGCTTGTGGTCTTTGGCGAGTCACTGGGCAGCTTCGCCGGCGAGTCGCCGTTCGGTTCCGTCCCGACGATCGCTGCCCGTACCGACGGCGCCCTGTTCACCGGGCCCACCTTCAACAACCAACTGTGGCTGGACACGACGCGCAACCGCGACGCCGGTTCACCCGAGTGGCTCCCCATCTTCGGCGACGGTCAGTTCGCCCGATTCATCGCCGACGAGGGCGACCTCGTCCGGCCGAATGCACCGTGGGATCACGCCCGAGTCGTCTACAACCAGCATGCGTCGGACCCGATCACCTGGTGGAATCCGTCGCTGCTGTTCCGCGAACCCGACTGGCTCAAGGAGAAGCGCGGTCGCGATGTGCTCCACTCAACGCACTGGATTCCCGTCGTCACCTTCCTGCAGGTCTCAGCCGACATGGCCGTCGCCGTCGACGTGCCCGACGGCCACGGGCACCACTATCTGCGCTCGATTCCGTATGCCTGGGCGAAGATTCTTCAGCCGCCCGGGTGGACCGATGAGAAAACCCGCCGCCTGCTGCCGCTCCTCGACCGGGACTTCTAGGCAAGCGTCAACGACGCCCGGCGTCGAGCAACTCGACAACCCGCTCCAGCGCCGCGACACGGCTCCCCTTGACGAGCAGGGCCAGTGGACCACCGAGCCCGGTGACGTGGTCGGCGGCCGCCTGCGCGTCATCGACATGCTCGACGTCGTCGCCGTAGCGCGGCTCGTCGACGGCGACGACGGCGATGCCCAGCGACAACGCCAGCTCGGCGACCTCCCGATGGGCCGCCGCCGAATCCGCTCCCAGCTCGGCCATCGTGCCGAGTACGGCGACACGGCGCACGGCGTCGACCCGGGCCAGCGCGCGCAGTGCAGCGGCCATCGAGGTTGGATTGGCGTTGTACGCGTCGTTGATGACGGTGAACCCGGTTGCGGTCTGCACCAGCTCCATCCGGAGCCCCGACAACGCGGCCGCGTAGAGCCCCTCGGCGACCTTCTCGAGTTCGACGCCGAGCCCGGCCCCGGCGGCCGCGGCGGCCAAGGCGTTGCCGACCTGGTGTTCTCCGCGTGCCCCCAGCCGAATCGGGATGCTCCCCCACGGGGAGTGCAGGGTGAACGAGGCGCGCAAGCCGGCATCAAGCGTGACCCCGCTGGCAGTCAGGTCGGCGGTACCACCGCGCGCGCTGTAGGTCAGCACGCGCGCCCGTGTGCGCGCGGCCATCGCGGCGACATTCGGGTCGTCGGCGTTGAGGACGGCAATCCCCGCGGCGGGCAGGGCCTCCACGAGCTCACCCTTGGTCTGCGCGACCGCTTCGAGGGACCCGAAGTTTTCCAGGTGCACCCCTTCGACCCGGGTCAGCACCCCGACCGTGGGTTGGGCGATCTCACACAGCGTCGCGATGTGCCCGACGCCGCGCGCCCCCATCTCCAGCACGGCCGCCTCGGTGCCGTCGTCGGCCCCGAACAGCGTCAGCGGCAGGCCCAGCTCGTTGTTGAACGACTTCTCGCTCGCCGCGGTGCGATAGGTGGTCTGCAATACCCCGGCCAACAGATCCTTCGTCGACGTCTTGCCCACCGAACCGGTCACGCCGACGACCCTCGCACCGATCCGGGCACGGGCCGACCGTCCGAGGTCTTGCAGGGCGAGCGCGGTATCGGCGACCCGGATCGCCGCGACGCCGTCGGCCGGGACAATGCCATCGCGGCTGGTGAGGAAGGCGGGCGCCCCGGCAGCCAACGCCGCCGCCAGAAACTCGTGACCGTCGCGCTCGGCGACGATCGGGACGAATAGCTGGCCGGGTTCCAGGGTGCGCGAGTCGATACCCGCCCCCGTGACGGTGACGTCGGCACCGGTCGCCGTGCCCCCTGTTGCCGCGGCGATCTCTGCCGAAGTGAATTTCACACATCCACGCTACGCGACGATCAGGGCCGGCTCGCATCGGTTCTTCCACCCCCGTAAGGTTGCGGCCATGCCCGACGCCGCCGCGACCACCGTGCGCCTCGTCGTCCTGTTCGGGGGGGCCTCCGCCGAGCACGACATCTCCTGCATCAGCGCGGCACACGTCCTCGCCGCGGTAGACCGGTCCCGCTACACGCTGGTGCCGATCGGGATCACCCGCGACGGCACATGGGTCTCGCCCACCGCCACCGTTGCCGCCCTCGCGGCAGGCGATCCGCTGGGCCACGCGCTCGCTCCCGAAGGGCCGACCGTCGAACCGCTGGCCATCCTGCGCGGCGGTGGCGACGCCCCCACCGTCGTCCTGCCCCTGCTGCACGGTCCCCACGGGGAGGACGGCACCATTCAGGGTCTGCTCGAACTGCTCAATGTTGCCTACGTCGGGTCGGGCGTCCTCGGATCGGCGCTGTGCATGGACAAGGCAATGGCCAAAGATGTTGCGGCGCACCGCGGAATCCCGCAATGCCGGTGGATCGAGCACCGCAACGGGATCGACGATGAGCAACGAACCATCAACTCCGCGGTCGACGAACTAGGACTCCCGGTCTTCGTCAAGCCGGCAAACATGGGTTCCTCGGTCGGGATCTCCAAAGCGCACGACGAGGCCGAGCTGGCCGTCGCTTTGCAGACGGCGCTCGCCTACGACGACGTGCTGGTCATCGAGGAGGGCATCACTGCCCGCGAGATCGAGGTGGCGGTGCTCGGCAACACGCGGCCGGAGGCGTCGCTGCCCGGCGAGATTCTGCCCGGCTCGGAGTTCTACGACTACGACGACAAGTACGTCACCGGCAACGCGGCCCTGCAGATCCCCGCGAAACTACCCGACTCGGCCGTCGACGAGGTTCGTGAGCTGGCCATCCGCTGCTACCGGGCACTGCGGTGCCAAGGGTTGGCCCGCGTCGACTTCTTCTACGAGGAGTCGTACCGCGACGGCCCTGGCCGAGGTTGGCTCCTCAATGAGGTGAACACGATTCCCGGGTTCACCCCCGCGTCGATGTACCCGAAGATGTGGGCGGCGACGGGGCTGGCGTATTCCGATCTCATCGATCGGCTCGTCGCGCTGGCCATCGAGGCCCATACGCGGCGGTCGGCCTTCTCCACCGCCCACTAACCGCCGAGTGGGCACCCCAACCCCGCCGAGTGGGCACCCCAACCCCGCCGAGTGGGCACCTAATTCGGCCGCCAACTCGCGATCCGATCGGTCAGCGACAACATCATGCGGTCGGGCAGAATCGATGCAAAGGTTTGCGGCAGTCCGGCAAAGCGGTTTGCCGGCATCATCATCGGCGTCGCTCGACGGGCCATCCAGGCGACAGTCGCCCACCGTCGACGACGCGCGGCCGTGAAGCCCACACCATCGAATTCCCCTGATGACGTGCAGTGCTGCGCCAGCACGACGGCATCTTCAAGCGACAGACCCGCGCCCTGGCCGAGGTGCGGCCGCATGGCGTGAGCGGCGTCGCCGACCAAGACCGTGCGTCCTTTGACGGGCGAGCGAACCGGAGCCAGCTCGGTGAGGTCATGCACGATCGGCTCGCCGATCGCCGCCAGCATTGCCGGCACCGGCTCGATCCAGCCGTCGAAGTGAGCCAATCCCTTCTCCCGCGCCCGACCACGCGATGCCCCGAACACATAGGTCGTATCGCCGGGTAGCGGCAGGATTCCACACTCCCCGGAAGAGCCCCACACGTTGATGGCCTCGCCGGTAGCACCGTCGACGACCGCCCGCCACGCCCGGATACCGCAGTCGCGCTCGCCGCCCGCTTCCGGCCACCACTGCAGCCGCGTCTGGCTGTGCACACCGTCGGCAGCGACGACGAGGTTGAAGGACTCCTCCCGGCCGTCCGCCGCAACGATCCCCCGTCGGACATCGACCACCGTCGCACGCGTAGCCGGGCGGACGACGCCGTCGTCGAGCCCGTCCACCAGTGCCGCGTTGAGATCACGCCGGTGCAGCGCCAGCATTTCGCCGGGGGCGCTGCATTGCCGCATGAGTTCGCGGCCCGACGACTGGAGAATCCGCACTCGCGGCATGTCATTCGCCAGCGCCCGCACCCCGTCGGCGACACCCAGCACGGTGAGGACGGCGATCCCGTTTGACCAGATCGTGATCCCGGCGCCGACCACGACACTGGGAGTCTCCTCGAATACCACGACATCCCAGCCGCGCCGGGTCAGGGCAACTGCTGCGGCAAGACCACAGATCCCGCCCCCGACGACAGCGGCGCGCGGCCGCGTGAGACTGGGCATGGTCTCCCATTGTGTCATCATCGACGACCATGCGCGGCTAGCATCGGGCCCGTGAGTGCCGCACCGGAATCGCCCCGTATCGCGTTGCGCGTCGGTGTCTATTCGCCCAACGCGCGCACCCGCGAGCACGTCATCACGGCCGTCGGGACCACCCTTCATCCCGACCTGCCCGAACTCGCCCTCACCGAGCTGGCCACCGGGCCCGCCGTACTGGACAAACTCGATCAGAACCAGATCGATGTCCTGATTCTCGACGGCGAGGCGGCTCCGATCGGTGGGCTGGGACTGGCCAAACAGATCCGCGACGAGTACGAGCCGTGCCCACTGTTGCTCGTCCTCATTGCTCGCCAAGCTGATCGGTGGCTGGCCGACTGGTCACGCGCCGACGCGACGGCGACGCTGCCCGTCGACGCAATTGAACTCGGGACGACGATGACCGAATTGATCCGGACACGGACCTAGTCCCCGCCTCCGCCTGCCCACTCGGTACGAACGAGGTGCCCACTCGGCGAGGATGAGGTGCCCACTCGGCGGGATTGTGTGACCGCGGACACGCAACCGGGCCGTCATGAGTAGTGTGAGAGACACATCACACAGCCACTCCCGTCGCGGAGGCGATACCCACATGAACGCCTATCTACCAATCCTCGTACTCGGCGGGATTGCTGCTGCGTTCGCCGTGTTCTCGATCGGGGCAGCGACCTTCGTCGGGCCCCGGCGCGCCAACCGCGCCAAGCTCGAGGCCTACGAGTGCGGAATCGAACCATTGCCGCAAGACCGTGCGGTGCAACGGATTCCGGTGAAGTACTACCTCACCGCGATGTTGTTCATCATCTTCGACATCGAGATCGTCTTCCTATATCCGTGGGCCGTCGCCTTCGACTCCCTCGGCTGGTTCGGGCTGGCCGCGATGGCCCTGTTCGTCGTCAACGTGTCCGTCGCCTACGCCTACGAATGGCGTCGCGGCGGACTGAGGTGGGACTGACCGGATGGGCATCGAGGAACAGGTCCCCAGCGGCTTCCTGCTGAGCACCGTCGAGGGTCTCGCGGGCTACATGCGCAAGGGCTCGTTGTGGCCGGCGACGTTCGGTTTGGCCTGCTGCGCAATTGAGATGATGGCGACGACGTCGGGCCGCTACGACCTGGCCCGCTTCGGCATGGAGGCCTTCCGCGCCTCCCCCCGACAGGCTGATCTCATGATCGTGGCGGGCCGGGTCAGCCAGAAGATGGCACCGGTCCTGCGTCAGATCTACGACCAGATGGCCGAGCCGAAGTGGGTGCTCGCCATGGGCGTCTGCGCCTCGTCGGGCGGCATGTTCAATAACTACGCGATCGTGCAGGGCGTCGACCACGTCGTCCCCGTCGACATCTATCTCCCCGGCTGCCCGCCGCGCCCGGAAATGCTCCTCCACGCGATCCTCAAGCTGCACGAGAAGATCCAGGAGATGCCACTGGGCGCCAACCGGGCCGAGGCGATCGCCGCCGCCGAACAGGCTGCGCTGGCATCCCGGCCAACCATCGAATTCAAGGGGCTGCTGCGATGAGCGACATCCGCAGGCAGCACGACGATCACCCGGAGATAATCGGCACCCGCACCGGCCTCTTCGGCGCCGACGGCGCCGGCGACACCTCCGGCTATGGCCGTCTGGTCCAGCAGGTTGAACTCGGCGGCACCACCGCACCCCCGTTCGGCGGCTACTTCGATGAACTCCTCGACACGCTGCGGTCCGCCCTCGCGCGCCACGACGTCAATCCCGATGCCGCAATCGAGGGCGCCCAGGTCCACGTCGGCGAACTGACCGTATTCGTCGCCCGCGACTGCCTGCCGATCGTCGCCGGTATCGCCCGCGACGAGCCCGACCTGCGCTTCGAGTTGTGCCGCGGGGTGAGCGGCGTGCACTACCCCGACGATCCCGGCCGCGAACTACACGCCGTGTACCCGCTGCAGTCGATCACGCACAACCGCGTCGTCCGGCTGGAGGTCTGCGCTCCCGACGCCGATCCGCACATCCCCAGCATCTGCCGCGTCTACCCGACCAACGACTGGCACGAGCGCGAGACCTACGACTTCTTCGGGATCATCTTCGACGGCCATCACTCGCTGGCGCGCATCGAGATGCCCGACGACTGGGAGGGCCACCCGCAGCGCAAGGACTACCCACTCGGTGGCGTACCGGTCGAATACAAGGGCACCACCGTGGCACCCCCGGATCGGCGGAGGTCCTATCACTGATGAGCGCCACCATCGGAGTCACCGGCCGCGACTGGGACGAGGTCGTCGCCGCGGTCCGCGAACGCGCCGCCGCCGAGCCCGGCGAGGAGCGAATCGTCGTCAACATGGGTCCACAGCACCCCTCCACGCACGGGGTGCTGCGCCTCATCCTGGAGATCGACGGTGAGACGGTCACCGAGGCCCGCTGTGGTGTCGGCTACCTACACACCGGCATCGAGAAGAACCTCGAATACCGCACCTGGACGCAGGGGGTGACCTTTGTGACGCGGATGGACTACCTGGCTCCCTTCCACAACGAGGTTGCGTACTGCCTCGGCGTCGAGCGGCTGCTGGGGATCACCGACGACATCCCGCACCGCGCGACCACCATCCGCGTGCTGCTGATGGAACTCAACCGCATCTCGTCGCACCTGGTGGCCCTGGCGACCGGCGGGCTCGAACTCGGCGCCATGTCGCCGATGTTCCTCGGTTTCGCGGCGCGCGAGACGATCCTCGACGTCTTCGAGGAGGTCACCGGCCTGCGGATGAATCACGCCTACGTGCGCCCCGGCGGGCTCGCACAGGACCTTCCCGACGGTGCACTCGACCTGATCAGCGGTGTCCTCGACGTCCTGCCCGGGCAGATCGGCGAAGTCGAGGCCCTGCTGACCGACAACTACATCTGGAAGGCGCGGACCCAGGGCGTCGGCTACCTCGATCTGACCGGGTGCATGGCCCTGGGCATCACCGGCCCGTGCCTGCGATCCACCGGGCTCCCCCACGACCTTCGCCGCGCGGCCCCGTACTGCGGCTACGAGACCTACGAGTTCGAGGTTCCCGTCGCCGACACCTGCGACGCCTACGGCCGCTACCTGGTCCGGGTCGCCGAAATGCACGAGTCGTTGCGCATCGCGGCCCAGTGCGTGGAGCGCCTCGCCGAGCCCGGACCGGTCACCGTCGAGAACGGAAAGCTGGGGTGGCCGGCCGATCTGCAAGTGGGACCGGACGGGCTGGGCAACTCACCCGAGCACATCGCCAAGATCATGGGTCAGTCGATGGAGTCGCTGATCCACCATTTCAAGCTGGTCACCGAGGGCTTCCGCGTCCCGGCCGGCCAGTGCTACTCCGCGATCGAGTCGCCGCGCGGCGAACTCGGCGTGCACATCGTCTCCGACGGCGGCACCCGCCCCTACCGGGTGCACTTCCGCGATCCGTCGTTCACGAACCTGCAGGCGGTGGCCGCGATGTGCGAGGGCGGCATGGTGGCCGACGTCATCACCGCGGTCGCCAGCATCGACCCGGTCATGGGAGGGGTGGACCGATGACTACCGAACTCGATCCCGCGGTGCCCGGTTCCGGACCGGTGCCCGTCGACCTCGGGCTGCCCGGTCAGGCACCGAACGAGCCACATCCGCAGATCACCTTCGACGGTCCGCCGGATTACCCGGCCGAGGCCACCGCGACCCTGACCGCCGACGCCGCCGAAATCATTGCCCGCTACCCGCAGCCGCGGTCAGCACTGTTGCCCCTGCTCCATCTTGTGCAAGCCCACGACGGTTACGTCACCAAAGCCGGAATCGGTTTCTGTGCAGCACGATTGGGGATGACGCGGGCCCAGGTGGCGGCCGTCGCGACGTTCTATTCGATGTACCGCCTCGAACCGACCGGGGAATACCTCGTCGGCGTTTGTACCAACACCACCTGTGCGGTACTCGGCGGTGACGAGATCCTCGCAGCACTGGGCGAACACCTGGGCATCGAGCCCGGCGAAACGACCGCCGACGGCCGGATCACGCTGGAGCACGTCGAGTGCAACGCGGCCTGCGACTTTGCCCCGGTCGTCATGGTCAACTGGGAATTCTTCGACGATCAGTCCCCGGCGAGCAGCGTCGAACTCGTCGACGATCTACGCGCCGGCGTCGAGGTCTCGCCCAGCCGGGGGATGCCGACGCTGTGCACATTTCGGCAGGTGTCCCGCCTGCTCGCCGGTACCGACACCCCCGAGCCTCCGCCGGCCGACGAGGTCACGCCCTTCACCCTCGCCGAGCGGATCGCCGAATCCCCCAACGTCCCCGTCCTGAGCCGAAACTGGGAGCGTCCCGAATCGTGGTCGCTGGCGAGCTATCGCGCCGACAACGGGTACCACGGCCTGCGTGCGGCGCTGGACCTGCCGCCGGACGAGGTCATCGAGATCGTGAAGAACTCCGGTCTCCGCGGGCGCGGTGGCGCAGGTTTCCCGGTCGGGATGAAATGGTCGTTCATTCCACAGGGTGACGGCCCGGGTAAGCCGCACTATCTCGTGGTGAACGCCGACGAGTCCGAACCGGGCACCTGCAAGGACATGCCCCTCATGCTCGCTTCGCCGCACACGCTGATCGAGGGAATGATCATCGCCAGCTATGCGATCCGCGCGAACCTCGCCTTCATCTACGTGCGCGGCGAAGTCGCGTCAGTGATCGCCCGCCTGCGCGACGCCGTCGCCCAGGCCTACGAAGCAGGCCTGCTCGGGCGCAACATCCTCGGCTCCAGTTTTGATCTCGACCTCGTGGTGCATGCCGGCGCGGGCGCCTACATCTGCGGCGAGGAGACCGCGCTCCTCGACTCGCTCGAGGGCCGTCGCGGTCAGCCGCGTCTGCGGCCGCCGTTCCCGGCGGTCGCCGGGCTGTATGCCAGCCCCACCGTGGTCAACAATGTCGAGTCCATCGCGAGTGTGCCGGCGATCCTGCGCAACAGCGCCGACTGGTTTCGGCAGATGGGCACCGAGAAGTCGCCCGGCTTCACCCTCTACTCACTGTCGGGGCACGTCGCCAATCCCGGTCAGTACGAGGCGCCGTTGGGCATCACCCTGCGCGAACTGCTCGATCTGGCCGGCGGAATGCGCGCCGGCCACCGGCTGAAGTTCTGGACGCCCGGCGGATCGTCGACGCCGCTGTTCGCCGCCGATCACCTCGATGTGCCACTCGACTACGAAGGCGTCGCCGAGGCCGGTTCGATGCTGGGCACCAAGGCTCTGCAACTCTTCGATGAAACGACCTGCGTCGTGCGCGCCGTACTGCGCTGGAGCGAGTTCTACAAGCACGAGTCCTGCGGCAAGTGCACCCCCTGCCGCGAGGGCACCTATTGGCTGGTCCAGCTGATGGAACGCCTCGAGGCCGGCCAGGGACGGCCCGGTGATCTCGACAAACTGCTCGATGTCGCCGACAGCATCGTCGGGAAGGCGTTCTGCGCACTGGGCGACGCCGCCGGGGCGCCAATCACCTCCTCGCTCAGCCTGTTCCGCGACGAATACCTCGAACACGCACGGTTGGGGCACTGCCCGTTCGACCCGGCGGCGTCGGTGACATATGGGCGATCCCCCGAAGGGAGGACGGGCCGGTGACGACGGTGGAGACCGGGCTGATCACCCTCACGATCGACGGACGCCCGATCACCGTGCCCAAGGGCACCCTGGTGATCCGTGCCGCGGAGATGGCGGGCATCGAGATCCCGCGCTTTTGCGACCATCCCCTCCTCGACCCGGTCGGCGCCTGCCGGCAATGCCTCGTCGACGTGGCGGGGCAGCGCAAACCGATGGCATCGTGCACCACTGTCGTCGCCGCCGACATGGTCGTGCGCACGCAGGCCACCTCGGCCGCCGCGGCACGCGCCCAGCACGGGGTGATGGAGCTGTTGCTCATCAACCATCCGCTGGACTGCCCGACCTGCGACAAGGGCGGCGAATGCCCCCTGCAGAACCAGGCGATGACCTCGGCCAGCCCCGATACGCGGTTCGAGGGCGCCAAGCGGCGCTTCACCAAGCCGGTACACCTGTCGGCCGAGGTGCTACTCAACCGCGAGCGCTGCGTGATGTGCGCCCGCTGCAGCCGATTCGCGAGCGAAATTGCCGGCGACCAGTTGATCGATCTCGCCGACCGGGGCGCGCTGCAACAGGTCAGCATCTACGAGGACGATCCATTCGACTCCTACTTCTCCGGCAATACCGTGCAGATCTGTCCGGTTGGCGCACTCACCAACACCACCTACCGCTTCCGTGCCCGCCCCTTCGACCTCGCATCCACACCGAGCGTGTGCGAGCACTGCGCGAGTGGCTGCGCCCAACGGACCGATGAGCGTCGCGGAAAGGTGCTGCGGCGCCTCGCCGGCGACGACCCGCAGGTCAACGAGGAGTGGAACTGCGACAAGGGCCGATGGGCCTTTGCGTATGCGACGCTGCCGGACCGGCTGACGACGCCGCTGGTGCGCGACCCCGACGGGCAGTTGCGTCCGGCGTCGTGGCCGCACGCGCTGGCAACGGCCGCGGCGGGTCTGGCCGGCACCCGCGCCGCCGTGCTGGTGGGCGGTCGCGCGACCGTCGAGGACGCCTACGCGTACAGCAAATTCGCCCGCACAGTGTTGGGTACCAACGACATCGACTTCCGGGCCCGGGGGTGCAGCGACGAGGAGACCGCATTCCTCGCCCATCAGGTCGCGGGGGCGGGGATGGCGGTCACCTACGCTGATCTCGTCGCGGCGCCCGTAGTAGTCCTGGCCGGACTCGAGCCCGAAGAAGAGTCGCCGATGATCTTCGTGCGCCTGCGCCGGGCGATCCGGTCGGGCACGGCGGTACATTCGGTCGCACCCTGGACCTCGCGCGGGCTGGCCAAGCTGGACGGCACCCGTATCGATTGCCTGCCCGGCGGCGAGGCGGTCGTCCTCGCTGACCCGGCCACCCAGGATCTGCTCGCCACGCCGGGGGCCATCCTGCTCCTCGGCGAGCGGCTCGCCCTGAGCCCCGGGGCGCTGACCGTCGCGGCCACCGTTGCCGAACACACGGGCGCCCGCCTCGCCTGGGTGCCGCGCCGGGCCGGTGAGCGCGGGGCCGCCGACGTCGGCGCGCTGCCGAACCTGTTGCCCGGCGGCCGGCCGGTCGCTGATGCCGAGGCCCGAGCCGAGATCGCCGCCGTGTGGGAGGTGGCGGACCTGCCCGACCACCTCGGTCGCGCGACGCCGTCGATTCTGGACGCTCTCGCCGGGCAACGACTCGACACGCTGGTTGTCGGCGGCGTCGAAATCGAAGACCTGCCCGACGTTGAGACGGCCCGCGCCGCCCTGGGCGCCGCCGCGTTCGTCATCAGTCTGGAACAGCGGCGAAGTATCGTCACCGAGCACGCCGACGTGGTGTTCCCGGTGGCCGCGGCGGCCGAGAAGCCGGGCACCTACGTCGACTGGGAGGGACGGCCGCGCCCGTTCACCCCATCGGTCGACGGCGGTGGGCGCCTGCCGGACCACCGGGTGCTCACCGCACTCGCCGCCGAGTCCGGCATCGCCCTGGGCTGCGACAGTGTCGACGCGGTCCACACCGAACTGCAGCGCATGGGCGCCTGGGCGGGCCGACGGGCGGATCTGCCGGCCGCTCCGAGCCCGGCGCCGGTGGTCCCCGCCACCGGTCATGCGCTCCTGTCCAGCTGGCGCCTGCTGCTGGACTGCGGGCGGCTGCAGGACGGCGAGCCGAACCTTGCGGCCACGGCGCATGCCCCGGTCGCCCGACTGTCGGCGGCCACCGCGGCGCAGGTGGGCGCCGCCGACGGCCAGTCACTGACCGTCACCGGCCGCACCGGCTCGGTGACGCTGCCGCTCACCATCACCGACATGCCCGACGGCACAGTGTGGCTGCCCATGAACTCGCCCGGCTCGCGCATCTACCCCCAGCTGGGCGCCCGCCCCGGCGACGTCGTCGCCCTCTCCGGTGAGGAGGTGCCCCAGTGATCGATTTCCCGACCCTGAACTCCTTCGGTCACGACCCGTGGTGGCTGGTGATCGCGAAGGCGATCGCCGTCTTCGCCTTTCTGGTTCTGACCGTGCTCGCGGCAATCCTGGCCGAGCGCAAGATCATGGCTCGCATGCAGCGGCGGTACGGCCCCAACCGGGTCGGCTGGCACGGGGCGCTGCAAAGCCTCGCCGACGGGGTGAAGCTCGCCCTCAAGGAGGGGCTGACCCCGGCCGGCGTCGACAAACCCATCTATCTGCTCGCCCCGATGATCGCGGTCATCCCCGCGTTCACCGCCTTCGCGGTCATTCCGTTCGGCCCGTCGGTGTCAGTTCTCGGGCACCACACGCCGTTGCAGTTGACCGACCTGCCGGTCGCCGTGCTGTACATCCTCGCCATCACCTCCATCGGCGTATACGGGATTGTGCTGGCCGGCTGGTCGTCGGGAAGCACCTATCCGCTGTTGGGCGGGCTGCGCTCCACCGCCCAGGTGATCTCCTACGAGATCGCCATGGGCCTGTGCTTCGCCGCCGTCTTCCTCCTCTCGTCGACCATGTCGACGTCGGAGATCATCGGCAGCCAGCACCACCACTGGTACATCCTGCTGCTGCTGCCGTCGTTCATCATCTACGCGATTTCGATGGTCGGCGAGACGAATCGGGCACCGTTCGACCTGCCCGAGGCGGAGGGCGAGCTGGTCGGCGGTTTCCACACCGAGTATTCCTCGCTGAAGTTCGCGATGTTCATGCTCGCCGAGTACGTCAACATGACGACGGTCGCCGCCCTGGCGACCACGCTCTTCCTCGGCGGGTGGATGGCCCCGTGGCCGCTGAGCCTCATCCCGGGGGCGAACTCGGGTTGGCTGCCCGTGCTGTGGTTCGTCGCCAAGGTGTGGGTATTCCTATTCGTCTTCATCTGGCTGCGCACGACGCTGCCCCGCCTGCGTTACGACCAGTTCATGGGACTGGGCTGGCGGGTGCTCATCCCGGCGTCGTTGTCGTGGGTGATGATTGTCGCGCTGATCCGCGCGGCGACCCTGAACGCCGGCGATACCGCGCGGACCCTGATCCTCGTTGGTGCCGGCGTCCTCGCCGCCATCGCTCTGGTGGGCGGGATCACTCGGGCGATGCGCGCACCCCGGGACGCCGTCGCACCCGCGCGGCCCACCGGCCCGGTCCTCGACGGCGCGTACCCCGTGCCGCCGCTCCCGCCCGGCGCGTCGGCCGGTGGACCGGCGGGCACTCCCGCCACGGAGGTGACCCATGCCTGACTTCGGCAAACCGATCGCCGGCTTCGGCGTCATGTTCCGCGGTATGTTCCGCGAGCCCATCACCGAGCAGTACCCCGAGGAGCAGCCCCCGATAGCGGCCCGCTTCCACGGCCGCCACCAACTCAACCGCTACGACGATGGCCTGGAGAAATGCATCGGCTGCGAGTTGTGCGCGTGGGCGTGCCCCGCGGACGCCATCTTCGTCGAGGGCGCCCAGAACAACGACGAGGAGCGCTATTCCCCGGCCGAGCGGTATGGGCGCGTCTACCAGATCAACTACCTGCGTTGCATCGGCTGCGGCCTGTGTATCGAGGCGTGCCCCACTCGGGCGCTGACGATGACCGCCGAGTTCGAGATGGCCGACGACAACCGCGCCGACCTCATCTACGAAAAGGACCGGCTCCTGGCTCCCCCGGCGCCCGGCGCCGAGCCGACACCGCAGCGCAAACCGGCGCGCGCGGTCGACTACTACTTGGGCCGGGCCGGCCGGGCCGGGGAACCCCGCCAAGCAGCCGATACCGATACCCAGGATTCCGCGGAGAAACCCCGATGACCGGGGCGTTGAGTGCGACGGGCATCAGTCTCGCCGCTGAGCTGACCCATACCTCTACCGGCGAATCAGTCCAGTTCTGGGTGCTGGCCGTCGTGGTGATCCTCGGCGCACTCGGTGTCGTCTGCTCACCGAAAGCGGTGTACTCGGCGATGTTCCTCGCGATGACGATGCTGATCCTGGCGGTGTTCTATATCGCGCAGGGTGCGTTGTTCCTGGGTGTCGTGCAGATCGTCGTCTACACCGGCGCAGTGATGATGCTGTTCCTGTTCGTCATCATGCTGATCGGCGTCGACTCGGCCGATTCACTGGTGGAAACAATCCGCGGGCAACGGTTGGTCGCCGTCGGGCTGGGCCTGGGGTTCGGTGTGCTGCTGATTGCGGGAATCGCCCAGGCGGCCCTGGCGACCTTCGTCGGGTTCGGTTCCGAGACCGGCGGCAACGAGGCCATCGTCGAACTCGCCCAGTTGATCTTCGGCCGGTACCTGTGGGCCTTCGAGTTGACCGGCGCCCTGTTGATCACCGCGACCCTCGGCGCCATGGTGCTGGCCCATCGTCCGCGCATCGCCGCGCGGCCCACCCAGCGGGAGCTGTCCATCGCCCGCTTCCGCGCCGATTCTCCGGTGCCGCCGACCCCACTGCCCGCCTCCGGCGTATTCGCCCGTCACAACGCCGTGGACGTCCCCGCCCGCCTTCCCGACGGCTCGCCGTCCCATCTGTCGGTGAACCGGACCCTCGGCGGCGGCGCAGCGATCGAGGAGGATCACGCGATCGAAAAGGAGGACCGGTGAACCCGGCGAACTACCTCTACGTCGCGGCGCTGATGTTCACCATCGGCGCTGCGGGAGTTTTGTTGCGACGCAACGCTATCGTCGTCTTCATGTGCGTGGAGCTCATGCTCAACGCCGCAAATCTCTCGTTCGTCACCTTTGCCCGCATGCACGGCACGCTCGACGGTCAGACCATCGCCTTCTTCACCATGGTCGTTGCCGCGGCCGAAGTGGTCGTCGGCCTTGCGATCATCATGACCATCTACCGGACCAGGCGCTCGGCCTCGGTCGACGACGCGAATCTGCTGGCCCGGTGATCGGCCGATGAGCAACACGTCTGTCCAACTGCTGAGCCTGATTCCCGGGCTACCCGCACTCGGCGCCGGCCTCACACTGATCGCCGGCCGTCGCGCCGATCGCTGGGGCCACGTGCTCTCGACGACTCTCGTCGCCGGTTCCTTCCTCCTCACCGCGACGCTGTGGTGGCGAATGCTGCGGCGGGACGAGGTGGACCGGCCGATCACCGCGACCCTGTACTCGTGGATCCCCGTCGACCGATTGCAGGTCGATGCGGCGCTGCGCCTGGACCAATTGTCGATCTGCTTCGCACTGCTAATCACCGGCGTCGGGCTATTGATCCACATTTATTCGATCGGCTACATGGCGCACGACCCCGATCGGCGCCGCTTCTTCTCCTACCTCAACCTGTTCGTCGCCGCGATGCTCGTCTTGGTCCTCGCCGACAACTATGTGCTGATGTACGCCGGCTGGGAGGGCGTCGGCCTCGCGTCGTACCTGCTCATCGGCTTCTGGCAGTACAAGCGCTCCGCGGCCACCGCGGCAAAAAAGGCGTTCGTGGTCAACCGGGTCGGCGACATCGGCTTCGTCGTGGCGCTCATGATCATCTTCACCAACTTCGGCTCCTTCCGCGTCTCCGACGTACTGGCCGCCACCGCGACCGCCCACGAATCGACCCTCACCGCCCTCGGCCTGATGCTCCTGCTGGCCGCGTGCGCCAAGTCGGCGCAGGTTCCACTGCAATCCTGGCTGGGCGACGCAATGGAGGGCCCGACGCCGGTGTCGGCACTCATCCACGCCGCCACGATGGTCACCGCCGGCGTCTACCTGATCGTGCGGTCGGGACCGGTCTTCGACCATGCCCCCACCGCGCAGACCATCGTCGTCATCGTCGGTGCGGTGACACTGGTGTTCGGCGCGATCATCGGCTGTGCCAAAGACGACATCAAGAAGGCCCTGGCCGCGTCGACGATGAGCCAGATCGGCTACATGGTGGTGGCGGCCGGACTCGGGCCGGCCGGCTATGTGCTCGCGATCGCGCATCTGTTGGCGCACGGGTTCTTCAAGGCCGGCCTGTTCCTCGGTTCCGGTGCGGTGATGCACGCGATGGACGACGAGACCGATATGCGCCGCTACGGCGGGCTCCGCACGGCCATGCCCATCACCTTCGCCACCTTCGGGCTGGCCTACCTCGCCATTATCGGGATTCCACCGCTGGCCGGCTTCTTCACCAAGGACCACATCATTGAGGCGGCGTTCGCGGCCGGCCCGGTGCGCGGCCCCGTCCTGGGCATCGCCATGGTGCTCGGGGCCGGGCTGACCGCTTTCTACATGACCAGGGTGATGGTGATGACGTTCTTCGGTGAGCCGCGCTGGCGAGCGGGCCAGTCGGGCGAGTTGCCGCACCCCCATGAGGCGCCGCCGTCGATGACCGGCCCGATGATTGTGCTCGCCTTCGGTTCGGTCGGGGCCGGAGCGCTGTTCGTCGCCGGGGGCCGCCTGTCGCACTGGTTGTCCCCGATCACCGGCAGTGCCCACCACGAATTGCCGGTGCCGGCCTGGTTGATCAGCGTTGGCGTGCTGGCCGTCGTCGCGGTGGGCGCCGCGGTCGCCTGGCGCAGGTATCGCGAATCGGTGCCGCACACCGCACCGGCCGGCTCGCCCTTCACCCGCGCCGCACGCGCCGACCTCTACGGCGACCGGTTCAACGAAGCCGTCCTCATGGTCCCCGGTCAGCAGCTGACCGCGGCCCTGCGGGTCGTCGAGGACCGCGGGTTCGCCGGTGCCGAAACGGGGGTCGCCCGCAGCGTCAACGGCGGCTCGCAACTGTTGCGGCGCACCCAGAACGGCTACGTCCGGTCGTATGCGCTGTCGATCCTGTCCGGCGCGGTGATCATCGCCGCGGTGATTCTGGCGGTGAACCTATGACGTCGCTCCCGTGGTTGACGGTCCTGTGGCTGGTGCCGGCGGTCGGCGCGATCGCCGTCGCGCTTCTCCCGGCCGGACCCGGACAGGTCGGCGCGGTAGCCGAGTCGGCGGGGCAGGATCGTCGGCAGGGACGCTCGCTCCAGGCCGGGGTGGCCGTTTCACTGGTCACGCTCGGCTGGTCGATCGCGATGGCCGTCGCCTTCCCCGGCAGTCCCGGCACCCGGTTCGGCCTCACCGAGTCCCACCGGTGGATTCCGGCGATCGGTGCGCGCTACGAACTCGGTCTAGACGGTGTGGGCCTGGTGCTGGTTCTGCTCACCACGGCCCTGGTCCCCCTGTTGCTGCTCGGTGCGTGGCACGCCATCGATGCCAGCCAGGGCGACCCACGGATCTACGTCGCCCTCACGCTCGCGGTGCAGGCGATGGTGCTGCTCAGTTTCGTCGCCACCGACATCCTGCTGTTCTACCTCGTGTTCGAGGCGATGCTCATCCCCATGTACTTCCTCGTCGGCGGCTGGGGTCAGCTTGATCGCGCGCTCCGTGCCCGCGCGGCATTGAAGTTCTTGCTGTACAACCTTCTTGGCGGGTTGATCATGCTGGCCGGTGTGATCGGCCTGTTCGCCTTGACCGCACGGGCCCGACTCGGGGAGGACGGCCGCGGAAGTTTCGGGCTCAGCGAAATCACCGCGGCGATCGCCGACGGCAAGGTCGACGTCGGCGGTCCGGCCGGCCTCGCTATCTGCGGAGCTTTTCTCTTCGCATTCGCGGTCAAGGCGCCGGTGTGGCCGCTGCATGCCTGGCTCCCCGACGCCGCCGTGGCCGGCACCCCGTCGACGGGCGTGCTGATGATGGCCGTCATGGACAAAGTCGGCACGTTCGCGATGTTGCGTTTCGTCGTCGAGCTGTTCGGTGACACCGCGAAGGAGTTCGCACCGTGGATCACGGTGCTAGCCGTGGTCAGCATTGTCTACGGGTTGCTTCTCGCGATCGCGCAGACCGACCTGATGCGGCTCATCGCATACACGTCGATTTCGCATTTCGGTTTCATCGTTCTCGGCGTCTTCGCGCTCTCCCCGCAGTCACAGGCGGGCGCGGCCCTGTACATGCTCAACCACGGGATCTCGACCGCTGCCCTGTTCTTGGTGGCCGGGTTCCTGACGAGTAAGCACGGCACCAGGAGTATCGCCGACTTCGGTGGCGTGCAGAAGGTGGCCCCGGTGCTGTCGGGGGTATTCCTCATCGCCGGTCTCGCGACGCTATCGCTCCCGGGGCTGGCGCCGTTCGTCTCCGAGTTCTTGGTCATGATCGGCAGCTTCGGGCGCTACCCCGTGGTCGCGGTCGTGGCGACCATCGCGCTCGTCGGCTCCGCCGTATACATCCTGTGGACCTACCAGCGCATGATGGGCGGGCCGGCCGGACCCGGGGTGGACCGGATCGGCGACCTCGACCGTCGACAGCGGGTCGTCTTGTTCCCCCTGATCGCGGCCCTGGTGGTCCTCGGCTTCTGGCCGCGACCCGCCCTGGATGCGATCACCCCCGCCATCGACCACACGCTCCGATCGGTGTCGGTGGCCCCACCGCCGGCGGCACCGGGGCACGCCGGTCCCACCCTCGTCGAACCGCCGCAGGGAGGACACCGGTGAGCACCGACTTTTACGCCGCGACGATGGTCGCACCCAGCATCGACTACCGGGCCTTGTCGCCCATGCTCGTCGTCTTCGGCACTGCGGTACTCGCCGTCCTCGTCGACGCATTTCTTCCCCGGCACTGGCGTTCGCGTACCCAACTGGTCCTGTCCGTGGCCGGGCTGACCGCGGCGCTCGGCTGCGTCATCGCGCTGGCCGTCGGCGGCACGAAACGGACGACGATGAGTGGTGCGGTGGTCCTCGACGGTCCGGCACTGTTCGCCCAGGGCGCGATCGTGGCCGTCGCGATCCTCACCGTGCTGGTGTGCAGCGAGCGGCGGCTCGACACCGTTTGGGCGCCGGTCGCCGTGTCGTCGGCCGTCCCGGCCGCCGGCGGCTCCGACGCCGACCTAGTCGCCGATCCGTTCACCCCGGCCGCCGCGACCGTGCCCGGATCGGAGGGCGAACTGGCCGCTGGGCGCGCCGGTTCACTCACGACCGAGGTGTTCGCGCTGACGCTGTTCGCGACCGGCGGCATGATGCTGTTCGGCGCCGCCGGCGACCTCTTGACAATGTTCATCGCCCTGGAGGTCTTCTCGCTGCCGCTTTACGTCCTGTGCGCGCTGGCTCGCCGCCGGCGGCTGCTCTCGCAGGAGGCGGCCCTGAAGTACTTTCTGCTCGGGGCGTTCGCCTCGGCCTTCTTCCTCTTCGGCGCGTCCTTCGTCTACGGCGCCACCGGTACGCTGTCGCTGTCGGCCGCCGGCACGACGATCGCCGGTTCTGCCGATGTCACCCTCGCACTCATCGGACTGGCGCTGCTGGCCGTCGGACTGCTGTTCAAGGTCGGCGCCGTGCCGTTCGGTTCGTGGGTGCCCGACGTCTATCAAGGTGCGCCGACACCGATCACCGCGTTCATGGCCTCGGCCACGAAGATTGCGGCCTTCGTCGCGCTCGCGCGCGTCTTCACCGTGATGTTCGGGTCGCTGGCCGACCAGTGGCGACCCGCGCTGTGGGTGGTGGCGATCGCCACCATGATCGTCGCGACGATCATGGCGGTGACCCAGGACGACATCAAGCGCATGTTCGCGTACTCGTCGATGGTGCACGCGGGCTTCATCCTGGTCGGGGTGATCGCGCTCAGCGCCGCCGGATTGTCCGCCGTGCTGTTCTACCTGGCGACCTATGCCTTCTCGGCATTCGGCGGCTTCGCGCTGCTGTCGGTGGTGCGGGACGCCGCCGGTCGTGAGGCAACCGACTTCGCCTCGTGGGCCGGGATCGGCCGGCGCCGACCGCTCGTCGGGGCATTGTTCGCCCTCTTCCTGCTTGCCTTCGCCGGCATCCCGTTGACAACGGGATTCGTTGCCAAGTTCGTGGTATTCGCCGCGGCCGGCGCATCCGGGGCATGGGCGCTGGTCATCGTCGGCGTGCTCGCGAGTGCCGTCGCCGCCTACTTTTATCTGCGCGTGATCGTCGCGATGTTCTTCACCGACGCCGCGCCGGGGGACACGGCCGCGGGTCAACCCGGGCAGTCCGTCGACGTGCGCCAACCAAGCCTGGCGACGACGCTGCCGATCGCCGTGTGTGCTGTGATCACGCTGGGTTTCGGCATTGCACCGCAGTGGTTGTTGAACCTGACCGATGCCGCGGTGCCGTTCCTCCGCTAGTTCACCGTCCTGTTGACCGTGCCCAGGATTCCGTCGACCGTGGCCCTTGGTCGCAGTCGACGGATGCCGAGCTGCGCCTACGCCGCCTAAGGTGGAACACATGCGCGGAACGATCCTGTATGCCCCCGGGGACATTCGATCCGAAATCCTGCCCGACCCGACGATCGTCGAACCGACCGACGCAATCATCGAAACATCGGCCACCTGTGTGTGCGGCTCCGACCTCTGGCCGTACCGCGGAATTAACACGTTCGACGAGCCCTGGGCAATCGGACACGAGTATGTCGGCGTCGTCCGCGAGGTCGGCACCGCGGTCACCACGGTCCGGCCCGGCCAGTTCGTCATCGGCTCCTTCATCGCGTCGGACAACACGTGTCCACACTGCCGTGCCGGCTACCAGTCGGGCTGTGCGCAGCTCGCGCCCGTGCTCGGCTGCCAAGCCGAGGCGATCCGGGTTCCGTTGGCTGACGGAACGCTGGTCCCGACGCCCGATACACCGTCCGACGAGATGCTTCCCGATTTGCTGGCACTCTCGGACGTGATGGGCACCGGGTGGTACGCGGCCCGCGCGGCCGGGGTCGCGCCCGGCCACACGACGGTCGTTGTCGGCGACGGCGCCGTCGGCCTGTCGGCGGTCCTCGCCGCCAAAGAACTCGGCGCCGAACGGATCATCGCGTTGTCTCGGCATGCGGACCGCCAGGTTTTGGCACGCGAGTTCGGCGCCACCGATGTGGTCCCCGAGCGGGGCGCGGAAGCCGTCGCACGCGTCCGGGAGATGACCGGCGGGGTCGGCGCGGACAGCGTCGCCGAATGCGTCGGCACCGACGAGTCGCTCACCACGGCCCTGGACTGCGCCCGCCAGGGTGGTGGCGTCGGATTCGTCGGCGTACCGCACGACGTCGCACTGCCGATCGCCCGCCTGTTCCGCAATCACGTCCGTCTTCAAGGCGGCTCGGCACCGGTGCGCAACTACCTTCCCGACCTGATCAGCCGCACCTACGCGGGCAATTTCCATCCCGGCCGGGTCTTCGACCTCCGGCTGCCCCTCGCCGACGTCGCGCAGGGGTACCGGGCGATGGATGAGCGGCAGGCGATCAAGGCCTTCCTGATCCCGTAACCCTGATCCCCAGTGGGACACGAAAACTCCCCCGCCTGGGACAGACGGGGGAGTTCCTTCGGCGGTGGCGGGGGGATTTGAACCCCCGGTACGGGGTTACCGCACACAGCATTTCGAGTGCTGCACCTTCGGCCGCTCGGACACGCCACCGCGAAAAACTGTACCGCAGGTACCCGTCGACACTAAATCGGCAGGTCACCTGCGGTACCGAATTGTGCTGCGGCGGGTGCCGCAGCGACAGCGACCTACTTGTCGCCGCCGCCCATCAGCTTGTCCTTGAGCTCGCCGAACTTCTCCTTGGCGCCCTCGACGACCTCGTTGACCTTTTCGTTGCTGGCCAGGTCACCAAGCTTCTCCTTGGCGCCCTCGACGACCTCGTTGACCTTTTCGTTGTTGGCCAGGTCACCAAGCTTCTCCTTGGCGGCGTTGACGGCCTCGTTGACCTTGTCGCTCGCATCAGACATTCGGGTGCTCCTTCAATACGGGTCTGGTACAGATCTGACCCGCCTAATGTGCCACGTCCACCGGGTCGCGTCCACATTTCAGCCCGATGGGGCTCCATGGTCCCGCTGGCCAGCGAAGAAGTCTTTGAGCAGCCCGACGCAGTCGTCGGCGAGCACACCCCCGCGGACCTGTGGGCGGTGCGTCAACCGGGGGTCGCGCAGCACGTCCCACAACGATCCGACGGCACCGGTCTTGGGCTCCCACGCGCCGAACACGACTTTCTCGATCCGGGCGAGCCCGATGGCCCCGGCGCACATCGTGCACGGCTCAACCGTCACCGCGATCGTGCAACCGCCCAGGCGCCAGCCGTCGCCGAACGCCCTCGCCGCCGCCCGCAGCGCGAGGATCTCCGCATGCCCGCACGGATCAGCATCGGCTTCCCGGCGATTTCCGGCGCGGGCGATCTCGAAGCCCTCGGGGTCGATGACGACGGCACCGATCGGCACATCATCGGGCCCCGACTCGGCGGCGGCGGCGATCGCCAGCCGGACGAGCTGCTCATCGTCGTGGGGCGTCATGGGCTAGTGGCCCAGTGCGTCGAGTACCTTGCTCAGCTCGTCGGCGCAGCCGAGGCGGGCGGCGATCATGCCGATTTGTTCATCGGCGTAGAGGTCGGTGTCGGAAACGATGACGGCCATCACCGCATCGGGCAGACCGAAGTCGGACAGCACCCCGAGGTCGCCCTCTCCCCACGGCTCGATGTCGTCGAGATCATCGGGATCAAGGTCGGGGATATCGATGTTGAGGGCATCGAGCACGTCCGCCGCCACATCGTAGTCGAGGGCCGCGGTGGCGTCGGACACGAGGAGCCGAGACCCGCCTGGGGCCGGCCGCAGCACGATGAAGAACTCGTCGTCGACGTCGAGGAGTCCGAAAACCGCGCCTGCGGCACGCAGATCGCGCAGCTGCCGCTCAGCATTCTCCAGGTTGGTCAGTGCCGACGATTTGAGTGCCGTCACCTTCCAGGACGTCTCCTCCCGCACGACTGCGACCGCGAACCCATCGATGTCGCCTTCGGAGTCATTTGCGCTCGCAGCCATGCTGGTCACCGTAGTCGCACCAGGCACGGTTCCCAAGTCCTCCGCGCAATGTGACAGGCTGGACTGGTGACTGCTTCACCGCACTCGACGGTTTGTGTGTTGGGGCTCGGCCTCATCGGCGGTTCGCTGCTGCAGGCGACGGTTCGCCGAGGTCGCACCGCCTTCGGATACAACCGGTCCGAAGCGGGTGCGGCCGCCGCGCGGGCGGATGGCTTCGACGCCGACACCGACCTCGACGCGGTGCTGCGCCGGGCCGCCGCCGACGATGCGCTCATCGTCGTGAGTACGCCGGTCACCACGCTCGACGAGCTGCTGCCCACCATCGCACGGCTGGCTCCGGGATGCGTGCTCACCGACGTCATCAGCGTCAAGGGCGCCGTCGCCGCCGCCGTCGCACGCCACCACCCCGATGCGCGCTATGTGGGCGGCCACCCGATGGCCGGCACGAGCCAATCGGGTTGGTCGGCGGCCGGTCCCGACCTGTTCGCCGGGGCGATGTGGATGCTGACCACCGAGGACCACACCGACCCCGACGCCTGGCGGGCCGTGGCCGCACTTGCGCGCGGGTGCGGCGCACAGGTCGTCCCGGCCGCCAACGACGCGCACGACCGGGCTGTCGCGGCCATCTCGCACCTGCCACACCTGACCGCGAACGCGACCGCTGCCGTCGGCGCCGCGGAGAGCGGACTCGCACTGCGACTGGCCGCGGGAAGCTTCCGCGACGGCACCCGGGTTGCGGGCACCGCCCCCGCGTTACAGCGCGCCATGTTGGAGGCCAACCGCATCGCACTGCTGAACACACTGAGCGAGACCATCGACCGCCTCGTGGCAGCCCGCGACGACCTGCGCGACAGCGGTTCGGTCGAGATCATCGTCGACGACGGTCACCGTGCCCGGCTCGCCTACGAGGCGATGGCGACCACCCCGGTGCCGCCCATCGTCGGTATCGAACCGGGCGAGGCCGATTGGGCCGCGCAGATGCGGCGCCAGGGCCACCTGGGCCGCACCTGGCAGCGCTAAGGCGCTGCCACGCTACGCGTCGAGTTTCAGCTTCTCGTCGGTGAACACCAGTACATAGACGATGCCGCCGATCAGGCCACCGAGTAGCGGCGCGAGCCAGAACAGCCACAACTGTCCGGGCGCCCCGGAACCGTTGAAGAATGCGACGGCCGTCGAGCGCGCCGGATTGACCGACGTGTTGCTGATCGGAATCGAGATGAGGTGGATCAGGGTGAGGGTCAGACCGATCGCCACGCCGGCGAATCCGGCGGGCGCACGCTTGTCGGTGGCACCGAGGATCACGATCAGGAAGAACGCGGTCAGCAGGACTTCGGCGATGAGCACTGCGGCCAGTGAGTACCCGGCGGGTGAATGGACGCCGAACCCATTGGCCGCCATATTGCCCTCGGCCTCAAAACCCTTACGCCCCTTGGCGATTGTCCACAGTGCGAGGCCGGCGATCAGGCCGCCGACCACTTGGGCGATCCAGTAGGGGACCAGGTCGCGGGCCGGCAGCCGGCCCGCGGCGACCGCGCCGAGCGTGACAGCCGGGTTGAAGTGTCCGCCGGAGATGTGACCGACGGCGTAGACCATCGTCAGCACCGTCAGGCCGAAGGCCAGCGCGACCCCCAGATAGCCGATCCCGACGTTGAAGGACATACCGGCGCTGGTGTCGCTGGCAATCTGCTTGGCCGCGAAGATCGCCGATCCACATCCGCCGAAGACCAGCCAAAAGGTGCCGAACAGCTCGGCGAGTCCCCGCCGGGTGAGTGATTCAGACACTGAAAAGCCCTTCCCTCAAAGAATTTGACGCCGTAAACATATCCCGGCATCAGCGGCGACACCGGACTTCCCGGCAATCGTCGCCCTGATCGAGTCCATCGGCCGGGTACGTTGCCCTATGAGTGCGCGGACGAAGGTCGATGTGATCGGCGTCAGCAGGACCAGCCTCGAGTAACCCGGCCACCGAAAGAAGGACAACATGCCGATCCTGCGTGCGGCGAAGTCCGAAGATGTGCCGGCGATCCTGGCACTGATCCAGGGACTCGCCGAATATGAGAACGAACCCGGCGCCGTACACGCCACCGAGGAATTGCTGGCCGAGCAGCTCTTCGGCGAGCACCCGGGGGCCGAGGTCGTCATTGCCGACGTCGCCGGTGATGCCGTCGGCTTTGCGCTCTTCTTCCACAACTTCTCGACGTGGGAGGGCCGGCGAGGCCTCTACTTGGAGGACCTGTTCGTCAAACCCGGGTTCCGCGGGCGCGGCGTCGGTGCACTGCTGATGGCGCATTTGGCCGGGCTCGCCGTCGCCCGTGGTTGCGCCCGATTCGAATGGTCGGTGCTGGACTGGAACACCCCGGCGATCGGCTTCTACCGGAGCCTCGGCGCGGTCGGCATGGACGGCTGGACCGTGCAACGCCTCGACGGGGAGGCCTTGGTCGCGCTGGCCCGCTCGGCGCCCGCCTAAGCGGGCGCGGTCAGCAGGAAAAGGAGCTGGCTCCCGATCAAAGCAACCGGCCCGCACCGTTGGATGGGTGCGGGCCGGTTGTTGTGTGCGCCCGAAGGGATTCGAACCCCTAACCTTCTGATCCGTAGTCAGATGCTCTATCCGTTGAGCTACGGGCGCGAGTCGTGTTCAATTGTGCCGCACACAAGGTACGGGTGGCGGAGGCGAGAGGATTTGAACCTCCGGTCCGGTTTTAGCCGGACAACTCATTAGCAGTGAGTCCCATTCGGCCGCTCTGGCACGCCTCCTAGTGCGGAGTCCTTTCGAACTGCCGAATACGTAGGCTACACACCCGACGCGACGGGGCGCAAACCACCAGCCCCACCCGCCGCCCGATACCCTGTTCTAGTGACTGTGCGACTGCGCCCCGACCTCGACGACCTACCCGTCTACGTGCCCGGCAAGACCCATCCCGGAGCAATCAAACTGGCGAGCAACGAAGTCACCTTCGGCCCATTGCCCAGCGTCGCGGCCGCGATCGCCGAAGCCGCGGCGGGCATCAACCGCTATCCCGACAACGCCACGACCGAGTTAACCGGTGCGCTCGCGAAGAAACTCGACGTGACGCCAGCGGAGATCCAGGCCGGCTGCGGTTCGGTGACGCTGTGCCAGAATCTGATCACGGCGACCTGCCGTCCCGGCGACGAGGTGCTCTTCGGCTGGCGCTCGTTCGAGACCTATCCGCTGGCCACCCGGATCGCCGGGGCGACGCCGGTCCAGGTCCCGCTCGACGCCGAGCAGGCCTATGACCTGTCGGCCATGGCCGCGGCGATCACCGACCGCACTCGACTGATCTTCATCTGCAACCCCAACAACCCGACCGGCACCGTCGTGGGGCGCGAGGCACTCCTCGCCTTTCTGCGCGCAGTGCCCGGCGACATCGTCATCGCGATCGACGAGGCCTACGTCGAATACGTTCGCCTCGGGGATTCACAGAACTACAGTGCGCTGGAATTGCGCAGGGAGTTCCCCAATATTGTTGTGCTGCGGACCTTTTCGAAGGCTTACGGGCTAGCTGGGTTGCGGGTCGGGTACGCCGTGGCAGACCCGCGGGTGATCACCGCACTGAGCAGGGTCCACCTCCCGTTCTCCATCAACTCCGTGGCCCAGCGGGCCGCCGTCGCCTGCCTCGAGGCCGACGACGAGTTGCTCGCCCGCACCGATGCGGTGGTCACCGAGCGCATCCGCGCGGCCGCCGAACTCCGCACCCTCGGGTATCGCGTACCCGAATCACAGGCCAACTTCGTGTGGCTCGATCTCGGCGCAGACGCCGTTCCGTTCGCCCGCGCCAGCGCCGAGGCCGGGGTGATCATCCGCCCCTTCGACGGCGACGGGGTACGTGTGACCATTACTGAGCGCAACGAGAACGACGCCTTCCTCGCCTTTGCGGCACAGTGGGCGCGGCGCTGAGCGACTGCGCCGGTCGGCCTAGAGGCCGCGGGAAATCGTCGCCCAGGCGAGGGGCAGGTCACCGCGCCAATACGGCCAGCTGTGGGTGCCGATCAGCCGGAAACCATCGGTGTACTTGATGCCCGCCTGGCGCAGCTGCACCGCAAACTCCAGCGAGCAGCGGTAGGCACCAAGCTCGAGTACTGAGCCCGATGCGTTGACCGCATCGCGCGGCAGCCCGTCAGTGGGCCGCGGGGCGAGGTCGAGCGGGCCGATGGCGCCCGACCCGGCCGAGAGGAACAGGTTCTTGCCGCGCAACGCGCCAAGGTGCAGCAACGGATCGTGTGCGCGCCAGAGCTGCGATCCGGGCGGACCCCACATATTGTCGGCGTCGCCGCCGCCCTTGGCGACCGTCGTACGCACATAGCCCTGATTCAGCGGACCGGAGACCGGCGGACACCCGGACAGCGACGCAGCGCCGCTGTACATCTTCGGGTGCCGGCTCAGCAACGCATAGGCGGCTTGTCCACCCATCGAGAGTCCGATGAGCGCATTGCGGCCGGTGCCGTCAAATTGCCTGTCCACCAATGGTGGCAGCTCGCGCGTCAGGAAGGTCTCCCACTGCGGCTTCCCGAGTTTGGGATCGTCGCTGCGCCAATTGGTGTAGAAGGTGCCGGCCCCACCCATCGGCAACACCACGTTGACGTTCTTGTCGGCAAAGAACTCGCCGGCCCTGCCTTTGGTGATCCAGTCGCTAACACCCTGCGTCGCGCCGGCGCCGTCGAGCAGGTAGACCGTCGGCCGCGGACCGTGACCGTCGCGCGGGGTCAGCACCGAGACCTTGACGTCCTTACCCATGGAGGGTGACGCGACGACGATGTCGGTGCGCAAGGCACTGAGTTTGTACGTCTTGGAGATACGTGCCTCGGGAGATGCGCCGGCGACCGCGGGCAGCACCGCGCACATGGTTGCGGCAAGCGCCGCGACCATGGCGGCTGATGCCGGTCGGGTCAGATGAAAACGCATGGATTCCCCACAACTCCTAGCTGGTCTACCAAAAGACTACGGGCGCCACCACGCGATCCGGCCACCCCGATGAAAACTCTTTGTAAAAGTACGGATACGGTTGAGTCACGATGTGGCGTTCGTCACACCCCCGTGGCCTTATACGCTGGTCGGGTGAGCACAGACACGCCCCATCTCGGCAAACACGAGTTCGCCTTCGAGGCGCAGGTGCCGGTTCGCTGGTCGGACATGGACGCCTTCGGCCACATCAACCACGCGCGGATGGTGACGTTGATGGAGGAGGCACGGGTCGAATGGCTGCTCTCCGCTGGACCCGAGTATCAGCCGCTGATCAAGAGCGCGATGATCGTTCACGTCGACATCCGCTATCAGAGTCAGCTCCGCCACGAGGACACGCCGCTGCAGGTCGGGATGTGGATCAAAGGGTTCCGCTCAGTGGACTTCACCATCGGCTATGAGATCCGGGGCAGCGGCGCACCTGTGGACGGCAAGGCCGCCTGTGTGGCCGCGACACAAATGGCCGTCGTCGATGTCGAGGCGCACACCTTGCGCCGCCTCGCCGACGAGGAGAAGCACTACCTCGCGTCCTGGTCTCGGGGGTAGGCGACGCGGGTCAGCGCCGGCGGCGGCGTTGACCGCTGGCGCCGCCCGGCGTGTTTCCCGATGCTGCCCGGGCCGCCCGCTTCGCCGCCAGCTTCTGTTTCGCGTTCCGCTTGGCGGCGGGTTCGGACTCGCTGCGCGATGACGTCGCCGAGCGGCCGCGCACAATGCCGATGAACTCATCGGCCGGGGGCGACGTCGGATCGGTCCACAACAATCCGACCGTGCTGCCGGGCGCACCGGTCAACGGCCGGTAGGCGAGGTCGCGGCGGTGGTGCAGCCGGGCCAGCGACTGGGGCACGGCGAGCAGTCCGGCGCCTGCCGCGACCAGTTCGACGGCGTCGCCGGTCGTGGCCGGCCGATGCTTCACCGCGGCGCCGGGACGGAATGTGGGCAGCGGGTCGTCGGCCGGCCAGAGGAACTGCTCGTCGGCGACATCGGCCAGGGTCAGTTCGTCGACGGCGGTCAACAGGTGCCCCTTCGGCACGACGACGACAGTGGTCTCCGTGTACAGCGCGATCGTGTGGTGCGGGCCCGGATCGGTGTGTGCCAGTGCGTCGGGGAGTCGGGTAAGCACGATGTCGACGCGGTGCTCGCCCACCGCGGCGGCGGAGTCGCAGACGTCGACGGCGACGAGTTCCAGCGGTAGGTCGGGACGGCGCTCGCGCCAGATCTTCGCCCATTTGGCCGGGGTTACTCCCGGCACATACCCCAGCCGAAAGCTGGAACCGTCGGGGATGGACACCATCCGAGCGTATCGGGTTCACCTGAGTACTCTCGACGCATGAGTTCGCAGTCGATGAAACCGGTGACCGCCGCGAAGAAGCTTGATGTCTACCTGCCGGCCACGCCGGCGCAGTTCCAGCAGGGTCCCGTCACGCGCGCAGAACTCACCGCCCTACAGGCCGACCCGCCGCAGTGGCTGCGCGACCTGCGCACCCAAGGCCCCCACCCGAAGAATCTGGTCGCCGCGAAGCTGGGCGTGTCCATCGCCGGTTTGCTGCGCGGCGGGATCACCGACGCGCTGACCACCGAGCAGATCGCCGGACTCCTCGCCGAGATGCCGGAGTGGTTGAGCGCGGAACGGGCCACGCAGTCGCAGGTGCGGCGCGATGAGCGCCGGGTGAAGTCGTTGCACTCCGACCGCAGGCAATCACGCGACACCGACGGCTAGGTCTTCGCCGGGGAACTAGTGGTGCTCGGGCTCGCCGGTGGGCGCGGGTTCGTAGCGCGGCGGCAACTGCGCTGGCGGTGGGCCGCCCGGCGCGATACGCGCGATGTTTCCGGCGAGCACATCGCGGTAGATGCGCAGTTGTTCTTCGCCGGCACGAACCTGCTCGGTCAACCGCTTTGAGTTGTCCGCCGAGATCTCCCTGCTGCCCGACCGGGCGACCAGGTCGACGATCCGGTCGTCGATGGTGGTGGCGCGGTCGTACTCGTCGAGGAGCCGCAATTCGACGGCGGCCGAATCCATGACGTGCGAGACCTCGGCCAGCGCCTGGACTCGGTCGATCAACTGTGACCAGACCGGGCGCAACTCCTTTTCCTTGGCTGCGATGTGGTCGACGAAGGCTTGGTCGAATCCACCGTTGCGCATCGCCCGGTCGAGGTCCACCCGCACCGCGCGCAGTGCGATGACGTCAGCAGAAATCTCGGCGAGCTCACCGTGGAGGTTCACCTGGCTGCGCTGTACCGCGAAATGGTCCGAGCGCCAGGCAGGACTTCCGCCGATCCGGTCGTAGTACTGGCCGGCGACGTAGAGCAACGTCTCATAGCCGTCGACAAAGGACATGTGCTGGGGGGCGGCCGGCGTCGCCGGCACCGGCCGGTCGGCCAGCGCCTCGCGCGCCCACTGCTCGACCTGCGGACCCATCGCGCGCATGGCGAGTCCGCCGACCGCACCGGCGAGCCGGCCAAAGGCCGCGCCACCGGCCCGGCGCACGTAGCCGCCCGCGTTCACGTCGGGGGTCGGCGTGTGCAGCAGTCCCTCAAACAGCCGCTCGCGCGCCTCGATCTCGAGGTAGATGCCCTCGCGGCGCTCCCGGCGGATCACCCGCGTCCCGCCCGCGTACACGCCTTTGCCGATGACGATCTGTTTGCGTGCATCCTCCCGGCGGCGCATCAACCCGTTGAGACGGTTCTGCAGGCCGGACCGCACCATCGCCGGCAGGACCGGGTTGGCCAGCTGGGCCTCGATTTGCGCGATCCCCCGCTGAAGGCGGCGCAGGTTTCCGAAACCCTCGGGCAACGCGGCCAGCGCCAGCCCCGACGATTCGCGCCGAATGACGACATCGCGCGCCTGGGGTGCGAGGAATCCGGCCGCGATCAGGTTGGCCGCGGCATCGGACACCTCCCGACGAGGTCCGGGCACCTGGGCCGCGTCGATCCACCGCCGGATATCGGCGGCGCTCGCAGCGGGTGGGACTCGTTGGCTCATCTCACCGATACTACCGATTAGCGCCGACACCATTTCGGTGCCAGATCGGTCGCGTGACCCGGTGCAGGAGCCAGGCCAGGGGAATGGCGCAGGCGGTTGTGACGATAAATGCCCACCACAGTGAGCCCGTCAGCAACACCTGGTAGCCGAGCAGGCCCATGACGAGTTCCAGCACGATCACGTGGACGCAGAAGAATTCGTAGGAGATCTCCCCGAACCAGACCGCCGGGCGGCTGGCCCAGATGCGCGTCCACCAGTCCCCGGCCGCCGCACCCGGCTGCTCTGTACCGGCCATCGCAAGGGGTCCGATGAAGCCGACGGCCACCACGAGGTACAGGATGTGCTTGACGACGGTCTGCGCCGCGGTCTCGGGTGTCATCGTCGCACCGCCCGCGGCGGAGATACCGGAGATGACGAAGGCCGCAACCCCGGCGCCGACCCACCAAGCGGTGTGCACGCGCGACATCATCGGGACGCACACGGCCAAGACCATGCCCGCGACGAACCACCAGAAGAAGGTCGGCGGCCAGATCCGCGCGGTGAGGTCGACGTCGGCGCCGACGACGGCGAAGATCCACAGCGGAGAGGCCAGCGCCACGGTGCCGAGTAGGCAGAGCAGCAGGTCGGGGCGCCACCGTCGGCGGCACAGTGCGACGCCGAGAATCGCGATCATCGGCAGCACAAGGTAGAAGGCAACCTCGGCCACCATGCTCCACATCTGCGTCAGCCCAGTGTGCTGGTGACCGAGCCCGAAGATCTGCGTGAAGGTCATGTTGCGCCAGAAGCCGCCCCATCCGGTGCCGTAGGTCGTCGGGTTCTGGCGAATGAGGAACACCAGGTACACGCCGGTGACGGTCAACCAATAGGCGGGCAGAATGCGCCGGGCGCGGTGGGCGAAGTAGGTGGCGACCGCCACCGGTTGCGTGTCGGTGCCGCGCCGGAGTCGGGCGACCCACGTCGAGTAGAGCAGGTAGCCCGACAGTACGAAGAAGATCGTCACACCCACCTCGAACCGGGCGCTCAATCGTCCGGCGTAGGTGTCCTGGTAGTGGCCGGTCCAGTACGCGGCGTGCGTCAGGCACACCGCGAGGGCTGCGAGGGTGCGGATACCCGTGAGCGCGGGAACGCGTGCGGCCATGGGCCGATCTTGTCACGACACCGTCTCGGTTCAGTGACTGCACTAGCCCCCCGATGCACTCCCACTGATAATTCGTCTGTTACTGAAGTGACGCGTGTGACTGGGGATGCGACGCGTCGAGGAAAGGCCAAGCCGAGTGCGAAACACCCTTGTGCGGACCAGTGTCGCGGTGGCGACGACGCTGGCCGTCGGCCTGACCATCGGTACCGCCGTCGCCGACGGAGCTCCGCCACCACCGCGACCACCCGGACCCATCGCGGGGCCACCACCACCTCCGACGTCTCGGATCGTGTCGGTGACCCCGTTCAAGGGACGGGAACGGTTGCGGGTGTTCTCCGCGGCAATGGCACGAGAGGTAGTCGTCGACCTCCAACGGCCGGTCGACCTGGCCCGCCCCGCGCGACCGGGCGACAAGCCGCGCCCGCACGCGCGAGCCGGTCAGCGGCCCACCATCTACCTGCTCGACGGGGCCGAGGCGCACGAGACCGAGTCCGGTTGGTACGCCGAGACGCAGCTCGCCGACCTCGCTTCGAAGACTGACGTCAATGTGCTCACCCCCGTCGGCGACGCGCACAGCTACTACACCGACTGGCGAGCCGTCGATCCCGGCATGGGGAACAAGAAGTTCATGTGGGAGACGTTCCTGACCCGCGAGTTGCCGCCGCTGCTGGGCCAGCAGTTCGGCTCCAATGACGTCAGCGCGATCGCCGGCGCGTCGATGGGCGGGCTGGCGGCCCTGACCCTCGCCACCCGCCAACCGCAGCTCTACCGCGCGGTGGGCGGATTCAGCGACTGTGCGAACGTATCCAGCCCGGAGAACCAGTTCCTGACGCAGTGGGACATCAGTCGTGGCGGCGGCAACGCGATGAACATGTGGGGCAAGTTCACCGACCCGCAATGGCAGGCCCACGATCCGTTCGTCAACGCCGCGCAGCTCGCCGGCAAGACCATCTACCTCTCGGCGGGCAGTGGCATGCCCGGCCGCTACAACAAGGTGTCCGCCGACCCACTGGAATCGACCGCCAAAGGCGCCTTCCTCGAGTTCGGCAGTGCCGTCTGCACCGGGCGGATGACCGCTGCACTCAAGAAACTCGGAATCCCTTTCCATGGCAGTCTCAATCCGTCGGGCACGCACCGGTGGGAATACTGGCGCGACGAGTTGCTCACCGCCTGGCCGATCCTGATGAAGTCGATCGGCGCCCGGATCGACGGCCCGATCCCGCCGGCGCCGGGCTCCACCCTGGCGGACGCGTTCGGTTCCTCTGGCAGCTGAACATCCCCGTCAACCCGATTCAGCGAGGCTCCACACTTCGCGGATCGCGACACCGCAGAGGGCCGCGACGAGCAGGACGAGCAGGAGGTACCAGGATTTACGGTAGTCGCCGACCCCGCGGCGGGCGGCGCCAAGGACCAGCGCCGCCGAGTAGCGGGGTCCCAACGGTAAACAGAGCGGTGACCACGAACACCCACCACGACCGGTGACCGATCACCCGAGCGAGTTTCCTCCCTCGCAGGGTAGTCGGGGCTGCCGCCCGGACCCGTACGGCAGTAGCGCCATCTCTCGAGCGTTGCGGACCGCCGTAGCGACCTGACGCTGCTGCTGCGGGGTCAGCCCGGTGACTCGATTTACCCATGGGACAACACCTTTCGACCAGATACTGGTCGACTACCAACTGGACTTGTGGATACCGGGGAGCTCGCCCCGATGAGCCAGTTCCCGGAAGCGCACGCGCGAGACCCCGGCTTTGCCGATAAAGCCGCGCGGTCGACCATCGATGGCATCCCGATTGCGCACCCTCGTCGGACTGGCATCACGCGGCAGCGCAAGGAGTTTGCGTAGCGCCTGCGCCCGCTCGGCGTCGGATGCGCCACTATCGGCAATGACCCGCTTGAGTTCCGCGCGTACCGGCGCGTACCGGGCGACGGCTTCTTTGCGTCGCTCGCTAGCGATGATTGTGGATTTCTTGGCCATCAGCGTTCCTCTTTGAAGTCGACGTGGCGTCGTGCAATCGGGTCATATTTACGCAACACCAGCCGGTCGGGGTCGTTGCGTCGGTTCTTGCGAGTGACGTAGGTGTAGCCGGTACCGGCCGTCGACTTGAGTTTCACGACGGGCCGCAGGTCAGTGCGTGATGCCATCAGAGCTTCTCCCCTCGCCCACGAAGCTCAGCAACGACGGCCTCGATCCCCCGACGGTCGATCGTTTTGATCCCTTTCGCACTTACCCGCAACGTCACATAGCGCCCCTCGCCGGCCAAGAAGTACCGGCGTCGCTGAATATTCGGATTCCACCGGCGTGACGTTCGCGTATGCGAGTGCGACACCTGCTTCCCGAATCCCGGCGTGCGGCCGGTGACCTGACATCGCGCTGACATAGCGCCTCCTCTTAATGACAACAATTCGCAATAAGACAGCGGCGACGCTACCGTGAGAATCGTGCAAATGAAAATCGTTCCCAATACTGGTGATGGCCGCACGCCCGTCGTGTTGGTCGCCGGACTCGACGCCGACGCCGTCACACGAACGACGACGGCCTTCCTCATCCCGGGCACCACGGTCGTTCACCACGACCTGAGCGAACTCGACCTCGGTCGCGTACGGCGAACGACTCGCACCCTCGATGCCGACGGTCGTGAGCAGGCTCATCAGACGGTGCTGCTCCTCGAGCACGGCTGCGTCTCATGCACCCTACGCAACGACCTACTCCCCCTCCTGCGCCAATTGCATCGACGCGACTCAGTGCAGCGCGTCGTGTTGCAGTTGGACTGTGCCCTGGAGCCGGAGGCACTCTGCTTCGCGATCACCCACGCGGTCGTCGCCGACATGCCCGGCTTCGGTGATGCGCCGGCCAGCCAGGACGTGCGGATCGAGGCGACGGTGGCGTGTGTCCCCGAGGCGCAGTGGCTCGAAGCGGCAACCAGCGATGTCACCATGGCCGAATACGAGCTATCGGCGACGACCGGCGACGACGATGAACGGACCGTGGCCCAGGTTGCCGTCGGGCAGGTGGCCTTCGCCGACGCACTGGTGATCGTCGGCTGCGACCCGGCACTGCGCGACGCCTGGGAGTCAGCACGATTGACCGCGGTGCTGAAACGGCTAGCCCCGTCGGCCCCGATCATCATGGAGATTCCCCAACGCCCGATGACCGCGATACTCACGGCCCACCTGCTGGCGGCGATTCCAGCTCGCTCACGCCGAGGCCGGATCGATGAGCCACAGGATCCGCTGCTACGCGACCAGCCCCCGCTCGATGCCGACTGCGGCGTGGAACTGTTCACCGTCGAACTCGACCGCCCGTTCCATCCGGCCCGGTTGCACGAGGCCATCGACGAACTCCTCGACGGCGTCGTCAGCGCCCGCGGCCGGCTCTGGCTGGCCACCCAACCCGACGCCGCACTGTGGCTGGAGTCGGCCGGCGGCGGGTTGCGCATCGCACCGGGTCCGACGTGGCTCGTCGCCATGTCCGAGGACCAGCTCGCCACCGTCGATGCGGAGCGCCGCGCCTTAGCAGCGTTGCGGTGGGACAACAATCACGGCGATCGACACAGCGCACTGAGCATCCTCGCCCACCGACCCGAGCAACCCGAGGCGATCCGCACGGCCCTGCGGGGCGCCTGTCTCACCGACGACGAAATGGCGCTGGGACAGCAATTCTGGCTGGGGTTCGACGACCCATTCGGCCTCGCCCACAACGACCCGTGCGACGACCTGCCGCGTGCGACCGACAGCAAACTCACCCACCGAGAGGACAACCGATGAAGCCCGATACCCACCCCGACTACCACCCCGTCGTGTTCCGCGACGCGAGCACCGGCACCCAGTTCCTAACCCGCTCGACGGTGCACTCAGACAAGACCGTCGACTGGTCCGACGGAAACACCTATCCGCTGGTGATCGTCGAAGTCAGCAGCGATTCGCACCCCTTCTGGACCGGCGAGCAACGCCTGCTGGACACCGCCGGCCGCGTGGAGAAGTTCAAGCGCCGGTACGCCAACGGCTACCGCTAGCCCGCGGGACGGCTACTGCTTGCCCATCGCGATGCGCAAGCGGTCTTCGGCACTGACGAGATGATCCTGGCTGTCGTCGCCGATATCGATCTGCACCCATTCGACCGCACCGGTGAACGCCGAGTCCTGCGGCCGGTAGTCCGGGGACGCCGACGATCCGGTGTCGCGGCCCACGTCGCAGGCCTCGTCGGCGGAGAACCCGACCGGCTGGGTCCGTTCGACCCGGCCGGTGCCGATGGGCTTTCCGTCGCAGTAGAGCGTGATGCCGCCACCCCGGCCGAAACCCTCACCGTCATAGGCAAACTCCATCCGCACCTGGTGCCTGCCCGGCGGAAGGGTTTCGGCTGCGGTGGTCATGAAGTGGTCGATCCCGAAGAAGTTGTAGCAGTACTTCAGCTGCTGGTCGTGCACGTAGAGCACCCAACCGCCAGCGACTCCGCCCTGGGTGGCGATGACCCCGCCGGCACCGTCGGGGGGCACGACGATCCCGGCGGTCACCGCGTGCGACTTGTTCTTCACCGAGATGACGCACCCCTCGGCGACCCGCATGCCCGAGAACAGCAGTTGGCTGGTCCCGGTGATCAACCGGGGGCGCCCGGACAGCTCTGGGATGAGCCGCTCGATCGTGCGGTCATCCATCGGCAGCACACCGTACTTCGCCGCCTCGATGAGCCAGAGACGCTGCAGCTGAGCCAGTTTCGCGGGCTCATGGGCGGCCAAGTCGTTGGCCTGCGTCCAGTCGTCGGGGGCGTAGAGCTCCCACACGTCGTCGTCGAAAGGCGCGGCGTCGAGGACCCATGGCGTGCGGTGCTTGGTCACCGCCGCCCACCCCTGGAAGTAGATGCCGCGGTTGCCCATGATCTCGAAATACTGGACGGCATGCGATTCGCCGGCATCGCCGTCGCGTAGCGTGCCCAGCATGCTGACTCCCTCCAATGGCGCCTGGGTGGTGCCGTTGACGGACTGGGGAGCGGGAATCCCGGCCGCCTCCAGAATCGTCGGGACGATGTCGATCACATGGTGGAACTGACTGCGACTGCCGCCGGCATCGGGCAGTTCCGACGGCCAGTGCACAATGGTGCCGTTGCGGGTCCCACCCCAGTGCGAGGCGACCTGCTTGGTCCACTGGTAGGGCGTACACATGGCGTGCGCCCACCCGACCGCGTAGTGGTTGTAGGCCGCCGGCGTGCCGAGTTCGTCGATCTTGGCGATAAGGAATTCGGGCGTCTCAATCCCGGGCATGCCATTAAGGGTGGTCATCTCGTTGAAGCAGCCGACGGGCGTTCCCTCGGCGGAGGCACCGTTGTCGCCGATGAGGTAGAAGACCAAGGTGTCGCGCAGCGCCCCCAGATCGTCGAGGGCGTCGATGACCCGACCCACTTCATGATCGGTCTGCTCAAGAAACCCCGCATAGACCTCCATCTGCCGGGCCAGCACCGGTTTGAGCTCCTCGGGCATCTCGTCCCACGCGGGAATCTCCGCGTGCCGCGCTGTCAGTTGGGCGCCGGCCGGGATCACCCCGAGGTCGAGCTGGCGGGCAAAGGTCCGCTGCCGCGCGACATCCCACCCGTCGTCGAACCTGCCGCGGTACTTGTCGGACCACTCGGTGGGCACGTGGTGCGGGGCGTGCGTCGCACCGGGGGCGAAATACATGAAGAACGGCTTGTCCGGGGTCAGTGCCTTCTGCTGGCGGACCCAGGTGATCGCCCGGTCGGCAAGGTCCGCGGTCAGGGTGTAGCCCTCCTCAGGGGTCGCCGGCGGCTCGATGGGCGAGGTTCCCTCGTACAGTCCCGGGTAGTACTGGTTGGCCTCCCCGCCGACGAAGCCGTAAAAGTATTCGAACCCCGACCCGGTGGGCCACTGATGGAATGGGCCGACGGGCGATACCTCCCAGGTCGGGACCTCGTGACACTTGCCGAACTGCGCCGTGGCATAGCCGTTGAGCTTCAGCGTCTCGGCGATCGGCGCCTTGTCCTTGGGTCGGATGCTGCTGTTGCCGGGCGCCGACGTCGCCATCTCGGTGATGCCGCCCATACCGACCGAGTGGTGGTTGCGCCCGGTCAGCATCGCCTGACGGGTCGGCGAGCACAGTGCGGTCGTGTGAAACCGGTTCAACTTCAGGCCGCCGTCGGCCAACCGCTGTGCCACCGGCATCTCACACGGCCCGCCGAAGACGCTCGACGCGCCGAAGCCGACGTCGTCGAGGAGCACGATCAGGACGTTCGGCGCGCCGTCCGGCGGGCGCAGCGGTGCGATGGGCGGATAGACGGTGTCGGGATCCTTCGCGTCGTACGTGGTCAACCCCACCTGCGGCACGTCGGGGATCGGCAGGCGCTCGCGGGCCGGGCCGGCGCCCCGCCCCTTGGACTGCGTGTTCTCAACCATGCCGCCTCCACCGTCGGGTCGTGGTCAATATAGGTCGGCTCCGGACATCGCGGGGGCAGAGTTCGTCAACGTCTATCCCGTATGCCGCGGCGCCGCTGAACTCGCTTGCCCGGACGGCGAGGAACTCTTTCGGCGGGTGCCCGGTAATCCTCGCGAACTCCCGCGTCAGGTGGGCTTGATCGGCGTAGCCGCAGTCGGCGGCAACGTCGGCGATCGCCCCGCCGGTTTCCAACTCCGCCCGGGCGTGATCGAATCGGGCCAGTCGCGCGGCCTGCTTGGGCCCGACTCCGTACTCGGCGGTGAAGACCCGCGTCAGATACCGGGCCGACCATCCCGAAAGCTCGACGAGCCGGGCAACGGTGATCTGTCCCCCGGCATGCTGGATCAGCCGCCACGCCCGCTCGGCGTCGGGATCAATCGCCCGCGCCCGCGCCACACTGGTCGCCTCGTCGATGATCCGAGCCGCGACCGGCCCGCGCTCCTCATGCGGCACGGTACCGGTGGCGTCGTAGAGGCGGCGGGCCAAACCCGGGGCGACGTCGCCGAGTTCGATATTGGTGGTCCACAATTCTGCCGCGGGCAGCCCGAACAGCGCCCGCACCGCCGCCGGCGAGAGACTGGCCGCGACACCGATCTGGGTGCCGGTGTGGTGGATGATCACCGGCCGCAGGTGCATACCGCCGAGACAACACCGGAAGGTCCGCCGGCCGGACCGATCCGGTTCGCTGAGACTGAGCCCGCCATCGAGGTCGACGATCAGGGTCACCGTCGACGAGGGCAGGCCGAGATGGTCGCCCGGCGCCGCACCGATAATCCGGTACGGATTGATGGAGATGCCGGTCAGCCCGCGTACGTGCCGAAGCTCCACACGTTTCCCTCCGCATCGGCGATGGAGAACCCTCTCGACCCATAGTCCTCCTCGGCCATGTCGCGCACCAGGGTCGCACCGAGGTCGCGGGCGCGGACGTACACCGCGTCCGGGTCGGTGACGACGACGTAGATGTTGCCGGCGCCGGTGGCCGGTGGGCCAAAGTTGCCCGGCGAGTGGATCATGACCCGGCCGCCGTCGGGCCAGAGCATCTCCGAGTGCCGGACCTCGCCGTCACCGTCTCCTTCGACGAGGATGCCCTCCGCGAAGCCGAGGCGAGCCAGCCACGCACGGGCGGCGATGGGGTCGTCGTAGTTGATTCCGGGCCAGATGTTGCTGTCTTTTCTCTCATTCATGACTCCAGTGTGCGTCGATCGGCCGCCCGTCTCTTGTAGAAATCGGCAGCGTCGAGCACCCTCTTTGCGTAACCCCCTAGGGGGATGTTAGGGTCGACACCGTCTAACCCCCCAGGGGGATAACCATGAGAGGGCCCGATGAGCGCCACTAACCTGCAACCGACTGACTCTTCGTCGGCCGCGGCCGACGAGCAGTACACTCACCCCGGCCCGCTCGGGCGCCTCGGCGTCTGGGTGATCTCGCACGGAAAGATCGTCGCTGCCGTGTGGGTGCTGCTCGTGATCGGCCTGGGCATCTTCGCGCCGGCCGTCGAGAAGAACCTGTCCGGCGCCGGCTGGCAGGCCGACGGTTCACAATCAGTTCAGGTCCGCGAGCTCGCCCAACAGCATTTCGGCGGGAACGCCTCATCGGCCATCCAGGTCGTCGTGCAGTCCGACGCTCCACTGACCAGCGGCGACGGACCCGCAGTCCTGGCCAAGGCAACCGACATGCTGCGCGGCGACCACCGGATCGCCGAAATCGTCGCGCCGATGCCCGGCGCAACCCTGACGCCCGACGGGAAGACCGCAATCATCCTCGCCGGCGCCGGCGCCGACACCAACGAGATGGTCCGCGCCGCCACCGACCTGACGCCGCGACTACAGGCACTATCCACCGACACCGTCAAAGTCAATCCGACCGGGTCGTCGGTGCTGTGGTCAGACTTCAACCACGCGAACCTGTCGGCCATGATGAAGTCGGAGATGATCTCGTGGCCGGTCACCCTGATCATCCTGGTCATCGCCTTCGGCGCACTCGTCGCCGCCGGCCTGCCGCTACTGTTGACCCTCGCCGGGCTGATCGCGTCGGCCGGAATCCTGGTTCTGGTCAACGAGATCGTGCCGGTGTCAATCTGGGCGATGAACTTTGCCATGATGTTCTCGCTCGCCCTGGGCATCGATTTCGCGCTATTCCTGGTCGTGCGCTTCCGGGCGGCACGGATGGGCCACCAGCTGCCCATGCCACAGGCGATTGCCCAGACGATGGATACCGCGGGCAAGGCCGTGCTGCTGTCCGGTATCACCGTCCTGGTGTCGCTGTCCGCCGTGATGATCGTGCCATCGCCGTCGTTCCGGTCCATGGCCGGCGGCATCATGATCTCGGTCGTCTTCATCCTCGCCGCCACCCTGACGCTGCTCCCGCTGGTACTGGCCAAACTCGACGGCCGACTCAACAAGTTCGCGCTGCCGTGGGTCAAGGTCGCCGAACACCGCTCCCCCGTCTTCGAGCGCTGGGGCGAGCGCCTGTGGCGCCAGCCACTCCGCTGGGGCCTGGGGGCACTCGCGATTCTCATCGTGCTGGCCATCCCCGCCGTCGGCCTGACCACCGCCATGCCGTCGATCAAGGTGCTGCCCGCCGACGCCAGCGCCCGAGTCGGCTACGACGCGGTCCAGCAGGCCTTCGGCGCCGGCGCGCCGGGAACCCTACAGATCATCGTGCCCGCCGCGAACGCCCAGTCCACCGGTGACGCGCTGCGGAGCGACGCCGGAATAGCCGCCGTCATGCCGGCCCAGACGTCGACCGACGGCAGCAGCCTCGCGCTGATCCAGGCCGTGCCCCGCGTCGACCCGTCCGATCCGGCGCTCGGCGAAACCGTGCACCGACTGCGCACCACACTGCCCGACGGGGCGATGGTCGGCGGGGCCGCGGTGGAGAACCTCGACCTGAAGGCCGAGATCGACCGCACCACGCCCATCGTGATCGCCACCGTGATGATCTTGGGCTTCCTGCTACTGCTGTTCGCACTGCAAGCACCGCTGATCGCGCTGCTCGGCACGCTGGCCAGCCTGCTGTCGACGCTCGCCGCATTCGGCGTCGCCCGACTCATCTTCCAGGACGGCATGGGCGCTTCGTTCTTCGGCTTTGAGCCGCAGGGCTTCCTCAACGCGTGGGGGCCGGTGTTCTTCTTCGCGATGATCTTCGCGATCGCGATGGACTACACCGTCTTCCTCCTGGCCTCGGCCAAAGAACACTGGGAGAAGGACGGCACGGCGCACGCCGCGATGGTCGGCGCAGTCGCGCACTCCGGACGCGTCATCTTCGCCGCCGGCGGCGTGATGGTCGCGGTGTTCTTCACCTTCGCACTGTCTGGACCATTGCCCCCCAAGGAGATGGGCATCATCCTGGGTATTGCAGTGCTGCTCGACGCCTTCCTCATCCGCCTGATCCTGTTGCCGGTGCTGTTGCGTCTCACCGGACGCGCGGCCTGGTCCTGTCCCGCCTGGCTGCGCCGGATCCTCCCGACCATCACCTTCGCCCACGACTGACCAACCCGAAACACCCCACCGAAAGGAAACCATCATGACCACTCCCACCACCCCCACCGGCGCCGAAACCCTGCGCGCGCTCACCCCGCAGCACCGTGAGCTGCGCCAGGCGATCCCCGAGGTCTACAAGGGCTTCGCGGCCCTCTCCGGCGCGGCCTTCGCCGACGGCGCCATCGACCGCAAGACCAAGGAACTCATCGCCCTGGCCATCGGCGTCGTCGAGGGCTGCGACGGTTGTGTCGCCTCGCACGCACAGGCCGCCGCCCGCGCCGGCGCCACCGACCAGGAGGCCGCCGAGGCCATCGGCGTCACCTTCCTCATGCACGGCGGCCCAGCGACGATCCACGGCGCCCGCGCCTATGAAGTCTTCCGCGAGTTCAGCGCTGCCGCTGCCACCGGGCAGGGACCCAGCTGATGTGCCACGCCGTTCGCTGCCGCACCTGCGGAAAGACCACCTGGTCTGGGTGCGGCAGCCACGTCGCGCAGGTGAAGGCCATGGTCCCCGCCGACCAATGGTGCCCCGGGCACGCTGACGCGAAGCCGGCTGGCCGCGGTCTCCTGCGCCGACGGCGCTAGGCCGGGCACTGCCCCGGCAAGTACCGCTGGCAGGTGATTGCTCCAAGCCCGCGTAAGCGGCTGGTCATGACCCGCGTAAGCGGCTGGTCATGAATGGTCAGCCGGCCAGGAAGGCAAGGACCTCGGGGACGAACTCCTGGTGGTGCTGGAAGACGCCGCCGTGACCGGAGTTGGGGTAGACGATCAGTTTGGCGTCGGGGAGGCGTCGGGCCATGTCGGCGGAGTGTTCACTGGCGACCATCAGGTCGTGATCGCCGTTGGCGACCAGGATGGGGACCTTGATGGTCGCCAAGTCGTCGGGGGCGTGCAGCCCACCGGAGGTGATCGCACGCAGTTGAGCAAGGCTCCCTTGCCGCGAGATGGGCCGGTCGAGGTCCTGAGTACGTTCGGCGAGGCGCGCGAAGTACTCCTGCGCTGCCCTCTTTCCCTCGGTATTGCGCGGGAAGAAGAGGAAGTGGCGCGGGTCCTTCCGGGTCGCAAGTGCCTTGACATACGCACCGCCCACGATGAACGGCATCTTCCAGATGCCACCGCCACCCCGTGGCCCGGTGCCGGCGAGCACCATCCGGCGTACCAGGTCGGGCGCTTGCAGCGCGATCATCTGCGCGACTGCTCCACCGAGCGAAAAGCCGACTAGGTCGACTTGCCCGTAACCGAGTGCCCTGATGAACGCGATCGCATCGGCGCCCATGTGTTCCAGGTCGTTGGGGACGCGGGAGCCGGTCGCACCCACCCCACGGTTGTCGAAGGCGATCACGTGATGCTGCGCCGCGATGCCGTCGATGACCCGTGGGTCCCAGTCGTCCAGGACGGCGGTGAAGTGATGGAGGAAGACCACTGGCACACCGGAGGTGTCTCCGAGCTCGCGGTACGCGAACGGAGTGCCGTCGATCGCGATGGTCTTGGTCGGGGTGTCTCGCCAGGTCGTCATGGCAGTTTCTTTCGTTGGTGGGGGATCAGGAATTGGGGATCGTGCCTCCATCAGGCTGGACTGTCGTCCGGTTGGGCAGTCGCACACCGCGGGAGGTCGAGCGGGTCGCTGAGTGGGGGCATCGGGGGTTCCTTTGGTCACAGATTGAATTATGGTCGTAATAGTACGATCATAATGCTATGCTGCACAAGTACGCCAACGAAAGGGATCTGCTCATGGCCAGATACGCGCCGGAGCGCAAGGACGCGACGCGACGCCGAATGATCGAAACCGCCGGGGTTCGATTCAAGCGCGACGGCTTTGACGGGGCGGGCATCTCCGCGCTGGTAGCCGACGCGGGGCTGACCAACGGCGCCTTCTACGGGCACTTCGCATCGAAGGATGAGCTGATCGCCACCGTCGTCTCCGAGCAGCTCGCCGTTCAGGTCGCGCGGGTCGAAGCCCTGCCACCCGGCCTCGCCTCGGTGGAGACCTTCGTCCGCGAATACCTCTCCCCAGAGCACCGCGACGACCCCGGAAACGGCTGCCCCTCGGCAGCTTTGCTCGACGAGATCACCCGCCAAGACCATTCGGCCCGGCAGGCCTACACCGACGGTGCACGGGCGCTCATCGACGCGATCGCGCGGCACCTCACTGTCGGTGATGATGTGGACGCCCGGGACCGCGCGATCGGGCTCTTCACACTCCTGGTCTCGTCGCTCCAACTCGCCCGTGCCGTCACCGATCCGGAGCTGTCCGATCAGATCCTCTCTTCCGCGTACCAGAACGCGACGCGGATCGTCGACATCACCACCCCCAAGTCCATCAAGCGCACGCAGGAGACCAAATGAAAGCCTTCACCGTCAACCGCTACGGTCCCGACGCACTTCACCTGAGCGACATACCGGTCCCCTCCGTCGGCGCACACGACGTACTCGTCGAGGTCCGGGCGGCCAGCATCAACCCACTGGACAAGATGGTCCGCAACGGAGAGTTCAAGCAGCTCCTGAAGTACCAGCGACCCTTTGTCCTGGGTCACGACGTCGCCGGCGTCATCACCCAGGTCGGTGCCGGCGTACGCGACTTCAAGGTGGGTGACGAGGTGTACTCCCGGCCGCGCGACCTGCGGATCGGGACCTTCGCCGAGTTCATCGCCATCGATGCCGACGACGTGGCTCTGAAGCCACGTTCCCTGTCGTTCGAGGAAGCCGGCGCCGTCCCCCTCGTGGCGCTGACCGCCTGGCAATCCCTCGTTGACGTCGCTCGGGTGAAACCCGGCCAGAAGGTCCTCGTCCACGCCGGCGCGGGCGGGCTCGGGTCAACCGTCATCCAGGTGGCCAAGCACCTCGGCGCCTACGTCGCCACCACCGCACGCACCAACGACGAGGACAAGGTGCGCGAGCTCGGCGCCGACGAAGTCATCGACTTCACGAAGCAGGACTTCGCCGACGTCCTGGGCGGGTACGACGTCGTACTCGACTCCCTCGGCGGCCCCAATTTGGAGAAGTCGCTGACCGTACTCAAGCCCGGCGGACTTGCCATCGGCGTCGTCGGCCCACCCGACCCAGCCTTTGCCAAGCAACTCGGTCAACCGATGCTCGTGCCGGTCATGGCGCTCCTCGGCCGCAAAGTCCGCAAGCAGGCCCAGAAACTCCGAGTCCACTACAGGTTCTTCTTCATGCGCGCGAGCGGCGCACAACTGAAGACCCTCGCCGCCCTGTACGACGACGGCACCCTGCGTCCCGTGCTGGATCGGGCCTTCGACTTCAACCAGACCCTCGAAGCGATGGCGTATGTCGAACAGGGCAAGGCCAACGGAAAGATCGTGGTGACGCGATGAGCACCACCAGCAACGAACCTGTCATCACGTCGTACGCCGAGGCGCCGACCCGCGCCATCACGGCCGGCGGCGCGACCTACGCCTACCGTGAACTCGGACCGAGGGGCGGTATCCCGGTCGTCTTCTTCGTGCACCTCGCCGCAACCTTGGACAACTGGGACCCCCGAATCGTCGACCCCATCGCCCAGAACCGCCACGTCATCACCTTCGACCAGCGCGGCGTCGGCGCGTCGACCGGAAAGGTGCCCGCCACCCTCGAGGAAGCGGCCGATCACGCCTACGAATTCATCACCGCACTGGGGTTCGAGAAGATCGACGTCTTCTCCTTCTCGATGGGCGGCTTCATCGCGCAGGACCTGATCGTCAAGCATCCCGACCTGGTCCGCAAGCTGGTGCTGACCGGGACCGGACCGCGTGGCGGCACAGACATCGACAAGGTCGTCGCCGTCACCTACTGGGACATCGTCCGCGCGACTCTGACTCGGTCGGACCCGAAGGAGTTCCTCTTCTTCAACCGCGACACGATCGGCAAGCGCGCCGCGAAGGCGTTCGTGCAGCGGCTCGCGGAGCGCATCGTCGACCGGGACAAGCCGATCAGCATCACGGCCTTCCGAACCCAGCTGAAAGCGATCCAGAAGTTCGGCCGTTCCGCCCCTTCGGACCTCTCGACGTTCACCCAGCCGACCCTGATCGCCAACGGGGACAACGACCGCATGGTGCCCTCCGTCCTCTCCGAGGAGCTGCACGGCCGCATCAAGGGCAGCGGACTGATCATCTACCCCGACTCCGGGCACGGCGGAATCTTCCAATTCCACGAGGATTTCGCCCCGATCGCCACCGAATTCCTCGCCGACTGATCCGGACCTCCCGGCCGGCCGATCGGCGCGAGGGCATCGACGAAGACCTCGCCGGTGGGATCGACGAGAGCCGCGATACGGCCCAATCATCGGCTTGACGGGCGACGAACGCGGTCACCCGCAGCCCGCCGCGAAAGCCCGGGGCTAGACACCCGACCCACACGGTGGAACACTCCTAACTATGTTAGGTACACCGAAGCGCGATAGGTTGACCGAACGGCGTGAGCTCACGCAACGGGAGATCCTCGACGCCGCGTGGGCGGTGGCCCGCGAGAAAGGGCTCGCCCAGATCACACTTCGCGAGGTCGCCGACCGGGTGGGCATGCGCGCACCGTCGCTGTACTCGCACTTCGACTCAAAAAACGCCATCTACGACGCCATGTTCGGTCAGGCCTGGTCCGAGGCTCTCGCCGTCTTCGACGAGGCACGCAGGCATGCGCCGGCCGACGTGCGCTCAGCGGTGCGCTTCATGGCACACACTTTCTTCGACTTCGCCGTCAGCGACCTCCCCCGCCATCAACTGATGAACGTGCGAATGGTTCCCGACTTCGAACCCAGCCCGCAGTCCTATGCGCCCGCCATCGCGGTGTTGGACATAGCGCGCCAGGTGTTCGCCCGCCACGGCATCACGGCCGAGGAAGACCTCGACCTCTACACCGCACTCGTCGGCGGGTTGGTCGACGCGCAGCACGCCAACGACCCCGGCGGAAACCGCTGGGGTCGCCTGATCGATCGCGCCGCCGACATGTTCGTCGACAACCTCGACCTCCCCACGGAAGGAACCCCCACCCAGCCCACCAAGGAGTAGCCATGACTCTGCAATCCCACCAACACAACGACAAGAAGCACGCGCGTCGTCCGCAACTCAACCGAGAAGTGGCCGCACAGCTTGCCAGTACCGAGTTCGCCCGCGTGGCCGACCTGCTCGACCGGCTCACTCCCGATCAGTGGACCACCCAGACCGAGTGCCCCGGCTGGGACGTGCGGGCCATGGCCGGCCATATGCTGGGGATGATCCAGCTCCTGGCCTCCCTCCCCGAACTTGCCGGACAACAGTTCACCGCCCGGCGGCGGATCGCCCGCAACGGCGGACTCCTGGTCGACGCACTGACCGGGCTACAGGTCGAAAATAATGCTGCCCTGTCGACCAGCGAACTCGTCGACACCGTGCGGACACTCTCACCCAAAGCCGCCCGGAATCGGCGTCGCGCCCCGGGCATCGTCCGCAATCACCCCCTCGATGACGAGGAATTCGGCTGGTGGACCTACGGCTACCTGTTCGACGTCATCCTCACCCGCGACCCGTTCATGCACCGGATCGACATCTCCCGTGCCATCGGCGTGCCCATGACGGCCACCGCCGAGCATGAGGGCGTCATTGTCAACGATGTCGTCGCCGAGTGGGCGCAACGTCATGACCGACCGTTCACCCTCGAACTCACCGGCCCCGCCGGAGGACGCTGGATCGAGGGCGATGGCGAGTCACTTGTCTTGGACCCGTTCGAGTTCTGTCGCATCCTCGCCGGTCGGGCACCCGGCGCCGGACTCCTCGCGACCCGGGTGCCGTTCTAACCGAGATTCGACGACTGACCGGATACCCGAATACGCGACGGGCCGGTGGGGGAAGATGATGCGGCGCTTCACTCACCCGAAAACCAATACAAGACAGGAGCGCGATGTCGGCGGGGACCTTTCGGCGCGGCCTGACGCCGTCGGCGCTGGCCGTCGTGATGATCGCCTTCGCCGTCCAGGGATTCGGCTATGCGGCGGTCGTCTCGGCTCTGCCGACGTTCAAGCAACGCATCGGACTGTCCGAGACGATGCTGTCGGGAATCCTGCTGGCCGTCTGCGTCGCCGCCGCGGGCGGCTCGGTCCTGGCCGACGTCATCGCCGTCCGGTGGGGCAGCCGCTGGGCGATCGCGGCCGGATTCCTGATGCAGACGGTGGCGCTGTGCGTCGCCGTGAACACCACCACGCTGGTACTGTTCACCGCCGCCGTGTTTGTCTATGGTGTCGGCCTGGGCACCGTCGATGCGTCGGCCAACATGGCCGGCGCACTCGCCGAGGCACGATCGTCGCAACCGGTGTTCGGCCGGCTGTACGCCGCGTACACGGTCGCGGCCATCCTCGGCGCCCTCGCGACCGCAGGCACTGCCTCAACGCCACTGTCCCGGACGACGCCGGTGGCGGCCGCGGCAGTGTTCGCCGCCACCGCGGCAATGCTCGTCGTGCGCTACGGCGACCACTACCGCAGTCAGCGCCCCACCTCGTCGGCATCAGCCGCCGAGCGCCGCCTGCCTCGTAGCGGAATCTGGCTGGTCGGGGGGCTCGTCTTCGCCGCCTTCGTCGTCGACTCCGCAGTGTCGGCGTGGAGCACGCTGTACCTGCAGGATGGGCTGCACTCCGGTCCCTCGATCGCTCCGTTGGCGTATGCGGGATACCTGGGCGTCGTCTTGCTCGGGCGGCTGGTCGCGGACCCGCTGGTCGCGCGGTGGGGACGCACGTCGACGGGCCTCATCGGGGTGCTCGTCGCGCTCGCCGGGTGCCTGCTCGTGGTCGCGGCGCACCTCCCCGGCCCAGCGGTCGTCGGCTTCGCGCTCGCGGGGGCCGCCGCAGGCCTCTTGGTGCCGGTGGCCTTTAGTTGGGCCGGCGAACTCCTGCCCGCCCGGAGCGACGAAGTCATCGCCCGGGTCAATCTTTTCAACTACGGCGGCGCACTCGTCGGCGCGGTCGCCCTGGGCGCCCTGGCCGGCAACGCCCCGGCCCTCGGGTTCGGGTTTGCGCTGCCCGCCGTCGCACTGCTTCTCGCACTGCCGTTGCTGCGCGCGCACGGGTAAGCGCTACCTGCATCCTCGCCGGGACCCATTGTTGCCCAGGTCACAGCCGACAGGCAGAATTGCAGGTATCCCCTGCACGAAGGACCACCATGGGCAACGGCGCCGTCTCACCTACGGGGGTTCGTCGCGCCTACGAGGCCTTCCTGTCCGGACTCGTTCCATCGGAGGATTCGGTGCGCTCACTGGTCCGCGAATCGTGGGTCCGGTCCCGGGAACGAGGAGTCGACCCCGAGGGGGTGCGACCGCAAGGCGAGGAGGTCGGCGAGGACGACTTCCGCGCCTACCGCTCCGCGCACCGACTGTCGTCGGTACGCCCGCTGATCAAGTCGCTGCTGCTCGACGACCTCGGCGACGCCGAGGCCCTGGTCGCCGTCGGCGATGCCCGCGGCCGATTGCTCTGGGTCGACGGCGACCGGTCGGCGCGCCGCAAAGCGACCGGCATCAACTTCGTCGAAGGGGCGGTGTGGAGCGAGAAGGCGGTCGGGACCAACGCGCCCGGCCTGGCGCTCGCCATCAACCGCGGGGTCCAGATCGTCGGTCCGGAACACTTCGCCGGCCCGGTCCAGCCCTGGAGTTGCTCGGCGGCCCCGATCCACGATCCGCACACCGGCGGACTACTCGGCTTCCTCGACATCACCGGCGGCGAGGCGGTGACCACGCCGTTCACCCTCACCACAGTCCGTTCGGTGGTCGCGGCCATCGAGCGGGAACTGGCGGCGACGTCAGTCGACCTCGCACCAACGAGTCGGTCCTGCCCGCGGCTGGAAGTGCTCGAGGATGGGCCCCGCTGGGTCGGTACCGACGGCAACCATCGCCCCCTCTCACCCCGGCATGCCGAAATCCTGCTGCTGCTCGCGACACACCCGCAGGGCCTGTCCACCGACCAGCTCGCCATCATGCTCGCCGACGACGCGTTGGGCGCGGTCACCGTCCGCGCCGAGATCTCCCGGCTGCGCCGCGCGCTCGGGGAAGTCGTCGAGTCACGGCCCTACCGGCTGACGCTCGCGATCGAGTCCGACGTCGAGCTGGCGCGCCGGCGGGTGGAGAAGGGCGAAGTCATCGCCGCAATCGGAATGCTCGGCCGGGGCGGCCTGCTCGCCGAATCATTCGCCCCCGGCGTCACTGCGCTGTTCGACGAGCTCCTCGTCGACCTGCGTTCCCGGATGATCGCCGCCGGCGACGTGGCCGCCCTGGAGGCATGGGTGGCCTCCCCGTTGGGCCGCGACGACCTCACCGCCTGGGCGCAACTCGCGCAAACCCTGCCGCCCGGACATCCGGGCCGGGGTCGCGCGGCCGGTCGTGCCCGGTTGTTGGACCGGCGACTGCGCCGCTGACCGACCGTGGTTGCAACGTGATTGCAACCACACGCCCCCTACTCTGTGATTCACCTCACGAGAGCCTGCAAAGGAGCGAGAAACATGACTGTTTACGCCAAGCCCGGTACCGATGGATCGGTGATGAGCTTTGAGTCGCGTTATGACAACTGGATCGGGGGCAAATGGGTACCCCCGGTGAAGGGCCAGTACTTCGAGAACCCGTCACCCGTCGACGGCCGAACCTTCTGCGAGGTCGCCCGCTCGACCGCCGAGGACATCGACGTCGCACTCGACGCCGCCCACGCCGCGGCCCCCGCCTGGGGCAAGACGTCGGTCGCTGAGCGTTCGGTGCTGCTGAACAAGATCGCCGACCGGATGGAGGCGAATCTCGAGAAGATCGCCGTCGCCGAGACGTGGGACAACGGCAAGGCGGTGCGCGAGACTCTCGCCGCCGACATCCCGTTGGCGATCGACCACTTCCGCTACTTCGCCGGCGTGATCCGCGCCCAGGAGGGCGGGATCTCCGAGATCGACCAGGACACCGTCGCCTACCACTTCCACGAGCCACTCGGCGTCGTCGGCCAGATCATCCCGTGGAACTTCCCCATCCTGATGGCCGTCTGGAAGCTGGCTCCCGCGCTGGCCGCCGGCAATGCCATCGTCATGAAGCCGGCCGAGCAGACTCCCGCGTCGATCCTGTACCTGATGAGCATCATCGGCGACCTGCTGCCCGACGGCGTGCTCAACGTCGTCAACGGCTTCGGAGTGGAAGCGGGCAAGCCGCTCGCATCGAGCAACCGGATCAAGAAGATCGCCTTCACCGGTGAGACGACGACCGGTCGCCTCATCATGCAGTACGCGTCGGAGAACCTGATTCCGGTGACCCTGGAACTGGGCGGCAAGAGCCCCAACATCTTCTTCGACGATGTGATGAGCGCCGACGACGGCTTCCTCGACCGCGCACTGGAAGGCTTCGCAATGTTCGCCCTCAACCAGGGCGAGGTTTGCACCTGCCCGAGCCGGGCGCTGGTGCAGCGGGGCATCTACGACGAATTCACCGAGCGGGCCGTGGCCCGCGTCGCGGCGATCAAGCAGGGCAACCCGCTCGACACCACCACGATGATGGGCGCGCAGGCCTCCAGCGATCAGCACGAGAAGATCAAGTCATACCTGGCGATCGGCAAGGAGGAGGGTGCCAAGGTGCTGACCGGCGGTGAGCCCCTCGACCTCGGCGGCGACCTGTCGGGCGGCTTCTACATCCAGCCGACCGTCTTCGCGGGCACCAACAACATGCGGATCTTCCAGGAAGAGATCTTCGGCCCGGTGCTCGCCCTGACCTCGTTCACCGACTACGACGAGGCCATCTCGATCGCCAACAACACGCTGTACGGCCTCGGTTCGGGCGTGTGGAGCCGCAACGGCGCCGTCGCCTACCGGGCGGGACGCGACATCCAGGCTGGCCGGGTGTGGACCAACACCTACCACGACTACCCGGCGCACGCGGCTTTCGGCGGCTATAAGCAGTCGGGTATCGGGCGCGAGAACCACCTGATGATGCTCGAGCACTACCAGCAGACCAAGAACCTGCTGGTCGGCTATGCACAGTCCGCCAAGGGCTTCTTCTAGTCATGTCCACCTCAACCACCCCGGAGCGCGTGGTTGCCACGGACTCCGCCGTCGAGCTCCTGACCAAGTTGTCGGAGCTCCACGGCGGTCTCATGATCCATCAGTCCGGTGGATGCTGCGACGGCTCGGCACCGATGTGCTATCCGGTCGGGGAGTACCGGATCGGGCAACGCGACGTTCTCCTCGGCGAAATCGTGCTGCCCGCACCGCTGCCGGTTGTGTTCGTCTGGATCGGCGGTGACCAGTTCGAGCTGTGGAAGCACACCCAGCTGATCCTGGACGTCGTGCCCGGCCGCGGTGCCGGCTTCTCGTTGGAGGCGCCCGAGGGGGTCCGCTTCCTTTCTCGTTCGCGTGTCTTCTCCGACGAGGAGAATGCGGTACTGGCCGCGTCGCCGCCGCTCACCGGCGCCAAGGTGAACGGCGCTTAAAGGTTGGCGCCGTGGGCGTTCAGGATCGTGATCGCCTTGGGGCCGACGCCGTGCAGCGCGAGTAGCTCGTCTGCGGTGTGGCCGGCGAGGTCGGACCATCCGGTGATGCCGACCCCCGCCAGCGCCGCCGTAGCGGGCCGTCCGATGGGCGGTAGCTGCGCACCGACCACCTGGACACGGTGCGCAATCAGATCCCGCAGCAGGTCGGCCGGCACGGGATCGCCCAGCGGGAACTGGATCGATCCCTTACCGCGCCGGTAGCCGGTCAACCGTTCGGCGAAGTCGTCGAGCGGGTCACCGGTCGGATAGACGCCGATATGTTTGGCGAAGCCGCCGTAGTGGATGAGTGGCCGACCGTGCAGCTTGTAGGTCAGCAGACCGTATCCGACCCCTTCGTGCGCGGTTGGCGCCAGTTCCGTCGTCCATCGCCGCAGCTGCTGCAAGCGGTCGAGGGTCTGGTTATCAAACTGTGCCAAGTACTGGTCGGCGGTCATCGTCACCCGCTCAGGATAGTTGCGCCCGACCCCTCCGCGGTCCACAGATTCGAGTACCCGACTACTCGCATACCTACTCGCCCTCGGCCCTAGTCTTCAAGGGGTCCCACCCCCGAGCATCGGACTCCATGGTGCGTTGTGCAGCCGACCCGCGACCCTGGTCCGAACTACGTGCGGGGAGGGCGATCCGTCGGGGAGTCGCCACCCCAATCGAAGCGCAACGTCCCCGACCCTAAGTGGGGGCCGGGGACGTTGTTGCTTGTCCTACATGCCGAGACCGGGGATGAGGCTTGCGCCGGTCTGGTTGAGATACACCATGTTCGCGACCAGGGCGACAATGGTGACGAGGCTGAGCACGATCGCCGACAGCATCACCGTGACCCGACGGTGAACGCGGTAGGTCGGCGTGACCACGATGCTGTGCTTTCCCGTGTGCCGAACAGACATGGTGTGCCCTTCCTCGAGTCGGTGACGTTCTGCCTCAAGGCTGACACGCACCCCTGACATCTGGGAATGGGCTAAAGCATGCTCGGACCGACCTCCCAGGTGGTTCCCAGGTTGGGGTCCTGACTAACCTGCAGCAACCCTGGCTTCATTGAAGAACCCGACAGGCATTTCATAATCGAGCCGCCAAGTAATTGCGATCGGCCGCTCACCTAGAGTCTCATCAAGCCGGGCCGGCCCAAGGAACAGATAGGGCCTCACTCCAAAATCGCCTTCCTTATGCGTGCGGGCGAATAGGAGGACTGTGCTCAGACTGTTCACGTAACGTTGCCCCGTCGCAGAACGAAGGCTAGTCGTCGACTGCGACTCCCAGTGCAGCAACGACCTACTGATCGGGTAGTCGCGATACATCGTCGTTGGCGAGAACCCCGACACTGTCTTCTCGAGCGTTATGAAGAGCGCATCGACATTTCGCTCCTGGAGGTACTTGACTCCTTCCCGGAAATTCGCCGGCCTGGCGTCAAATGATGCGTGACCAAGTCCGGCGAGGATCTCCTCCCGACTGTAGTGAGCGTGAACTTGCAGGGGAATGTCTGATAAATCACCAGCAAGTGGATACGTCTGATGCCGCGACGCGTCGCAGGCCATTTCGACGACTGTCGCGATTTCTTCCCTGATGGCCTCGCTAGCGCGAAGCTCACTAAGACCCGAGGAGTAGTCGGGAAAGGAGCTTCCGTCTGGCCAAAGAGCGAAGAATAGCATACGTGCCAGGACTTGATCGACAGTCGAGAGATTCTCATAGCTGGGCGCTGTCGGACTAAGGATTCGCTTGAACCCCGCCAGTCTCACCACATCGTCCACGTGCGCGAAAGCGCGCACACGCTTAGCCAATTCACCTTCCAATGCAGTAATCGGACTCAATTCGAGGTTGGCTTCACGTCGAAGCGTTGTCCACGATCTAGGCTTGGGCCCCACCTGACGGAGGACGTCTGCGAGGTCGAGCCCTGTATCACGGAGGTAGTCCTCCAGGGTGACGTCACCAACTTGCCGCAACTCCCTCGCCATGTCCTTCCACCGCGCTGACAACTGGCGTCTCAGATTCCCGACGACCGTGCCTTGAGTCGCCTCATCGAAGACTATGCGGCAGCCAGATGGCAGATAGGTGAATCCATCAGCGACGTCATCGACAAGCTGACTACGACGGCGCCCTGTCATTGCACGAAGGCGCTGGTCCCAGCGAAACTCGTCACGTTGATGACCGACGAAGTCCAGGACCGTGAGCACGGGTTTGTGTTCAGTGCGACGGAGCCCGCGGCCGAGTTGCTGGAGGAAGATCGTCGCACTCTCCGTTGGCCGCAACATAAGGATAGTGTCAACTTCGGGAATGTCTACACCTTCGTTGAATACATCAACTGAGAAGACCGCGGCGACATCACCCAGACGAAGGTCTCGCCGCACACGCTCGCGCTCCAATTGGGGCGTAGCGCCATGCACCACGACCGAAGGTATACCAGCGACGTTAAACCGGCGCGCCATAAACTCTGCGTGTTGAACAGAAACACAGAATCCGAGCGCCTTCATTTCCTGCGGTTGCACAATCTTGTCCCTCACCGCTTTCAGGATTAGGAGCGCCCGCGAATCGTTCGCCGTGTAGAGATCTGTCAATTCGGACTGGTCGTACCGCCCGCGCTGCCACGTAACACCTGTCAGATCAACTCCATCGGAGATACCGAAATAGTGAAACGGACACAGTAGTTCCGCCGACAACGCGTCCCACAACCTCAGTTCGGTCGCGATCCGCCCATCGAAGAAGGAGGCAACACTAACCCCGTCAGCACGCTCGGGCGTGGCCGTCAACCCAAGGAGTTCCCTCGGTCGAAGATGATCGATAACGTTTCGGTAGGTCTTCGCCTCAGCATGATGGAACTCATCAATCATAACCAGGTCGAAATGGTCGGACGGAATGTTGGTGACTCCGTAACGATGAAGAGACTGCACGCTGGCAAAAACGTGGTTCCAGCGCTCAGGGCGGCTACCCGCAACGTATAGCTCACCAAATCCTGGATCAGAAAGAACCTCCCGAAAGGTCCTGCGGGCCTGTTCCAAGATCTCTTTTCTGTGCGCCACAAATAGCAATCTTGGCCTGTCACGAGCATTCCCGGATAGATGCCGAAAGTCCAAAGCCGCCAGCACGGTCTTCCCTGTACCGGTAGCAGCAACCACTAGATTTCTATGCCGGTCGTGGACCTCACGCTCCGCCCAGATTTCATCAAGCATCGCCTGTTGATACCGGTATGGACGAACTTCGAGCCCAGCAAGCTTCAACGTTTGTGTCTGGCGTGTGGTCTTACCGGCCGCCTCCGCAAGCGCGTCGTCGAGGCGATCACAATCACGCGCAGGATCGTACCGCTCGAAGGATGGATCCTCGCTCCAGTAGGTCTCGAAGGTCGACTCAAATCGATCGAGCAGCGACGGTGTCGCGACACGTGAAAGTCGCACGTTCCACTCCACGCCGTCAACTAGCGCCGCACTTGAGAGGTTCGATGAGCCGATGTAGGCGGTATCAAAACCAGTTGCGCGGCGAAATAACCAGGCCTTGGCATGGAGTCGGGTGCGGAGAGCGTCATACTGCACCATGACTTCCGCACCGTAGTCATTGACGAGCCTGTCGAGTGTCTGTCGCTCAGTCGAGCCAAGGTAGGTCGTCGTAATTACCCTGAATCGCCTTTCCGCCTTAGCAAGGCCCTTGAGTTGCGGATCCAGCAGGCGCACACCGCTCCACCTAATGAAGGCACAAACTAGGTCGACGCTGTCAGCTGACGCGATCTCAGCTGGCAGTTCATGCCCGATCGAAGGCTCCCCATTTCCAGCGTTCGTTAGCAGCGCGACTTCCGCGAGGGGCGTCGCTGGCCGGATCGCGGTGCGATCCTGAACGCCAGGGGCGGATTGCCGAAACAAACGGAGCAAGAGTTGGGCTGGGTCATCGACAAGATCTCCGTTGTTGCCGACCACACGAAGAACATTGTTGGCGATGTCCACTCGTTTCGTCGGGTCAGCCACGGAGCGGAGTTCTCTTTCAACGATCGCGGCAACGTGTCGGGCCAACACATGTGGGAGATCCGATCCATCAAGCTTCTTCGTATGGTTCTGCAGGCCAGCCGCCGCAGACAGCTCCCGGCGCACGTTCTCTGTAACCAGCGCTTCGTAGATTCCCTCGTGCATGCACGTCAGTTTGTCATCCCTCCCAGACAAACGGAGGCTTTGTATTCGCCGGCTGCCAGTCCTTCACACAAGTCTGGCCTAGTTCCCGTCAACTTGAGGAGTCCACCGAAGTGTCGCAACCAGGTACCGACGATCTGAAGGCCGCTCTAGCCCGCAGGAGAAAGAATCGCAAGGATTTCGCCGTGCCTGCGACCGCGGCGCCTTCGCGGCGACGATGCGGAAATGGACCTACTCCAGACGTGGCTTACGCCGCTGAGACCCTTGCGGCCCGACTCAGTTCATTCGGTCGGCCAGATTAGTCGCCGGACGTGCTCGGGCCGAGCACAGTCGAAGACCCCACTGGGCGAGACGGAGCTGGGTCACCCGACCGTCAACGACGTGATGCTGGCGTCAGCAACTCAGGACAGGGCGGCTTCACCGCCTCCGGCCGTCCGGAACATCCCGTTGACCGCGCCTGGCACGGCGCTCAAGATCGGGCAGTCCGCCGGGCTCGATGTGACCAAGGACGGCAAGAAGTTCCGCATCGAACTCCAGGTGACCTCCATCGCCAAGGCATCCAAGGCTGACTTCGCCAACGTCACTGGGGGGATGCGATCAAAAATGTGGCCAACATCTACTACGTGCGTGGATTCCTGGCGCCAGCCGACTCACGCAACACCGACGCGATGAAATACGGCATCACCCCGTCGTTCTCGGCGACCACGTCGTCGGGGAGCAAGACGCCCTTCTTCCAAATCATGGGCGCCTTCCAACCGTGCCCCGCGCCGCTGACGCCCATTCCCGCCGGATTCTCGTCGTGCGACCTCGAAGCGACCACCGACCCGACCGAGACCATCACCTCGATCAAGTTGATCGGAATCGACAACTCGATGTCGCGCCCCGGATATCCCGACATCACCTGGACCAGGTAACCGCCCCGCCACCCATCCACGCGGTACCGTCGAATCATCCTGACCAGGAGCAAAGGAACCACCATGGCGTACCAGCTGATCTGCCCGTGCGGCACCAACATCACCTCTCTCAACGACGTCTTCGTCGACGACGTCCACGCACACTTGGCCGCCGAGCACCCGGGACGCAATTATTCCGCCGACGACATCATGTCGATGGCGATGGAGGTCTCCGACAAGTTGGTCACCCCCAAGTCCTGACATGCGCTTTCCCGTCCCGCACTGGCGCAATGCCGCCCCCGGGGAAGTCCGTACTTGGATCACCGACATCAACGACGGCATCATCACCGTCGCCGGCATGGAACTCGGATTGGTCGGCGCTCAAGTACCGCAGCAGACCGCGTACGCGGTGATCAGCATCAACGCACTCGTCGGGGCCTTAGCAGTCTTCGGGGTGAAACTCGGCGAACGCTACGCCGACCGCGAGGCCGAAGCCGACCTCATCCGCCAAGAGTCGGACCGACTGGCGCTCTCGCCCGACGATGAGAAGGCCGAACTCATCGCGTGGTTCGAAGAACGTGGCGTCTGCCCATCGACCGCCCGCGGTGTCGCCGACGAACTGGCCGCCGGCGACGCACTCGGCGCGCAACTACTCATCGAGTACGGGCTCAAGAAGCGCACGACGCCAGACATCGCCTGGCACGAATCGGTCCAGGCCGGAGTCGCTTTCCTTCTCGGCGCGGCGCTACCGGTTCTCGCGACCATCCTCACCCCCTGGGACACGCACGTCATCTGGACCGTGGCGGTCGCCGCCACCTCGCTGACCACAACGTCATTCATTCTGTCGCGGCGCGGTCACTCCAACACGCGCGCTACGATCGCGCGCTCGCTGATCGTCGGCCTGAGCACCATCACAATCTCCTACTTTCTGGGCGACCTTCTGCTCTAGCTACATACGCTCCGGCCGAATCGTTCCGCGGTCACCGACGCGCACATATCAACCTGACCACGCCTCGCCAACTCAGGCTCAGCCGCGCTCGACTCGGCGAGACACGAGGCAGCGCGCCCAGTCAGGCACCAGCGCTGTACCCGTTGTCGATCACAGCGCCTATGCCCACTCTGCGTTGGGGACGTGCCCACTCGGCGAAGCGCCTATGCCCACTCGGCGTCGGGGACGTGCCCACTCGGCGAAGTGCAACTGCCCACTCGGCGTCGGGGAGGTGCCCCTTCGGCGGGCGATCGGTCACGGGTAACCTGCCCGACGTGACCAGCAGCCCAACCACCGCAGAAGACCTCATGCGCGCACGATTCGCGGCGTTCCGCGATGGCGACACCGACTCGCTACTGGCCACCTGGCATCCCTCCACCCGTCCAGACTCGCTCGACCTCACTGACAACCCCACCTGGCGCCGACTGCAGATCGTCGACGTCGTTGATGGCGGCCCCGACCATGCCGCTGGCATCGTCGAGTTTCGCGCCACCTACCTCAACCCGGAAGGCAGCATCGGTGTGTTGCACGAGCGGTCTCGCTTCATCCGTGAGGACGGCCGGTGGCTCTACGTCGAGGGAACCGTCTCAGACTGACGGCTTCAAGTCACCCGGCTGAGTCGATACCCGCGAAGCGGTAGCGTCGAATCGACCCGAACTACAGGAGGGCACCCATGATTCCGCGAGCGACCTCTCCAACCGGCACGACCATCCAACCGGCCGTCGAACGCAGCACTCGGTTGCCGTGAATCCACTTCGACGCATGCGCTTCACCGCAGATCGCTGGCGGGATTCTGAGCCCGAGGAGGTCCGCAGCTGGATCACCGAGGTGAACGACGGCATCATTGCCGTCGCCGGAATGGGCCTCGGGTTGGCCGGCGCCGAAGTCTCGCTGCGAACCGCGTATGCGGTGGTCTGCATCAATGCGCTCATCGGAGCACTCACCTCCTTCGGGGTGAAACTCGGTGAGCGCTACGCCGATCGCGAGGCCGAGGAAGACCTCGCCCGCCGGCAATCCACGAAGTTCGCCCTGACCCCCGAGGCAGAGAAGTCAGATCTCATCGAGTGGTTCCAGTCGCACGGCGTCACGCCGGCGACCGCTCGCACCGTCGCCGACGAACTCGGCGAAGGAAACGCGCTAGATGCGCAGTTGCTCATTGAGTACGGCCTCAAGGAGCGCACAACCACCTTCCTAGCCTGGATCGATGCACTACAAGCGGGTCTCGCGTTTCTCATCGGGGCTGCCGTGCCGATGCTCGCGACGCTGCTGATTCCCGGGAACTCCCACGTCATCGGGATAGCCGTCGTCGCGTCGCTCTCCCTGGTGATCACCTCATTCGTGCTCGCCCACCGCGGCCACTCCAACATCCGCGCAACGATCGGCCGATCGTTGGTCATCGGGCTGATCACGATCACCGCCTCGTACTTCTTGGGCGATCTCCTGCTTTGAAGCCGGGGCTCCTGCTGAGATCCGCGCCGCGGGAGGACACCGGCGTGATAATCACGCGCATCACTCCCCGGTGTGCGGATCTCCGCAGCACATGGAGCCGTTGAACGCTGGGGTGCGTCTAAGGGATATGAACGTTGGAGTATTCACCCGCGCCGAGTTGCTCCGCACCGGTGAGACCGACAGCTCACTGCGCCGATACGTCCGAGAAGGAAGGCTCAGCCGACTGCGGGCAGGCTGGTATGCCACGGGCACCGCCAACCCCGCCGCAGTCGAGGCGGTCCGTCGTGGCGGTGTGCTCTCGTGCGTATCAGCCCTGGTAGTCCATGGCTTCTGGGTGGCACCGGGATATCCGAACGTCCACGTCCGCGGACTCCGCGACAATCGGCACGCCGGATTCTGTCGGCATCGGGGCCGGCCGCTACCGACCCGCGCGGCAGTCGACTCGATCGCGACCGCGCTGGCCTGCGCCGCCGACTGCATGCGCGGCGAAGACTGGATCGCGGCCGCCGACTCGGTGCTGAACAAGAAGGGAATGGAGACCGAAGACCTCCGCCAAGCACTCGAAGGGCTCATCACTCCACCGGTCACCGACTGCTCGACAAGTGCGACCCCCGGTCGGAGTCGGGCACCGAGTCGCTGGCCCGGGTACGCCTGCGCGCCAGTGGATACGCGGTGGAGGTGCAGCCGCGGATCTGCGGGCGCAGGCGTGACCTGAGAATCGGCCGCCTCATCATCGAGTGCGACAGCAAGGCCCACCACACAAGCCCGGCGAACTACGAACTCGACCGGCAGCGCGACCGCGAGACCCTTCTTGCCAGCTACGCGACCATGCGGCTGACCTACAGCACGATTATCTACAACTGGGACAGAGCGCTGGACGACATTCAGGCGTTCACCCGGGCCGCGCGGCATCGCTACGGCGGGAATGCTGCGGAGATCCACACGATACCGAGCCATCGACGTGATAATCACGCCGATCGCTCATGAGGAGCCGAATCCCAGCAGCGGAAGCAATGATCGGCGAGACTCGCCAGCGGGACAAGGCTCCTCACCTGCGACAACAATGCCCCGGAACCCCGGAATGGTCGCCAGCCGGGCAGCTAGATTCTGTTTGACCGTCGCATCGGCGGCTGCGCACCCGTGGCACTGGCCGGCGAGCGCAACACGAACCTGCCCGTCCTCAACGCCAAGTAGTTCGACCCGCCCACCATGCGTCGCGGTGTACGCACCGAATTCGCCGGCCAACACGGCGCCGACCGCAGCCGCGACCTCCGCATCTGCCGCCTGCGCGACCGACACCCCGTCGTCCGGAGCGGGCCAGCCGCCATCGGCGGACAAGACGTCGAAAAGCGCCGTACGAATCGCCGGACCATCGGCCGCCGCCGTCCGTTCGCTGCCCAAATATGTGACGATCCGCCCCGGCTCGACTGCGACGCCGACGAGCACCCCGGCGTCGAATAGGGCCCGCAGCGGCGTGGGCGCATCGACGGCGCCGACCGTTTCGGAGTGCCGGATCAAGCCGGGACCGACCCGCCAGCAAATCGCGTCGGCACTGGCCGATTCGGGAATCAGATGCACGGCCATCGAATCATCCGCCGATCGCAGCGGCGATCTGATGGCCGATGAAGGCCGCCCCCCACGCCAGGACGAACATGTAAACCCATGCCACGACCGGCCAACGCCACGAGTTGGTCTCGCGGCGAAGCGCACCGACCGTCGACATGCACTGCAGCGCGTAGACGAAGAACAGCAGCAGGGCGACCATCGTCGGTGTCGTGAACACCAACTGTCCCTGTTTGGGCCCGTGAGTGTGCCGCATCGCGGCCAGTGCCTCGTCGGGGGCCTCGGGATCTTCGGCCGCGGCGATCTGCCCCAACGTGGACACCACGACCTCGCGCGCGGCGAACGACCCGACAATGCCGATATCGATGCGCCAATCGAACCCGAGTGGGGCGAATATCGGCTCGACCGCCTTGCCGATCGACGCGGCGAAGCTGTTGTCCATCACGTACGAGCGGGACGCGGCCTCACCTTTCGACTCCGCATCGGCCCGACTCTCCCCCGCGGCAACAGCCGTCGCGACGGCATGCTGGCGCACCGCGTCAGCCTGCTCGGTGTGTGCGGGCAAGGACAGCAACGCCCACAGCACGATCGCGGTCGCGAAGATGATCTTGCCGACCTTCAGCAGGAACTGTTTCGACGAATCCCACATTGTCAGCAGCACCGACTTGACCGACGGCAGCCGGTACGGCGGCATCTCCATGTAGAACGGCATCAGCCCGCTGCGCAGGGATTTGGTCCGCTTGAACAGTGCCGCGGCGACGAGCGCTGAGAGCCCGCCAAGCAGGTACAGGCCGAACATCACCGCGCCCTGCGCGTTGAACGGGCCGAACCGGGCGGTGCCGGGCACCAGCATCCCGATGAGCAGCACGAAAACGGGAATACGCGCCGAACAGGTCATCAGTGGCGCAGTGATCGCCGTCGCGATCCGGTCCCGCGACGACGGCATGGTGCGCGTCGCCATGATTCCGGGGACAGCACACGCGAACGACGACAGCATCGCCACAAAGGCGCGGCCCTCCAGTCCCGCGCGGCTCATCACCCGGTCGGTGAGGAATGCCGCCCGCGACATGTATCCGACGTTCTCCAGCAGGGCGATCAGCAGGAACATCAGCATGATCTGTGGCAGGAAGACCAGGATGCCTCCGACGCCGCCAATGACCGCGGTACCCAGGAAATCGGCCAGCACCCCGTTGGGCACGTACTCGTCGACCAGCTTGGCCAACCAGCCGAAAAACGTCTCGATGTAACCCTGCAGCGGTGCGGCGACGGTGAAGATCATCTGGAAGAAGCCGAACATGATGGCCAGGAAGGCCAGCGTGCCGAATATGGGGTGCAGCAACACCCGGTCGACCTTTGACGTGCGGGAATGCTCGCGCGGCGCCCGATAGGCGGACTCGGCCAGCACCGTGGCGATCCAGTCGTTGCGTTCGGCCCCCGGCTGTGCGGGCGGCGGCACGATCGGGGCCGGCCACGCCGAGGCATCGGCCAGTAGATCGCGAACCGGTTCCAGCGTCGAACTGTGCGTGCCGATGACCGCGCGCACCGGAACGCCCAGCGCCCGCTGCAGCCCAGTCACGTCCACGTGACCGTCGCGGCGCTCCATCTCGTCGCTCATCGTCAGGGCGACGGCGGTGGGGATGCCAAGGTTGAGGGTTTCGGCCACCAGCGCCAGCGACCGCTCCAGGACCGTGCAGTCGACGATGAGCAGTGCGGCGTCAGGTCGTCGCACCCCCGGCAGCTGGCCGGCGAGATGATCGGCGACCACCTGCTCGTCGGGGGAGATCGGGGTCAGGCTGTAGGTGCCAGGCAAATCTTCGAGGTACATGAAGTGCGTGGACCGCCTCGGCGCCGGTCCACCGACAAGCGCGGGCTCGGGTATCCGCACCCGGCCGACCGACCGGGACACGGTGACGCCCGGGTAGTTCGCCGTCTTGAGGCGCAGGCCGGTCAGCGCGTTGAAGACCGACGTCTTGCCCGCGTTCGGGCTGCCGATCAGGGCGACGCGGGGGTGCGAATCCGTCGGGCCCGGTTCGGCGATACCGCCGTTGTTGTGGCAGCCGGCATCGTGGGAGATTCGCCCGGGATCGTCGGCGCGGTCGCCGTCGGGCGCACAGCAATCACTCACTGCGGTCCCTCACAGCGGATGTAGTTCGCCTCCCGGTCGCGCAGGCAGATCTGGTAGCCCATCACCTGGTAGACACTCGGATCGCCCATCGGTGCGCGACGCACCTTGGTGACTGGGGACGTGGCGGTGAATCCGAGACTTGTCAATCGCTGACGGACACGCTCGGGGCACTCGGCGGAGAAATCGAGGACGGTGGCGGTTGCGCCGACCTCAACATCGCTGAGGGTGGTCATGGGCTATCTCGGTTCGCTGGGTGAAGTGAAACATTAGTGGCTAAGAGCCCATGTTAGCGAAGGCTGGCTTAATTCCGCGAGAGTCACAAGTCCCGGTGGTCCCGACATCGCGTCCCGCGCCTATCGTCGAGAAGCATGAGCCACGTCTTCGATGAAGCGATCACCGTGCAGGCCCAATCCAACGGTGTCTTCCACGCAGTGACCCACGACGCCTATAACAACATGGTCGGCCCCTTTGGCGGCATCACCGCCGCGACCGTTGTCAATGCCCTCCAGCAGCACCCCGACGTCCTGGGCGGCCCGCTCGCGCTGACCATCAACTATGCCGCGCCCGTCGCCAACGGCACCTTGGATCTGCGGACCTCGATCGTGCGCACCAACCGGACCAATCAGCACTGGACGTTCACGATCGAGCAGGAAGGCGAAGTCGTCTCCACCGGTAACGCCGTCTTCGGAGTCCGCCGCGAGAGCTGGTCGGACACCGAGGCCGTCAAGCCGAGCGCACCGCCACCGGAAACTGTTGCCGCCGTCGACTTCCCCGAGTTCATCGCCTGGGCGCGCAACTACGAGAAGCGATTCGTCGTCGGGGGGCTCGGCGACGACAAGAGCCCCGATTCGACGTCGACCCTCTGGCTGCGCGACCTACCCGAACGCCCGCTCGACTACCCCTCCCTCGCCTCGATGGCCGATGCCTTCTTCCCCCGGGTCTTCCTGCGCCACGGCACCTACATGCCCGCCGGCACGATCACCCTGACCACCTATTTCCATGCGACTCCTGCGGAGTTGGCCACACAGGGCAGCGACCACGTCCTGGGCACCGCGCAGGCCGGGCGCTTCGGCAACGGCCACTTCGACCAGTCCAGCCAACTGTGGGGCGGCGACGTCCTGCTCGCCACCTCACACCAGCTCGTGTACTTCAAGGACCTGCAGGGCTGAGCACCGCCAACGGCACTGCTGAGATCCGCACCGTCACGGGCCGGGGACGTGATAATCACATCCGCGGTCTACCGGGGTGCGGATCTCAGTGGATCAAATGCGCCGACAAGTTCTCGTACGCCTCCGTGTCGGGCTTCATCGCCGCGGCGACCAGCTCCCACAACACCTCATCGGTCCCGCCGCCCACCCGACCGAGTTTGACGTCCTTCCACCAGCGGCCCAGCGGCGTCTCGTCGGTGAGGAAGCCCGACCCGCCAAAGATGTGCAGGCACTCCCCCGCCACCTCCTCGGCCAGTCGCACCGCCGTCACCTTGATGGCCGCGGCGGTGCGCAGATTCATCGGACCCGCCGCAGCAATCCCGTCGAGCGCGAACCGCAGCGTGTCGACCCGCGCCTGCAGGTCGGCGACCCGCAGCCGCAGCGCCTGGTGGTCGTAGAGCCGCTTGCCGAACTGCTCCCGATCCATCATCCGAGCCAGCGTGATCCCCAGGATCAGGTCGCAGGCCGAGGCGACCTGCGCGGCCACCGACAGGCGCTCGTGGGCCAACCCCCAGCTGATCACCGCGAGCCCGGTACCCGGCCGCGCGATGAGGGCCTGCGCGGGCACCCAGGTGTCGATGTCGACGGGCGCGGTATCGAGCGGCCCCGCCGACAGCTTGCGGTACCGCTCCCCAACCACAACGCCGGGACTGTTCATCGGTACCGCCACGACCACGTTGTTGCCGTGCGTGCTGCCGTCGTCGACGCTGCGCCCGACGGCGATCATGTGCCCCGCGATGGGGGCGAGCGAGCAGAACTTCTTTCGTCCGCGGACCCGGAATCCTGCTGCTCCACCGGCGGTTTCGGCGGACACCTCGGTCCCGACGATCTGCAGATCCGACCCGCCGGACTCTTCTGATGCCCCGATGCACAGCACCTCGGCACCATCGATGGCGCGCTCGGTGAGCGCTCTCAAATAGTCGCTCTTGCCAAATCGACGCAGCGTGGCGATGCCCGAGTCGTGCAGACTCACCCCGACGCCGATCCCCGTCGATGCGGTGCGCCCCAGCCGATAGCCCAACTCGAACAGCTTCGCCACATCGGGTTTGGTGGTCCCGGCCCATTTGGCTCGGAAGACCCCCGCGGCGCCCAGCTTTACGAGCAGCTCCCGGGGGAATCGTTCGGCCCGTTCGGCGGCCAGCACCATCGCGGTCACCTCGTCGTCGAAAGCCGCGTCAAGCAGGTCGCGGTATTGCGCCAGCGGCAGCGGCTCGGTGCAGGCACGGACCCCGCTCAGCCCCGCGCTCATTGCTGCCCGTCCTGGGCCACCAGGTAGGGCGCGACGCTGCCCAGCTTCTCGCATGTCTCGGTGAACTCGCGCTCCGGACTGCTCTGCCCGACAATCCCGGCGCCGGCCCGCAACCAGCTCCGTGCACCATCGCGGTACACCGAGCGCAGCACCAGCGCCGCCTCCAGGTCACCGGCCGACGACACCGTCACCACCGCACCGGAATACACCCGGCGCCGCGTGGCTTCCAGCCGGTAGATCGCGTCAACCGCCGGCGCCTTCGGAATCCCTGACGCCGTGACTGACGGGAACAGCACCTCGAGCGCATCCCATGCCGAATACGGTTGGGCCAGGCGCCCGATCACGGTCGAGGCCAAGTGCTGCACGCTGCCACGTGGGCGCACGGTCATGAATTCGCTGACCGCCGTCGTCCCCGGTTCCGCGACGCTCGCCACTTCGGCATACGAGGTTCGCACCGAGATCGCATGCTCCACAATCTCCTTCGCATCGCTCTCCAGTTCTGCGCGGGCCGCCGCATCTTCTCGGGGCGATACGCCGAAGGCGCGCGTACCCGCCAGCGGTTCGGTGGTCACCACCCCGTCGACGTCAACCGACCCCACCAGTTCGGGCGAAAAGCCGGCGGCTTCGAGGCTGCCGAGACGGAACAAGAAGGAGCGCGCCGGGGTGTTGGCCGATCGCCCGGTCAGGTAGGTGGCCGGAATGTCCACCGCAAATGGCACCGTCACCTCCCGCGACATGATGACCTTTTCGTAGCGGCCGGACCGGATCTCGCCGATTGCGGCGGCCACCCGGCCGCGGAAGTCGCTCGGATCGTCGTCCACCGACAACGGGCGGCGCGCACCGTCGGCGACGTCGATCGGCCGTTCGGCCAGTTCCAGCATCCGGTTTCGCAGATCCTCGTCGGCGCCGACAAATCGGATCCCGCTCACCGCTCCCACGAACGCCTCGAACTCGGGCACCACCAAATGGGCGAGCACCTCGTCATCGGCGAGATGGTCGGCCGCACCGAGGAAGGGCGCACAGAAGTCGAACCCGACCCAGCCGTAGGCGCGCCACTCAGCGGAGTCCAGGCCGGCCAACGCCTCTTCCAGCGCCTGCGCGGGACGCACCGCGTACGGCGTGGCCCGCATCGAGGGCTCGGCGGCGCCGTGGTCGGTGATTCGCACTTCCCGAGTGGTCAGCACGATCTCGTGGCGAACCCCGCCGGCGAACACCCACTCGTCGGCGCTCTCATACACGAAATAGTCCGTCGCAAGCCCGGCGCGCGCCCAAGTGGCGCAGATCTCCGGTTCGCGGACCAGCGTCGCGGTCGCAGTCATGTTGCTCGGTCCTTTCACGTCAGAAACGGGGTTTGTCAGAGTCGCGCTGGTGACCGCCATCATTCGACGACCAGATCGTCGTCGACGCCAAAGCTGGTAAAGGCGGTGTTCCGCGGCAGGCGGTACTCCTGCCGGCCGAGCACGGAGTTGAGGATCTTCGCGTTGCGCACCGCTCCGATATCGAGATTGGGTGCGGAAACGCCGTACGCATGGTGTTCGGCGTTGGCGACGAACAGCCGGTTGGCCAGCGTCCCTGACGCGCCGACGGAGTGGTTGGTCTCGACGACGAACCGCCCGCACGAGTCCCGGCGCAGCCGGTCGCTGATCGGCGCTAGAAAATCTGGTCTGCGCTCGGCATAGCCGGTGGCCGCGATCACTAGATCTGTGTTGTGCGACAACAACTTTCCAGTGTCGTGATGGCGACCGCGCACACGCAGACCACCGTCGGCGATGGGTTCGATGCCCTCGATCGTCACCCCGTTGCGCAACTGGACGGCCGGCAGTTTGCCGTGCAGTTCGCGCCGGTACAGCAGATCGTGGATTCGCGCGAGGGTGTCCGCCGAGACGCCCTTGTGGAACTGCCAGTGCCCCTTGCGCACCTCGTCGCGGGTCGCTTCGGGCAGCGCGTGGAAGTACTCCATATAGGCCGGCGTGGTCATCTCGAGTGAGAGCTTGGTGAAGTCCAGCGGCGCGAACCATCCAGTGCGCGTCCACCACCGGACGGCGGGACCACCGGCAAGGTTGGCCTCCAACAAGTCGGCCACGATCTCCGCACCCGACTGTCCCGAGCCGACCACCGTCACCGACCCGGCCCGCCGCACCCGCTCCCGGTTGGGCAAGTAGTCGGCACTGTGAATCACCGACGCCGAGTCCGCCGGTGCGACCGACGCGAGTTGCAGCACCTCGGGAACGACCGGCGCCGTGCCGATGCCGACGACGACGTGGCGCGCGATCACCGTCGCCGGTCCGTCGGGACCGCGCATCACAACCTCGAAGTGCTCGGCGGCCTCATCCCAGTGGACTTGCTCGACGGTGGTGCCAAAACGCAGGCCCGGCACGCGGTCGATCACCCACAGCAGATAGGCCTCGTACTCGCGCCGCGTCGGGAAGAAGTCCTCGCGCACCAGAAACGGGTACAGGCGGTCGACATCGGCGAGATAGGCCAGAAATGACAGTGGGTGAGTCGGGTCTACCAGCGACACCAGGTCCGAGAGGAAGCTGACTTGTAGCTTCGCGTCGTCGAACATCAGCCCGGAATGCCAGGCGAACCGATCTGCGGAGTCGACGACGAGCACCTCGGCGTCGTCGACGGTGGACGTGAGCGCGGCCAGACCAAGGTTGAACGGTCCCCCGCCGATGGCCAGTACGTCCACGTTTTCGGGTGTGGTCGGGTCAGTCATGGACAACTCCGGCATTCAGTGCGGGCGTCAGCCCCTCGGATTCGACTTCCAGTGCCACCCGCGCGATCTCGTCGAACAGCCGGCCGATGTCGGCGGGCGAGGTCTCCGGATTGAGCAGGGTCAGCTTCAGGCAGGTGCGGGGCCCGCCGCCGTCGGCGAGCGGAACCTGGGTGCGGCCGATGAGTGCCGTCCCCGAGCTGATCAGGCGCCGGCGCAGTTCGGCGTTGACCTGATCGATGTCGAGGTCGTCGCACCGATACCGGAACACGACGGTGGTGAGCGTTGCCCCCGAGACGAGCTCGAATTGTGGCTCGGCTTCGATCCGGGCCTGCGCGTGGCGGGCCAGGTCGTGGCAGGCGTCAAGCATCTCGCCGAGCCCGCCGCGGCCGTAGGCCAGCAGGGTGGTCGCGACTTTGAGTACGTCCGGGCGCCGTGTCGTCTGCAGGGTGAGCCCTAGCTGACCGCCGAAGCCAGCCTCCAGATCGTCCACGGGATTCAGGTAGGCGACCGAACGATCAAGGGGGGCAAACCGTTCGGCATCGGCCAGTAGCAGCAGGCTGGCGGCCGCGGGCTGCCAACCGACCTTGTGCAGGTCCAGGGTGATGGAGTCGGCCGCCTCGATGCCGCGCAGCAGACCGGCTAGACGATCGGAGAACAGCGCCCCGAAGCCGTAGGCGGCGTCGACGTGGAGCCACACACCGTGGTCGTGGGCGATGGCAGCGATCTCGGGTAGCGGATCGGCGGTGCCGAAGTCGGTGGTGCCCGCAGTCGCAACCACGGCGATCGGGGTGCGCGACGACTCGGTTGACGCGCGCAGCGCCGCCGCCAGTGCCGACGGCAGCATTCGGTGCTCCTCGTCGCAGGCAACGGTGACGACGGCCGACTCCCCCAATCCCAGTGCCGCACACGCACGTTGAATCGAAAAGTGCGCTACCGCGCTGCACAGGACAACGGGGGCGCGCAACGCGCCGACCCCGTGCTGGCGGATGTCGATGCCCCGGCCGACGCCCGCCTGGTCACGCGCTATCAGCAGGGCCAACAGGTTCGAATACGATCCGCCCGGGCCGAACACACCGCCGGACGTCGCCGGCAGGCCGGCAAGTCGCGCCAATACCTGCACGGCCCACGTTTCGACGGCCAGGGTCGCCGGCCCCGAGTCATACGTGTCCAGCGACGCGTTGGTCGCGCTGGCCAGCGCGTCGGCCGCTACTGCCACCGACAGGGGCGGCGGCTGCAAGTGCGCGGCGCACAACTCGTGGGTGAGGTTCAGCCCGTACTCGTGCACGATCCGGGCCATCCGGTTCAGCGCCGCCCGTTCACCAATGCCGGCGTCGGGCAGGTCACTCGAACCGAGTTCGGCGGCCACCCGCGCGAGAACTTCGCCGGGGGCGCCGATCGGCAGCGGGGCGCGGACCGGACGGTCGGCCACCGTCGCGGCCGCATCGATCAACTGCTGCCCGACGCGGCCCCAGCCGTCGCCGGGTCGCGCGAACCGCATCTCGGGTGTCGCCGTCGTGTCTGTCACGCGCTGCCTCATCACTGTGGGGGTGGTGCTGGGGGTGGACGGGTGGCGCATCATTGCGCGCCCGCCGCAGTCGCCTTCGCCTGGGCCAGCACAATGGCCAACGGGTCGTCGGGCGCCGCCGGGATGCGGCGCAGCAGGGTGGCGACGATGGCGGCGGCGTGCTCGGCGAGCACCTCGCCGGTAGCGGTTTGGTAGTCGACTTCGAGGTGCGCCCGCGTCGCGCCGGCGAGTTCCACGGCCAGCATCAGCGGGTAGGGCACGATGCCCGCGGAAACCGATCGGTATTCGACACTCATCCCATCGGCTACCGGAATGCCCCGAGTCGGGGCGGATCGGACCGATCCCAGGACTTCGACGACGGGAAAGCGGCCACCACTGTTCCGCAGGGCGGTGAGTATCGAGCCGAAGTCGACGTCGGCGTAGGACATCGCAGCGTAGGTCGCCGCCAATCCTGCGCGCATCGTTTGTCCGACGGTGGCGGCCGGGTCGAACGTGAAACGAATCGGAATGATGTTGCCGCAGTAGCCGACCCGGTCGGGACGCTGCCCCGGCTGCCGATTGTCTGCCGGAACCAGCAGGACATGGTCGGCGGCGCCGGTCACCGCGGTGACCGTCAGCGCGATGAGTACGACGAGTGCCGCGTTGCCGGTCCCGCCGACGATGGACGCGAACGAGGTGAAGGCCGCCAGGTCAACCGAATCCAGGTCGCGACGCAGTTGCCGTCCCGGCGCTTCGTGCAGCGGCGCCAGCCAGCTCTGCTCGGCCGTCGTCGCCGGCAGTTCGCCTGAGAAGGGGAATCGCACGCCGCCGGCCGCCCAGGTCGCACGGGCATGTTCGACAGCCAGCGCCGTGCGCACGTCATCACTGGTGGCACGGTCCTGTTCGCCGGTCGAATGTCGGCGAACCGGCGAATCTCCACCCGCCATGTCGACGCGCCACTCACCCGTCAGGATCGATCCCAGCAGCAGCGGCCATGAGGTGTCGTCGACGGCAAGGTGGTGAAAACTCAGAACAACGGCGACCTGATGGTCGGCATCCGCCGGAAACACGCGGGCGCGCACCGGTGCTTCACGGGTGAGGTCGAAGGGGGTGCGGGCCAGCGCCGAGGCAGTTTGCGCGGGACTACAGCCAGCACCGAGGGGCTCGCCTCCCAGCACCCACACCCGGCCCGGTTCGGCCCAGCGGCCGCCTATCTCAACACCTGCCCGCCGCGGCGTCTCATCGTCGACGATGATCACCGAGCCGAGGACCTCGGCCCTGGCGACCACGCTTTCGATTCCGGCAATCAGTCGCTCCGCACTCGTCCCGGCCACGGTCAGCGCGAGGGTGATGTTGTGCGACACCGAATCCGGGTCGAGCTGATGGATGCGCCACATGCGACGCTCGGGAACACCGAGCTGCCCACTCGGCGGCAGTTGGGTGCCCACTCGGCGCGATTCGGCTGCCCACTCGGCGGCAGTGGGGTGCCCACTCGGCGACCGGTGCTGGTCCCGCCGGCGGCGGAGGAGTTCTTTGCGCGCGGCGCGGGTGTCGGTCATCAGAGCCCTCCAGTGGTGGCCGCTAACCGTCCGGAATTCTTGCCGCGCAATACAGTCCAGTCGCTGACAATGGGTATCGTCTCGCCGGCCGCCCACATCGGGAGTTGATCCTGGAAGTGGGGCGACGCCGGATCGCCGGCGACCCCCAGGGGCACGATCCAGCGACCGCTGTCACGGTCGGCGACATCCCACACGTAGCGGGCCGCAGAGCCGACGCGGCACTGGTCGTCGAACCCGACCGCGCTCGCGTTGGCGAAAACGCATTCGGCATCGCCGCCCAGCGGGGCCCGAAACGGACGCACCAGCGCGGACATCTCGGGATGCGCCGCCGATGCGCCCATGAGATCGAAGCCGTGGATCGGGGCGAACCGATGATGCGCGCCCCACGCCGGTGCGGTCCTGCCGCCCGCGGTGGTGTCGGCCAGACCCTCCAGGCTCGCCACGACGAGAGCGTCGACGTCGACACCTAGTCCGGCGGCCTGGACCAGGACCGCCGCCAGCGCCGCCGCAATGCGCGGCTGGGGTACGAACCACGGATCCAGAATCGACGGGAGGCCGTGTGGCGCACCGAGTTCTGCCAGGCACTCATGCTCGGCGAGCTGGACCACCAGGCGGGTCCGCAGCGCGGCAAACAGATAGGCGTCGACGCTGTCGGCGGCCATCACCCGATCCCAGCTGATTAGGCGGGCACGGATCTTCCCGGCGCCGTCGGACAGCCCGGTCAGCGGCACCAGTCGCTGCTGCACCAGGGACGCTTCATCGAGCCGGGCGTCACGGTGGATCTCGGTGCAATCCTGCACCGAGAGCTCAGCACACTCACCGAGGACGGCAGCAATGCGATCAGCCCGCCCCGGCGCCACCGCCTCGGTGGTGACCGGCTGCAACGACGGGCAACCGGTGATGCGCTGGTTGGCGATGACGGCGAAATCGCCCACCTCGCCGTCGAACCCGTCATCGGCGACCGAAGCGGGGTGATAGCCCACCCACCGATAGCGCCCGTCCCAGCCGGGGACGGGCAGCCAGTAATTCTCCGCTGCCCGGCGGGGCATCGCGCCGACAACCTGTTGGCGCACATGACCGTCGGAGTCGGCGATGACGATCCGGTTGACCGGTTCGGACCACGATTCGAGTGCCTGCTCGACGTCGTCGATGGTGCGGGCGAACAACAGGTCGAGCACCGCGTCGAAGCTGAACCCGGCTGTATCGGCGAGCAACGGGCTGCGCAGGCTGAGCGCGTATCCGTCGTCGGCTCCACCCGCAACGACCGGACCGTTGTCGGTGACGACGATCTCGACCGCCACATCATCGGCGCCACGCACCCTGATGGCCTCGGTCCAGGAAAGCACGCCGGCTTCGCCCTCGGGAGTCAGCGCGACCACCCCGTTGTCGGTGCGCGACAACCGTTCTCGATAGACATCCTGGTAGTCGCCCATCGCGTTGGTGATCGCCCAGGCAACCCGTTGGGCGTGCGCGAAGTGTGGGACGGCCGGAACGCCGGCGAAGGCGAGGCCGACGACGTCGAATTCGGGGCAGCCCAGCTGGCACTGGAGGTAGATCCCCGGCAGCTCCAGGAAGCGGTGCGGATCCCCGGCGATCAGTGCGCCGCCGGTGCTGGTACGGGCCGGTGCCACGCCCCAGGCGTTGCTGCCGGAGATGGCATCACCGATCGGGGCCCGCCCGGCGGAAGGCTGGGCACACTCGGCGGAAAACTGGGCACGCTCGGCGAGAAGTTCGGCGATGAAGTCGTCGTCGGGCCGGGCCGGCCGGTCGTCGGCGCCGGGCCGGTCGTGCGCACCCTCGCCCGGGCCCTCGAGATCGAACCACGGACCCTCGAGATCGAACATCGTCAGTCCGGCGCGACCGAAGGCGCGCACCGCCTGCACGCGCCACAGCTTGGTGGTGAATCGGCCGAACAGCAGGTGGTGCATCACGAAGACGGCAATCGGGGTCCACGGCTGCCACGGTCGGGGCCGGTGGTCGAGTTCGTCGAGTTCCGGGGCCGTCGCCGAATCCAGGGCGCCGTTGACCCCCGCGACATACGCGTCGAGCAGCTCGCGGGTACGTGGCGAGGACCGCTCGTAGACAGTCCGCGCGGATCGCTCCATCCCTGATCGCCGCGCAAATCGGTCCCAGTCAACCGCCGACGACCCGAACGCCTCGGCAGTGCGGCCCTCTGCGCGCAGCCGCAAGAACTCGATCTGCCAGGCCCGGTCGAGGGCGCATGCGCGGCCCTGTCCATATAGGGCTCCCGCCGGGCTCGAAGCCCAGATATGTGGAATACCCCAGTCGTCGCGCAGGATCTCGTGCTCAAATTCACCGGCCATCAGGCACCTGCCGTCGTTGTGGAGAGCTCGCCGCGGATCGCCGATGCGCGGCGGCCGGCAATCGGGTTGGCCAGTTCGTGTCCCGCGGCGACCATGGCCGAGTACGGGACCGCGTGATCTGCCATTCGCCGGCGGTTACGCAGTTGCAACTCGTTGAGATGGATTGCGCCGAATGTCGGGGCAAAAAGGTCCCAGCGGGCGAAGCGCTCGACCAGTTCGGGAAGCTGGGCCGACAACCCGTTGACGCTTGCGGCCACCTCCCACCAGAAGTCGTCATCGTCGACGAGGCCGTGCTCGTGCAGCAGGGCGGCGAACGGGCGGAAGAAGTCGTCGAAGACATCGGAGAGGATGCCGAGGTTCCGCGACTCGTCGGCCTCGATCGACCTGGCGCGAGCACACTCGGGCGGCAGATCATCGCACGCCCCGAGGATGAATACCTCCTCACCGATGTCCTTGAGGATGACTCGTTGCGGCACACCGTCTTTCAGCACCAGTATCAGGTTCTCACCGTGTGGGGAGAACTTCAGCTCGTGCGCATAGAGGAGGTACACGATCGGCTGAAGGTAGGCGTCGAGATACCGCCGCAGCCATTCCCGCGCGAGCAGCCCCGACGCTCGGATGAGTGCGCCGACCATCGGCGCACCGCCCTGGTCGACGTGCAGCAGCGCGGCCATCGTGGCGAGTGCTTCCTCGTCGCGCAGCAGCGGGACCGGCGATTGCCGCCATAGCGCGGCCAGGGATTTGCGGTACTCCGAACCCGGATTGGTGGCCGAGGTGAATGCGGGATTGCGGTAGCCGATCGCCGCGACCTCGTAGAGAACCTCGAATCCGATGGACCGCAGGTACTCGTCGCCGCCGATCCGGTTGCGGATCCAGTCGTTGATGAGTGGCGTCGCACTCATGTAGTCGGCCGACATTCCGCGGGTGAAACCCATGTTGGTGATCGACAACGACATCTTGAGGTAGTGCCGCGCAGGATCGGTCCGGTTGAACAGTGTCCGGATCGACTGCTGCGGCTGGTACTCGTCGTCGGAGCGCCCGAGTTCGACGATCCGCCGGCTGCCGATTTCCGGCGCGAACAGCCGGGCCACGTGGTTCGCCCACTGCCACGGATGCACGGGCAGATACCGGAAGTCGGCTGGATCAAGGCCCTGCTCGACGAGGGTCGCGTCGAAGCGGGCGCGCTGCAGGACGCCGAGTTCATCGTCGAGGAGCGTGTCGTAGTCGACGCCGGCCATGGCGGCGAACTCGACGTCGTCCGCCCACACGGCCAGCCACGTCACCCGTAGACGCGGTCCGAATTCGGGCGCGTAGCGCGTCAGGTCGTCGACGCTGAATCCGATGCGTCCCGCGTTGGCGATGAAGCAGGGGTGGCCCTCGGTCATCGCGGCCTCGATCGCCTGGAAGGCGGCGACCCGGTCACCGCCGGCGCACACCAACGACACCGCCGACGTGCGCCGCTGTCCGCGGCGTCCGGCACCGAGCGCCAGAGTGTTGATCAACTCCTCAAGATAAGCCGCAAGGTCGTCGCCCCCCTGAGGTTCGGTCAAGCCCAGCGCCACCCTGAAGTCGACGATGATCGCGACCGGATCGAGCGGGCGGCCCACTCCGTCGACGTGGCGCCGCACACTGCTCGCCGGGATGCTCCACGAGTCGAGGGCGAGCACCTGCGCGTCGAAGGCGTATTCGGTCCGCCCGTCGTCCGAGCGCACGGTGTATGGGCGCACGGTGTATGGGCGCACGGTGTATGGGTGCACGGAACCCCCGGCGCCCGCGCTGTCGTCGGTATGGATCGGTTCGGGGATGATGATCTGCTCATGGCAGAGTTCCGCCAAGATCTTGCAGACCAGCCGGAGCCGGTAGACCTCCCACGCTTCGCGGTCCGGGACGATCTCGGTACTGGTCGGTGTCATCGTTCGGCGCACGCCTCGTTCTCATCGTCGAGGCCCGTCAGGCGCCGCCCGTTGTCGGTGAGCACGACGAAATCGTCGCGGGTGCAGTAACTCAGGCGCGCAGTCTTGGCGCCGACCGGGTAGTCGCCGGCGACGGTGAACCCCACCGCCGCATTGAGTCGCTGCACATCGGTGTTTCGGACATCGGGCTCCACGACGACCCGCTGCACGCCCGGCTGGGCGAAGGCCGTCCGCATGATGTGCAGCATTACCTCGCCGGTGAACCCGGAAATCGGCGTATCGCTGGGTGCCACCAGCAGGTGCATGCCGATGTCGCCATCGCGATGGACGTAGCCGGACGCCGGGTCGGACAGCTCGCCAATCGCCGGGTCGTACAGCTCAAACAGGAACTGCGGTTCCCCGTCGAGAAATCCGATGCGCATCCCGTATGACGCACCGGTGGCGGCGGCCCGGATCATCGTGGAAACCTCGTCGGCCGTCGCGGTCAGCATCTCCCAATACGCCGACTTCGGGTGCGTGAGCCACCGGTGAACGATCGGCGCGTGGGCATGCGGGTCCATCGGCTCCGCCATCAGCCGGTCGGCGAGGCGGCCCTGGGCACCCTCGGCGGGGTTGAGCTCGGCGGGGTTGAGTTCGGCGGGGTTGAGCTCGGCGGGGTTGAGTTCGGCGGGGTGGAGTGCGGCGGCCACCTCGTCGTCCGGCATGGCCATCACGGCGAGGTACTCGGCCGCGGCCGCCGCAACGTGCCCGCCGCCGCTCCCGGGTTCGAGGCAGGAGCCGTCACCGTCAAATTCGACGATGCGCCGGGCCAGCGCCGCGACCGTGCGCCGGGAGAACACGTCGGCGACCGACAGCCGCGGCACGGCCAGCCACTCGCGTGCCTCCGCGACGAACCGAGTCGCCGAAACCGAGTCGCCGCCGAGCGCCAGAAAGTCGTCGTGCACCCCGATCGGGCGGGTGGCCAGCACCTCGCCGAGTACGTCGACCAAGACTTCTTCGACCGGCGTGCGCGGTGCGGTGCCCCCGGGCGCCGCATCGGGAACACCGAGCTCGATGACCGCGGTGCGGTCGTACTTGCCGTTGCCGGTGAGCGGCAGCTCGGGCAGAACGGCGATCGACCGCGGAATCATGTACTCGGGCAGCTCATCGCTCAGCGCCGCCCGCAGATCATCGCCGGTGCTGGCGCCGCCCGGCGCGCGGGCGACCGCGGCCCGCAGGTCACGACCATCAGACCAGGTGATCGCGCCGCGCACCGCCGGTTGGCGCAGCAGCGCTGCCTCGACCTCACCGAGTTCGACGCGATACCCGCGTACTTTCACCAGGTGATCGCCGCGGCCCACGAAGTCGAGAAACCCGCCGGGTAGATAGCGCAGGACATCGCCGGTGCGATACCAGCGTTCTCCGCCGGATTCGACGAACCGGTCGGCGGTCTTCTCGGGGTCGCCGCGATACCCCCGGGCGACGCCGGCCCCCCCGATCCACAACTCGCCCGGAACGTGGTCGGGCCGGTCGCGGCCGCGCTCGTCGACGATGCGGCAGCGCACACCCGCCAGCGGGACACCGTACGGCACAAAGGCCGCACCGGCCGGCACGTCGCCGGCGGCGCAGTAGGTCGAATGGATCGCGGTCTCGGTGGTGCCGCCGAGCCCGGCGACCCGGCAGTGCGGCGACTGCTCGGCGACGCGGCGCATCAGCGCGACGTCGACCTTGTCGCCGCCCAGGATGATTTCGCGCACCGACGGCGCCAACGGGGCCAGGTCGAGAATCATGCCCAGGATCGACGGCACACAGTTGAGCACGGTGACCTGGTGCTGCGCCGTCAGCCGGGCCCAGTCATCCGCGTTGGTGACGCCGCCCTCACCGGGCACCACGACCGCGCCCCCCACCGCGAGCAGTGCGAAAACGTCGAAGACCGACAGGTCGAACTCGAGGGAGGACACCATGAGGCTGCGGTCGTGTGGGCCCAGGCGCAGCCGCTGCACGAGGTCGGTGAGCGTCGCAACGGCCGCCCGGTGCGGTAGCTCGACGCCTTTGGGTAGCCCGGTGGAGCCCGAGGTGAACAGCACGTAGGCCAGGTCGTCGGCGGTGACCGGGACCGGCCGGATCGGCTCGTGGCCAACCGCTTCCGCCGCGTCGACGACCGGTATTTGGACCCCGGCCCAGTCGCCTGGGGCGTCGGTGAGGATCGCGGCGGGCCCCGCCGCCGATAGGATCCGCTCGCGCCGCGCGCCCGGCTGGGTCGGCGCGACCGGCACATAGGCGCCGCCCGCGATCAGGACGGCCAGCGCCGCAACAATCTGGGCACCCCCCTTGGCGAGGTTCACGATGACGGTGTGGCCGCGGACCACACCCGCCGCGGTCAACGCGCCGGCGACCCGCTGCGCCTCCTCGACCAGCTCACCATGGGTCCAAATGCGCGCATCGGTGATGATGGCGGGCGCCGCGGCGCGCCCGGACGCAGCCGCAATCACGGGGCCGTGCAACGTGCCGTCGAACACGCTGGCGGCCGGCAGCGGTTGCTCGACGGCCAGCCGGTGCGCCCGGATCTGCGCATCGACGGGATCCGGTGCCGGGCTATCCCAGTCACCGGCGATGAGCTGATCGAGCACCCGGACGTAGTAGGCGAACATCGCCTCGGCGACGCCGCGCGGCAACTCCGAGACCCGCACGTCCCAGTTGAGCAGCAGTCCGCGGCCACCGCCGGGCGCACCCACCTCGGTCACCTGTGCGTCGAGCAGGACCTGCGGCCCCTGCGACACGATCCAGGAGGGTGTGCCGAACTCCTCGGCGACCTTGGCCGAGAACAGTTCGCCCAAGCCCAGGGCACTTGTGAAGACAACCGGCGACAGCATCGGTTCGCCATGGTGACGGCTCAGCTCGCGCAGCACGTCGAGCCCGCCGAACGAGCCGTGCGCCGCCGCGTCGTGCATTTCCCGACGCAACTGTGCCGCCCGGTCGGCCATGGTGGCGGACCGGCTCAGGTCGACGGCAACCAGGATCGACGAGGTGAAGTCGCCGACGACGCGTTCGAGGTCGGGGTGTTCGCCGCGTGGGTCGGCGCTGTCCCGATCGAATATCGGCACGGTAAGCAGAAAGCGCGGCGACGCGGAGTGGGTGCCGATCGCCTCGGCGAAAGCGGCGGCCACCGCCGCCGCCGGCGTCACACCCCGCTGTCGGGCATGCGCGTCGAGCCGCCGCCACTCCTCGGCGTCGATGCGGTGGTGCAACCGGACGGTGCGCGCCCCATCGGCGCCGCCGTCGGCGGCCGGGAGTTCCGGTGCGCCGGGCAGGTCGGCGATCCGGCCGCGCCACCATGCGGCGTCCGCCTCGCGAGCAGGACACTCGGCGCGCGCCGCACTGAGCTCGGCGTACGTGCTCCGAATCGGGGCGAGCTCCTCGCCCCGGTACAACCGCGCGAGGTCATCGACGAGGACGCGATAGCTCATCGCATCGGCGGCGAGCATATCGACGTCCAGGTGCAGCCGGGACCGACCACCCGGGAGCAACGACAGTTCCGCGCGGAACATCGCACCGTCGCCGACCGGCAGCATGCGGTGGGTACCGGTGTCACGGATGAGCGCTAGCTCCGCATCGACCGCCACGACCGCCGATGACCGCAGGTCGCGAACCACGCACGCCTGCGGGTGGGGTTCGCCGAGCCGCTGGGTTCCATCGGCCTCGATCCGCGTCCGCAGCATCGGGTGCCGGTGCGCCAGTGCCGAAACCGCGCGTCCGAAACGGTCGGCGTCGACGATCTCGCCATCGAATTCGAGGTAAAGGTGCGCGGCCACACCGCCCAGCTGGTGGCTGTTCGAACGGCCCAACCAGTAGGCGTGCTGCATCGGCGCGAGGGGAAAGCTGGACTCCGGATCGGCACCAGCGGACCGAACCGGCTCGTCGGGGAGGCGGTCGGTGCCGAGCAGGCCGGCCCAGGCGTCGAGCCGAGGATCGGCCGCCAGCCGCGCGAAGTCCACGTCGTGGCCGCGTTTGCGCCACTGCCCGGCCAGCCGCATCATGCGCAGCGAGTCCAGCCCGTGCATCACCAGATCGCTGTCCGGCGCCAGCGACTGCGCCTCGACGCCCAGCATCGCGGCGACCTCGCCGCGCACGTCCACCCCGGTCACGGCATCGGAACTGACCATCAACATCGGTGCTACCTCGCTTCGATCTCGGCGCGCAGCGCCTTCTTGTCGACTTTCCCGATGGCCGTCAGCGGCAACGACGAGACGGTCCGCACCTCGTCGGGCAACATGAATGCCGCCACATCGCGTCCCGACAGGAACTCCCGGATCTCGGCGAGCCCCAGTCGGTGGCCCGGCAGGTGTTCGGCGGAGGGCACCACCAACGCGCAGATCCGTTCGCTGAGGCTGTCATCGGGGGCGCCGATCACCGCGGCCTGCCGGATCGACGGATGGGCGATCAGGTACTCCTCGACAGCGTCGGCGGCCACGTTCTCGCCGGCGCGCAGAATGGTGTCCTTGATGCGCCCGGTCACCACCAGGTGACCCGAGCCGAGGCGCCGGACGCGGTCGCCAGACCGGTAGAAGCCGTCGGCGGTGAACGACGAGGCGGCCCGCTCGCTACCGCTCCGGAAGTAGGCGCGGATCGTGTACGGCCCCCGCACGAGCAGCTCGCCCTCGTCGCCGTCGGGGACGTCGGTGCCGTTATCGTCGACGATCCGCACCTCGTCTAGCTCCGACATCGGCCGGCCCTGCACCTCGTGCACCAGATCGCGCGGATCGTCGAGCCGGGTGGAACAGATCAGTCCCTCCGCCATGCCGAACACCTGCTGGACGATCGGGCCCAGAGCGGCATCGAGTGCCTGGGCGTCGGCTCGGGCGAGCTTCGATCCGCCGACCTGCAGCAACCGCAACGACGAGATGTCGGCGCTCTCCCACTCGGTGGCCGCGCACCACACCTGGGCGAGCGCGGGTACCAGTGCGGTCACCGTGACGCGGTGCGCCGCGATAATGTCGAAGGCCGCATCCGGGCTCGGGTTGTCGAGGAACACCGCGTGCCCGCCGGCCGACCAGATCCCGAAGATGCCGGGACAGCACAGCGCGAAGTTGTGCGCAGCCGGCAGCGCAGCGAGATAGACGTCGTCCCCGGTGAGCCCGGCAACACCCGCGGACAACTGCGCGTTGAGGGTGTAGTCGTTGTGCGTGCGCGCGATCAGCTTCGGCAGCCCGGTGGTTCCGCCGGAGACCAGCAGGAGCGCGGGCAGGTCGGGATCGACCGGCCCGGGGAGGTCGACCCCGGCGGGATCGGCGTCGGGCATCGGGGCCGCGGCGGAGCCGTCGCCGGTCTCGCCGGTTACGAAGACGTGCGCGACGCCGGGGACCCGCCTGATCAGCTCCTGGCCGAGTTCCCGGTAGTCAAAGCCGCGGGTGGCGTCCTCGGCGAGATAGGCGACCGCACCGGCGCCCGCCGCGAGATGGGCGATCTCGGCGACGCGGTGGGCGGGCAAGGCCATGACGGGCACCAGGCCCGCACGCAGCAATCCCAGCAGGGTGATGGCAAACTGCGCGGAGTTGTGTTGCTGCAGGATAACGCGCTGGCCTGGGCGCAGTCCGGCGGCGACGAACCCGGCGGCCCGAGCGTTCATCGCCCGGCCGAGCTGGGCATAGGTCAGGGTCTGCGGACAGCTCGTCGAGGCGTCGGTGACGGCGGGCCGGTCCGGCGTTTGCCTCGCCGCCCGCTCGATGAGCTGCCACAACGCCCGGTCGGCGAACAGCCCGGCGTCGCGATAGCGCTGCATCGCCGTCGGCGGATGCGGGGTGAAGCCGTCGCGCAGCCCGGCGAACGGGTCGGTATCGGTGGCAGCGGTCATCGCTGCTCAGCCCGCGACGACGAGGTCGGCGGCACAATGCCGGCGGATCTTGCCCGAGGGCGTCTTCGGCAGTTCGCCCCGCCCGATCAGCGTCACCGCCGACACCGGAACGCCCACGACATCGAACACCGCGCGGGCCACCTCGTCGTGGATGCGGCTCACCTGCGCCGAGTCGTGCGCGACGTCGGATTCGGCGACGACCGCAATGCCCTCGCGCCCGTCGCGTCGCCGGATTGCGATCGCGGCCGCGTTGCCCGCGCGGATTCCCTCGACGGTTCCGGCCGCTCGCTCGATCACGGTCGGCGAGAGGTTGCGGCCCGAAACGATGATGATGTCCTTCTTGCGTCCGGCGACCACGATCTCCCCGGCGCCGGTGCGGTAGCCGAGGTCTCCGGTGTCGAGCCACCCCCGCTCGTCGACCGCACTGCAAAAGCCCGTCGGGGTGAGGTAGCGGGAGGTGACCGCTCCCCCGCGCACCAGCACCGTGCCGATGCGGTCGACGGGCAGCTCGGCCTTCTCGTCGTCGACGATCCGGACCTCGATCCCGGGGACCGGGCGGCCCAGCCGGACATGGGTGCGTACCGATTCGCCGACTCGGACCACCGAGCCATCGGCCTCGGCGGCGTGCGCGTCGATCGTGTCCACCGCGAAACGGGTGTGCTGGGAGTCGAAGGAAACCGCGAGGGTGGTCTCGGCCATGCCATAACTGGGCATCATCGCCTCGGGGCGCAGGCCGAATCGCGCCCCCGCGCGCACGAACAGCTCCACCGACTTCTCGTCGATGGGCTCGGCACCGTTGATGGCCACCCGCAGTGACGACAGGTCGTAGGCGCCGTCGGGCGCCCGGCGCAGGCGCTTGGCCAGTACCGCATAGGCGAAGTTCGGCGCCGCCGTGCAGGTGCCGCCGAAGCGCGTGATCAGCTCGGCCCACGATTCGGGCTTGCGCAGGAAGGCCAGCGGAGTGGTGATCACGGCGTCGGCCTGCTCCAGCATCGGCATGAGCAGCAGGCCGATCAGGCCCATGTCGTGGTACAGCGGCAGCCAGCTGACCGCGACGTCGCGGCCGGTCGGTTCGACCGAGGCGAGCATCGCCGCATGGTTGTGCGCGACATTGTCGAAGGTAATGGCGACGGCTTTGGGGGTTCCGGTGCTGCCGGAGGTGAGTTGCAGGATCGCGGTGTCCGGCGCTTCGATATCGACCAGCGGCACCGCATCGTGGCCGGCAAGCGCGGCGACCGGGATGAACCGGGTGCCCACGTCCATGCCCGCATCGGCGAGTGGCTGGGCGAATGGATCGCCCGCGACGAGCGCAGTCGCGCCGAGCATCGCGATGACCTCGCGGGTTTCGTCGAGCCACACCTGCAGGTCGGTGCGCGGTGTCGGCTGGTGAAGCATGGTGAACGACGCGCCGCGCATCCAGATCGCCTGGACAAGATCGGCGACGTCACCGGGGTCGCCGGCGAGAACGGCCACCACGTCCCCCCGCCCGATCCCGGCGTGGGCCAGGCCCGCCGCCAGTTCCGTCGCGTCGTCGCGGACTTGCGCCCAGGTCCGGAAGCGCAGTTGTGCCGGATCGTCGCCGCTGTGCAGCCCGGTGATCGTCGACGCCGGACCGGCCAGCCACACGGGGACGAGGGTGCTCATTCGGGTAGGACCTCCACGGTTGTCGATCGGCACCAGCCACATTCACCTTAGTTAAGGGGAGGCTAAGAAGATGTTGGTTAGGTATACCTTGCAGGATGGGTTGCCGTCTACTACGGTTTGCGGTGACTCTCGCCACGGTCGGCCACCACGCCGGGCCGTGCTCCCGCGCTATTTCCACTCAGGAGGACCTGGTGTCCGATCATGTCGAAGCCACACTCACCGAGATCCTCATCGAGGACCTCGACCTGTCGGAGGATGAGGTGTCCGGTTCAGCCCGGCTCGTCGAGGACCTCGGACTCGATTCGGTCGCGCTGGCGATCGGCGTCGTCGCCATCGAGGAACGCCTCGGGGTCAAGCTCACCGAGCGGGAGATGCTGGCGGCCAAGTCGGTCGACGACCTGCGGCAGCTCGTCCGCGCACGCCTGGCAACGGTCTGACCCGGTGATGACCGGCGCCGCAATCGCCTTGGGCCCGCAGGACCACACCTACCTGCACCTGGACACCCCCAGCCGTCCGATGCACTGGGCGCTGCTATTGCAGTTGGGCGCGGGAGCCCGATTGGACATCGCGACCGTCCGGGACCGTGTCGCCGAGCGCGCCGGGCGCTACCCCCTGTTCCGCACGGGGATCATCGGCGGGCGGTGGCGACGGCCCCGCGTCGTCCAGGTCGGGGCGATCGACGCGCCGGCACAGGTCGGGGCGGCGACGTATACCGACGACGCCGATCTGCACGCCCAAGTGGGCATCCTCATGGGGGCACACCTCGATCGCGGCCGGCCGTTCTGGCACCTGACACTGTTCACCCCGGCCGAGCCGATGTCCGGCGCCGCGCAGTTCTTCCTTCTGCGGGTGCATCACAGCCTCTCCGACGGCATCGCCGGGGCGGCCTTCTCGGCACTGCTGGCCGACGCCGACGACAGCGGTCTCGCCGAGTTCGACCGCTTCACCACTAGCGAGCGCTTCCACCTCAGCGGTATCGACCCCGACGAGCTGGCGACCGCCAAAGCCGCCTTCGGCGAGATCTGGGCAGCCGGGCGGGCCGGGCGGAACTGGCCGCGCCTGCGCCGCTCGGGCCGACGCGAGGCGGTCTGGCACAGTGTGTCCACCCGCGACCTGCGGCGGGCGGCAAACCGCACCGGCGCCTCGGTGCACGAATACCTGCTGGCGGTGGTCGGCGCGACCCTCAGCACGGCGCCACCGGCGGGCACCTCGTCCTCGAATATCCGGGTCACCCTGCCGGTGACGCTGGACAACGAGTTCCGTCACACCGGCAACGCCGTGTCCGTGGCCCTGCTGAACCTGGCCGGCGACGAAACCGCCATCCCGCCGCAACTGGCGTCGGTGCGCGACCAACTGGCACGGATCGAGCGCGACCGCCCCGAGTTGCACCTGGCCGCCGCCGACGACGCACCACGCGCCCCGTGGCCGATCTTTCGCATCCTGTCCGGGGTCTCGATGAACCAGATGTCCCCCGATGCCCATGTCGGGATCAACCCCGGCTTCACCCGGGTGCGCACCGTGCTCGGGGTGCCGATCGACGACCTGACCGCGCTGTCGCCGCTGGTCGGCTATTCGTTCTCGGTGACGATTCTGGTCCTGGGCACCCGCACCAGCTTCGGCATCGTCTACGACGGCGGGGCCCTGCCCGGGTATGGCGAACGCTTCCTCACGACCTTCGCGGCACTGTTGGCCGAGGTTCCGGCCCCATAGCTGGGTGGCCTCTTGTTGAGACAAACTGTACGATTCGTCTCAACAGCGAGGAGACGAAATGCCAACCAGCCCGTCCACCGCCGGCAATGCCGGATTCCCGTCCGCCGTCACCCACGACCAGGCGGTCGCCAACCCGTGGGTACGACGGGCGCGCACCCTGACCCGCAAGCTCACCGGGACGGACCTTTTCCCCGAGCCCGAGCAGCTGGCATCCTTCGCCGCAGAGATGTTCCAGACCGACGCGGTAGCCGAACGTTTCGTCGCCGAGGTCTACGGCTCTCTCGGCGGCGAGGCAGCGCGCACCGTGCTCGACCAGGCGCTGACCGAAGGCATCGACAGCGTCCCCAATCCCCCGCCGGCGATGGCCGACCTCTTCGCGGAGTTCGAGACCGTGCCCGCCTGGGTGGACCCGGATCTCATCGCACAGGGTGAGGGGATCTGGCGCCGCTGGGGCACCGCCCTGTTCAGCGTCGCCGGCGGCGAAACCCTGGAAATGTACACCGAGGCCGCCGTCGCCAAGCCGCTTTCGCTGGCCGGTGGATACGCCGGCGACAACGCACTACGCCGCTTCCTGGAGACGGCGCGCTTCTGGATCGACGTCTCGCAGCCCAACGCCCTGCTCACCCCCGGATCAGCCGGCCGGGCCACCGCCATGCGGGTGCGGGTCATGCACGTGTGGGTCCGGCGCACCGTCGCCGAGCATCCGGAGTGGGACCGCGACCGCTGGGGTGATCCGATCAGCCAGTCCTACCAGCTCTTGACCCTGATGGGCGGCAGCGTGGTGCCGGCCATGGCACTCTGGCTCACCGGGATCCAGACCACCCCGAAGGAAATCCGGGCACTGCTGCACTACCAACGCTATCTGGGCCACCTGCTCGGCGTGCGGACGCAGTGGTACCCCGCGAACATCAGCGAGGCGCTGCGCCTGCTGGCCTTCGTCAACCTGACCCGCAGCTACGACGCCGGCAACGACGGCGCCGAACTCATCGAATCCTTCCCGGCCGCCTTCACGACCAGCGACGCCACCGGCCTGCGCAAACTGCGCGGCAGGTACAACGCCGCCATGTATGCCGCCTACTCGAGCATGTACATGTTCCCGTGGACCCGTCGCAAGTACGACCTGCCCAACCCGCTCCCAGGTCTGGTGCTGATTGCGGCGCGCCTACCGCTCGTCGTCGCCGTCGAAACCCTCCGCCGGGTCTCCCCGACGCTCTCCCGCTGGCACGAGAAGGCGATGTGCCGTCACCGCGAGAGCTGGCACGCCATGCAGATGGCCGGGCGCTCGGCCGACTTCGCACACGGCAAGGGTTTGCGTCGCTGACCCGGTTCCATCCCCGGGTGGTCGGCCGATTGCATTGTGCTCGCCCTTACGCGATAGCGTGACGACGGAGGTAGTGCCGGTGTCTGCAGAGGGGTCCACACCCCGCGAGGAGCCGTCCGACGACAACCATCCCCGCGCAGCGGTGGCCGTGCTGTCGCTGGCCGGGATCGTCGTGGCGCTGATGCAGACCGTCATCGTTCCGCTTATCCCCCAGCTCCCGCACCTGCTGCACGCCCGTCCCGAGCACGCCACCTGGGCATTGACCATCACGCTGCTCGTGGGTGCGGTGATCACCCCGATCGGTGGCCGTCTCGGCGACATGTACGGCAAGCGCCGGATGCTCCTGGCCAGCATGGGTGCGGTTACCGTGGGCTCCGCAGTGTGCGCGGTGTCGAGCTCGTTGCCGCCCTTTCTGCTCGGCCGCGGCCTGCAGGGCCTGGGCTTCGGCACGATCGCGCTGGGCATTTCGGCGATGCGCGACATCGTTCCTACGCGACGCCTGGGCTCCTCCGTGGGTGCCATGAGTGCCTCCCTCGGTATCGGCGGAGCATTGGGACTGCCGTTGGCCGCCGTCATCGCCGAGTTCATCGGCTGGCACATCTTGTTCTGGCTATGCGCCATCGCCGCCGCGCTGGCAGGCGCCGGAATCGCGCGGACCGTCCCGGAGAGCACCCAGCGCGCCGGTGGGCGTTTTGACTTCCTCGGCGCCCTCGGGCTGGCGGCGGTGCTGACCTGCCTGCTGCTGCCACTGTCGATGGGCGCCACCTGGGGGTGGGGTTCACCGCCGACCGTCGGCCTCCTCATCGCCTTCGTTCTGATCGCCGTGGCGTGGGGCGCACACGAACTGCGCCGGGCCGCGCCCCTGATCGATCTGCGCCTGGCGACCGGCCGGCCGGTCCTGCTGACCAACATCGCCTCGATCGCCACCGGCTTCGCCTTCTACTCGATGCAGATCATGCCGATCCAGCTGCTGATGGCCCCAACGAGTAGCGAACTCGGCCTGGGCTATCAGATGGCCGTCGCCGCCCTTGTTCTCGCGCCGAGCGGCATTCTGATGTTCCTCTTCTCTCGGGTGAGTTCCTGGCTCACCGAGCGCTACGGGCCCCGCATAGCGCTGGCCATCGGCGGTGGCGGCCTCGGCCTGGGGTATGCGGTCTTCCTCCTGCCGCTGGCGACCGACGTCCCGTTCACCTGGTGGCTGATGCTGATCAGCTCCGGGATCAGCGGCGCTGGACTCGGCACCGCCTACGCGGCAATGCCGGCGCTGATCATGCGCGCGGTGCCGATCGCGCAGACCGGTGAGGCCAACGGCGTCAATGCCCTCATGCGCGTCATCGGCACCTCGACGTCGGCCGCGCTGGTCGGCACGATCCTCACCTGGTCGATGGTGACGGTACTGGGCACCAACGGACAGCCGACACGGGTGCCCGACGTCGCCGGCTATCTGACCGCCGCCATCATCTCGCTAGCCGCCTGCGTCGCCGCCGCACTGGTGGCGCTGGCGATCCCCGCCCAATCATCGTCCTAGCAAGCCGCCGTGGTCACCAGGACCACGGCGGTTTGCCTCAGCGACGAATCTCTATCTGACTCAGGCCTTGCCGGTCAGCTTGCCGTACTCGATTCCGCCATGCACGTAGGTCGGCACCACCGGCCAGAACCGCTTCCACGGTGCCAGTTCGGTCGACGGCAGAATCTGCAGCCACCGCGGATCGTCCTTGCACGGATCGGCCAGCGTCTTCTCCTTGACCATGGAGTCGTACTGGTCGAGGGAATCCTCGAGCGTGTTCGCATTCGGGCAGATCTCCCGGCCGAACTTCTCGTGGTAGTGCCGCACACCCGGGATCTTCGACAACTCGGGCTGCCAGTTGTCCAGCGAGATCCCGTTCTCCGACGAGACCCAGACACCGTCGGGGGTGTTGATCACCAGGGAATGATTGCCGTCGGTGTGGCCGGGCGTCCACAGCAGGGCGATGCCGGGGCCGAGTTCGATGTCACCCTCGAAGGCGATGAACTTGTCAGGGTCGACGCCACCGAGCCCGCCGTCGACGTACCAGGCCCACTGCATCGGATGCAGGGATTCCAGCGTGGCCAGTTCCCGCGAGTGCACCAGCATCTTCGCGTCGCCGAACAGCGGCTTGCGGGGCTCCTTCTCGCCGTCGATGACCTCGGTGGAGCCGAGGATCATCCGGGGATCCTGAACATGGAGGTGGTCGAAGGTGCAGAAGTCGATGTCGTCGGGTGACAGGCCCAGCTTGTCTAGGACGCTGTCCGGCTCGTCGTAATACTGCAACACCGCCTTTTGCACGATCGATCCGCCGGGAATCTTGTCGATCAGCTTCTGCAGGTCGCGGTAGAACGGCGCCTCCGCCGAGCCCTCGGGCATCGTCGGCTCGAAGACCAGAGTGCGCGGGGTGCCGTTGAAGTCGTCGTACTGGACGACGATCATCCGGTTGATCATCGAAATCAGCGGCAGCGTCGGCACCGACACCGCATCGTGGAAGGCATATTTGACCGGGTACGGCGCAGCCGCGACATCGACGGACTTCACCGCCCGGATCTGTCCCTGTTCCTTGAACCGGACCTTGTAGGCGGCCGCTGCGTCGCGGACCGCCGCGAGGCGTTCGCCGCGGGGCCATACATCGTGTACGCCGTCGAATTCGGGGATCGGCCGGGCACCGATCGCGGCCAGGCGAGCGGTACTGATGTCCGCGTCGGCGCTGGTGGTGGGCTGCTTGGTACTCGTCACTGACCTACTCCTTGCTGGGCTGATGGCTCCCAGCATTCTACTAGTTGCCTACCAAAACTTGCTTTGAGGCGACAGTTTGCCTACCGGCCATCCTCGGCCACCGCTGCCCCGACACGGCGCAGTTCGCGCGGCGACATGGCGAACCAGCGCCGCACCGCATGACTGAGCGAGGATTGTTCGGTGAATCCAACGAGGTTGGCGACTTGCCCCAGCGGCAGGCCGGTGGCCGTGATGTAGCGGTGCGCCGCATCGCGCCGGACGCCGTCGAGGAGTTCGTCGAAAGACACGCCTTCGCCTGACAGCCGCCGCTGCAGGGTCCGCGGATGCAGCGCCAAGAGTCGGGCCACCTGCGGCAGCCCCGGCACCCCGGTCGCCAACAACTCAGCCATGGTCCGCCGGACCTGCGCCGCCGCCGCGACATTGAGATCAGGGTGCTCGCGCGCCAGATGGGCCAGCGCCAGCCGGCTGATCGTCAGGTCCGCGCCGTCGAACCTGCGGTCGAGGACCGCGCGCTCCACTCGAAGTGCCCCGATCGTGGCGTTGAACTGCACGTCGCAACCGAAGAATTCGAGGTATCGCTGCACCGGCGACTGCGGCGAATGCGGGATCTCCACCGAGCGGATGCCTCGCCCATCACCGGCCAGCGCCACGGCCACCCGGTGAAACAAGCCGAGGCCGAGTTCCATCGCCTGCGGCGAATACGGCGACATGAGGAGGTCTTTGCGATAGCTCAGCGCCACCACGCCGCGCGCGGACCGCGGGTCGGGCACGACACCGATCTGCAGCGCCGGACTGTGCACGAAGATGAACCGGGACGAACACCGCAGGGCCTCGGCGAGCGTGGGTGAGGATTCGATCGCCACGGCCAGTGGGCCGAGGATTGTCAGATCCTGCCGCTCGGCGAGCAGCAGGCCGAAGTCGGGGCGCTCGAGTTCGGTCGCCGCCGCGTCGAGCATGCGGTCGTGCGCCGTGATCGAAATCAGCCCGTCGTCACTCGCGAGCGTCACCGGGTTGATCCCGAACCGTGCGAGCAGGCCCTGCGGCTCACCGCCGAGTTCACCGACCAGCGGCACGAAGCCCCGGAGACTGGCGGCGCGAATGAACGGGCCCATGAACCGAGGCTACCGGGGGGTTATCGACCGACGGCGTAATCGCGCGTGGAATGATCGGCGTCACATTCACGCCCGCACCGCCATCGAAGGCGGCAGGTAGGAGTTCTTGATGCGCCGCCGTTCGGCTTTGACCTCATGTGCCGCAGCCGTCGCTGTGCTGATGGCGGCCGCGGTCGCCGCGCCGGGCGCCCACGCCCAGCCGACCCCGTCGTCACAGCCACTGGCCTGCGTCCCGTTGATCGGCACCAACCAGCTGATCCCGCCGCTTCCCGGCATTGCGACCCCGCTGCCCGGCGACAAGGGGCCCGCCGTGTTCACGGTGCTTGCACCGGCGCGGTCCAGCGCCGGACTCCCCGCCGCGGTCCACCTGCGCGACGGAGTCGTCGGCTTCAACAGCTTCATCGAGACCGCTCTGCGCCACGGCTCGCTGTACACCCGCCAGCGCGACTCCACCGGCCCGTGGCGCAAGGTACCGACGCCACCGTGCCTCGATGGGCGGATCGTCGGCGTCTCGGTGAACAACAACATGCTGGTGGCCCTGGACCGCAACGGCTGGATCTACTCGCTCGACAACCTCCTGTCCGCACCGGTGACGTGGAACTGGACCCGCCTGCACGGCGGGCCGATCTGGCTGTGGCCCGGGATGACGGTGCCCACCGACCCCCGGCAGGCGCGCACGTGGTCACTGAGTCACCGCATCTCCCGCAGCTTCACCGATGCGGCCGGTCACACACACCCGCTGACCGCCGGGCTGGTCCAGCTGGTCAGCCTGACCGGCGACGGCTCCCGCATCGTGTACCAGGATCCGTGGTTGCCGGCCGACTACAGCTACGAGATCGGCGGCCCGCTCGGCGGGCGCTTCCGCTCCGAGGCGATCTCGGCGTCGGGCTCGGTCACCTTTGTGATTAACCGCCACGGCGACATGTACACCCGCGAGTACGACCTCGACTTCGCCGGTTCCAACAACATCCCGGAGCGCTACACCTGGCAGCGGCGCGGCATCAACGGCGCCCAAGCCCCCTCCCAGCTCGAGGAGCGGTTCAACCCGGCCTACACCCCGGTGGCACTGCCCGCAAAGGACTGGCGTCATCAGCCGAAAGTCTCGGGCGAAGTGACCTCCCGCATCTCCATCCACGACTCGGGACCAGCCGTCGAGGACCGTGAACTGCGCGTCGAGGGCCGCCAGCACGGGACGACCGGCTTCTGGCACAAGCAACTCTTCGCCCCGGCCTGGCAGTTCACGACGACGGGCGACGCGCTCGCACGCCCGGTTCTCAACGCCGACCCGTCGACCGACCAGTCGGCCCTGACGCTGGCTCCGCCGAGCGGAGTCAACTTTGCCGGCGCACTGCCCGCCGGCTGGCGGCTCTCGACGACAGACTTCGACTGGGCGCAGACCAAGCACCCCATGGTGCTGACGTCGCCGACGGGCCGAAACTACGAGGTTGCGCTGTACACCACCGACGGTCTCCGCTTTCTGCCACGCGGACCGGGCCTGGACGACGAACTGCGCACGATGGATGGCGCACTCGACCTGCGCGCCGCCGAGCCGTGGGCGCCGGACTCGGCCGAACTTCGCCGGTTCATGAAGCAGCACCTGGCGGGTAAGGACATCTTCGAGGTCGGCGTGCAGGTCAGCCGCAACCGCCTTGTTATCGCGCCCGCGGGGCTGCTGACCACACCGCTGGGCACACTGACCAGGCGATAGCCGACCCGGCCTCCACCGGTTCACGCCACCACCAGGGCACCGATCAGCCCAAGTCCGGCGATCCACATGGTGCCCGCGGCACCCAGCAGAAAGGGCCGCGGGCCGACGGCGCGCAGTGCTGCGATCCGCACCCCGGTGCCGAGGGAGAACATGGCGGCGCTCAGCAGTGCGACCTGCACCTGGCCCGCGACGACCAGCACCTGGCCGGGCACGACATCGGCCGAGCGCAGCAAGACACAGACCAGGAAGGCGAACACGAACGCCGGCACCAGCGGCGGCCGCGGCCCCGATCGGGCCTGGCGCCGGCGGCGCAGACTGATCACCGTCATCACCGGCGCCAGCATCAGCACTCGGCCCAGCTTCACGACCACCGCCACCGCGAGCGCCCCCGAACCGATGACCCCGCCGGCCGCTACGACCTGCGCAACCTCGTGGATCGACGCACCCGCCCATACCCCGCCGCGCACCGGACCCAGCTCAAGCAGCCCCACCCCGAGCGGGATCAGCCCCAACAGCGCCGTACCGAAGACGACGACGGTGCCGATCGCCGTGGCGACGTCCTCGTCGTCGGCGTTGATCACGTCATCGACGGCGGCCACCGCGGCCGCGCCGCAGATCGAGGTCCCGCAGGCGATCAGCAACCGCTGAGCCGGACTGAGCCCGAGGAGCTTTCCGGCCCACAATGATCCAGCGAGGCTCAATGCCACGACACCGACGATGACCACGATCCCGCGAGCGCCGAGCCCCACGATGTCGCCGAAGACTAGCTGAAGCCCGAGCAGGGCGACCCCGACCCGCAGCAGCGGCCGTGCCGCCACCGCCAGACCGGGTGCGTAGCGCGGCCCGAGCGGGGCCACGTTGGCCACCGCCGCCCCGGCCACGATCGTCACCAGCAGCGGACTCACCACGGGTACCGCGCCGTGCACCGCCATCGCTGCCGCGCTGGCCGCACCGCAGAGCAGCAGGCCGGGCACGGCCGCCGCGGTCCGCCGCTGGGCCGGTGCGCTGCGGCTGAGTTGTTGAGTCATGCCACCAGCGTGCTGCGGACGCGCGACTGGCAGTAGTCCCCGGCCGGGCATGGGGACATGCAGTTTCGATATACCCCGCCGCACGTCGACGGGTAACCTCACCCCGGTGCACCCCCGCTCACTGCACCTCATCGCACTGGAATTGCTCGTCGGCGTCGACGACCACGGCAGCCTCAGCGCTGCCGCACGCGACCTCCACATGGCACAGCCGAATGCGAGCCGGGCGATCGCGCGCCTCGAGCGACAGCTCGACGTAGTTCTGCTCGAGCGCACGACGAGCGGGTCGACCCTCACTGCGCACGGCACGATCCTGGTCCACTGGGCGCGGGAGACACTGACCGCGGCAACCCAGTTCCTCACCGTCGCCGATGCTCTGCGCGGGGAGCGGGACGCCGAGCTGACGGTGGCCGCCTCACTGACCGTCGCCGAGCACCTGATGCCGCGGTGGCTCGGCGAGTTCCGTGCCGGACACCCCGACACCACCGTGCACCTACAGGTGCAGAACTCCGCCGACGTGCTCGACGCACTCAGCACGGGCGCGTGCGCGGTGGGCTTCGTGGAATCCCCGACGATCCCCACCGGCATGCACAGTGCCGTCGTCGCACACGACCGGCTGGTGGTCATCGTCCCTGCCGGCCATCCCTGGGCCCGCCGGAATCGCCCGCTGGGCCTCGCCGAACTCGCCGGCACCCCCCTGCTGATGCGCGAATCCGGCTCGGGCACCCGCGAGACCCTCGACACCGCGCTGGACGGATATGCGCGGGCAGCACCACTGCTGGAACTGGGCAGCAGCGCCGCCATCACGACCGCCGTCGCCGCCGGCGTCGGACCGGCGGTGCTCAGTACACTCGCCGTGGACGGCGCCGTGCGCGCCGGCACCGCGCGACTGGTCCAGGTCGACGGCCTGCAGGTCGCCCGCGATCTTCGAGCGGTCTGGCGGCCACCGCGCGATCTCGCGGGGCCTGCCGCCGACCTTGTGCGGATCGCGCGCAGTCATCACGACGACACGCCCTCGCATCGCACCGACCCGCCCGGACACCACTGACACCCATCCCGCGCCGGCGTCCTGTTCGCCTGGGTCCGGTTCGGTGCACCCCGGCACCACTTCGCCGGCAATCAGCCCAGCCTCACCTTCCATGCGGTTGCATCGGTGATCTGCGAAGATCGCGCCATGAAAAGGGTAAAAGCGGCGATTACGAACTACCCGCTCGTATTCCTCACCGTGGTGGTCGGCGTCACCGGTCTAGTGCTGCTGGCCACGCCGGCACACGACTACGCCGCCAGACTGGTCGGCGGCTACGCCCTGGCGATTGCCGCCGTCGAAGCAGTCGGCATGGTCCGCCAACTGATCCGCGGGCACGCCGGCCTCGATTTGCTCGCCGTTACCGCAATCGTCTCCGCCGTCCTGGTCGGCGAATCCTGGGCGGCGCTCGTCGTCGTGTTGATGCTCACCGGCGGAACCGCGTTGGAGGACTACGCGCAGAATCGGTCGAAGCGAGAGTTGACCGCGCTGCTGCACAAGGCACCGCAACAGGGCACGAGACTGCTCACCGACGACCCCGGGGCAGGCCTCGATGCCGCCGCGAGCGAAGTCGTGCCCGCCGACAAGATCGCCCACGGCGACCTGCTCCTCGTCCGGCCCGGCGAGGTGGTGCCCGTCGACGCCGTGTTGCTCGCGGAGCACGCGGTATTCGATGAGTCCTCCCTCACCGGGGAAAGCCTGCCGGTCGAGCGCCGGGCTGGGGAGAAGGTCTCCAGCGGGGCGGTGAACGGCGCCGCCGCCGTGGTGGTCCGCGCGGTCGCCGCGGCGCGCGACAGCGAGTACCAGCAGATCGTGCGGTTGGTCGAACAGGCTGCGAACAGCAAGGCCCCGGTGGTGCGGCTCGCCGATCGTTACGCCCTGCCATTCACCGTGGTGTCACTGTTCATCGCCGGCATCGCCTGGGCCGTGAGCGGGGAGGCGGTTCGTTTTGCCGAGGTCCTCGTCGTCGCCACCCCTTGTCCGCTCCTTATTGCCGCCCCGGTCGCCTTCCTCGGCGGCATGAGCCGCGCCGCGCACAGCGGCCTAATCGTCAAGGGCGGGGGCACCCTCGAACAGCTCGCCCGAGTCCGGTCCGCCGCCTTCGACAAGACCGGGACCCTGACCACCGGACACCCCGAACTGGTGCGGATCCTCCCGGCCCCGGGCTTCACCGCCGACCGCGTTCTCCAGCTCGCCGCATCGGCCGAGGTGTACTCCTCCCACGTCCTCGCCAGTTCGGTGGTGACCGTCGCCAAGGCGACCGACGCGCTTCCGCTCCTGGACATCGCGCATGCCGAAGAACTCGCCACCAACGGGGTCATGGCCGAGTTCCACGAGCCCGGCGATCCCCCGGCCACCCGGGTGATCCGCGTCGGGAAGCCAACCTGGATCGCCCAATCGGCACCGGATATGACGATCGCCGACCTGAATCCCGGCGAGCTCGCCATCTACACCGCCCTCGACGACGAATACGCCGGTGTCATCATCATGCGCGACCGGATCCGGCCCGATGCCGCGCAGGCGATCGCCGACCTGCGACGACTCGGCGTCGAGCGAACCGTAATCGTGACCGGCGATGTCGCCGCCACCGCCGGGCCGATTGCCGAGGCCGCCGGGATCGATGAGGTCCATGCGTCCTGCCACCCGGCGGACAAGGTTCAGCTCGTCGGCGACATTTCACCGCGGCCGGTCCTGATGGCCGGCGACGGCCTGAACGACGCCCCCGTTCTCGCCGCAGCCGACATCGGCTTCGCGATGGGTGCCCGCGGTTCGACGGCGGCCAGCGAATCGGCCGACGTGGTCAACCGCTACGACAACCTTTCCGGCCTCCCCCGCGCCGTCCGCATCGGACAGGACACCGTCCGCATCGCTCTGCAGAGCATTTGGGTGGGCATCGCGATCAGCGTCGGGCTCATGCTGGTCGCCGCGTTCGGCTACCTGCCCGCGCTGATCGGCGCGTGGCTACAGGAGGGCGTGGACCTCATCGCCATCCTCGGCGCCCTGCGGGCAATGGGCCCGCGTTCCGAGCGCCGCAAGCCGGCCGATCCGGTCAGCCGATCGGCCGGTTACTCGGCACCTGCAACCAGCTCGGGGAGCTCGGATCGATCAACACGTGCTCGGGCTTGAGCCGCGAGTCGTTCGAGATCGGGCCGAATGACACCGCCCGGGGCGCGTTGAACGCGTAGACGCTGACACGCAGACGGTGACCCCTCTTGAGTAGCGCGTCGGTGCCGAGCAGCCCAATGTCCAGGAACTGCTTGGCCCCCGGCTTCACCGTGTCGCGCTTGAACGCGTCGAGTGAGTAGATCGGGTCCACCACATCTCCGTTGGGCGCATAGTGCGAGCGCGCCTGGTCGATCTGGTTGCGGATCGAGACCGTCAGGGAGCCCGTGGTCAGGGCCTGCGACGACCCATCCGGCGCAACATCGCTGACCACGGCGGCGAAGAACCCGTCCTTGGCGTCGACCTGGGTCTTCACGTGCAGGTTAATCGCTCCGTTGATGGAGGTCGGCTCCGACACCGGCGCCGAGGTGAAGGTCAACGCGCCACGTTCGGCGGTCCGATTGTCCTTGCTGCAGAAGTCGAGCCAGCTGAGGGCACCAAGCTGATCGCGGTTGGTATCGCTCGAGCACAGCGTCGTGATGCCGGGGGCGACCGTCCACTTCGCGGCGCGCGTGGGCGCGCCAGCAGCCAGCGAACCATCGGCGATCGACGTCGGGGAGGTGCCGGTGCGCTGCGCCGTCAAGTACAGGCGACGGTGCACCTGATCGGGTCGCGGGAAGGACGTGGACTGCACCCAGCCCCCGCCTTGCTGATGACTGGTGGCCGGGGCGTACTGGTCGACGTGGTTGTCAATGCCCTTGATCCACTTGTCGAACCACGCGCGCTGCAAGATGTTCCAGGACGGCGGCTGGCCGGGCTCGCCCCGGGTATCCCAACCGTTGGTCACGTGCCGCCCGGTGCTCATCAGCATCTTCTTCTGACTCAGCGGCAGTCCGCTGAGCTGGTCGAGCGTGCGCCATTCCATGTTCGTAAACAGGTCCTGCCACCCGCCGACGACAAACGTCGGCACCTGCACGGCAGCGGCATCGGTGGTAAGTGCGTTGCGATAGGCCGAGTTCATCTGCACGATCTGTTTGGTTCGCCCACTCAGCGAATCAGTTGATTTCGCGAACAGTCCCTGCAGGTACTCGGGAACGAAGACGGCCGGGTTGTTGATCCGGTCGCGCAGCCAGATCGGATCGAACTCGCCCCGGAACAGACTGGGCACGTCCGGGATGGTCTTCGTGTAGTTCACCACCAGCAACCACGTTGCCAGGAAGCCGGCGCCATAGCCGGATCCCGGCGCAACGACGTCGGCGACGATGTCGGTCATCGGCGCGGCGGGGAAGAGCGCCTTCAGACCGCGCGGGTGTTTCGACGCCGCCTGCAGCTGGTTCACCGCCGAATACGAATAGCCGGACATCCCCAGCTCGCCATTGGAGTAGGAGCGGGTCCGTGCCCACTCGAGCACCTCGAGGGTGTCCTGGCGCTCGCGAGGCCCGAAAACGTCCCAGACGCCCTGGGACGTTCCGGTGCCGCGAACGTCGACGACCATCTGGGTGTACCCGCTGCGCACCAGGTTCGGATCAAAGGCGAAGGAGCTGACGAACCCGCCGTTGGCCACCTTGAGCAGTTGCTCCATGCCCGAGATAGGAGTCCCGGACAGGTTGATGCTGGCAAAAAAGTCGAGCACCGGCTTGGAGAGGCCGGGAACGTTCATGGCCACTGCCGCCAATCGGCTGACCAGTTTGTTATACGGCGTCAAGTTGACGATTACGGGATTCTTGTCAGCGGTGGCACGGCCGGCGGCGTCGGCCGGCCGGAAGATATCCGCGCGTAGGATGGTCCCGTCCGACATCCGGATCGGGACGCTCGACGCAGCGCTGATCCCTGCGTAGCGCGTCGGCCCGAAGTAGGTCTTGGTGAATTGCGGCGGGTTGATGCCCAGCGCCGTGGCCTGCGCCGGCGGCGCCTGGGCAACGCCAATCGCAATAGCCGACGCGACGACGACCGTCGCCAGTCGGCTGACAAGCTTATACATCCGAGACCCCCATGAGCTGTTCGCAGTCAGCGCATGTGATTCCCCACCACGCACCTAAGCCGTGTGACTTGAATCGCAGATTATTACTGGACGGTAGCTAGTGTCAAGGTGAGAGCAACCTGAGAAACGGCGAAGCGGACATCCGCCCCCGGGCCGCCGCTCAGCCCACCCGGAGCGGGTCGGCTGCCGATCGGGAAATGCGCGAACCTCCCGCCGGATGCTGCGGAAGTGGAGGCGTCTCAGACCATCGTTGTCGTCGCTGCGGCAGCGCGACCCGAACTCACGAGCGTGATATGTGCGCTGCTCGGGGACCGTCGGACCGAGCCGCGCGCCACCGCCTCGGGACCGTCGTTACCGGTCGGTCGCGGACGACGGTGCGGTCGGAGATTCTGCCGACGGCGCCTTCGGGGATTCTACCGACGGCGCCTTCGCGGATTCCGCGGAACGAGCGCGTTTCTTGCGGTACGGGCAGCGAAGTTCGAACGCCCCGGCATACTGCCCGGCGACGAAGATATCCCCGGTGTAGTAGCCCCGTCCCCGCGCGGTGATGTAATCGGTCACCGGGAGCCCCTTGTAGTCGATCCGCCACCGACGGGGGCCGACACTGCGCACGGTTCCGCCAACGATCTCCCCGGCAACCGTACGATTGATCAGGCGTCCTTTACCGTCGAACACCTTGCCGTACCAGATCGTCCCCGCCGCCCAGGGATACGTCGACGACGTTCCGGGGCAGAACCCGGTCGGCGCAGGTCGCGGTGACGCGTGAACCGGTCCCGCGAAGACGGCGGCTGCGATCAGCGCCAAGAACATGGCGAGAGTAGCGGTGACTGTGGACATACGCATGCCCCGATGATACCCGGTGCGCGATATGACCCGAATCGGCGTAGTTGAACCACGGCAGGTTGAACCACGGCAGGTCTTCGCGTCCCCGAGCCCCGACACCTCGAAAAAGAGGTCGCGACTCAACTGCGGAAGCGGAGGGATTTGAACCCCCGGTGGTTTTACCCACGCTCGCTTTCAAGGCGAGTGCATTCGGCCGCTCTGCCACGCTTCCTTCGGGCTCCAAGGCTAGCCGACCAGCACCGATGATCAACACACCGGACTCCCGTGCGGTTTCGTCGGCGCAACGTCGATCTGGGTGGGATTGACGAAACACCGGCGTACGACCAGCATCGAGGACATGCGTGCCATTGCTTGTCACCACGACGAATTGACCATCACCGATGTCCCCGTACCCGACATCGCAAACAACGAGGTCCTCATCCGGGTCGCCGCAGCCGGCGTCAACCGCGCCGATCTACACCAGCGGCGCGGCAACTATCCGCCGCCACCGGGAGCGAGCGAGATCCTCGGCGTAGAAGTATCGGGCACCGTGGTCGAGGTCGGCGAGCACATCACCGAGTTCCGGATCGGCGACCACGTATGCGCACTGCTGGCCGGCGGCGGCTACGCCGAGTTCGCGGCCGTCCCCGCCGCCCAGGTGATCCCGGTACCGAACGCCATCGAATCGCACGCCGCCGCAGCACTTCCCGAAGCCGCTTGCACCGTCGTCTCCAACCTCGTCCTGACCGCGCACCTACAGCCCGGCGAGACCCTCCTCATCCACGGCGGCAGTAGCGGAATCGGCACGCACGCCATCCAGCTCGCCAAACATCTCGGGGCCCGCGTCGCGGTCACCGCGCGCACCCCGGAGAAGTTGGCCGCCTGCCGCGAGCTCGGCGCAGACCTTGCGATCAACTACGCCGACGAGGACTTCGCCGCCGTCCTCGCAGCCCACGGTGGCGCAGATGTCATTCTCGACATCGTCGGCGGCAACTACCTGGAAGCCAATATCACCGCATTGAACACCGGTGGCCGGCTCGTCATCATCGGCATGCAGGGCGGGTCGAGGGGCACCCTGGACATCGGGCAGCTCCTCGCCAAGCGCGCCACCGTCGCGGGCACCACGCTCCGCTCCCGGCCCACTTACGGCGACGGAAGCAAGGCTGAAATCGTTGCCGCCACCCTGGAACTGACCTTGCCGCTGCTCGCCAACGGCACGATCAGACCGGTTGTCGATTCGGTGTTTCCGCTGGCCGCGGCGGCCGAAGCCCATGCTCGGCTCGAAAGCGGCGACGCCATCGGCAAGGTCCTACTCATCGTCGCCGACGACGAGTAACGCGGTCAGCCTTCCTCTGGTGCAGGGTCGGCGAGAACCTCGCCCGCCTCGTCCGCCAGACGCTGGAACAGCGTGCCGAAAGTGCAGAAGTCGTCCTCGCCGAGAACGGCCACGACGTGCTCGCGCACCTGCGCGTCCCGGCATTCGACGATCTGGGTCAGGTGCTCTCGGCCCGCCGCGGTGAGCCGAACCCAACGGTGGCGCGCATCGTCACCCCGCACCTCGTCGACCCGCTCGACCCACCCCTGCTCGACGAGCCGCCCGATCTGGCGCGACACGGTGCTCATCTGAATGTGAGTCGCCGAAGCGATGTCGGAGATGCGGAGGCGCCGCTCGCGGCCGAGTACCTCGAGGACCCGGAGATCAGACGGTGCAGAGAAGCCCGCGTCGGACAGCCCCTGGTTGATCATGGCCAGCACCTTCCAGCCACCGTCCAGGACTGCCCGCCACGACCTGCGCTGCTCCGGGGTCAGCGCCCCGAAGGCGACTCCCGCACCCGGCGCGTCGTCGGATTGTTCATCGTAAAAGTCCTGCACCCGAGTCATCTGCTCATTCACCTCCCTGAAACCAGGATTATAAATGACACTGCGCAGTCGATCGCCCGACTCCGCAGATCAGCAGCGCCCGCTAAGCCAACGACCCCACCGTTCGAACGAGGTGGTCAACCTCGTACGGGGTCGAGTACGGACCCAGGCCGACGGTCACCGCACCCCCCTCGTCGTCGACGCCGAGTTGCTTGAGCGCAGGACTCGGCACCCCGGCCAGGGCCCGGATACCGTTGTCGGCCAACCGCTGCACGACCCGGTCGGCGGGGACACCGTCGACCATGAAACTGGCGATCGGAACGCGATGCTCGGATACGCCCAGAACACGGACCGCCGACAGGCTCTCAAGAGAATTGACGAGGTAGTAGTCGAGTCGCTGCAGGTACTCGTAGAGCGCGTCCATCGACGTGGTCAGCCGGCGGCGCCGCTTACCCAGCGCCGTCTCATCGAGGTCGGCGAGATGCTCAACCGACGCCCCAAGGCCGGCCAACAGCCCCCCGCCCGGCGACGCCACCAGTTCGAGACGGGCCGGACCGATAGCGCCGCTGTCGAGCGCGATCGACTCGAGGTCATCGATGCGCGCCGGATCGGCGAACACCATCGCCGCCAATCGTGGTCCGCCCCATCGGTGCGCCGAGACGATGAGCACGTCGGCACCGAGCTCGGTGATGTCCAGTGGCAGGTAGGGCGCGGCAGCGGTGCCGTCGACGACGAACAGCGCACCGGCGTCGCGCACTCTGGGGGCGATCTCGGAGATGTCGGTGACGGCCCCCGTCGTCGACGACGCGAGCGGCGCGGCAACGACCTTCGTCGCGTCGCCGATCGCGCCCAGATACTGGTCGATCGGAATCGTCCCCGTCTCGATATCGGTCTCGGCCCAGCGGATCCGGGCACCGAACGCCTGCGCACGCCGCTCCCACGGAACAATGTTGGCCAGGTCGCTGTCACGAGAGAGCAGGACCTCGGTACCCCACCAGGCCTGCGTCCCGAACGCATCGACCAGGCCACTCACCAGGTGCGCTGCCGACGGGCCGAGCACCACCCCCGCGGGGTCGCCCTTCACCAGGTCCGCAATCGCGCGCCGCGCCGACACGACCGCATCGGCCATGGCCCGGGCCCCGGGGTTCGCCGAGCCCGGGTCGGAGACGAGCTGCCGGAACCCCGAGGAAACGGCCGAAGCCACCGACGCCGGAATCGACATCCCGGCCTGCGGGTCGAGCCTGATCCAGCCGTCGCCCAGGGTGGGGAACAACCCACGGGCATGGGCGACGTCGAACGGCATAGGAACACGATAGCCGTCGCCCCCGACCCGAGGTCAGACTCCAGTGACACAATGGTCGCCATGACTCACGGCTTCGGAACCCCGATTCCCCTCCCCGGCGACGAGGCGCCGGGACAGATCATCGTGGTCGGCGGCGGCGACGGGGCGGAGGGCGGCGAAGCAGTGGGCATCACCGACCTCGTCGAGCAGCCGGCGAAGGTGATGCGGATCGGCTCGATGATCAAGCAGCTCCTCGAGGAGGTGAAGTCCGCACCCCTGGACGACGCGTCGCGCAACCGCCTGCGCGACATCCACCGCTCCTCGATCCGTGAACTCGAAGACGGTCTGGCCCCCGAACTCCAGGAGGAGCTCGAGCGGCTGGCCCTGCCGTTCAGCGACGACGCCACCCCGTCGGATGCCGAGCTGCGCATCGCCCAGGCCCAGCTCGTCGGATGGCTCGAAGGACTGTTCCACGGCATCCAGACAGCGCTGTTCGCCCAGCAGATGGCCGCTCGCGCACAACTCGAGCAGATGCGGCAGGGCGCACTTCCCGGTCCCGGCAGTGGTCCTGCCCACCCGCCGGGGCCAGGTCAATACCTCTAACACTTGTATGCTGGGTAGCCGTGTCAATAGCAGCTGATGGGCGGGTGATCCCACCCGCCCCGGAAGTGTCGGATTCGCGGACGTTCCGACGGGCCTTCGCCGACCTCCAAGATGGCCTGTACAGCTCCGAACTCTGGCTGCACCTGGGGTGGACGGACATCAAGCAGCGCTATCGCCGATCCCTGCTCGGACCACTCTGGATCACCGTCGCGACCGGCGTCACCGCCATCGCGATGGGCCTTCTCTACGGCACGTTGTTCGGGTTCTCAATCAAAGAGTTCCTGCCCTACGTCATCCTCGGCCTAATCTTCTGGAACTTCATCCAGAACTCCATCCTCGAGGGCGCGGTGGTCTTCTCCACCAACGAAGGGCTGATCAAACAGCTGCCCGCGCCGATCAGCGTGCACGTCTACCGCGTGGTATGGCGCCAACTCATCATCTTCGCTCACAACATCGTCATATTCCTGGTGGTGGTAGCGGTCTTCCGGCCGCCGATCACCTGGTCGGCGCTGTTGTTCTTCCCCGCGATAGCGCTATTCGTGCTCAATGCGATCTGGGTGACCATCGTCTTCGGAATCCTCTCGACACGGTTCCGCGACATCTCCCAGCTCACGGCGACAGTCGTTCAGTTGGCCTTCTTCATGACGCCGATCATCTGGCGGCTTGGCCCGGAGGTGGGCAACAAAGTCGGCAGCCGGGCCCGGCTGGTCGAGCTCAATCCGCTCTACCACTACATCGAGATCACTCGCGGACCACTCCTCGGTGAGCATGTGGCCTTCTACCATTGGGGAATCGTCATGGCCTGCACCGTCGTCGGGTGTGCCGCAGCACTGCTCGTCCTACGCAACTATCGCTCCCGCGTGGCGTACTGGGTATAGGAGCGCGACATGACCGACGACGACCACACCACCGAGGGCGCGGATGCGCCCGCCCACAGTGCGCACAGCAGGAACACGATCGTCACGGCGTCAGCCGTGCGGGTCGACACCTGGGACGCGAGCGTGGACTTTCCGATCTTCGACGCGAAAACCCGATCATTCAAGAAGTCCGTCCTGGGTCGCGCCGGCGGCGTCATCGGGGCGTCCGACTCGGGTGTGCCGATGGTCGAGGCGCTGAGCAATATCGACCTGCACCTCGAACACGGCGACCGCATCGGGCTCGTGGGCCACAACGGCGCGGGCAAGTCGACCCTGCTGCGACTCCTCTCGGGGATCTACGAGCCGACGCGCGGCGCCTGCCGGGTGCGCGGCCGCGTGGCACCGGTGTTCGACCTCGGCGTCGGCATGGACCCGGAGATCTCCGGTTTCGAGAACATCATCATCCGGGGCATGTTCCTGGGCATGACCCGGAAGGAAATGCTGGCCAAGTCCGACGACATCGCCGAATTCACCGAACTCGGGCAGCACCTGGAAATGCCGCTGCGGACGTACTCCACCGGGATGCGCGTACGCCTGGCATTGGGGGTCGTCACCAGTATCGACCCCGAGATCCTGATCCTCGACGAAGGGATCGGTGCCGTCGACGCGGACTTCATGCGCAAGGCTCGCAAGCGGCTGCAGGCCCTCGTCGAACGTTCCGGGATCCTGGTGTTCGCCAGCCACTCCAACGAATTCTTGGCCCAGCTTTGCGATCGCGCGCTCTGGATCGACAAGGGCCGGATCAAGATGGAGGGCGGGATCGAGGATGTTGTCGGCGCCTACGAAGGTCCGGCCGCTGCCGCGCAGGTGCGCGAGGTCCTCAACCGCATGGAGGCCGACGAGTGAGCGAACCCCCGTCGGGTGAGCCGCAGCGCGTCGTCGCGGTCATCGTCACCCACCGCCGCGCCGAGCTCCTCGCCGAATCGACGGCGATGATCACCACCCAGTCACGACCGGTCGACCACCTCGTCGTCGTCGACAACGCCGACGAACAGGTCGTCGCCGATCATGTTGCGTCCCTTGCTATTCCGTCGACTTACCTGGGTTCGAAGCGCAACCTCGGCGGTGCCGGCGGGTTCGCGCTGGGCATCCTGCACGCGCTCGCACTGGGTGCCGATTGGGTGTGGTGCGCCGACGATGACGGCCGACCCGAGGGCACCGGCGTCCTGGCCACGCTGCTTGACTGCGCACGCCACCACGGGCTCGGCGAGGTATCGCCGGTGGTGGCCAATATCGATGACCCGGACGCGCTGGCGTTTCCGCTCCGGCGCGGCTTGGTGTGGCGACGGAAGCGCTCGGAGCTATTCGATTCGGGCGAGACGATGACCGCCGACAACGACGTGCTGCCCGGAATCGCATCGCTGATGAACGGCGCATTGTTTTCCGCCGCCACCATCGAACGCGTCGGCGTGCCAGACCTGCGGCTGTTCGTCCGCGGCGACGAGGTCGAGATGCACCGCCGCCTGGTGCGCTCGGGCATCGCGTTCGGCACCTGTCTGACAACGGCGTATCTGCACCCCGACGGTAGTGCCGAGTTCCGCCCCATCCTTGGTGGCCGGATGCACACGCAGTACCCCGACAACGAGGCCAAGCGGTTTTTCACCTACCGCAACCGCGGCTACCTGATGGCCCAGCCCGGCATGCGCAAACTGCTACCGCAGGAGTACGCGCGCTTCGCCTGGTATTTCCTGGTTCAGCAGCGCGACGTCGCCGGCTTCCGGGAATGGCTGCGGTTGCGGAAGCTCGGCCGGACCGAGCATTTCGACCGGCTGCCATAGTCGCCACCCCGCCGACGGTGCCCAGAAACTAGAACATGTTCTAATGTGGGAGGGATACGCCATCCCGCCCAAAGGAGCACCATGCGGTTTACGTTCGCCGAGGCCATGACCGACCCCAGTTTCTACGCGCCGCTGGCTCAGGCCGCCGAGGCCGCCGGATACGCCGGGATGACGATCCCCGATTCGGTCGCCTACCCCGCGGAATCGGACGCGAAATATCCGTACACCCCCGACGGTGACCGCGAATTCCTCGAGGGCAAGGCCTTCGTCGAGGCCTTCATCCAAGCGGCCGCACTGGGGGCGGTGACGTCGACGATTCGCTTCATCCCGTTCGTGCTAAAGCTGCCGATCCGCCCACCGGCCCTCGTTGCCAAGCAGGCGATGTCGGTGGCCTACCTGACCGGCAACCGGCTGGCCCTCGGCGTCGGTACCAGCCCCTGGCCCGAGGACTACGACATCATGGGTGTCGACTTCGCCCGGCGCGGCAAGCGGATGGATGAGTGCATGGACATCATCCGCGGGCTGCAAACCGGTGAATACTTCGAGTTCCACGGCGAGTTCTACGACATCCCCAAGATCAAGATGAACCCGGCGCCGACCGCGCCGATTCCCCTGCTCGTCGGTGGTCACGCCGATCTCGCGCTGCGCCGCGCGGTGCGCCGCGGCGACGGCTGGATGCACGGCGGCGGGCCCCAGGAGGAACTCGACACCCTCTTGGACAAGATTGCCGCGCTCCGCACGGCCGAGGGCAAAGAAGATGACCCGTTCGAGATCCACGTCATCTCCATGGATGCCTACACTGTGGACGGGTGTAAACGCCTGGAGGACAAGGGGATCACCGACGTCATCGTCGGGTTCCGCCTCCCCTATATCGTCGGCGACGACGACCAGCCGTTGCAGAAGAAGATCGACCACCTCAACTGGTACGGAGAAAACGTGATTGCGAAGGTGAACGGCTGATGGGACGCCTCGAGAACAAGATCGCACTGATCAGCGGCGGTTCGCGCGGGCTCGGCGCATCACATGCCCGACGGTTCGTCGCCGAGGGTGCGCGGGTGATGATCGGCGACGTCCTCGTCGACGAGGGTCGTGCGCTGGCCGCCGAACTCGGCGACGCGGCGGCTTTCATCGAACTCGATGTCACCGATGCCGACGCCTGGCAACGCGCGGTCGACGCGACGGCCGACGCCTTCGGCACCCCGAACGTCCTGGTCAACAACGCCGGGATCCAGAACGGCGGGCTGATCGGCTCCTTCGACCTGGGTGACTGGGATCGCATCGTGGCGATCAACCTGACCGGCACTTTCCTGGGCTGCCGCGCGGTCGCCGACCCGATGATCGCCGCCAGCCAGGGTGGTTCGATCATCAACACCTCGTCGATCTCGGGGATCCTCGGCTCGGTCGGCACGCATGGCTACACCGCGACCAAGTTCGCGATCCGCGGCCTGACAAAATCGGTGGCCGTCGAACTCGCACCGCACAACATTCGGTGCAACTCGATCCACCCCGCTCAGGCACGCACCGACATGGCCGCGGGCATTCCCGAGACTTTTTTGCAGACGCCGCTCGGGCGTGCCGCCGATCCGGCCGAAGTCACCAATGTCGCCCTCTTCCTGGCTTCCGATGAGAGTTCCTACTGCACCGGTAGCGAGTTCCTCATCGACGGCGGGTTGACGGCGACCATCCCCCTGAACTTGCCGAACAGCTGAAGCCGGGCTACTTCATCTTGAAGATGACGGCCCGTTGCACGACGAAGTTGACGACGGTGGCAGTGCCCTGCGCGATGGCGAAGGACACCGCCGACATCAGCTTGTTGTCGGTGGCCCACAGGTTCTCGAAGGCGGCGTAGATGCCGACCTGCACCGCAAACGTCGCCAGGTAGAGCAACATGACTGCGACGAACCGAGCAGCGCTCGGCTCAGCACGGAACGTCCAGCGGCGGTTGATCAGGTACGCGGTCGTCGTACCCAAGACGAACCCGAGAGCCTTCGCATAGGCCGGATCCCAGTGGAGACCGTATTGCAGAAGCATCGTGAGGCCGAAGTCGAGCACGGCCGAGCCGGCGCCGGTGACGACGAACCGGATGATTGCCGTTCGCAGACCGACATCGTCGGCCATTTCCTCCGGCCCCTCGAGCGGCAGCTCGACCGGTGCAGGAATATGGGGGTCGTGGTTGCCCCCACCGGGGAACACTTCGTCGGGACTCACGGATTCTGGCACCAGACCACCCTAGGCGATCAATGATGGTAGACCTCAGTACATGTCTATCCACGACCTTCGCGCAGCGTTCCGATACCGGGTGGCCAGGTACTGCTTCGTCGGGCCGTTCCTCTATTTCTGGGGACGCCCGAAAGTCACCGGCACCCACAACATCCCCCGCACCGGACCGGTGATCCTGGCCGCCAACCATCTCGCCATCAGCGACTCGTTCTATGTCGTCCAATGTGCGAGACGCCCCGTCATGTTTCTCGCAAAATCCGACTACTTCACCCAGCCTGGATGGAAGGGGAAGTTCAAGAGGACGTTCTTCAGCGGACTGGGGCAAATCCCGGTCGACCGCAGCGGCGGAACTGCGGCATCGCCGGCGATCGAGGCGGCCACGAGGATCGTTGCCGATGGCGGCGCGTGGGGGATCCATCCGGAGGGCACCCGATCGCCCGACGGGCGGTTGCACCGCGGAAAGACCGGCGTCGTACGGGTCGCCGTCGCAACCGGGACACCGATCGTCCCAATCGCCCTGACCGGCACCGACAATCGCACTCGACGGAACTTCTGGAAGAGTCGCGTATCCATCGACATCCTGCCCGCCATGGACCTGAGCTGGGTGAACCCCGACGACGAGAAGCAGATCCGCGAGGCGACCGATCAACTGATGCAGACGATTCGATCCCAAACCGGGCAGGACTACGTCGACGTCTACGCCAAACCGGGCAGTGCCACCAAGTAGTCTTCCCGCGGCGCCGGCGCTACGGTCAACGCGAATCCGGGCACGGTCGGCGGTGGCCGCGATCGTGGTAGTCGGCGCGATTTCGGCACTGACACCGGGGACGGCCGCTGCCGATCAACTGCCCCCGACCGTCCCCCCGGACTTCTCCGGGATGGATGTGCGCACCACGGCACCAAGGGTCGGCGCACGAGCGGGTCAACTCCTGGGCCACGTCCCGATGGCGCCGCGGCTGTCTGTTCCCGGCGCGGCCCGGGCGCTCCGGATCCACTACGCGACGCCCAACCAGCACGGCGTGCTCGCATCGAGTACCGGCGTCATCCTCATTCCACACGGCACTGCACCGTCGGGCGGCTGGCCGGTCATCGCCTGGGCGCACGGCACCGTCGGGCTGGGTGACGACTGCACGCCATCGGCGCAGCCCCGGTTCGCGCGCGACTCGGTGTATCTGTCCCACTGGCTCCGCCAGGGATACGCCGTCGTCGGTACCGATTACGTCGGCCTCGGCACCCCCGGGCTGATGAGCTACCTCAATGGCAGTCTCGAAGCGCACTCAATCGTCGACTCGGTCAAGGCCGCGCAGCAGTCCGGCCTGCCGCTCGCGAAGCGCTGGGCGATCGTGGGACAGTCCCAGGGCGCCGGGGCCGCAATGGCCGGCGCCCACGCGGCCGCTGCCCTGTCGCGCGGGACGGCACTGGACTATCGCGGCGTCGTCGCCACCGGTACCCCGGCCAACATCGAGCACATCGTGTCGCTGCTTGGACCGCACGCGGTTCTCCCGCTGCCCGCCGGATTGGCCGCCTACCTCGGTTACATTCTCGCCGGATTCGATGACTCGAGGCCTGATCTCCACGTCGAACGCGTGCTGACCCCAGTCGGCGAGCGCGTCGTTGCGCAGGCGATGACGCGCTGCTACCCGGAGATGACGGCCGGCGTCGAACGCGTGGTGGGGCGGTGGTTCTCCGCACCGTTGCGCTCGATCCCCGCTGTGCTGCCCGCGCTGACCCGTTACCTGGGCACCCCGATCACCGGATACGACCGCCCGATCTTCCTGGGTCAGGGCCTGTTCGACGTGGATGTGCCCGCCGCCTCGTCGCTGTCGCTCTATGCACAATTGCGCGCCAACAACCAGCCCGTCGAGTTGCACCTCTATCCCGACCGTGACCACTCCGGCACGGTCTACGCCTCCGTCCGGGATTCGACGCCATTTCTCGCGCGAATCATGCGCTGAACTGCCCACTCGGCGGGGTCGGGGTGCCCACTCGGCGGGGTCGGGGTGCCCACTCGGCGGGGTCGGGGTGCCCACTCGGCGGGGTCGGGGTGCCCACTCGGCGGGGTCGGGGTGCCCACTCGGCGAATCGTCGACTCGGTCACAACCTGACCGACCACAGACCACTCTCAGGTGGACGCGGGTACCCTTTTCAGCGATGTCTACCAGTGAACTCCCCATTGCAACGCAGCGTCTCGTCGGCTGGGCGCGCACCACGCCGGTCATCGGCCACGTGCTGTCCACCCCCGACGTCGAGGTCATCGCCAAGGCCGTCGCGCAGGTCGCCGACGCCGATGCCGACAAGCCGTCGTACCTGCGACGCGGCGTGATCGCGCGCGGATTGGGCCGCTCGTACAACGAGTCGGCACAGAACACCGGCGGGCTGACCGTCGATATGACCGCGCTGAACCGCATCCACGACATCGACGCGGACACGGCCATCGTCGACGTCGACGCCGGAGTCAGCCTCGACGAACTGATGCAGGCCGCCCTCCCGTCGGGCCTCTGGGTGCCGGTACTTCCCGGTACCCGCCAGGTGACGATCGGCGGCGCGATCGCGCACGACATCCACGGCAAGAACCACCACAGCCAGGGCAGCTTCGGCAATCACGTCGTGGAGATGCAACTCCTCGTCGCCGACGGCCGCATCCTCACCCTCAAGCCCGGCGGCAGCGACGACGACTCCGACGGCTCGCTGTTCTGGGCGACGGTGGCCGGCATCGGTCTCACCGGCATCATCCTGCGCGCAAAAATCCAGATGAAGCGCACCGAGAGCGCCTACTTCATCGCCGACACCGCGCAGACCACGAGTCTGCAGGAAACCATCGACCTGCATCTGGCCGACGGCTTCGAGGACGGCTACGAGTACGCGTCCGGCTGGTTCGACACCATCAGCGCTCCCCCCAAACTGGGCCGCGGCACCTTCTCGCGCGGCAATCTCGCCAAGCTCGACGAACTTCCCGAGAAGTACCAACAGGACCCGCTGAGCTTCAACAACAAGGCGTTGGTGACCTTCCCCGACGTCTTCCCGCGGGGGCTGGCCAACAAACTCAGCTTTTCGCTCGTCGGCGAGGCCTACTACCGGATGGGGCCGCCCAGCGAACAGAAGGTCAAGAATCTCGCGCAGTTCTACCACATGCTCGACGTCTTCGGCGGCTGGAACAACGCCTACGGCCGGGGCGGTGGATTCGCCCAATACCAGTTCATCGTGCCGACCGGCAACGAGCCGGAATTCATCCGCCTGATCGAGGACATCCAGAGCTCCGGCCATGTCAGCTTCCTCAATGTCATCAAGCTGTTCGGCGAGGGCAACCGCGCGCCGCTGAGCTTCCCGTTCAAGGGCTGGAACGTCTGCCTGGACTTCCCGGTCAAGCGCGGACTCGCCGAGTTCCTCAACGGACTCGACCGCCGGGTCATGGCGATGGGCGGGCGGCTGTACACCGCCAAGGACTCCCGCACCTCGGCGGCGAGCTTCCACGCGATGTACCCACAGGTCGATCAGTGGCGGGCGACACGCCGTGCAATCGATCCGACCGGCGTCTTCATGTCCGACATGGCGCGCCGCCTCGACCTCGCCTGACCACTCCCCGTCGCACCTGACGCGGCAAGTACTGAAGGAACCACCATGATCAACGCCGTCGGCGCCCCCCAGTCCATCCTGGTCCTCGGAGGCAGCTCCGAGATCGGCCTGGCCATCACCGCCGAGTACCTCAAGCTCGGCCCGGCCCGCGTCGTGCTGGCCTGCGTGCCCGGCGACGACGCGGCACCGGCTGCGGTGACGACGCTGAAGACGGCCGGCGCCACCGACGTGTCCGTCATCGACTTCGACGCGCTGGCCACTGACAGCCACCCCGACGTCATCGACCGTGCCTTCGCCGACGGCGACATCGACATCGCCATTGTGGCCTTCGGCATCCAGGGCGACGACGAGCAGGCCTGGCAGGACCAGCGCTTGGCCGTGCTGGAGGCACAGATCAACTACACCGCGGCCGTCTCGGTCGGTGTGCTGGTGGGCGAGAAGATGCGCGCCCAGGGCCACGGACAGATCATTGCGATGAGCTCGGTGGCCGGCGAGCGCGTCCGCCGCTCCAACTTCGTCTACGGCTCGACTAAGGCCGGCCTCGACGGGTTCTACCTCGGCCTGGGTGAGGCGCTGCGCGAATTCGGGCCACGAGTGCTGGTCATCCGGCCCGGGCAGGTGCGCACCCGCCTGTCGGCCCACGTCAAGGAAGCACCGCTGACGGTCAACAAGGAGGATGTCGCCCAACTGGCCGTCGCCGCCGCGACCAAGGGCAAAGAGATCGTCTGGGCGCCGGGCCCGTTCCGCTTCATCATGATGGTGTTGCGGCACATCCCCCGGGCCGTGTTCCGCAAACTGCCGATCTGATCCGATAGATTTCGTTGGGTGACCACCGAAGCGACGGAGAGTCCCGCGCCAACCGCGAAGGCCTTGCCGACAGCGCTGACCGCCCTGCGCCTGGGTGCCGCCGTACTCGGCGGCGCGGCCGTGGCGTGGATCGGCCTGGCCGCGATCTCGACCGTCGACTGGCCAGCGTACAACTCGTCCAATGTCCTGCGCGCCCTCACGACCGTCGGTCAGGTCGGCGCGATCGCTGTGCTTCTGGTGGCGGTGCTGCTGTATCGGCGACGTCCCGATTCGACCGGGCTCGGCCGGCTGCTCGTCGACGCGCTGGCTGCCATCGGGATGGCCGGGCTGGTCACCGTGACCCTCGGAATGCCCCTGGCCGCAACGAGGCTCTACCTGTTCGGATTGTCGGTGGACCAGCAGTTCCGGGTCGAGTACCTGACCCGGTTGACGTCGTCGCCGCAGTTGCAGGACATGACCTATCACGGCCTGCCGCCGTTCTACCCGGCTGGCTGGTTCTGGCTCGGCGGCCGCTTCGCGAACCTCGCCGGGCTCCCCGGGTGGGAGGCGTACAAGCCCTGGGCGGTCATCTCGATCGCCGCTGCGGCCGCACTCGCCACCGTGCTGTGGAACCGGATGATCGGGGCCGACCGCGGCATCGCGGTGTCACTGGCGGTGACGGTGACGGTGCTGTCCTACGCCGCCCCCGAGCCCTATGCGGCAGTGTTGATCCTGCTGGGCGTTGCCCTGCTCCCCACGATGTTGCACGCGCTGCGCGGACCTAAGGGCCCACCAGACACGGTGCGGCTGTCGTCGACGCCGTGGCTCGCGACCATCGTCGCCGGCGCCTTCCTGGGGATGTGCGCCACTTTCTACACGCTCTATGCGGGAGTCTTCGCCACCACGGCGGCCCTGTTGGCACTGTGGCTGGTGGTCACCGGATGGCCTGCGACCACGAATGCGGCGGTACCCGGGAGTGTGGTGCGCCGCAACCGGGGCCGGCTGCTCGGGGTGTATGCGGTGCGCCTGGCCACCATGGCACTCGTCGCCATCGCCGTCGCATTGCTGACCTGGGGCCCCTACCTCGTCGCACGGGCGCAGCACCGCCCCGCCAGCGGCGGCACCTATGAGCACTACCTGCCCGAATGGGGTGCGCAGCTACCATTCCCGATGCTCGGTCCCACGATCTTGGGGGTGCTCGCCCTCATCGGCTTCATCTGGATCGGGTGGCGGTTCCGTGACCGCACGCTGGCCCTGGCCTTCGGCACCGCGGTCCTGGCGATCTACCTGGTAACCCTCGGATCGATGGCGATGACCGCAACCGGATCGACGCTGCTGGCCTTTCGCCTCGAACCGATACTCACCGCCATCCTCGCCGCCGCCGGGGTCCTGGGCGTCGGGGCGCTGGCGTCGTGGCTGGTGGGGCGTCTGGGCGACCTGCGCTTCCTGATCGGGACCGTCGCCGCCATCGTGGCGGTTGCCACCGCGCAACACATCCCGTCAATGCTGGCTGGCGATATCAACATCGCCTACTCCGACACCGACGGCACCGGGGTGCGCGCCGACAAGCGCCCCGCCGGGGCGCAGGCGTACTACCCCGCGGTGCGGGCGGCCATCGCCGAGCAGACCGGTCGGCCCGACACCGACGTCGTCGTCCTGACCGCCGACTTCGACTTTCTCTCGATCTACCCGTACTGGGGCTTTCAGGGCCTGACGTCGCACTACGCCAATCCGCTCGCCGAGTTCGACAAGCGCACGACGGCTATCGAGCAGTGGGCGACGGCAATGACGCCGCAGGAGATGATCGCTCACCTCGACGCCTCGCCGTGGCGCGCGCCGGATGTGTTCCTCTTCCGCTACAGCCCGGACGGCTACACGCTGAAGCTGGCCCGGGACGTGTATCCGAACGATCCGAACGTCAAGCGCTACACCGTTGCGTTCAACCGGGCGGCCTTCGACGGGCCACCGTTCACCGTCACCGAGATCGGCCCGTTCATCCTCGTCGTCCGCAGGTGAGGGCGCCGCAACCGGTCGCACGACGCCCCACGCCCCACGCCCGGGTCAGCGGTACAACTCCCCCATCAAGAATTCCAGACCGGGTAGCAGCGTGGTCAGCATCGGCACCACGTGATTCACAATCGTCTTCGGGAGAATCGGGGGCGTCTCATTGGAAACGAAACGCACGTCGGCGCCCAGTGCCTTCCAATTCTGGGCGAGCTCCCGGACCTGACCGTAGGGGATGACGTCGTCGTTGCGGCCGCCCTCGATGAAGACCGGGGCGTTCGGCTTGAGTTTGCCGATCCGATTCTCCTCCAGAATCTTCATCACCTCGGGGTACCTGGAGATGACGGTACCGAGGGACTCGCCGGTTCGGGTCCATCCGTTCGTCCGCTGAAACGCCGTCGAAAAGATGATGTCACCGATGCACTGGGTCGACAGCTGCTTGAGCTTGACCTCCCCAGCGGGGGAGGTCTCCGACCGCACTACCTTGCTCACCGCGGGGTAACGCGCGGTGAGTCCGTTGATCGCAAACCCGATGGCGCCGGCGATGGTGGTGCCGTCGATCGCGCTGATCACCTTGGACAGATCGGCCGGCGGCGCACCGGCATAGGTCGCTTTCACGGTGAGCTCTGGTGCGTAGACCGACGCCAGTTCTGCGGCCGCCGCGGCCGCCCCACCCCCCTGCGAGTAGCCGGCGAACCCGATCGGGGCCCTGGCCGGAGCACCGGCTACGCGCAGGGCGGCCCGCGCGCCGTCGAGCATCGCGTGCGCGGTTTCCACCCGGTTGACGTAGGTGTGCATCCCGGGCGTGCCCATCCCGATGTAGTCGGTCACGAAGACCCGGACACCGTGGGCCAGCAGGTACAGCATCTCCGGCGCGGTGTAGTTCACCCCGATACTCGGCTTGGAAAGGTCCACCGACATCGGCAGCCCCATCATCCTCGACGGGGCGCACTGGTCGCCCTGACCGATGGTGCCCGGTCCGACGACCACGGTGGGCCGCGGTCCTTTGCCGGTCCACGCAGCGGTGGGTTCAATGGCGGTGCCCGTCACCGCGGCGGGTGTGCCGTCTAGGTACCGCGAGGTGTACATCACGGTCTTCGCGGTGCCCGGCCACTGACCGGCGACACCGGGAATTTGCAGCAGCAGCGGCGTCGGGTGGGAGCGGATGATCGAGCCCGGGGCCGACGCAAACGTCGCCGGCGGCGTGTAGAAGTCCGCGGCGGACGCAGGCGACGCAGCGATTCCGGCACCGGCCGCCGCCGTGGCCACCACGAGCAGGGCGGCGACAATCCTGCCGGACCGCCGTCGCCCAGCTGAACCAAAATCCATATTTTGTCTCATGGGGCCGTAGGCTACCGCGCAGTAGCTTCCTGGCGTAATCCCGTCACCGTCCCGTCGGGCGGAGCGGGCCCGGCGACTGCGGGAGTTAGGCGTCGGCGGCCGGCGGCGCGAGTAGCGCGACGAGGTGGCGCACCGCGTATTCGTACCCGCGCACCCCGAGGCCGGCGATGACACCCACCGCGAGCGGCGAAACATAGGAGTGGTGCCGGAACGATTCGCGCTGGTGGATGTTGCTGATGTGGACCTCGACGATCGGTACCTCGGGGATCACCAGCGCGTCGGCCAGGGCAATCGACGTATGCGACCACGCCCCCGGATTGATGATGATGCCGCCGACCTGACCGCGCGCCGCGTGCAGCCAATCAATCATCTCGCCCTCGTGGTTGGTCTGCGCTGCACGCAGGCCGAAACCGAGTTCCGCGGCCAGGCGCTCGCAATCACGCACAACCTCGGCGAGCGTCGCCGAGCCGTACACGTCCGGCTGGCGAAGGCCCAGCGTGTTCAGGTTGGGACCGTTGAGCAACAGAAGTGGAAGCGGTTCATTCTCGGCCATATAACAACCCTAGACGCGACAGTTGGCGGTCGTCGTGTCATCACCGACTAGCATTGCCCATTGTGCCAGTCCAGACCCTCCGACGAGCCCGTGTCGCCGCCATTGTCACCGGCCTGCTGGGCTTTTTTCTCGCACTGGCCACGCCGCTCATGCCGGTGAATCAGACGACTGCCGAACTGTCGTGGCCGCAGCACGGAGTGCTGCGCAGCGTCAACGCGCCGCTGATCTCGTACGTGCCGATCAACCTGGCCGTGTCAATCCCGTGTTCGGCGGTCACCCAACTGCCCGCGGACGGTTCGGTTCTGCTCTCGACCGTGCCCAAACAGGCAGCTCCCGCGCAGGAACGCGGCCTGTTCGTCCAGCGCAGCGCCGACCGTTCGGCCGTCACCGTCACCGTCCGCAACATTCCGGTCGTCGCCGCACCGATCGCCGACGTCACCGGACCGAAATGCCGATCCATCGACGTCACCGCCGACGCCAAAGCCGTCACGGCCACGTTCGCCGGGTTGGTCGACCCCGACGGGTCACCGGTCAGCGGCACCACCGCCGGACGCGACGACGAGCACCTCGATACCGACCAGCGCCCGCAGCTCACCGGCTTCTTCACCGACCTGACCGGCCCCGCCGCGACCGAGCCGGGCATGTCCGCCCGGGCCACCATCGACACCCGTTATGACACCCCGGCCACGGTCGTCAAACGGATCGTGTTGATCCTCGGCGTCCTCGCCACCATCGCCTCACTGATCGCCCTGGCAGTCCTCGACGGCAGCGACCGTCGCGGTCATCGCCGCATCCTCCCGGCCCGATGGTGGCGGCTTCAACTCCGCGACTACCTTGTCCTGGGCATGCTGGCCCTCTGGCACTTCGTCGGTCCGAACACCTCCGACGACGGTTACCTGCTCACCATGTCCCGCGTCGGTCAGGCCAGCGGCTACACCGCCAACTACTTCCGCTGGTTCGGGGCACCCGAGGCGCCCTTCGGCTGGTACTACTCGGTCTTCGGCTGGCTCTCGGAGATCAACCTGTCGAGCCCGTGGCTGCGCCTGCCCGCGCTGGCCTGCGGCATCGCCGTCTGGTTGATCCTGAGCCACGAGGTGTTGCCCCGGCTGGGTCGCGCGGCCAGCCGGCCGGTTGTCGGCGCGACCGCGGCGGCGGCATTCCTGGCCATGTGGTTCCCCTTCGACAACGGCCTGCGTCCCGAGCCGATCATCTGCCTGGGCGCGCTGCTCACCTGGTGCTCGGTGGAGCGGGCCATCGCCACCGGCCGGCTACTGCCCGCCGCCATCGCCTGCATGATCGGCGCCTTCAGCCTGGCCGCCGGCCCGACCGGACTACTCGCCGTCGCGGCACTGATCGCCGGGGCCCGGCCGATGATCCTCGCCCTCATCAAACGCGCCAAGGACATCGACGACCAGATCTTCGGCGCACGCGGACCACGAACCCGGCGACGGGTCATCGGTACGTATTTCGCCCTGCTCGCCCCGATTCTCGCCGCGGGCACCTTTGTCGTGTTCATCGTGTTCGCCAACCTCACGCTGCGCGCCTTCCTCGACGCCAGCACCATGAAGACCGCACTGGGCCCGTCGCTGCACTGGTACAACGAGATCGACCGCTACTCGTCGCTATTCGAGTACTCGGCCAACGGGTCAATCGCCCGCCGGTTCGCGGTGCTGATCATGCTGCTGTCCCTGGCCGTGTCCGCCGCGATGCTGCTGCGCAAGGGCGCGATCCCGGGCACGGCGAGCGGGCCGACCCGGCGGATCGTCGGCATCGTCTTCGCGTCGCTGCTGTTCCTCATGTTCACGCCCACCAAGTGGACCCACCACTTCGGGGTCTTCGCCGGCCTCGGGGCGGCGTTGGCGGCGATCGCCGCGATCGCGGTCGGCCACCAGTCGATGCACTCGCGCCGAAACCGCACGATCTTCGCGGCGCTCACCTTGTTCATCGCCGCGCTCGCATTCGCCGCACCCAACTCCTACTTCTACTCCTCCGCGTGGGGGATGCCGTGGGGCACCGAGCAGGTGACCTTCGGCTTCCGGGTCACCAGTGTGCTGCTGTTCGCAGCGCTGGCCCTACTCGCCCTCGCCTTGCTGTTCCACCTTCGGGAACCGTTCACCGGGGTCGATCCGGTCGTGGCCGAACACCCCCAACCGCGAACGGGATGGGAACGGTTCACCTCGACGCTGCGCTCGGAGCCCCTCGTCTTCGTCGTCGCCGCCGTCGTCCTGTTCCAGGTCGTGACGGCGGTGCTGGCCGGGGTGCGCCAGTCGTCGTCGTACTCGGTTCCACGGGCCAACCTCGAGGCGCTGCGCGGTATGGAGTGCGGTATGGCCGACAAGATCTGGACCGAGCGCGACCCGTCGAACTTCCAGCTGGCACCGGTCGATCGATCGCTGAGCCCGGCCCAGGCGCTCGCCGGTCCGCGCCCGGCCCCCGGAACCGGCCCGGCCTCGGCGCAGACCGACGGGTTCACTCCCGACGGGGTGCCGACGGGAATGGTCACCAACGCCGCCCAGGGGTCGCTGGGCGTACTCGCCGATAACGCCAACAACGATCCCGGCGTCCTCGCCGCCAACAGTGGTGGGACCTCCGGCGGCCTAACCGGCCAACCCGGGGTCAACGGCAGTCACGCGCGCCTGCCCTTCTTCCTCGACCCGGCCCGCACGCCGGTACTCGGCAGCTACTCGGCGGCCGCGCAGTCACCGGCCCGGCTGCGCTCGGGCTGGTACGCCCTGCCACGCGACTTCCAGCAGTACCCGCTGATCACCTTTTCCGCCGCCGGCTGGTTCGAACGGCCCGACCTCGTCCTGGAGTATTCGACGACGCCGGTCACTGCGGAAACCCGCGACGACGCCCTGGGCGTCGCCGGGTCGATTCCGCTCATCGACCCCGGCCCGCGCCCGTCGTGGCGCAACGTTCGGCTCAACACCGACGCCCTGCCCGCCGAAACGACGGCGATCCGGATCGTCGCCCGCGACGACAACCTGGCGACCGACCGATACGTCGTCGTCACGCCACCCCGGCTGCCCCAGATGCAAACGCTGGAGCAGCTGGTCGGCAAAAAGGACCCAGTCCACGTCGACTGGACCTCGGGCCTGGTGTTCCCCTGCCAACGGCCGTTCGACCACCGGTACGGCGTCGCCGAGATCCCGAAATGGCGAATCCGTCCGGGCGCGGACCTCGCGGCCGCCGTGTCCACCTGGCAGAGTGCCGCCGGCGGGGGCCCGCTCGGCTGGCTGGAAGTGTCGCAGCAGCCGGAGACCGTGGCCACCTACCTCAAGGGCGATATCGGACGTGACTGGGGCGCACTGGAGGCGTACCGGCCGTTCGACCCGACGAGCACCGCACCGGCGGAGCTTGTCACCGGGACCCGAGTCCGCAGCGGGCTGTGGCGACCTGCGCCGATCCGGCACTGACTCCCGGCCGTGGTGAAGTGGGTGCGATCACCATTTCCTCAGCCGCGTCGCCTACGATGGGCATTCGTGTCTGTGTCTTCCACGCAACCGGGGGCTGCCGGGCCCGAGCCCGACGCCTCCGGCGCTGACCACTCGAGTCGGTTGAAGCTCGCCCGGCTCATCGCCGTCATCGCCGGCCTTGCCGGTATTCTTGCCTGCGCCATCACCCCCCTGCTTCCGGTCCAGGCAGTCCAGGCCACGGTGGCCTGGCCCCAGGGCCAGGATCTGACCGCCTCGTCGTCGATCACCGCACCGCTCATCGCCCAGACGGCGAAAGCACTGCACATCGAGATCCCGTGCGCCGTCCTCGCCGATCTCCCGCGCGAGACCACCCCGGTCCTGACCACCATGCCGGCCAACGCACCCGGCGCCGGCGGCCGGATGCTGTCGGTCACGGCGGGCGACGCGATCACCGTGCTGAGCCGCAACACTCTGCTGGCCAGCGCTCCCCGCGCGGGAATGAACCGGTGCGACAAACTGGTGATCCGCTCCAGCCCGGCCGGGCCGAGCGCACAGTTCGTCGGCCTCGGACCCGTCGGCACCGCCGACCCGGTGGCGCAACCGCAGATCGACGGCATCTTCTCGCCGCTGCCCGCGGCCGACGTGGCGCGGGCCGCGCAGCGCGGCCTGTCCGCGCGAATCGACATCGATAACCGCTACGAATCCTCCGCGACACTGCTCAAGACCATCGTCATGATCGTCGGGCTGCTGGCGGTACTCGCCGCCCTGGTCGCCGTGGCCATGCTCGACCGCCACTCGCCCACCGTCGCGGCCGCGCGCGATGCGGACGGGGACCATGCGGACGGGGACGATGCGGACGGGGACGATGCGATCCACCGGGTCGGCTTCCTCGCCTCGCTGCGCCCCCGGATGTCCGACCTCGCTGTGACGGCCGCCCTGCTGGGATGGGCCCTCCTCGGCGGCGGCGGTCCCGACGACGGTTACATCCTCAACATGGGCCGGGTGGCCGGCGAAGCCGGGTACCTCCCCAACTACTACCGCTTCTTCGGTATCGCCGAAGCGCCGTTCAGCTGGTACTACGACTTCTTGTCACACTGGTCGTCGGTGTCGGCGTCGATGCTTTGGATGCATCTTCCCAGTCTCATCGCCGGACTGGTCTCCTGGTACGTGCTGAGCCGGGTGCTGCTGCCCCGCTTGGGCGGTGCCGTCGCCCACGGCTGGCCGGTGTGGGCCGGCGCCGCGGTGTTCACCGCATTCTGGATGCCGTTGTGCAGCGGGCTGCGCAGCGAGTCGGTCATCGTACTGGGCTCGCTCCTGACGTGGTGGGCGATCGAATCGGCGATCACCTCCAAGCGACTCCTCCCGATCGCGCTTGCCGTCGTGGCCGCCGCATTCACCTTCGCGGCGGCCCCCCAGGGCGTCATCGGAATCGCCATTCTCCTCGTCGGCGCCCGCGCCCTGCTCGCAATCGGCGTAGCGCGCAGCCGCGAGATCGGGTGGGCCGCCGTGCTCGCCCCGGTCTGCGCCGCCGGGCTCGTCGTCCTGCTTGCGGTGTTCGGGGACCAGACCCTCGCCACCGTCGGCGAGGCAATGAAAATCCGCTACCAGGTGGGCCCCAACCTGCCCTGGTTCCAGGAATACCTGCGCTACTACTTCCTCACCGTCACCACCGCCGATGCATCGTTGGCCCGTCGCGTTCCCGTCCTGCTGCTCTTCGCGTCGGCGTTCGTCACGGTCGCGGTGCTGTTGCGCCGCGGGCAGATCGACGGCGTGCGCAGCGGACCGGCCTGGCGGGCCGTCGGCGCAATCGGCGTGACCATGGTCCTGATGATCTTCACGCCGACGAAATGGACCGTCCAGTTCGGCATCTACGCCGGTCTGGCCGCCGCCGTCGCGGCCACGGCCACCCTCGCCGTCGCGCAGTCGGCGGCCCGGTCGACGCGGAACCTGACGGTGTTCGTGTCGGGCCTGATGTTCGCCCTGGCGGCCGCGACCGCCGGTAAGAATGCCTGGCCGTTCTTCTATGATTACGGGATCGCCTGGTTCGACCGGGCCCCGGTCCTCCTCGGCATCCCGATGTCGACGATCTTCCTCGTCCTTGCCGTCGTCACCGGCGTTTTGGCCGCCTGGCAGCACCTGCGGCTGGACTATGTGGAGAACAAGGGGCTCGAACACCATGATGCGGAAAACCTGACCGCAGTCGCCGACACAGCGACGGTGGTCGAAGCGAAGCGGCACGAGGCGGTGGCCAACCGCGCGCGGCTGGTGCTGGCCGGGTCGCCGATCGCCGTCATCGCCGGCGGACTGGTCGTTCTCGAGTTGGCGCTGTTCGCCAAGGCCGCGATCACCCGCTATCCGGTCGCGAGCGCGTTCTCCACGAACATCGGCACACTGCGCGGTCAGCCGTGCGCCCTGGCCGACAAGATCCTGGTCGAGCCCAACTCCAACGACGGCATGCTCACCCCGGCCACCGGTCGCGACATCTCGCAGACCCTCGCCGGCGCCGACCCGGTCGGCTTCACCGCCAACGGAATCACGACCAACCTGTCCGCCGAGATGGGCAGCTCACGTCCCGGTCAGGCCAACGTCGCGGGCTCGTCGTCGAAGCCGTTCGCCGTGATGGGCACGTTCGAAGCCGGCACCACCGGCGGGCGCGGGCCGCGGACCGTCAACGGTTCAGTCGCCGCGCTGCCCTACGGGCTGAATCCGGCGACGACGCCGGTCCTGGGCAGCTACGGCTACCCCAGCGAGGCGCGACTGACCTCCGACTGGTACCGCCTGCCCGACCGGGCCGCGTCCCCGCTGCTCGTCGTCACCGCCGCCGGCGCGATCTCCACCATCGACGCCTTCGGTGCGACCGTGTTCGGACAGATGCTGCGGTTCCAGTTCGGCCGGCGCGGACCGGGCGGGGAGTTCGAGGCGATGGGCCCGGGCGCCATCCCGATCGACCCCGGCCCGGTCATCCCGAACCGTCCGTGGCGGAACCTGCGGCTCCCGATGTCGGCGGTCCCGCCCGGGGCCGACGTCGTGCGGCTGGTGGCGCTGGACAACAATCTCGGCCCGGCGCAGTTCATCATGCTGACACCGCCGCGCGCACCCAAGGTGGTCACGCTGCAGCACCTCGTCGGGTCGACCGACCCGACGCTGATCGATTTCATGGTCGCCGCGCACTTCCCGTGCCAGCGCCCGATGGCGTTGCGGCACGGCGTCGCAGAAGTCCCCCAGTGGCGAATCCTGCCCGACTACGCGACCGCGCTGAGCCAGTCGCGCACGTGGCAGAGCACCGCCGGCGGCGGCCTGTTGGCGGTGAGCGAGGCGATGACCGTTGGTACGGCCGTGCCCAGCTACCTCGACGGTGACTGGCATCGCGGCTGGGGTGCGCTCGAACGCTTGACCCCGCGGGACGCCAACGCGCACCCCGCGCGCGTGACAACAGATCTTCGTAGGCAATGGGGCTGGTCGCGGACCGGATCCATCAGGTTGGAGCCGGGCAAAGAATGAGTGACACAGACACCAAGCGCAACTTCCTCACCGCGCACGACTATCGCGGTGCCAAGTGGGTTGCCGCCGCGGCCGGTCTCCTGGGCACGCTACTGGCCCTCGTCATGGCATTTCTGCCCGTCGAGCGCACCACCGCGAAGATCGTTTGGCCGGAGAACAACACCGTCTCGTCGGTGGTCGCACCGCTGGTCTCCTACGTGGCGACCGATATGCACGTCGCCGTGCCGTGCTCGGCCGCGACTGCACTCGGCGAGAAGGGCGGCGTGCTGCTCTCCACGCTGCCCACCGATGGTGCCGCCGCCACGGCGCGCGGCTTGTTCATCAACGCCACCGACAACGCCCTGGTCGCCATCGACCGCAATGTGGTGATCCTGAGCGCGCCCCGGGCCGCCGCCCAGAACAATCCGGCGTGCCGAGTCGTTTTCCGCGGCAATGCCGATGGGGTGCACGCCGCCATCGAGGGCCTGGACACCGGGCAGCTGAAAGGCTCGTTGCTCTCCTACCGGACCGCCGACCACGAGATGCGCCCACAGATCGTCGGCGTGTACTCCGATCTGCGGGGCACCGCGCCCGCCGGCATGTCCTTCACCGCGGACATCGACACCCGGTATGTGACCAGCCCGACGACGCTGAAGTTCTGGCTCATGATCGTCGGCATCATCATGACCCTGCTGTCGCTCGTCGCGCTGGGCGTCTTGGATACGCGTGACGGGCTGCGGCACCGGCGGATTCTACCGGCTGGCTGGTGGAAGCCGACATGGCTCGACGGCCTGGTGACCGCAATCCTGCTGCTGTGGTGGTTCGGCGGCGCCAACACCTCCGACGACGGCTACAACATGACCGTCGGGCGGATCACGAGTGGCGCCGGCTACGCCGACAACTACTTCCGGTACTTCGGCGTGCCACAGGACCCGTTCGGGTGGCACTTCCACGTCATCTCCTGGATGACGCAAATCAGCGTCGCGGCGTGGTGGATGCGGTTGCCCGCCCTGCTACTGGGTCTGCTGGGGTGGTGGCTCATCAGCCGCGAGGTCATCCCACGCCTGGGCCGCGCGGTCCGCAACAGCACGCCGGCCATGTGGGCCGGTGCGTTTGTCTTCCTCGCCATCTGGCTGCCGTACAACAACGGCATCCGGCCCGAGCCCGCCGAGGCGGTCGGCGCCCTGCTGACGTGGTGCTGCGTGGAGCGGGCCATTGCGACCCGACGCCTGCTCCCCTATGCGATCGCGGCCGTGACGGCCGCGTTCACCCTCGCACTCGCCCCCGGTGGGTTGATGGCGGCAGCGGCCCTGCTGGCCGGCCTGCGCCCCGTCGTGAAGACACTCGTCAGCCGCCACCGGCGGGACGGCTGGCTGCCGATGCTGGCGCCGATCATGGCGGCCGGCACGGCGGTGTTGTACATGATCTTCGCCGACCAGTCGGTGCTGCCGCTCGTCGACGCATCACAGGTCGCCTCCCAGGTCGGGCCGACGCTGGAGTGGTGGCAAGAGCCGATCCGCTACTACTACCTGATCCTGCAGACCGGTGACGGCACACTGTCGCGGCGCATCGGCATCCTGCTGATGCTGCTCGCACTGTTCTACGTGATGTTCCGGCTGCTGCGCGGGCGGCATCCCAACGGTGTCGCGCGCGCGCCGATCTGGCGGCTGATCGCCGTCATGCTCGGCACGATGTTCTTCATCGCCTTCACCCCGACCAAATGGACCCACCACTTCGGCGTGTACGCCGGTATCGCGGGCGGATTGGCGGCGGCCGCCGCAGCCTTGATGGCGCCGGCCCTGCTGGCGTCGCGGCGCAACCGCGCCTTTGCCGCCTCGGCCGTCTTCTTCGTCACCGCGATGTCCTTCGCCGGCATCAACATGTGGTGGTTCGTCGGCAACTACGGCGTGCCGTGGCGCGACCGCCCGGTCGCCATCGCGGGCATCAACGTCAGCTGGTTCGTGCTGGCCATCGCCGTCTTCACCGCCTTACTCGGGCTCTTTTACCATTTCCGCGACGACTACGTCGACGAGAAGACCCGCACCGGCCCGGTCCTGCCCGGCCCGTTCAAGTTCGCCCCGCTGCCGACGATCGCCATGCTGCTCGTCCTGTTCATGGTGGCGAGCCTGGCCAAGGGTGCCTGGGTACAGCGCGACAGCTGGTCGTGGACCAAGTCTAACTACCGCGCGATGACCGGTAACGAGTGCGCGCTGGCCAACGATGTCATGGTCGCCGACAATCCGACGCAGGGCATTCTGCTGCCCGCCGCGGTAGACGGGCGACCCGCGCCGTCGATCGCCGCCGGGCTCGCGCCCAACCCCGGATTCACCCCGCAGGGCGTGCCCGAAAATGTGATGACACCGTCCACCACCGACGGCGGCGGTGAACTGCCGTCCCAGGAGAACCCGGGCGCCTCGATCAACGAGTCGGCCGCCGGCAACACGTGGGGCGGTCGCGGACCGGTGGGCGTCAACGGGTCGACGAGTCTGTTGCCGTTCAACCTCGATCCGGCCCGGACGCCGGTGCTCGGCTCATATGGGGCACCGGGCGGAACGGCCAAGCTTGAGACCTCCTGGTACCAGTTGCCGTTCAACACCTCCAATCCGCAGCAGGATCGGCCGCTGCTGACCGTCGCGGTCGCCGGCTCGGTCGAGGGCATCGATCACGACAACATGGAGCAGAAGGGCCAGAAGCTCGTCGTCGAGTTCGGGCGCCGCGGCCCCACCGGGGCAGTCACGCAACTCGGCGCCATGTCACCGCTCGACGCTGGCGGTGCCCCTGCCTGGCGCGACCTGCGGTTCCCGCTCGACAAGGCGCCGCGCGATGCCGATGTCGTCCGGATCGTCGTCGACGATGCCTCGGCCTCCACAAACGAGTGGGTGGGCGTCACGCCGCCCCGCGTCGACCGTCTCCGCACTCTCAATGACGTTGTCGGGCAAACCGATCCAGTGCTCATCGACTGGCTGCCCGGCTTCGTCTTCCCGTGCCAGCGGCCGATCGCGGTCCGCAACGGGGTGCTCGAAGTACCGCAGTGGCGCATCATGCCGGAGGCCGATGCGACCCGCCGGAACAGCCAGACGTGGATGGCCGGCAAGGCCGGCGGCCCGCTGGGCATCACCGAGGCACTGTTGCGGCCGACACTGCTGCCGACCTACCTGCGCAACAACTGGGGCCGGGACTGGGGTGGCCTGCAGCGGTTCACCGTGATCGATCCGGCGCCGCCGGCGACACTGGTGCTCGGGACGCAACGCGAGTCCGGGTTGTGGGATCTGGCGCCGATGCGCGCCACCGGCTACTGATCGCGCTGGAAACGTCGCCGAGGGCGCAGATCGTGGACGATATGTCCATTGCAGCCCGCTTGGGCGATCAATTCTGATCGGGCTCGTCGTTGAGCGGGTGCTCGACCTCGTCCCGCCACAGTCGGGCGGCGAGGTAGAACACGACGGCCATCGGCACGGGGAGCAGGCCGGCGAGCACGAACGTCGTCGTGAGGCCGAGCGCCTGCCCGACCGGTGCCGCGATTGCCATCGAAACCGGCATCAGCGCAACGGATACAAAGAAGTCGAGGCTTGCCACCCGGCCGAGCAGGGTGGGCGGGACCCGGCGCTGTAACAGCGTGCCCCACAGGACCATTGGGCCGTCGAACAAGACCCCCATGACAAATCCCGCGACCACCACAACCCAAACCGAGTGGGCGACCCCGATGAGAATCAACGGAACGCTCGACACCCCCCAGATCGCAAACATGAGCGTGAGATAGCGGCGCGGCATGGGGATCGACGCGAAGAGGAGAGACGTTATCGCCGCGCCGATACCGTACGCGGCCAGCACCAGGGCATGGTCGGCCGCATCACCACCTGCCCGTTCCCGCAGAAAGAAGGGAATCAGCACCTCGATGGGGCCGAGGGTGGCCAACACCAGGACTGTCGAGTAGAGCAGCGTCGACCACAGCCACGGCGTCCGGCGCAGGTACCCGAACCCCTCGGCCAGGTCGGTCAGAATCCCCCGAACCGGATTGCCCCGCAACTCATTCGACTCGCGCCGCACCGGTACCGGGGGCATGACGAGGTAGCAGAGGCCCGACGCGATCGACGCCGCCGCCGCGACCATCACCGCGTATCCCGGCGCGGTGGCGGCGATGATCCAGCCGGCGATCACCGGGCCGACCGCCTGATACGCGACCGGCCGGAGGAATCCCTCGACGCCGTTGGCCGCCTGCAACTCCGACGACGGCAGGATCGAGGGCAGCATCGCGGAATACGCCGGGTAATACATTCCGGTGGTGACGCCGGCCAGCAGGGCAGCGAGGACGACGTGTCCCAGCTGGAGGTTTCCGGTTACCGACGCCGCCGCGACCAGGGCGAAGACGACCGTCTTGGCCATCTCCAGGCCGATCACGATCCGCCGCTGCGAGACCCGGTCGGCGAGGACACCGCCGGCGAGCGTGGACACCACCATCCCGATGGCCGAAGCGGCCGTGGCGATCGAGACCTGCACCGGCTGCCCGCCCAATCCGATGACCTGCCAGACCAGGGTGATCGCCCAGACGCCGTCGGCGAACATCGAGAGGATCAAACCGACCGCGAGCCAGCGGTACTGCCGATGCGCGAATGGCGCCAGCGCTCGCGGCAACTGCAGCGGCTGCTGTGGCATCGGTGCGGTGGCGGTCACTGATCGAGCATGCCCGAGGATGACCCGGACGGCCAGCGGATTACGGCTTCCCCGCCTCGGCTCGCACGGCCGAACGGCCGGCGTCGAACCGGCCGGTTGCCACCCTCGTCGCCCGGCCTAACGCTGCTGGGGCGCGCCGTAGCTACCCGCCGGGCACCCTGGGTTCTGGTTGGCGGCACAGTACTGCCGGGTCAGGTTGTTGCCCGTCGACCCGTCTGCGCCGCGCGGCCCGCCGGCGACCGGATTCCCGTTGGCGTCCCACCCGCCGGTAGCGGTATTGTCGCCGCCGTTGGTCCGCGGATCGGTGCCGGCGCCATGATTCGGGTTGGTGCAGATCGTCCCCTCACACGGCACGTATCCCGGACCTCCCTTGGGATCGCGCTGCGCGTTCGGGCCCACGTAGCTGCCCTTCGGGCAGCCCGGATCCTCGTTGCGCGCGCAGTACTCCCGGGTCAGGTTGTTGCCCGTCGACCCATCGGCTCCCGCCGGGCCGCCGTTGACGGGCTTGCCCTGCGTATCCCAGTAGCCGTGCTTGTCGTGGGCGGAGGTACTGGCCTTCACCCCGGCGGAACCGGGTGACTTGTGCTCGGCCCCGCCGGCGCTGCATCCACCGATGATCAGCACGAGCGCGGTCAGGGCGGCAAGACAGCCGAAGAACCGTTTCATCGCCATCCCCCCCGATCTAGATCGGCATCAAATAGTTCTTGCGCGGCGTGCGCGGAACTCGTTTGTCACGCAGTTGCGCGAGCGCCTTGCGCAACTCCAGCCGGGTCTGCGACGGCTCGATGACCGCGTCGATGTAGCCCTTTTCCGCCGCAAGATACGGGTTGGCCATCATCACGTTGTAGAAATCGATGAAGTCGCGGCGTACTTTGTCCGCGTCGTGGGCCGAGAGTCCCTCGGTCTGCCGGCGGGTCAGCAGCACGGCCGCGGACTCGGCGCCCATCACCGCGATCTTGGCCGTCGGCCACGCAAAGTTCAGATCGGCACCGAGTTGCTTGCAGCCCATGACCGCATAGGCGCCCCCGTAGGCCTTGCGGAGGACGACGGTGATCTTCGGGACGTCGGCCTCGACATACGCATAGAGGAACTTTCCCGAGCGCCGGATCGTGCCCTTGGACTCTTCGACGACGCCCGGCAGGATTCCCGGGGTGTCGACGAGGAAGACCAGTGGGATCCCGTAGGCGTTGCAAATGCGGACGAACCGGGTCGCCTTCTCCGAGGCATCGGTGTCAAGCGTCCCGGCCATCACGCTCGGCTGGTTGGCGACAACGCCGACGCTGTGTCCGTCGATCCGAACGAAGCCGGTGATCAGGTTGGGTGCGAAGAGCGCGGCAACCTCGTGGAACGCGCCGTCGTCGAACAGCCGGATAATGAGGTCCTTCATGTCATACCCGGCGTTGTCGCTGTCGGGCATGAAGTCGTTGAGCGCCAGATCCGATTCGGTGACCTCCGGTTCGAGCCCGGGATTGATCACCGGTGGCTGCTCATGGGCCGACGACGGCATGTAGTCGAGGTAGTCGCGCACCCAGTCGAAGGCAGCCTTCTCGTCGGCCGCGACATGGTGGATGTTGCCCCAACGCGCCTGGTTGTGCGCACTGCCGAGATCCTCGGCCGAGGTCTCCTCGCCGTTGACGGCCTTGAGGATTTCCGGGCCGGTGACGAACATGTAGCTCTTGTTCTCGACGCCGACGAGGATATCGGTATTCGCCGGCGTGTAGACGGCGCCGCCCGCGCATTTGCCGAGAATGATCGACACCTGCGGCGCCAGCCCGGAGACCAGTTCGTTGCGGCGGCCCATCTCGGCGTACCAGGCCAGCGAGGTTACCGCGTCCTGGATGCGGGCCCCGGCCGAGTCGTTGATACCGACGACGGGGCAGCCGACCTTGCCGGCCAGTTCCATCAGTGCCGCAACCTTGCGGCCGAACATCTCGCCGACCGACCCGCCCATGACCGACTGATCGTGGGAGAAGGCGGCGACCGGCCGCCCGTTGACTAGGCCGTGGCCGGTGACCACACCGTCCCCATAGCCGGTCTCGCTCGCCCCCGGTGCTTTGATCAGCGCACCGATCTCGAGGAAGGTGCCCGGGTCGAACAGCATGTTCAGCCGCTCGCGCGGCGAACAGATCCCCTTGGCCGCTCGCTTGGCGACGGCCACCTCACCGCCGGGTTCCTGCGACGCCGCTAGCTTCACGCGTAGGTCGGCCAGCTTCTCCGCCGTCGTCTGAGTCATCCCGCAGGTCCCTTCAGTCGCCCAAGTTCGTCATGCGTTTGGTGAGATCCGCCCCAACCTTGCTGATGAAGGGCTCGTCGACGATCGACAGGTGATCGCCGCCGATGTGGACGATCTCCAGCTCGCCGACGAGCGGGCCCCAACCGCCGTCCTCATCGACCTCGGCCCACTGCGGCTCGAGTTCGATGGCGCCGTCGTGCATGCGGTCAGCACGGTAGAGCACCACCTTGCCGCCGTACGGCGTCGGATCAATGCTGGTCAGCGCCCGGTTGTCGATGAACGACGTCCGCTGATGCTCGATGATTCCACCGGGGATCTTGGTGTTGCTCATCGCCATCATCTCCATGATGATCTGGAACTGGCCTTCGTCATCGGCCTCCACCAACCGATCCATCGGAATCGGGATGTCCTCGTCGAGATCGTAGTTGCGGATGGCGAAGTCCTTCCACCGTTCGAGGCGGTCACGCTTGGACTCCGGCGTCTCCTCGACCCGCTCCGACGGCATGACAGCGTCAATCAGCCCGACAAAGGCGACCTCCTCGCCCTCCTCGCGCAGCACCTGGGCACAGCCATAGGCCAGGCCGCCGCCAAGCGACCAGCCGGCGAGCACGTACGGGCCGTGTGGCTGAACCTCGCGCAACCGCGGCATGTACTGCCGGACGCGCTCCTCGATGGTGCCTTCGACGCGGTCGAAGCCGATGACCGGCTGATCGTCGGGCAACCGTTTGAGTAGCGCCTCGTAGGCCGAGGTGTTACCGCCAGCCGGGTGGAACAACAGCAGCGGCACCCGATCACCCCGACCCGGTTCGTAGCACTTCTTATCCTCTGGAACAAGCCGCAGGTAGCGCAGGAATCCGTCGGTGGCCGCGCCGGCGTCGAGGTAGTTGCGGACGTAGTCCGCCATTTCTTCGATGGTCTCCGCGTCCAGGATGTCCTCGGCGTCGATGTCGCCACCGGTGCGTTCGTTGAGCTTGTCGGTCAACTGCTGCGCAACGTCTTGCCCCAGCACCGGCAGCTTGTTGAAGATGCCGCCAGCCGATTTTCCGGTGATCGTCGCGTAGACGCCAAAGGTCAACCGCTCGGCGGCATCGCGCGGCGGGACGTCAGACCCGGCCGCCTCGGCGACCGCGGCCTGATCGGTCAGGTCGGCGGCCTGGGCGACGACGACCGTCTTGGGCGTCACCGCCTTGGCCTCGGGTTCCTTGGCCTCGGGTTCCTTGGGCTCGGCCTGCTTGGGCTCGGCTTCCTTGGGCTCGGCCTGCTTGGGGCCGGTGCCCGGCGCCTTCTCCAGCGCGATCTGCTCGTCGATGTAGGCGTTGATGGCCGCGGTGTCGAGTTCGCCGTCACCGCCCGCGTTCTCGGCCAGGTTGTCGAGCTGGTCACGATGGGTGACCGCGAATGCGACGAACTTCTCCACGTCGGCCAGGCTCGCCTGGCGCATCGCCTGCATCTGCAGTTGCGGAATGTCGAATTCGTACTCGACGCGGTTCTTGATCCGGACCGCCATCAGCGAATCGAGTCCGAGTTCGATGAGTGCGACCTCGCGCGGCAAGTCCTCGGGGTCATACCCCATCGACTCGCCGACGATCAGCGCGAGCCGGTCGCCGACCTTCTCACCCGACTCCGGGCTCCACTTGTCGCCGATATTGTCCACGACCTCGTCTTCGACGACGACAGTGTCGTCGTCGAAGGCTGCCGCGCCCGTGCGCGGCTGCGCACCGTCCGACGCCGCCGGCCCGGTCTCCATGCGGGTCGCCGCATCGGCACCCGGCTTTGCCGAAGTGCCGGTAACGACGGCCACGAAGACCAGCCGGAACTGATTGCCGTCGGGGGCGTGCACGGTGACCGAGCCGCCACCGGGGTGGGGGGTCAGCGTCGTGGTCACGGTGCCCGTCGACGGGAAGTCGCCGTAGGCCTCGCCGGCCCCGACCGTCACGTCAGTGAAAACCTGGCCCGCCGCGGCAGCGACCAACGCCCGCGGATCGTCGACGGCGCTGGCGTTGACCTCCCAGGCGTGGCGGCCGTCGGGCAGTGCCACATGGCTGCCCGGGACACGCCCGGCACCCGAACCACTCGACAGATCGGCGGTCAACCAGTAGTCGCGCCGGTCGAAATGCGTGCGTGGGATGTCCGCGAAGTCACCACTCCCGAACAGGGCGGCAACGTCGCACGGATGCCCGTGGACATAGAGCTTCATCAGCGCATTGATGAGCCCGTAGCTCTCGTCTTCCTTGCGCCGAAGGGTCTCGACCAGCTCGGCATCGTGCAGTCCGGCACTGAATGTCACGGCCGCAACGGAGATCAGCACCGCCGGATTGGGCGACAGCTCGACAAAGGTGCGGTGCCCGTTCTCCACCGACTTCGCAATCGCCTGGCTGAACCAGACACTGTGGCGCAGGCCTTTGAGGAAATACTCAATGCTGTGCACCGGCTCGTGGCCAGCACGGTAGAACGTCTCCCGATCGACCGAGCTGTAGAAGCCCACCGTGGGCCGCTGCGGTTTGATTCCGGTCAACTCGTAGGCGAGTTCACCGAGTATCGGGTCCATCTGCGATGTGTGGCTGGCGCCCTTCGTCTGCAGCTTTCGACCCAGTTTGCCCTCGCCCTCGGCACGCGCGACGATGGCGTCGACCTGGGGTTCCGGGCCACCGATAACAGTGTGCGTCGGTGCGGCATAGACACAGATCTCAAGGTCGGGGAAGTCGACGAGGACCGCCTCGATGTCCTCGGCGCTGTATTCGACGAGCGCCATCAGGCGAATGTCGTCGCCGGTCAGCATCGATTCGCCCTCGCCCATCAGGCGGGAGCGCTGACAGATGACCCGGGTCGCATCGGCCAGCGACAATCCGCCGCTGATGTATGCGGCCGATGCCTCTCCCATCGAGTGCGGCACCAGTACACCCGGTTCGGCGCCGAAGTGGCGCATCGTGTCCGCGAGCGCAACCTGAATCGTGTAGATCCCCACCTGGCTGGTCTCGATGCCGTAGGTCTGCTCGTCGTCGAGGAACACCTCGACGATCGAGTAGCCCAACTCGCGCTGCACGTACTCGTCGACCCGATTGACATTCTTGGCGAAGACCGGGTTCTCCAGGTAGAGCTGCTTGGCCATCTTGCGGTGCTGTGAACCGAACCCGGACAGCAGCCACACCGCCGAGGCCGGATCGGGCGCCTCTGCGGTATACACGATCGGATTGCTCTTGCCCTCCGCGACCGCCGTCATCCCCTTAATCGCATCCTCATGGCTGCGGGCCATTACGACGCTGCGGGTACGACCGTGGTTTCGGTGGGCGAGCGCGCGCCCGATGTCGACGAGCGGAGTGGCCCTCCCCTCGGCGGACGTCAGCCACTCGACCAGTCGGGCGGCGGCCTTGCGGCGCCGCGACGAGACGAACCCGGAGACGACGAGCGGGACGACCGCGCCGTCCTGCGCGCAGGGGCCGAACCCGTCGGCCGGATCGACCTCGACTTCGACGGCGGGGATCGCGTCCACACTCGCGCGGGCGGCCAGGATGGCGCGCTCGGCGTCGGTCAGGTACTCATCATCGTCGGTTTCGATATCGCCGGACACGGTGGCCGACGCGTCGGCGGACTCCCCTGGGGAGTCCGTTCCAACGGTCGCGGGGACCGGGTGCAGATCGGTGTCGAGCACCTCGCGGACGACCAGGTGGGCGTTGGTTCCGCCGAAACCGAAGCCCGACACACCGGCGACCGCATGCCCGCTGTAGCGCGGCCACGGCGAAATCTCGTCGTTGACCTTGAGGTTGGTCGCCTCGAACTGGATGTAGGGGTTCGGGCCGGCGTAGTTGAGCGACGCGGGCAACGCATCGTTGGTCAAGGACAGCACAACCTTCGCCAGGGCGCCGGCGCCCGCCGCGGACTCCATGTGCCCGAAGTTCGTCTTGGCCGAGCCGAGTAGCGCAGGCTTGCCCGGCTCGCGGCCCTTGCCCACGACACGGCCCAGGGCGTCGGCCTCGATCGGGTCGCCCAGAATCGTTCCGGTGCCGTGCGCCTCGACATAGTCGACCTCGCGCGGATCGACTGCCGCATCGGTGTAGGCCGAGCGGAGCACCGCGACCTGCGCCTCCGGGTTGGGCGCGAAGATGCCGTTGGACCGCCCATCGGAATTGACCGCCGAACCCGCGATGACGGCAAGGATTGTGTCGCCGTCACGGCGTGCGTCGGCGATTCGCTTCAGGACGAACATCCCGCCCCCCTCCGACCGGACCATGCCGTCGGCGTCGGCGGAGAAGGCCTTGATGTGCCCATCCTTGGCAACGGCGCCGATCGTGTCGAAGCCGACGGTGGCGGCGGGCGTCAGGATCATGTTTACGCCACCGGCCAGCGCGACGTCGGACTCACCTGTGCGAAGGCTCTGCACCGCCTGGTGCACGGATACGAGCGACGATGAGCAGGCGGTGTCGACCGCTACCGACGGTCCGTGGAAGTCGAAGAAGTAGGACGTGCGGTTGGCGATGATCGACGTTGCGGTACCGGTGAGGGCGTACGCCGCAGTCTCGTCCGATCCCTCGCCGAGACCCAGTGCGGCGAGCAGCTGGTAATCGTTGGTGGAGGTGCCGACGAACACGCCGACCTGTCCGCCCTTGAGGTCGCTGGCCGGGATGTGAGCGTGCTCGAGCGCTTCCCACGTCAGTTCCAGCACCAGCCGCTGCTGCGGGTCGACCATCTCGACCTCGCGCGGACTCATCTGGAAGAAGTCTCCGTCGAAGGCCTTCACGGTGTCGAGGTATCCGCCGCGCAAGTTGCGCTTCTCGAGGACTTCGAGCATCCGCGGATCGGCCTTGAACTCGCTCCACCGGTCCTCTGGAAGTTCGGAGATACCGTCGCGCCCGGTGATGAGCGCCTCCCACGTCGACTCTGGCGTCTCCCCGGCCTTGGGGAAGCGGGTGGCGAAGCCGACGATCGCGATGTCGTCATCGGGATTGCGCTCCCGCTCCCAGAACGCATCCAGCTCGTCGCGCCCCTCGTCGGGGTCGCCCTCGATGATCCGTTTCGCCAGTGAGGCGATCGTCGGGTGCTGATAGACGACAGTGGCCGTCAATACGACGCCCGTCTTGTCCTCGATGTCTCCACCGAGGGCGACGGCATCGCGCGACGACAGGCCGAACTCCTCCATCGGCCGATCTTCGGAGATCTGGTCGACGGGGACTCCGGTCGCTTGCGACACCCAGTCGCGCAGCCAATCCCGGAGTTCGGGGACGGTCAGGTCGCCGATCGTCTCCCCGGCGGTGCCGGCGGATGTTGGCGTCGAGGTGGCTTCGTCGTCGCCGGCGGCGGGCGCGGCGTCGTTATTTAGTTCAGACATCGGGTTCCAGCCTACTGGTCGGGCGCGTCCGGGAAAGCCGTCTGCTGGTAGCCCCCGCGGAGCGTGCCGTCGACGTAGGCCCCCTTCGCAGCTCGCCGCGCGATTTTGCCGCTGGACGTGCGCGGGATCGAGCCGGCCGGGACCAGCAGCACGTCGCGCACCATCACGCCGTGGCGCTGGGCGATCGCGGCCCGTACCGTGTCGGCCACCTCCTGCGGGGCGACCCGCTTGCCCACACCTCGCTCGGCCACGACGACCAGCTGCTCGGCGGCATCGTCGGCGTCGTAGGCCAGCCCGCTGTTGGCGTTGTCGAACACCACCGACGGCAGCTCGTTAGCGGGCACCGAGAAGGCGGCGATGAAGCCGGGACGCAGGGCCGTGCTCGACTCCTGTGCGCTGAACTCGAGGTCCTGCGGGTAGTGGTTACGGCCGTCGACGATGACCAGGTCCTTCACGCGGCCGGTGATGTACAGCTCGTTGTCGAGCCACACGCCGTAGTCGCCGGTGGCCATCCAGTCGGCATCGACGTCGGTGCCCTCGGCGTGGCTGCCAGATTCGAGCGGCGTCACCAGCTTGTTGTGGAAGGTGGCCTCGGTCTCGTCGTCCTTGTTCCAATAACCCTTGCCGATGTTGAGTCCGTGGAGCCAGATCTCGCCGACGTCGCCGTCGGCGCGTTCGGCCCCGGTCTCCGGATCGACGATGGTGGCCCACTGGCTCATCGCCACCTGTCCACAGGACACCTGCGGCACCGCGTTGGGTGCGTCGTCGTCGACCACGGTCAGGTGGCCGGCGTTCAGGTCCTCCCGATCGACGTAGATGACCTTTGCCTCGTTCTCGCGCGCGGTGGCGGAGACGAACAGGGTGGCCTCGGCCATCCCGTAACAGGGCTTGATCGCGGTCTTGGGCAGTCCGTAGGGCCCGAACGCGTCGTTGAACTTCTTCATCGAGCTGACGGTGACCGGCTCCGAGCCGTTGATCAGACCAATCACGTTGGACAAGTCGAGCTCCTCGCCCTCCTTCGGCAGCCCCCGCGCGGCGGCGTGCTCGAACGCGAAGTTCGGTGCTGCGGCGAAGGTGCCCGCGCCATCACTTGCGGCGGCGAGTTCCTTGATCCACCGTCCCGGGCGGCGCACGAATGCCTGCGGGCTCATGATCGTGATGTACCGGCCACCGAGGGCCGGCAGGATCACCGTGAGCAGACCCATGTCGTGGAACATCGGCAGCCAGGTCACGCCGCGCGAATTGAGGTCAATCTCGATCGTGTCGTAAATCTGCAGAACGTTGGCGGCGACCGCCAGATAGGTGATCTCAACGCCGGCGGGCACCCGGGTCGAACCAGAGGTGTACTGCAGGTAGGCGACGGTGTCCTTGTTGTGGTCCTTACCGGCGACCGGGGCGACCCAGGTCGATCCGACGGAGTCGGGCACGGCGTCGACGGCGATGACGCGCGGACGCTCCTTGGCCGGCTTGTCGGCGAAGAAGTCGCGGACCGCCTCGGCGGATTTGGTCGACGTCAGGATCGCGGTGGGCTTGCAGTCGTCGAGGACGGCGTGCAGGCGGTCGGTGTGGCCGGGCTCGTCCGGGGAGAACAACGGGACGGCGATGTTGCTGGCGTACAGCGCGGCGAAGAAGCCGATCACGTACTCCAGGGACTGCGGTGCGAGGATGGCGACTCGGTCGCCGTGCTCGGTCACCTGTTGCAACCGGGCGGCCACCGCCCGGAGGCGCTTGCCGAACTGAGCCCAAGTCAGATCCTGCGCCTCGCCGTCGCGCTCACGTGAATAGTCGATATAGCGGTAGGCCAGCGTGTCCGCCTGATCGCGAACGTTGCGCTCAACGTAGTCGACGAGGGTGGCATCCTCGTTGAAGGACAGATTGCCGTTCTCGTCGAGGAACTGTTCAAATTCGGTGTTCAGCATTGGTACTCCTGTGCCGGGCACCCGCGCGCCGGGGCCTCGGCTTCTCTCCGCCCTCAACCGCAACCGCCCGGGGTGGGACGGTCGGCTGGCAAGGGACATTTGTCAGGTCAGGTCGTGATCGCTTCCGGTCCATCGTGCGCATCGATCACCAAACCGCCGCACCTCTTCGGTACGGCCGGTCGAGCGCAGATCCTCGGCTATCTTACTCTCCCTTAAGAATCGGGATAATAGGTGCGAACGCATCCATCTGCGTCGGGAAGACGCCGACGAAGGACATCGACGTCCGCTCGCGCACGCGCCGGATCTGATCGGCGATCTCCTCGAAGGAGCCGATCGCGATGTACGGCGACGACAGCACGTCGTCGACGGTGAACGTCGTGTCGCGTTCAATGTTGGGGGGGTAGCCCTGGTCGAGCGCCTTGAGCGCCATCTCGGCCGTCGCGACGCGGTCATCGGTGATGACGATGACGGCAATGGTCCAGTTCAACTCGATATCGTCGAACCGATCACCCGCCGCCTCCCGGACCCGGTCGACCCGGGCCGCGGTCTTCTCCAGCGTCATGTCCGACAGTTTCATCTTGCCGTCGGCCGTCGTGCCGGGGGCGATCGAGACGATGTCGGCATGCTTGGCCGCGAGTGCGAGCATCTTCGGGCCGCCAGCGCCGACGGCGATCGGCGGGCGCGGGCCCTGGCGCGGACGCGGACTCCCTTCCAGGCCCTTGATCTGGTAGAACTCGCCGTCGAAGTCCACGGTCTCGCCACGCATCAAGCCGTCGAGGATGGTGAGCGCCTCATCGAGCCGACGGATTCGGGTGCCCGGGGACTCGAACTCGATTCCGGCCTTATCGAATTCCTCCTTCATCCATCCGGCGCCGATACCCAGCTCCAACCGCCCCTTCGACAGGACGTCGATGGTCGTAGCCTCTTTCGCCAGAATGGCCGGGTGCCGGAAGCCGTTGGCCAGCACAGAGGTGCCCAGGCGGATCGTGGTCGTGGCCTGCGACAGGGCGCCGAGTGCCGCGAGCGGGCCGACCTGGTTCCCCAGGTGATCGGGAATCGCGAAGGCGTCGAAGCCATATTCCTCGGCGGTCTGGGCGAGTTGGACGAACTTGCGTGCGCCGCCCTCCTCTTTGTTGCCCTCACCACCGGCTCCGAATCGGAACTTCCGGGTCATGCACCACTCCTGCGATCGGCGATCAAAACTCAACCGACGATACGGTACGCGGTGCGCGCGGAACCGACCAAATGCTGGATCGAGGACCAGGGGTCGATCAGAAGTGCTTCGGGTGCGGCGCTCCGTCGATCACGCCCACCGCCCACGCGTACATCCACTGCGTGGCGGTCGCCCCGTTGTACTCCCAATACTTCGGAGTCGCATAGAGCGCGTGGACCGGGTTGCTGGCGGCGCTGACCAGTTGTCCCACCGCCCGCAACGGGTTGCGGACGGTCGGCGAATCGCAGATCAGGTCCCCGGGTGCACAAATGCCCGAGACCCGGTCGCGCAGGGTGCCGAATCCGCCCTCGCGCGGGCCGTTCATGGTGATTCCCGGCACCAGGTTCCGGAATCCGCCGAGCGCCACCTCAGCGCCGACGCCGGGCGGGTTGGGCCCGATATCGTTCTGCTGGTCGGCGACCCGGCGTCCATCGGCGATGAGCCCCACCCCGATGACCAGACCCTCGTCTTCGGGATTCAGGATCCCGCGGCCGTTGCCGATATTGCTGGCGGCGTCCCCGCCGATGACCGCCCCCTGGGAGAAGCCGAGGATGACGAACGTCGTGATGGGGCACCGCTTGTTCACCTCCGTGATGTGCCCGGCGGTGCGCAGATAGCCCTGCCGTCGCGACACGTCGTAGTCGGCCTGCCGATCACCGAGATTGGTGGGGTTACGGAACTGCGCGGTGTACGGAATGGTGTAGACCCGGGCCCGATTGGCCGGAAACTTCTGCGCGAGCGCCGACGACACCCGCAACATCAACGACTTCGGGTTGGCGTGCGGGTGGAACGGGTCATCCCGCGCCGATGACTCCCAGGTCCCGGGGATCACCACGACCTCGACGTCGGGGCAGTCGGCGGATTGGGCCTTCGTGGGCGGCGGGGTCGGCGGCGGGGTCGGCGGCGGCGGCTTGGGCGCGCACGCACGCAGGATCCACAGCAGCAGGCCGATCACCGCGATGAGGACGAGGGCGACGACGAGCCAACGGCGGGTCCGGCTCCGCCGGGTGCCGGGAGCCGTCTTGGTGCGGCTCATCGGCTAGCAGTAGTTTTCTTGGGCAGCGCGAATAACCTTGTCCGCCTTGGTGTTCGCCGCCTCGACGGTCTTTTCGCCGGGACCGACCGCCGCGACGACGAACGCCTTCATCGACGTCGGGTCGCCGTTCTTCCCGCGCTGATCGCAGACGAATTGGGCCATCGTCAAAGCGATGGTGTTGTCGGTGTCACCCATGATCGTGACCTTCTGGCGTTTGAGCGCGGCAAGGTAGCGCTGGGCCTTCGCGTTGACCGGCGCGCTGGGTGCGCCCGCCTTCGTCGTCGATCCGGGAAAGTCCTTCGGCTGCGTGGTCGAGGGGTTGGGCGCGGTCGCCGGCATACCCGGCCGAGAGGTGTCGGTGCCCGACGGCGCCGCTATCGAGGTGGGCGACTCGAACTGAGTGGTAGTCACCGGTGTCGCGGTGATCGGAGCGCTCGCCGTCGAGTCGTCACCGCCACATCCCGTGCACAGGGCCACGATCAACCCGGCCGCTCCCGCGGCGAGAGTGATTCGCTGCAACACCTTCACCGTTTCCCACTTTCCTCGGCCGGCCCGGCTTCCCCCGCGCGCTCAACCGCCCAGGCTACCCGTGCGACGACGGCAAACCGCGCAGCCTGAGCCCCTAAGCGGCGTTGTGGGTGAAATTCTTGGCGATATCTCAGACGGTCACCAGACATCCACCAGACAGGCACTTCCCACCGAGCCCCGGACCGGAGAAGATCAGCAACAAGAGTGCCGACGGACCCGCGCGATTCGTCCGTTTTGGCATTCTTCTCCTTCTGTGATCTAGAACACGTTATAGTTCGCCGCAAGTGCTCCACGACTGAAGGGAACTGACCGTTGAAAACTCCGAGAAACACCCGGCGGATCGTCCGCACGGCGGCGATTGCCGGGGCCGCCGGCGCACTCGTGCTGAGCACGCTCACCGCGTGCTCGAACGACAAGGACAAGGCCGGCGGGCCGACCACCGACCTGCCCACCTCGGCCGCGGCCGGCGAAGCAATCAAGATCGGTCTCATCGGATCCGGCGGCGGCGTGGTCTCGATCCCACAGCTCACCAAGGGCGGCGAGGCCGCGGCCAAGTATCTCAACGACAATGCCGGCGGCATCAACGGTCACCGGGTCGACCTGATCGTCTGCAACCAACACGAGGATCCCGCATCGGCGACCAAGTGCGCCAATGAAATGGTCGAGAAAAAGGTTGCCGTCGTCGCCGTGCCGATGACCTCGCAAGGCGCGGTCATGCTGCCCATCGTCGCGCGCGCGGGCATCCCGTACGTCTCCCAGGCACCGGTATCGGCCGTCGAGATGGGCGCCCCCGGTGGTTACATGCTCTCCGGCGGTACGGTGGCCGTTCTCAACGGCCAGGCCCAGACCGCCGCCAAGGAGGGCGTGAAGAAGTTCACCATCCTGATCGGCGACTCGGGCGATGCCGCGGCGTCGGTGGGCCAGATGGCACAGGCCTTCTTCAAGCCGGCCGGCATCGACGTCAAAGTCGTGACCATCCCGTCCAATGTCGCCGACCCAACACCGCAGATCAGCGCGGGCCTGGCCGATAAGCCGGACGCCGTCACCGTCCTCGGCGACTCGCGTCAGTGCGTCTCGAGCCTGAAGGCACTCAAAACCGCGGCGCCTCAGGTGAAGAAGTATCTGATCGCGAGCTGCCTGGACAAGACGGTTACCGACAACGTCGGCACCGACGCCGTCGAGGGTGCCAAGTCGTTCACGACTGTCATCACGACCGGCGATGACCCGACCGTCGTCCGGTACCGCTCGGTGCTCGCGAAGTATTCCCCTGATGTCGACCCGAACGGTCTGGCTTACCTCGGCTACCAAGTGATCAGCTCGATCGGCGAGGTGGGCAAGAGCCTGCCGGCCGGCCCGATCACCGCCAAGCAGTACACCGACGCCCTGCGCGCCGCGCAGAACGTGCCGGTCCCGGCTGCTCCCGGCCTGACCTTCACCTGCAACGGCAAGGCGTTCCCCAAGGCGCCCAACCTGTGCAGCAAGTCGATTCTGGTCAGCGAGGTCGGCGCCGACGGAAAGCTGAGCAACAGCACCGTCGTCAACTAGAAGTAGCGATAACGGTGTTCGGGGGTCGCCGCTGGCGGCCCCCGAACACCGTTCCCCACCAGTTCGATCCCACCCGCAGCGCATTCTCCCCCGACAGGCAGGACCATGGACCACTTCGCCTACCTCGCCATGGGCATCGGCAACGGCGCCGTCTACGCGGCACTGGGCCTTGCGCTGGTGATGACCTTCAAAAGTTCCGGCGTGGTCAACTTCGCCACCGGCGCGATCGCGCTATACACCGCCTACACCTACGCCTACCTGCGCCAGGGAAAGCTGCTCAATCCGATCCCCGGTTTCGACGCGAAGATCGACCTGGGCGCCAACCTGAGCATCGTGCCGGCGATGGCGATTTCTGTGGTAATCGCCACCCTGCTGGGCGTCGGACTCTATCTGGTTGTCTTTCGGCCGATGCGGACCGCACCCGCGCTGGCCAAAGCCGTCGCCGCGATCGGGGTCATGCTCGTGCTGCAGGCGCTCATCAGCCTGCGGGTCAAAGACGACTCCCCCGCAGTCAGGTACATCTTCCCGCAGGGCAGCCTGACGATCGGCGGCCAGCGGGTGACGACCGACCACTTCTGGCTGGCGGCCGTCGTGATCGGCCTGGCGGTCTGCGCGGCCCTCGTACTGCGCTACACCCGATTCGGTATCGCGACCGAAGCAGCGGCCGAATCTGAGAAGGGCGCGCTGGTCACCGGGTTGTCCCCCAACCGGATCGCCGTAGCGAACTGGGCACTGTCATCGGCAACGGCCGGCCTGGCCGGCATCCTCATCGCCCCGATCACCACGCTGAGCCCATTTGCCTACAGCCTGTTCCTGGTGCCCGCACTCGCCGCCGCGCTCGTCGGCAACTTCACCGGCATCGGCGTCACCGTCGGCGCCGGGCTGGCGATCGGCATGCTGATGAGCGAGGTGACCAAGCTCCAGGACGTCTTCGCCTGGCTGCCGCGCTACGGTCTCGGTGAAGCGGTGCCGTTGGTGCTGATCCTCGGCTTCCTCCTGATCCGGGGTCAGGCCCTGCCGGGCCGGGGAGCCCTGATCCGCCAGGACCTCGGCCGCACCCCGCGGCCAGCGGGCCTGATCATTCCGACGGTCATCGGCGTTGTCGTCGTGATCGCCGCGCTCTACCTCACCTCGGGCAGCATGCGCTTGGCCGTCATCATGAGCCTGATCTTTGCCATCATCGCCCTCTCGCAGGTCGTGATCACCGGGTATGCGGGACAGGTTTCGCTGGCCCAGCTGACGCTGGCCGGCGCGGGCGCCTTCACCCTGGCCCGGATCACCGCCGACTGGGGCCTGCCCTTCCCGATCTCCCCGCTACTCGCCGCGGGGTTCGCGATGGTCATCGGCATCGTCGTCGGCCTCCCGTCGTTGCGGGTCCGCGGCCTGCCGCTCATGGTGGCCACCCTGGCCCTCGCAGTGTTTCTAGAACAGGCGTGGTTCCAGAACCCCGACCTGAACGGCCAGAGCGAACAGCTGAAGAACCTCGACGATCCGACCGGCGCCGCACTGCGTATCCCCGACCCGACACTCTTCGGCATCAACATGGCCGTCGGCTCCGGGGACGGCTACCGCATCTCCTTCGGCGTGTTGTGCCTGGTCGTCCTGACCAGCTGCGCGCTGGGGGTCGCCGTCCTGCGACGCAGCCGTCTCGGCGCCGCCATGCTCGCCGTCCGCGCGAACGAGCGGTCGGCCGCCGCCGCGGGCGTCAACGTCGGCGCCACCAAGCTGATCGCGTTTGCCATCGCATCATTCATCGCCGGCCTCGGCGGTGTGCTGCTCGCCTACCAGCAGACGCTGGCCGCGGCCTCGAGCTACGCAGTACTGGCCGGCATCGGCCTCTTCGCGGCCTTCTACATCGCCGGCGTGACGTCGATCTCGGGGGCCATGCTCGGCGGTCTCCTCGCCCCGGGGGCGCTGCTGGCCTTCGTCCTTGACAAGTACCTTCACTTCGGCGACTTCTACATGCTCGCCACCGGTGTGCTGCTGGTGCTGACCGTGGTTACCAGTCCCGACGGTATCAGCGGGTACTTGCACCGGATCCCCCTGCCGTCGGGGCTGAAGGGAAAGTCCGGCCGCACCGCCGCCGACAGCATCGGCGCCGCCACGGCCCTGCTCGGCGACGTCGAACGCGCCGGCTCCGATCCCACCAGCGACCCCCACCGTGCCCCCGTCCTCGCCATCAACGACGTGACCGTCACCTACGGCACGGTCACCGCGGTGAACAGTGTCGACCTGGACCTGCGGCCGGGCGAGATCGTCGGCCTGATCGGACCCAACGGGGCGGGGAAGACCACTCTGGTCGACGCGATCAGTGGCTTCGTCCCCGCCACCGGCGCCATCGTCCTCGGCGGCCGCAGCCTCACCGGCATGTCGCCCCATCGCCGCGCGCGCGCCGGCCTGGGGCGCAGTTTCCAGGACGTGGAACTCTACGACGAACTAACCGTCGCGGAAAACGTGAGCGTCGGCGTCGCGCGCGCCGAGCACGACGTGACCGGGACCGTGGCCCAGGCCCTGGGTCTGCTGGAAATCGCCGAGCTCGCCGACTCGATCGTCGCCGACCTGTCGCAGGGACAGCGGCAGTTGGTGTCGGTGGCCCGCGTACTCGCCGGTCGGCCCACGGTGGCACTGCTCGACGAGCCGGCCGCCGGCCTCGACTCCACCGAGAGCCGGTGGCTCGGCGAACGTCTGCGCTCGGCCGCGTCGCGCGGCGTCACGATGCTGCTCATCGACCACGACATGGACCTTGTCCTGCGCGTCTGCGACAAGGTGGTCGTTCTCGACCTCGGCGAAGTCGTCGCGAGCGGCCCACCGGAACTCATCCGCACCGACCCCAGCGTAATCCGGGCGTACCTCGGCTCAGCGGGCGACGACGGTCCGGGCACCACCGGTACCGCGAACGAGGAGGTCCAGGCATGAGTGCGCTGCGCTGCGTAGGGGTCGATGCCGGGTACGCGAAGAAGAGTCCCTGTGTCCGCGGCATCGACCTGACGGTCCAGCGCGGCGAGATCATCGCCCTGCTCGGCCCCAACGGGGCCGGCAAGACAACGCTGTTGATGACCCTCGCGGGCCTGCTTCCGCGCCTGGGCGGCGAGGTGTTCGTCGACGATTCGGCGACGAGTTCTGGGAACCCGCGCGCGGCCGTGCGTGCCGGAGTCGTCCTCGTGCCCGACGATCGGGCCCTCTTCCGGAACCTCACCACCGCCCAGCATCTGAAACTGGCCGCCCCCCGCCGCAAATCCGCCGCCGCCCCGGCGATCCAGCAGGCACTGGGCTACTTTCCGGCGCTGACCAGGCGCCTCGATGTCGCCGCCGGGGATCTCTCCGGCGGCGAACAGCAGATGCTCGCCATTGCGCGCGCACTCCTGCAGCGACCGCGAGTGCTATTGATCGACGAACTCAGCATGGGGCTCGCGCCGATCATCGTCGAGTCGATCCTCCCGGTGCTGCGCACCGTGGCCGAACAGGACGGCACCGCCGTCATACTCGTTGAGCAGCACGTCCGACTTGCTCTGGCGGTCGCCGATCAGGCGGTCGTCCTGGCCCACGGTGAGGTGGCCCTGACCGAGGCGGCCGGCGTGTTGGCCGCCGACCTGCCACGGCTGGAGTCCGCCTATCTGGGTTCCTGACCGACCCGCGTCAGATTGAAACGCGGTAATTCTTCCCGCGCGGCTCGCGCATCCACAGCTGCTCGTCGGTGCGGGCGGTCGCACCCTCCTGCTTCAGTTCCCGCTTGATGATCTTGTTGGTCGCCGTCGTCGGCAGCGCCGAGCTGACCCGCACGTATCGCGGCCATCCCTTCGACGACAGGTCGGCCTGGTCGGCAAGGAAGGCCGCGAGCGCCGCCGGGGTGAGATCACCGATGCCGCTGGGCACGATCGCCACCATCACCGCATCGCCCACCGAATCGTCGGGGACCCCGTACACCGCAGCCTGCCCGATCTCCGGCATGCGCTGCAGGATCCGCTCAATCGGGCCGGCGGTCATGTTCTCACCGTCGACGCGGAGCCAGTCGCCGGTGCGCCCAGCGAGGTAGATCCATCCGTCTGCATCGCGGTAGCCCAGGTCGCCGGACCAATACATGCCCTCGCGCATGCGCTCGGCAGTCGTCGACGCATCGTTGTAGTAACCGGTGAACATACCGGCGCCAGAGGTGTTGACGAGCTCGCCGATTGCCTCGGCGGCGTTACCCAGCGCGCCGGTCTCATCGAACTCGGCGACCGCACACTCGGCGAGGGTGGCCGGGTTGTGGATTGCCACGCCGGGAAAGCCCTTGCCGATGGATCCGGGCGGCGTGCCGGGCTCGCGGGTGATGATGATGGCGAGCTCGCTGGACCCGTACCCGTCCCACACCATGGTGCCGAACCGCCGGGCGAAGTCGTCGATGTCGCGGTCGCTGGCCTCGTTGCCGAATGCGGCGCGCAACGGATTGTCGGAGTCGTCGGGCTGCTCGGGGGTGGCCAGGATGTAGGCCAGCGGCTTGCCGACGTAGTTCATGTAGGTCGCACCGAATCGGCGGATGTCGGCGAGGAAGGTCGACGCCGAGAATTTCGCCGGCACCATCGTCGCGCCGCTGGTCGCCGCCACACAGTACCCCCCGAGGAGCGCGGCAGAGTGGAACAGCGGCATCGAGAGGTAGCAAACGTCGACGGCGGACAGCCCGAACTTCTCAATCAGCGGCGGCCCGGCGAACGGGATGAGCATGTGGGCCAGCTGCACCGGTTTGGGATCGCCACTCGTGCCCGAGGTGAAGATCAGCATGAAGGGATCACCCGGACCGGGCGTCGAGTAGGGCACCAGTTCGGGGGCGGCGGCGACGCGCGCGGCCCACTCGTCAGTCGAGGTGTCGAAGACCTGGCAGTCACCGAGGTCGAGGCCGTCGAGGAGGCTGTGGTGTTCGGCGTCGGTCAGCAGGATCTGGCAATCGGCGCGACGGATGTCGGTGGCGAGTCCCTCACCCCGTCTGGTGTTGTTGATACCGGCGGTGACGTAGCCGCCGAGCGCACCCGCCGCGATGGCGATGAGCATCGTCGGGCTGTTCCCCAGCAGCACGCCGATGTGCATGGGCCGCGACGAATCGGCAGCGGCCAGGACCGCGGCCGCCATGGCGCGCGCGTCGGCGAGATATTCCGACCAGCTCCACCTGCCGGTGTCGTGAACGATGGCCAGGCCCTCATCGTCAGTTCGCTCGGAAAGGAGTTGCGTCACAGTGTCAGCCATGACCCCAATCTAGAACGCGTTGCAGAACTGCGCTACCGATTGCCGATACCCTCGTGGACGCCAGAAGCCCGGGCCCCAGCGTCCGCTGAACGCCGCGAACGCCCTACTTCCCGACGATGGCACCGCGACGCGCCGTCCAGGTGATCTTGCCGCGCTGGAAGTCGCTGACCTTGCCCTTTCGGTCCTTCGTCACGCGCTCGCTGCTGGTGGGGAGACCGAGTTTACCGCCGGGTCCGCCCACTGAGACGTAGGCTCCGCCGATGGCACCGCCGACGATCTTGGGCCCCTTCGGCCCAGTGATGATCCGACCGCCGCGGAAGTCCTGGGCGCGCCCGCCGGCGACCGAGTACTCCGGGGTGAGGCACTCACCCAACAGGCGCTTATTCGGCTCGTACACCTTCTTAATCGCCCCGGCGGTACGGCAGGCCGGCCGATCCTCGGCGAGCCCGAGCGCGCTCGCCGCCTGCGGCCAGGCCTGGGTCATCTCGAACTGCCAGTACGGCCAGGTGTGCGTGCCCGACGGGCGGTAGACGGCCTGCCCGGGAATCCCCTTACGATTCAACTCCGAGGCGAACTGCTGTGACGTCACCCGGGACAGCAACTCGAGGCCGACGCCGGAGTAGTTGGTGGCCAGTAGGGGGATGTCGCTCGGCTTGTCGTGGGGCCCGACCACACCGTTACCCGACGACAGGTAGATGCTGGTGCCGCGGAGCTGCTCGGCGAGCAGATACGGGTCGTGCTCGCGCCACGCCGCATTGGTGGGCAGGCCGAACATCTTCTGCGAGTCATAGCCACCGGCGTCGTGCATCGCGAATTGGATGGCTGGCTGCATGCCGAGCGACGTCAGCTGCAAGATCCCCGAGAAGGACGCGGCGAACTTGTAGAAGCCCGGATTGCGGGCGGCGAGCATCATCGCGGCCGTGCCGCCCATCGACAACCCCTCGACGCCGCGCACCTCGGTCGAGCGCCAATCGCGCTCGATGATGGTTGGGAGTTCCTTGATGAGGAACGTCTCCCACTGATAGTTCTTCCCGTGATCGGGCTGCAACCAGTCGGTGTAGAAGCTCGACTCACCGCCCACCGGCAGGATGACGTTGAGGTTCTTGTCCTTGTAGAAGTCGACGACGTTGGTATTGATGACCCAGCCGTTCTGGTCGTCCTGGGCGCGCAGGCCGTCGAGCATCGTCAGCTGCGGGAACGTGGCGGTCGGCCGCGACCACCAGTCGCGCGCCAGGAGCAGTTGGACTTGGATGTCGGTGTTCATCGCCGGCGAATGCACCCAGAGCGAGACCTGACGATCGGTGTACCAGAAGGTTTTGGTGACGCGCACGCTCTGTGGTGCGGCGACCGGCGGGGCCGGCGGGGGCGTCGACGCACCGGCCCCCGGCACCTTCGGCGCAGGACTTGGCGGCGGCACCGGTGCAGCCGGTGCAGCCGGGGGTGCCGGTGCGGCCGGTGCGGCCGGTGCGGCCGGAGGTGGTGGCGGTTCTGCCGCGGCCGACCCGACGATGGGCACGAGCAGCACGCCGACGAGCGCACACCCGACGGCGGCAGCCCAGCTCCTGGTGAGCGGCACCCGACGATCCCCCGCCGACATTCCTCGCACCGCTCGACCGGTCCTCACAGCACTGACTCCTTCACGTCCTCACCGACGACGCGGCTCCGATCCCTCATCGGGCACCAAAAAGCATCGCCCTCCGTGTTGTTCTTACACGGAGGGCGATGCTTTTTGGCTATGCCACGCTGTGACAGGTGAGAATTTTGTTACTGAAGGGGTGGTCGGCCTCGGTAGTCAGCGGAAGAATCCGCGCGACTTCGCGTTCCAGACCATGTCCTGCCAGTAGCCCCACGAATGGGTGCCGACGGCGTCATAGGACATGACCGGCAGGCCCGACAGCGCGGCAGCGGCCTGGAAGGCCTTCGCCTGGGTGAAAGCCAGGAACTCCAGCGTCGAACCCTGGAAGAGGTCGTCGAACACATTCGGCAGGGCGTTGTAGCGGCCGAACAGGCCATTGCCCGAGCCGACGAAGATCTTCATCCCGTGCATGTTGCCGATGTTCCACATCGGGTCGTTCTGGAACCACTGCAGGCCCCAGATCGGCCACATCGAATCAACATTCCACGGCTTGGGATCAACGTCGAGCATCGCGAGACGAATCATCGTCCGCATGCCGGGCGCCGAGAGGAAGTTGTACCCCGACAGCGATCCGGCGGCGTCGAAGTTATGACGGTTCTGCGCACCGATCGTCAGTGAGGCGTTACCGCCCATCGACAAGCCCATGATCGCGTACTTGCGGCTCCTCCCGACCCGGTAGCCGCGCCGGTCGAGTGCGTGGACCAGGGACCGAGTGATGGCGCAGTTCCAGGTGTACCGGTATTGCTGACCGTTGAAGTTGCTCGGCGCGTCCCAGTCGGTGTAGAAACTCGCCGGACCTCCGATGGGTTCGACGACGTTGACGCCGGAACGGACCATCTCCTGGATGTTGGTGTTGATCTCCCAGCCGCTGTAGTCGTACTGGGCGCGCATGCCGTCGAGCATGATGACGGTCTTGTAGTTGCCCGGCCGCTTCCACGCACGGACCTTGACTTTGGGCATTCCGCAGCCGTTGATCCAGAACTGCTCCAGGCCGACCTGGGTGCCGCCGATCCGGGCCGCCGCCTGTGCCCCGCCGACCACGGTCACCAGGCCCAGCGAGGTTGCGATCGCAACCAGCGCAACCAGCATGCGGCTACGCATCGTTTTCGACGCAGTCTTCAGCATAGCGACTGATCTCCATCTCCCCCCGGAGCAGAGCAGGCCCGGCTCCGGGTGTCGGCATCCCGAACCAGTCGGATCGGATCTGCTGTTCGATTACACAACGGCTAGAGGAATCCTGCACTCGGAGTCCCCCAGACCGCAACGCCTAGGAATCTTATTGCAATGGCTTTGTGACTCACAAACCGCCAAACGCTGTGATTGCGCCGACACGGCCACCTTTGCGACCCTCAGTGGAACCGTCTTCCCTGGTAGTCGCGGTAATGCCCGCTGCTCCCAATTGACAGGAAACCCGCAGGTTGATCTTCACTTTCGCCACGCCCACCACAGAATGTTCCCGCGCAGCCGAGCTACTTCGGCCGAATTCGGGGCGGCATCGTCAGTCCGCAGCGCTGAATCTCGTACTCCGGAATGCGCGATATGCGGTAATCGGTGAAACCGAAAGACTGACGCAAGCTGCTGCGAAAGCGCTTGAGCGACCACGGCTTGTCCTTGTAGGACGCAATCCGGTCCATCGTCGCCGGGCAGGTCAGCGCAACCTGGGCTTGTTGCACAACTTCCTGGTCGAGGAACAGCGGCAGCACCGGATATCGGGGGAAGGCGCCCGACTCGGCGATCACCCACTCCGTCGGCAGGATCTTGTCGTGCCCGATGCGACCATCCTGCAGCCGTTCGCTGTGCGCCGCGATCGGGTAGGCCAACCCCATCTGGTCGATGACCCGCACGTCCAGCGGCGCATTCATTCCGGTCATCCCGAGGTTGAGGAAGAAGACCGTCACCTGACGAGGCGTATTCGGCGCCATCTTGTCCGGCAGTTGCGCGTAGTACCAGTTGTCGTAGTCGCCGGACGCGATGAGTACCGCACCGGTGTCGCGGAACTTGTCGATCGACTCCATCATCGCCCGCATCCGCGGGAATTCCAGGTAGTCCTCGGCGGTGAGCGGATTCGGGTTCCCCATGTTGACCGCATAGAACCGTCGCTCATCGACGATTCCGGCGCGGCCGATGTCGATTCCTTCGCCCGGCAGCGTGTTCTCGTGCACGGCGACCGCCCAGCTCACCGTGGCTACCCAGACCAGGCCGAGCAGCACCGCGCCGCCCAGCGCCGTCCGCGTCTTGCGTCGCACCACCACATCGGCCGGGCTCTGCGGGGTGCGCCAGGCCAGCCTGATGTGCTCGGGGATCACCACCGGGATGACCATGATCGGCAGCAGTAGGACGAACAGCGGCGTGAGCAGCACGCGCGCATGCATAAAGTCGCCGCCCTGCCGAATCCAATACAGCGCCAGCACGAGACCAGCCACGGCCACCACCACGACGACCGTCGCGGGCCGCCGCAGACCATCGCGAAAACGATTCCACCGGGCGACAATCCGCGACCCGGTCTGCGGTGCGGTCGCCGCCGCCTCGCCGTGCTGGGCGTGCCGCCCGCCCGCCGAGGCAACGCTCACTGCCGGCGCGGCGCGGCGCGCCTGACGCGAATACAGCAACCAGCCGACGACAACGAGCGCGAGAAGCACCGGGAACAACAACACGTAGGGCCCGAACATGTTGGCCAGGTAGACAAATCCCTGGCCCCACTTAGACCCGGACGCATCCTTGGCGATAGCAGGATTCGGGACCAGCACGGCGTAGTAGCCCATCCGGAAGACCTGGTACGCCACGGGGAGCGCACCAGCGGCGCCGACAATGCCCAGACGCATCCACCAGGTGGTCGGCGCACAAACGATGACGAGCAGCGCGAGTCCGCCGAGCAACGTGAGTTCCGGCCGGATCAGCGGAGCCAAACCGGCCACGAACGCCAGGAACAGCGTCGCCGTCGTCTCCCGCCGGCCACTGATCCGCGACGGATCGCGCCGGGCCCAGGCCAGAAACAGGCACCACAACCCGGCAACCCAGAAGATCGAAAGCCCGCTTTCCAGACCGCTCGTCGCGAAATCGCGGGCGGGTGGCAAGGCGATGTAGATGATCGCCCCCAGCGGAAGCAGCAAGGCGAACCCGCGGCTCGCCACGGACCCGTCTCGATCGGGCCCGTGCGCCCGGCCCACGGCCCCCGGCCAATACAGCCGGGCCGTGCCGTACATCGCCAGGGGCACCGCGATCACCGACATCAGCAACGCCGTCCACAAGGCCACGTACTCCAGTTGACCGCCGGTGAGCCAGGAGAAGAACCACAGGACGTAGGTCCACGCCGTCGAGGTGTTCGCCTCCACCCGTTCCCCCGCATTGAACACCGGTCCGTTACCGGCCATCAGGTTGCGAATCGTGCGCAGGACGATCAGGCCGTCGTCGGCGATCCAGCGGCGCTGCCATGCACCGATCGCGAAGAAGGTGGTGATCCCGATCGCGCCGACCAGGAAGCTGCCACCCGCCACTCGGGTGCGCACGGCGCGTCGATCGGACGATGCGGTCATGGCGCCGGCGCCAACCGCTCCGGGGTCAGCTCCAGCTCGGGTAAACATAGACGGCGACACCCACGCATACTATCCAGGCCAGTGCGAGAACCTGTAGGACCCGGTCGCCAAGCGCGATCTCCTCGGGCTCACCGGCCGCACCGCCGTCGACATCGACCGCGTAGCGCAGGATCGCGACGGTGAACGGCACCATCGACACGGCATAGAAGACATTGTCGACATCGTTGCCGGCCCGGTCGACGTGCGGGTCGAACGCCCACAGTCCGTAGCAGAGAACCACCGCGGTCGCCGACAGCGTCCACACAAACCGCAGGTAACCGGTGGTGTAGTACTCCAGCGACTTACGGATCTTTGCCCCGGTCTGCTCGGCCAGTTGCAATTCGGCGTACCGCTTGCCGGCCGCCATGAACAGCGAGCCGAAGGCCATCACCAGCAGGAACCACTTCGACAGATCGATTCCGGTGGCCGCGCCACCGGCGATCGCGCGGAGCAAAAAGCCCGACGAAACAATGCAGATGTCGACCACGGCCTGGTGCTTGAGCCCCAAGCAATACGCAAGCTGGATGGCGAGGTAGATCGCAATGACAACGGCCGTCTGCCAGTTCGCCAGCAGAGCGACGCCAACCGAGGCCGCGGCGAGAACGACGGCCAGCACATACGCCAGGCCGATCGGTACAACACCCGCGGCGATCGGGCGGTAACGCTTGGTCGGGTGATTGCGATCGGCCTCCACGTCGAGCGCATCGTTGATCAGGTAGATCGCCGACGCAGCCAGACAGAAGGCCACGAACGCGACACCCGCGTTGCGCCACACCTCGGCGTTGTCGAAGCGCAACTGCCCCGCGGCGAGCGGTGCGGCCAGCACCAGAACGTTCTTCACCCATTGCCGGGGGCGGATGGCCTTGACGAGACCGGCCGCCAGGTTCTTCGGTGGCCCGAGAACCTTGCTGTTCTCGATCGGCTCCTCGCTCATGAGACTCCCGGCTTTCGGTTCGCGAACAATCTGTCGCCCATCAGTTTGTCACCCGCGATGACCGCACCGGCACTCGCGGCGCCGATCGCGGCCCCTGCCAGCACATCAGTCGGGTAGTGCACACCCAGGACCAGCCGCGACAGCAGCATCGGCGGCACAATGACCGCGGTCAGCGTCGCCGGGTTCCGCCATCGACGGCTAGCCCCGCTCACTCCGCTCCCGGCGGCCAGCCCATCGGCCCCGCTCGCTCCGCTCCCGGCGGCCAGCCCATCGGCCCCGCTCGCTCCGCTCCCGGCGGCCAGTGCCCAGCCCAGCAGGATCGCCGCCGTCGTCGTCGACGTCGCGTGCGACGACGGGAAGCTCAGCTTGCTCGGCGTCCCGACGCCGACGCTGATATCGGGGTGATTCGGACGCGGCCGGCGCACGATGCGCTTGATGATCACCGAGGCGGCGTGCGCGCCGAACGCACCGGCCCCGGCCTCAAGGTAGCGGCGCCTGGCCGTCTCGTCGCCGCGTCGCGCCGCCACCAGGGCACCGGCGCCCGCGAGCGCCAGCCAGCCCAACGAGTGCTCGCCAAAGTGCGACAGGGCACGAGCCGCCGATACCGTCGCGGGACGGGTGACGGCCGACTGGATCGCGACCAGGACGGCGGCCTCACCGGCGGGACCGACCCGATCGGCCTCGCGGTCAGTCGATTCCAAAGACATTCGCCCAGCTTTCCCTACTGGTGAGGTCCGCGTGTGCGTCCCGGTACTTCTGCTTCATCTCGGGGAATCGCTCCCGGAGTTCGCGCACGAGCGCCGCAGATTCCTTGCCGAGTGCCAGCGCCTTGTCGCGGTCGCGCTGGCGATACACCACACCCCGGCCATCGGCCGTGGTCACGGTGACGCCGTCGACCCGGCCGAGCGAGAACCAGCGCGCCTCGATCGGCGGGTAGTTGGCCTGCGGCACCTCGTGGTGGCGCGGATCTACGGGGCGCAGATTGTTGCGCACCACCTTGGCCAGCGTCAGCGCCTGCGAAACGGGATTCGTGGGCACCTTGACCCCCATCGCCGTCGCCTCACCGCTCGTCTTGGGCAACTCAGTGGCCGACGGGAGCACCACCGCATCCGGGTACTGCTTGCGCATCTCGGCAATCTTGCCCAGCGCAGTGGGAAGCAGACTCCGGATGTGATCCGGCCCGGCGAGGAAATCGCGGATCGCCTCGTTCTGAATGGCGACGGTCGAGTACTCCAGACACAGCAGGTGCTTGACGGTCGCTTTGGCCATCGACTTGAGGATGCCGTCGATGGGTCCGTCGTGATGAATGCTGGCGACAACCAGGCGGTTGCGCAGGTGGAAGTAGGCCTGCCAATCGATGGCGTCGTCCTTGTCACTCCAGGCCATGTGCCAGATCGCGATTCCCGGCACCGTCGCCGTCGGATAACCGGCCTTGGCGGCGCGCAGGGCGAACTCCCAGTCATCCCACTTGATGAACAGCGGCATCGGCAGGCCAATGGTCTCCGCGCACTCTCGCGGAATCAGGCACATCCACCAGCCGTTGCCCTCGACGTCGATGCGGCGGTGCAGGTTCTTCGAGTTCTTCCGGTCACTCATCGGGTACTTCGCGAAATTGTGGTCATACTCGACGAACGGAGCCGCGGTCCACATGAAGTTGCTGCGGTTGATGACCTCGCCCATGCAGTGCAGATGGCTGCGATCCTGCAGGTTGAGCATCTGACCGCCGACGAGCATCGGGGTCTTGGCAAACCGGGACATGGCCAGGGCCCGCAGGATCGAGTCGGGTTCGATCGCGATGTCGTCGTCCATGTAGAGGATGTAGGGGCTGTCGGTCAGGCGCAGCGCCTCGTACATGATGCGCGAGTAGCCGCCGGATCCGCCGAGATTGCCCTGCTCGAACATGTGCAACCGATCACCCAGGCGGGCCGAGGCCTCGTCGAAGCCGGGTTCGGCGATAACCTTGCGGGTGCCCTGATCGGGCATGATGACCGCGTCGATGACCGCGTCGACCTGCGGATCGCTGGTCAGGGCGGCCAGTGCCGCGACGGCATCGGTGGGCCGGTTGAAGGTGGGGATTCCGACGGTGACCGTCGCGTCGGGGTTCGGGCTCGCCACCGGTGAGAACCAGCCAGCCGAGATGATCTCGGTGTCGGTATCGGTGGTGAGGTCGAACCAGATCCAGCCGCCATCCTCGAAGGGACCGAGGTCGAGCTCGAACTCGATTGCGCCGCGCCCGTCGGCATCGACGGGGACGAGGTCGCCGCCGATGCCGATACGTGAGCCGTCGATCTTCGAGCGGTACAGGTCAACGCGGGCGGTCCCGGTCAGCTCGACGCGCAGCACCACCGACTTCAGCGTCGACCAGCGACGCCAGTAGGAGGCGGCGAAGGCATTGAAGTAGGTCTCGAAACTGACCTCCGACTCACCGCCGAGGACCACCGAGGTGCGCGACGGGGAGTGGGCCCGGCGCAAGTTGCCGTCGGCTTCCACCAGGTAGAGGGAACGCACATCGAGCGGCTCGCCGGGACGCGGAAAAATCACCCGTTGTAGCAGCTCGGCCGCCTTCGATTCCGGCGCAGCGCCGGCCTTCGCCGCGGGCGTGTCATTCGTCGTCGCTGTAGTCATGTGACTCTCTCAGTCATTCTGTTCGACGAGGGGCGCGCCCGTGCTCAAGTGCGGGGCGAGCATGTTGTCGAACACGGTAAGCGCACTGGCGATGGCCATGTGCATGTCAAGGTACTGGTAGGTGCCCAGGCGACCGCCGAAGAGCACCTTGTTGTCACGGAGTTCGGCGGCGGCACGCTCGCGGTACTTCGCGACCATCGCCCGATCCTCGGGGGTGTTGATCGGGTAGTACGGCTCATCTTCGTCGGCGGCGAAACGACTGAACTCGCGCATGATGACGGTCTTGTCGTCGGGGTAATCGTCGCGCTCGGGGTGGAAGTGACGGAACTCGTGGATGCGAGTGTAAGGGACGTCAGCGTCGTTGTAGTTCATCACCGGGGTGCCCTGGAAGTCACCGGTCTCGAGCACCTCGGTCTCGAAATCGAGGGTGCGCCATCCCAATTGACCCTCGGTGTAGTCGAAGTAGCGGTCCAGCGGTCCGGTATACACAATCGGGGCGTCGGGGCTCGCGGCGCGCAGGTCGTCGCGCACATCGAACCAATCGGTGTTCAACCGCACCTCGATACGATCGTCGGCCGCCATGTTCGTCAGCCATGCGGTGTAGCCGTCAACGGGCAGGCCCTCAAAGTCATCGTTGAAATAGCGGTTGTTGAAGGTGTAGCGCACCGGCAGTCGGGTGATGTTGGCGGCCGGCAGGTTCTTCGGGTCGGTCTGCCACTGCTTAGCCGTGTAGTCCTTGACGAATGCCTCGTACAAGGGCCGGCCGATCAGGCTGATCGCCTTCTCCTCGAAGTTCGCCGCCGTCTTGGTGTCGAACTCGCCGGCCTGCTCGGCGATGAGGGCCTTGGCCTCGTCCGGGCTGTAGTAGCGGTTGAAGAACTGACAGACCAGGCCCAACCCCATCGGGAACTGGTAAGCCTGGCCGTCGTGCATCGCGAACACGCGGTGCTGGTAGTCGGTGAAGCCGGTGAACTGGTTGACGTAGTCCCACACCCGCTGATTGGAGGTGTGGAACAGGTGCGCACCGTACCGGTGGACCTCGATGCCCGTCGTCGGCTCAGCCTCGGAATAGGCGTTGCCGCCCAGGTGGTCGCGGCGCTCGACAATCAGCACCCGTTTGCCCAGCTGCGTCGCGGCACGCTCGGCGACGGTCAGGCCGTACAGGCCCGATCCGACGACGATGAGGTCATACGAATCGTTATTGCTCACCACGGGTGTTCAGGGTATCCGACCGAACCTCAGAATGACGCATCGCGGAGACGCCCTCGGGTGTCCCAACGTCAGATTGCGCCGATCCGAGCCACTGCCCACCAGCGTCGCCACCCGCTGCGATCCCCGCCAGAGTCGCGGTGGCCGTTGTTCCCATCGGTTGCGGTTGTGCACGTCACGACCATCGCGACCGATCTAGGATTGGGTTCATGGCGCCGATCGAGTTCATCCCCAACGCGGGGGCTTGCCTGGTAACGACACACGTCCTGTCCGGGGATGGCCGGATACAGCGGATGGTGCGTGAAGCCGCACAGAATCCCCTGGACAACGGGTGGCGAATCATGAGTGACATCGACGCCGACGAACACCTCACCAACACTGAATACTGGCGGGTCGCCGACTACAACGACGTCTGCAGCCTCGAACCGGCGCTGATCGACGTGTGGGCGCTGCCGGTCGGGTCAGATCTGCACCTGTTTCGCGACGGGGGGGACCCGCGCATCGTCGACTCCGCGACCGGGCGGCAGGTGATTCCACCGGCCGCGGAGATGGCGGCCGCCCCCAGCGCCGACGCGCATGACGTCGCCAAGCGCGAAGACGCGATCGCCAGCGAGACGTGCACGGCGCTGTCGTCCATCCCGGATTGGACTCTGGCGCTCAACTCGGTCACCTTCACCGACGGCTCGCCACCCGCGAATCGCTGTCTGCTATTCGCCGCCGGCGAGGGCGACACCGACCTCGACCGATGGTTCTCCGGCGGAGTCCTGCCCCCCCTGCCGTTCGTCGCCGAGGCAACCCTGCCACCGGGGACCATCGCGCACCTCGCCCATCATCGCGAGGCCATGCCCGACGCCAGCCATCGTTTGTGGAGCACCATGGACTATGCCGTTCAACGCGACGGTCAGTTCTATTTCTTCGCCTGCCGCTACCGGTAGGTGAAGCCGTCCCGACTCAGATCGCGTCGACCCGCGGGAACCCCAGCGCAACGAGGCCGCCGCGCTTGTTGAACGCCCGGAGACCGCGGGGAGACAGGGCGACCGCCCCGGTCTGGGGCGTATAGAGCATCACCCCTCGCTGGAAGCGTTGTTGCACGCCCCGACCATCCTCGGTCAGCGCCGGCACACCCAGCGGCTGGCCCAGTGGCGACCGCCGGCCGCCGAGCGCCGTCTGCTTGGCGGCGAACGCAGTGCCGGCCGCGCCGAGCAGTCGGTCGATGGTGCCCTGGTCGAAGCGGACGTTGTCGGCGACGCCGCGCAGCAGGGACCCGAGGTCGAAGTTCTCCAGCGGTCCCGGTGCCCCGACGCCGGCCCCCGGCCCGGTGGGTGGTGCGACGATCTGCGGCTTGGTGGTCTGCCCGGCGATCGAGAACCAGGCCGACTTCAGCTTCAGCAGGGTCCGCGCTTCCTCGCCGGTGATCTCCTTGGTTCCGCCCGAACCAATCGCCCTGACCTTGAGGGCCCGACCGAAGTCGGGGCCCAGCCCATTGGCCTGCGTAACCTCGAGCGATTTGAGCCCGCCGACGCCGAATGCCCGTCCGACGCTGTCCGCACTCACCGTCGCCGTCCAGGTATGTGCCGGGGAAACGGTGTCGCCCTCGTCCTGCACGGCCGGAAAGTTGCCGCCGGCGGTGTAACCGCCGGTCGATGCGGAGAATTCGGTGAACGCGGGCACACCGCCGGCCAGCAGGATCTGTCCGGCGGTCGCATCGGCGGCAATGTTGGTGCGCGGGTCCTCCCCCGATACGCCGCCGTAGACCTGCGAGTTCATCGTGTCGTCGATCTTCTTGCCCTTGGCCAGTGCGGCGAGCGCATAGGTGCGCGCGGCCACCGCCTGGGCCTTCAACGCTTCGGCACCGCCTTCGTCGGCCCAGCGCGGCAGACTCTCGCGGGGGATCACGCCCTTGACGTAGTCGTCGACGTGGAGACGGTTGACCACTTTGCCGTCGACGAGGCCGAGGCCTCCGCGATAGACGGCACCGTTGCTGCAGAGCTTCAGCAGTTCGGTTGCCGGGCGGCTCGGTGCGGGGTTGATCGGGTCGACAAAGGGGCTGGCGCCGAGCGGCACCGACGCTACGACGGCACCGTTACAGCCGGACGTGATGGTGGCCGTGGTCCCGGCCAGGCGCACGGCCTGCCCGGGAGCCACTGTCTGGCCACCGACTCGCAGCCCGGCGTCCGCGCGCACATTCACCGAGGACTGCTTGGTGAGAATCACCGAGACCTCGGGTTTGTCCGCCTTCCCCGCGGTGGTGCCGCCGTAGTAGTGGCGCAAGATCTTCTCGGCCGGCCAACCCCTCTTGGCGTAGCCGAGCGCGCCCCACTGTCCCATTCCGCGACCGTGGCCGTGACCCCTGCCGCTGAGATTCACATCTGCTCCGGCGGTCAGCGTCACCGAGGTGACGGTGGCGGCGGTGGCGACGACGGCGGCGATGCCGCCGACGACGAGAACCGGCGCCAGGGCTGCGGACACGACCTTCTTCCGAACCTGTCGCATGACTGCCCTTCCGCGCCGTACCCAGCAAATCGGGCGCGCTCGCTATCGCTCCCGGCGCCGTCAGCGTGAGTCAAATGTGACTAATGAGACTCATGTGACTGTAGTGAATGGGACTAAGGGCCCACAAGCTCCCCCGGTCACAACCCGGTCACGAGTTAACAGCCCTGGCGCCCGCGTTTAGGTGCCCACTCGACAGAAGCGGGGTGCCCACTCGACAGAAGCGGGGTGCCCACTCGACGCAAGTGAGGTGCCCACTCGACGATCAGAAGTAGCGATTCAGCACCTTCGCGACGCCGTCGTCGTTGTTGGTCGGCGCAACCTCGTCGGCCGCCGCGATCGCCGCCGGATGCCCGTGCGCCATGGCCGCGCCGTGCGACGCCCAGCGCAGCATCTCAATGTCGTTGGGCATGTCGCCAAATGCGATGACCGCTTCGGTGGGCAACCCCGACAGTTCAGCGAGCCGCGCCAGGCCCGACGCCTTGTGCGTCTGGGGGACGGACAACTCAATCAAGCCGTTGCTGGTCGAGAAGGTGACCTCCGCCAAGTCGCCGACGGCGGGGATGAGCAATTCGGCCATCTGCTCGCTGCGCATCTGCGGTTCGCGGGCCAGCAGTTTCACCGCTGGTTCGTCGGAGATATCGACATCCTCGACGAGTTCGTGATCGGGGTTGAGCCACGCGTGCTGGTACCCGGTGGTGGCGACGAACGGCCGCGTCGCCGCATCGTGCGCCGAAGCGCCGGCGCGCTCGGCGGCCAGGCCGGCCTCGGGGAGCACTGCCTCAAGGATCTCTACCAGCTTGCGCAGCCTTGGGACCTCGAGCTGTGCGGCGTGCAGGATCCGGTCGTTCGCCACGTCGTAAACTATCGCCCCGTTCGCGCACACCGCGTAGCGCACCAACGATCCGCCGGGGCGCACCCCCACCAGGTCGTCCGGGACAACCAACTGGTCGGTCACCTCGGCGATCCAGCGCGGCGGACGCCCCGTCGCCAGCACCAGGTCGACGCCCGAGCGGACGGCGTTGGTGATCGCGGCAACCGTCGCCGCCGTCACCGTGTTCTGATCATCGAGCAAGGTGCCGTCGACGTCACTGGCGATGAGCGACGGGGCGACCGGGCCCGGGAAGGAACCGTTCACCCGCGCCCTGACTCGCGCTTGGCGGCGCGCAGGGCCGCCTTGCGGGCCGCCTCGTCGTCCTCGATCACCTTGGCCTCATCGGCCGTCGGCGCGGAACCACCGAGCCGGGCCGGCACCCACGGCTCGCCGGCCGGGTGCGGGTACTCGTCTTGGATCGCGTGCAGCATCGTGCTCATCGTTTCACGAACCTGCGACACCTTCTCGTCGACGGACGCAGTCGAGTCGAGCGCGACGCCGGAAACGTCGATGGGCGACCCGTACTCGAGGACGACGGGAAACCTGGTGTAACCGATCTTCCGGATCCCGCCCTTCGTCCACACGCGGTGGGCGCCCCAACAGATCACCGGGATGACCGGCACTCCCGCGGCCGCGGCCATCCGGACCGCACCGGACTTCAACTCCTTGATCTCAAAGCTGCGACTGATCGTCGCCTCCGGATAGACCCCGAGCAACTCGCCAGAACGCAGGGAATCGACCGCCGTCGCGTACGCCTCATGTCCAGCGGAACGGTCGACCGGAACGGTCTTGGTGTGGTTGATGAGGAACCGCATGATCGCGATATCCATCATCTCCGACTTGATCATGAACCGGATGCGTCGCCCGCGCGCCTCCACCCCGAGTGCGACGGCCAGAAAGTCGAGGTAGCCGGTGTGGTTGATCGCGAGAACCGCCCCGCCCGAGGCCGGTATGTTGTCGCTGCCGCGACGGTCGATGCGCAGCCCCTGGACGCCGCGCAGCCCAAAGGCAATCAGCTCAAGCGTGCGGTAGACCGGCTCCATCGGGGCTCCTCTCCACCATCAGGCTACCGGGGCGAGCACCCTTCGCTGTCAAAACAGGTGCGAAGCGACTACCGTCCTCCTGCTGTAGCCGAGGTAGAGATCGTCCGGCGGCGGGGTGTAGCCGGGCAGGCCGGCGAGGGCTGCGGGAAGCCGGTCGAAGTCGGCCAGCCGAACACGCAACGGGCCGCCGGCGGCGAAGTGCAACTCCACCTCCACCGGACCGCGTCCGCCTTGCACGTTGATGCCGACCATTCCATTCTGTGCCTTGGGGGTGACCGCACGACCCTCGACGGCGATCCTCGACACCCGCCCATCGGGGTCGTCGGCGACCAGCACGATACCCTCCGCCCCACGCGGCGAGGTCAGGACCAGTTTCAGCGTGCGAATGGCACCGGCGGTGACGTCGCCGACCACTCTCAACTGTGGTGGAACCAGCGCGGCGGGACTGGCCGGACCGACTCGGGCGCGCGGCGCGGCGGGTTCGGGGGCCGGATTATCGGTGATCGCCGGGCCCACGTAGCCCGACGCCCAGGAGCTCAGTGCCGGCGACTTCTCCGATGTCATCGGCACCACCCAGGCCGCGCGGCCAGAATCGGCATCGAGAATGTAGGCCAACTCGACCCGGCCGGGCCGGGCCGCAGACGGCGTGTTCGCCGCGACACCCAAGCCGGAGACCACGACCACTACGACTGCGGCGCCCGCCGGGAACACCGCCGCTCGGCGCCACCGGATTTGCGGCCGCGCCACCAGTGGAAGCATCAACAGGAGGGCCAGCACGATCAGCGGGAGCGACAGATACATGCCGTACCCCATCCCCAAATCGGATGCCATCCACCCGGTGGCGAGTATCAGGACCGCGGCCGGGACCAGGCCGAGCGTCAGCGCCACCGCCCGCCAGACCGGCTTGGGCGCGGCCAACGCGACCCAGCCACCCAATGCCGCAAAGGGTGCCGGCACCAGGACTGGGGCGAGCTGCGGGGAAAGGGCGACGCCGAGAACGCCCAACAGCGTCACCAGAACCAGCGCGGCCAGCCACAGGGCCCACACCCCTAGTCGCCGCACCACGATGTACCAGACCCCCAGCACCAGGCCGCCCACCACCACCGCCCCGATCTGCAGCCAACGCGGCTCCCACGGGCTGTCGACGAGGAGGCGGCGGAACCCGGGCTCGATCCACTTCAGCGCCGCCCAATAGGCGGATCCGGCGAACACAACCGCGGCCACCAGGAACAGGACCGCTACGCATCCGCCGACCACCTGCCGGAGCATCACCACCCGCCGGATCCTGGCGAATGCGACCAGCCCGATCACCAGCAGAACCGCGAGCACCACCAGCACCCACGCCCACCCGGCACTGAAATGGACCATCAGCCGGGGTGGCACGTTGAAATAGACAGCATCACCGGTCGGCACGGTGTACTCGGTCAAGTCCGCACCGACCAGCGCGCGCACCAGCGCCAGCGTGTTGTCGCCCATCTGCTGCATGGACCGGCGCCCGACATTCGACGGCGAATCCAGGGACGAGTGGTAGTACGCCCCCCGGCCGACATACGCGAAGTCCATCCCGGTGAAACCGGCAGCGTGGAACACGCTGAAGTCGGTGTTATTGGGGATGAGCTTGAAGAGCGATGCAGTGGTTGAATTCCCCGACGGATACGGCGCGACATCGGCGTACAGCCGGGTCAGCGCCTTGGCTCCGGGCGCGGCCCGGAACATGATGACCGGCCCGCCTGCGCCGCGGGCTTCGTGATTGAGGACAACGGCGTGGTCGACACCGGCGCGATGATCGTGAACGAATGCCTCGGCGCCGAGCAATCCGCTCTCCTCACCATCGGTGATCAGCAGCACGATGTCATTGCGCGGCGCGAAAGACCCCTGCGTCAATGCCCGGGCAACCTCGAGAATGGTGGCGACCCCCACGCCATCATCGTTTGCCCCGGGCCCGGTGGGGACCGAATCGTAATGCGCGGTCAGCAGGATCTGCCCACGCGGTGCCGTCCCCTTGATCACGGCGACGATGTTCTGGACGCGTGCCGCCCGGATGAGCCCGGCCGTCCCGCTCCCCCCCGGATCGACGATGCCCGTCGATTCGTGCAGGTGCGGGTCGAGGCCGAGGCTGCGCAACTGGTCGACGAGGTAGTCGCGCACCCGAGCATGCTCGGCGGTCCCGATCGGGTGAGGTTTGGCGGCGAACTTCTCGATCTTCCGCTGCGCTCGCTCGGCGGAGAACTGCCCAGGCGGGGCGTCGGCCGGCACCGGCGAGGGCGGTACCTGGTCCCAGACGGTGAGCACCGCGATCACAAGCAGCACGAGGAACCCGATCCACCCCGCGAGTCCCGCCGCCAACCGCGGGTCGGCGTCGGCGGCCTGCGCTTTGTCGGCGATGATCGCGCCCCCGTCACTTTCTGATTCCCGGCTCAGACGGCGGTGCCGTCCAGCATGTCAATTTGATTATCCTGGAAGCGATGGCCGCCAACCACGCCCTGCTTCGCCGACTTGCCCAACGGGAGCTGGCCAGCGGTGGTGGACTCGTCCGCCGGCCCGCCGGCGCAACTACCGTTGACGTCGCCTACCTGCGGACCAATCCCGGCGACGGTCTCCCGATCGTCGTCATCCCGGGCGGTCCCGGCCTGGCGTCGGCGCTGCCGTACCGGGGTCTGCGGCGGGACGCGACCGCACAGGGTCTCGACCTGGTGATGATGGAGCACCGCGGGGTGGGCCTGTCGCGGTTCGATGTCGACGGTGCCCCCCTCTCGGTGGCCGACGTGACGATCTCGGCGGCAGTGGACGACCTCGCCGCCGTACTCGACGATTCCGGGATCGACCGCGCAATAGTCTTCGGCAGTTCGTACGGCACCTACGTCGCCCAACTTTTCGGCATCCGCCACCCCGAGCGCGTCGCGGCGATGGTGCTGGACTCGCCGATTCTTTCCGTCGTCACCGACTTGGCGCTGACTCGCGACTACCGGCGCCAGCTACTCGTCGACGGGCCCGGCGCCACGCCGACGGCTGTACGCGCGCTAATCGAATCCGGTGCCGTGTCATCGATCGAGCTGAACCATGTCGTGACCTCGGTGTATGAGATGGCCGGCCCAGAGGTGTTGCGGCGCTTGGTGACTGCTCGGACCAAGGGGCGCGCGAAACTTGTCTGGCGACAGATCGTCCGGCTCGGCGAAACCGAAGTCGACGACGCCAACCCGTACGTCATGGAGCCCGATCTGGTCGCCGGGATCAGCTACTCAGAACTCGGGTACGCCCACGACCCCGACGGGTTGCCGCTCGATCCAGTCGAACCGTTCGCGGCCCACTCCGCCGAGGAGTTCATCGGCGAGCCAGTCTCCCTGCCCGCTGAGCTGCCCCGCTTCACCTGGCCCACTGCGGTGATCGCAGGCGAACGCGATGTCCGCACGCCGCCACCGATCGCCGCACAGATCGCCGGTCTGATTCCCGACGCATCACTGATCGAGTTGACCGGAATCGGGCACAGCGCCCTGGACTCCCACCGTCGCGCCGCACTTGCGATCATGCACGCCCTGCGCGAAAACCGGCACGCGACGCTGCCACAACAGGCCGCTGACCTGTCGGCGTTGCCGCGGCGGGGTTCGCTGCAGACCGCGTCGCTACTCATCCGCGCCGGCATCAACGTCGAAACCCGCCTGCCGGTGCCCACTCGGCGTGGTTGAGGTGCCCACTCGGCGTGGTTGAGGTGCCCACTCGGCGTGGTTGAGGTGCCCACTCGGCGAAATCAGGCGTCGGGGTCGGCCTTGCGCTCGGCCTTGCGCGCCAGCCGCTCGGCCTGCTCTGCGTCGTCGAGCGCGGTCGCCTCCGGCAGCGTCGGCGCACCACCGCCGAGTCGAGCCGGCACCCAGTACGCACCGGGCGGATACGGGCCGTTGTCCCGCGCATACTGCTGCTGCAATTCATCGAGCTTGGCGACCATCACCTCGTGCAACTTGGCGGTCAGCGCCTCCGGCGATCCGGTCGCCTCCAACGGTTCGGCGACCCCGATCGACACCGGGGTGTTGGTGCGGCCCAGATGCTTCGGGTGGCCCTTGGTCCAGATTCGCTGCGCGCCCCAGATGACCGTCGGGATGATCGGCGCACCGGACTCCAGCGCCATCCGCGCGGCGCCGGATTTGAATGCCTTGATCTCGAAACTCCGGCTGATCGTCGCCTCTGGATAGACGCCGACGAGTTCACCGGCCCGCAAGTACTCGACGGCGGCCTGGTAGCTCTCCGCGCCAGCGGTTCGATCCACCGGGATGTGCCGGAGGGCGCGCATCAGCGGACCGGTGATCTTGTTGTCGAAGACCTCTTTCTTCGCCATGAACCGCACCTTGCGCCGGCCCTGCAGATGGGCCGGCACGCCCGCCAGGGTGAAGTCGAGGTAGCCGGTGTGGTTGATGGCCACCACCCCCGACCCGGTCTTCGGCACGTTCTCGACGCCGGAAATCGTGAACTTGATGCCCTGCAGGGCCCACAGCGTGCGCGCTGCCCCGATGACGGTGTCGTAGACCGGTTCCATACGCGGAAGCTTATAAGCTTCAGCGCACCTACGGATACCGCTATTATCTAGAGGTATGCGCATCGACTCAGTTACTTCACGGCTAACTCTCAGCCTCATCGGCGCCGTCACCGCGGTAGCCGTGGTTGCCCCCGCAACTTCTGAAGCCTCAACACCCGGCCCACTCGTCGCCGGACCCGGGCAGGCTTCGCGCAACACCGCGGCGGTGCCCGCCCGGGTCACGCTTCCGTCAGTGCCCGGCAAGCAACTGTTCGTCGTCGCGACCGCGCCGGTGGGCATGGCCGGGCCCGCGGCCCCGGCGCCGGTCGTAGTCGCTGTCGACAAGACTCCCGCAAACCTGGCCAGCCTGGCCGACCTCGGCAGGCACGAAGTCAAGCAGGGCTATGTCAACGAGCAACAGGCTGCCTGGCAGGCTGCCGGACAAGGCGCACTCCAAGGCGCGGGGATCGGCGCCATCGTCGGCGCCATCGCCGGTGGAATCATCGGGATCCTCTTCCCAGTGCCCATCGTGAGCATCATTCCCGGGGCCAACGGTGGCCAGCCCGTCGCGGCCCGGGTCGCGCCGCCGGCTGCGGCACCGGTCAACCGCGAACTTCGGGAAATCCCCGATGTGAAGCTGCCCGCGGAGTCGCTGCGCGCCATCGAGGACGCCAAGCATGCATTCGCACGGGCCTTGAACATCCCCATCCCCCGATAATCTCCATCCCCCTGGTGAGGGTCCGATCACCAGGGTGCTGACCCGCACGGGCGCACGGCTGCGCAACCGCTCGCGCCGGCGGTGTCGGCGCTGGTCGACTGGAACGTCCGTCAGCAGCTCGGCCGGGCATTGGGTCTACTCCCCCGCTAGTCCATGTCAGACAAAGGTCCCCCCGGGCGAATCGAGTTTCGCCCGGGGGGACGTTTAGTCTGAAAGTGGACCGGCCCATCCCGATGGGCCGAACAGCCCATTCGTTGCGGAAGGCAAGAAGTTGCAGATCACCAGCGTCGGCCACGCCGGGTTCCATATCCAGACCACAGCGGGCTCCATCCTGTGCGATCCGTGGGTGAACCCCGCGTACTTTGCATCCTGGATTCCCTTCCCGGACAACACCGAACTCGACTGGGCCGAGCTCGGCCAGTGCGACTACCTGTACGTCAGCCATCTGCACCGCGACCACTTCGACGAGAAGAACCTGCGCGAGAACATCTCGAAGGACGCGACGGTCCTGCTGCCGGACTACCCCGTGCCCGACCTCAAGCGCGAGTTGGAGGCCCTCGGGTTCACCAAGTTCGTCGAGACCGTCGACTCCACCAAGCACCGCGTCAGCGGACCCAAGGGCGACCTCGATGTCATGATCATCGCGCTGCGCGCACCCGCCGACGGCCCCATCGGCGATTCCGGGCTGGTCGTCTCCGACGGAGAGACCACCTGTTTCAACATGAACGACGCCCGGCCGATCGACCTCGACGTCGTCCACGACGAATTCGGCCACGTCGACATCCACCTGCTGCAGTATTCGGGCGCCATCTGGTACCCGATGGTCTACGACATCCCCCGCAAGTCGAAGGCCAACTTCGCCAAGCAGAAGCGGCAGCGCGGCATGGACCGGGCACGCTCCTACATCGAGCAGGTCGACGCTACCTGGGTGGTGCCGTCGGCCGGGCCGCCGATGTTCCTCGACGACGACCTCTACGCCCTCAACGACTTCAACACCGGGAGCGAGTCAGACCAGGCGAGCATCTTCCCCGACCAGGCTGAGTTCCTGGAGCAGATGACGACCCACGGGACCGACGACGGTAAGACGCACCGCGGCCTGATGATGGTGTCGGGATCGACGGTCACGCTCAGCGGCTCGGAATTGCTCGAACTCAGCCATCCGTACCCCCCCGAGGAAGTGTTTGGCGAGAACAAGGCCGGATACCTGGCGCGAATGAAGGCGAAGTTCGCCCCGATCATCGCCGCCGAGAAGGCGACGTGGGCGCCGGCCGGCGGGGAGCCGCTGCTCCCCCAGCTGCAGGCGCTGTTCGAACCGGCCATGAAGGATTCGGACCTGATCTCCGACGGCATCGGCTACCCCGTCGGTCTCGTGGTTGGACCGGGCGTCGGGAGCGAAGGGAGCGGGCCTGAAAACACGGCGACCTTCGTGCTCGATTTCCCCAATCGCACGGTCCGGATGCGCGACGAGGGCGACGGCAAATACCGCTACGGCTTCCGCATCGCACCGGAGTTGGTGCGCACCGTCCTGCGCGACAACGAGCCCGACTGGGTGAACACCATCTTCCTGTCGACACGCTTCACGACCTGGCGCGTCGGCGGCTACAACGAATTCCTCTACACATTTTTCAAATGTCTCACCGAGGAGCGCATCCACTATGCCGATGGCTGGTTCGCCGAAGCGCACGACGACTCCGCGTCGATCTGCCAGGACGGCTGGGAGATGCAGCGCCGCTGCCCGCACCTCAAGGCCGACCTGGAGAAGTTCGGCGTCATCGAAGGCGACAAGCTCACCTGCAACCTGCACGGCTGGCAGTGGGACCTCGCTTCGGGCCGCTGCCTGACGTCGAAGGGACACGAAATCCGGGCCGAACGCATCGACGGCTAGCCCATGGCCCTCACCGCGCTGCCCGTCGTCGACCTGGGGCTGCTCGACGGCGATGAAGCCGACCGGTCCGCGTTCGGCGACGCCCTGCGCACCGCGACCCACGAGGTGGGCTTCTTCTATCTGGTGGGACACGGTATCGACCGGGCGACCCGTGATCGGCTCTTCGACACCGCCCGGGCATTCTTCGCCCTGCCCGACGAGGACAAGTTCGCCGTCGAGATGCTTGGGAGCCCGCAGTTCCGCGGCTACACGCGATTCGGCGGCGAGTACACGCAGGGCGCGATCGACTGGCGCGAACAGATCGACCTCGCCGCCGAGTACGAGCCCCTCGGAACTGAGCCCGGGTATCTCCGGCTCGACGGCCCCAACCTCTGGCCGACCGCTCTGCCCGAGTTTCGCGATGTCCTCACCGATTGGCAACACCGGTGCGGCGCACTGGGATTGCGCCTCATGCGGGAGTGGGCGCGCAGCCTCGGTGCCGACGAGAGCATCTTCGACGAGGCCTTCGCCGACCGGCCTTCGGCGCTGCTCAAGCTGGTGCGCTACCCAGGTCGCGAATCCAGCGACCGGCAGGGGGTCGGGGCCCACAAGGATCCCGGCGTACTGACGCTGCTGCTCATCGAGCCCGGCAAGGCCGGACTGCAGGTTGAGCATCGGGGCGAGTGGATCGACGCGCCGCCGGTCGAGGACGCCTTCGTCGTCAACATCGGCGAGGCCATGGAGTATGCGACCGACGGCTATCTGACCGCGACGATGCACCGCGTGATTTCTCCGCCAGTGGGTACCGAGCGCCTATCGGTGCCGTTCTTCTTCAACCCGGCCCTGTCTTCGACGATGCCGCGCATCGCGTTACCGCCGGAGTTGGCCGACCAGGCTCCCGGCGTGAGCAACGATCCGTCGAATCCGATCTCGGGCACATTCGGCGACAACATCCTCAAGGCACGCCTGCGGGCGCATCCCGACGTCGCCGCCCGCCACCACCCAGACCTGCTGTAGGTCGCGCCCACATCGTGGAAACCAGTCCTGCTCGGCCGCCATCGTCTCTCGACGCCCACAATCCCAGCGGCCCTTCCGTCACCTACTCCAACTGAGCCGAGCCGGCCAGCGCGATCGTGACCGCGCCGCCAACCGCGGCCAAAAATGCCACGGCGGCGACCGGCCACCAGCCCACCCGCACCTGATCGCCCAGTATGGCCAGCCCGACGGCAGCCGGGATGACCGTCTCGCCGACGACGAGCGCGGCCGCCGCTGCATTCACCGATCCGGTCTGCAGGGCGACGGTGAACAGGTAGAAGCCACCAACGCCGGCCAGGACCACGGCGTAGACGGCCGGATCACCGAGGAGTTTCGACACGGCGAACGGCTCGATGCCGTCCGCGATCCGAATCGATACCGCCATCACGCCGAACAGCGCGCCGGCCATTAGTCCGGCCGCCGCGGAAACCGCGGTCCCGGCGGCGACGCGCAGCAGGACCAGTCCGGTGAGCAGCAGCACCCCGGCAACGACGAGCACCCCGGCGTGCATCAACCCATGGTGCGCGCCGGCCCACCCCGATGCCGGACCGCCCTGCGGCCCGGCCGCCGCACCGAGCGCGACGAGCGCTGCAATGACCGCCACGATCGCGGCCCGTTCCCGCATCGACAACACCACTCCGAGGAACAGTCCGGCGGCGATCGCGGTGACTATCAGATTCGCCGAGACGATGGGCTGCGCCAAAAACAGCGGCAACTCGCGGTCGGCGACAAGATTGGCCGCGAAGGCGACCCCGTCAAGGCTCACCCCCAACAGGAAGACCGCGCTGAGCATCGTCGTGATCGTCGACCGCAGTGACGGCGGTGCGTCCCCGGCTGGCCGTTGGACCTGTGCCGCACGCGCCTGCAGGACCGAGCCGATGCCGTAGCCGAGCGCGGCGACGACTGCCGCGACTAGTCCAAGGCTCATGGTTCCCCTCCGTCACCGGGCGCGCAGGGGTTCATGTGCGAAGCGGCGCGTCCGGCTTCGGGCCCACTGGCGCGGACGAATCCGAGCCCGGCGATCACGGCCGTCACCACAAGCCAGCACAGGACTCCGATCAGGGTCGGCAAGACTAATACGTCCCGGCCGCCGTCGACGGCTCCGGCACCGGCGAACTCTCCGAGATCCTCGAGGGCGTTGCCGTACAACAGGCCCGGTACCGCGACTACGACGACGACCAGCACGGCCACGGCCACGGCCAGCCCCGCCAGTCCCAGGAACAGCCACCGCCGCAGGACCCCGGCCGGACCGGGGGCGAAAAGCTCAAACCCCAGAACGAGCAGCGCCTCCAGCGTCACGACCACCACGGCCCACCCGAGGGGCTGGATCGACGGCACCACACCGACGTCATCCCCGTAATAGAGGCCGAGACCGGCCCAGCGCATCGGGAGCCCACGGGCTTCCAGCGACACCCAGGGCAACAAGGTCAGCGCGCCGGCGAGCAACGCTGACAACGTGGCCGCGAGCGCGAGCGCGCGCGACGTCACCTCGTGGGCTCCAGCACCTCGACGCCGACCGAGGCCGCCAGCGCTGGTGGCAAAACCACCGAGCCGTCAGGCTGCTGATGGTTTTCCAGGATCGCAACGATCCACCGCGTCGTGGCCAGAGTCCCGTTGAGCGTCGCAGCCGTCTGCGGCTTCCCGTTCTCGTCGCGGTAGCGGATCGAGAGTCGGCGGGCCTGGAACGTCGTGCAATTCGACGTCGAGGTCAACTCCCGATAGGTCTGCTGGGTGGGAACCCACGCCTCACAGTCGAACTTGCGGGCCGCCGAACTGCCGAGATCGCCGCCGGCAATGTCGATGACCCGGTACGGCACGTCGATGGCGTCGAGCATCTCGCGCTCCCAGCTGAGCAGCTTGCGATGCTCGCCCTCCGCCTCCTCCGGGCGGCAGTAGACAAACCCTTCGACCTTGTCGAATTGGTGCACACGGATGATCCCGCGGGTGTCCTTGCCATAGCTGCCGGCCTCGCGGCGGAAGCAACTCGACCACCCGGCATAGCGCTTCGGGCCGCCGGACAGGTCGATGATCTCGTTGCTGTGATAGCCGGCGAGCGGCACTTCCGACGTGCCGACGAGATAGAGGTCGTCGTCGGGCAGGTGGTAGACCTCATCGGCGTGCGCCCCGAGGAAACCGGTGCCCCGCATGATCTCCGGACGCACGAGCACCGGAGGAATCATCAGGTCGAAGCCGTGACTGATGGCGGTGCGTGCCGCCAGATTCAGCAGACCCAGCTGGAGCAGTGCCCCGTTTCCGGTGAGGAAGTAGAACCGCGACCCGGACACCTTGGCGCCGCGCTCCATGTCGATGAGACCCAGTGATTCGCCGAGTTCGAGGTGGTCCTTCGCGTCGGTGATGGCGCGCGGCTCCCCCACCGTCTCCATCAGCACGAAGTCGTCCTCACCACCGGCCGGCGCACCCGCCACGATATTGGAGATCGCGCGTTGCACGGTGTCGCTCTGCACCTCGGCCTGGTTCTGCTCGGCGACCGCGGCCTTGACCTTCTCGGCCAGTTCCTTGCCGCGCGCCAACAACTGGGCCTTCTCGTCGCCGGCCGCCCGGCCCACGAGTTTGCCCAGCGACTTCTGCTCGGCGCGGAGGTTGTCCGCCTCGGCAACGGCGGCCCGCCGACGACTGTCTGCCTCCAGGGCCCGGTCGACGAGCGATGGATCCTCGCCTCGGATGCGCTGCGATTCGCGTACCAGTTCGGGGTCGTCGCGAAGAGTCTTGAGGTCGATCACCTCCCAGAGCCTACTCATGCGTCGGTCACCGGGCATTATGGAGGGGATGACTTCCGACGACGACACCGCGCTGACCGACGAGCAGCCCGACAATCAGCCCGACAATCAGCCCGACGGCGATCGCACCGACCCGGGTGATGCCGGGTCGGCGCCCGATCCGGATTCCCCTGGCCCGGCCGACACCCGCCGGGCGCGCTGGCGAACGGCGCTGGTCACCCATCCGCTGCGCGTCGTCCTCGTCGCGGGCGTCGCCGGCTCGGTGGCACTTGCCGCCACCGCCTTCGCCACCGGGTTGATCGACAACTCCGGCCAGGTCGGCGGCACGAAGATCGGTGTCGGCGACCGGATCGCCGAAGATGCGTTCACGCAGTCCGCGGCCGGCGATTGCCTGCAGTGGGAAGACGGCAAGCCCGGTGCGCCCAGCAAGGTCGAGTGCAGCGAGCCGCATCGATTCGAAGTGGCCAGCGCCGTCGACGGCAGATTCGTCTCCGGCGGCGAATTCGCCCCCACCGCCCCGTGGCCCGGGCCGGACCGGTTTGGCGTGATTCGCTCCGAACAGTGCCCCATCCTCGTGACCAACTACCTCGACGGCCGTTTCGACCCGCAGGGCCGATTCGTGCCGAGTCTCGTCTACCCGTCGGAGGCACAGTGGCAGCGCGGACAGCGCGACCTGCGCTGCGGCCTCATCCAGCAGGGCCTCGGCGGTAGCGAGATGGAGATCACCGGCCGCGTCGCCGACCTCGACCAGTCCCAGGAGTGGGCGCCCGGCACCTGCATCGGCATCAACCCCCAAACCCGTCAACCGACCTACCCGGTCAGCTGCGCCGAGCCGCACGCCTTTCAGACCACCGGGATCATCGACATGTCGGCCCGCTTCGGTGCCCGCACGTCGGGCCGGCCGTGGCCCGGCGCTGGCGCGCAAAACGCGTTCCTCACGCCGATCTGTCCAGTGCAGGCCCACCGGTTTCTGGGCGGCAAGCGCGAGTTCGAGAAGACGACGCTGAACATCCAGTGGTCGACGGTCTCGGAGATCGGGTGGCTGGCCGGGAGCCGCAAAGCGGTCTGCTACATGGGCCTGCCGTTCAAGGGTGGCTTCGCCACGCTGGTCGGCGACGCGCGGTCCCAGTTGCTGATCAACGGCAAGATCCCTACGCCGGCGCCGGCCGGACCGCCCGGGCGCGCGTTGCCGATCCCGGTCCCGATGCCGCCGGGCATCGCACCCAACCCGGCCGAAGAGCCGGCACCGGTCGGCTGAGCGTGCGGATGGACGACCGCGAGTTCGAAGAGTTGGTGGCCGACGCCCTCGACGAGATCCCCCCCGAACTCGCGCGGGAGATGTCCAACGTCGTCATCCTCGTCGAACCGGCACACCCGCAGAGCCCGCATATCCTCGGCCTCTACGAGGGGATCGCGCTAACCGAGCGCACCAGCGAGTACGGGGGCTTTCTGCCGGACACGATCACGATCTACCGCGACTCGATCCTGGCGATCTGCGCGACGCCCGGCGACGTCCGCGAACAGGTCCGCATCACTGTCATCCACGAGGTCGCGCACCACTTCGGTATCGATGACCGGTGGCTGCACGAGCACGGCTGGGCCTAACCGTCGAGACCCTCAGGGCCGATGCCCGCCCCGCACCGTCCATCGCGGGGCCGCTCACCCCATCGGGTTGTCCTCGCCCGCGGCGTCGCCGGCGAACGGTGCGAGGCGGTCGCCCCAGCGGTGCGCCGACCACGCGGAGTCGCTGCCCGGCGCGTAGCTCAGTTCGACGACACCGGTGTTGGGCAGGTGGTTGCTGACCGCGAAGCCCGGATCGATTCCGGCGAGGCGGGCGGCGATGAGCCGGATCGCCGCGCCGTGGCTGACCACGTAGACGTCGCGTCCCTGCGGTCCGGCCAGGTATCGCTGGGCAAGGTCTTCGACGACGGGAAGGTAGCGGTCGAAGACGTCGTCCAGCGACTCCCCACCGGGTAGCGCGACGGAGGTTTCGCCATGATGCCAGCGTTCGACGATCGAACTGAACGTCAGGTACGCCTCTTTGTCGTTGCGGTCCTCAAGGTCGCCGACCTGGACCTCGTGCAGCCCGTCGACCACCTCGGCGTCGACCCCCCACACCCCGCCGACCACCTCGGCGGTCTGCTGCGCGCGCCGCGCGACCGAGCTGATCAAGGTGACCGGGCGGCCGGATGCGGCGATATTCTCCAATCCGAATCGTGCCGCCTGCCGTCCGCCGAAGTCGGTGAGGGCAGCTCCGGGCATGGCGGTGTCGAGACGCTTCATCACATTCGACGTGGTCTCGCCGTGCCGGACCAGGTATAGCCGCGGCATCAGCGGTCCTCTCGGCTGTCGGTTCCACGCAGGCGGGAGAACCAGGTCTCACTCTCCCGGTGGTCGGGCGGGGGCATCCCGCCCGGGCCGTCGACGGGCCACGATCCGAGGAAGACGACTCGCTCGGCGTTGCGGTGCAGGGCCCGCAGCGCCTCCCCGATGGCCGCATCGTCGAGATGACCGACGGCGTCGATGAAGAAGCGGTATTCCACCCCGGGACGTTCGGGGTTCGCGTTGTGCCGCGGCCGGGATTCGATCCGGGTCAGGTCGATGCCGCGCGCGGCGAACTCGTCGAGCACTGCGAGCAGACTGCCCGGGCGGTTGAGCAGGTCCACGATGATCGAGGTGCGGTCCCGTCCGGTCCGCGCGGGAACCGGACCAGGGCGCCCCAGCAAGACGAACCGGGTGGCCGCTCCGACACTGTCGACGACGCGCTCGGCCAGCACGAACAAGCCGGTGGCCGCGGCGGCGACCGGGGTGGTGATCGCCGCATCGGCCCGGCCCGACACGACATCGCCGGCAGCGGCGGAGTTCGACGACGCCAGCACGAACCGGGCATTGGGAAACAGGTGCGCGACGCTCTCGCGAACCTGCGCTTCCGCGACCGGATAGGCGGCGATGGTGCGGACATCGCCGGGGTCCAGGTCGCCCGCCGCGGCGACGGTGAAGGCGATGTCAAGCAGGGTTTCGGCGAAGATCTGGACCCGATCGGCATCGGTTTCGGGGACCAGCGCGTCCATTGTCGCCGGCACCGATCCCTCGATGGAGCTTTCGGCGGGAACACATCCGAAGTCGGCTTCGCCCGAGCGGATGGCATCGACGACACTGTCCGGTCGCGGCAGCGCCAGCCATTCCACGCCGGCCGGGTCAACTCCGGCCAGCGGCCCGGCGCCGGATTCGGCGAGACGGTTGGCGGCCATTTCGGTAAAGGTTCCGGCGGGGCCGAAATAGGCGATCACGGGCACGCTGCCAGGTTAGCCGTATACTGGCCGCGGCGGTGCCCGAGCACCGTCGAGGCGATGGATCTCGCCGGGGCGCCCGAGGCCCGAACCGCCGCACCGGCTGATAGTTCCTGGTTGACGCTCGACCGCGCGCAGCGCGGCCGCCTGTGACCATGAAAGGAACCGGCCTCGTGTCCCCTTTTCCCCCTCTTTTACGGGACCCGCCGGGTCTTGCCCTCGTGTTTGCCGGCGGGGCAGCGGGAACCGCCGCGCGGCTTGGGGTGGAGCAGTTCGCGCCCGCCGAACCCGGGCAGTGGCCGCTGACAACCCTCCTGGTGAATATCACCGGTGCGCTAGTCCTCGCGGCGCTGCTGGAGTACCTCGCGTCCTCCCGGGTCGACGCCGAACTCGGCCGCGGTATCCGGTTGTTCGGCGGCACCGGCATCTGCGGCGGGTTCACCACGTACAGCACCTTCGCCGACGAGCAGGTCATGCTGATCCGCGACGGCCACCTTCTGCTCGCGCTGGCCTATGGCGGCGCCACGCTGGTCGTCGGGGCGCTCGGCACGGTGGCCGGGCTCGTCCTGGGGGCCCGGATTGCCCGACTTGGGCCGGATCCGGTCCGGTCGGTCGAGCCAGACCTGGTCGACCCGGATGTGCCGCGATGAGCGCCTGGGCGGTAGCGGCGTGTGCCGCCGGCGGGGCCGGCGCACTGGCCCGCTACGTGTGCGACGGGCTCGCGCGGGCGCGGGTGACCACCAGGCTGCCGGTCGCGACCATCGTCATCAACGTCGCCGGATCCGGGCTGCTCGGACTACTGACCGGCCTCGTCCTGTTCGGTGGCGCGCCGAGTGCGCTCACCCTGGTTGCCGGGACCGGGTTCTGCGGCGGATTCACCACGTTCAGCACCGCCAGTTTCGAGACGGTCGCACTCGCCCGCCGCGGTGACGGCGGTCGCGCACTGATTAACGCGATCGGCACCTGGGTCGCCGCCGTCGCGGCGTGCGGCGCGGGGATGTGGATCGCCTGGTTGATCCGCGGACAATAGGACGCGGGACAAGAGGAGTCGTCATGGCAATCAGTTCGTTCTCCGGCCGAAATCCCGGCCGCACCGATGTCAACCTGGTCGTCGGATGGGATCGGAGCCCGACGAGTAGCGCGGCGCTGCGCGAGGCGGTGGACCTCGCGCGCAGACTGCACGCCCGGTTGCACATCGCGCACATCGCCGACGACTCCGACCTCGGCATTGACCCCGACTCGCCCCTGTGGGAGGAGCAGACACGGGCCCTGCGCGACAGTAGCGCACTGTGGGTCCGGGCGCTGCTGGCCGACTTCGGGGACAACTGGACCTACCACAGTGGCCGCGGCAGCGCGGTTGGCGTCCTGCGCGCCGTCGCCACGAAAGCAGGCGCGACCATCATCGTGATCGGCGCGCACCGGCGCGGCCTGCCGGGCGTGCTGTCGCGGCTCACCCGCCGTCCACTGCTCCCGGCGCTCCTCGCGGAGGGGTTCACCGTCGTCATCGTACCACCGGCGCGGTGATCGCTAACGCTGAACCGCCGCCAGTCCCAGCCGATCCCCGATGAGCAGGAATCCGACAAACGCGACGACGTCGATGAGCGCGTGGGCGACGACCAACGGCCAGAGGCGGTTGGTCCGCTGGTAGAACCGACCGAAGACCAGGCCCATCACAATGTTCCCGAGCCCGCCGCCGATGCCCTGGTAGAGGTGGTAGGTCCCGCGCAGCAGCGCGCTGCACGCCAGCGCTCTCCCGTCCGGCAGCCCCAATTGCCGTAGGCGCACCAGAAGATATGCGACCACGACCACTTCCTCGGCGACCGCGTTGCCGATTGCAACGGCGATCAGCACGGGAGCCTGCCACCACGGCCCGCTCGGGTCGCTGGGCACGAGTGCCGCGTTGGCGCCGAGGAGGTGCGCGACCACGACCAGGCCCAGGCCGGGCACCCCGATCAGCACGGCCAGGCCGATACCGACGGGAAGGTCGCCGGCCGTGGGCCGCCGGGTGATGCCCACCGCAGACAGTCGAATCCCGCTGCGCCACAACAGGTAACACGCCAGTGCGGCAATCCCGCCCAACCGCACCACCGACAGCGACTGGCGGGCGAAGTCGATCCACCCGATCGGTGATCGCGACGGGTTGAGTGCAACGGTGCTCTGTCCGATTCCCCCCGTCAGTTGGGCCTCGACGAGCGAGAGGACCGCGAAGATCGCCGACATCCCGAACGTCAGCACCCCGACGACGGCGAGTTCGACCCACAGCCCACGCCGCTGCGCCGGGTCGGTGATCGGCTCGATGTTCACCGTGCCACCCTAATCAGTGGCCCGGTCCCACGCTGCCGAGCGCGCTAGTCGGCCAGCCAGGGCGGGGTGCCGACGCCGGTCATGCGGACGGTGCCCCACTGCGTGATCTCGGCGAGCTTCGCCGGCACGGCTGCGCCACGACCGCACGACACCTCGACCCGCTTGGTACCGGAATCGAAGAGTTCGGGCGCCTGCGCACCGTGCAGGATCCCGGCCCAGTGGTAGCGCCCATCGTTGCCGTCGACCTGGCCGCGAGCGCGCAGCCGCGCGATAACCTCCGCTCCGTCGGCGCGTACGCACGCCTCACCGTCGAACACGCCAGCCCAGGCTGACTCCGCGGTCAGCCAGTCGTAGTCACCGGGGTCGAACCGGGTCAGCGGGTCTACCGGCCGGCGCCACCGGCGCCGCTTCTCGATCGGGGGGTTGTGCTGCACCGGCGGACGCACCCGCACTCCGGTCGCCCCGGCGAGTTGTGCCTGAGTCAGGGCCGCGACCACGTAGCCGACCGACTCATCGCGCAGGTAGAACCGATTGGGGATCTGCTCGGCGGCCACGGTCAGATAGTTCGACGACGGGGCAGCGGCGTCCGTCACGACGAGGTCGGCCCGAGCCGGGTCGTCGACGAGACGGAACGCCAGCGGGGAGCGCGCCAGACGCCGACGGGTCGAAATGATCGCCGGCGACGCACCGACGAGCGCGATCATGGTCACGGCAGGAACCCCGCGCGTCGCCACAGGTACCCACCCACCGGTCCCATCAGCCCAGCTTGGCGCAGAAATGCCGACAGGGGCGCGAAGGCGCGGACCCGTACCTCACGGAAACTGGGATTCTGTCGGGCGATCCGGGCCACCGCGCGCGGGTCGGCGAGGCCGGCCCGCTTGTACATCTGCGGGTTGGTGAACAGGCGACGGAAGATCGGCCCGCCAAGGCCATGAAGGTTGGCCGCGACCAGGGTCTCCCACCGCGACCGGATCGCCGTGCGGCGCATCACCCCGTCCCGCGCGAACCCGATATGGCGTGCTTCCTCGGTGACGTGGATCTGCATGAGCCGCGCGACGATGGGCTGCAGGTCCGGGTCGTCGCGCATCTCACGCTGCAGGGCGTCGAACAATTCCTCGCCGACGAGGGTGACGACCCACAGCAGTGTGCCGCGCATCGCCACCGGAAGGAGGTGCATGACGGCGCGCTCCCAGGGACGCATCATGTATGGCCGGGCCCCGGTGCGCTCGATCACTTTGCCGAACATCGTCATGTGCCGGCACTCATCGCCCATCTCGGTGAGTTCATAGTGCGAGGTGGTGGCCGCCGGGTCGGCACTCATCAGCCGGATCAGCAATGCCCGGTTGAGCAGGTTCTCGAACCAGATGCCCACCGACAGCACATTCGCCATCTCCTGACGGGAGAGTTCGATCCGTTGCGCAATGGGCATCGACCTCCACAGGTCGGTCCCGTAGAGCGAGAGCACCTTCGGGGGTAAGAAGTACTTTCCGTCTGCCAACGGGGCATCCCAGTCGAGCTCGACGACGGGGTCGTACGAGCGAGCCGACGAACCCTTCAGGAGCCGATTCGCGATTGCCTGGCGGCCGCCGGCGTCGTATTCCCGATGTCGTGCTCCGGTGGTGGCGGCCGAGTCGTTGGTCACCCCCGGCTCGTTGTTCAACACAGTCATGAATCGCCCTCCTCTGTGACTCACCACACTAGAACCGCCGCGCGACTTACGTCAACGATTACTGTGCCAGTTGCTAATGTCACCGTTACTCGCAGCGGCTGACCGACACGGGTTCAGCCCGGCCTCAGCAGTGGTGCGTAGATTTGACCGGGTGAACGACCCGCGCGAGCAGCCGAATCTGCGGGGCCGCCGCCGAGAACAAGACCAGCGGAACGGACCGACTCAACCGGGTCGACCCGCTTCCCGCGGCGGACCCCCGCCGCCCAGTGCTGCCCGCGGCCCGGCGTTCCCCCCACCGGGTGCGGCCTCGGCTCGCCAACCGCCGGTCAACAACCCTCCCCCCAATCGCCGACCACCCGTCCCGCCCCGGTACGAGCCGCCGCGGGCCTGGTTCCCGCCACCCGTCCCGCCACCCCCGGTCGTCCCGCCCCCCATCCCCCCGCACTCGCAACCCCGGCCCGGCCCACGACAACCACCGCCATCGAAGTACGCCCCCACGCAAACGCCCGAGCCGCTGCCAGCCCCCGCCCGGAGCCCCAGCGCCGCTCCAAGGGCACAACTGCCGAACCGTCCAGCGGCCGATCGCCGGCCTGGCCGCGGACACCCGCCCACCCCGTCGATGGGTCCGCAGCGCAGTCGCCCCACGAAAAGGCGGCGTCTCGCGTCGGTGCGCGGCGTCGTCAGTCTGGCGCTCATCGCACTGGTCGCCGCCATCGTCGCCGCCGCCGGGGGACTCGTCTATTTCGACGGCAAACTGCACCGGGTGAACGCATTGTCGTTCGCCGGCCGCATCGGCCCCACACCGGGCACGAACTGGCTCGTCGTCGGCACCGACTCGCGCGACGGGCTGACCCCGGCCGAACGAAGAAAACTGTCCACCGGGCCCGACGAAGGCGGTGCCCGCACCGACACGATGATGCTCATCTCGACACCCACCAGCGGTAAGACGGCAATCATCTCGATCCCGCGCGACCTCTACGTGGAAATCCCCAACGGCTACGGCCATCACAAGATCAACGCGGCTTTCAACATGGGCGGCGCGCAACTGCTGGTCCGGACCGTCGAGTCGATTTCCGGCGTGCACATCGACCACTACGCCGAAATCGGCTTCGGCGGGTTCGCCCATGTCGTCGACGCCGTCGGCGGCATCCACGTCTGCCTGAAGGAGCCGCTCCGCGATCCCAAGGCCGGTCTTCGCTTGAAGGCCGGCTGTCAGGATATCAACGGCCGCCAGGCACTCGGGCTGGTCCGTAGCCGCGACTTCCCCAATGCCGACCTGCAACGCGTGGTCAATCAGCGCAAGGTATTCGCCGCCCTGATGGCCAAGGCGACCAGTCCCGGGGTGTTGCTCAACCCGTTCCGCCTTCTCCCCTTCGCCAACGGGATCGTTGACGCCTTGACCGTCGACACCGACGACCGGTCGTGGAATCTACTAGCCCTTGCCTGGTCCTTGCGCGGATCCCCGACGATGGCGACCGTGCCCACCGGCGGCCCGATGTGGAGTCAAGACGGCGACTCCCTCGCCATCGGCAGCAATACCGAGCAATTCTTCGCCCGGCTGGCCCGCGGCCTCGCCGTCGACCCCGGAACCAGCAACGACGGCGGGGCGATCGGCTAGAGGTTGCCGCCCGCGGCCACCGGCGCGGCGGCTCCTTCACCGCCCTTGCCATTGATCTCCCGCTCGACGAAGGTCTCGAGGTCGAAGATGTTGCCATTCGCCCGCTCGGCGATGGTGAGCAGCGTCGTCATCGTCGCGACTTCCTCGACCTGCTCCTTGAGGAACCACTGCATGAATTGCTCGCCGAGATAGTCGCCATCATCACGCGCGACGCGGGCCAGATTGACGATCTGCTCGGTGACGTCTTGCTCCTGCCCGAGCGCCAACTTGATCGGCTCGGTGTAGTCGCCGAACTTGTTGCGGGGCGGGTCGATGCCGGGGATCTCCACAGCCTGATCCCGGTCGAGGAAGTACTGCACGATCATCATCGCGTGGTTGCGCTCTTCGACCGCCTGCTCGTAGAAGTGTTGCGCGAGTCGCGGCATGTCCTCGTTGTCGTAGTACACCGCAATGGCGGTGTACTGCTGGCTTGCGGCGAACTCGTTGGTGATCTGATCGGCCAGCAGCTGCTGGAACTTCGTCCGTTGCGTCATCGTGCCATCGTAAGGCCAACGGCTAGACCCGCAATGTCACCTGCCGGGTACGGATTCCGGCGCGGGACCGCCGCTGCTCGGCGGTGAGCTCAGCGGTATCGGCCATGGCCGCCACCAGCCAGGCGTCGAACTGGTCGAGACCGTCATACCAATGCTCGGCCTGCTTCGCGACATCGAGGTCGAAAACGGGGACGAGCAGGCCGTGGGTGCGGAACGAGCCCGCGAAGCGCGAACCCTCGCCCAGGGTGAGGCGGCCGGCCGCATGCAGCCGCGCGAGCGCCGTCATCACCGCATCCTCGTCCTCGGGCCGAACCCACCGCAGATGTGCGCGGTCGCCGGCATTGACCCACCACGGCGCGCCCAGCCCACTCTTGGCAGTCATTCGCGCGGTTGGCAGGATCGTGTCGGCGGCCCGGTTGAGCATCTCCTGGACCCCCGCGTCGAGCGGCGCCCCCGGCGCGTACCACCACGAAAAGTCCTCGTGCACGGTGATGTCGAGCGGCGCGCCGACGTCGATCAGCTCGGCCAGGGTCGTGTTCGTGGCCGTGCCCCGGTACGGTTCGCCGGCCTTCGCATGGGCCGCCCATTCGATCGCCGCGGCGAACTCACCGGTGATGTCACCCGGCTCCGGATCGATCTGCAGGCCGGCGAATCCCTCGCGTGCCCCCTTGCCGTCGCGCACCATCGCGCCCACGGCGCCGGGTAGCACCGTCGCCACGCTGACGTGGTTGCGGACGCCGTCGTTCTGCACCGACGGGCCGGGGTCGTCGTCCGGTACGACGGACGTCAGTTCGGGCTCGGGCGGCCCCGCCTCCAGCAGTGTCAGCCGCGCCGTCGCCGACGACACGAATGCCCGCATCGCAACGAGATCGCACTCGGCGGCGAGCCCGGCGAACGGGCGTCTCGGTGCCGCCGCGGCGGCCTGGCGTTCCTTGCGCGCGGCGACCCGCTCGGCTCGATCGCTACCCGGTCGTGGTCCGCTGCCGCGTTTGCTCTTCTTACCCATGGTTCAACCTTGTCACACGATCGGGTGTCGCCGGCCGCTAGCCGAGGCGCCACCGGGACGGACTCAGACCGTGACCAGCCAGTCACGCACATTCGCCGGATGGTTCGTCGCGATCCAGCGCACCCCGATCTCGGCGCACATCGCCACGTCGGACTGTTCGTCGACCGTCCAGCAGTAGGTGACCCGGCCGGCGGCCGCGGCCCGGTCCACCAAGTCCGGGTGCAGGCGAAGCGTGTCGATCGACGGCCCGATCCCCGTCGCACCGACAGCGGTCGCGGCGCTGCCGCCGAGAACCCGCGCGGTGTCGCCGAGCAGGATTGTCGGAAGCATCGGCGCGTGCCGGCGGATCCGCCACACCCCCGCCGATGAGAAGGAAATCACCACTGCTCGACTGTGATCGGCCGACGGCGGCGATGCCACGGAGAAGCGTCGCAACATCGCCAGCAGCTTCTCCTCGACCAGGCTTCCGAACCGGACCGGATGCTTGGTCTCGATGAACAGCCGAACCGGCCGATGCCAGTCCAGCGTCAAGGTCAGCAACTCTTCCAGGGTCAGTACCGTCGCCGGCTTCCCCCCGTACCAGCTCCCGAAGTCGTAGTCGCGCAGTTGCGCCAGCGGCAACTCGCTGACGATCCCACTGCCATCGGAGGTGCGGTCGATGGTGCGGTCATGAACGCATACCAGCTCGCCGTCGGCGGTGAGCCGCACGTCGCACTCGAGCCCGTCGGCTCCCTGCGTCAGCGCGAGCTCATAGGCGGCCAGGGTGTGCTCGGGCGCATCGCCGGACGCACCTCGGTGCGCGACGACGGCGGGCTTGCCGGATCGCGATACCCGCGCGGCGGTCACGCGTTGACCCAGCGGCGGCGGGGGCGAATAGTCCCCTCGACAGTGGTCGGACTGAAGACCTGGATCAGCCGGGGCACCATCCACCAGGCAAAGGCCGCTGACACGATCGCCGAAACAATGGTCCAGACCAGGGAGTCGGCCTGAGTCTGCAGGCTGCCGCTGCGGCTGCCGGCCCACCGGGTGAGGATGGCGATGAGCGCGAACGCGTTCACCAGCGCCCACGCGACCCAGATCTTCCGCAGGGCGGCGAGAGACCTCGGCCCGGACACACGCTCGTCGACCAGCGCCGCTTCGCGGACCACAAACGGACCGCTGAACACATTCCCCAGCGGTACCACCGAACACAGCCACAGCACCCAGCGCGGACGCGGATCGAGCCGGTGCCCGTGCCGGTACGCCAGCACCCGCATCGCCACCACCCATCGGCCGAAGTAGAACAGCCCGTACACCGCGGCCGCCACCGCCGCGAGGCCGCCGAGCACGGCCAAACTCGATGTCGCAATATCGAGCCAGCCCGGGATCAACCGTCCGCGGCCGAGAATCGTGACCGCGTACCGGATCAGATGGAACAGGGCGCACAGCGCCAGGGCGATCGCACTGTAGCGGGCGGCGCCGTTGAACCGCATCGCTTCGGCACGCGCCTGCTGTTCCGCGGGAATCTCCCGCCAGCTCGCCGGCAGGTCCGGCAGGCCCCACGCCGGGATGGCGGTGTAGCGCGGCGTGGCCCGCGTCCCGGTATTGCGCGGTCCGCGGCGCGGGGCTGGGCGCGCCTCCGGCGGTCGCTGGGCGACCCAGCGCACCTTCGCCTCGCTACCGCGACGGTATCCGGCGACTCGCTGACGCGGTACCTGCCGATCCGGGAGCCGAGGCTGCGCGAGCGCCTGCGCCACCCGATCACCGGTGACGACAACCAGAATGCTGTTGCAGCGCGGACAACGCGTCCGCCCCGCACGGTGGGGAGCCTGAATTCGACAGGTACGACACAGGTCGACCAGCCGGTCGTCGGACGGTTCGGTCATCGGGACCTCATTCCGCCGTCTCGACCGGCTTACCGCTGGCCTCCCAGGCAACCATGCCGCCTTCGACGCACACCGCGTCGCGGCCGACGTGTTCGAAGTATTCGAGCATCCGGAACGACCGACCACTCGTGCGGCAGATGACGAACACCTCCGCGTCGGGGTCGATCTCATCGATTCGCTCCGGCACCTGGCCGAGTGGGATGTGCAGCGCACCCCGGATATGGCCGTCCCGCCACTCGTCGGGCTCACGGATATCGAGCAGCACCTTGTCAACCTCGTTGGTGAAGTCGTCGGGCAGCTCGGTAACCGGCACCTGCTCGAATGCGGGCATGCTTCCATCGTGGCACACGTCGGCGATCGGGGAGGCATCAACGTCGGCCCGTCAGCTGCTCGACGGTCGCTGGTCATCGCCCTCGCAACCGGCACGCCCGCTAGCGCTTCCGAGCCGAACCAAGATATCCACAGGTCGGAGCACACCACCGGGCTTGTCGTCCACGAGGTGCGGCCGGGCATGTCTTCACGAAAGTGAACGGACCATGACCACCTCCGGTCTGGCGAGCAAGAATTGTGACTAGCGTCACGCAAACGGGGGAAATGTGGCGGACTTCCGACACTATGGCGAATTCTCGGCGTCGGTTCGCGCCATCTTCGACCCGTTCCCACAACCAGCCACGGCCTGTGGATACCGTGTGGATAACTGTGGATTTCGACTACTGAGCTGCCACAAACGCCGTCAGGCGCTGCGCCTCCTGATCGACTTCGCGGCGCTGCGCGGGGCCGACGTCGGTGAGATAGTCCACGTCGACCGACCGGTCGGCAATCCGCCACGTCCCGGCCAGGCGCCCGTCCACGAGCACAAATCCCGGACTGCGGCCATTGCGCGTGACGGTCGCGGCGTACAGGCCCGGATCGGCGATGCGAATCCGATCGGCCGGCGCCTGGGCCACCAGGATGTGGTCGAAGGGCGCGATCAGCCGAACCGGCGCCGACTCGTCTCCGGCGGAGATCGAAAGGCCCTCGAGGTCGTAGAGCTCCTCCCCGTTCGGGCCGTCGATTCGGGTCAGCTCCCAATCGTCCGTCATCTGCTGCACGAGCGACCGCAACCCAGTCAGACCGGACCACGTTTGGATCCCGGCAATGCTCGCCGGCCCGAAGCCCCGCAGGTACATACTGATCAGGTCGCGGCGGGCCTCGTCGCCGATGACCGCGGGCTCCCCGGGCCCGATCCAGTCATCGAGCAGGGCATACGCCGGTTCATCGGATCCGGATGAACGCCACGTTCCTCTCGGCGGTACCTGCACCAGATGTAGACCGCAGCGCACCACCGCCATCAAGTCGGCGACCGGAGCCGTCGGCCACCGCTGCCCGAGCAGGTCGCGCAACTCGCGGACCGGCATTGCGGCCCCGTCGATAGCCTCCCGAGCCGCGTCGACGACGGCCCGGGCGTCCACGCCGCCGGGCAGCGGATGGGATCGGCGGACGGCCGCATCGATCCGCGGCTGCACCAGGGCACGCACCCACCGGGCGTCGTGCGCGTCCATCGTGAGGAGCGTCCCGCGCAGCACCACGGACCGGACAATCTCCCGCTCGAGCAGGAGATCGTCGTAGTCGACGGGATCGAATCGGTCGATCCGCGCCCACAGTGCGACGAAGGGCGGTCGCGGGTCCTGGGCCTGCATTCCGACGCAGCGGTCGAGGACCTCGATGACATCCTCATCGATACGCGCCAACAGATGCTGCCGAGCAAGGAGGGTGCGGTTCCATTGCTCGAGAGATATCACGACGGGAAGTTGACCCCGGTGGCCGCGTGACAGCGGTAGCCGGCGGGGTTCTTCGCCAGATACTGCTGGTGGTAGTCCTCGGCGTAGTAGAACTGCCCGTCGCCGATGTCGCCCAGCTCGCCGATCTCCGTCGTGATCGCGCCGTACCCCGCCGCCGACAGCGCCGGCGTGAAGCGCTCGGCGACGGCACGCGCGGTGCGGACGTCAGCGGGCGAGCAGGTGAAGATCGCCGACCGGTACTGGGTGCCGACGTCGTTTCCCTGCCGCATGTCCTGGGTCGGATCATGCGTTTCGAAGAAGATGCGCAGAATGGCTTCGAGGTTGGTGCGCGCCTCGTCGAAGACGACCAAGACGGCCTCGGCATGCCCGGTGCGCGCCGAGCAGACTTCTTCATAGGTCGGATTGGGCGTGTATCCACCGGCATAGCCGACAGCGGTCGTATAGACGCCGGGCACCTGCCACATGATCTCCTCGACACCCCAGAAACAACCGCCGCCAAGGATCACCGCATGCCGTCCCGGACCCCAGTCGCACAGCCCGCCTGCTGACCCCATCGGGGCACCGAGAACCAGATTCTTCGACGCGACCGGCGTCGGTGTTCCCCGTCCCGGCAGCGCAGCTATGGAATCGACCATCGTCTGCTTTGCGTGCGAAGAGCCCCAAGACATAGCTGCGATTCTACGCCGCGGAACGCCCGCCCCGGTGCGGCGGAAGACGGTTCCGATAGCCGAATTTGAGATCTCCAACTACCGATGTCTATGATGAGCATCACATCGGCCTGTGATGCAGTTCACTGGTCGGGGGCGGTGCGCCGGAGATCGAGGGACCGGGAATCGCACGGTACGGACGACGACCCGGGTACGGAAGTTCAGAAGGTAGGGGGACCACAACCATGGCGATGACCACGCATCTGACCGACCTGTCGACGGACAACGGGCCGACGTACAACATCTCCGGCTCCTGCCTGTGGACGCTGGCGACCATCGTTCCGCTGACGATCCTGCTGCTGATCCTCGCGTTCTGACCGCACGGCCCGGGCATCGTGCTGACGGGCCCACCACAGAGGGATACGGTGGAAGGGTCAACCGACCTGAAACCGCGAAGGGAAGACCTGTGGCTGAATACACCCTGCCCGATCTGGACTACGATTTTGGCGCGCTCGAGCCCCACATCTCTGGCCGCATCATGGAACTCCATCACGACAAGCATCACGCGGCATATGTGAAGGGCGCCAACACCGCACTGGAGAAGCTGGCCGCGGCTCGCGAGGACGGCGCCATCGCCGACAAGGTTTTCGGCCTTTCGGCCAACCTTTCGTTCCACCTCGGTGGTCACACCAACCACTCCATCTTCTGGAAGAACCTGTCGCCCAACGGGGGCGGAGAGCCGACCGGCGACCTGGCCGACGCCATCAACAACGACTTCGGTGGTTTCGCCAAGTTCCAGGCGCACTTCACCGCGGCCGCCTCGACCCTGCAGGGTTCGGGCTGGGCGATCCTGGGCTACGACACCGTCGGCCAACACCTAGTGATCCAGCAGCTGACCGATCAGAGTGGCAACACCTCCGCAGCCCTGATCCCGATCGTCATGCTCGACATGTGGGAGCACGCGTTCTACCTCGACTACCAGAACGTGAAGCCCGACTACGTCAAGGCATGGTGGAACGTCGTCAACTGGGCCGACGCCGGTGAGCGCTTCGACCGCGCCCGCACCCAGGGGGCCGGGCTGGTCGTCCCGTCCTGACCAAATTCGTCTGATATAGAAAGCGCCGAGGGCAGATTGCCCTCGGCGCGCTCTATTTCAGACGAAATTCGCCGTCCGCCTCTACATCGCGCCCTCGATGAGAAGCGACCCGGCGATCGCGGCGGCCAGGACGACCGCCATGATGCCCAGCGCGATGTAGTCAATCCGCCCCGGGCGCGCCGCATCAGCCGTCAGTCGCCCGGTCCCCCCGCGAGCGGTGATCGCCTCCCCCATCTCCCCGGCACGGCGCAACGCCGACGACAACGCCGCCACCACCATGTCGACCAGGGTCAGTTGCGCTGCCGGATGCCGAACGTTCGACGGTGCGCGCGGGCGCAGCCGATGCACCGCACGCAGGACCATCAACTCGTCAACCATCAGCGGCAACGACCGCAGGCACAAGGCAATGACGACCGCCCATTCATCGACGGGCAACCGCAACCAGCGCAACGGGGTCAGCAACGTGGCGATGGCGGGGGCGAGTTGCGCCGCCGGCGTGGTCCACACGACCAACACCGAAACCGCGATCACCAGCAGACCCAGCAGTACGCTGCGGGCGGTGACCAGGCCGCCGGAAACCCCGGCCACCAGGGTCGAGAGCCCGACACTCGCCGCCGCCAGCGCCCACAGCCACCACGGCGGCTTGGGCACTGCGCCCAGCGGTATGCCGGCGAGCAGCGCGACACCCACGACGACGACGGCGACCGCGCCGAGCGCCGGCCACGACGGCAGCACCCACATGAGTACGCCGACCAGCGCGATCGCGATCAGCTTTGTGCCCGCCCACAGACGATGGATCACCGAGTCCCCGGGGATCTCGCGCAACGGCAGTCCGTTCACCACGCCACCCCCGTGGTGACCGCGTCCACCAGCACGCCGTCGACCAACTCGACCTGACGGTCACAGACCGCCGCGATCTCGTCGAGGTCGTGGGAGATCACGATCAGGGTGAGGCCGGCCGCCCGCATGCGCCCGAACAACGCGACGACGTCGGCCCGGGCCTGCGGATCAAGGCCGGCCAGCGGCTCGTCGGCGACGACAATCTCCGGGTGCCCGGCCAGCGCGCCGGCGAGGACCCCGCGGCGCATCTGCCCGCCCGAGAGAGCGTCAGTGCTGCGCGCGGCGAACTCCCGAGGCAACCCGACTTCGTCCAGGAGGTGGGCAACCTCGAGGCTGCCCACCTCGACGCCGCCGGCGGCCTGAATGTCCTCGCCCAGCGTGGGCCGCTGCAGCTGCAGTCGCGCGTGCTGGAAAGTGAGCTTCACCGCGCCGACCTGCTTGCTGATCGGCGATCCGTCGTAGTGCGCTGTTCCCGACGTGGGGACGGTGAGTCCGGCGAGAATCCAGGCGAGGGTCGACTTGCCCGAGCCGTTGCCGCCGACGATGAGCAACCCCTCACCGCGGGCGACCCGCAGGGTCACCTCGCGCAGCGCAGTCACCTCCCAGGGCGAGCCGGACAGATAGCGGTGACCGATGCCGTCGAGCTCGATCAGGGTCTGCCCCGGCCGGTGCGGCGAGATCGGTGGGCTCGGCCGCACCGGCTGGCTCGGCACCTCGAATTCCCCTGCACCGGCCAACCAGTGCGGTGGCGCCTGGTCGACCTGTCCGTCGCGAAGGTGCACGACGCGGTCAGCCGCGGCCGCCTCGTCGGCGCGGTGGGTGATCAGAACGACGGCAAGCCCGCGCCGCCGCGGTAGTGCCGCCAGCACGCTGAGCAGTTCGCCGCGTCCGGCCGGATCCACCATCGCCGTCACCTCGTCGGCGATGAGCAGAGCCGGATTCCGGGCCAGGGCGGCCGCCAGGGCGAGCCGCTGCTGTTGTCCGCCGGACAGGTCGGCGGTGTCGCGATCGGCCAGCCCGGCCAGACCGACCTCGGCCAGCAGCTCCTCGACGTCGATGCGCACGTCGTCGGGCAGTCCCCACACGACATCGTCGGCGACACGGGCCCCGAGCATCTGTGTCTCCGGTCGTTGCAGCACCATCGCCGTGCCTCCCGGGCATCCGAGCCCGGGATCACCGGGCCGCCGGACCCGGCCGGTTGTCGGCGCGCGCCCGGCCAGAATCTTGGCAACCGTCGACTTGCCCGAGCCGTTGGGTCCGACGATCGCAACGAACTCACCCGGGGCGATGCGCATCGAGACGTCCCGGAGCGCGGGTTCGCGCGCACCGGGATAGCGAAATCCCACCTGCTCGAGTTCGACGGGCAGCGGACCCGGGGTGGACACGGCGATCCTACGACTCGGCTCATCGAGGGTGTCGACGCTCGGGATGGCGCGGACCCGCTCAATCACCCCGCCGACCAGCCACCAGGCGACGAACAGCGAGAGCACCGTTCCCGTCGCGCTGCTGAGCCACAGCCACGCCCACCAGTACTGCACGATGGCCGTGGACATCGTGCGCAGCCCGTCGGCGATCTGCCCGACGGCCTGGCCGCCGCCGGGCAGACGAGTGCCGATTTCGTCGAGTGCTTTGGCGAACCCGGTGACGGTGTTCTCCAACGACTCGAGCAACAATCGCCGCAACGGAACCAGGACCACGAACACCAGGACCGACAGGCCGCCCATGATCGGGGCCACGAGCAACGATGCCGCGGCGAACGACCAGAGTCCCCGCCGGCGGCGCTTCAGCTCGCCGACCAGACCGCCGATCACGCCGGCCCCCACCACCGACACCGCGGCAGACAGGCCGGCCAGCGCGAAGGAGACCCCGGCCGCGGCGACGACGACGGCGATCAGCGCGCGCGGCCGGGTCCGCTGACCCACCAGCGCCATCGGCACCGGCGCGAGCAAGGCCACCGAGGTGAGGATCGGCAGTACCTGTGCGACGACGATCGTCGCGACGGTGAGTCCGCCCAGCACTGCTGCCAGCGCGATCTCATGGGGACGCAGTGGGCCCGCAATGTGCTCTTCAGACATATCGGTTCCAGTTTGCCCGATCATGTGTGAGAGTGCGCTGAGTAGGCTGGGCCAATGGCTGAGACGACGAAACTGATCTGTGCGTTGCACGGCGACGGCCTCGGCGACCTTCTGCGTTCCAGCTCGCTCCGCGACGAACTCCGGGCGGCCGGCGCGACGCGGCTGCAGGTCAACATCGATGATCGCGATGTTGCGGGGGCGATGCGATTCGGGCCCGGCAAAGCGGTCACGGGCGTGGTGTCGGTCTGGACCGATGCCGAACGGGACATGCCAGCGCTAACCCACCTGGTCGCGACGATCGGGGCGGCGGTAGCCGAACCAGATCTGCACGCCTACCGGGTCACCGAGAAGGTCCGGCTCGATCCGGCGCCCGGCCCTGACGGGGTGCGGGCCGACGTGCTCGCCCAGGTCGCGCTGCTGCGGCGTCCACCGACGATGAGCCCCCCGGACTATCTCGAGTACTGGTTGGTGCAGCACACGCCCATCGCGATCCGCACCCAGAACACCTCGGCATACATCCAGAACATCGTCGAATCTCCGCTCACGCCGACCTCGCCCCCCGTTGCGGCCATCGTCGAAGAGCATTTCCCGATGGCCGCGATCAGTGACCCCCACGCCTTCTACGGCAGTCGCGGCGATGAGGCGGAACGGAAGCGTCGAGTCGCCGAACTCATGGAGAGTGTCCATCGCTTCGGCGCCGACGACGGGCTCGATCTGGTTCCCAGCAGTCGCTATCAATGGGCGCTGCGGCCGTAGCACCCGAGTTCAGCTACGCGAGCGCAGCCTCGGCGATGTCCGGCGGATCCTGGGGCAATCCTTGTTGCTGGCGCAGCACCTTGATGAGCTCGTTGACGACGGTCACCTTGTCGCTGGAAAGACCGGCCAGGCGAAAAGCAGCGAGCTGGATGTCGGTATCGGCCTGCATGCGCAGCTTGTCGATCTCCGTGCGCGTGCGCTGCGCGGCCGAGTCCTCGAGGAAGTAGTGGACATCGACGCCGAAGGCCGCTGCAATTCCCTCGACCGTCCGGAACGACGGCGACTTGGCCTTCCCGGAACGCAGTTGGCTCAGATAGGACTCACCGAGGCGAAAGCCGCGCGAGGTAGATCGCTGCGCGATCGCTTTAGCACTGTAGGCGCGGCCGTTGGGGCCGGGAACCGTGCGAAACAGCTCCTCGAGACGTCGCGCGAAGAGACCCGGCTCGACTTCGGCAGCGCCCGCGGCGGTGGCGCGGTTCTCAGGTGCCGTCATGTGCTACTCCAGTCGCCGTCCCCGATCGGGAACCTATCGTGAATATTCTTCAGAATACCCCCATCTTGGGGCGTCCTGGGATCACCACGTCAGCGCCCCGCGCCCTCCGATGTGCTCCCGGCGCACGTCAATGGTGGTCGGAATCTCCACAATACAGTTACATGCAAGTTCAAGCTCCATCGCCACGCCCGAAACTCGCACCAGGGAGAGTTCGGAATTCGCGGTCGATGGCGACGCCGACGACCGCTGGCGACTTCAGTCACCGCCCTCGCCCGGGATGTGTTCGGCCGCCGGCCGTCGAAGCACATCGCGCATCGTCGGCAGCTGGCCGACGGCATCCCCGTCCATCCACTCGCGCAGCACCTTCGTGGCCCGAACGTCGTCCTCGTTGTACTGCAGCAGCCGAACCCGCTGGGCATCGTCGGGCGCGGCGCCACCCAACCCGACCGCCGTCGCGTACCAGTCCATCGACGCGGCACCACCGGCCTCCTCATCACGCCACTGGAAGCCGGCGATCGGCGCGACCCGCTTGAGGCCTTTGCCGTTGGGGCAGAAGAAGTTCGACGACACCGCCGCGAAGACGTCGACCCAGTGCGGGGAGGCGATGAAGTCCTCGACCTCGTGACTTGCCGGGATGCCCGGCATCCCGGCGAAGCGGTGGGCCGACCCACGCAGCCACCGGTTCTCGGCCTGTTCGGAATAGCAATACGCGGCGAAGGTCTTCCCGTGCGCCCGCGCATCCGCCATCTCCTCGTGCAACCATTCCCAGAACGCCGCGAACGACCGTGCCTCCGCCGTCGTCGGTAGCGGTCGCCAGGTCACGAACGGCCGATAGACCACGGGCCGAGAAGTATCGGTCCGGTCGGTCAGCAGGGTTCCCCAGAGGTACGCGCCATCCTCGCCGTAACTCTCCATGTCGACATCAACCTCGACGTCGGCGCGCGCAATGGGCGTCGCCACCGACCGGCGCACGAGCCGATCGCCGGTCTGGTAGCACCGCGCCGCGGCGATCGCATCGGGAAACGAACCGTTGCCCCACTGCGCGGGCTCATCGTCGACGGACAGCTGAGCAAGTCCGGCGACGGTCGTGATCCCGCTGGCCCGCAAGCTCTCTGCCACCATGCCGTTCACCACCAGACTCACATCGTCCCGAGCCTTCAGGTCGGCCTCGCAGCGCGGCCACCATCGGCAGTCCCGGCACTCGCTGATTCGGCTCGGCTGCGTCGACGCCAATTGATCGACGACGGCGAGTCGCTCATAGGTCAGACGCGCGAATTGCGGGCGCAACGATCCGACGTCGAGCACGGCGATACAATCGGCGTCCATGCCGATGACCCCCGCGTGCCACTGCCGCGCACCCCGCTCACCGGACAGCCCGGCGGCGACGAGTAACTCGGTGAGATGCTGCACCCGCTGCTGATCGCGACGGTTGGGGCGCAGGGTCCGCGTCGCGTCGGGCATGGGCAGCCAGGACCACAGGGGGCTGGTGAGGATGGTGCGCGGCGTCTCGCCGCTGCCATCGGCCACCGGTTTCCGGGCACCGGTCGGGACCGGTCTGGTCACGCGGTGGTTCACCACGATCACCGGGATGTACCCGACGCCGTCGTGCACCAGCAGTTCGCAATGACCTCGGCGGCGGTCGAGTGGGTCATCGGGCAGTGCCGCGTTCCAGATCCAGCGCGCACCGCGCTGCGCAGCGGCCAGCGTCTGCGACACGCGAACTTCCCGTGTCCCCCCGTTGACGACGACGAATGCCGCCGAAGATTCGTCGCTGTGAATCGACCGCAACACCTCGCGCACCTGCGAACGGTGGAGGGCCGCGGCTTCCTTGCGGCGGACGACTTCGGCCGAATCGTCGGCCACGGGGCGCTCCCCCGACGCCGCGGGCGAGTTGTCCAGCGCCAGTCGATGCGCGCACCCGGAGAGATCGCGGGCGGCCAGCAGCACTGTTGCCGCGTTTCGCGTCACCGCACTCATTCTCACCGCCTCCACCGCTGCCCGTCGGCGGACGGGGAATTGACTCCCAACCTAACCGATGGGTCCGACGCCGCACCCCAACGACCGGCGTCACCGTCCCCGGGGCACTAGGGTGGCCGCATGGGATTGTTCTCCACGAGTGGGCAGCGCCCGCCGCGCGCCGAACGGCGAGCCGAGAAGAAGGCGGCGAAAAAGGCGGCCAAGCAGCGCGCCAAATACGAGGCCAAGTACGACGCCAAAGAGCGGCGTACCGAGGCCCGGCGCCGCGAGCGGGACGACCTGCAGGGGCGGCGCCGCACCGAACGGCGGGCCGATCGCGCCCACCGGCGCGAACAGCGCGCGACATCACAACAGGTCAAGCACGAGTCCAGGGTGGCAATCGCTGACGCCAAGGCCCGAACCGCGGAGCTTGAGGCGGCTGCCAATAAGAAGAAGTTCACGCCGCAAAATGCCCGCCGCGTGCTGTCCGTCGCACGCATCGTTGCGCCCATCCTCGGCCCGATCGTCTACCGGGGCGGGGTGGTCGCGCGGGAAAAGCTGGCCGACTACCAAGCCTCGCGCGCCGGCGTGGCACCGGAGACGCTGCGACAATTCGCCGGCAAGGGCGCGCCGCTGGCCGCCCGGATCGCGACCGCTCGCGATGCCCTGCGCGCGCTGCCCCTGACGGACTCGAGTGCCGACGCAGCGGCTTTCTCCGCGACGATGGACGCGCGTCTGATCAATCTCTCCCTTGCGGTGGACACGGCCGAGTCGATGAATCCCGGTGCACGCAAAAGTGCGCACCGAGCGATCAGCAATGAACTGTCGGCGATCGACGCCGATATCCTCGCCCGGTTGGGCGTGGCAAACTAGCCGGGCCCCCACTACGGGACAATGATGCCGCTATAGGCCGTGCACTGCTTCCCGTCGGGAGCAAGACGACACAGCCGGAACTGCTTGCCGTCGTACCCGGTCAGTGTGCTCCACTGCCCCCACACGGGCCCGGAGCCGGGCGGGGCGACCGCCAACTGCTTCCACGGCGTCCCCACCTTCTGGCGGTATTTCACACTGCGCTGCTCCAGTACCACCGGACTGCCACCGTGATCGTGGGTGAGCATGAACGCGCCGTTGTTCGGCGCGACGAACGTCACCGACCAGGCGGTTCCGTACCAGTCGGCCAGTCGCACCGCAGCGGCCGGATGCGGTGCCGGTAGACCGGGTACACCCGGAAAAGCACCGGCCGGACCCGACCCGATCACACCGGCCGCAACCGCGACCGTCGCGGCCAGCACCGTGCGCTTCATCGTCGTCCGCGTTATCGTCGTCCGCGTTATCGTCGTCATAGCAGGCCTACCGTCCGGGGAGGAATTTCAGTGCCTCCATGGCTTTGGGGGTCACTGCGAGAAAAAGGCTCTGCGGTATGCCGCGGACGCCGTCGATCCCGATGAACCGCTGCTCGGCGATCGTCTGCGGCTCGGTGTACTTCAGCAGGCCCTCCTCGCCGTGCCGGCGGCCGACGCCGGAGGCCCCCATGCCGCCCATCGGTGCCGCCGTCGAGCCCCACGCGGCGGCATAGCCCTCGTTGATGTTGACCGTGCCGGCGCGCAGTTGATCGGCGATGGCGTTCGCCTCCGCACTGCTGCCCGCGAAGACGCTGGCGTTGAGGCCGTACTCGGTGTCGTTGGCCAGCTTGATCGCCTCGTCCACCGAGTCCACCGGATAGACCGCCACGAGTGGGCCGAACGTCTCCTGTTTGAAGCAGGCCGCGGCATCGGTGACGTCCGCGAGGACGGTCGGCTCAAAGAAGAACGGCCCGAGGTCATCGCGCCGCTTACCCCCGGCGAGCACCTTCGCGCCGTGGGCGATGGCATCGTCGAGGTGTGCCGTTACCGCTTCGACCTGCGCCGCGGAAGCCAGTGAACCCATGTCCACCGAGAAATCGTAGGCCGCTCCCAGCGTCATGTTCGCGACATGGGCGGCAAATCGCTTGGTGAACTCAGCCGCGACCGGCTGCTCGACGTAGATCCGCTCGATCGCGATACACAATTGTCCCGAGTTCGAGTAGCACGCGCGCGCCGCACCCGGCACCGCCTGGTCGAGGTCGGCACCGGCGGTGACGATGAGCGGGTTCTTGCCGCCGAGTTCGGCGGAGAATCCGATGAGTCGCCTACCGGCCTGCGCGGCCAGAGCCGAACCCGTCGCCGACGACCCGGTGAACATTACGTAGTCGCTCTGCGCGACGATCGCCTGCCCGACGACGCTGCCCGGACCGGGTACGACGGCGAACAATTCGCGCGGCAACCCGGCCTCGTAGAGCAACTCGGCCGCCGCCAACGCGCAATAGGGCGTCTGGCTATCCGGTTTGATGACGACGGCGTTGCCGGCCAGCAGGGCCGCGACCGCGTCGGAAACCGCGAGAGTGAGCGGGTAGTTCCACGGCGAGATGATGCCGACCACACCTTTGGGCTGGTAGCGCACCCGGACGCTCGTGGCGCCGGGAATCATGCCCTTGACCTTGTGCTCGGCCAGCGCCGCCGGACCGGTACTCGCGTAGTGCCGGGCGGTCAGCGCGACGTCGAGGACTTCTTCCTGGGCGTACTGACGCGCCTTGCCGGATTCCGCCTGGACCATGTCCATCAGCGCATCGGCGTCGCGATGAACCAGCCGCGCGAAGGCGTACAGGACCTCCGCCCGCTCCTGGGGAGTGCGGGCCGCCCAGCCCTGTTGTGCCACCCGGGCCGCGGCAACCGCGACCTCCAGGTCTTTGGCAGTACCGATCGGGATGTGCGACAGCTCCGTTCCGCTGAAGGCTTCGACGATCGGGCGCGTCTTGCGCTTGGCCGCGGGATCAATCGCCACGAGTTGGTTCAGCCGTTTGAAGACGGCCGGCGACGGTGCTGGCATGTGGCCTTCTCCTAGCCCTCGGGCCCGACGACGACGATGCCGTCGGCATCGGAGTAGAGGGTGTCGCCAGGGCGGAAGAGGACGCCACCGAATTCGACGGGAACGTCCCGCTCACCGGCACCGGTCTTCGTCGACTTGCGCGGATTGGTGCCCAGCGCTTTGACCCCGATGTCCATCCCGTCGATGGTGGCCGCGTCGCGGATGGCGCCGTTGATGACCAGACCTGCCCAGCCGTGGGTTCGGGCGCGCTCGGCGATCAGATCGCCGACCAGGGCGGTATGCACCGAGGCGCCACCATCGACAACGAGGACACCGCCGGGGTTGTCCTCGCCCAATACCTCTTTGAGAAGCGCATTGTCTTGGAAACAGCGGACCGTTGTCACGGTCCCGGCGAAGCTGCCCTGGTTGCCGAACCGGCGGAACTGTGTGTCGCAGCTGCGGACAGCGGCACCGATGTCGTCGACGAGATCGGCGGTGGGGACCGCCGAAGTCTTTTCCTCGGGTGAACTCATGGATGAATCCTATCCAAGTGCCCGGCCGTCGGGGCGTTGCACCGAAAGCGCTGTCATGGCTGCTGCGGTTTGGTGAGCGGGAACGGCAGGGATTCGCGGATCGAGCGCCCGGTGATCAGCATGACGATCCGGTCTACGCCCAGCCCCAGCCCGCCCGTCGGCGGCATGGCGTATTCCAGTGCCTGCAGGAAGTCCTCGTCGAGTTCCATGGCCTCGGGATCTCCGCCCGCTGCCAGGATGGACTGCTCGGTGAGCCGGCGCCGCTGCTCCACCGGATCGGTCAGCTCGGTGTAAGCCGTGCCCAGTTCAACGCCCCAGGCAACGAGGTCCCAGCGCTCGGAGACCCCGTCGATGGTGCGGTGGGGCCTGGTGAGCGGCGAGGTCGAGCTGGGGAAGTCAAAGTAGAAGGCGGGGGTGGTGGTCGTCGCCTCGCCGAAATGTTCATAGAGTTCGGCGACGATCTGACCGGCGTCCCACACCGGGCGCACCGGCACGCCGTGCGCACGGGCGATATCCCGCAGGGCCTCGGTGCCGGTCTGGGGGGTGATCGCCGCACCGACGGCGGTGGACACCGTCTCGTACACCGAGCGGCGCGGCCAGTCGCCGCTGATGTCGACGCGCTCGAATCCGCCGTCCCCGTCGGGGCGCACGACGACCGGTGACCCGTGGACGGCGGTGGCGGCCGCCTGGATCATCTCCTGGGCCAGCACCGCCATATCGCCGTAGTCGCCATGCGCGGCATAGGCCTCCAGGCTGGTGAACTCGGGGTTGTGGCTGAAGTCGGCGCCCTCGTTGCGGAAGTTGCGGCCGAGTTCAAACACCTTGTCCACCCCTCCGACACAGAGCCGCTTGAGGTAGAGCTCCGGCGCGATCCGCAGGTAGAGGTCGAGGTCGTAGGCGTTGATGTGCGTCGTGAACGGGGTCGCATTCGCCCCGCCGTGGATCTGCTGCAAGATCGGGGTCTCGACCTCCAAGAACCCCCGGTCGGCAAGGAACCCGCGCAGGGTCGTGATGATCGTCGAGCGGGCCGCCAGCATCTCGCGCGCCTGCGGGTTGATCGCGAGGTCCAGGTAGCGCTGTCGGACCTTGGCCTCGGGGTCGGCCAGGCCGGCCCATTTGTCGGGCAGCGGGTGCAGGCACTTGCCGAGCATCCGCCACGACGACACCAGCACCGACCGCTGTCCGGAGCGGGAGAAGCCGATCGGCCCGCTCACGCGCACCAGATCGCCCAGGTCCACCGTTCGCGCGAAGTCAAGGGCGCCCGGTTCGAGCGCCGCGGCGTCGACGACCACCTGCGTCTGCCCGGACCAGTCGTGCAGATTGGCGAACACCACGCCGCCAAAGTCCCGCAGTGCGGTGATCCGGCCGGCGACGGCGACCACGGAGCCGACCGCCGCCGCGGTCGCTTCGGCGACCGTGTGGGTTGGGCGCTCCGCGGGCCCGGCCGCGGGATAGCTCTCGACTCCCGCGGCGCGCAACCCGTCGAGCTTGCTCATCCGGACCCGTACCTGTTCGGGCCGGCGAATCGCCGGTACGCCGGCCTGTGCCTCGTCGGCGAGTTGCGCGGTGAGCGCGGCCAGATCGACGCCGGCGGGGATGGCCGCCGGCCCGCTGCGCTCCTTGCTCTTGCCGGCGAACCGCGGCAGCGAGATGAATCCCTCGGTCACGATCGCGGCGGTGCCCACCCGAGGCACGACGCGGGCATCCTCGAACGCGAGGTACCGCGGCACCCACTGCGGCCGGTACTTCGCATTCGACCGGTACAGCGACTCCATTTGGACGAACTGTGACGCGAAGGTCAGCACCCCGTGCATGGCACGCACCACCGGTCCGACGCCGAGCCGTTCGCCCTGTTCGAAGAACTCCCGGAACGCGGCGAAGTTGAGCGACACCTCCGTGATGCCGAATTCCTCGGCCTGCAGCATCAGTTCGACGACCATGAGCTCGACGATCCCGTTGACCGAGGACCGGTCGCGGCGCATGACGTCCAACGAGACACCGGTGCGGCCCCACGGCACGAAGGACAGCATGCCGACGGAACGCTCATCATCGGTGTCCGCATGCAGGACGGCCTCGACGAGGAGGCAGTCGCCGTCCAGCCGATCACCGAGGCGCCCCAGCGCCATCGCGAAACCACGCTCCTCCTCGGTGTCTCGCCACGCGTCGGCGAGCGCGACGATGCCGGCCATCTCGGCGGCGGGGATGTCCCGGTGCCGCCGGATTCGCCCGCTCAACCCCAGCCTGCGCGCCCGCGCCACGGCGTGGCGCACGTTGCGCATGTCGGGTCCGTTCAGGGTGAATCCGCGCGGGTGCAGGATCGCCTCGTCGCCGATGCCGAGCAGGCTCAGCCCGGCCCGCTCATAGGCGGCCGCGCCGCGCTCGCTGACGCCGATCGCGGCGGGATGCCACCCGAAGCGCTCACACTCGGCGAAGAACTCGGCGATGGCCGCCGACCACGATCCTGGGTCGCCGATCGGGTCGCCGCCGGCCATTCCGACCGACATCTCGACCCGGAAGGTGATCGCGGCCCGGCCGTCCGACGAGAACACCACGGCCTTGTCCCGCCGGGTCGAGAAGTACGCCAGCGAATCGTCGTCGTTGAACGTGGTGATCAACGCCCGGATCAGTGTTTCGTCGGGTTCGGCGATAAGGCCACTCAGCCGCTGCGAACGGAATAGCACCAGGGCCGCGGCCAATAATGCCAGTGCGCCGAACAGGCCGAGTAGGCCGTTGATCGGGCTGAACGACTGATGCCCGTCGAAGTTGTGCTGATCGATGGCGGCGAAGGCGACGACCCGGTTCGCCGCATAGGCCAGGCGTTCGTCGCGCGCAAGGGTGTCCGGGAACAATTCGACCAGTCCCCACCCCAGGAGCGTGCCCAGGATCAGGCCACCGACCAGGGTTGCCAAGGCGCTGAGGGCCGCTCCGCGTCGCACCCGGGTATAGAACTGTTTGCGGGTGACCACGAGGAACAGCAGTGCGACGAGGTCGATTCCGAGGCCGACGGCGGCGTGGGTGCGGTCCCCCGACACTCGCCCGTCGAGCCACGGCGGTACCGAGTCGATGAGGACCGCGACGTTGGAGCCGGCGTAGATCAGCAGGTAGCTCACCGAGATCCACCAGGCCACGCGTTTGCGGTGGCCCAGAGCGATCGCAATGAGCGTCAGCACAAAGGCCCAGGCGAAGCTCGTGTCGGGCATCGTGATGATGTAGTCGTCGATGAAGGTCCGCGGCACGTGCAGAAGGTGGCGGATTCGCGGCGACAACGAGGAGAGCAGCGAGAGTGCCGCGAGGACGCCCACAATCACCGACGCCGTATGCGGCGCATTGACCAGGACTCCGCGCGGCCGGGCCATCCGCGTGAGCAGGTTCCGCGAGCGCTCGTGGGCCGGACTCCCGGCTAACCGGCTCCCGGCGCTGTTCTTACTCGTCTGCTCCACCCGTTCACGGTAGCCGCTGCAACCGATCGGTCGCCCCTGCCGGGGGCGGGCCGGTCAGACCTAGACTGAGTCCATGGACGAGGTCCCCATTGACACCGACAACATCCGGCTCGGCCAGTTCCTCAAGCTGGCGAACCTCATCGACTCGGGCTCAGACGCGAAAGCAGTGATCGCCGACGGTCTGGTGCGCGTGAACGGCGAGGTCGAGCGCCGCCGAGGTCGCCAGTTGGCCCCGGGCGACCGAGTGGAATTCGCGGCGCACTCCGCGGTGGTGAAAGCTCCGTAGCACGAATCCTGCCGTCACCACCGGTCGGAGCGCGTGCCCCCGGCAGGCGCCGGGGGCGAGCAACTGTCAGCGCTGAGCCACCTGGGTGGGCACGATCGGCGCAGGCAGATCCGTCGAGCCCATCAGGAACCGATCCGCCGCCGCGGCCGCCGAGCGGCCCTCGGCGATCGCCCACACGATCAGCGACTGACCGCGCCCGGCATCGCCGGCGACGAAGACCCCGGGCACCGTCGAACTGAAGTCGCCGTCGCGCTTGATGTTGCCGCGCCCGTCGAAGTCCACGCCCAACTTGTCGAGTAGGTCGGCACGCTCTGGGCCGACGAAGCCCATGGCCAGCAGCACGAGATCCGCCTCGAGCTCGAAGTCACTGCCGTCGACCTTCTCAAATCGCCCGTCGACCATCTGCACCTCGTGGGCGCGCAATGCGGTGACCTTGCCGTCGGCTCCCCGGAACTCCTCGGTGTTCACACTGAACACCCGTTCGCCGCCCTCCTCGTGGGCCGAGGACACGCGGTACATCAGCGGATAGGTCGGCCACGGCGTCGACGCGGCGCGCTCACTCGGCGGGCGCGGCATGATCTCGAACTGATGGACGATCTCGGCGCCTTGGCGCAGCGATGTTCCCAAACAGTCCGCACCGGTGTCACCGCCGCCGATGATGATGACCTTCTTGCCCGTCGCAGTGATCTGGCCGTCGACCGCGTCGCCGAGCTGCACCCGATTGGCCTGCGGCAGGAACTCCATCGCCTGATGGATGCCGTCGAGTTCGCGCCCGGGGATCGGCAGATCACGTCCAATGGTCGAGCCGACGGCGAGCACCACCGCGTCGAAGTCCGCCCGCAGCTGCTCGACGGTCACGTCGACTCCGACGTTCACGCCGGGACGGAACACGGTGCCCTCGGCCGTCATCTGCGCCAGTCGCCGATCGATGATGTGTTTTTCCATCTTGAACTCGGGAATGCCGTAGCGCAGCAGGCCGCCGATCCGGTCGGCCCGCTCGAACAGCGTGACGCCGTGTCCGGCCCGGGTAAGCTGCTGCGCCGCGGCCAGTCCGGCCGGTCCCGACCCGACGACGGCCACCGACTTGCCGGTCCGCACCGTTGGTGGCACCGGCTGCACGCCGGTCGTGTCGAAGGCATTCTCAACGAGTTCGACCTCGACCTGTTTGATCGTCACTGCGGGCTGGTTGATGCCCAGCACGCACGAGGACTCACACGGTGCCGGGCACAGCCGCCCGGTGAAGTCGGGGAAGTTGTTGGTGGCGTGCAGGCGGTCAATGCCGTCGGCCCACCGATCCCGGTAGACCAGGTCGTTCCACTCCGGGATCAAGTTCCCCAGCGGGCACCCGTTGTGACAGAACGGCACACCGCAGTCCATGCATCGGCTCGCCTGCGTACGCAGGGTGTCCTTCTCGAAGTCGGTGTAGACCTCTTTCCAGTCGAGCAGTCGCAGCTCGACGGGACGCCGTTCGGGCAGCTCACGCTCGGTGTGCTTGAGAAATCCGCGTGTGTCAGCCATTTGCCGCCTCCATAATCGCGTCGTTGACATCACGGCCGTCGCGTTCGGCGGCCTCGATGGCGAGCAGAACCCGCTTGTAGTCGCGCGGCATCACCTTGCGGAAGTGCGCCCGCTGCGCGTCGAAGTCCGCAAGGATCGCCCCGGCAACCGGTGAATCGGTCTCATCGCGGTAGTCCGCGATCGTCTCCTGCAGGAAGGCGACATCGTCGACGCCGAGCTGCTCGATGTCCACCAGCTCCGGATTGAGGTTCTCCACCAGCCGGCCGTCGGGGTCGTAGAAGTAAGCGATACCGCCCGACATTCCCGCCGCGACGTTGCGGCCGGTGGCACCCAAGACCACCACCCGCCCGCCGGTCATGTACTCACAGGCATGGTCGCCCACGCCCTCCACCACGGCGGTGACCCCGGAGTTGCGGACACAGAACCGTTCGCCGGCGATGCCACGGAGATAGATGGATCCCGATGTACCGCCGAACCCGATGACGTTGCCCGCGATGATGTTGTCCTCGGCGACAAAGCCAGCCGGCGCCGTGCCGGCCGGACGCACGACGATCCGCCCGCCGGACAGGCCCTTGCCGACGAAGTCGTTCGCGTCACCGGCCAGTCGCAGCGTGATGCCGGCGGGGACGAATGCACCAAAGCTGTTGCCGGCTGACCCGGTGAACGCAATCTGGATCGTGTTGTCCGGCAGCCCGTGGGCGCCGTGCGCCTTGGTCACCTCGTGGCCGAGCATCGTGCCGACCGTGCGGTTGACGTTGCTGACCGACCGCGACAGCGAGATCGGTGCCGCGGTGTCGATCGCCGCCCGGCACTGGGCGATGAGGTCTTGGTCCAGCGCTCGGTCCAGTGCGTGGTCCTGACTTCGCGAGCAGTACCGGTCCTGGTTCATGAACGGCGACTCCACCTGGGCCAGGATCGGGCTCAGATCGAGCTTTCCGGCCTTCGCGTCACGCCAGTGCGCGAGCGCCTTGGACGTGTCGAGGGCTTCAACCTGTCCGACCGCCTCCTGCAGGGTCCGGAAGCCCAGCCGGGCCAGCAGTTCGCGCACCTCTTCAGCGATGTACCGCATGAAGTTCTCCACGAACTCGGGTTTGCCGGTGAATCGCTCACGCAGCAACGGATTCTGCGTCGCGACTCCCACCGGGCACGTGTCGAGGTGGCAGACGCGCATCATGATGCAGCCCGAGACCACCAGGGGTGCGGTCGCGAAACCGAACTCCTCGCCGCCCAACAGCGCCGCGATGACGACGTCGCGCCCCGTTTTGAGCTGTCCGTCAACCTGGACGACGATGCGGTCGCGCAAGCCGTTGAGCAACAGCGTCTGCTGGGTTTCGGCCAGGCCGATCTCCCAGGGGGCACCCGCATGTTTGAGCGATGTCAGCGGACTCGCACCCGTGCCGCCGTCATACCCGGAGATGAGCACGACATCGGCGTGCGCCTTCGACACGCCGGCCGCAACCGTTCCGACCCCGATCTCGGAGACGAGCTTGACGTGGATCCGCGCCTGCGGGTTGGCGTTCTTCAAATCGTGGATGAGTTGCGCCAGATCCTCGATTGAATAGATATCGTGATGCGGCGGCGGCGAGATCAGGCCGACGCCGGGTGTCGATCCACGCACCTCGGCGATCCACGGATACACCTTGTGCGGTGGCAGCTGACCGCCCTCACCCGGTTTGGCGCCCTGCGCCATCTTGATCTGGATGTCGGTGCAGTTGCTCAGATAATGGCTGGTCACGCCGAACCGGCCGGACGCGACCTGCTTGATCGCGGACCGGCGCCAATCGCCATTCTCGTCGCGGCTGAAGCGGCGTGGGTCTTCGCCGCCCTCACCGGAGTTGGAGCGGCCACCGATCCGGTTCATCGCGATCGCCAGCGTCTCGTGGGCTTCGGCCGAGATGGAACCGTAGCTCATCGCGCCGGTGGAGAAGCGCTTGATGATCTCGCTCGCCGGCTCGACCTTGTCGATCGGGATCGGGTCGCGATCACCGAACTTGAAGTCGAACAATCCGCGCAGGGTGCCCAGTCGTTTCGACTGGTCGTCCACCAGCGCCGTGTACTCCTTGAACACCTTGTACTGACCGGTCCGGGTGGAGTGCTGCAGCTTGAACACCGTGTCCGGGTTGAACAGGTGATATTCCCCCTCGCGCCGCCACTGGTACTCGCCACCGACTTCGAGTTCGCGGTGGGCCCACTCGGCGGGCCGGGCCAAGAAGGCGAGGTGGTGGCGCGCGGCGACCTCGTCGGCAATCTCGTCGAGCCCGATGCCGTCGAGCTGACTGTTGGCGCCGGTGAAGAACTCGTCGACGGTCTCCTGGCTCAATCCGATGACCTGGAACAGCTGGGCGCCGCTGTACGACGGGACCGTCGAGATGCCCATCTTGCTCATCACCTTGAGCACGCCCTTGCCGGCGGCCTTGATGTAGTTGGCACGAGCCGTCGCGAAGTCCGATGCGTGATCACCGGTAGCGCCGATGATGGCACCGGATTCCAGCATGTCTTCGATCGATTCGAAGGCCATGTACGGATTGATCGCCGACGCACCGAAGCCGATGAGTGCGGCCATGTGGTGGACCTCGCGGGCATCGCCGGACTCGACGATGAGGCTGGCCCGGCTCCGCGTCTTCTCCCGCACCATGTGGTGGTGCACGGCCGATGTCAGGAGCAGCGATGGGATCGGTGCCAACGTCCCATCGGACTCGCGGTCGGACAGGATGATCAACTGCACCCCGTCGGCGACGGCGGCCGACACCTGGTTGCACACCTGCTCGAGTGCACGGCGCAGTCCGTCCCCGCCTTCGGCGACCGGGTACAGGCCGTGGAGGTGGATCGATGCGAAGCCGGTGGCCGCGCCGTCGATCGTGATCAGCCGCCGCAGATCATCGTTGTCGAGAATCGGGCTCGGCAGCGCAATCTGGCGCGCGGACGCCGGCGCCGGGTGCAGCAGGTCGCCCTGGCCCCCGATCCGCTGTCCGATGCTGGTGACGACTTCTTCCCGGATGGCGTCCAACGGCGGGTTGGTGACCTGCGCGAACAACTGCTGAAAGTAGTCGAACAGCAATCGCGATCGCGCCGAGAGAACCGCTACCGGGGTGTCGGTGCCCATCGACCCGATCGCCTCGGCGCCGGTCGCCGCCATCGGCTTGACCAGGAGGCTGAGGTCCTCATTGGTGTAGCCGAACAGCTGCTGCCGGTGCGCAACACGCTCGTGCGACATGTGGATGTGCTCGGGCGCGGGCAGCTCACCCAGGCTGATCTGGTTTTCCGCCAGCCACTGTTCGTACGGGTGCTCGGCGGCCAGCTGATCCTTGATCTCAACGTCGTCGACGATGCGGCCCTGCGCGGTGTCGACGAGGAACATCTTGCCCGGCTGCAACCGCAGCTTCTGCACGACGTCCGCGGGGTCGACGTCGAGGATGCCGACCTCCGAGCCGAGAACAATCAACCCATCGCGGGTGACCCAGATCCGCGACGGCCGCAGACCGTTGCGGTCAAGGACGGCGCCGATGACGGTGCCGTCGGTGAAGCACACCGATGCCGGGCCGTCCCAGGCCTCCATGAGCGCCGAGTGGTATTCGTAGAACGCCCGGTGTGCGGGGTTCATCGACTCGTGGCGTTCCCACGCCTCGGGGATCATCATCAGCACCGCGTGCGGCAGGCTTCGCCCGCCGAGATGGAGTAGCTCCAGCGCCTCGTCGAACCGGGCGGTGTCCGACGCGCCCGGGGTGCAGATCGGGAAGACGCGGGCTCCGCCGTCCTCCCCCAGACCACGGTCGCCATCGGCGGCGAAGGCCGACATGTCCATCAGCGCCTCGCGGGCGCGCATCCAGTTCTCGTTGCCGTTGACGGTGTTGATCTCGCCGTTGTGCGCGACCCGGCGGTACGGGTGGGCGAGGGGCCAGCTCGGGAATGTGTTGGTGGAGAAGCGCGAGTGCACCAATCCCAGCGCGCTCACGACGCGCTCGTCCTGCAGGTCGAGGTAGAAGCCGCGCAACTGCGGCGTCGTCAGCATCCCCTTGTAGACGACGGTCCGGCCCGACAGGCTGGGGAAGTACACGGTGCCCGACGCCTCGGCCCCCTCGCCGGCGCCCTTGCTGCCGAGTTCGTGCTCGACGCGCTTGCGAACGACATACGCCCGGCGCTCCAACTCGTCGCCGGCGCGGCCATCGCTACGGTCTGCTTCGCTCCCGCCGAACGCGATGAACACCTGACGGAAGGTCGGCATCGCGTCCCGGGCGAGCGCTCCGATCGACGCATCGTCGACGGGGACGTCCCGCCAGCCGAGCACGACCAGGCCCTGCTCTTCGACGATCCGGTTGACACCCTCGACCGCGGCCCGCGCATCGTCGCTGCCCTGCGGCAGGAAGGCGATGCCGGTGGCGTAGGCCCCCTCGGCGGGGAGGTCGAAGTCGACCACGGCGCGGAAGAAGGCGTCGGGGATCTGGATCATGATTCCCGCGCCGTCGCCGGTGTTCGGCTCGGCGCCCGCGGCACCGCGATGCTCGAGGTTCACCAACGCGGTGATCGCCTTCTCGACGATGTCTCGGCTCTTGCGGCCGTACATGTCGACGACGAACGCGACGCCGCACGCGTCGTGTTCATAGGCAGGATCGTAGAGACCGACCGGTCCCGGAGCATGGTGCATGATCGCCCCTTCGCACTCAAACGGTGCGCGACGCTGAGCACCCCAAACATTGGACTGTTGGATGAAATCCGTCGCGGGCTGCGCGACGGGAGGCCAGCGTCGTTGCTGACGATTCAGATGTACGGCCATTCTCCCACGGCGAAGGCCGGGACGGGAAATCGAATTGGCCACATTGCCTGTTTCGGCGCGGTGAACTGGACGTTTCGCGGAGTTTTGCGGAGTTTGCCGACGCTTCACCGAGAATGGCTCGCCCGGCGCGCTAGCTGAGCGCTAATTCGTGCCGCAACTTGCCCAAGCGTTTGCTCAATACGGACTACAGTCACATTTTGTGAACGCGATCACCAGTGTTCGGGCAACCCGCGGCTCGCTGCGCGCCCGGGCCCTCAACGGTTCGATGACCCGTGTAGTCAACCCGGCATTTCGCCTCGCCACCCTGGGCACGCCCCAGCTGGTCAGCGCATTTCGCCCGGTGGTCAACCAGACCCTCAACTTCGCGAGCCCGGTTCCCCCGGACACCCGCACCGAGCCGGTGCGGCGGCATGCCGGCGACGGCCAGGTGCGCGGCGAGTGGGTCTGGGGTCCCGGCGTCGGACTGCGGCGCATCGCCGACACGCAAGTCATCTACTACCTACACGGCTCCGGGTATGTGATCTGTAGTCCGCGGACTCACCGCGGCCTCGTCTCTCGATTGTCCCGGCGCACCGATCACGTCGCCTTCTCCCTGGACTACCGCCTAGCGCCCGAGCACCGCTTCCCGGCCGCGGGCGACGACACCGTGCGCGGCTACGAGTGGCTGCTCGATCAGGGCTACCGGCCGGAGAACATCGTCGTCGCCGGCGACTCGGCCGGCGGCCACCTGGCGATGGACCTGCTCGCCGACAACCAGACCGCGGCCCGGCCCCAACCGCGCGCAATGGTCTTGTTCTCGCCGCTGATGGACCCGACCTTCGGCCTCGCACTGGCCCGTGAGGCGCGGGGTCTCAAGGACCCGATCATCCGGGCCCGCACCGGCCGGCACTTCCTGGACATGTACACCGGTGGACTACCGGCCCACCATCCCCGGATGACCGTGTCGCTGCGCCCAGCCGACGACCTGCCGACGACGCTCATCCAGGTTGGTGCGCGCGAGGTGATGGCCGACGACGCTCATTTCCTGCATGCCACCCTCCTCGCCGCCGGCGCACAGTCGCAACTGCAGGCCTGGCCCGATCAAGGCCACGTCTTTCAGATGTTCCCCATGCTCACCCCCGAATCGCGCCGTGCGGTAAGTGAAGCAGCACGATTCATCCGTTCGGTAGCATGAACCGCACCGGTGACCGCGGTCGCAATATAGCGGCGGCGCCCCAACAAAGGAGACTCCCGTGTCCGAACTCGATGACCTGCTGAAGACCATTCCGATCGGCGATATTGCTTCCAAGCTCGGCGTCGACGAGGCGACCGCCGACGCGGCAGTCGCGCAAGCGGTTCCGACGCTGCTGGCCGGGCTCCAGGCCCACGCCGACACCGACGGCCCGGCCCCCGATAACCTGACCGCCGCTGCTGACGCCGGCGACGGCGCCGGCGTCGTGAAGGGTCTGTTCGGCGACCAGACCGACGAGGTCGCACACGCCGCGGCGGGACAGGCACCGGCCGCGGTCAACTCCGACCTCATGAAGAAGCTCCTGCCCATGCTCGCTCCGTTGGTCATCGCCTTCGTGACGCAGAAGCTCATGAGCGGCAAGGGCGGCGACCAGCAGGCCGCCACCCCCGGTGGCGCACTCGGCCAGATCCTGGGGAGCGCACTCGGCGGTGGGGGCAACGCGGCGGGCGGCCTCGGCGGCATCCTGGGCGGCATGCTCGGCGGCGGACAGCAACAGGCCGGTGGCGCGCTGGGCAGCATCCTCGGCGGGTTGCTCGGCGGCAAGAAGTAGCTCGCACCGGCGCCACCGCACCGCCGCGCAACGGCCGTCGCATCCTTGAGGGACGCGACGGCCGTTTCGCGTTACGCTGCCTTACGTGCGCCGCGCCTTCCTCTCCTTCCTCGCTGCACTGCTGACCCTCATCGGCGTGTTCTTGCCCATGTCCCTGGGCACGACGTCCTCCGGCAGCGGCTCCACCGATCCGGTGCGGGTTGCCAACTACGAGGCGCAGTACAACGTCGCCGCAGATGGCCGGCTTCGCGCCGTCGAGAGCCTGACCACCGAGTTCCCCCTCGGTCGCCACGGCATCTTCCGCTACTGGGACCTCGCCGACTCGTCCAACCCGCACGTCCGCTACATCCCCAAAGACATCGCGGTAACCCTCGACGGCCACGCCGAACCGTTCACCCTGCAGTGGGAGCGCGGTAAGCGCTTCCGGGTCGCGAAGATCGGATCGGCCGACCGATTCGTCGACCCCGGTACCCACATCTACACGATCAGCTACACCATCGACGGGACCATCGAACCGGCCAACTCCCGAACCGTCGACGGCGAGGCAACCTCCAGTTGGGGCGACCGGACCAAATCGCGGTTCCGCTGGCGCGTCGTCGCCGACGGCTGGTCGATGCCCATCGAGTCGTCGAAAGTGACCGTGCGCCTACCGGCCAAGGTCACCAGCACGGCCTGCGCCACGAGCAACAACGTCGACTGCGAGGCGCGCAACGACGGCACCAACACCGTCGTGGTCACCACCGGCGAACTCGGCTCGCACAACGGCGTGGCACTGCTGGCCGACATGGACCTGGCGCCGCCGAAGCGCACGACGGTGCCGTGGTCCATCCGGCTCGACCCCGTGCTCGGCCGGTCACTACCGCTGGTCGTGCTCATCGTGCTGGCCTCGCTGATCATGCTCGGGTTCGGCCTGTTCTGGACTTGGCGCAGTCGCGAGGAGATCCCGCTGTTGCCCGTCATGTTCGAGCCGCCAGCCGATCCGGGCGGCCGCGGGATCCTCTCGCCCGTTCAGACCTACTACATCACTCGCGAAGCCCCGCCGCTCAAAGGCCTGACGGCGACGTTGCTGTTCATGGCCGAGCAGAAGCTCGCGCACCTGGTCCGCGAGGACAACGGCGACTTCACCGTCGTCTCCGACGTCGACGCCACGCGTTGGGCCCAGGCGGACCCGGTCACCGCGGCAGTGGCCAACTCCCTCGGCATCGCCAGCCCCGGTGCGACCTTCAAAGCCGACGGTTCGGTCGACGCCGGGGAGCGCCTGCAAGCAGCCCAGTCCGCCGTGACCAATGCAGTCAAAATCTGGGGTGTCCAGTCCGGGGCGATTCAGCGCAGCGGGTTCGAGACCACCGGCCGGGCCCTGGTCGGCGCCGCGTTCGTCCTGTCCGCGCTGCTCTTCATCGTCAAGTGGTATCCGTTCTCACTGGCGGTCCTGCCACTCGCGGCGTTCGTCATCGGTGGCGCCGGCCTGTTCGTCACCGGTGTCGGCACCCGGCGCACCATGCTCGGCCGCGACATCTGGTCACGTGCCGGCGGATTCGAACGATTGCTCTCGACTCCGTCCAACAAGGAGCGCCTAGACTTCAGCGCCCGCAAGGACCTGTACACCTCGTACATCCCGTACGCGGTGGCCTTCGGCGCGGCCGCGGCGTGGGCCAACAAGTACCGGATGGCGATGGGCACCGAGCCACCCACGCCTCCGTGGATCGTCACCCCCTACGGCTCCCCCGTTCCTGCGATGCTGCTGTCGGGTCCGGGTGGGATCGGCAGTTTCGAATCCAGCCTGTCGTCGTCGATCTCGGCGTACACGGCGAGTCAGGCTTCCTCGAGCAGCAGTGGCGGCGGGTTCTCCGGCGGCGGGTTCTCCGGCGGCGGCGGCGGTGGTGGCGGCGGCGGCTCGTGGTAGGCGGGCGATCCCACCAGTAGTCTCTACTCCTAGAACCAACGAAAGGGGACCACCGTGTCCATCGCCCTGGTCATCCTGCTCATCATCATCGTGATAATCGTCGCGTTAGTGCTGTTCGGCATGGTCGGCTTCAACAAGCTGCGCAAGGCCGACATCGCCGCACAGGAGTCACTCGGCGGCATCGACGTCCAGTTGACTCGCCGCGCCGATCTGATCCCCAACCTGGTCAACACCGTCAAGGGTTATGCCGCCCACGAGAGTGGTGTCTTCGAAGAGGTCGCGCGGGCCCGCGGTGCGGTCGCGCAAGCAGCGCAGAACGGGACCGTCGAGCAGAAGGCCGCCGCCGACCAGGCGATGACCGGCGCGCTGGGCCGGCTGTTCGCCGTCGCCGAGAACTACCCCGATCTGAAGGCGTCGACGAACTTCATGCAGCTGCAGGCCGAGCTGTCCGACACCGAGAACAAGCTGAGCTTTGCCCGGCAGTTCTACAACGACGCGGTCTCCCGGCTCAACCAGCTGGTGCAGACGATTCCCTGGATGTTCTTCAGCGGCATCGCCGGGGTGAAGGCGCGCGACTTCTACCAGGCCCCCGAAGGCCAGCAGGCCCCGCCCCAGGTCCAGTTCTAGCGCCCGCGCAACCGTCCGGACCGGAGCGTTCCGGCTAGCGGCCCAGTTCGGTCAAGTCGACGATGCTGTCGGCCTCACCGGGCGTCTTGTCGGGCCGGTACCGCACCACCCGGGCAAATCGGAGGGCCACTCCGCCGGGATACCTGGTGCTGCGCTGGATACCGTCGATTGCGACTTCGACAACGAGGGCCGGGCGCAGGTGGACGGTGTGCGCATCGCGGGAAACTTCGTACTTGGGGAATTCGCCGGTCTGCCAGGCGAGGAGCTCGTCGCTCATCCCCTTGAACGTCTTGCCGACCATGATTGGCGGTCCCCCGGCCGGGTCGCGGGCCCCGAGATGAATGTTGGACAGCCGACCCCGGCGCCGGCCCGACCCCCACTCGGCGGCCAGCACGACCAGGTCGATGGTGTGCACCGGCTTGATCTTCTGCCACGCGCGGCCGCGACGTCCCGCCGCATACCGTCCGTCTGGCGCTTTGACCATCACGCCCTCGTGACCCGCGGCGACCATCTCGTCGAAGGCTGCGGCGATTTCGCCGGTGCTCGTCAGCGTGCGGCTGGGAATCCGCAACCCCGGCGCGACGGACGCCAATGCAGCGAGCCGTTCGATCAGCGGCTCGTCGATCAAGTCGGCGCCGTCCAGATGCAAGCAGTCGAAGAAGTAGGGGCGCAGCACCCCGCGGCCGGCCCCGAAGCCGCTCATCGTCTCCTGGAAGGGGCGTGGTCGGCCGTCGTCGGTAACGGCCAGCGTCTCACCGTCGAGAATGATGCTGTGGCACGGCAACTCGCCCACCAAGCGCACCACCTCAGGCACGGCGCGAGTGATGTCACGCAGCGAACGCGTGAACACCGCGATGTCGGATCCGTTGCGGTGCACCTGTATTCGTGCCCCGTCATACTTCGCGTCAACGATCACGGTGGGACCCAACTCGACCCAGGCCGCCGCCACCGAGGAGGCCGGTACGGCGAGCATCGGTTCAATGCCTCGCCCGACGGCGATCCTCATTTCGGCCAATGCCGCCCCGCCGCCGGCAACGGCCAGCGCTGCGGTCGCCGGCAGCGAACCGGACAGCATCACCGCGCGGCGCACCGCGTCGGTGGGTACTTCGGCGGCTAGGGCGACCGCGTCGGCGACGACACCGGCCAGGGCTCCCTGGCGCACTTCGCCGGACAGTAGTCCGCGCAGAAAGTGCTGCTCCTGCGCGGTAGCCCGCGCAAACAGGTCGATGATCAACTCGCTGCGGGCCCGGTCCCGGCCCGGGCCGATCTGGGTCGCGATACGGCTCGCCAGCGCGTCGACGGCGGCGACGGTGAGCGTTGCGGTCACCGCCGGGTCCTGCTGGCTGAAGTCGCGCAGACTCACCCACCCGACGCCGATCCGCCCCTGACGCAATCCCCCCGCAATCCATGCGGTGACCGTCGGGACGTCGGTCGCGTCGGCTCGCCGGAGTAGGTCGGCGATCGTGGCGGTCTTCTCCCTGCGCGAGCGGGTCGCCGCAACCCGGCTCGACGCCGCCGCGACCTCGGCCAGTAGTAAGCCGGTCACACCGAACCGGGATGCTCGGCGCGGAACGCGCGTACCGCCGATCCGATTCCGTGAAACAGATGGTCGGCGTTGAGGAGGGCGAGTATTCCCTCATTCTCGAGGGTCTGCTGCAGTTCGGCGTCGGCTCCCGCCAGCACGAAGTGGGCGCCGCGCGCGTGGACGAAGTCGATGAGGTCGTTGAGGTCGCGCGCCGCCGAATAGTCGACGTCGGTAATCGAGGAGCAGTCGAGCACCAACCATTGAACCGGGTCGGGAGCCGCCCGGATCAACGCGATCACGTCGCCGGTGAAGCGGCTCGCATTGGCGTAGAACAGATCGGCGTCGTAGCGGAATACGATCAGCCCGGGGAGGGACTGGACGCCGGGCTGCGCGGACACGAACTCGCGCCCGCCGTCCCGGCGCACCCCGACGACGAACTTCTCCGGTCGGTATTGGCGCCGAATGATTTCCACCAGCGAGGTAACAACCGCGAGGATGATGCCGTCGCGAACGCCGAAGACGATGACGGCGAGCGCGGTCAGCACGGCGATGACGAACTCGGGCCGTCGGACCCGCCAGATCGCGCGGAGTTCGCCGACATCGATCAGCCGGGTGGCGATCACCGTGACGATCGCCCCCAGCACCGCGTGCGGCAACATTCCCAGCGCCGGTCCGGCGAAGACGACCGCGGCCAGGGACGTCGCGGCGAGAACCAGATTGGCGACCTGGCTCCGGCCGTGCTGATCGGCCAGGAACTCAGTCTTGGTCGGACTGCCGTTGACGACAAAGGTACCGGTCAGTCCGGCACCCGCGTTAGCGGCGGCAAGGCCGAGCAGATCTCGATTGACGTCGGCGTTCTCGCCGAATCGCTGCGCAAAGCTGCGCGCCGTCGCGGCGCTCTGGGCCAGGATGACCAGCGCGCACCCGGCCGCGAGGGGCAGCAGTTGAGCGACCGTGGCCGCGTCGAGTCCCGCCGGCCAGCGCACCCGGGGGAGGCCGGTGGGAAGGTCGCCGACGACGGGGAGGCGGTGTCCCAGGCCGGCCGACCACACGACCAGAATCGATCCGATGACGACCCCCACCGCCAGGGGCAACTTGGGTGCGAACCGGCGGCCGGCCACCAGCGCGACCAGCGATACGGCGGCGAAAGCGACCGCCAGCGGGTTGGCGTGCCCGATTTCTCCCACGACGCCCGCAACCCGGTGCCAGGGCCGGCCGGCGGTCTCGCGCACACCGAGCAGGTACGGCAGTTGGCCGATCAGAACCGAGACGCCGACGCCGGCGAGGAATCCGGTCAGCGCCGCGGTGGACAGGAAGTCCCCCAGGAACCCCAGGCGCAGGACCCACGCGAGCGTGAGCAGCACGCCCGCCAGCAGCGCCACGATCGCGGTCAGGGCCAGCCATTGCTCGGTGCCGGCCACCAGTCCGGCGACCCCCAGACCGGTGATTCCCGACGCGAGCAGCGCTGCGGTCGCCGAGTCCGCACCGACCACCATCAGCCGCGATGCCCCGAGGACTGCGAACAACACCGGTGGGACGATGAGGGTGTAGATGCCGGCACTGATCGGAACCCCGGCGATGGTGCTGTATCCCATGGCCTCGGGGATCGCCACCGCGGCCAGGCTGACCCCCGCCATGATGTCGGTGCGCAGCCAACTGAGCCGGTAGCCGCCCGGCGGTGTGATCATTGCCCCGCCGTATTCATGTCACAGCCTGGTCAGTTCCACGTCGCGGGTCTCCGGGGCGGCGATCAAGGCGAGGAGGGTGACCCCCGCCGCCACCGCCAGGTAGATCCCGACGGCGCCGACGCCGTGCCGTGCCGCGAGCGCAGTGGCGATGAAGGGCGCGACGGCCGCACCCAGAATCGACGCGACGTTGTAGGAGATCCCTGAACCCGTGTACCGGACGTTGGTCGGGAACAACTCGGGCAGGACGGCACTCATCGGCCCGAAGGTCAGCCCCATCAGCGTCATGCCGACGATGAGGAAGCCGAGCATCGCCGTCTCGCTGGCGACGTCGGGGCCGATCACCTGATCGAAGGTGAAGCCGAAAACAATGATGCCGATGGTGATCGCGATGAGCACCGGCTTACGGCCGAGCCGATCGGCGAGCCGCCCCGAGACTGGGATGAAGATCGCGAAGAACAGCACCGCGATCAGCTGTAGCTCGATGAAGCGAACGGGGGCGATCGCCAAATTCGTGGTGTGTTCCGGGGTCGACTTCTGCGTCCCGTAGGCGCTCGCCCACGCCGTCATCAGATAGAACAGCGTGTAGGTGGCCAGCATGATGAAGGTACCCAGAATCAGGGGGCGCCACGATGTGCGGAACACCGTGGCCAACGGCGCGCGAACCTTCTGGCCGGCCTCGACCGCCGCGGTAAACACCGGGGTCTCCGCCAGTCGCAGGCGGACATAGAGCCCGATGATCACGATCACCGCACTGGCCAGGAAGGGCACGCGCCATCCCCACGAGTAGAAGGGGTGGTCCACCGGGGACGAGTTCTTGTCGAAGTCCATCGTCATCATCAGCGTCAAATAGATACCGTTGGCCAACAAAAACCCGAACGGAGCGCCCAGCTGCGGCCACATCGCGGCCCAGCCGCGCTTGCCCTCCTCTGCGGTCTCGGTGGCCAGCAGCGCGGCCCCCGACCACTCACCACCGAGCCCGACACCCTGGCAGAAGCGCATCAGGGCAAGCAGGACCGGCGCAAGATAGCCGATGGCGCCGAACGTGGGCAGGAGCCCGATGATGAACGTCGCGACGCCCATGGTGAGCAGCGAGCCGACCAGCGTCGCCTTGCGCCCGATGCGGTCGCCGAAGTGCCCGAAGATCATCGAGCCGATCGGGCGAGCGACAAACGCGACGCCGAACACCGCGAATGAGGCCAGCAGGCTGGCCGTCGGGTCACCCGCCGGGAAGAACAGTTTCGGAAAGACGAAGACCGCTGCCGTCGCATAGATGTAGAAGTCGAAGAATTCGATGGTGGTGCCCACCATCGAGGCGACAACGATTCGTCGGCGCGGCACGTGCCGGGTGTCAGTCACCAGTGGAGAATACCGGCGCCCGACAATGGATTCAGCCCAATCGCGCCGAGTGCCGCGCGAACCGAAGATCACACCACCGCGAACGCAGCGGATGATCCCGGTCGCAGGGTCCCCAGCTCGTCGCGCCCCAGAATCCTGGCCGGCGTCGTCGCCGTCACCACCACCGCTGCCTGCAACGCGGCAGACTCCGCCAACCGCCCGGCCGGCCGGCCGGCCATCAATAGCGCAAACAGGTCCGCCATCACCGCGGTTCCGCCCGCGATGGTGGCACCATCGCCCAGGCGCGCAACTCCACCGGCAACGGTCACCTCCAGGGAGCCGAGGTGATAGACCCCGTCCGGCCGTCCGGCGGCAGACATGGCGTCGGAGACCAGGGCAACGCGCTGCGCTCCCGCACTGGCCACGAGCGCGGACACCACCCGCGGATCGAGGTGGACCCCGTCGCCGATCAGCTCGACCGTGACTCGCTCATCATCGAGCAGCGCGAGCACGGGGCCCGGATCGCGGTGGCCGAACGGCCGCATCCCGTTGAACAGGTGGGTGGCGACGGTGGCGCCCCGATCTATTGCCGCGCGCGTCTGGTCGTAGTCGGCGTCGGTGTGCCCGATGGCGACCACCACCCCGGCCGCGACCAGGCGGTCGACGGCCGTCAGGGCACCATCGGCCTCCGGCGCGATCGTCGCCATCGCGATCGCGCCGCCGCCCGCCTCGAGCAGCGTGTCGATCTCGGCCGGGTCCGCGGCGCGGATGAACCGGGGATCCTGTGCGCCACAACGGGATCGGGCAAGCCAGGGACCCTCGAGGTGGATGCCCGGCGCCTCGCCGGCGGCGACCAGCGGAGCCAGCCGGCGCACCTGGTCGAGGAGCTCGCCGGCGGGCGCGGTGACCAGGCTCAGCATGGTCGCGGCATTTCCCCGCGCCGCGTGGAAGTCGAGTGCGGCACGGACGTGGCCAAGGTCGGGGTCGGTGAACTCGTATCCGCCGCCGCCATGGCAGTGCAGGTCGACAAAGCCGGGCACGACTGTCCCAGCCACCGTTTCGGTGACCACCGCCGGCGGTGCCTGCGCCCCGCCGTCGACGATGACACCGTCGACGATGCGCAGCCATCCCGGCTCGAGCACCGCCCCGTCGTAAACGATGCGCGCGGCGGCGACCACGCGCGTCCTCACGACCCGCGCGTCCACGTACCGCCGTCGGCCCAGTACTGCTGAATATCCTCCAGGGTGCGGCCCTTGGTCTCCGGTGCCAGCTTCAAGACGAAGAGGAAGGCCAGCACCGCGAAGCCACCGAAGATGGCGAAGGTGCCGGCGCCACCGAGGCTGCTGTTGATCAAGGTCAGGGTGAACTGCGCGACGATCGCGTTGGCGACCAGATCGGAGGTCAGCATCGCCGACGACCCGTAGGACCGCAGCCGGGTGGGGAAGCTCTCCCCCGCATAGACCCACACCAGCGCACCGAAGCCGAAGGAGAAGCCCATGGTGAACACGACGAGCCCGGTGAATCCCCACAGGGTGGCCGCCTCTCCCGCACCGCCGAGCGGACCGTAGACGACGATCAGGATCGCCGTGGCGACGATCATCGCGAAGATTCCGCCCAGCAGGATTGGCCGGCGGCCCACTCGATCGACATAGCGCAGCGCGACGATGACGGCGATCAGCCCATAGACCTGCACGACCGCCGGCAACAATAGTTTGCCGAAGTTGTCGGTGTATCCCATCTCCTCGAACAGGCGCGGGCTGTAGACCACGACCGCGTTGATGCCGGTGATCTGGATCAGAAAACCCAGTCCAAGCACGAATGCCGTGGCCCGAGCCCATGGTTTGCGGAGCATCTCGCGCAGGTGGCCACCAGATTCGGCGGCCAGCGCGGCCCGCATCTCAGTGATTTCGCCGGCGACGTCGGCTTGCGGATCGATGGCGCGCAGCGCCTCGACCGCCTCCTCTTCGCGGCCCTTCGACAGATACCAGCGCGGGGTGTCGGGCAGGCGCAGCAACATAAACACGACGATGATCGACGGCACCAGGGCCAGGCCGAGCATCCACCGCCAGGCGGCGTGCCCGGCGAGGAAGTAGCCGACCAGATAGCCGCCGATGATGCCGATGATCGTCGTCATCTGGTAGGCCACCAGCATGGCGCCCCGGTTGCGCGCGGGTGCGCATTCGGCGACGAAAACCGGCACGACGACGAGCGAGACCCCGACGGTGACGCCCAGCAGCAGTCGAACCCAGGCCAGGGTGGGGAAACTCGGCGCGATGCCGGACAGCACGGCGAACAGCCCATAGCCGGCGGCAACCGAGATCATCGCCGCCTTGCGGCCAATGCGGTTGGCCAGCGGACCGGCGAGGAGTGCGCCGATGATCGATCCGATCACCGCGACCGTGTACAGCCACTGCTTGCCGCTGTCGTCGAGGGCGAACTCGGTCCCCACGAACTCCATCGCGGCACCGATGTTGGATTGGTCGTAGCCATAGACAATGCCCATGCTTGCCGCGGCGACAGCCACGGCCACGCCCAGTCGGTTTCTCACACTCGCCCTCCGCACACTCCAGATCCGGCCAATCGCGACAGACTACTTGCTCCACCGGCGCACCCCGGGGTGGATTGGCGGGTTTGGCCTGCTCAGCTCACCAATCGAGGTCGTAGCGCCTTCCGTCGACGTCGATTCCGATGAGGCGGGCGCGCCCATCGGTGCCGACCGACACAATCGCGTCGGCGCGCCGCCCGGTCAGCAGCGCCCGGTCGACGGCTTCCGCCTCGCGCTGATTGAGGTAGAAGCGGTCGATGCCAATGTCGAGCGACACCGTTTGCCCCGGACAGTGCAGTGACCCGCGCACGGCAACGTCGCCGTGTCGTTGGGCCTGCGCGCGGGAGCCGTACTGTCCCGCGGCGCGATACGTAGGCCCGTTGCGGCGCAGCGCAACCCAACCGTCACCGGTTTGCTGCGGGCATAGTTGCCCGGCGGGAAGGTCGTCGGCCAACCGGATGGCGATGTAGTGGCCGCGGACGAGATCGCGCGGATCGGCGCCGCGCATGGCCAGGGTGACCTGCGTGCCGTGGGATCGGGCGTACCCCTCGCGGACGACCAGTCCGATCAGGATCGCCACACACAGCAGCGCAACGCCGACGATCAACGCCGGCCGCAGTCTGGTCAATCGCAGTCCGGTCGATCGTTGCCGCTGTCCCGGCGAGGTCATGGCACCCTCCCGTTCGCCCCGTCCGACCGGCCGCGCCGCAGTGCCAGTCCCACGACGAGTGCCGCCGCCGAACACCCGAGGAAGACCAGGGAGATGACGATGAGGTCCAGCCCAAGGTCGTACAACAGGCCGCAGGCCGCTCCAATGAGGCTCACGACGCCAAGTCCGGTGAGCAGGCTCTGCCGGTCAAAGCTGCCGAACGTGATCAAGGCGGCCGACAAAGCAATCCAGGCCACCCGGTGACCTAGACCCAGAACGGTGTTGTCGTCGAAGGCACCGGTGTATCCGGCTGCGATGAAGAACAGCAACCCGCCGACAACGAACCACGAGAACAGGATTCGGCTCACCGGTCCCGCCGCCGGTAGCCATCGGCCGGCGGCGGCCAGGGCGGCCGCGACCCCGGCTATTCCGAACAACGGCCAGCCCTGCAGGTTGTAGTGGATGGCGAACCACAACAGCACGACCAGGATGGAACCGGCACCGATGTGTGCCAGGAAGGCGGCGTGCCAGCGCACCGCGATCGCCACCACCACCGGTGCGACGATCAGCGCAACCGGGATCGGCGCCGCACCCTGAGCCGTCATGAGATCGCCGATCAGGACCGCGATGATTCCGACCGCCAAGGCGCCGCGCGACGCGCCGACCGCTGAAAGCGCGAGCGCCGCGGCACCGGTCCCATAGGGCACGGCGGGTGGGTTTCCGGTGAGTTCGAAGATCTGACCGGTCAGCCCGATGGCGGCGGCGAAGATCAGCGAGGCGACGGTCAGTGCGACGTCGGAGGTGATTGGGCGCTGGCGGCGGCTCGCCCAGGCGCCGGCGACAGCGGCGGCCAGGAAGCTCACCAGCAGCAGCCCGAAGCGGACCAGCCGGGGGATCGACTCCCAATTGGCGGCGACGAACGCGATCACTGCGAGACCCAGGAGGACCGCCGCGACCCAGATCAACGCGGTGACCGCATCGACCTTGCGGCGGGCCGGCAGAGTCGCCAGAATCGCCACCCGGTTCTCCGCTCCGACGAGACCGGCGGCGATCCACCGCTCCAGGTCGTCGGCGACCCGATCGCGATACTCCACCTCAGCCCACCAGGACCTGTCGCACGTCCGGCTTCAACAGGCCGGTCACCTTGTCCCAGGGAATGGTCACCGGAACGTAGTCGCCGAGGACATGTGGCACGTCCACGTAGACGTGCAGCCCTTCGGGCAGCGGAATCCACGACGCGAAACCCGAGTAGGAGAAGCCGCCGTCGCGCAGTCGGCCGCTCGGGTCATTGGCCGCGGCCAGTCCCACGAGTACCGGTTTCGCAGCCTCGGGGTCGATGAACGGCTCATCGATCACCTCGCCGGTGAGACTGTCCAGCACAACGGTCTCGACGTTGGTGCTCGGGTACGCCGCCTGTTTGACACTGCTCAGCACGATCATCACGCCGGCCAGCGTGCGCTCCCCCACCACGGTGCGGCTGCGTTCGGCGGTCCCGAGACTCCCGTCCCCGATGGTCCGCCCGTTACCGCTGGGCTGGCTGGTCAGCTTGGCCACGATTGCATCGACTTCGCCGTTATACGCAGCACGGACCTGCAGGTCGCCGCCGCGCACCTGCGGAACCATGATGGTCCAGCTCGTGCCATCGGCCAGCTGCCCGGCCCGCGGCACGGTGACCGCGGTGAACCCGGCCGACGGAGTGCGCGACTCACCGACGGTGGCGATGCTGGTGCCCGCCGGGTTCGTGTCGCGGCCACATGAACTCAGCGCACCCACGGCCAGGATCAGTGCGGCACCGAACCGCCCGGCCGAGGTCGGGCGCCGGGTGGTGGTGACTGCGGCACAACGGGGGCGGGTGCGGGACATACCCGCGATTATGTCAACACCGGGCCGCGCCTTATGCCACCTCGACAAGACTGCGACGGCCAGATCTGCCAAGCTGGGACGATGAAGAAACGTCAACTGTCTGGATTGGTCATCGCCGTCACAGGGGGCGCCCGTGGCATCGGTGCGGCGATCGCCGCGCGGGCCGCGGCCGACGGCGCCGTCGTCGCCATCGGCGACCGGGACGCGAAGGCTGCCGATGAGACTGCTGCCCGGCTCGGGGCGAACGCGCGGGGCTATGCACTCGACGTCACCGACGAGGCGTCGTTCGCCGCGTTTCTCGAAGCGGTCGGAACCGACCTTGGCCCAGTGGACGTGTTGGTCAACAATGCCGGGGTGATGTGGGTCGGGCCGTTCGACCAGGAGCCGTCGTCGGCGTCGGAGGCGATGGTCGCCGTCAACCTGCTCGGCGTGATCCGGGGTGTGCGCCTGGCCGCGCCGGCGATGCGTGCCCGCGGCGCCGGTCAGATCGTCACCGTCGCCTCGGCCGCGTCGAAGGTCGCCCCGCCCGGCGAATCCACCTATGCCGCCACGAAACACGGCGTGCTCGGCTATTTGACCGGAGTGCGCGAAGAGCTGCGCGGAAGCGGCGTGGCCATTTCGGTAATCATGCCGGGAGTCGTCGATACCGAACTCGCTGCCGGCACCACCACCGGTGCGGCGAAGCTTCTATCGCCCGACGATGTCGCCACCGCCGTCGCCGACGTCATCGCGCAGCCCCGCTTCCTGGTGACTGTGCCCGGGTACGTCGGTCCGCTCGTCGCATTCACCGGCGTATTGCCACAACCGCTGCGCGATGTGGTGCTGCGCGCGCTGGTGCCCGATCAGGTGGCAGCGGTGAAGGGATCGACGACTCGCGACCGCTACGAGGACTCCCTGCGCAAGGACCGCCCACAGTAGCGCTCCCGCTTCAGCCGCCGAAGGGGCCGAACACGTTGGTCCATTCGCTGATGCGCGTCGCCGCAATCGCGCCGGCCTCGGCGAACGGATCGTTCGCCAGGAAGTCCGCGACGGCTTGCCGATCGTCGGCCGCCACCAGAACCAGCGCGCCGCTGCCGTCGGCGTACGGACCGGCCATCCGAACGACGCCGGCCGCATGACTCTCTCCGAGCCAGTGCCGGTGTGCGGATCGGTACTCGTCGCGCAGTGCGGCGTGCTGCGGCGCGTAGGTGTATTCGACGGCGAAGTTCGGCATGTCGGCAGGGTAGCGTAGGGAGTCCTCCGACCCGGCCGCCTCAATAAACGACGAGAGTCGCAGCTCCCGGTGGGGTGCTGCGACTCTCGTCTATAAGGTGGGCGAAGGGGGACTTGAACCCCCACGTCCCGAAGGACACTGGCACCTGAAGCCAGCGCGTCTGCCATTCCGCCACTCGCCCGTGGCACTATAAACAGTGCGTCCGCTTGGACCCGAGAACGATAGCACGGGGCCGAACATCGGGTGAAATCTGAGTTCCCACCTGTGCCTCTCGCCGGAATCACACTGAAACTGATGGTGCTTGCGGTGCTAATGTGACGATCCTGTGTCCCACTGACCGACCCTGGCCGCTATCATGAAACGATCTGTTCTGCACGCATGACACGCCAACGGTGAAGGGAGGTCTGGGCGTTGGGCATTCTTCAGCGCATCGAGCGCAGGCTCGAAGGAGCCGTTGACGGCGGCTTCGCCCGGGTCTTCGGCGGTCAGATCGCGCCACAAGAAATCGAGCAGGCCCTGGCCCGCGAGGCTCAAGACGCCCTTTCCACGGGCGATGCCGACGTGCGTCTCACTGCCAACGCCTACGTCATTTCGGTGGCCGAGAGCGACTTCGCCCACCTCGACAGCGAGTACGAGACGAACCGGAAGGCGTTCTCACGACACCTGGACGATTTCATCCGTGACCGCGGATGGCAGACTTATGGGCCGGTCGTCGTCGAATTCGACCCTTCCCCCGAACTTCACACCGGGCAGCTGCGCGTCGCTGCCACCGTCGACCCCGACGTCCGCCCCCGGCCCCGCCCGAGTCAGGCCCGCCTCGGCGCCGGATCAACCACCCTTCCCGACCACCGCCAGAACGCACAGCTAGGAGCTCCGCACATGACTCAGAATCCCCGGAACGACCAGGCTGGTTACCAGCAGGGCGGATATGACCCGCAGGGGTACGACCAGGGCGGATACCCCCCACCGGCGAACGATCAGGGTGGGTACGCTCAGCAGGGGTACGAGCAGCCCGGCTACAACCAGCAAGGCTACGGCCAACAAGGATATGGTCAACAGCCCGGCAGCGACCAGGGCGGCTACGACCAACAGGGCTACGGCCAACAGCCCGGCAGCGACCAGAGCGGCTACGACCAACAGGGCTACGGCCAACAGCCCGGCAGCGACCAGAGCGGCTATGGCCAGCCCGGCGGATACGACCAGCAAGGCTACGGCCAACAAGGATATGGTCAACAGCCCGCCTACGATCAGGGCGGCTACGGTCAGCCCGCCGCGGGCTACGGCCAACCCGGCGCGGGCTACGGCCAACCCGCCGCAGGCTACGGCCAACAACCCGGCGCCGGCTACGGCCAGCCCGCGACCTATGCCCCGACGGCGATCACCCTGCTCCTCGAGGATGGGAGCAACCGAACGTTCTCCCTGCGAGAAGGCTCGAACGTCATCGGCCGTGGGCAGGATGCCCAGTTCCGGCTGCCCGACACCGGTGTGTCGCGACGTCATGTCGAAATCCGTTGGGACGGCCACAGTGCAATGCTGGCCGACCTCAACTCGACCAACGGCACGACCGTCAACGACGTGCAGGTGTCCAACTGGGAACTCGCCGACGGCGATCGCATCCGCATCGGCCACTCCGATATCACCGTCCGCTTCCAGTAGACGCCCGAGAACGCTGGCGGACGGCGGACGGCGGAGAATTCAAGGTCGCAGGTCGGCGTCAGTCGATACCGAACTGTCACCTTTCGACTGCTGAGTGCGCGGGTTCGGCCCATAAGATGACGGTTGGTCAGACGACCAGGCACGCTACCGGTGGCAGCAAGTGTCGATGGGCGAGGACGGAAGGTGGTGCGACATGCAAGGCTTGATCCTGCAAATATCCCGCATCGGCTTCCTCATCCTGCTGTGGTTGTTCGTCTACGCGACGATCCGCGCCCTGCGCAACGACCTCTCCGTCGCCGGGGGGCGCCCGGTGAACCTGCGTGCTCGGTCGTTCTCGTCGCGTGCCCGGACGAAGCCGGCCCGCGGTTCGGCCCGCTACCTCGTGGTCACCGCCGGCGCCCTGGCCAACACCCGGATATCCCTCGGTGACCAGCCACTACTCTTGGGCCGCGCCGACGACTCAACTCTCGTCCTCACCGACGACTACGCCTCGGAGCGTCACGCGCGACTGTCCCGGCGCGGTGACGACTGGTACGTCGAAGACCTCGGTTCGACCAACGGCACCTACCTCGATCGCGCCAAGGTGACCACCGCGGTCCGGGTGCCCACCAATAGCCCGATCCGCATCGGCAAGACCGTGATCGAGTTGCGCCCGTGACCCTTGTCCTGGAATACGTCGCCCGCAGCGATCGGGGTTTGGTCCGTTTGAACAACGAGGACTCGGTCTACGCGGGTGCTCGACTGCTTGCGCTCGCCGACGGGATGGGCGGCCATGCGGCTGGCGAGGTCGCCAGCCAACTCGTCATCGCGGCCATGCAGCCGCTCGACGACGATGAACCCGGCGGCGAGATCCTCAGTCTGTTGCACCATGCCATGGACGTCGGCAACAGTGCCATCGCCGCCCAGGTCGAGGCCGACCCGGATCTGGACGGCATGGGCACCACACTGACGGCGCTACTGTTCTCCGGGGCGCGCATTGGACTGTGCCACGTCGGCGATTCCAGGGCGTACCTCTACCGCGACGAGCAGATCTCGCAAATCACTCGCGACGATACGTTCGTCCAGGCCCTCGTCGACGAGGGGCGCATCAGCCAGGATCAGGCACACACGCACCCGCAGCGCTCGCTGATCATGCGCGCACTGACCGGCGCCGAGGTCGAGCCGACACTGACTATGCGCGAAGCACGGGCCGGCGACCGGTATCTGCTGTGCTCCGACGGGCTTTCCGACGTCGTCTCCGAAGAGACGATCGGCGATACCCTCGGCTCGGTCACATCACCGTCGGCGTGCGCGGATCGCCTGGTCGAACTCGCCCTGCGCAGCGGTGGCCCCGACAATGTGACAGTCATCATCGCCGACGTCGTCGACACCGAATTCGGCGACTCCCGGCCCATCCTGGGCGGGGCCGCCGGCGACGATAGCGACGCCGCCTACACTCCCGACCCGTCGTCGGCGGCTGGCCGCGCCGCCGCCTTGCGCCCGCCGCCCGAGCCGGCGCAACCGGGGCCGGCCGGGGACCCCCCCGCACCGCCCCGCACCCCGCACCGGCGGCGCCGGTGGATCGCGCTGGCCGTCATCGCCCTCCTCGCCGCGGGAATGCTGGTGGCGGGCTGGATGACTCGCGCGAAGTTGCAAAGCAACCACTTCCTGACCGTGGATCACGGGAACGTCGTCATCTACCGTGGGTCGCCCGACCCGGTGTTCTGGTTCACCCTCAATTCGCCGGCTGAGCGAGTCTGTATCGACAATCTGGCGGCCGAGAACCCGGCCATCACGTTCACCGCCGATCCGGCGGCGACGTGCAATCCACTACCGGTCGCGGCTCTGGCAGAACTGGACCGAAACGCGGTGCGCGAAGGAAAGGTCCGGAACCTCTCCCTGAGCGACATGCACGATCGGGTACACCAACTGAACCTGCTGCCGATGTGCTGGCCGACGCTGCCGCCCATGCCGTTCCCGCCGGCACCGCCTCCCCCGCTGCCGCCAGGCGTCCCGCCCCCGCCGCCGCCACCGTCGGTCACCGACGGGCCGTGCCGAGGCGCCCGATGAGCGCCCCGGCCACCGCTGCACCCCCGGTCATCCCGCCCAACCGGGCGCGGCGCGTGGAACTGGTCCTGATCGGGTTCGCGGTCGGCCTGGTCGCCGTTGCCCTGCTCATCGTCGAGTCCGCGCAGCGGCAAACGCTCAGCCTCGACCTGCTCAAGTATCTCGGTGCCTATCTCGGCATGTATCTCCTCGCGCACCTGGTGATCCGCCGCTACGCACCCCACGCCGACCCGCTGTTCCTGCCGATCGTCGCCATGCTCAACGGGCTGGGCCTAGTCCTGATCCACCGCCTCGACCTCGGCGCCGAGCACGGCGGCGAGTCGATCACCGGTACCGCCACCGTCACCCACAACGCCGACCAGCAACTGCTGTGGACGCTGGTGGGGATCATCGGCTTCGCGGCTGCGCTGATCGTCGTGCGCGACCACCGCACGATCGCCCGCTATGCCTACACGCTCGGCTTCGGTGGACTGGTGTTCCTGCTGATTCCCGCCGTTCTGCCGGCCTCGATCTCGGAGATCAACGGTTCGAAGAACTGGATCTTCACCCCGTTCTTCTCCATCCAACCGGGCGAATTCGCGAAGATCGCCCTGATTCTGTTCACCGCTGCCGTCCTCGTCGGCAAACGCGACCTCTTCACGACCGCAGGCCGGCGCATCGGCCCGTTCGACGTCCCGAGGGCTAGGGACCTGGGCCCGCTGATGATCGCCTGGGTCATCGCGATCGCCATTTTCGCGCTGCAGAACGACCTCGGCACGCCGCTCCTCATTTTCACCACCATTCTGACCATGCTGTACGTGGCCACCGACAAGGTCAGCTGGGTCGTCATCGGGCTCGTGCTCTTCGCCGCCGGTGCCGTGGCCGCCTACCAGCTGTTCCCCCACCTTCAGGTGCGCGTGCAGATCTGGCTCGATCCCTTCGCCGACTATGCCGACCGTGGGTACCAGATCGCGCAGAGCCTGTTCGGCCTGGCCACCGGTGGCCTGTTCGGCACCGGGCTGGGGTCGGGACGGCCCAACATCGTGCCCTTCGCCAACACCGATTTCATCATCGCGACCATCGGTGAGGAACTCGGCCTCGTCGGCCTGGCCGCGGTGCTCTGCCTGTACCTGGTCCTGGTCATCCGCGGGCTGCGCACCGGTATCACCGTGCGCGACAGCTTCGGCAAACTGCTGGCCACCGGACTTGCGGCAACGGTCGCCATCCAGTTGTTCGTCGTCGGCGGCGGCGTCACCAAACTCATCCCGCTGACCGGGCTGACCACGCCGTTCGTCTCCTATGGTGGATCATCGCTCGTCGCGAACTTCCTCCTGATCGCACTGCTCGTCCGGATTTCCGACGCGGCCCGTGAACCGCAACGGCCGGCGCGGCCGGCGCCGGGGATCGCGGGCGTCCCCACCACGATGATCCCGGCCGCCAGCGGACCCGATCCGACGGCGAGCAAGGGTAGCCGATGAACAAGCCGATCCAGCGCGTCGGGCTGTTCGCGTGCGCACTCGTCGTCGCGTTACTCGCCAATGTGACCTACATCCAGGTGTTTGAGGCCGACACGCTGCGCACCGACTCGCGCAACAATCGTGTGCTCCTTGACGAGTACGCCCGGCAGCGCGGCGCGATCACCGCCGGCGGTGACGTCATCGCAAGTTCGGTGCCCACCAACGGTCGCCTGCGCTTTCTCCGCTCCTACCCGGCGGACACTGCGTCGGCGTTTGCCCCGGTGACGGGCTACTTCTCATTCCAGTACCGCAGCTCGGGCATGGAGTTGGCCGAAGACGCGGTTCTCAACGGCAATGACGATCGGCTGTTCGGCCAGCGATTCATGGACATGTTCGCCGGGCGTGACCCACGCGGCGGGAACGTCGTCACCACCATTCGGGCCGACCTTCAGCAGGCCGCCTACGACGCCCTGCGCACCGGCCGGTGCGACGGCGTCTGCCGGGGCGCCGTCGTCGCCATCGAACCCGGTACCGGCAAGATCCTGGCATTGGCCAGCTCACCGTCCTATGACCCCAACAAGCTGGCCAGCCACGACCAGCAGGTCCGCGAGCAGGCCTGGGGGGCGTGGACGAATCCGCGGAACACGGCCGACCCCATGCTCAACCGGCCGCTCGACCAGCTATACCCACCCGGCTCCACGTTCAAGGTGATCACGACCGCCGCCGCACTGCGCGACGGACTCGACCCGAACATCCGGCTCACCGCGGCCCGGAGTATCGCCCTCCCCGACTCCACCGCCACCCTCACCAACTACGGCGACCAGCCGTGCCCGGGGGCCGTCGGTGGAACTGTCACGTTGGCCCAAGCGTTCCAACATTCGTGCAACACCGCATTCGTCGACCTCGTGGTCAACAAGATGAAGCTTCCCGACGCAACCCTCGCCGAGACCGCCCGCCGATTCGGACTCGACGAGGCGACCCCGGCGACCCCACTGCCGGTGCGGGCCAAGTCCACCTTCGGCGCCCCCACGGACCGCGCCGCACTCGGCCAATCGGCCATCGGCCAGTACAACGTCCGCGTGTCGGCACTGCAGAATGCCATCATCGCTGCGACGGTTGCGAACGGTGGGGTGCGCATGCAGCCATACCTGGTCGATAAGCTACAAGCACCCGATCTTCGGACGCTGTCCACGACATCGCCGACGACGGTCAACGAACCGATCAGTGCAGCGCAGGCAGCGACCCTGACTTCGCTGATGATCGACTCGGAACGGCAGTCCGGAGGACCGGTCACCATCGCCTCGAAGACCGGCACCGCCGAACACTCGGCTGGTCCGGCCACCGACGAGGTGCCGTATGCGTGGTACATCGCATTCGGCCCCTCCACGAACGCCAAGATCGCCGTCGCGGTAGTGGTGGAGAACGGACAGTTGGGAACGGATACGACAGGCGCGACGGTAGCCGCGCCAATCGGACGAGAAGTGATCAATGCGGCACTGAGAGGAGGTAGCGGACGATGACACTGCAACAGGGCACCGTGATCGCCGACCGGTACCGGCTCATGCGATTGATCGCCACCGGCGGAATGGGACAGGTCTGGGAAGGGCTCGACACCCGTCTCAACCGCCGCGTCGCGGTGAAGGTCCTCAAATCCGAGTACTCCAACGACCCGGAGTTCATCGGGCGCTTCCGCACCGAGGCGCAGACCACCGCGCGGCTGAACAATCCCGGCATCGCCGGCGTGTTCGACTACGGTGAGACACCGGACCGCAACGGCGGTCAAGCGCTGGCCTACCTCGTCATGGAACTCGTCGACGGCGAGCCGCTGAACGCGGTCATCTCCCGGTTGGGGCGTCTTCCGGTGGCAAACACCCTGGACATGCTCGAGCAGACCGGGCGCTCACTGCAGGCCGCCCATGAACAAGGTCTGGTCCACCGCGATGTGAAGCCCGGAAACATCCTCATCACCCCGGCCGGACAGGTGAAGATCACCGACTTCGGCATCGCGAAGGCGACCGACTCGGCACCGGTCACACAGACCGGCATCGTGATGGGCACGGCCCAATACATTTCGCCGGAGCAGGCCAACGGCGACGATGCCACCGCCGCCTCCGACGTCTACTCGCTCGGCGTCGTCGGCTACGAGGCACTGACCGGTCGCCGGCCATTCCTCGGCGACGGTGCCATCACTATCGCGATGAAGCACATTCGCGAGACACCGCCGCCGCTGCCCGCAAACCTGCCGGCCGAGGTGCGTGACCTGATCGAATCGACCCTGGCCAAGGATCCACATCAGCGATACGCGAGCGGCGGTGAATTCGCTGATGCGGTCGCCGCGGTTCGAGCCGGGCGCGCGCTGCCCGCGCCGACCACGGCTACCGGCTTGGCCGGTGCCGCGACGGCCCGAAAGCCCTCCCGGACCACGGCGAACACCACCGCGAAGACGCCACCGGCGCGGCGCACATCGGCGCCCGCCGCAGACAACGGCGGGTGGACGGGCGGGCAGAAGGCGCTGGCCGCCATTGCGGTGATGTTGTTGCTGACCGCGCTCGGACTGGTCGGCTACCTCGTCTCTCAAATGAATAGCTCACCGGCGGTGACCCCGTCGACGACGGTCGTGCACCAGGGGCCCGCCACGCCGCGCACCACGACGCAAAAGCCGGCGCGTACGACGACCACGACACACCGGCCGACGCAGTCGGCGACGACCGACGCCGAAACCAGCACCACGCAACCCGACCAGACGGCCCCCCGGCCCAAGCCCAAACCACGACCCGAGGACCTTCCACCGGACCCCGGCGCGCCGACCGCGCCGTGGCCGCCGTTCCGAATCCCAGGCCTGCCGGGTTAGTGCCATGACGTCCACTCCGCACCACCTATCGGATCGCTACCAGCTGGGCGAAACACTCGGCTTCGGCGGCATGTCGGAAGTTCACTTCGCCCGCGACCTGTTGCTGAACCGGGATGTCGCCGTCAAGGTCCTGCGCGCCGACCTGGCCCGTGATCCCAGCTTCTACCTCCGCTTCCGCCGCGAAGCGCAGAACGCCGCGAAACTCAACCATCCGACGATCGTGCAGGTCTTCGACACCGGCGAGGCGCAAACCGATGAGGGCCCGCTGCCGTTCATCGTGATGGAGTACGTCGAGGGCGAGACGCTGCGCGACATCCTGCGCGCCGATGGCCCCCTCGCACCGCGGCAGGCGTTGACGTGGATGGCCGACGTCGCTGCCGCGATGGACTTCTCCCATCGTGCCTCTATCGTCCACCGCGACATGAAGCCGGCCAACGTGATGATCGACCGGACCGGTGCGGTCAAGGTGATGGACTTCGGTATCGCCCGCGCGATGAACGACACGTCGGCGACGATGACGCAGACGTCGGCGGTCATGGGGACCGCCCAGTACCTCTCTCCGGAACAGGCGCGCGGAATGAAGGTCGACCCGCGCAGCGACATCTACTCGATGGGCTGCGTGCTTTTCGAGCTGCTGACCGGCGAGCCGCCCTTCACCGGGGATTCGCCGGTGGCCGTAGCGCATCAGCATGTGCACGAGGCCCCGCCGGTGCCCTCGGACCTGCGCAGCGACATCTCGCCCGAGCTGGACTCGGTGATTCTCAAGGCGATCAGCAAGAATCCGGCAAACCGCTATCAGACTGCCGCCGAGTTCCGGGCCGATCTCATCCGGGTCTTGTCCGGCCAGCGACCGGCCGCGCCGATGATCATGAGCGATGCCGAGCGCACCGATCTCATCGACACGGGTCCGCGCGCCCTTGTCCGGCCGACGGCCGGTGGGCGCCGCGACGGCGGCGGAGCGGCCGTCGGTGGCAGGATCTACCGGGAGCGCCGGCTACGGGCCGCCGCGATCTTGGCCGTTGTGCTGATTCTGGTCGGGGGTCTGCTGGTGTGGGCGCCATGGTCTGGTCCGGCTCGCGATGTCACCGTCCCCACCATCACCGGGATGTCCGGTCAACAGGCCGAACAGCTGTTGAATCAGATGGGATTCAAGGTCAAGAAGATGCAGGAGGCTAGCCTCGACATCCCCGTCGGCAACGCGACCCGATCCACCCCGGGCGGTGGCGTGCGCGCCGAGGAGCGCTCCGAGGTGACCCTGTACGTGTCCACCGGTCCAGCGCGTCACAAGATTCCTGACGTGCACGGCAAGTCGAAGGCCGATGCCGTCAACACGATGTCCATGCTCGGCTTCACCGTGGTCAAGACCGACAAGGTGGACTCGCCGAAAGAGCTCCTGGACAAAGCCGTCAACTCCACTCCGCCGGCGGGCACCGATACCGAGGTCAACTCCGTAGTCGTGATCCACATCGGCCAGGGTCCCAAACAGGTGACGATTCCGGAACTGGCCGGCGAAACTGAGGACCGGGCGCGGGCCATTCTCAAGCAGCTCGGCGTGAAGATGTCAGTCGTCCCTGGTGACTCCGAGATGCCGCGCGGCGAGGTCGTGACGACGTCCCCGTCGGCCGGCGCCACGATCTCCGACGATCAGCCCGTGACGGTCACCGTTTCGCGGGGCAACATGTTCATCGTTCCGAACCTCGTCGGCAAGACGCCGACGCAGGCACGCGCGGCCCTCGCCGGCGCGGGGTGGCGGGCTTCTACGTTGACCCAGTCGGCCCGCGGGCTGCCGCTCGGCCACCGGGACAGCGGTCGTGTCGTCGCCCAGGATCCGCCGGCCGGGTCGGCCATCCGCAAAGACGACGGCGTCAGCATCGTCGTCGGAGAAGGCCGCCTGATCGGGTAGCCGACTAGTCCAGTGCGGCGGCGAGTTGCGCCTCCAGGCTTTCGACAAGGCCGGCGTCGATGTCGATCCCGCACACCGCCAACCAGTTGGCGAGCATCCGGTGCCCCCCTTCGGTCAGGACGCTCTCCGGGTGGAACTGCACCCCGTGGATCGGCAGATCCTGATGCATCATCGCCATCACGATGCCGCTCTCGGTGTGCGCGGTGACGTCGAGTTCATCGGGGATCGTCTCGGGGAGAACGGTGAGCGAGTGGTATCGCGTGGCGATGAACGGACTGGGCAGACCGCGCAGCACGCCGCGCCCATCATGGACGACCGCCGAGGTCTTGCCGTGCAGCAGCTCCGGTGCGCGATCGACGGTGGCGCCGAAAACTGCACCGATGGCCTGGTGGCCCAGGCAGACTCCGAGTAGCGGCGTCCGCGTGCTCCGAACGGCACGGACAATATCCATGGCCGCCCCGGCGCGTTCCGGGGTGCCGGGTCCCGGGCTGAGCAGAACGCCGTCGTACTCCGCGATCGTTGCCGTGAGCGGGTGCTCGGTCAGCCGGGGATCATCGTTGCGCCAGACGTCCACGACAACCCCGAGCTGGCCCAAGTATTGGACCAGGTTGTAAACGAAGCTGTCATAGTTGTCGATCACGAGGATCCGGCTTTCCTGACTCACGTGGACAGGCTACCGCCCGGTCATGGGATAGTTGAGGTATGCCCAAGTCAAAAGTCCGCAAGAAGACTGACTACACGATCAACACCGCAAACCGGACGCCGGTCAAGGTCAAGGCCGGGCCGTCGGGTCTGGTGTACCAGAGTGTCATGTTCGGCCTGATGCTTCTCGGCCTCGTCTGGCTGGTTGTCTACTACCTCGCCGCCACGCCGTCGACCTACGGTGGGGACGGCCAGTTCCTGCACTGGATGGCCAACCTCGGCCCGTGGAACTTCCTCATCGGGTTTGCCCTGATGGTGGTCGGGCTGCTGATGACCATGCGCTGGCGCTGACGCCGCCCGCTCCGGCGTGCTGGCTCGAGACTTTTCCACACTGTGGAAATTACATGTGTGTAATTCGTCCACACTGTGGGTAACCACTGTGGATAACTCAGCATAGGAGGGTGCGTGCAAGCGTCCTGGTCCACCCCAGTCGGCTTTGGCTATGCACTGCTCATCGGTGCGATCGCCCTCTTCGGGGGCGCACTCGCCGTCGGCCTCGACCCGGTCGGGCTGGGACTGGTGCTGATCGCCGTCGTCGGGCTCATGTTCTTCGGACTCTCGGCACTGCGGCTACGGCCACGGCTGGCCGTGCACGACAACCTCCTCACCGTGCGAACACTGACCGGCCAACAGTCCTATCCACCTGAAGAAGTGCACCGCATCCGCGTGCTGTCGATGCGCCACATCGGCCGGCGCACCGCACAACTCGAACTAGACCTCGCCACCGATGAGTCGCTGGCGGCCGCTACTGATCCATCACGACGGGGCGCACCGCTGGACAACTCGCGACTGGTAGTCCTCGGCCGGTGGGATCTGGGCGCCGACCCGCACGAGGTCGCCCAGACACTCCAGGACGCCGGCTTTCCCGTCGACCCCCGGTGATCCGGGAGTTATCGGCGGGCTTCAGTAGCAGTACCGCCACTCCCAGCGGCCGGTCGCCTTGTTGTAAAAGCGGGCTTTGGACTTCGGCGTGCGAGAAGGGTCCTCTGCACCCCACGTGCAACTGACAACCCGGCGACCGCGCCGCAACGGAATGTAGAACATCTCGCGAGGCCTCCCCGTGTCCGCGGTGCGACTGCTTGATCAGCGCACTACCCAGTGGTTGCGATACCAGAACTGTAGGCGGCCAATCTTCCCGACCCGCTGGCCGGCACCTGTCAGATTGCTGGGAGTCAACCGGAGCGGGTCAGCGCGGACGCAGTTCCGGTGAGATGACGCCGATCAGGATTGCGCCGCCGAGGAGCGCCGCCATGACCAGCCAGGCACTCGAGCTTGCCCGGCGGCGCAGCGCAACGGTCGGCGTTTGCCGGCCCATCGCCAACTCCGGGACGTACAACGCGGCCACCGTGGCCAGCGTGCCGAATGCCAGTCCACCCAGGTGCCCCACCAGGGAAATCCCTGGTACGGAAACCGAGATGACCAGGTTGATCGCGATAACCGCGAGGACCTGGCCCGGCGGGGCCTTCAGCTTGAGCACGATGACGAGCATCGCGCCCATCAACCCGTAGATCGCCCCCGAGGCACCGGCGGTCGCAGTGTGTTCACCTGCCAGCATCGCGACCGCTGCACTACCCCCGAAGAGGGACGTCAGGTAGATCATCAGGAAGCGCGCGGTTCCCAGGATCGGCTCGAGCATTGTCCCGAGGATATACAGCGAGATCATGTTGACCGCGATATGCATGAGCGACAAGTGCAGAAAGCCTGACGTCAGCAGCCGCCAATACTCGTGATGGACGAGGTCCAGCGGCATCAACGTCGAATTGTTGAACACCGGCGACTCGACGAATCCGTAGAAGCTGCCCGTTCCCGCCTGAGCGAAACAGACCGCATAGACCACGGCATTAATGGCGATCAGTGCGTAGGTGGCCACCGGCCGGGCCCGCCCGAGAGCGGCGCCCGACCGGGGAACCGAGAAGGTGATGACTAGTCCTTCAACTCGATCGACTCGATCACGACGTCGTCACTCGGGCGGTCCCCCGCACCTGTCGCGGTCGTGGCAATGGCGTCGACGACCTTGCGCGACTCCTCGTCGATGACCTCGCCGAAGATGCTGTGGCGACGATTCAGGTGGGGGGTCGGGCCGACGGTGATGAAGAATTGCGAACCGTTGGTGCCCGGTCCGGCGTTGGCCATTGCCAGCAGGTACGGGCGGTCGAAGGACAACTCCGGGTGAAACTCGTCCTCGAACTTGTACCCCGGGCCACCGCGCCCTGTGCCGGTCGGATCGCCGCCCTGGATCATGAACCCGTCGATAACCCGGTGGAAGACCGAACCATCGTAGAAGGGTCCCGAGTCACCGCCGTTGGCGTTGGCGCTGCTGTAGTCCTTGGATCCGTCGGCCAGACCAGTGAAGTTGGCCACGGTCTTGGGCGCGTGGTTGGGAAAAAGGGTCACGGCGATATCGCCGCGATTGGTGTGGATGATCGCTGTATTGGTCACACCCGCCATCCAACCATCTCCGCACCGGAAGGGGGTCGGTCGGACCGAATCGGCGCCCTGAAGTTTGTCCTCGGCCCGCGGATTTGGCAGGCTGTAGTCATGCGCTTCACAAGGATGGTCGCCGCAATCATGACGGCAGTCGCGGTGGTCACCGTCGTGACCGTTCTCAAGCGCCGCCTCGATGCCGCCGGGCGCGACCCGGTCGCCGCCTCCCCGCCCCGCGTAACTGACTTCACGCGTTGACGTCGCAGCAGCGAGTAGTTTTGCCACATGACTTCAGATGAGCGCAGCGACGGTTCAACAGGCGGCGGCCCGCTGAATCGGCGTCCCGTGCCGCCCGTGCCGACGGCGCACCCGACACCCGGCGCCGGCGCCAACTCCCCGAATATCTCCACGCCGCCGCCAAGCGGCACCCGTGCGCGATCCTGGACGCCCGCCCAGCCGCCACCGGCCCGACGCCGCCCGCCCGGGACCGGACCCGGCGCCGGCAATCGCCCAGGGATGCAACCCGCGGCCGGGTCCGGTCCGCCCACACCGAAGAACCAACCCGGACCGAAGAACCAGCCCGGACCGGGGAATGCGGCCCCGCCGCTCGCGAGTCGTTCCCGGCCCGCGGCCGCGCCGCCGGCAATGAAAGGGCCGAATAGCCCGCAGCCGCCCAGCCCCACACTCCAGCCGGGGCCGCCGGTATCATTTCCCCCCCAGCCGGCCACCCCCGTCGGCGCTCCGACGGGCCCCCCACCAACCGCCAAGCCACCCGGTGTGCCGGGCCCGGCCAAACCGGCGCCCCCGGTCAGGCCGGTGGCGCCCGCCAACCCCGCACCCGCCGCCAAACCGCACCCGCTCCCGGCGCCGGCGGAACCGAGGCTCAACAAGCACGCCATTCCGGCACTGCTGTGTTCCTTCTTCGGCATCACCGCACCGGTTGGGGTCTACCTGGGACGCAAGGCTCGCAAAGAGATCGGTCAAACCGGCGAGACCGGTGACCCCTACGCGGTTGCCGCCCTCATTATCGGCTGGGCCTACCTCACCGCGTTGGTACTCGGTATCGCGACCTACCTGATCTTCGCCGTCGGCGGCAGCTGAGACGGCTCGAGGGCGATCGTCAGCTGCGCGGCACCGGGTACGTGTAGCGCTGCAGGTAGCCTTCCAGGCTGGTGTTGGACGTGCCCTCGGTGGGGGTGCCGGCGTCAACCGGTCCGAGCGGGAGGCGCAGCTGTCCGTCGACCACATCGACTGTCGCATTGCTGGTGGGCACGGGGTAGTCCCACCGGCCACGATTCGCGTCGGTAACCCGAACGACGAGTCGATGACCAGCCTTAACCAGCCAGTCCGTCGCGAAGAGCCGGATCCACGTGTCGCCCCGATTCAGCATCGACACGTTCTGGGTGATCATGACGGCCCGTCCGGACGGATCGACATCGTAGATGTTGACGGCTACCGGCGTTTGCTGAACAAACGGGTTCGAGTCGTTGTGATTCACCCGGGTCCGCACCCTGACCCTGGGGGAACCACTGATTCGGATGGCTGTCGGCTCCGGCGGCAGCAGTGTCCACACCGCGTTGGCCACCCTGTCGTGTGTGGTCTGGGTGACGTTGGATGCGGCGGCTACGCCGTCGATCTGGGTGGCCAGCCAACGGCCCCCCACCAGAATCTTTACCGATGCCTGATTTCCGTCGTATCGATAGGAGCCGTGATTCAAGCGCACTGAACGTGTCGACGCCCGCATCGGCCAGTCCGATTGGGCTCGCCACGAACCGGTGTTGTCCTGGACGAGGAACCCCCGGGGCGGCTGGCCCTGTCCCTTCAAGTAGTGGTCATAGAATTGCCCGACCTGCTCCAGATAGTCCGATCGCCCGGTCGACGGTCGATCAGTCGCCTGCCCCATCATGGACGTACGGTCGGTATCGTTGCCCCGAACGTGATCCCACATGCCCAACCAGCCCGTGACCGGACCCGACATATTGTGCAACGCCTCAGTCAAACCGTCCGCGGACGTGTTCTGATCAATAAATCCCTGCGACAAAAAGAGGGGCACAGTCGAACCGCGCAGCCTGTCGATCATGCGGCGCGACTGCCAGTATCCGTCGGAGGGAAGCGCACTCTGCGTCGCGAATGCAGCCGAGATGCACGCTGGACTGATGACGTTCGCCGCAGATCTGGACACGAAGTTCTGGAACTCGCGGCTGTCCACCGCGACGTTCGCCGGCAGTGGGTTCATCGATGTGTATGCCAATGACAATGGCGTACCTACACGAGTCGTACGGGGAATCCCGTTGCCGTACAGGTAGCGGTACCAGTCGTAGACCGGTTCCTGAGCCACCACCGCGGCCAACCCGGGGATCCGCTCACCAGCCGCAACAAGGCCGGAAACTCCATCGTAGGACTTGCCGTACATACCGACTTTGCCCGAGGACCACCGTTGCGTTGCCGCCCATCGCACCACCGCTCGGATATCGGCGTGGTCAGCCGGACCGCTGTTGTCGAGACACCCGGTGCTACCGCCGAATCCCCGCAAATCGGCGAAGACCACCGCGTATCCGCGATCCAGTAGGTGCCCATTCTCGACGAGATCGTCGTAGCGTTCCGGAGGCTGCTGAACTGGAAATTCGCCGCCCTGCCGGTAATGCTGAAAATACGGCCCCATGGCCAGCACCGCTGGCACGCGTCCCACCCGATTGCGGGGGATGAGGACATCGGCGTAGATTTTCGCGCCACTGGAAGTGGGGATATACGCGGCAAACCAATTGCCGCCGCGGATCGGACCCATGAACACGGTCTCCGCCGCATTCTGCGGTGCCGCCGCAACGGGACCACTCCCCACCGCCAGCACCGCGCAGGCCGCGATTGCGATGCAGAGCGCAGCCCGAAGGCCCGCCGTCCGTTGGGCAAACATGGTCTTCAGAGTAACGGATGGTCCTGTTCGGTTACGCGTCCAGGCTAGGTTCAGCGCCATCGAAACGGTCCATCTTTCTCGTCGGTCCGGACACGACCCTGCCTCGTGGAGCCTAGGAGATTCGATATCTCTAGGTGACTACTGGCTGTCCACGACGTGGGCGACAGTGCTAATTGCTCAGAGTGCCCTCTGTCGTGGAGCGGTTATCTGCACCTACTCCACGACAGGACCGACGGTTCAGATGTAGATCGCGATGGGCATGACGGTGATCGCGTTCGTGATCTCTGTGTCGAAGGAAAGATCGAAGTACTCGGCTGCGGCCTCGTCGGCGCCGAACGTACCGAGGAGGTCGGCTACTGCCTCTGGTTGGAATCGTCGCAGTAGCTTGTTGTTGGCGAGGATCGGTGTGCTGGGAGTCAAGGGCTTGATGACCTTGCCGAGGACGGTGAATTGGCCGTCGAGGAGCCGATCGGGGTCTGCGGTCACGAAATGTGCGGCGTCGCATATGAGGACGGCGTTGCGGTCGTCGGTGACAGTGGCGTGGTACTCGCGGGTGGCGGTGCGTCGTGCGTCGACGTGGAGTGCTTCGGCAATTGCCTCGGCGACGGTGGCCGCGTCGGAGGCAGTGAGTTCGTGGATGGCGCGCTGCGCGGCGATCTTCCCTGCGTCGATGTCGACGCCTGCGGCTTCGGCTTGATCGAACGCTTCCTGGATCTCGGCGCGTTTACTGTGTCGGATGGCGAAGCGGGTGACCTCTCTGACCAGCGTTGGGGTTGCGATGTCGAGCAGGGCGTTGACCTCGTTCGGGCGCACCGTGACGGCGGTGAACTCCGCGATGTCGCCGGCTGAGGCGGCGAACGCATCGGTGGAGAGCTGTCCGCGTTCGGCGAGTCCGCGTCGCACGGCGTCGAGGTAGTGCGCTTGTGAGTACACGAACTTCTGTCGTTGGGCGCTCGACCGTTCGTCGGCCTCGGTCTGCTGGCGGACCCATTCGCCGTCGAGCCTGCCGGTGGCCTTGGCGAGGAGCGGCGCGGACCCTTCGGCGCCAGCCCCGGCGCTGGCCTTCTTCTGTTTGTTCCCGGTCGTCGTCTTCTTCCCGGCAGTATCGCTCTCCGCGGACTGGAGGAGACCGACCTGGTACATCTCTTGCAGCATCGCCGAGACGAAATCGGCGTTCTGGTAGACGATGGTGCGCGGCGTCTGGGCCTGCGTCGGTCGCTCTTGCGATGGATTCTTGGCCATAGTGGTGGGATCCTTTCGGGTAAATCATGTTGGGGTACTGGGAAATAGCGATGGGTTGTTGCGCGGTCAGATGCTAGGGCGGCTCCGCTGGCCGGTGGGCATGGGGCCGCGGGGTATGGGGCTCAAGCAGGCGGCTGCGCAGGGCCTGATTCTCTGCGGTGAGTTGCCCGACGTGTTCTGCCAGTTGACGATTGCGCGCGGTCGCGGCGGTGAGCTTGGCGCGCAGGGAGTCCATCGTCGCCGGAGAGACGGTCTGGGCCTTCGTGTTCGGCGCGTGGCTGTTTCTGCGGCCGATGATGTCTGCGCGGAGCTCGCGATGTTGGTAGAGGAAGCTCGTGGAGACACCGGCGGCCTGCGCGATCGCAGTGAAGGTGATGGGCCGCCCGCTGTTGTGTAGGCGCGCGATCGCACGCCGGGCTCGGGCTTCAGTGTCGGCGCTGCGGACCCGTGCGGCCGCGGTGAGCCGGGCGGTGCGGGCAGCACGGTCGGTGGCGGTCACAGCTGATCCTGCTCGGTGGGGCCGATCTCGTCGATGAGCTTGGTGACCTTGTCGAGCATGGTCGCGTTGAGCTCGGCGACCTCGGTGTCGCCGCGCTCGGTGGCGGCGTCGGTGAGGCGTCGGAGTTGGTCGCGGTGGGCGATGTGGCTGCCGAGGTAGGTTGGTCCGCCGGGTTCGTGGAAGGAGCAATCCAGGCAAGGGTTGGGGCGGAATTCGCAGCGCTGTGCGGCGGGGAGGGTGCAGAAGCCGTTGGGCAAGGCGGCGACCAGGCGAGCGCGAAGCCGTTCGACATCGGGGTGGCTATCGGCACCACTGCTTGCGGCGTCCCAGAATTCGCGGGCCTTGCGTGCGAGGGTGTCGTCGGTGATGCGGGCGTAGGTGGAAGTCATGGTGTCGCTCTGGTGGCCGAGGAAGTCCCGGACCTCTTGCTGGGTCCATCCGTTGTTGAGCAGAGTGGTCGCGATGGTGTGCCGGAAGCGGTGGACATCGCCACCGGAAATCGGTTCCCCGGTGGTCGTCGAGATGGTGATGCCGTGTTCGGTGAACAGATTCGCCAGACGGTGCCGCAGGCCGCTGGCGGACCAGGGCTGGGTGCGGCCGGCTGTGGCGCTCGAGCGGGCGCCGGGGAACAGGTGCTCGGCGTCGGTGCCGTAGATTTCGCGCACTCGGGCCTGTTGGTCGAGGATGACCGTGGCGAGGCTGTCGGGGATGGGGAATCTGCGCCAGGAGCGGGTTTTCGGCATCCAGTATTCGATCCAGTGGCCGGCGTCGCTGTGGTGCACGCAGTCGATCGGCAGGGCGACGAGCTCGGAGATCCGGCAGCCGGCCCATCGGGTGGTGGCGATCATGGCGCGCAGGGTCGGGTCGGTGGCGGGGTTGTCGACGATGAGGGTGTCGACGCGTTCGATGACGTCCGGTGGGAAGGGCCGCGGTCGGCGGGACTTGCGGTGGGTGTTCTCACCGCGTCGCAGGAACACGGCGGATCCGAGGTCGGGAACGATCTGGGTGTCGTGCAGGGTTTCCAGGAGGTAGGCGGCGGTGTTCGCGAGCCGAGGATCGGCGGGGGTGTCGGGCCTGCGGGCCCAGGCGAGGTAGTCGAGGAACACCGGCCGGGTCACCGCCGCTGGATCGGGGATCTCGCCGTTGAGGGTCAGGTACTGGCCGAGCTGGCGGATCGCGCGGACCCATTGGGTCAGGGTGCCCCAGGACAGGTGCGCGGTGGTCAGTTGTCGTCGGGCGAGGTCTTTGACGGCCGCCCGCAGCCACGGGACCGGCACGGTCGCCCAGTCGACGGCGGTGTGGGTCGAGCCGGACTGGGTGGCGTCGAGGACGAACTCGAAGCCGTCGCGCCAGCGCCAGTGATCCGCGCTCCACGGGTCCGGGTCCGTGGCACCTTCCAGCAGCCGGAAGAAGCGGCGCACGTACGACGCGCAGAGGGTCTCGTAGCAGCCGGTGTGGGGCCAGCTCTGCCGGCACAGCAGGACCCAGTCGTCTGCGGTGCGTTCGGTCAGCGAGCCCGTGATGCGGGTTGCGGCGGTGTCGATCAGCACGATCAGGAAGCGCCGCAGGCTGGCGTTGGGGGTCCAGTCGCCGCGGCGAATCTTTGTGGCGACGACGAACCGGATCTCGTCGGCGGCGGTCGCTGGGAGCGTGCGGAAGTCGACGGTGAGGGTGCGGGTGCGGCCGCGGGGCCGACCGATGGGTTTGGCGTCGACGGCGGCCCAGGCGGTGAAGTCGGTCGGCTGGCCGGCGCGGAACCATTGGAAGTAGTGGGCGTAGCACAGTCCCCGCCGCACAGCGGTTCCCACGACGGGGCCGCCGAGCCAGTAGCGCTCCCCGTCACACGCGTCGACCGAGCACAGGTCGGCGGGTGCGGCGGCCCGGCGGCGGTCTCCGGCAGGTTCGATGACCTGCCAAGTGCTCGCGCACCACGGGCCCTCCGGGATGACCAGCGCCGGCCGCGCCGCGGGGGCTGGGGAGCGGTGGGGTTCACGTCGGTTCATCGCCGGGCCCTCCCGTCGCGGGGCGCTCGTCCGTGCGGTCTGCCGCAAGGGGTGTTGTCCTGCCGGTCGGGCCAGACGAGGTGCTCGGTGCGGCGGAGTTTGTCGGTGAGGTCGTCGCTGGCGAGGTGGATGTAGACATCGGCGCTGGAGGGGTGGGATTGGCCGAGGCGGCCGGCGATCTCGGGCGCTGTCCACCCCGCCTTGGCGAGGGCGGTCGCGTGGGTGTGGCGCAGCATGTGCGGGTGCAGATCGTCGATTCCGGCGCTCGCACCGATGTGCTCGATGAGCTGGTAGGCGTTCGAGTACGTCAATGGCGCGCCGATCGGGTGCCGGGAGAGGTTGACGAAGACGTAATCGCTGTCGAGGTCGGCGATCTCACCGAGGAGGTAGCTGGCGTACAGGTCGAAGAAGCGGCGTGGCGCGTCGACGGTGAACTGGGCCCGCTGTTTCGACAGGGCACCGTTGAGGTTGTCCTCGCGCCGGACGATCCGCACGCGCCGGCGCATAGGGTCGAGGTCGCCGTGGCGTAGGCCCAGCGCTTGCCCAATCCGTAGGCCCAGGTCGTACATCGCCGACAGCAGAAGCCGGTCGCGGTCGGTCGACGCCGCGTCGAGAAGCCGGCAAAACGCGGTATCGAAGTCGATCACGTGCACCGTCTCCGCCGCCGGGCGACCAGCGCGAGCGAGCCGCGGCACGTCCGAGGGCTGCCGCGCTTCGATGTGCGCGAGGAAGCTGTGCGAGCGGCGCGGCAGCCGCGACGGATTGCGGGTCAACACCAGATCGGTGGGGCCGCGGCCCTCCACGCGGTGGAACTCGTAGAACTCGCGGACCGCGGCGTTGACCGCCTTGACCGTCGACGGCGCGCGGCCTCCGCCGTCGCGGGGAACCAGCGGCGGCAGACCCGCTGACAGGACGCCGACGAAGTCGCAGAGACCGTCAAAAGTGACCGCGTCCCAGTCGATCACCCGCGCGGCGAGCCAGCGATAGTACAGGCTCAGGTGCCGAGCGTACGAGCGCACGGTGTTCGCGGAGCGGTCGATCGCCCGCTGCCAGTGCAGGAACTGCTCGATCTCGGTCACCGGCAGGCCCGTGGTGTCGACGACCGTCCAGGAGGGCTGCCCGTGCACGGTCACCGGGACCGCCCTCACTTGGCGTCCCCGGTCTGCTCGCCCGGGCGGGGCCGCACCACGATGTCGGGACGCACTGCACCATCGCGTGCGGGAAACGCTTCTGCCGCTACATCTGCAGCCACTGGGAGCGCCCCCGGCAGCCACACCATGTTGCGCTTACTCCAGGTCGCGTACTGGGCCTGCACCGCGGCCATCGGCACCTCGAAACGCTCCCAGTCCACCCTGGGTGCGCTCACCCAGATGTGCTTGACGTACTTGTCCGTCCGCAGGTCGTACTCCCACGTCAGCTCGCAGTGCGTCGGGTTGCCGGGCAACCCCAGGGCGCCGGAGTCCTGCGCACAGAACGCCTGCCGCCGTTCGTTGGTCGGCTGGGCCTCATTGTGGTGAATCTCCATGTAGGCCTTGCCGAGCGCGGCGACCGCCGGCCAGACCGACTGCTGCTTGCACACCGTATGCCCCGGAGGGTGCACGCCGTGGGTGCTCAACCACACCTCCGTGCCGGCGGCCGTAAGGGCCGCCACGTACGAGCCGCGCCCCAGCACCTGCAGCACGGTCCGCAGATGCGCGGAGTTGAGCTCGGAGAGCGTGTTCCAGTGATCGACCGCCGACAGCAGCATCGCGCCCACCCCGACGCTGACCTGCCCCAGCATCCGACGCGCCTGCTTGCGGGTCAGCGGAACCGCCAGCGGCTCGGGATCATCCATCATCTCGCTCATCGCTACCTCCTCCATTCGCTCCGAAATATCTGCACAGAATCGTGCAGACCGTGGTAAGGTATGCCCGGCGCGACACGCCGGAGTTCGGCACGCCGATTTGCCTGGCGTTTCGGTGTGTACGCTGCGGCTTTCGTCACATCAGCCTCATCCGTCGCAGAGCGTGGGAGTGCGGCTGAGCAGGAAGACGCAGATCACACGGTGTTTCTGCGCGGTTTTGTCGCCGGTCGGAGTTAGGGTCGGAGACCAGGAGCACCGGGAACGGATGTGGAGGCGAATCTGTGGTGGCACCGAACCCGTATGCCGAGGCGAACAGTGTGATGGTGGAACTGGTCCGGCTCTCGTGCGGCTGGTCGAAGAAGCGCCTCGCCGAAGAAGCCGGGGTGCATTCCTCGCACGTCAGCCGGGTCGAGGCCAGCCGGATTCCATTGGCCGGCAAGGCCCTGGCTGACTACGCCGCAGCGCTGTCCTGCCCTACGGAGCTGTTGTGTGTGCCGTTTAGCCGCACTCCTGCGGAGGGCACTCATTTCCGGGCCAACGCCAGCGCGGCCGAGTGGAAGCGCGACCGGATCTGGGCGCGGGCGAACGTGGTGGCGCTGCGGATCGGCCGCCTGGCTAAGTACACCGATGTCAACCCGAAATACCCTTTGCCGCAGCTCGATCCGTCAGACTACGCCGCTGAGGACGGTGAGATCACCGTGGCACAGGTGGTGCGGCGGCTGTGGCGGCTGGCGGGCCCCATCGAATCGATGAGCGAGGTCCTCGAGGCCGCGGGCGTATTCGTCGTCGCCGAGGACTTCGCCGACCGGGAGGTCGACGCGGTCACTCTGCGTGCCACCGAGCACCATCCGCATGTGGTGTACGTCAACGCGGCGCTGCCGGCGGACCGGATGCGGATGACCCTCGCACACGAACTGGGGCACCTGGTGATGGACGCGATGACCTTGGTCAGCCCCGTCGAGGTCGAACGCCGCGCGACGGCCTTCGCCGCGGAGTTCCTAGCACCGATCGACGACATCGGCCCGGCCCTTGACCGAGTGTCAGTGCGGACCGTGCACGAGCTGGACGAGCTCCGCATGACCTGGGGCGTCAGTGAATCCTCCCTGGTGGTGCGGGCCCGCGACCGCGGCGTCTTCACCGACTACCAGTACCGGTCGATGTTCCGGTTCCTCAATGAGACCGGCCGCGTCCACGGGCACCGCGCCGGCGTCGACGCCGACAAGCCCCGCCTGGTCGCAGATATCCTCGAGCAGCTCGATGAGGCCGGCTACCCCACCGCCGAGCTCGACGACATCACGCTTCTGACTGGGGCGCAGCGTGCCGCGCTCTTCGGCACTGCGGATCCGACACGGGCACCACGCCACCTGAGCATGGTCTGACCCGAATCGCTACGGACCTGATCCTCTGGGGCGCAGATGGGGACCAAGCGCAATCCGACCACGGTCCGCGACGAGCAGTGGCGCACACCGCCGGGATCGAAGAAGCCGGCGCACACCATCGATCAGGACCACGCAGCCGGTGGCCGTGAACGCCGCGTCGTCATCGTCGACGGCGCCAACGGTGCCCTCGGCCGGGTCGCTCTGCAGCCCCGCTACCGGCGCATCTATGCCGAGCTACGGTGGCAAGCAAGCGAACCCGGCCGCGAGACCAGAAGCGCCTTCCTCGGCGAAGTCCGCGAGCGATCCCGCGCCAAGAACTTGGCGGAAGCGTGGCGACGCGCCCATGAAGAAGGCCTCACCCAGCCCCCGGGCAGCAAAGGCTGACTGATTCGCGGCCGGGCCACTCGATCGCGGCGCCCGGTGCGCTGGTCGTGGCCTACTGCAGCCACCGCTCGCTATCGAGGTCAGCGAGCATCGTCACGTATTCCAGCCGAACGTCCGAGGCATCCTCGGCGAGGTACCCGGCCGCCGTCAGTCCGCCGAGATCGGGTGCCGGCACGCACATCCAGAGCGCCGCAGTCCAGGGATCAGCCCCTCTCCGCAGGGTCTGCCACACCCGCAACAGCCCACTGCGGACACGCTCGTCATCGTCGAACTGCCAGGCGGGAAACACGGGCGTGCCGTTCGCGAGCGCTGCCCAGATGACCCCATTCGTCGCGATCCGCTCAGCGAGTTCGCCTTCGCACAGCGCCAGATACCGCACGACGCCCTCGGCGTCATAGAAGGGCCCGACCACATCATCGAGCACGGACTCCGCGTCCTCGGCATCGGCTGCGTCGTTCACAGTGCTGATGATCCGTGGCCGGCGGCGGGCTTGTCCACTCACGAGGCCAGGCAGCCACCACCGGAATCGGGCCGGACCGGGCAGGCCTGGGAGTGGGATACTGGCAGCTATGGCGAACCAGGACGGTGCGGTGCAGTTCGTGTCCGGCAATGAGCGTCTGACCCGGATCCTGTCCGATCCAGGCCGGCGGCAACAGGCCGATGCCATCATCGCCGAGATGGATCAGATGGACCGCCGCTACCGCGACGCGGCCCAGGTGCTCGACGGGGCCGCGGCCGCGGCAGCAGCCGCAGCGGGCACGCCAGCCGTCGCCGAGGTTCTGCGGGCGCTACAGCGACACCTGACAGCCGCTGGGATCCGGGACATCGGCATCACGCTCACGTTCAGCGATCACGAAATGACGCTGCCTCTCGAGCGGATCATTGCCGCCGATCACTAAATGACGGGTTCGGCCGCCCTACTCGGATGCGTCGGGAACGAAACCGCTCGCCGCGGCGTCCGCGGCACACAGTGTCCGGGCCCAACTGCCGCGGTGCGCCAGGGCACCATCGCTGCCGCATTCCTCGCAGGTGCGTTCCGAGCGCTGTTCGGCCGCGCGGATGAGGTCATCGAAACCCGGCCGGGGCCTGTCGGGCTCGAATTCGATGTAGTACCGCAGGCCACCGAATTTCTCCTTGACCTGCACCAGCTGGTAATCGGGGTCGATCGCCGCGAGCGCCTGGTCGAGGTCGATGACGATCGAATACCAGCCGGGCCTGATGTCGAGCGTCGGGTAGGCCCCAGGAAAGAAGCGGGCACGGACACCAGCGAGGGCGTCGTCCGTCAGATCATCTGCCATGCTCTTGAGCCTGCCAGCCCGTCCGTCGCACGTCTCCTTGTGCCGGGCCGAGCCGCCCGCAATGCGCAGACGGTACCCGTGGCTCATCGATCACCGGCGGTGGTCGATAAGAACCACGTCCCGGCCAACTGCCGTGGCGTGGACGATGCGGTTCGCCCAGGCGCGGGCGCCGCGCGGTCACGCCGCCTGGGTGCAGGTGCATTGGCATTCGGTGAGGGTGCCGCCGGCGGCGGCGGTGTGCCGCCAGGCGGGGCTGCCGGGCTCGAGTGGGTTGGGCGCGGTGCCTGCCGCAGTGTCGTCGCCTGCAACGGTGGGCGGGGTGCGCCGCCACAGTAGCGGGGCCAGGACTGCCCCCGCACCGGCGATCAAGGCCAGGAGCGCCCAGGCGGGGACGAGCCCGAAGCGGTTGGCGCCCCAGCCTGAGATCGGGTAGGCCAGTAGCCAGGCCAGGTGCGAGAGTGAGAATTGGGCGGCGAACACGGCGGCCACCTCGCTGGGGGCTGCGGCCGCGCGGAGCACTTTGCCGGTCGGTGTGATGGCCATCGCCGAGCCGGCGCCGCTGGCCAGCCACACCGTAGCGGTCACTGCCCACGAGGTGCGGTCGGCTGAGGCCATGGCTACCGCGCCGATGGCGGCGGCGGTGAGAAGCGCTGCGCCGGTGAGCATGACCGTCCGCTCGGTGAATCGGTCCAGTAGCCGCGGAACTGCGAGCGCCATTACCAGGGTGCCGCCGCCTGAGGCGGCGAGCATCCAGGCGACATCCGATTCGGTGCCGCCGAGCCGGTCCCGGACGTAGTTGACGGTGTTGACCACGACGATCGAACCGGTTGCGGCGACGGCGAAGTTCACCGCCAGCACCCCGCGCAGGCTGGGGGTACTGGTGAAGATCCTGGCTCCGGCGAGGATCCGCTCAGCCGGGCCGCCGGCGGTGGCCGCGCGGCGGGCGTCGGGGACGGCGGCGCGGAGCACCAGCGCGGCTGAGATCACGAATCCGGCGGCGGTGCCGAGGAAGAGCACGTTGAACTCGATCACCAGGAGCGCGAGCGCGGCCACGACGGGGCTGGCCAGGCTCTCCATCGTGTATGCGACCTGGGACGCCGACAGGGCGGTGGTGTACTGCCGTTCGTCGGTGATGATGTCGGGGATCACCGCCTGGAAGGTCGGCGTGAACGCCGCCGAAGCCGCCTGCAGGGCACCGATGAGCAGGTAGATCTGCCACACCTGCGTCACGAACGGCAACGCGAGCACGATCGCCGCCCGCAGGATGTCGAGCGAGACCAGGAACGCTCGGCGGGGCAACCGGTCCACGTAGGCGGCGGCGATCGGTGCGATCACCACGTACAGCACCATTTTGATGGTCAGGGCGGTGCCGAGAACGACCGCGGCCGACGAGCCGGCGATGTCGTAGGCGAGCAGGCCGAGTGCGACGGTGGTCAGTCCCGTGCCGAGCAGTGCGACGATCTGCGCGCTGAAGAGCAGCCGGAAGTCGCGATGGGAGAAGGGCCCCACGATGGCTCCTGACGGGTAGTGGATTCGCGTTCGATCTCAGTGGTGGTGGTGGCCGTGTCCCGCGTGGTGCGGGGCGGGGGGCGCAGCGGTGTGCTCGGTGGGCGTGTCGTCGACGGTGAGGGTGAAGTCGGCGGTGCGCACCGTCCCGCCGTGCCGGAAGTCGAGGAACAATCGGTATGTTCCCGCCGACGGAGCCACAGCGTGGAAGCGGATGTCGGGCCCGGCCGGGGTGGTCGGGTCGGCTGGGTCGCCCTCGGGGTGGATGTGCAGGTACGCGAGGTCGCCGGCGCGCAGCGCCACGAGGTGGCCGTAGGCGGCGAGGTAGGGCTGCAGGTCGGTGACGGGCACCCCGGCGCGGGTGACGGTGGCGCGCAGTTCGGTGCCGCGGCCGGCCGCGAGGTCCCCGGCGAGGGTGACCGTGTAGTCGTCGATCGTCGAGGTGGCGCTGGGCTCGGGAAGCGGACGGGGGCGGAAGTCGCCGGGTACCGCGAGGTCGGCGCCGAGCGTGAGCGCGGTATCGGCGCCGGTGGGCGCGAAGTCCGCGAACAGCCGCCATACGCCCGGGGTCAGGTCCACCTCTACCGACCACAGGCCGGCCGCGTCCATCCTCGGGTGCAGGTGGTGGAACACGCTGGTGTCGCGCTGCGCTGCGATGAAGTGCAGGCGCTTGTCGTGCCGCTCGTCGAAGTCGGTCACGGGCGTCCCGTCGGGGCCGACGATGGTGAATTCGATCCGGCTCGTGCCCGCGTCCGCGGTGTGGAAGGGCGGGGTTATCCGGTAGCCCTGCTCGGCCACCTGCAACCCTTGCGGGATCGCGGGGGCGGGGTGTCCTGCATGTGCGCTGTGGTCCATGGTGTGCTCCTTGGGAGTTCGGGCCGGCGCTGCTCGTCTGGTCAGGTGCGGACCAGGCGGGCGATCGCCGCGGTCGCCTCGTCGAGTTTGGTGGTCAGTTCGTTTGGATCCGACTGCGCGGCTTGCACTACGCAGTGGCGGATGTGGTCATCGAGCAGCGCGAGCGCCAGCCCCTGTAGGGCACTGGTCGCGGCGCTGATCTGGGTGAGGATGTCGATGCAGTACTGGTCCTCGTCGATCATGCGCCCGATTCCGCGGGCCTGACCCTCGATCCGTTTGGCTCGCGCCAGGTATCGGCTCTTGTCGGTCAGATACCCGTGCTGCGACTGGCAGCAGACCTCCGACGCCGCGGGCGCCGGTGCGCCCAGCGCGGATCCGGCCGCTGCGCACTCCGGCTGGACGAGCACGTTGTCTGCGGACACGGCGCTCATGCCGACGCCGCCGTGGCGTACTTGTTGGGGTCGGCGTCAAATCGCGGACCGCATCCGGCGCAGCACAGGTAGTAGCGGGTGCCCTCGAAGTCCCGGTACAGGCCCTTGCTGACCGCGGTGGCCTTGTGCACGGTGGTACCGGCCATCACGGGGCATTCGGCCATCTCCTCGCTACCGGCCGCAGGGGCGCTCTGCAACAGCTCCAACGGCTCAGCGGCGTCGCCGGCGTGGCCGCAGCAGGACTGGCGCGGTGCGTTGTCGGTCATGGGAAACCTCACTTCTCTCGTGGTCGGGGTTCGACGGTCGAACCGGATTCCGATACCCCATCGGGGTACCTAGATATATACCCCCTGGGGGTATCGGTGTCAACCCTTGGTTCTGACCGAGCGCGGTTCCCCTCCGATCTCTCCGACGCTCTAGACATACCCCCCATGGGTATGCTATCCCTGAAAGGACCAGATACCCCACAGGGGTATGCATCAGGGAAGGGAGACCGACATGACCACGAACGAGTACCAGGTGAGCGGCATGACGTGCGGACACTGCGAGATGTCGATCCGCGAGGAGGTCAGCCTGATCGACGGTGTCGAATCGATCGAGGTGAGCGCGCAGACCGGACGGCTGCGGGTGACCGGGGCGCAGGACATCGACGACGCCCGGGTCCTCGCGGCGGTCGAGGAGGCCGGCTATTCGGCGGTGCGTGACCGATGAACGCGGCGCAGAAGCTCGCCGCGTACGGGGCCGGGCTGGTGGTGGCTTTCGCCGGCGCCTACGGCATCGCCGGCGCCGTGGTGCCCGATTCCGTCGTCGCCGGCTGGGAGCGAAGCAGCACGAGCTCGCACGCCGGGTCGGAGCATCAAGCAGGCAGCAGCGCTACCGCAGCCGACACCGCCGCCCCGGCCGCGGCCGCAATCAAGGGCGTCTCGCTCAGCGCGGACGGGTACACCCTGGGGCCGGTGACGGCGCCGGCCGTGCCGAACGTCGCCGGGAATGTGGATTTCACGGTGCTCGACCGTCGGGGAGAGCCGGTGCGTGAGTTCGACGTCGCGCATGAGAAGCAGCTGCATCTGATCGCCGTGCGCGCCGACGGCGCGCACTATCAGCACCTGCATCCCACGCTCGACGCCGCGAGCGGACGCTGGTCGGTGCCCGTCACCTGGCCCGAGGCCGGTACCTATCGGGTCTACGCCGATTTCACCGCAACCGGCGCGAAGGGATCGACCGCACTGACGCGGACCGTCCAGGTCGACGGCGCGTCCGTCGCCCAGCGGCGCGAGCCCACCCGCACCGCACAGGTGGACGGGTTCACCGCCACCCTGAGCGGCGACCTCGCCTCCGGCGGATCGAGCGACCTCACGGTGACGATCACCAGGAACGGAGCACCCGTCACGGGCCTCGAGCCCTACCTCGGCGCGTACGGCCACCTGGTGGCGCTGCGCGAGGGCGACCTCGCCTACCTGCACGTGCACGCCACCGGCGAGGAGCCGCGCCCGGGCGCCACATCCGGCCCGGACATCGGGTTCGCCGCCGAGGTGCCCACCGTGGGCCGGTACCTGCTCTACCTGGACTTCCAGGTCGACGGCGTAGTGCGCACCGCGCAGTTCGTCGTCGACGCCGGACAGGGCCGGAATGAGCAGGGCGGCAACGCTGGGGCTGCGCCGTCGCACGGATCCGGGCACTAGAGCACTAATGACACACGGAGGAAAGATATGAGCGTGAGAGCGCCTTCGGGCGGTAAGGACGTCGAGCTGGCGATCGGTGGGATGACCTGCGCATCGTGCGCCAACCGGATCGAACGCAAGCTCAATCGTCTCGACGGGGTCGAGGCGACGGTCAACTACGCCACCGAGAAGGCCAAAGTCCATGTGCCCGAGGCGTACGACACCCAGCAGCTAATCAACGAGGTGCAGCAGACCGGCTACTCGGCGACCGTGCCACAGGCCCCCGCAGGCGGGGCTGGGACGGTGGGCGAGGGCAACGGCGACGATCCCGACGGCGACGGCGGATCGGACCCGGAACTGACGTCCCTGCGCCAGCGGCTGATTGGCTCGGCCGTGCTGGCGGTACCGGTGATCGCCATGGCGATGGCCCCTGCACTGCAATTCACCTACTGGCAGTGGGCATCCCTGGTGCTGGCGGCGCCGGTGATCCTGTGGGGCGCCTTCCCGTTCCACCGCGCCGCGTGGATGAACCTCAAGCACGGCACCGCAACGATGGACACGCTAATCTCGATGGGCACCCTGACAGCGTTCCTGTGGTCGCTGTACGCACTGTTCCTCGGCACCGCCGGCACACCCGGCATGAAGCACGGCTTCGAGTTCACCATCGCACCGTCGGACGGTGCGGCGAACATCTACCTCGAGGTGGGCGCGGGCGTCACGGTGTTCATCCTCGCCGGGCGGTACTTCGAGAAGCGCTCGAAGCGGCAGGCCGGCGCCGCGCTGCGCGCCCTGCTCGAACTCGGCGTCAAAGACGTGGCGGTAATGCGCGACGGAGCCGAGGTGCGGATCCCCGTCGCGGACCTCGCGGTCGGCGACGAGTTCGTGGTGCGCCCGGGCGAGAAGATCGCCACTGACGGCGTCGTGACTGCCGGGTCCTCAGCCATCGACGCCTCGATGCTCACCGGCGAATCGGTGCCCGTCGAAGTCTCCGCCGGTGACACGGTCACCGGAGCGACAGTGAACTCGGGCGGCCGGCTGGTGGTGCGCGCCACGCGTGTGGGCGCCGATACCCAGCTGGCGCAGATGGCGCGACTCGTTGAGGACGCGCAGACCGGCAAGGCCGAGGTCCAACGCCTCGCCGACCGCGTCTCCGGGGTGTTCGTGCCGATCGTCATCGCGATCGCGATCATCACCCTCGGCGGATGGCTCGGCGCCGGCTTCCCCATCGCGGCGGCATTCACCGCGGCGGTCGCGGTCCTCGTGATCGCCTGCCCGTGCGCGCTGGGCCTGGCGACCCCGACCGCGCTGCTGGTCGGCACCGGCCGCGGCGCGCAGATGGGCGTGCTGATCAAGGGGCCGGAGGTGCTGGAGTCCACCCGCAAGGTCGACACCATCGTCCTGGACAAGACCGGGACGGTGACCACCGGCAAGATGACGCTCGTCGAGGTGATCGCTGAGGACGGCGTGGACGAGCACGAACTGCTGCGGCTGGCAGGCGCACTGGAAAACGCTTCTGAGCACCCGATCGCGCAGGCCATTGCCACCGCGGCGACGGAAGCCACCGGAGCACTGCCGGCGCCGGAGGGCTTTGCGAACATCGAGGGTCAGGGTGTGCAGGGCGCCGTCGACGGCCACGCCGTGATCGTCGGCCGCGAGTCGTTGCTGGCGGACTGGGCGGTCTCGCTGAGCGCGGACACCGCGGCGGGTAAGGCCCGCGCGGAAGCGGAGGGAAAGACCGTCGTCGCCGTGAGCTGGGACGGCCACCCGAAGGGCGTCCTCGTGGTGGCCGACACTGTCAAACCGACCAGCGCACAGGCCATCCACGAACTGCGAGCCCTGGGCCTGACGCCCGTGCTGCTCACCGGCGACAACACCGCCGTCGCCCAGCAGATCGGGGCAGAGATCGGCATCGACGAGGTGATCGCCGAGGTCATGCCACAGGACAAGGTCGCTGTCGTCACACGGCTGCAGGAGCAGGGCAAGGTCGTGGCGATGGTCGGCGACGGCGTCAACGACGCCCCGGCCCTCGCGCAGGCCGACCTCGGCCTGGCCATGGGCACCGGCACCGACGTCGCGATCGAAGCATCCGACATCACCCTCGTCCGCGGCGACCTGCGCAGCGCAGTCGACGCGATCCGCCTGTCCCGCAAGACCCTGAGCACGATCAAGACCAACCTGTTCTGGGCCTTCGCCTACAACACCGCAGCGATCCCTGTCGCCGCGGCGGGCATGCTCAACCCGATGCTCGCCGGCGCAGCGATGGCCCTCTCCAGCGTCTTCGTCGTCGGAAACAGCCTGCGGCTCCGCGGATTCCGCAGCATCTCCACCGACTGAATCCCACACACAGTAGAACCGCCACCGGCCTCCGGCCGGGCACATACCCCCTACCGGAATGGAGTACATGATGAGTACCGAAAGCACAACACGAGGAGGCACCACCCGTTGGTGGGCACTCGCCTTGATCGCCACCGCGCAGTTCATGGTCATCATGGACACCTCGATCATCGGCGTGGCCCTGCCGCAGATGCAGGCCGACCTCGGGTTCACCCAGCACAACCTGTCGTGGGTGTTCAACGCCTACGTCATCGCCCTCGGCGGCCTACTCCTGCTCGGCGGCAGGTTGTCCGACCTGTTCGGCGCCCGCCGGATGTTCGCGACCGGTTGGCTCGTCCTGCTCGTCGGCTCACTCGTCGCCGGGCTCGCCACCAACGTCGGCATCGAACTGACCGGCCGCGCCATCCAGGGCGCCGGCTCCGCATTGATCGCCCCCTCTGCGCTGACATTGCTGATGATGATCTTCGGAGCGAACCCGAAGGAACTCACCAAGGCTCTCGCGCTTTACGGCGCAGCCGCCCCCGCCGGTGGCACCGCCGGTGTGTTCCTGGGCGGCGTGATCACCGAGTACATCTCGTGGCCCTGGAGTCTTCTTCATCAACATCCCCATCGCCGCCGTCGCTCTCATCGCCACCCCGGCCCTGATGCCCGGCGGGGCGATGGGCGGCCGTGGCTCAGTAGACATCTTCGGAGCGCTGACCGTCACTCTCGGCCTCGCTGCCGCGGTGTACGGCATCGTCCGTGCCCCCGAGGTCGGCTGGGGCTCCGGCGAGACCTGGATCGCTCTCGGCGTAGCCGCGGCCCTGCTGGTGGCGTTCGTGGTCTCCCAGGCCGTGAGTCGTGAACCACTCATGCGGCTCTCGATCTTCCGCACTCCCAATCTGGGCGCGGCGAACCTCGCCCAGATACTGCTCGGCGGCGCGTGGATCCCGATGTGGTTCTTCCTCAACCTCTACTTGCAGCAGGTCCTCGACTACACCGCGTTCCCGTCGGGCGCCGCGCTTCTGCCGATGACCGCGCTGATCATGCTCGGCATGATCGTGCTCGCGCCCCGGATCATGGGTGCGTTCGGGCCGAAGGTCCCGATCGTCGCCGGACTGCTGATCCTCGCCATCGGTATGGGATGGCTATCGCTGATCCGTCCTGACGGCAACTTCTGGGTCGACGTGCTGCCGGCCTCTCTCGTCGCGGCACTCGGCATGTCATTGGCCTTCATCCCGTCGCTGGGCACCGCGATCTCGTCTGCCCGCCCAGAGGAGGGCGGTCTTGCCGCGGGCATCGTCAACACCAGTTACCAGGTCGGATCAGCGCTCGGGCTCGCCGCCATGACCGCGATCGCCGCTGCGTTCGGCGCCGATCAACTCGGCAATGCGCAGGCACTCACTGACGGATTCTCCGCCGCTTTCCTTGGCGCTGGCGCAATCGCTTTGGTCGGCTCCGGCATAGCTCTGGTCACGCTGCGGCGCACACCAGCCGCTGAGCCGGCGAAGGACACAGACGTGACTACGACCTGAACCAAGGTTCTCCCCATCCGAACCCGGCGGAACAAACCCGCCGGGTTCGGCGTGTGAACGCACCCGCGCGGCCTTCGGACCCTGACTCCGCATCCGCCTACCACCGCCGGTGCCGGCCGGCCTCAGCAGGCCTTCGGTGGGACGTGGCGCGGATCCGGGCGGCTGGGGATGCGGCGGCCGCGGCGCCTGTCGGCTCGGGTCTAGTCAGTGCGCCGGTGCGGTGCAGGGCGCCCAACGCGATCGTCGCCGCGGCGCCGATAGCGATCAGTACCGCCCAGATCAACCCGGGGAATCCCAGGCGAATGCCCAGCGAAAGGAGCGCACCGGTCCCCAGGTTGCCGGCGAGGATCCCGACGCCGACGACTGTGTTGTACAGCCCGTAGTGGGTGGCGACCAGCCGGTCGCCGGAGAGGTTGACCACGGTGTCCATCTCGAACGGAAAGACGGTCGCGGTCGCGATTGCCAGGCCGGCGGCAGCGATCAGCAGCGCGCCGGCAGCGGTGGCTTTTCCGGCTAGCGTTGCGGTCGGTACCACGAACAAGGGAACGAACGCGCTGGTCATCACCGCCATACCCACTCCCAGGCTGCGGGTGGGTCCGAATCGGCGGCGGAACCAGCTGGTGATCCGCAGTTGCCCGGCGACCGCGATGATTCCGGTGACCACGAACACCGCCGCCACCAGGTACGTCGACGACGGTTCACTGCCGGTGATCGCCGCCGCGTGCAGCGGCAGCGCCAAGTACACCTGGAACGAGAGGACATAAGAGCCGATCATCGCGCAGGCGAACAGGACGAACCGGCGGTTCCCGGCCACGATCCGCCAGTCCGCCAGCACCGAGCGCCGCGGCTCGCCGGCAGGTGCACCTTCGCGGCGATCGCGGGGCAGCGCGAGGATCTGCGCGACGGTCAGTGCGGCGAACACTACCGCGGCCACCAGTGAGGTCACGCGGAAGTCGAACGCCATGAGCAACACCCCCACCAGGGGGCCGACGAGGATCCCCGCCTGGTAGAAGATGTTGAAGATCGCGAACGCTTCGATGCGGCGGTCCCCGACGTCAGCGGCGAGGTACGCCCGCACAGCGGGGTTGAACAATGCGCCGGCGAACCCGGTGGCCGCGGACGCGGCCAGCAGGGCGGGCAGGGAATCAACGGTGGCCAGCAGCCCGAATCCGACGGTCCGCAGCAGACACCCGGCGACGATCAGCGGTTTGTATCCGAGCCGGTCGGCGAGTGTGCCGCCGATGAGGAACATGCCTTGCTGTGAGAAATTGCGGATCCCCATCACCAGACCGATGGCCCACCCGGCGAGTCCGACGGGCCCGGCCAGGTATCCGGCGAGGTAGGGCATGAGCATGTAGAAGCCGAGGTTGATGGTGAACTGGTTGACCATCAACACCTGGCTGGGCCGGTCGAAGGTGCGGAACGTGGCGATCGGACCGGTCATCGCGCAGTGAGCGGGTCGCGCACGGCGCTGCAACGAGACCATCGGGTCACCACGGTCGCGGTGGGGTCGGCGATGGTCACGGGCGCCGATGGCGGCGCCACGGTCGGGTCGATGCCGTTGGCGTGGCAGTACTCGTCGCTGTACACGGTGCCGTAGTACCGCTGTGGGCCGTCGGGGAAGATCGCGGCGACGACCGTGTCCGGGGAGCGGGTACCGGCGATCCACCCGGCTACCTGTGCGACCGCTCCGACGCTCCAGCCGCCGGTGGCGTAGTGCGTCGATGCCAGGGTCCGGCACGCCCATACCGATTCCTCGGGGGCGACCCAATGCACCTCGGAGAACGCCGCGTAGTCGACATTGCCCGGGTAGATGCTCGAGCCGAGACCGCGCATGAGCCGCTTGTGCGCGGGTTGGCCGAAGATGGTCGATCCGATGGTGTCGACGCCCACGAGCTCGACGTCGGGCAGGAACTGCCGCAGAGTGCGGCTGATCCCCGCCGAGTGGCCCCCGGTGCCGACCGAGCAGACGAGGACGTCGATGTGCCCGAGCTGGGTGAGCAGTTCGAGCGCGAGCCGCTGGTAGGCGCTGACGTTGTCCGGGTTGGTGTACTGATCCGGGCACCAGGCCGTCGGATCGGCGGCCAGGAGCGATTGGACGCGGTCCCGGCGGGCCTGCTGCCACCCACCGCTCGGGTGCGGTTCGGTGACCATGTCCACCCGGGCGCCGTACGCGGCGAGCATCTGGGTGAGGATCGGTTCCAGTCCCGGGTCGGTCACCAACGTCACGGGATGATCGTGCACGATCCCCGCCAACGCCAAGCCGAGCCCCAGGGAGCCGCTGGTGGATTCGACGATCCGCGCTCCCGGCGCCAGATCGCCCCGTGCCTTGGCCCGCTCGACCATGTGCAGGGCAGGCCGGTCCTTCATCCCGCCGGGGTTGAAGCCCTCCAGTTTCGCCCAGAAACCATGCCCGGCGGGTGTGAACGGCTCTGCGATCCGCATCACCGGGGTGTTGCCCACCAAAGCGCCGGGCCGGTCCGAGGACGCCGTGGGCTCGCCGAACTGCCGGTACGGCAACGCCGGATGATGCAGCGGTACCGGCGGTTGTTGGGCGGGAACCGTAGTCGCGTGGAGGCTCACGTCGGGGTATTCCTTTCGGAGGGCGAAGCAGGATGTCGCAGGTGTGCGGCGACGCCGCCCGGCCACAGCAGAGGTCCGCTGCGGCACCGGCAGGGGCCAGCGGGGGCGGCGCGCCTGGGGCGCGCCCTGGTGAAAACGCGCCACATCGTGATCAGTCCGGTGAGGGGTGTCTGACCGCTTACGACTGTGCGTGCCCTAACCGGGCGGTTACGTATGCTCAAGATCAAGATTTGCTCAAGATCGCCGTCTCGGCTCGAACATCGGCATACCGTCAGGCCACGATGGGAGGCATGGATGCGATTGTTGCCGAGCCCAGGCCGGCGGCGGTGACTGAGCCGCGGCCGAAACTGGGCCTGCGCGCGATGGTCATCGAGGACGATCCCGACCTCGCCGAGGTCATCGCCGACTACCTCCAACGCAGCGGCTTCGACGTCGAGATCAGCGGCGACGGCGCCGCTGCGGTGGCCGCCGCGCATCGCCTGCCCCCGGACGTCGTCGTCCTCGACCTCGGCTTGCCCTCGCTGGACGGCGTCGAGGTCTGTCGGCAACTGCGCACCTTCTCCGATGCCTACGTGGTGATGGTCACCGCCCGCGCCGACGAGGTCGACACCCTCGTCGGCCTGTCCGTCGGAGCTGACGACTACCTGACCAAACCGTTCAGCCCCCGCGAGCTGATCGCCCGGATCGAAGCGATGCTCCGCAGGCCGCGCGCCGGAACCGTCAACGCCTCTGGCATGCCGCTGCCCGGGGAACGCCGGATCGACGAGCTGGTGATCGACCCGCAGGGGCGGGAAGTGAGCCTTGCGGGGACACCGATCGCGCTCACCCGCACTGAATTCGACCTGCTCGATGTGCTCTCCCGCCGACCAGGGATGGTGTTCAGCCGCGATCAGCTCCTCTCCGAGCTCTGGGGTCCCGGTTGGGTCGGCGACGCCCACGTCGTCGACGTCCACATCGCGAGCCTGCGTCGCAAGCTCGGTGACACCGCGGCCGAGCGCCGCTACATCCGCACCATTCGCGGGATCGGGTACCGAATGGGTGACGGCCGGTCGCAACGATGAGCACGCTGCTGTCCGGGCGGCGGGCCGGCGGGCGGCAACGTTCGGGGTTCACCACTCGCCTGTTCATCGCCCAAACCGTCGTGATCGCTGCCGGCGCTGCAAGCTCCGCTCTGGTTGCCTGGACGGTCGCGCCGCACCTGTTCCACACCCACATGGCCCACGCCGGCCTGCCCACCACATCCCCGCAGGCCAAGCACGTCGAGGAGGCGTTCGCCTCCTCGCTGATCGTGTCCGTGTCGGTCGCCCTGCTCTGCTCGGTGGTGCTGGCACTGGTGGTCAGCTGGCTGATCACCCGTCGGGTGCAGCGCTCGATCAGTGCCGTGGTCACCTCGACCGCGAACATCGCCGCCGGTAACCACGCCGTCCGAGTCCCGCCCAGCCGCCTGGGCCGTGAATTCAGCGACCTGACCCGCAGTGTCAACCGGCTGGCCGAGCAGCTCGATACCACCGAGGAGATCCGCCAGCAGATGCTCTCGGACCTCGCCCACGAACTCCGCACCCCGATCACTACGATCGCCGCGCAGATCGAAGCTGCCGAAGACGGCATCCGCACCCCCGGCGAGCAGATGTACGGCGTCATCCGCAGCGCCACCAGCAGGCTCAAACGCCTCGCCGACGACATCGATTCGGTCTCCCGCGCCGGCGAACGCCAACTGCGTGTCGAACCCGAACCGACCGCGGTCAACGACATCACCACCGCCGCGGTCCGCGAAGCGCAACCCGGCTACGACGACGCAGGTATCGACCTGATCGTCGGCCCGACCACCACGGATCTGGTCGCCGCGGACCGCACCCGCATCGGCCAGACCCTGGCGAACCTGCTCAGCAACGCCCGCCGACACACCCCACCCGGCGGTAGCGTCACCGTCAGCAGCCGACGCCGAGACCACAATCTCGTCGACATCCTCATCGACGACACCGGCGAAGGCATCGCCCCCGAACACCTCCCACACGTCTTCGACCGCTTCTACCGCACCGACACCTCCCGCAATCGCGACGCCGGCGGCGGCGGAATCGGACTGACCATCGCCCGTGCGCTCGCCGAAGCCCACGACGGATCCCTTACCGCCACCAGCCGCGGGCCCGGCCGGGGCGCCCAGTTCACGCTAACGTTGCCGATCTACCAGTGCCGCAGCGCCAAGCGTGGCTACCCAGCGCCGACCCCCGACACCACCGAGGTGCCGAACTCACCGCCCAGACAAACCCACCGCAGAGTCCCCCAGAGAATCCCGGCTAAAAGGAAGAACCCATGAATCCCAAGCGACTGTTCACCACGGCAGCTGTTACCGCCACCATCGTCCTCGCCACCACCGCCTGCGGCGACGGTATGTCGTCGATGAATCACGACACCAGCAGCACACCGGCCTCATCCCAAACGCAGATGCCCGCCGGGCATTCGATGAGCAGCACCCCGAGTTCGCCCCCCGCACCGCACCCCAGCATGCCGGGGATGCCAAACATGCCGGGGATGGACCACGGCAGCCCCTCCACCAGCCCCGCCGCGCCGTAGGCACCGCTGCTTGCCTCCATCTCTCGACTCGACCCAAGGGGATCACGCATGACACCGGTGACCAGACGAACAGCCCTGTTCGGCGGCCTCGCCGCCCTCGGCGTCGGAGCGCTCGCCGCGTGCGGCGACAACACCGCCAGCACGCCCGGCGGCGCCTCCCGTCCGCTGCAGGGTCCCCCGCTGCAAGCAACACCCCAGCCCGGGCAGAAGGTCGTTGAAACGACACTCACCGCCCGGGAGAGCACGGTCGACCTCGGTGGCATCACCGCTCGAACGTGGGCCTACGACGACGCCCTGCCGGGCAAGGTCATTCGCGCCAACGCCGGCGACTTCCTGCGCGTGGCCCTCGACAACAGGCTCCCCGCCGACACCAGCATCCACTGGCACGGCATCCGGCTGCGTAATCAGGCCGACGGCGTTCCCGGCGTCACCCAGGATCCGATTCGCCCCGGCGGGCGGTTCGTGTACGAGTTCACCGCCCCCGATGCCGGTACCCACTTCTTCCACCCGCACGTCGGCGCGCAACTCGACCGCGCGCTGTACGCGCCGATCATCATCGACGACCCCAACGAACCCGGCGCCTACGACGCCGAATGGATCGTCGTCCTCGACGACTGGACCGACGGCGTCGGTAAGAACCCCGACCAGATCCTCGCCGACTTCCAGGCCAAGACCGGCCCGATCAAACCCGGCATGGACATGGGCGGCATGGACCACTCCTCGATGCCCGGCATGAGCAGTTCCCGGCTCGGCGATGCCGGTGACGTGGTCTACCCGCACTACCTCATCAACGGCCGGATCCCGGCCGCACCCACCGAGTTCCGCGCCAAACCCGGACAACGCATCCGCCTGCGGATCATCAATGCCGGCTCCGACACCGTCTTCCGGGTCGCCCTCGGCGGACACACCCTGAGGGTCACCCACACCGACGGCCACCGAGTGCAGGACAAGCAGGCCCGTGCCCTGTTCGTCGCGATGGGCGAACGCTACGACGTGACCGTCACCGTCGGCGACGGCGTGTTCCCCCTCGTCGCCGCCGCCGAAGGCAAGAACGGCCAGGCACTCGCCGTCCTGCGCACGGGTTCCGGCGCTGCCCCCGCCCCGGACGTGCGTCCCGCCGAACTGGACGGCCCTGTGCTCCTCGGCGCCACCGAGCTCGCCGCCGCCGACTCCGCACGCCTGCCCGACCGTGAACCGGACTCGACGATCAAAGTCGCGCTCAACGGTCAGATGGACCCGTACGCCTGGGGCATCAACGGCAAGAAGCACGGCGAGGACAACCCGCTGACGGTCGGCAAGGGCCAACGACTGCGGATGCAGATCACCAACGAAACGATGATGCTGCACCCGATGCACATCCACGGCCACACCTGGTCACTGCCCGGCAGCGCCGGACTGCGCAAGGACACTGTGCTCATCAAACCGATGGGCTCAGTCGAGGTGGACCTCGACGCCGACAACCCCGGAACATGGGCCCTGCACTGCCACAACATCTATCACATGGAAATGGGCATGATGACCACCCTTAAATACACCTAGGGGGTGCTGCCCCGGCCGAGCCATCGTGTCAAGTGACCGTGGTCGGCCATACGCCAATTGGCGCCTCGACATCGACGCGCCGCCAGCGCAGAACTAGATGATCGTCTGGTAACTGCTCTGGGTGGACACAGCGCGCGCCTGGAACCGTGTGAGCACAGTATTCTCCCCGACCTTGATGTCGGTGAGCGGCAGGGATGCCAGGTGCGGGCGCAGCTCGTCGCGGTTGATGAACCGGTGTGGAGCGCCTTCGAGGTGGTGCAGCAGCCGCGCCGGTGCGCTGCCGAGTAGGTCGTACCCGACCAACATCCCACCGGGAGCGAGCACCCGCACGGCTTCGCCCAGGGCCTGCTCCCAATCGACGACGTGATGCAACATGATGAACGTGACGACGGTGTCGAAGCCGCCGTCCTCGAACGGCAGGGCGGTGGCGTCGGCGACCTGGGCGTGGGCGCGGTCACCGAACCGCCGCAGGCGATCAGCGGCGGTCGCGACCATCACCGGGTCGAAATCGGTGACTGTCACCTCCACGTCGTCGGGGCTGGTGGCGAGGATCTGTGCAGCCATCGCACCGCCCCCGCCGCCGATCTCTAGCACCCTGCCCCGCGGCTGGACGTTCTGCAGCGCCCACGGCAGCACCCACCTGCCGGTGACCGCCTCCCATGGAACACTGCGGCAGAACAGTGATTCGATCGTCGACATCGACGGCATACCAGCAGCTCCCACCATGCTCGCCCGGCCGCGAGCCCGCGGCCGGGAGTTTCTTCGTGATGATTCGATTACACCACAGAAGGCCGCTATCGTCGCCGTATGGCGATGAATGAGTGTTCGGTGGCGGCCGGGGCTGGCCTCGATCCCGCGGTGGCGTTGTTCCACAGCCTCTCCGACGGCACCCGCCTGGCGATCGCGACTCGCCTGGCCCACGGCGGCGAAACTCGGGTGGCGGACCTGATGGCCGAGTTGGGGCTGGCGCAGTCGACCGTGTCCGCGCACGTGGCGTGCCTGCGGGACTGCGGTCTCGTCGAGAGCCGCCCGGAGGGCCGGCAGGTGTTCTACAGCCTGGCCCGGCCGGAGTTGATGGATCTGCTCGCGGCGGCGGAGACGCTGCTGGCGGCCACCGGCAACGCCGTCGCGCTGTGCCCGAACTACGGCACCGACAGTGCCGCACCGTGCTGCGGAAGCGACGAGGCGACCGTCGCCGGGACTGAGGGAGCTTCGGCGGCGAAGGCGGTGCGGCGATGAGCGACGCATGCGGCTGCGGGCACGACGAACCCGCCGGTGAGGACGAGCAGGCCCCGGAGCATTGGTGGCAGGTGCGGGAGCTGCAGGCCGCCGCCGCGGCCGCGGCGTTCCTGCTCGCCGCGTACATAGTCGGCTGGACCGGCGGCCCCGAAACGATAGCCCTCGCCTTGGAGTGGGTGGCGCTGCTGATCGGGGCGTGGACGTTCGTCCCCTCCACGTTGCGCCGGTTGGCGAAGGGCAAGATCGGCGTCGGCACCCTGATGACGATCGCCGCGGTCGGCGCGGTGATCCTCGGCGAGGTCGGCGAAGCGGCGATGCTCGCCGTGCTGTTCTCCATCAGTGAAGGTCTCGAGGAGTACGCGGTCTCGCGCACCCGCCGCGGCCTCCGCGCTCTGCTGAACCTGGTCCCGGACACCGCGACCGTCGTGCGGGACGGCACCCCGACCGTCGTCTCCCCCGACGACTTGGTCGTCGGGGACTTGATGCTGGTCAAACCCGGCGAGCGGATCGCCACCGACGGCACCATCACCGATGGCCGTACCGCACTGGATGTTTCCGCGATCACCGGCGAATCGGTGCCCGTCGAAGCCGGACCCGGCACGCAGGTCTACGCCGGGTCGATCAACGGCACCGGCGCCCTGACCGTGCAGGTCACCACCACCGCGGAGAACAACTCCCTGGCCAAGATCGTGCAGATCGTCGAGGCCGAACAGTCCCGCAAGGGCGACGCGCAGCGCCTCGCCGACACGATCGCTAAACCCCTGGTACCGGCGATCATGATCTTCGCCGCCGCCATCGCCATCCTCGGATCCCTCCTCGGCGACCCGGCCACCTGGATCGAACGAGCCCTGGTCGTACTCGTCGCCGCCTCCCCCTGTGCGCTGGCGATCTCCGTCCCAGTGACCGTGGTCGCCGCGATCGGCGCCGCCAGCAAGATCGGCGTCCTCGTCAAAGGCGGCGCCGCCCTCGAAGCCCTCGGCCGCGTCCGCACCGTCGCCCTCGACAAGACCGGCACCCTGACCGCGAACCGACCCACCGTCGTCGACATCGCCACCACCGAACCCAACACCGACATCACCACGCCCAGCACCGGCCCGGGTAGCAGCGCGAGCGGTGGCCGCACTGACGGTCAGGAGCGGGTGCTCGCCATCGCAGCGGCGCTCGAAGCACACAGCGAACACCCGCTGGCCCGCGCGATCCTCACCGCCCACGGCCAGACCACCGCCGCGGTCGATGTGCAGGCCGTCCCCGGGGCCGGCCTGACCGGTCTCGTCGACGGCCGCCCCGCACGGCTGGGGCGTCCCGGATGGATCGAACCCGGCCCCCTCGCCGAGCGAGTCGCGGCGATGCAGGCAGGCGGCGCCACCGCCGTCCTCGTCGAACACGACGGCCAGGTCATCGGGGTGGTCGCCGTCCGCGACGAGCTGCGCCCCGAAGCCGGCGAGGTGATCGCCCATCTGCACCGCAGCGGCGCCACCGTCGCGATGCTCACCGGCGACAACACCGCCACCGCCACCGCGCTGGCGCAGATCGCCGGCATCGACGACGTGCACGCCGACCTGCGGCCCGAGGACAAGGCCCGCATCATCGGCGACCTCCGCCAAAGCTCGTTCACCGCGATGGTCGGCGACGGCGTCAACGACGCCCCCGCCCTGGCCACCGCCGACCTCGGCATCGCCATGGGCGCCATGGGATCCGACATCGCGATCGAAACCGCCGACGTCGCCCTCATGGGCGAAGACCTCCGCACCCTCCCCCAAGCCCTCGACCACGCCCGCCGAGCCCGAACGATCATGCTGCAGAACGTCGGCCTATCCCTCGGCCTGATCGCGATCCTCATCCCACTCGCGTTGTTCGGGATCCTCGGACTCGCCGCCGTCGTCGCCGTCCACGAACTCGCCGAGATCGTCGTCATCGCCAACGGCGTCCGCGCCGGCCGCGTCACCGCGCTCCCGCCGACGCACCCGTCCGCGAGTCCGGAGCCGGTGATTCGGCAAGCGGCGTAGCCCCACACCATGGCCTCGATCTTTTGCCGAGGCGGGATACGGTCTTACCAAGCATCGGGCGACCGTCGAGCAACCTCCGAATTGGTTACTGGCACGCTCGTACCAATGTCCCGGAGATCAGATCGCAGCCGCACCCCTCGCCCGAAGCCCGCGCCCACCCCGCTCGATCACACGCCACTGATCACAGCTCTGCGGCAAGTCGAAATCGCCGTCGACGGATTCAACCGCGAGGCCGCACGGATCGAGAGCGAGTACGGCATCGCCATCGCTCCGGAGCGGGTCTTCAACACACCCGAAGCGACCGGCCTGACGCACTACATCGAGGCCGCAATCGGCATCGTCGCACGCAAGCTTCCCGTCGCCGTATACGGGTCGGACGGCCGGCGGTGGACCGGCGCTCGGTCTCCGCGGCAGGTGTTCGCCCTGCACGAGGCGGCCGGCGACAACACCGCTGACTACCTGACGCAGATGGCTCTCAACGTCGAGCGGATCAAGGCCAAGAAGGACGACCTCGACCGCAGCCTCAAGCAGAAGTGCCTGCGGCCGAAGACGAACGGAAAACCGTGTCAGATGCGGCCGCTGTACCAGGCGGGAGTCGGCCACCAGGAAGGTTTCGGCTGCTGGCGCCACGCCACCGACGAGGAGAAGCTCGAGCTCGAAAAGTCGCGAATCACCATTGAGGTCAAGACCGGTTGCCCAGGGTGCAAGGCCGGTCCCGGTGAGGCGTGCCTGATCCCCACCGAGGACGGCCTCACCCCCGCGCAGGCCGGCCTGACGATGGTCGACGGCGAGTGGCCGCGGGTGCGGGTTCTCGGCGGCGCCGAAATCCACGTCCCACGCATCGAACTGATCCATCCTCGCGTCCTCGAGCCCGCCGAGTAGATCCGCCAAAGACGGCACGCGAACCCGAGGCCCAAAATCATGGGCGCACCCGGCGGCGGCGCCCCAGATCAACACCGCCTAGCGTCCGGGACAGCGAGCCCGACCCCGATACGAGGAGTCCCCATGACGGATGAGCCGGATGTCCACCAGGCGCCTGACGTCAACGATCCACCTTCCGAGACGGTCGATGAGCTCGCGGGCGGTATGCGCGGCCGGTGGGTGGTGGCATCCCAGGGATCTACGCACCTGTGGGATCTGGACGCGTTGACCTACACGCGCCGTCCCGGCCCCGCCAGTCCGTCGGGGGCGTTCGACTACGACGGCATCGCACACCGGATCACAAGAGTGTCCCGCTGGCCGCGCGTCGGTGATCAGTCGCTGGTCTGGTTCGACGATCCCGCGAGTCCCTTCGACACTGAGCAGTTCCGCCGCTCGTCGGTGATCGTGTCGATCACCCGCGACCCAGAGGGAGCGCAGGACGAACCAGACGACGGTTCCGAAGTCGGTGACGCCGGCTGAGTCCGGATAGGCGTAGGCGGTAGTCAGCGGCGTCGTTCGATGAGGACCACATCCCGCCAGTGACCGTCGCGTTGGCCGATGCGTTCGCGGGTGCCGACGGTGCGGAACCCGGCGCCCCGGTGCAGCGCGAGGCTGGCGTGGTTCTCGGGGAAGATCCCGGTCTGGATCATCCACACCCCGGCCGCGTCGGCGGACCGGATGAGGGCCTGCAGCAACGCCGCTCCGATCCCCTGCCCGGCGTGGCCGGGCTCGACGTAGATGCTGTGCTCGATGACACCGGCGTAGACGCAGCGCCCCGAGACGGGCGCGGCGGCGACCCACCCGGTGACCTGCCCACCTGGGGTGAGGGCGACGAAGCGGTGCTCGGGTAGGTGTCGTTGGTCGAAGTCCGTCCAGCTGGGTGCGGTGGTTTCGAAGGTGGCGTTACCGGTGTCCATCCCGGCTTGGTAGATCGCGAGGACCTGTGGCCCGTGCTCGGGCCGCATCGCGACGATCGCCGGGGTGTCGTGGTCGCTGGTGGTCACGGGTTCAGGTTAAGGGCGCTGCGTTGGTGGTGCAGTTGGTGCTCGCGGACCCAGTTCTGGGCGGCGACTTGCACGGCGTCCCATGGGGAGCCGAGGGGTGGGGTGTAGGACAGGTCGAGCTCGGAGAGGGCGTCGACGGTCATGCCGTGGTGCAGGGCGGTGGCGTAGGTGTCGACGCGCTTGGAGATCTCCGCGGTGCGATGGCCGATGAGCTGGGCGCCGAGCAGGATGCCGGTGTTCTGGTCGCCGGTGATGCGGATGCTGATCGGGGTGGCGCCCGGGTAGTAGGCCTTGTGATCGTCCGGTGTGGACGTTGTCGATACCGGTACCCAGCCGCGGTCGGCGGCGAGGGCTTCGGTCTCTTTGAGGCCGGTGCGGGCGGCGACGAGGTCGAAGATCTTTACGACCTGGGTGCCGAGGGATCCGGTGTAGTGGGCGGTGCCGCCGAGGGCGTTCTCGCCGGCGACGCGGCCCTGCTTGTGGGCGGTCGTGCCCAGTGGGAGCCAGGTGATGCCGAGCTGGCGGTGGTGGGTGTGCACGGCGTCGCCGGCGGCGAAGACGTCGGGCAGGTTGGTGCGCATCTGCTCGTCGACGGCGATCGTGCCCTTGATGCCGAGCTCGGCCCCGGCCGTGGCGGCCAGCTCGGTGTCGGGGCGCACGCCAACGACGACGAGCACCAGATCAGCGGTGACCTGGTCGGTCTCTTCGCCGCGACTGGTGGTCACGGCCAGCCCGCCGGTGGCGGTGCGGTTCACGGCGGTGACCAGGGTGCCGGTGCGGACGTCGACGCCGTTGCGGGTCAGTTCGGCGTGGACGAGGGCGCCGAGTTCAGGTTCGACGGTGGGCAGTACCTCGGGGAGGGCTTCGATCTGGGTGACGTGGATGCCGCGGGCGGTGAGACCTTCGGCCATTTCCAGGCCGATGTAGCCGGCGCCGATGATGATCGCGGTCTTCGGGTCCTTCGTGGTGAGGGTGTTCATCACGGCGAAGGTGTCGCCCATCGAGTGCAGAAGGTGCACACCATCGTCGGGCCCGAGCTGGTCGAGGCCGGTGATCGGCGGCCGCACCGATACCGCGCCGGTGCCGATGACGAGGGCGTCGTAGTCGAGGTCGCGGGTGGCGCCGTCGGGGCCGGTGACCGTGAGGCGGTGCCCGGCCGCGTCGATCGCGGTCGCGAGGGTGTCGGTGTGCACGGTCATGCCGGTCGCGGCGAGGTCGGCGGCGGTGCGGTGGGCGAGGTTGCTCCAGTGGGTGACCTCGCCGGAGACGTAGTACGGGATGCCGCAGATGGAGAAGTTCGGGTAGGCGTCGGCGACGACCACGGTGACCTCGCTGGTGGGGTCGAGTTCGCGGGCCCGCAGGGCGGCGGAGATCCCGGCGTCCGAGCCGCCGATGGCGATGATCTTGCGTGCAGACATGAAGTTTCGTTCCCTTCCAAGAACACAAGCGAGATGAGCAGGGCAGCGGAACACAGCCGACGGCGGCGAAGGCCGGGCGGTCGACCAGATCAGAGACGGGGGTGGGTCAGGTAGTAGCCGACAGGAGGTCGGTGAGGAGGGCTTTGACGCGGCGGTCGAGGTCGTCGCGGATCAGGCGGACGGTCTCGATGGGGTGGTTGTCGGGGTCGGTGACCTGCCAGTCCAGGTACTGCTTGCCCGGGTAGACCGGGCAGGCGTCGCCGCAGCCCATCGAGATCACCACGTCCGCCGCGGCGACGACGTCGTCGGTGAGCGGCTTGGGGAACTCGGCGGCCAGGTCGAGGCCGACCTCGCTCATGGCTTGCTCGACCACCGGGTTGATCACCGCCGCAGGCAGTGAGCCCGCGGAGCGGACGTGCACCCGCCCGCCGCCGTGGTGGGTGAGCAGGGCGGCGGCCATCTGCGAGCGGCCCGCGTTGTGCACGCAGATGAACAGCACCTCCGGCACCGTCTTACTGGTCGCACCCGTGGACTGGGCGAGTGCGGCGAGGCGTTCGGCAGCGAACCGGCCGGCGAGGGTGACCAGGTGGGTGTGGATGCGGGCGGTGCGCCGCAGCGCGGTGTAGGACTCGAAGACGACCCGTTCGACGGTCTGCTCGGAGACGATCCCGCGGTACTGGACCGCGAGCCGCTCCGCAGTCCGGGCGAGCAGCGCCTGCGGCATCAGCAGTTCCGGTGTGCCGGCCGGTTCGGTGGTGGCGTTCATTTCCGGGTGCTCCCGTTCGTCCGATCCCGGCCTGCAGAAGTTGCTACCGGGTGGTGAGTTCGGCGGCCAGCGCGGTGACGCGGGCGGCGATGTCGTCGCGGACCAGGCGCATCCGCTCGATCCCGTCGATGCCCCGCTCCGACGGCTCGTCGGTGTCCCAGTTGACCAGCGCCACACCAGCGGGGGTGTCGACGACCGCTTCGCGGCCGAGGGTGACCACCAGGTCGACGCGGGCGAGCAGCTCGGGATCGATCGGCTTCGGAGTCTCGCCGGTGATGTCGACGCCGACTTCCGCCAGGGATTCGGCGGACAGGCCGTTGACCGCGGCCCCGGGTTTGGTGCCGGCCGAGTACACGGCGACCGCGTCGCCGGCGGTCTTGCGCATCAGACCGGCGGCCATCTGCGACTTGCCGCCGTTCTTCACGCACACGAACAGCACACTCGGCGTGCCGGTCTCGATCTCGGCGGCCTTGTCGGTGGTGGCGGGGTTGGCGGGCATCAGTTCACGCTCCTGGACGAATCAGCTGCGGTCGCAGTGGAGGACGGGGTGAGGGGGAAACGCTTACGCAACGCCAGGGAGACGTAGACGAGGGCGACCAGGACGGGGACCTCGATGAGCGGGCCGACGACGCCGGCCAGGGCCTGCCCGGAGGTGGCGCCGTAGGTGGCGATCGCGACGGCGATCGCGAGCTCGAAGTTGTTGCCCGCAGCGGTGAACGCCAGCGTGGTCGTCCGCTCGTAGCCCAGGCCCATGACGGCGCCAAGCAGGTAGCCGCCGCCCCACATGATCGCGAAGTACACCAGCAGCGGCACCGCGATCCGGGCGACGTCCCACGGGCGGGAGGTGATCTGCTCGCCCTGCAGCGCGAAGAGGATGACGATGGTGAACAGCAGCCCGTACAAGGCCCACGGGCCGATCTTCGGGAGGAACTTGCCCTCGTACCAGTCGCGGCCCTTGGTCTTCTCCCCGATCCGGCGCGAGAGGTAGCCGGCGAGCAGCGGGATGCCGAGGAAGATCAGCACCGATTTGGCGATCTGCCACGGCGAGGTACTGATGGTGGTCTGTTCGAGGCCGAGCCAACCGGGCAGGATCGAGAGGTAGAACCAGCCGAGGACGGCGAACATGATCACCTGGAACACCGAGTTCAACGCCACCAGAACGGCCGCGGCCTCGCGGTCACCGCAGGCGAGATCGTTCCAGATGATCACCATCGCGATGCACCGGGCGAGGCCGACGATGATCAGGCCCGTGCGGTACTCGGGCAGGTCGGGCAGGAAGATCCAGGCCAGCGCGAACATCAGCGCCGGGCCGAGGACCCAGTTCAGCAGCAGCGAGCCGAGGAGCAGTTTGCGGTCGCCGGTGACGGTGTCGAGGCGGTCGTAGCGGACCTTCGCCAGCACCGGGTACATCATGATCAGCAGGCCGATGGCGATCGGCAGGGAGACTCCGTCGACCTGGATCTTTTCCAGCGCGGTGTTCAGTCCGGGGATCATCCGGCCCAGCAGCAGACCGGCGACCATGGCGACGCCGATCCACACCGGCAGGAACCGGTCGAGGGTGGAGAGTTTGCCAACGACCGGCTGATGCTCGGCGGTCGGGGCGGGGCTGGTCACGAAAGAACCTCCATCGAGGTGGCGGGTTCGCCGGACTGCAGGATCCCGGCGAGCGAGGACAAGACGTCGGGGACGACGCGGTAATACACCCAGGAGGCGCGACGCTCGGACTCGAGCAGCCCCGCGGTCTTGAGGACCTTGAGGTGATGCGAGATCGTCGGCTGCGAGACGTCCACCGCCGGAGAGATATCGCAGACGCAGGCCTCGCCGTTCTCGTGGCTGGCGATCAAGCTGAACAGCCGCAACCGGATCGGGTCGGCGAGAGCCTTGAACACCGCCGCCAGGTCAACGGACTGGGTTTCCGACAGGGGCTCGCGGACCAGCGGTGAGCACCGCACGGTCACGTCGGTCAACGGAATCGAATTCGACACACATCGATATTGACAGATATCGATTCACGACGCAAGGCCTGGAGCTGCTCGCCCAGGATGCGGCGATGACCGCCACCCCAGGCAGGGTGGCGGCCATCGAACCGGCCGGCCGAACCAGGCAGTCGGGCGTTCAGCAGCAGTTCGCCGAGGCCGGGGTGCAGCATGCCGCCGGCGTCGCGCCAGCATCGCCTGCCGCCCCGGCAGCGGGGGCTGCGGCGGGTTCGCCGTTGAAGGTCTCGGCGTCGGCGAGGACGGTGTAGACCTCCCAGCGTTCGCCGTCCGGGGCGGTGACCCAGACCTTGTCCTGGGTGGCGAAGCAACAGGTGGCGCCGATCTCCTCCTCGGTGAACAGCCGCTCGTCGGTGAGGCGGGCGATCTCGGAGTGCACCTTGTCGCTGGAGTCGACCTCGACGCCGAGGTGGTTGATGCTGCCGCCCTGGCCGGGGTTCTCCAGCAGCACCAGCTTCAGGGCCGGGTCGGCGACCGCGAAGTTGGCGTAGCCGGGCTTGACCTTCGCCGGGCCGGTGCCGAACAGCTTGGTGTAGAACGTGATCGACTGCTCCAGGTCGTCAACGTTGAGGGCGAGTTGGACGCGGGACATGAGAACCTCCAAGGCTGAGACATATATCTAAAAGGTGTGCGGGTTCAGTTCTAAACCACACTTTGACATATGTCAACAAGTGGGTAGATTGGAGTCATGCCCAAGACGCTTCCCGTGGTCGATATCAGCGCCCCGATCTGCTGCGCACCGCTCGCCGCGGGCGTGATGGACGCCGGAGCCGCGCTCGAGCTCGCGTTGCGACTCAAGGCCCTCGCCGACCCCGCCAGGATCCAGCTGATCTCGATCCTCATGGCTGCCCGTCCCGGCGAGGTCAGCACGGGCGATCTCGCCGAGGCCGTGGGCCTGTCGTCGGCGACCGTGAGCCACCATCTCGGCCAGCTCAAGAAGGCCGGCCTGGTCAGCTCCGAGCGGCGTGGAATCAACGTCTTATACCGCGCCGAACCTGATGCCCTCGAAGCACTCCGCGCAGTACTCGCTACCTGCTGCTAGGTGCACCAATCGATGTGACCGGAATATCCGAATCGCCGGTGGCGGCCCGCGGAAGTGACTAGACAGTGATCTATGGAGATCGAACGCCAGGCCTTGCCTGAAGGTGCGGTGTCAGGATTCGGCGTTGCAGCTGATCCCGAGACTGTAGAGCAGCTGCAGGAGTACCGCGGCAATGACGTCCCGTGGACCTGGCCGCTGCTCATGCGTGATCGGGGAGGCATCGACGACACCGTGGTGAAGGTTCGGTCAGCCGGTGTCGCCGGATCGATCACCATCGATCCACATGAATGGAACACGATCGCCACAGTCGACCGGCCCACAGCTCTGACCGACTCGGAAGGTGCCGGCACCCTTTTCGATCCCGGCATTCAATCCTGGGGCCTGACGCGGATCAAGGATCTCGGTATCGACGCGATCCTCACGCCCTCGCTACTCGCCGACCGGCTGGATGCGCTGTCTGCGGTGGTGGAGGTCGTTCAGGAGGCACGTTGGCCTGTCGTGCCGTTCATCGCACTGGACATCACTCTCCTGGATCAGGTCGACGCTGTACGGGCGGCGCTGCGACCGCTGCGGGCGCTGACGCCAAAGCCGGGTCTGGCGCTCGCTGTCGTCGGCCCGTTCGATGGTCTCGCCGCTCACGGGCGGGTTGCGGGCCTACGGTCTGTGCTTGCCGACCACCCCGGTGCGTGGCTGGTGTATGTGGATCCGCTCGTCGCGACTGACGCCTTGTCCTTGGGGGCGGCCGCCGCGTTCGTCGGCGCGAAGTCGAGTTGGAGACGCCCACCGCGACCATCCGCGTCGGGAGGTGGACCGCACGCGGCCGGATTTATCCCGGGCCTGTTTCATCGCGAACTCCTTGAGATGCGCAGTCCGGCGATCTACGAGGACTGGTATGCAGACCTCCCGACGCCGGTCTGCCCCGACTGCAACACGGCGGTCGACTCGTACACCTCCGACGACGAGGACAAGCTCGCCGTTGTCGAGCACAATCTCCACGCGATCGACGAGTTCGTCCGCGAACTCAACGACCGCGAGTATCCCGAGCGGGCCGCTTGGCTGCGCCGTAGTCGCGCTGATGCTCTCGCGGCACACCTGAGCCTGACCTCCGGGGGCGAGCCGATCGACGCCGACGTCATCCTGCGTCGGCTGTGCGAACTCGACGACCCTCAGCAAAGGAGGACGACGACGTCGGGTGCGTGGCTTTAAGCCACTGCTTGTACGCGTTCTCCAGGAACCTCCACCTGGCGGGCTTCCGGTAACGCGGAGCGAACGGTGCCGGAGCGATGACTTCAACCAACTCCCCGTTGAGCCTCGTCCAGATGCCGATCCCTGCCACATCGGCCTCCCACCGAGGGACCGACAGGGCGGTCGGCATATCGCTGATGACGGCGACTCGTTGAGCCACGTTCGAGAAAGCCGCCAGCGCGGCCTGCGCGTGTATCCACGTGTTGGCCTCAACGACGGCGGCGGACACTGACGCGGGTTCGCTCAGATGCCTGACCACGCAGCCGTCTTCATGGCTGACGACACCGTCAGGAGCGCGGCACAGAACCGCATACTCCCGCGCGGAGAGGCCGGAGACCGGCACCGGATCTTCGAGCGGCAGATTCATCAACACATCCAGCAAGGCGGTGTTCGTGACCGCTCCGAGGCCCGATTCACAACGTCGCGAATGCTCGACGCCATCAACCAGCACCAGCGCGTTTCGACGCTGGCGGGCCATCACCGCACCGCCCTCAACGAGAGCCCACTGGGCATCGACCTGGTCCGGAGTCACAGGGAACCGAGGGATGCACTCGCTCACGAGCGCGAGTTTACGTTACATTTTTACATTAAACGGCGAATTTGGACGGAGGGGACGGCGTGTCTGAGCAGCGACGCCCTGGTCGTCCGAGCCGCGCGGAACCCACTGAAGCGCTCGGATTTCGCGCGAGTGCGTTGCTGCGCAAGCGAATGGAGCTGGCGCGCACGTTCCTCGACATACGCAGCCATCAAGCGCTCCTCGAAGAAGCGATCGAACAGCGATTGGAATCGTTGCGGACTGAGCGCCCGAGATTCGCGGCGGCCGAGGATGAGCTACGCGCTGACGTCAGGGAGAACGCCCCGGTTGCAGACGACGCCGACCCCGGCGGATCGGATACCAGTGATGAGGGCGCGACCATCACCACAATCGGCCCACGAAAGGGTCGCTCGCCCCGTAAGCGGTAGTGGCTGGGTGTCGGAAGCGATCTTTGTGATCCTGACCTCACGCAGAAAGCCCCCGGCCGATGGCCGGGGGCTTCCACGTGACACATGTCGCGACTCATGTGTGACACATGTCGCGACTCATCACACAGTGGAGGCTAGGGGATTCGAACCCCTGACCCTCGCCTTGCAAAGGCGATGCTCTACCAACTGAGCTAAGCCCCCGTATTCGGTTGTGCACCCACTGCTGGGCGCCGTCCCACCGCCAAACTACGGCCTCGTGGCGGACATGTCCACCACAGCATCTCTGCTGGTCAACCCCTCACCGAGCCTGTCAACCGGAGATAACGAACGAACTCCTGACATCCGCCTTGCAAAGGCGGCGCTCTACCAACTGAGCTAAGGCCCCGATCGCCGGGCTGGTGGATCACACCAGCCCGGCAAGTACGGATGGTGGGCCTAGGAGGACTTGAACCTCCGACCTCTTCGTTATCAGCGAAGCGCTCTAACCACCTGAGCTATAGGCCCGTGAACCGAGAGCAGACATTACCGCACCGACGGGTACCGACACAAAACAGGACGTCGACGACCGGCTCGCCCGGATCAGTCGAGATCGGCGAGAGTCACCTCGACGCCGCCGATGAAGTCGGCACACAGGTTGTAGATGAACGCTCCGAGACTCGCCAGCGCGGTCAGCAGGATCGCATCGACGACCCCGATCAGGAACGCCCAGCCGAATACCGTGCCGGCACCGATCGCATCAGCGGCACCGCCCCCGTCGGTGGTCAGCGTGCCAACCGACGAGTTCACCTGCGACCACACCCCCATACCGTCGAGCACCAGGTAGAGCACCGCTACGGCAATCATCCAGATAAAGAAGCCGATGACCGCCAGGATCGCCGAGACCTTCAACGTCGACCAGGGGTCGATCCGCCGAATTTGCACCGTCGCGCGCAAGGCACGCGACGCCCCGGTCCCACCGGTGCCGACCTGGGTCGGTGCCGACCGTTGCCCGGCCGGCGCGCCCCCGCGGGGCGCCGTCGCGGCCGCGTGAATCTCGTCGAGGTTCGGCAGGTCCTTGGCCTTCACCTGCGACCGCCCGATACTGCGGGTCGGCGATTCGACGAACCGATCGCCGTCGGTCCCGGCCGGCTCTGCCGACTCGTCGAGTTTCGGAGCGGCGGTGCCGGTGATGATCGGCTTCTTCTTCTTGGGCACCGACCGTGCGCCGCCGCCGGTTTCGGGTGTGAGGTCGTTGGCTCGTTGCCAGGGCGGTTTCACCCCGGGCTTGTCCGCAGCACTCTTGTCCGCAGCAGCTTTGTCCGCAGCACTCTTGTCGCCACCGGTCCGGTCCGCACCGGACGTTTCCCCCTGGTCCGATGCGGCTTGCGCCGCCTCGGTAGCCGACTCCGCCGCCCCCTGGGCCTTCGACTGCGTCCTCGTGCCAGACTTCGGGTCGTCCGTCGACGCCACGCCGACCTCCTTCGGGTCAGAATCTTCAGTCGTCACGTAGCAATTCCTAGCTCTCGTCCGACGAATCCTCGTCGGGCTCATCAGCGTTTCGGGCGATGGCCAACAGCGTAGTGCCTTCGCCCAGGTTCATCAGGCGAACACCCTTCGTCTGGCGACCGGCCTTGCGGACTTCCTTCGCCCGGGTCCGGATGACTCCGCCCGTCGAGGTGATCGCATAGACCTCACTGTCCAGGGTGACGCGAATCGCGCCGATCAAAGTGCCGCGCCGCTTGTCATACTGAATGGTCAGCACGCCCTTACCGCCGCGACCCTGGACGGGGTATTCGTCCATCGACGTCCGCTTGGCATATCCGCCGGTTGTCGCCACCAGGAGGAAGTCCGTCTCGTCGACGACAACCATCGAGAGAAGTTCGTCGCCTTCGTTAAACCGCATCCCCTGCACGCCTGAGGTCTGCCGGCCCATGGGCCGCAGCGCATCGTCGGTCGCGCTGAAGCGGATCGACTGACCCTGGGCCGACACCAGCAACAGGTCGTCCTCGGCACGGCACAACCGCGCCGCCACCAACTCGTCCTCCCCACGGAGGTTGATCGCGGCGATGCCGCCGGACCGGTTCGAGTCGAAGTCCTCAAGCTTCGACTTCTTCACCAGGCCGTTGCGCGTCGCCAGCACGAGGTAGGGAGCGTCTTGGTACGACTTGATCTGGATGACCTGTGCGATCCGCTCTTCCGGCTGGAAGGCGAGCAGGTTTGCGACGTGCTGCCCGCGGGCGGTCCGGGCCGCCTCGGGCAGTTCGTAGGCCTTCGCGCGGTACACCCGCCCCTTCGTCGTGAAGAAGAGAATCCAGTCGTGTGTCGAGGACACAAAGAAGTGGGCGACGATGTCGTCCTGCTTGAGACCGGCGCCCTGCACGCCCTTCCCGCCTCGGCGCTGGCTGCGGTACAGATCGGCCTTGGTGCGCTTGGCGTATCCGGTCTCGGTGATGGTGACGACGACGTCTTCGCGCGCGATCAGGTCCTCATCGGCGACATCCCCTTCGGCCGCGATGATCTGGGTTCGCCGATCGTCACCGAACTTGTCGACGATCTCGGCAAGTTCATCACGGACGATCGAGCGCTGGCGCTCGGGCTTGGCGAGGATGTCCTGCAGGTCGGCGATCACGCGTTCGATCTCGGCGAGTTCGTCGACGATCTTCTGGCGCTCCAGTGCCGACAACCGGCGCAACTGCATCGCCAGGATCGCATCGGCCTGGATCTCGTCGATGTCGAGGAGCGCGATCAACCCGTTGCGGGCGTTCTCGGTGTTGGCCGACGCTCGGATAAGGGCGATGACCTCGTCGAGCGCGTCGAGGGCCTTGACTAGTCCGCGCAAGATGTGGGCCCGCTCCTCGGCCTTGCGCAACCGGTACCGGGTGCGTCGCACGATGACGTCGATCTGGTGGGCGACGTAGAACCGGATCATCTGGTCCAGGCGCAGCGTGCGGGGCACCCCGTCGACGATGGAGAGCATGTTCGCGCCAAAACTCGTCTGCAGCTGGCTGTGCTTGTACAGATTGTTCAGCACGACCTTCGCGACCCCATCGCGTCGCAGCGTGACCACGATGCGCATGCCGACCCGGTCTGAGGACTGGTCCTCGATGCGGCTGATGCCCTTGAGTTTGCCCTCGTTGACCTGTTCGGCGATCGACTGAATGAGATTGTCGGGATTCACCTGGTAGGGCAGCTCGGTAATGACGAGAGTCGTAACGCCCTTGTTCTCCTCGATATCGACCACGCCGCGCATCCGGATCGAGCCGCGGCCGGTCGTGTAGGCATCACGAATCCCCTGCCCGCCGACGATCAGACCCGCCGTCGGGAAGTCGGGACCCTTGACGGCGTCCATACAGGCGGCCAGGGTGGCCTCCTCGTCGGCTTCGTGGTTGTCCAGTGCCCAGAACACGGCGTTGGCCACCTCGCGCAGGTTGTGCGGCGGAATGTTGGTCGCCATCCCGACCGCGATGCCGCCCGAACCGTTGATCAGCAGGTTCGGGATGCGCGCGGGCAACACCGTCGGCTCATCGGTCTTGCCGTCATAGTTGGGCACGAAGTCGACGGTCTCCTCGTCGATATCGCGCAGCATCTCCATCGCGAGCGGCGTCAGGCGCGCCTCGGTGTAGCGCATGGCGGCCGGGCCGTCATTGCCGCGGGAACCGAAGTTTCCCTGGCCATCGATCAATGGGTAACGCATCGACCATGGTTGGGCGAGCCGGACCAGCGCATCATAGATCGCGGTGTCACCGTGCGGATGGTAGTTGCCCATGGTTTCGGCGACCGGTTTCGCCGACTTCACGTACGCGCGGTCGGGGCGGTAGCCGGCATCGTTCGTCGCGTACAGCAGGCGGCGGTGCACCGGCTTGAGTCCGTCGCGGACTGCCGGGAGCGCACGGCCGACGATCACACTCATGGCGTAATCGATGTAGCTGTTCTGCATCTCCTGCTGGATGTCCACCGGCAGGATGCGGTCGTGGCCTTCGTCCTCGGTGGGTGGCAGTGTGGTGTCAGTCATCGGGTCCTCTTTGGTTCTGGCGATTGCCCACAGCAGTCACCAAAGTTGGTTTGGCACAAGCACTTTCGGATCATCTGTGATCAGACATCGAGGAACCGGACATCCTTGGCGTTGCGGGCGATAAAGCCGCGTCGCGCCGCGACGTCCTCGCCCATCAAGATGGAGAACAGTTCGTCGGCAGCAGCAGCGTCGTCGAGGGTGACCTGCTTGAGCACTCGGATGGACGGATCCATCGTGGTTTCCCACAGCTCGCTGGCGTTCATCTCGCCGAGACCCTTGTAGCGCTGGATGCCGTCGGCGGTGTTGATCTTCTTTCCGGCCGTGTGGCCCGCCTCAAGGAGCCGATCACGATCACGATCGGTGTAGGCGTATTCCGGTTCGGCACCCTTCTGCCACTTCAGCTTGTACAGCGGCGGCTGGGCCAGGTACACGTGGCCGTGTTCGATAAGCGGGCGCATGAACCGGAACAGCAGCGTGAGCAGAAGAGTCGCAATGTGCTGGCCGTCCACATCGGCGTCCGCCATCAGCACAATCTTGTGGTAGCGCAGTTTGGCGATGTCGAACTCGTCGTGGATTCCGGTCCCGAAGGCGGTGATGATCGACTGGACTTCAGCGTTCTTCAGGACGCGGTCGATGCGGGCCTTCTCGACATTGATGATCTTGCCGCGCAGCGGCAGAATCGCCTGGTACATCGAGTCGCGGCCCGACTTCGCACTGCCGCCGGCGGAGTCGCCCTCGACGATGTAGACCTCACACTTGGTCGGGTCGTTGCTACGGCAGTCGGCAAGCTTGCCGGGCAGGCCGCCGATGTCGGTCGCCGTCTTCCGGCGAACCAGCTCGCGGGCCTTGCGGGCGGCGATACGCGCCTGCGAAGAATCGACCGCCTTGCGGATGATGGTCTTGGCCTCGGCCGGATTCGCCTCGAACCAGTGCCCAAGGTGCTCGTTGCACGCCTTCTGCACAAAACTCTTGACCTCGGTATTGCCCAGTTTGGTCTTGGTCTGGCCCTCGAACTGTGGGTCGGCCACCTTGACCGAAATAACCGCGGCGAGCCCTTCGCGGATGTCGTCGCCGGTAAGTTTGCCGTCCTTGTCCTTGATCAACTTCTTGTCGGTGGCGTACTTGTTCACCGTCGACGTGAGTGCCGCGCGGAAGCCTTCCTCGTGGGTACCGCCTTCGTGGGTGTTGATCGTGTTGGCGAAGGTGTGCACCGATTCGGCATACCCGCTGTTCCACTGCATCGCGATCTCGACCTCGTGGCCTTCGCCTTTCGCCGAGAACCCGATGACCGAAGAATGGATGGCGGTTTTCGTCCGATTCAGGTGCTTGATGTAGTCGACCAGTCCATCGGGGTAGTGATAGGTCCGGGTACGGACCCGGACGGCTTCGGCCTTCTTCTGTTCCTCCGACTTGATCCCCTCGGCGGAGTCACCGCCGTCACCATCCATCTCCGCCTCGGCCTGCGCCTGCTCGTCCGAAATCCGCTCATCGGTCAGCGTGATGGTCAGCCCCTTGTTCAGGAAGGCCATCTCCTGTAGGCGGCGCGCGACCGTCTCGGCGCTGTACGTCGTCGTCTCGAAAATCTCCGGGTCCGCCCAAAACCGGGTGATGGTGCCGGTCGCCTTCGACGGCTCACCCTTGCGGAGCAACCCTGGGACCGCGTGATCGTAGTCCTGGGTCCAGACGAATCCATCGCGCGAGATCTCGAGTTCGACCTTGGTCGACAGCGCATTGACCACCGAAATGCCGACGCCGTGCAGACCGCCGGACACCGCGTACGAGTCCGAGTCGAACTTGCCGCCGGCGTGCAGCTGGGTCATGACGACCTCGACGGTGGGCACCCCGGTGGCATGCAGCGAAACCGGAATTCCGCGACCATCGTCGATCACCTCGATGCCACCGTTGGCCAGCAGGGTGACATCGACGCGGGTGGCGTGACCAGCCATTGCCTCGTCCACCGAGTTATCGACGACTTCCCAGATCAGGTGGTGCAGACCTCGTTCACCGGTCGATCCGATGTACATGCCGGGCCGTTTGCGCACCGCCTCCAAACCCTCGAGGATGCTGATCGAATCTGCGCCGTACTCGCTGCTTTTCGCCGTCGACTTCTTCTTGTCCGCCACGCGCTTGACCGCTCCCTCTTCACGTTCTTCGATGAAAAATCGTTCCGCGGGCCTGTCAGCCGGCGCCAGCCCTACCGGGCACGGCACCCATCCTACTGGGTCACGCACACTGGAGCGGGGATGGCAGGCCGCTAGAACGCTCTCAGATCGATTTTCTCGGCCATCTGGTGGCCCGATTGTGGGATTCAGGGAATCCGTGCGCTTCGGTCCCCTTCCGCCCGATCCATCCTCCTGCTATCCATACGTATCCCGCGGCCCTCGTCCTGGGACGTTCCGCGGTCCCTTCCGCCACGAGGGCGCCTGCGGTCCGCTGATTCTGAGCGAAGTCACGACGCCATTGCCGACGACTGCCGCGATCTTCGCCAGGATCTGGCGCTGGACGTAGCGCAGCTGGGTGGCCCATGCCGTCGATTCCGCGGCAACGTGCAGGACGCCATCCTCCAGGCGAGTCGGGCGCGCGTGTGCCGAGATATCCTCCCCGACAATCGAGGCCCAGCTATTGATCACGGTTGCGGCACCGACATGTGACTGCCAGCCCGGCGCCTGCGCCAAGCGTCCGACCAGACTCCCCAGCGGCGCCGGATCGCGGTGGTCCGGACCAGATCCCGACCATCGGCGCCGCGACCGGCTGCCCGCTGGACCGGCGAGTGGCTTGCCCGGCGACGCACGTCGCGCACGCGACTTCGCCCGCGCATCTTCGAGCGCCTTCTTGGCCAATTCGTAGCCGCTGTGATCTTCGGTCCCCGGCTCAGTCATCGCCATCAATTCTACCGTCGGACCTCACCGTCGACCTGCGTCGAATCACCCCGTGATCGTCGGCTTCCTCGCGCATCTGAACCGAGAGCCGTCGTCCCCCGACTCCGGTCGGAAGGTCCTCGGGAACTGCGGCCGTCACCAGGAGTTGCTCGGCATCGGCGGTGTATTGCGCCAGGTGAACACGCCGTTTAGCATCAAGCTCGGCGAATACATCGTCCAGCAAGATCACTGGCTCGACTCCCTCGGCGCGGATGAGTTCGACGGTGGCCAGCCGCAACGCCAGTGCCAGCGACCAAGATTCGCCGTGGCTCGCGTATCCCTTCGCCAACTTTTGATCGAGGCTGATCTCGAGATCGTCACGATGTGGTCCGACGAGGCACACTCCGCGGTCGATCTCTCTCGATCGGGCCTGCGCGAGAGCTTCGAGCAGATACTGCTCGATTTGTTCCACCGATAGTGGCTTACCACCATGATCGTTCGCCTCCGATCCCAGCGCACTGCGGTAGCGGATTGAAGCCGGCCGTGAGTGCGGGGCGATCGACGAGTAGGCCGATTGCACGTGCGGCAGCGCGCTGTTGACCATCGTGATCCGATGCGCCGTGACCTGGGCGCCGAATGCGGCCAGTTGCGCGTCCCATACATCGAGGGTGCTGATCACCGAGTCGGCATCGGTGCCTCCGCGCCGCATCGCCGCCCCGGCCGTCTTCAGCAACGCGGCACGCTGTCGCAAAACCCGATCGTAGTCGGCTTTCGCCGCCACGGCTGTCGGGCCCAATCCGGTGACCAGGTCATCGAGGAACCGGCGACGGTCGGCCGGTTCCCCTTTGACCAGGAGCAGATCCTCCGGTGCGAACATGACCGATCGCAACACACCGATGACGTCGCGGTGCCGGCGCACCGGCCGGGAGTTGAGCGTCACCCGATTGGCGCCACTACCGGCAAGCGTGACTTCGACCGTCAGCTCACGCCCGTCGTTCTGGACTGTCGCCGCAATGCGTGCGGTGTCGGTCGCCTCGGCGACCATCGCCGCGTCCGAACTGACCCGGTGAGAACGTAGGTTCGTCAGGTAGAAGAGTGCTTCAAGGACATTCGTCTTACCAAATCCGTTACGTCCCACCAGAATCAATGGCTCGGCTGATAACTCCAGATCGAGGTGGTGCCACGATCGGAAGTCCCGCAACGAAAGCCGGCGGACGAACACCGATCAGCCGGGCAGGCGCACCGGCATCAGCAAGTAGCTGAACACCGAGTCAGGTGCCAAGAACGCACCGCTCTCGTCGGCGACCGGATCGTCTCCGGTCGATGGTCGCAGGACTGCCGGGCGGCTCGGCGTGGTGAATCCGAAATCGACGGTCGGAACGCCGATCGCGTTCAATCCGTCCTGTAGGTAGCCGGGGTTGAATGCGATCGTTAACGGCTCCCCCCGGAAGGTGACTGGCAGTTCCTCCTCCGCCTTGCCCGCCTCATCCCCACCAGCGGTCAGCAACACCGATCCTTCGGTGAACTCCATCCGGACCTGGGCCCCACGATCGGCCACGAGGGCGACGCGTTTGATCGCGTCCAGAAGCGGCGAACTGTCGATCGTTGCCACCGCGGTGTGGCTGGCAGGCAGGAGCTGGCGGAACTTCGGAAACTCCGCGTCCAGCAAACGCGTGGTCGTTTTCTTACCCCCGCCGAGAATGCCGAAAATGCCGTCGGCGCCAATCGCCGAGCCGCTACCGAACGCGAGAGCGACGTCGGTTTCGGACTCTCCACCCGCCGTCTTGGCGGCGTCGGCCAGGGTCCTCGCCGGCACCAGGACCGCACCGGCCGCCGAAAGATCGCTCGGAGTCCACTCCAGTTCGCGGACCGCAAGGCGAAAACGGTCAGTAGCGGCAAGAACAACCGTTTTGCCATCGATCTCGATGCGTACCCCGGTCAGCATCGGGAGCGTGTCATCGCGGCCGGCCGCGATGGCGACCTGGCCGATCGCCTCCGCGAAAATGTTCGAGGGAATGGTGCCGGTGGTGGCTGGGATGGCCGGCATTTCCGGGTAGTCCTCAACCGGCATCGTCGGCAAGGAGAACTTGGCGCTCCCGCAACTGATGGCGACCCGGGTGCCATCGACGCCCACGTCGACCGGCTTCGAAGGCAGCGCCTTGGTGATGTCGGCGAGGAGCCTGCCCGATACGAGTACTCGACCGGGATCGGCAACCTCGGCCGCGATCGTTTCTTCGGCAGAGACCTCGTAGTCGAAGCCGGAAACGGTCAGCCCGGCGTCGCTGGCGGTGAGCACCACACAACCGAGGACCGGTACCGGGGGACGAGCCGGAAGGCTGCGGGCAACCCACGCCACCGACTCCGCGAACTCGTCGCGGGAGGCACGAAACTTCATGGTGGTCACTGTAGGGCGTCGAGCGCGGCTTTGGCGGGTCGGGTCGAAAATGCCCACCGACGGTGCGCGGGGTGCTTGCGCAGATAGGCCGGGTTGTGCACACGCCGACTATTACAGGAATTCTCTCTATAGAGATTAGTAGTGTTAGTAGGCACGGTGGAAACTGTGGGTAACCCTTGTTCGTGCAGGTGGGACGGCGTATCTGTGTGTTTGCGATGTGTGGGTAAGTTTTGGGTAGCTGGAGGCGCCTGTGGATCCATCTGAGTTGTTAGTGAGTTATCCACGCGCTACGCACACGACGGGCCGAGTTTTCCGGCCGCCGTCCACACGGTTGCGGAGTCAGAATTGGGGCCTGGCGGACGCGGCTCGGCGCATCACACAACCCTCGGGAAAGAGTCGAGGGTTGTGTGATGAGTTGGCCGAACGGGAATCAGGGCGAGGTCGGCCGCCGCTTGATCCTTGTGGTGAGTTCTTGGACGTGATCGTAGATCTCACGCCGTTCCTTCATCTGCTCGGTGATCTTCTTCTCGGCGTGCACGACCGTCGAATGGTCGCGGTTGAAAGTGTCACCGATCTTGGGCAGCGAGAGATCAGTCAGTTCCCGGCACAGGTACATGGCGATCTGGCGGGGCAGCACAACGTCGGCCTTCCTTGACGGGCCCTTGAGTTGGTCGACCGAGACCCCAAAATAGTCGGTGATGACGGCGATGATCCGGGGGGCGCTGACCTCCTGTATGCCGGTCTCGGGCAGCAGGTTCCGCAACACGACCTCGGCGAGGGACCGGTTCAGTTCGGCGCTGGTGAGGGAGGCGAAGGCAGTGACCCGGATGAGGGCGCCTTCGAGCTCGCGGATGTTGCGCTCGATGTGGGAGGCGATGAGGACGAGCACATCGTCGGGAACGTCGATCTTGTCCATCTGCGCCTTCTTACGCAGAATCGCGACGCGCGTTTCCAGATCGGGCGGTTGCACATCGGTGATCAGCCCGCCCTCGAAGCGGGTACGCAGCCGGTCCTCCAGGGTCGCGAGCTGATGGGGCGGGCGGTCAGAGGAGATGATGATCTGCTTATCAGCGTTGTGCAGTGTGTTGAACGTGTGGAAGAACTCCTCCTGTGTTCCCTCTCGGCCCATCAAGAACTGAATATCGTCGACCAGGAGAATGTCGACTTCGTCGCGATACTGGCGCTGGAACTGGACACGTCGGTCGTCGCGCAGCGAGTTGATGAAGTCGTTGGTGAACTCTTCGGTGGAGACATACTTGACGCGGAGCTCCGGGAAGAGGCGCAGTGCGTAGTGGCCGGCGGCGTGGAGGAGATGTGTCTTGCCCAGCCCCGACTCCCCCCAGATGAAGAGCGGGTTGTAGGCACGGGCCGGAGATTCGGCCACTGCAACGGCCGACGCGTGCGCGAAACGGTTGGAAGCACCGATCACAAACGTGTCGAAGGTGTACCGGGGGTGCAGGCTGCCCGACGAGGGGGCTGTCGATTCCGATCCTGGACCGAACGAGTCCGACCAGTTCGGCGGGTGATCGCCGTCGCGGCCGCCGAAGTGGCGTCGACGTGACTTCCAGTCGTCGGTTTGCGGTGGTTCGTCGGACTCTTCTTCTGCACCAATGGATTCGTGCGGCTCGGCCGCGACCTGGATCGGCTGGATCCGGACTCCGAGGTCAACGGTTTCGCCGAGCTCGCGCGATAGTGCGGTACAGATGACATCGCGCAGATCACGCTCGATGTGCTCCTGAACCACGCGGTTGGGCACAGACAGGAGTGCGAACCCCTCGGCGAGGGTCAGGGGCTGGACGAGAGACAGCCAGGCCTTCTGCTGGCGAGTCAACGGTGGATTGACCCGGGTGTCGTCGTTGAGTTCGTCGACGACCGTCATCCAGATGTTGGTAAAGGAGTCGCTACCGACTGTCATAGGTCTCCCTTCCTGGACGTTCGGCGGAAATCCCAGCATGCCACGGCCGTCACTGTGAGACCAAGTTGTCCACATACTTATTCACAGGTGTGTACAAGAGCAAGCAAGTAACGCGGGTGTCGATCCGGTCAGCGGTTTGATTGTGGTGTAGGGAGTCCAGTACCCTCGACAGGTCATATCCTTCGCACGGATTTTCCGTCGGGTCATCTGGGTGGCAACCGCCACGACAGCGTGGCCAGGCTATCCGAGACGTCTTGGCACCGTGCGATGAACCGAGACTTGTTACCGCCTGCGGCAGTGGGCAAAGACTTGAAGGAGTCACTCCGATGGCCAAGGGCAAGCGGACTTTTCAGCCGAACAACCGTCGTCGCGCTCGCAAGCACGGCTTCCGTCTGCGCATGCGGACGCGGGCGGGGCGCGCGATCATCAGTGTTCGCCGCGGCAAGGGCCGCGCAAAGCTGAGCGCCTAGTTCTGTTCGACCACGCATCGCCGCCGCGGTGCTCGTTCGACAATGGACTCTCCGTACCGGATCCATCGGCGATCCGATTTTCAACGCACTCTGTCGCAAGGGGTGCGGACTCGAACACGCGATCTCGATGTGCATTTCCTGAATCCTGCAGCCGCGTGGCCGCATCGGTCGCGTAGCGATGTGGCGCTTGCCGGCGGTCCCCGGTTGGGGATGATCGTGAGCAAGCGTGTCGGCAATTCTGTTGTCCGGCACCGCCTCTCCCGTCGGATCCGGGTCGCATTCGACGACTCTGCCCGGCAGATGTGCAGTCCCGATACCTTCGTGGTCGTGCGCGCACGGCCTTCCGCCGCTTGTCGATCGGCGGTCGAACTCGCCGATCAGCTAGTACGGGCGGTGAACTCTTGAGGCGCGCGCTAATTGCGATCATCCGCTTCTACCAGGTGTGGATCTCACCTACCCGCCTGCCCTCGTGTCGATTCGAACCGACGTGCAGTGCGTACGCGGTGCAAGCGCTGACCGAGCACGGCCTGTGGTACGGCAGTTGGCTCTCGCTGGTTCGGCTGGCCAAATGCGGCCCGTGGCACAAACCCGGATTTGACCCGGTTCCGGCTCCTCGGAACTCTTCAACCAGTAAGGGACTGGAAACAACGTGCTGAATATCATCTACTACCCGGTGTCCGGGATCATGTGGCTCTGGCACTGGGTGTTCGACCACATCACCCCGAACACTCCGACCGGCAATGGCCTGGCATGGGCGTTGTCGGTGGTCTTCCTGGTCTTCACTCTTCGAGCCATCCTTTACAAGCCGTTCGTCAAGCAGATCCAGACGACGAAGAAGATGCAAGAGATCCAGCCGCAGATGCAGGCCATCCGCAAGAAGTACGGCAAGGATCAGGTCAAGATGGCCGAGGAGATGCAGAAGCTTCAGCGCGAGCACGGATTCAATCCGCTGCTGGGCTGCCTCCCGATGTTCATGCAGATCCCGGTCTTTATCGGCCTGTTCCATGTCTTGCGGTCGTTCAACCGCACGGGTGGTCAGTACGGGATGCGGATGGAGACGATGTCGGTCGAGCAGAATGCTCAAACGGCGAACTACTTCTTCAGTGGTGATCAGGTCCGGAACTTCCTCGAGGCGCGCTTCTTCGGAGTGCCATTGGCTTCGTGGGTCACCATGCCCGGCAAGCCGTCCCCGCAGTGGGAGGCCTTCATGCAGCACGGCGCTCCCGAGTTCACCCGCATCGGGATCATTGCCGTTGTCATACCGATCATGATCATTGCTTCGCTGATGACCTACTTGAACGCTCGCGCGGCCGTGAAGCGGCAGACGGCGGCGGCTCAGGAGAGCCAGCAGACGCGGATCATGAACATGCTTTCGCAGTACGTTTTTCCCCTGGGCATCCTGGTGTCGGGCCCGTTCTTCCCGGTCGCGATCCTTCTCTACTGGGTCAGCAACAACATCTGGACCTACGGTCAGCAGCACCTCGTCTTCGGCCGGATGGAGCGGGAAGAGGAAGCCGCCAAGGAAGCGAAGGAAGAGAAGAACAAGGCGAACGCTCCCAAACCGGGGGCCCGTCCGGATCGGACTAAGCGCGACGGCGGTCCCGGAGAAGCCGCAGACCTACCCGCTGACGATTCCGTTCCGGACGCTGCACCTGGATCGGCAGCCAGTGGCGATAGTACGGGCGGCAAGGCTCCCGGAGGCGGGACCAAGGCCAGCGGCGCGGCCAAAGGGCGATCTGCGGGATCGAAGAAGAACCGGCAGGCGGCTCGACGAAACAAGCCGAAGAGCCGCTGAGTCCTCTCCCCCACGAACATTTGCACCAAGATAAGAGGAGAACCCAATGACTGCGGATGCGCAGGTTCCCAACGAACCAATGGTGGCCGACACGGTGGCCACAACTACCGAGGCCCAGCCAATCGACAGCGCGGCGACCGACAATGCGGCGACCGAAGTCGAGCAGGAGGACCAACTGGTCGAGGAGGGCGAGATCGCCGGCGACTATCTCGAGCAACTGTTGGACGTCCTGGACTTTGACGGGGACATCGATCTCGACGTCGACGGCGATCGCGCGATGGTGAGCATCGATGGCGGTGCCGACCTCTCCAAGCTGGTTGGTCGGCGGGGTGAGGTCCTCGACGCATTGCAGGAGCTGACTCGGCTCGCGGTACAGCAAGCGACGGGTGACCGGAGCCGACTGATGTTGGACGTCGCCCGATGGCGGGCCGACCGCCGGGAGCGACTCGCCGGACTCGGGACCGAGGTCGCCGAACGTGTTCGCGATAGCGGAGAGCGCGAGTCGCTCGAGCCGATGACACCGTTCGAACGAAAGATCGTCCACGATGCGGTGGCCGTAGTCGACGGGGTCATCAGCGAAAGCGAGGGCGCCGAGCCCAAGCGACGCGTGGTCGTTATCAAGGTGTCGTAAGCTGAAGTCAACCCAACCGCACTAAACGAGAGGTCCCGGCTCAGGCCGGGGCCTTTCTCAGTTCGGGGCTGGAAATTACAGTCATGTAGTTCGCCAATGTTTCACGTGAAACATCGGGAGGACTGACCGCCGATGTTTCACGTGAAACATCAATGGTCGAGTCTCGGATGAGCAGGTGCGATCGAGAGGAGTGGGGTGTCGGTATCGGAAGCGGCCACACACGTGTTTGGTGATCGAGTCGATAGGGCAGTCGGCTACCACGACTGGTTGGCCGACGCTGCCGTGACCAGAGGCCTGATTGGGCCACGTGAAGCACCACGCCTCTGGGACCGCCATATTCTCAATTGTGGGGTTATCGCTGAGCTCTTTGGGCCCGATGAACGCGTTGTTGACATCGGCAGCGGTGCGGGACTGCCAGGCATACCCCTTGCGATTGCCCGACCGGACTTGCGTGTGGTCCTAGTCGAACCACTGCTCCGACGGACGACGTTTTTGGCCGAGGTTGTCGACGCACTGGGCCTCGACAACGTGACGGTGGTTCGGGGACGGGCGGAGGAACCCAGCGTGATAGCGCAGCACGGGGCCGCAGATTCGGTGACGTCGCGCGCGGTCGCGCCACTCGATCGGCTGTGCGGTTGGTCGGCCCCGCTGATGCGACCGGATGGCAAAATGGTTGCGATGAAGGGTTCGACCGCACAGGAAGAAGTGGACGAACACCGGAGTCGTTGCGCTGCAATAGGGATTGACGACCTGACGGTTACGACCGTGGGAGCCGGGCTGGTGCCCGAGGTGACCACCGTGGTTCTGGGGAGAAGGCGAGGCGGGCAGACTCGGCCAACGCCTGCGGCGCCACGCGGCACCCGAACTGAACGAGGTCGATGAGATGCGGGGCGACGTCGGCGTTGTCGGGGGCTGGGCGCACAATAGAGAAACGATGAACGATCAAAGAATGGACGTACCTGGTGAGTAAGCAATCGAATGTTTCACGTGAAACATCGGCTCGTAGGGGGGCTGAAACATTCGCTGACACTCCGATCGCAGCAGCCGCTGCGCGCGCAAGTGAAATCCTCACCCCCGGCGGCACCCCTCCCCTCCCCCGGCCCGCGCAACCGCGGATCATCACGGTCGCGAACCAGAAGGGCGGTGTGGGCAAGACAACTACTGCGGTGAACCTTGCCGCCGCACTGGCGATTCACGGACTACGTGTACTCGTCATCGACCTTGACCCGCAGGGCAACGCGAGTACTGCGTTGGGTATCGACCATCGCCAACCAGACATAGCCTCCGTGTATGAGCTGCTGCTGGGCGAGGCGACGCTGGAGGAAGCGATCCAGCAGACCCCGGCCCACGAGAGCCTGTTCTGCGTCCCGGCGACACTCGATCTAGCCGGTGCCGAGATCGAGTTGGTATCGCTCGTGGCGCGAGAGAATCGATTGAAGAACGCAATCAACCAGGAAGTGCTGGCGCGCTTCTCGCTGGACTATGTGTTTATCGACTGCCCGCCTTCACTCGGCTTGCTGACGGTCAACGCAATGGTCGCCGCGCGCGAAGTCCTCATACCGATTCAGTGCGAGTACTACGCACTAGAGGGAGTGGGTCAGTTGCTGCGAAACATTGAGCTGGTACAAGCCCACCTCAATCGCGATCTGCATGTGTCGACCGTCCTACTCACCATGTATGACGGCCGCACCAAGCTCGCCGATCAGGTGGCCGAGGAGGTGCGCCGGCATTTTGGACGCAAGGTGCTCCGCACCATCGTGCCGCGGAGCGTGAAGGTCTCCGAGGCCCCTGGCTTCGGGATGACGATCATTGACTACGACCCTGGCTCGCGCGGAGCGATGAGCTACGTGGATGCGGCCCGGGAGCTCGCGCTCGCGGGCGCAGCGGTCGACGGCGCACCAGGGATCGGGAGGAGTGATTCATGACCCGGGACACTCAGCGCAAGGGCGGCCTCGGGCGCGGTCTCGCCGCACTCATTCCGACCGGCCCGGCTGAAGACCAGGAAGCCGGCAGGACGATGGGCACCCAGCCCATGGGTGCCGCTGCGGCGGACGTGGTGATCGGCACCGGCCGCGTTTCTGTGGCCGGAGATTCTGCCGGCAGAGGAACAGGCTTAGCCACCGTTGAACCCATTTCGCATGATGTGGGTGCGGTCTACCGTGAACTCCGGCCGACCCAGATCCAACCCAATCCCCAGCAGCCCCGTACGGTCTTCGACGAGGATGCACTCGCTGAGTTGGTCTTTTCGATCCGCGAGTTTGGGCTGATGCAGCCGATCGTTGTACGGCGCCTGCCCGCCCCCCAAGGGGAGGTTGAGTACCAGCTGGTGATGGGCGAGCGCCGGTGGCGTGCGTGCCAAGAGGCGGGTATCGAAACGATTCCGGCCATCGTCCGGGAAACTGCTGACAGTGACATGCTTCGCGATGCGCTGCTGGAGAATATCCACCGGGCGCAGCTGAATCCGTTGGAGGAGGCGTCGGCATACCAACAACTCCTGGAGGAGTTCGGTGTGACGCAAGAGGAACTCGCGGCTCGGATCGGCCGGTCTCGTCCCGTCATCACCAACATGATCCGGCTGCTGCGGTTGCCTGTTGCCGTCCAGCGGCGAGTGGCGGCCGGTGTGCTATCCGCCGGTCATGCGCGTGCCCTGCTTTCACTGGACGCCGGTACGGAGGCCCAGGAGGCGCTCGCCGCGCGCATCGTGGCAGAGGGCCTGTCGGTTCGGGCCACCGAGGAGGCGGTCACTCTCGCCAACCGCGGCGATGGACCCGATCCCACTGCCCCGTCACCCAAGCGTAAGCAGATGGTGATGCCGGGATTGCAGGATGTCGCCGAACGGCTTTCCGACCGGCTCGATACCAGGGTCACCGTTAGTCTGGGCAAGCGCAAAGGCAAGATCGTCGTGGAGTTCGGGTCGATTGAGGATCTCGAAAGAATTCTCGATGAGATTTCGCAACGGACGCCGTAGTTTTCGCACCCAGGGGCACGGCTCGATAACGTCACTGTGACACGTAGGTAGAAGGAGGATCACTGTGAAGGCAAAGCCGTTGTGGCACAATAGATCTCGCCTTCATTGCTGGAGTGTGGGGTAGCGGAGATGGGAATCCGGCTTCTCGCCCTCGATCCGGCGGGGTTCGGACGACTTCCCTCTCATGCCCGCGGGTGTGTGTTCTGGGAGGTCGATCCGAGCGCCGCCGTCCGGACGAGTGAGTTCGACAAAGAGGCGTGGACATCGGGCCTACTGCTGGAGTGGGGCACGTGCGCGCAACTAGCCGAGTCGGGGCCCAACGTGGTCCGGACCAGTGGTGCTGGCTCGGCACCCGACAATTGGCGCACTGTGGTGGTCGGGACCGCCTTCTACGCTCCGCCGCCTCGGGTGCCACGCGCCGCACACTTCCCCACCTCGCCGGTGAGCGCCGATGCTGTGCTGCTGACCTCCCTGCGCGCGGATAACGGCTTCCGCGAAGCCCGTGCCCTACTCCTCGATGCAGTCGTCGCCGATCTGGTCCAACGCGGTGTTCGCGCCCTCGAAGCCTTCGGGATCCGGGGTCACGCCGCCACGGACCCACGCGAGGACATCTGCGGCGAATGCATGATCGATGCTGACTTCCTGGCCGATTCGGGCTTTGAACTCGTCGCACCGCACCACCGCTTTCCGCGGTACCGACTCGTGCTCGACGAGGGCCTGGGGTGGAAGTCTGCGGTCGAGGGAGCGCTCGAAAGGCTCGTTGTCGAGGCGGCATTGAAGATCGCCGTCGAGCCAGATTTGACGATGGCACCCGTCGGCGGCTGAACCCCCCGTCCGGTAGGACGAAAGGTCAGGAGATGGCGCGCTCGGCGGCTAGTAGGTCGGCAAACGTATAGGTGCCGGTGGGGCGATCGTTCTCGCCCAGGAGGTAGACGCGCTTGACGGCGATGAGAACCGCCTCCGCGAGGACGTCCCGATGCACCGGATCATCGAGCCAGGCGGCGTCGTTGGGGTTGGTGATGTACCCGACGTCGATGAGAGCCGTCGGCATTCGGGTCTCGCGTAGAATCGGCCAGGTCCGCGGGTGCGTTCGGCAATCGTAAAGCCCGGTGCGAGCAACGATTTCGCGTTGGATAAAGCTCGCAAGATTTCGCCCGATGGTCGAATATGAGCCGTGGTTGTTGCCGAAGAAGAAGCTCGCCACGCCACTGGCCGCCGCTGTCGGATGGTGGGCGCAACGCAGTGCGATGACCAGGTCCGCATCAACGGCGTTCGCCGTGTGTGCGCGTTCGGAGTCGTTCGGCGTGGAGTGATCACCATGGGAGAGGAAGGTCTCCATTCCGGCGGCGCCCATGCGGCCTTCCAGGCGATGAGCGATGTCGCGCAGAACACGATCCTCCAGCTCTGCCACCGCCCCCGTGGACAGCGGGTGCGTACCGCCGCAGCCGGCGTCGATCAGCACACGTTTGCCCGAGAGCAGGGGGCCCGACCGGCGGAGGCGCTCTTCCTCACGGATCGCGTGCGGTGAGCCGCCGGTTATCCGGTTGCCCAGCCGTTCGAGTGAGCGCAAAGTGGCCGGTCCACAGATCCCGTCGGACGACAGCCCGTACTCGGCCTGATATCGGCACAGCGCTCGGTGCGTGCTGTCGCCGAAGACGCCGTCGACCAGATTCGGGTAGTAGCCCAGATTTTGCAGTCGTGACTGCAAGACAGCTACGTCGTCACCGGTTATCGGTGTCGAGAGGCGATAGAGGAGTACGCGTGAGCCCAAGTGATATGAGGACTCCAAGAGGGCGCGATACGTGCCTGCACCGACGATCCCGTCGACGATCAGGCCACGTTGCTGTTGGAAGGCGCGCACGGCGTGATCGAGGGCCGGATCGAACACCGCTTCCGGAGAAGTCCAGCCGTCGCTGTTGGCAAGCAGATCAGTCGGGCCCGAGGTATCGGGGAGCAGCTGTTGAGCGACCAGGATGGCTCGGATCTCGGCGACTACCGAGCCCTGATCGCCCATCTTGAAGGTCGGCATCTGCTGTACTCCTCACCCCGATGAATCGAGGTCGATCGAAACGTGGTCGACGGTGAGCGCCCGTTTGTTCGCTGCGTACCCCGCCACCAGCGTGCATGCGAGCACGCTGGTGGCGTCGTCAAGGCCCAATTCTCGCAGGTCGTGTCGATCCGGCACAACTCCGCGCGCCGTGATATTCGGCAGCGGCCGTTGTCAGGGTTTGAGGACCGAGTCGAGTTCACGAAGGAGTGCGGCTTTGCCCTTCGCCCCGACGATGGTCTTCACGACCTCACCGCCGGAGAACAGCTTCATCGTGGGAATCGACATGATCGAGTAGTCGCGGGCTACGCCGGGATTGGCGTCGACGTCGACCTTCGCCACCGTCAGCTTGTCCGCGTGATCGCGCGCGATCTCTTCGAGAACCGGCGCGACCATCTTGCACGGACCGCACCAGGTGGCCCAGAAGTCGACCAGTACCGGCCTATCGGCAGCGAGGACGTCACTGGCGAACGAGGCATCAGTCACATCGGTGGTATGGGCGCCCATGTCGATTCTTTCCCTTCGAGGATTCGTGTGTGGAGGTTCATGCACTCACGGTTTGGACAACCGCCGGCTCGTCGGCTCGGTGGGCGAGCCAGCGTTCGGCATCAATGGCAGCGGAACAGCCGCTGCCGGCAGCCGTGACTGCCTGGCGGTAGGTATGGTCGACGAGATCGCCCGCGGCAAACACACCGGGAACTGAGGTATAGGTGCTACGACCCTCAGTCACGACGTAGCCCTCGTCGTCGACAGCGACCTGGCCCGCAACAAGTCCGCTGCGCGGATCGTGACCAATGGCCACGAACATGCCGGTGGCCGCCAGCTCGCGCGTCTCGCCGGTCCGGGTATCGCGAAGGACCAGCCCGGTCAGCGAATCGTCGCCGAGGAGAGCATCAACCGCGGTGTTGGTGACGAACTCGATTTTGGGATTGTTGCGGGCGCGATCGAGCATGATCTTCGACGCACGGAATTCCTCCCGGCGGTGGATCAGGTAGACCTTGGTCGCGAATTTGGTGAGGAAGGTGGCCTCCTCCATCGCGGAGTCACCGCCGCCGATGACGGCAAGGGTGTTGTCCTTGAAGAAGAATCCGTCGCAGGTCGCACAGGCGGAGACGCCGCGGCCGAGCAGCCGCTGCTCGTCGTCGAGCCCGAGGTAGCGGGCTGCGGCGCCCATCGCGAGGATGACCGCCTTGCTGCGGTGGACCTCGCCGGCCACCTCGACTTCTTTGACGTCGCCGTTGAGGCGGATGGCGTCGACGTCGTCCATGCGCAGGTCGGCGCCGAACCGGAGAGCCTGCTCGCGCATCTCGTCCATCAGCTCGGGCCCCTGGATGCCGTTCCGAAAACCGGGGAAGTTCTCGACCTCGGTGGTCGTCATCAACGCGCCGCCGAATTGGGTTCCTTCGAAGACCAGTGGTGCGAGCTCGGCGCGGGCGGCGTACACGGCGGCGGTGTACCCGGCCGGCCCGGAGCCGACGATGATCAGCTCGTGGATGGGAGTGTCCGCGTCAGAACTGGAGCTCACAGGATGTCCTTTTCAGGGTCGGTCGGATGCGCTGTAAGGCATTAACACCAGGGTAGGTCGCAATGTTCCCGAGCGCGTGTCCGGGGCGGTATGCGCGCGGCCTATTCGGTGACCACGGCCCGCGCAATCGTGTCCGGCTTGCCGGCGTCGCAGTCGCGGGTGGTGACCAGGGCGTTGAACTCACCGGGCCGGCCGGTTGGCGTGAGGATCACCTGGGCGGGGCGCCCCCCGTAAACGATGTAGGCCGCACCGATGACGCCGGCGCCACCCATCCGGTTGGCGATCAGGCAGCGGGCGAGGCGGTTGGCATCGATCGCCTCCGATTGTGGGGCGCGCACGGCGGCGAGCAGGGCGGAGGTATCGGCCGCCGGAACCAGTTGCGCTGAGTGGGGATCGGCGGAACGTCTCGGACTCATCAGTTCGGCGACGAGGGCGCCGGCGCCAAGGACGGCCAGCACGGCCGCGGCGACCAGTAGGAGGCCGACGACCCGGCGCGGTGCGGCCGACCCGGCGCCGCGCCGGAATCCGGCCAGCGTCGTCTCCGACGCGGCCCGCACCTGGTCGGGTACCGCGACGGCCGGTGGCTCCATCGTCCGCAACGCATCAACCGTCTCATCGAGTGCTGCGAGGAGTTCTTGGGCGTCGGGATCCTCGGGCAAATGGGCCTGTACATGAGCGTTGAGGGCGTCGTCGAGTGCGCCCGCGTGAAACTCGGCGATCAACTCGGGCGCGAAAGGCGGTTCCGGGAATACCCGGGAGACTTCGCTCACGTGAGACATCGTCGGCTGCTTTCGGCGTGGGGACAGTTCGTACTCTACGACGCAGCGCGCCGTCCCGTGGTTCCCTTGGCAGCGTGATTTCGCACGCGATCCCCAGGTCGGGTGCGCGAAGAAGGGCAGTTCGAGGTGTGAGTAGCCGGCATCTGCACCGGTGTCGGCCGACACCGGTGCAGTATCGCAACCGGCCCACCGCCGATCAGTCGCCGGAATGGTTCAGACGGGTGTGCGCAGACTGCGGAGAATAACCGAGAGTTTGAGTCTGCCCCGGGCGCAGCGGCTCTTGATGGTGCCGGTGGCGACGCCAAGAATATCGGCGGTCTCGGCCACGGTGTAGCCCTCGACGTCGACGAGCAGGATCGCGCGGCGCTGCTCCTCCGGGAGTAGTCGCAGGGCGCGATTCAGGGCGATGGCGAGGTCGACATCTCGCGCCCGATCAGTCGGGTTGGGCAGTTGGGTGTCGATTTCGGCCACTAGTTTCGCCGCGCGGACGCGGGAGCGCCGCATTCGGTCCAGGCAGGAATTGATCACGATTCGGTGCAACCAACTCGATACCTGCGAATCGGCGCGGAATTGGGCCGCCATTTCGTGGGCCTTGGCCCAGGCGTCTTGCAGGGCGTCCGGCACCTCCTGCGGATCGCTCATGGTGCGGTAGGCCACTGCGGCCATGCGGTCGTGATGTCGGCGGACCAACAGTGTGAACGCCCACCGGTTGCCGTTGACATGAGCGCGGAGCAAATCGGCATCGCTGCACTGCTCCAAATCAAAATCCCCCCGATTCATAGGAAGACAATAAGCAGTGCTCATGAATTCGGGAACGATTCGGCGGCGTTGGGGAAAACCTGGGGATAACTCGAAGGGCCGATTAACAATCACAAAGCCCAATGTGGTGTGCATTCGGTCAGGCATATCCGAAATGCGTTGGTGCGCAACGGGAACCGTGATAGCCGTGCAGAGTCTATCAACCATCAACGGCCATTCGCCTGAATGATTGGTGATCGCGGAAGTAAGGCGATCAGCTCTTCATGGTGACCTTCTGAACCGTCGCCTCGTACTGGCCGCTGGTCTGTTGCGACGGGGCAAGTGCGGTGATCCAGACCAGCATGAACGGGGCGGCAGTGGCGGTGGCGATCGACAACGTGGTCTCTGTCGAGTCGACCGTGCCACCGCCGACCTTCGTCGTCGCGGCCAAATCGCTCGCTCCGGCGCCCGCGGTGCGCAGCTCCACGGTGAAGCCGGGATTGGGCGTGGCGATAGTCACCGACCGGACGGTGCGGGTGCCGCCGAGATTGAACAGCAACCCGACACCGGGTTTCAGCCCGCCGAAATCAGCGGAGAATCGGTAGTTGTCGGTGTGCCACGACGGCGATGCGCCGCTGATGACGTTCGCAACATTTGTCGACGGATCGGCCTTCTGGTCGGAGAAGTCAACCACGCTGACATTCTGAAGGGCGATTGCACGCCCCGGAGCCTCGGCCACCGAGCTCGACCTCGTGGTGAGGATGGCGTCGATGCTCGACGCGGGATCGCTGCCGCCGAAAATCTTCGCCAGTGCGACGATCAGTGCGATGACCAGGATCAGTGCGGCGACCGCCAGCCCGATCAGCAGCGGCACATTGCGCCCAGCTGCCCAGTCCGGGGTGCTGTTGGCCGCCGAGGGCCGCCCACCCGTCGCAGGTGCGATCGGCTGACCGTCGGAGTCGACCGGTGGCATCATGTCGGTGGGCAGGTCGAGCACGGTGGCCTGGTCGAGGACGTGCTGAATGGTGGCGGCGGTACGAATGCCCTGATCGCCGGCCAGCGCCCGCGCCGCCACGGCAGAGATCTCAAACGGGATGGTTGCGCGGGCCTGTCGTGGCTCAATCGGGGTGCTCCCCCCGTCCACGGCCAGGGCGGGGTGCATCCCGCCGATCCGTTCGGTTGACTGCTTCACCGTCGTCGTGGCCGAAGCGTCGGCATTCAACGGCCAGCGGTCCAGTAGCAGTGCATAGAGCACCGCACCCAGGCCGCGAACGTCGGAGGCCTTGTCGTCGTCGGCGAGGGTGCCCGGGAACGCGAGCAGCGCATCACCGTTGGTCGACACGCGAATCCGGGACGGGCTATCGATGGACAGCGCTCCACCGGTCCGATGAGCCGCCTCGGCGGCCGCGGCGAGCGCCCGCACCGCCCGGGCGGCGCCGATGGGCGAGGGACTCGTGGCGGCGACTTCGGCGAGTGCGGACCCGGGCACCCATTCGGCGACGACAATCCCGCCCGACGAGCCGCGGATGACATCGAGCACGCGGGCCGCGCCGGCGGAGTTCAGGTGGCCGACGCGCAGCGTTCGGGAAAGGACCGCCTGGGGTCCGGCCCCGCCGGAGCCGGGCACCTCCCCCGTCGTCGGCGGCTCCGCCAGTTGTTCGGAATCGACAAAGGTCAGCGCAACGTCGCGGTCGAGGTTGATGTCGCGGGCATGCCAGAACTGAAGGCCGCGCGATCCGCCACAATGAGCGATCAGCCGGTAGCGACCGCCGGCCACGGCGGCCCCGGGGACCAGGCGCGGCCCGCGAAGCCGGCGCGGTGCGTCGGGCGCGCTGTCCGCGGCGGTGTCACCCGGCGCGCCGCCGGCGGCGCCGCCGGGAGGGCTGGGCTGTCCGTCGGTGCCCCCCGGTGGCAGCCCCTCCGGTGCTATCGGGGTGTCGTCGGTGGAACCCGGCTTGGCGTCCTTGTCGGTACCATCGCTCATGAGCGGCATTCCTCTCCTGCGGTAGCGCATGTCTGGGCGCACTGAGCCGTCGGCGCCGCGCGGTTGGTAAGGAAAGCTGCCCGTGCCGACGGCCCCACCGCTATGGACGGTGAACGACTGCCAGGTCGCCGACCCTCGATCAAAGCGCCGGACCACCTCGACTTGACCAGAGTAAGGGAGTGATTCGTCAACAACAATTCGGGGGAACTGAACGGTCAACGCGGTTTCCTCCTCGCCGGGAGCCGCCTTGGGCGCGAGCGCCGGGACGAAGCGGCCGACGGCACGGCGAGCCATCGAGGTGATCGCGACGATATCGGGAACCCTCGCGACCGCCATCAGCAGGTACGCCAGGCCGAGCCCGATGGCCGCGGTGATGCAGAGGTAGAGCACCCAGCCCGTCCTGCCGAACTCCGCGCCGAGCCGATCGGCCCCGGAGATCCGGGCCAGCACCCAGGCGAGCCCCACTGACACGGCCGAAGCGGCAACGGTGATGACCGTGGTCCGAGCGACGGCCGGCATGCGCTCGTGCCCCAGATGAGAGCGCAGCAGATAGTGCCCGACAATGGCGCCCACGAGGTAGCCCAGTCCGTTGGACAAGGCCAGCCAGCGAATGATGAGGTCCGGGTCGTCGAAGAGGACCGGCCCGAGGTAGGAAGCGCCGACTTTCACCACCGTGATACCGACGACCATTGCCGTCGGGGTCCAGGCGTCCTCACGGGCGTAGAAGACGCGCAACTGCACCAGGGTCATGGCGTACGGAATCAGCGTGAACGCGCCCCACGCCAAAACGGAACCGAGTTGCGCAGCCGCTTTCGGACCGAACTCGCCGACGTCGAAGACGGTCATGCCGATCGCAGGCCCGAAGAACGTCATGTAGACGACCACCGGGACGAGGGCGACCATCGTCAGCCGGGTGGCCAGCGACAAATCCGCCAACACCGCCCGACTGTCGTCGGCTGCCGCGTTTCGGGACAGGCGAGGCATGAGGGCAGTAAGAATGGTGACACCCAAGACGCCGTACGGCAGTTGCAGCAGTTGCCAATGTGTCGCGTAGGCGATGATTCCGGATGCCGCGTGGGCCGAGGCGATGTGGTAGGTCACGATCAGCCCGACCTGCAGCACCAGCACGTAGACGACGATGGCGGCCGCCATGTTGCCGAACCGGCGCAGGCGCGCGTCGATACCCCACTGGATGCGGAGCCGCACGCCGGCCCGCCGCAGGTACGGCAGCAGGATCGCAGCCTGCACGACGACACCCAGAGTGGTCCCGACACCGAGTACCAACAATTGCGGGTTGGTCATCTGGACCGGGTTGATCGCCAGCTCTCCCGGCATGAGGAGGTAGAGGACCAGGGTCGCGATCTGGATGACGTTGTTGAGCACCGGTGCCCACGCCCCCGGCCGGAACACATTCTTGACGTTGAGAATCGCCATGAACAGCGCCGATAGTCCGTAGAAGAGAATCTCCGGCAGCAGCAGGTAGGCCAGTGCAGTTGTTAGTGGGCGGTTTACCTGGCTATCGGAACCGACGTTCAGCCAGGTAAGCACCGGTGCGGCGACGAGCGCAACGACTGTGGCGACGCTGAGGATGACCAGCGTCAACGTGTAGATCCGGTTGACGAACCCCTCGCCGCCATCGGGGTCTTCCGCCTCCGCGCGGACCAGCACCGGGATCACGATCGCCGTGAGTACCGCACCGAGAACGACCTCGGCGATCATGTTCGGGAGGACGTAGGCCGCCTGGAAGGCCGAGGAGAGGGCTCCACCGAGGATGCCGACCAGCATCACCGTGCGGACGAACCCGGTAATCCGGCTGATCAGCGTCGCGAGCGCGATAGAGCCGCCGGTGCGCATGACCGACGCATCGGAGGTCTCCGCAGTGCGGGCCGGGCCCGGCCGGGCGGGCAACTGCTGCGGCTGCGGCCGGGATGGGTGCGGCCGGGCTGGTCGCGGAGGAACCGCCGGTGGCCGTGCCCGAGCCGTTCCAGGCGACACACTCGGGTGGTCAGCGTCGGCCAGCGGCCCGGACAAAGGCCGGAATCCCCCGGCAGGCGCTTGCAGTTCCGGATCGGCGTCGTTGCGGTCAGTCATCGGTACCGTCCGGCGGATGCTGGGTGGATTCGCCCTGACGCCAGGAATAGTCTCGACCGGCGAGGAAGCGGTCCTGGGCACTGGCTTCGGGCCGGTCGGCGTCGGCCGGGTCGGGCGTGCCGCGCAATCGGTGCCACATCCGTCGCGCGACCAGCAGGACCAAAATGCCGGCCGCGATCAGTGTGACGACGAACAGCGGCTTGCCGTACGCGTTCGAATTGACCGACAGCTTGATCGGATCCCCCCCGAGCAGGACACCCGAGGCGGAGACGAGCGTGAACGTCACCGACGTGGATTCCGACGTCGCGGAGCGGGCCGGGAACTGAACCTGCCGGGTGCCCCGTGCCGGAATCTCGATGATGCCCACATCTCCGATGGTGAAATCGAGCGGCGCGGCGGTCTCGATGCGCACCCGGACCGGGAGGGCGAGTTCGTTGCGGGTGACCAGGAGCAGCGGGCTGCGCTCGGACACCTGGGTGTACCGGCCACCTGGATCGAGTATCGATACCGACGCCCGCATTCGTTGCAGGGTATCGGCGACCGCTGATACCCGCGCGGCCTGGGCGGTTCGGATCAATCGTGTGCGGGCCTCATTGGTCGACGCCTCGCGCGGGCTGGGCAGCGCGCGGATCAGGTCGTAGCGCAGGGGCGCCATATACCGCTCAGGAGTGGCGGCAGCGGCGTGAGCCTCACCGGCCTGGGGAACTCCCGGGCTACCGAGCAGGGAAGCCTGCAATTGCCAGGTGAGATTTGCGGAGGCGTCGATGGATCTGGCGGTTTCCGGCGCCGGCAGCCATTCGGGCGCGCCGAGAGGTGGCACCAGACGTGCCGGCCGGGGGGCTTTCGCCGTGGCCGCGACGACGGCGGGCAAGGGCGCCACCGTCGCGGCACCCGATCGCAGGAGCAATCCGGCGGTCGCGACCAGATCGACCGCATCCTCCGGCGTGACCGACCAGAACATCGGTGGCGCGATCAGTGCACCCCGCCCGCTGACCGGTAGCGGATCGTCCGGGCGGGCCGGAAAGCGGGCGTCCGGGACGACGATGGCGGGGAAGGCCAGTGCGGCCAGGGCCGACTGGCGCCGACTGACCGCTGACTCCGTGTTCAGGTCGACGCGTTGGGCATCGGGGGTGTAGGCGAGTGTGTGAGGACTAGAACCCGCAGCTCCCAGGGCCGCACTGATCGCCGGCTCGAACGTTGACACCCGAACCCGGCCGATCGCGTACTGTCCCGACGGGTCGCTCCCGCCGCGTGGGGCAATGCCGTCAGAGGCGGCAAGCGCCGTGGGCAGCTCTGCTTTGGTCAGCTCGGCGACACCGTTGTCGGTGAGGTGTCCGGCTGCGGGAAGCGCCATGCCCCGGACGCTTTTCACGCCCAAGACGGCGTCGACCAGATCAGCCGGATTATTCACCGCGAGCCGGGTCAGCGCGGTGTTGCCGACCCGGTGCAGCGCATCGAGGTTCACGCCTGCGTACGGCAGTGCGACGACACAGCGATTGGCCGCGAGAGCGGTGAGCTCGGTGAGCCAGGCTTTCGCTTCCGCCTCACCCCGGCCGGGCTTCGTCGGGCCCGCGGGTGCGGCGGGGTTGGCCAGCACGGCGTAGCCGCGCGTCATCGCCGATACCGTGACGAGCAGGTCGGGATCGATGGCCAGACACAGGCTCTCGCGGACCGCCGCGCGCGGATCGCCCGGTCCGGCGGCCTTCACCGGACGCAAGCCGACCAGCAGGTTGTAGAGCCGCCCACCGGGACCGAGTGAACGCGCGAGACTCTCGTTGACCAACAGGATTCGGTCGGTGGCTCCGGCGCCGACCCGCCCCGGAACTGTTTGCGGTGGCGCCGCGAGCGGCCACAGCATGGTGAACGGGGCGGGCGTGCTGGTGCGGGCGGCCACCGAACCGTCCGGCCCGAGCCCGCGAGCGGCGGCCGGGTCCTGGACGAATCGTCGGGCCCGATCGGGGTCGGGGGGCAGTGACAGTACGGGCAGGAGCGTGCGCGAATCCGCGACGCGGGCCGGTGCTCCATCATCGGGCGTGGCATTGAGGTTCACCAGCAACGGGTAGATGCCGGGCTCGGAAATCCGCAGCCCGGCGGCGCTGCTCAACGGCATCCGCAGGGAAAAGCCGGTCGTCGCGCCCGGCCGCAACTCGTTGGCAATAGCGCTGAACTCACCGTTGATCTCGAACGTTGCGGGATCGCCGGCAAGTTCAGTCCGCAGGTCGGCGGCTCGGCGGACCGCCGGCCCGCGTTGCAGGCGGATGGTGAGGGAGCGCAGCACGCGTTCGCCGGTGTTGCGCACCGTTCCTTCGACGACAATGGTCGGACCGGTCGTGGTGGTGACGACCGTCGGCCGAACGCCATCGATCGAAATGGTGGCGAGCGCCGTATCTGGGTGGTGGGACTCGTTCGCGCCGGCCCCGCGCGAAGGGCCGGCCGGTGCGGAGGGGGCGGCCAGCGCCGGTGCTCCCGGGCCGAGGGCGGCGACACCCGCACCGAGTAGCGCCGATCCGGCGACCAGGGCCACCAGGATCAGCAGTGCGGGCAGGGGGCGCAGCCCCCTCGAGGATCCACCAGGCACGCTAGTCACCGGGCGGCGCCGGCCGTCGACCACGTCGACGACGCCTGCGCGGTGGTGGTGGCGGCGTCGGGTCCTTGCGACGCTGGTTGCGTGCGGCGGCGGCTTTCTCATAGTCGTTGGGCTCGGTCCGGTTGCTGTCGGCTTCACTTTGTGCGAGGCGGCCCGGATCGGCGGTCAACTCGGCGATGACCCCCTCGGCCATCCGGGCCAATCGTCGCTCGTCAGAATACGTGAGCCGCTTCGGCAGTTCGACCAGCGGCACCCACGCGACCTCGGCCACCTCGTAGTCGGCGTCGGAGAGCTCGCCGCCGGTACTGCGAAGCAGGTAGTGGTGGACGGTCTTGTGGATTCGGCGTCCCTCGCTGACGAACCAGTAGTCGATCTTGCCCAGTTGGGTGATCACCGATCCCTCGATGCCGGTCTCTTCCGCCACCTCGCGCACAGCGGTCTGCTCGGCCGTCTCGCCGGTTTCGATGTGGCCCTTCGGCAGTGACCACATCATTCGGCCGCGCCGGTCGACCCGCCCGATCAGCGCCGCCGACAACTCGTCGAAGGGACGGGATAGATCGCTGACGACCAGTCCGCCGGCCGATGTCTCGCGGACCGTGCGCAGGCGTGGCGTGCGGCCGCGGCTCTTTCCGCTTTCCGTGCGCTGCTCGCCCGCCACAGCAGTTGGCGCGGGTGCAGCTCGACCTACCTTTGTGACCAGGTCAGAAGGCTTTGGCGGCAGTCGCTCGGCGCCAACGCCGGGGTCGGACCGGCCGACGAGACGAGGGCCAGGTTTGGGCTTGGCCGGGTGTGGCTGCCGGTCCGGCTCAGCTGCGGCACCCAGACCAGGTCTGCCGACAACCTCCTTGGTTCCCCGCGATCCCGATGGCGGGATCGGCACCGGCTGCGCTACCGGGACGGGAGCCGGCCCGTTCGCCGTCGCTTTGCCCCCGCGGCCCCGGTGACGGCGTCCCCGACGCCGCCTCGGCCTCGGCGGCGACGGGTCACCACCCACACCCGCGTCGTCGCGGGAAGAAGGTGACGGCTGGGCGGAGGACACGCTTCGATGCTAGCCGTCCGTAACCTCAAGTTTCCCGTGGACACCGGGGTTGCGCGGCCGTGTCAGGCGAGAGGATAGGCTGTGACCCCGTGACCGAGTCCGATTTGCGGCGCGCGCGACTACTAGCCGCAGCTGCGGTAGCGCTGCGTGACCTTGGTGACGTACTGAACCCCTTGGGACAGCGTTTCGCCGACGCGGGCCACGATTTGTTCCTCGTCGGCGGATCGGTGCGCGACGCGGTCCTCGGCAGGCTCGGCAACGATCTGGACTTCACCACCGACGCCCGGCCAGAGGCCATCGCGGCAATCCTGCAGGAGTGGGCTGACGCCGTGTGGGATACCGGAATCGCGTACGGGACGGTCAGCGCGCGCAAGGGCGGCCACCTCGTCGAGATCACCACCTACCGCAGCGACGCCTACGACCAGATCAGCCGGAACCCGGAAGTCACCTTCGGGGACAGCCTCGACGGTGATTTGATTCGCCGCGACTTCACCATCAACGCGATGGCGGTCGCCATCACCGGTGCCGGGGCCGCAGATTTCCACGATCCCCTCGATGGGATGTCGGCTCTGCTCGCCGGCACGATCGACACCCCCGCGGCGCCCGAGACCTCCTTCGGTGACGATCCGCTGCGCATGCTTCGCGCGGTCCGCTTCGTCGGACAACTGGGTTTCACACTGGCGCCGCGCGCGGTCGAGGCGATCACTGAAATGGCCGACCAGATCACCCGGATCACGCCCGAGCGCATTCGTGTCGAACTGGACAAGATGATCTGCGGTGAACACGCGCTCGAGGCGATCGACCTCCTCGTCGACACCGGTCTTGCCGATCGGGTCATCCCAGAACTCCCCGGAATGAAGCTGACTATTGACGAACACCACCAGCACAAAGACGTATACGCCCATTCATTGACCGTGCTGCAGCAGGCGATCGACCTCGAATCCGGCGACCCAGACCCGGTGCTGCGCTGGGCCGCTCTCTTACACGACATCGGCAAACCGCCCACTCGGCGCCACGAGCCCGGCGGCGGCGTCAGTTTCCACCACCACGAAGTGGTCGGGGCAAAGATGGTCCGCAAGCGCTTGCGCGTGCTGAGGTACCCGAAGTCGATGGTCGACGACATCTCCCAGCTGGTGTTCCTGCATTTGCGGTTCCACGGCTACGGTGACGGCAAATGGACCGATTCGGCTGTTCGTCGCTATGTCACCGACGCCGGTCCCCTGCTCGATCGCCTGCACAAGCTGGTACGGGCGGACTGCACGACACGAAACAAGCGTCGCGCGCGACGGCTGCAGGAGAACTACGACGACCTCGAGCGGCGGATCGTCGAGATCGCCGCCGCGGAGGACCTGCAACGCGTGCGCCCCGATCTAGACGGAAACGCAATCATGGCTCTCCTCGATATCCCGGCCGGACCGCTCGTCGGCCAGGCCTGGAAACACCTCAAAGAAGTGCGATTGGACCGCGGACCACTCGAGCGGGACGAGGCGGAAGCCGAGCTTCGGCGCTGGTGGGCGGAGCGGCAGGACTGACCGCTGCTGAGATCGGTGCAGTGGCCTGCCGTCGGCGTGACTATCACGTCGGTGGGTCGCTGGGGGCCGGATCTCAGCAGCTCTACCGTGGTACCAAGACGTGCGCCACACCCGGAAGGGTGTCAAAGGTGGCCGGCAGGCGGCCGACGAGGTCCCCGTCGACCGAGACCAGCGCCGGTGGATCCGAGGTCACCTCGATTGTCGTTCCCCGCGCTGTGCGCACCATTTCGAGATCGACATGACGGCCGCTGAAGACCGTTGGCATCAGGCGGAGCATCGTCATCCGGCTGAACCCCGGCGCCATGGTGGCCACGGTCACGTCGAGTTCACCGTCATGCACGTCGGCGCTGGGGGTGATCAACATGCCACCGCCGTACGAGCGGGTGTTGCCGATGGCGGTGAAGATAACGTCACCGTCGGTGATCGTCGTGCCATCGACCCGGACGGTGAACCGTCGCGGCCGCAGGCGGGCCACCTCGGCGATCGCGGCGACCAGGTACCGCGCCTTTCCCCGCGGCCAGCGCAGCCGGTTGGCGCGATCGGTGACATCGGCATCGAAGCCGGTCGCGGCGACGGTCACGAAGAGGACCTCCCGCTGACCGTCGGCCCCGGATAGGCGCACCCGACCGAGGTCGATGGCTTCGGACCTACCCGCGGCGATGATTGCCACCGCGCCGGGCAGATCGTTCAACGGGATACCGACCGTGCGTGCCAGGTCGTTTCCGGTGCCGGCCGGAACAATGCCCACCGGGGTCGGCGATCCGGCGGCGGCCTCTAGGGCCAGCCGCATCGTGCCATCGCCGCCGACCGCAACCAGGGCGTCGATCTCCTCGTTCGCGACCGCCTGGTCGGCCAGCCGGTGGGCATCGGCGAGGTCGGCACCGACGAGGACCGTTACCTCGATGCCGTGGGAACGCACCAGTCGCTCGACCTCGGCGGCGATCGCCAGCCCAGTGCCCCGGCGCGCGAGTGGGTTGGCCAGTACGGCCAGCGAACGGACGGGCATCAGATCAGCTTGCCCGGATTGCACACCCCGGCCGGGTCGAGTACGGCCTTCACCGCGCTCAGCACCGCCACGCCGAGATCGCCGATCTCGGCGGACATCCACGGGCGGTGGTCCCGGCCGACCGCGTGATGATGGGTGATCGACGCGCCGACCTCCGTCAGGGTCGTGGTGACGTGGTGCTTTGCGGCCAGCCACTGCTCAAGGGCGTCGCCCTCCTGGCGGTACACCACGGTGAAGTACAGCGAGGCGCCGGTGGCGTAGGTGTGCGACAGGTGGCACATCACGACGGTCGGCTCGGGCAACACCGCGGCCAGTGCAGTGGTGACGGCCGTCTTCACCTCGGCAAGCCTGGCCCACGTCGTGGCGGTTTCCAGGGTTTCGCAGCCGACGCCGATATCGAGGAGCGCATCACGCAGGTAGGGCCCGGAGAAGCGGCCGTGTTCCCACATCTGTGCGGGGCCGGGGCCGAGTGATTGTCCACCGGCGGCCGCGAACGTCTCGCGAACGACGCCGGCGCGGGCGGCAACCGCGGTCGGCGAGCCTTCGAACGTCGTGATTGCCAGGCAGCCGCCCGGGACTGCCTTGTCCCCCGACTCCCCTATCTCAGTCGGCCGCGCCAGGTTGAGGGCGGTCTCGAGTTCGTCGGAAACACGCATGACCGTCGGCATGACGCCTTCTTGTGCCACGGCGCGAAATGCCTGTGCGGCGGCATCGAAGGAGTCGAATCTCCATCCCTCGTATTCGGTGGCCGTGGGTCGGCGGTGGACCCGGACCGCGACGCGGGTGACGACGCCGAAGACGCCTTCCGAACCCATGATCAGTTGGCGCAGATCGGGGCCGACGGCGTTCTTGGGCGACCGGCCGGCCTGCAGAATCCCGCGCGGAGTGACGAGCGTGATCGCCTGGACCATGTCGTCAAACCGGCCGTAGCCCGCTGAGGCCTGGCCCGACGACCGGGTGACGGCGAATCCGCCGATGGTCGCGTACCGGAAGCTCTGCGGGAAGTGGCCGAGGGAGTAGCCTCGCTCACCGAGCAAGCGCTCCGCGTCCGGCCCGGTGACGCCGGCCCCGAGGGTGGCGACCTGGGACACCTCGTCGAGGTCGAGTAGGGCGTCCATGCGACGCAGATCCACCGACACCGTCGCGCCGAACCCGTCGGCGACCGGATCGACGCCGCCGACCACACTGGTGCCGCCGCCAAAGGGGACGACGGCGACCCGGTGGTCGGTACACCAGGTCAACAGCTGTCCGACCTGGTCGTCGGAGGCGGGTATCACGACGGCGTCGGGCGCGTCTTGGTGCGGCCGGCGGCGGCGCAGCAGATCCGGTGTCGACTTGCCGCTCGCCCGCAGGAGTCGGTCGACGGCGGCCGTCGACACCCAGTCGTCGCCGACTATCGCGCGCAGCGCGGCGAGGTCCTCGCCGGACAGGCGACTCGGGGGCACGATGACCGTCGCCGGATCGATGGTGGGCAGGGTGGTCTCGCCGGTGACACCGAGCATTCCGCGAATCAGAGTCGAGGTGCCTTCGGAGAGGGGGGCGGCCAACTCTGGGTCTCCCCAGGCGTCCCAGCGCATCGGCGGGACGGGAAAAGGGGCGCTGTTGGGGCTGCTGCCGACGGTCATGCGATACAGTGTTACATATCATGTCAATTCGTAATGACGGTTTGCGGAACCCTGCGCCCGATGATGCTGACGCGGCCGGCGATGAACTCCGAACACGCGTGCTCGATGCCGCGCGGGAAGAGATCCTGCGTCAGCGTGGCCGCAAGGCCAGCCTCGCCGACGTCGCCCGTGCCGCCGGGGTGAGTCGGCCGACGGTCTATCGGCGCTGGCCCGATCTGGACGCCGTCGTGCGCGATCTGTGCCACCGGGAAATCAACCGGATTGTCGCGGCGGTCCAGGCGACCACCCCGCTGCGCACCCGATCCGGGTTCGCCCCGGCCATCGAACAGATCGTTCTCGTCACCGGGGCCATCCGGGACGACGAGTTGTTCGCCGAACTCTGGCGCGGCCAACCCGAGTTCCTCCTCCCCTATGTCTTCGACCGCCTTGGATCCAGCCAGCGCAGCCTCCTGCGACTGATCGCCGACAGCATCGAACAGGGGCAGGGACAGGGCTGGGTTCGCGACGGCGATCCGGACAAGCTCGCGGCAATGGTGCTTCTGGTCACCCAGTCCGCCGTGCAGTCGCGGGCGGTCGTCGAGCCGATCCTCGGCGAGGACTGGTCCACTGAGTTGCACCGAGTACTCGCCAGCTATCTTGAGCACCCCGGCAAGGAGTGAACCGATGACTGTTCTGAACGCCGCGCGTCGTAGCGCAGATCTCACCGGACTGTTCGCGCGGGCCGACCCGGTCGATGTCCTCGTGATCGGCGGTGGGGTGACGGGCGTCGGCGCCGCCCTCGATGCCGCCACGCGCGGGTTGTCGGTCGCGCTCGTGGAGGCGCATGACCTTGCCTTCGGGACCTCGAGATGGAGCAGCAAACTGGTCCACGGCGGTCTTCGGTACCTCGCGTCCGGCGGCGTCGGCATCGCCCGGGAGAGTGCCGTCGAGCGACACCATCTGATGACGACGATCGCCCCGCACCTCATCAAACCGGTCCGACAAATTGTGCCCGACTACGGCGATCTCGGCACCGGGATGCTGGTCCGCGCCGGATTTTTGGCGGGTGACGCGCTGCGTCGCGTGGCGCGCACGCCAGCCGAGGTGTTGCCGGGGCCGCAACGGCTGTCGCCGCTGGAAGCGGTCGCCGCCTGCCCGACGATCCGGCGCCATGGGCTGCGGGGCGCGGCATCGACCACCGACGGGCAGCTGATCGACGATGCCCGCCTGGTCACGGCGATAGCCCGCACCGCCGCCGGGTACGGGGCGCAGATCCTCACCCGGGTGCGGGTCGTGCGGGCCGGTGGCGACGGCGCCGTCGTCCACGACGAGATTGCCGGGCGCGAATTCTCCATTGCGGCGCGGTCGGTCATCAACGCAACCGGGGTGTGGGCGGCCGGCCTCGATCAGACGCTGAGTATCCGGCCCAGCCGTGGTACCCACCTCGTCTTCGACGCGGCGGCGTTCGGCAATCCAACGGGCGCCCTGACGGTACCGATCCCCGGTTCGACCAGCCGCTTCGTGTTCGTTCTCCCCGAACAACTCGGCCGGGTCTATCTGGGGCTCACCGATGTCGACGCGCCCGGGTCCATTCCCGACGTGCCGGTGCCCGATCGCAGTGAGATCGACTTCCTGCTCGATACCGTCAACACGGCGCTCGCGGTACCCGTTTCGTCGGCGGACATCCGAGGCGTCTTTGCCGGGTTGCGACCGCTGATCGCCAGCGCCAGCCGCGACGGCAGCTCGCTCGCCGACGTCTCGCGCCGTCACGATGTGCGGGTCACCGACGGCACGATGGTCAGCGTCATCGGCGGCAAGCTCACCACGTATCGACGGATGGCCCAGGATGCGGTCGATGCCGCGGTTTCGGCGGCGCGCCTACCCGCCTCGGCCTGCGTCACGGCGTCGGTCCCGCTCGTCGGGGCGAGTGCGAGCGGCCCGGCCTGGCCCGGCCTGCCCGAATCGCTGGTGGCCCGATTCGGCGCGGAGGCGCCCAAGGTCGTCGAGGCGGCAACCGTCGACGATCCGCTGGCCCCGATTGCGGACGGGATCGACGTCACCCGTGCCGAAGTCGAGTTCGCATTCACCCACGAGGGCGCCCTCACCGTCGACGATGTCGTGCACCGGCGCACCAGGATCGGCCTCGTTCCCGCCGACGGCGAACGAGTTCGGCCCGCGGTCGGGGAAATCGCGGCCCGCATGATGAACGGCGTTGGCTGAGACGCCGGGCGGCCTCAATCCGGGTGGGCGTTTACTCGGCCGGCACGATCCGCATCCCCAGCGGCATCAGCGAGAGCGGCACCATTTTGAAGCTGGCGACGCCCAGGGGGATGCCGATGATCGTCACACACAGTGCGATGCCGGTGGCAATGTGGCCGATGGCCAGCCACCAGCCGGCGAGAACAAGCCAGAGAATATTGCCGAACAGTGACATCGCGCCGGCGGAGGGCTTGCGCTCGACGGTGCGGCCGAACGGCCATAGCGCGTAGTTGGCCATCCGAAACGACGCGACGCCGAACGGGATGGTGATGATCAGAATGCAGCACACGATGCCGGCCACGGCATAGCCGATTGCCATCCAGAAGCCCGACAAGACCAGCCACAGGATGTTCAGAATCGTTTTCATAGTCCCAAGTATGCCGGTGGCACTCTATGCCGGTGGAACTCACGGCTTGCGCCGGTGCACCCGGTCGATCGTCCCGTCGCCGTCGGAGTCGACCAGCCCGACGTCCCAGATGCCGTCACCGTCGGTGTCGAGCAGTAGCTCTCGGGATCGGCCGCTGATGATCAGCGTCGCGTCGGGCCTGCCGTCGCCGTCGACGTCGACCGGAAGCAGTTGGCGACCAGGCCGGGCCCGGTCGCCCGGCGACAGGCCGGGCGGCGGATGTGCGCGGATGCCCCAGACGCCGGTGCCGGTGTCGGTGAAGAAGGCGTCGAGGTTCCCGTCGTCGTCGAGGTCGAGGCCCGCCAGGTCGGCGACACCATCGCCGTCGACGTCGATCATGGCGTCGTCGATCAGGCCGTCCCCGTCAAAGTCGAGGCGCACCGATTCCAGCCGGCCGTCACCGTTCAGGTCGGCGTCGGCGGGCGCGTGCCAGGTGTGAGTTTCACCCAAACCGGTGCCAAAGGTGTGTGCGATGAGTGGCGGGTCCATATTGGTTGGACGCAGCAGAACGGCAGTCGGTTCCCGCGACCCGGGCCGGGGCGCAATCGGACGGCGGATTCGGGGCGATAGATTGGATTGATGTTCCTCAGCGAGCTCGGATCTGGTTGGCACGACGCGCGCATCAAGCCGGACATCGTCCACCTGGATTCGGCGTCTGCGGGCCGCTCCTCGAACGCGGTGATCGAGGCGATCAGCGGGCAGCTGTGGGAGGAGTCAAAACGGGGCTCCTACGCCGCGATGGCGGCTGCCGAGGAAGACCTGGCACACGGATCGCGGGAGCTGGCCGGGCTGATCGGCCACCAGCCCGACGAACTCGTCTACCGCGATACCGGTCGGGCAGCACTTCGTGCTCTCCTCGGGGTGGCCAATCTCCCGATGTCGAGCACGATCTGGGTGGCGCGGAATGAGTTCGGACCCAACCTGGTGGAGTTCGAGCGGCGCGGGTACGCGGTTCACACCCTGCCGCAGGTCGACGTGTACGGCCACGTCGACACCGATGCGCTTGAGAACATGCTGCAGTTCGAGCAACCCGAGTTCATTCATGTGTGCCAGATCGGGTCGGCCAGCGGTGTCGTGCAGCCGGTTGCCGAGATCGTCCGAGTCGCCCACGCCGCTGACGTTCCCGTGGTCGTGGACATGGCCCAGTCAGTGGGTCACGTGCCGACTGTCACCGGCGCCGACGTGGTCTATGGCACCAGTCGCAAATGGTTGACGGGCCCGCGCGGCGTCGGGTTCGCTGCGGTACGGCCCGATTCTCGGCTCCACGTCGACATAGCGGATATGGCTGCCGGGGCGAGTAGCGGCTTCATCGCGGGGAGGCTGGGCCTCGGTGTCGCGGTCGCCGAGTTGGTGGGGATGGATCCGGCGGGCGTGTTCGACGAGCTCGCGGCAATCGGCCGCGCGATGCGCGAGCGACTGACCGGTATCGCTGGCTGGGAGGTGTTGGAGCCCGTTGACGAGCCGTCCGCGCTGATCACGCTCGCTCCCCCGCCGGGGTTCGAGGCCGCCGACGTCGACGCGGTGGCGGTCCACCTGCGCGAGGCGGGCCTGTTGGTGACCGCCGGTGGCGCCGAACGCGCCCCGCTGATGCTGACCAACTCGGTGTTGCGGCTGAGCCCGCATCTCGATGCGACGCGGGAGGACCTCGACCGCTTGGCGGCGGAGTTGCGGACGACGGGCTGCTGAACCGGCCCGGGGCCTACCGCGCTGCGAAGGATTGTCGGCGCAGGACCACCAGCAGTGCCGTCGCATAGGAGGCGGCCCCGATGAGTACCAGCGTGACGGCTTTCCCGTCGGCCGGGACGATCAGTGCCGCGAGGGTCACGCCCCCGATGAACATCAGGTTGAACACCGCGTCTTGAATCGCAAACACCTCGCCCCGTGACTCGTCGGGAATGTCGACTTGCATGGCGACATCGCCGCACAGCTTCACGGTCTGCCCGGCCCAGCCGAGAACGGTGGCGACGGCGATCAGCACTGTCACGTCGAAGGCGAGAAGCAGCACCTGTGCGCCGATGGCGATCGACAGCGCCACCTCCAGGGCGCGGTTGCGGCCGGCGCGGTGGACGAGCAGCGGCGTGGTCACCGCGGCGAGTAGCGCGCCCACCGCCGTCGCGCCGATCAGCAGCAGGAACCGTCGCAGCCCGGTGGAGACACCGGCATGGTTGGCCATCACCAGCAGGATCATCGAATTCATTCCGAATACCCAGCGGTGCGCGCCGATGGCGCGCAGAACCACGGCCACCGGCGGGGTCCGTTCGATGAGTGCCAGTCCGCGACGCCATGCGCGCGCGAGCCCGACTCGTCCCGTCGGGGCACCCATGGTGTCCGGCCCCAGGGACCGGCCGGGGAATCCGATGGCGATGATCCCCGCGACCAGCGCCAGCACGGCCCCGATGAGCATCGCCTGCGCACACCCCGCATCATCACCCCCGATCATCAGCCGGGCACCGGCGGCGATGCCGAGACCGAGCATGACCGCGAATCCGCCCAGCGTGGTGAACACCGCGTTGACCGTGACCAGGGAGTCCCGGTCGGTTACGTGAGGCAGTGCCGCGGATAGTCCGGACGCAACGAATCTGCTAGCGCCCATCACCCCGAGCGCGGAAACGAGCACTACGGTCTCGGGTAGTCCAGAGGCGAGCAGGGCTGCGCTCACGACGATGAGCAGTGCTCGAACCACGTTGGCCCACAGCAGTACCAGTCGCCGGTCCCACCGGTCGAGGAGACTGCCGAGCAGTGGTCCCAGGATCGAGTACGGACCGAACAGGACGGCCAGACTGCCGGCCATGAGTAGCGGCGACGCCTGGTGTTCCGGATTGAATGCGATCGCCGCGAACAGCGCCGCCTGGAAGACGCCGTCGGCGCACTGGCCTGCCAGACGGGCAATCAGGAGGCGGGTCTTCACTGTTCAAGACTAGCGACGACGCCACTGGGCCCGTGCGATGATGGGGTCGTGGGCGGTGACGACTTCGAGGATCCGAAGACCGGTACCGGCGGTGGCGCCGACGGTCGGTACGGTGCGGTGCCGATCCGGGCCGGTACGCTCCTGATCGCGTCCCCGTCGCTCATGGCATCGGCTTTTGCCCGCACGGTCGTCTACGTGATCGAGCATGACGAGAGCGGCAGCATCGGCGTCGTGATCAACCAGCCGTCGCAGTCGGCGGTCTACAACCTGCTGCCCGGGTGGTCCGGGTTGGCGGCAAACCCCAAGGCGCTTTTCGTCGGCGGGCCGGTCAAGCGCGATGGCGCGTTGTGCCTGGGGGTCGCCGTGCGCGGTGCCGACCTGCACGGCGTCAACGGCGTCATGGTGGTCAGCGGCCGGGTGGTCCTCGTCGACCTCGATACTGATCCCGAGGACCTCGCCGCATTGCTGGTCGGTGTTCGGATCATGGCGGGCTACGCCGGGTGGGGCCCGGGGCAGCTCGACGGCGAGCTGGGCGAGGACAGCTGGCTTGTTGCGTCGGCGCTGCCCGACGACGTGCTGGCACCGGCGGGAACCGATTTGTGGGCGGCGGTGCTGCGGCGTCAGCCGTGGCCGTTGCCACTTCTGTCGACCTACCCCCTGGAAATTGCCGCCAACTGAACGCTAATCCCGCATGGATTCGTCCGCGCGGTACCGATCGGTGCGGGTTGGGCGAAACCGTGCGGGGAGTTGGCGGGTCTCCCCGCACGGCCCGGGTAGGGCAATCGTGGTGGATGGCAATCGTGGTGTCATCACGCCAGGTCCTGGCGCGGGGTGCGCGCCAGCAGTTGCTCCATCGCTCGCTGTTGGGCCAGTAGTAGCTCGGCGCGGTTGGCGCCGCTCATCAGCTTGGCCCGGTCGGCGTTGCCGGCAACAATCCAGGTCGGGCCGTCCTTCAGCCGGGACAACCCCTCACGCGCAACCTCCTCAGGCACGCTGACATGTAGGCCGGGGACGGCGAAGTCCAGGCCGGCCCGCTGCATCGCCGGTGTCCGGGTGACACCGAGGATCAGTTCGAGGACGTCTACGCCATACGGCTGCAGCTCCAACCAGAGTGACTCCGCGAAGCTGCGGCTGAAGGCCTTGACCCCGGAATACACGCTGAGCGTCTTACCTCCGAGGTAGCCGCTCAGCGAGCCGACCAGCAGAATTCCCCCTCGACCGGCCTCCTTCATCGCTGCGCCGTAGTGGTGCACAACCGCGAGGGGCGTGGTGATGTTGAGCCTGATCACCTGATCGAATCCCGCGAGGTCACCGGTGACGAAATCACTGCCGTAGGTGTTGGCGCCGGCGTTGTAAATCAGCAGGCCCACGTCAAGATCCGCGGTCAGCGTCGCGATGCGGGCGGGCGCGTCGCCCTGGGTCAAATCGATCGACAGTGTTCGAACCGCGACCCCGCGCTGTTCCATGTCCGCGGCGGCCCCGGCGAGGGCCTCGGGCTTCCGGGCGATCAGAACCAGATTCACACCGGCATCGGCCAGTTCGGCCGCAAATGCCCGGCCGACCCCTTCGGAGCCGCCGGCAATGACCGCCCAGGGGCCGTATTGCGCCAGATCCACCATCGTGACCACACTCCTTCGCGAGAAAATGCTCGTATGCGTAGCCAACTCAAGACTGGCATATCGACTACGGCCGGCGTGGGCCAATCATCCGGCAGGCGAGCTACTGCTCGCCGGCCTTGGCATAGCGCGTCGCGAGCACGCTGCACAAGATGAGCTGGATCTGATGGAAGATCATCAGGGGCAGGACGAGTAACCCCACCGGACCACCCGCGAACAGCACGGTCGCCATCGGCAGTCCCGTCGCGAGACTCTTCTTGCTGCCACAGAATTGGATTGCGATGGTGTCGGCCCGGTTGAAACCCAGCCGAGGCGGCAGGCTCCCGGTGACCACGAGCATCACGACGACCAGTACCGCGGCGACGGCGGCAACGCCGACGACCTGCCAGACAGTGACCTGTGACCAGATCCCGTTGCGCACGCCCTCGGAGAAGGCCACGTAGACGACGAGGACGATTGAGCCGCGGTCGACGATCTTCGTCGGCTCCGAATAGCGCTGGACCCAACCGGCGATCCATCGCCGGGCGAGCTGGCCGAGGATGAAGGGCAGCAGGATTTGCGCCATCAGTTTGATGATCGACGATGCGTCGATGTGCACCCCGGAGGCCGTGCTCATCAGCGCGACGACCAGGAGCGGGGTCACGAAGACGCCCAGCAGGTTCGACAGCGATGCGCTGACGATCGCACCGGGCACATTGCCCCGGGAAATCGAGGTGAATGCGATGGACGACTGCACCGTCGACGGCAGCAGACAGGCGAACAGCAGGCCCAGGTAGAGGTCATGACCGACGATCGGCTCGACGAGGGGGCGCATCGCGACGCCGAGGATCGGGAACACCACGAACGTGAACGCCAGAATGGTCAGGTGCAGCCGCCAGTGCGTGAGCCCGGCGATCGCCTCGCGCGGGTGTAATCGCGCGCCATAGAGGAAGAACAGCAAGGCGATCGCACCGATCACGACCTTGTCCATGACTTCGGCGAAAGATCCGCGTGCCGGGAAGAGCGAGGCGACGACGACGGCGGTGATGATGGCGACGACGAACCCGTCGAACGGCGACTTGGCGAGCAGGGCGCGCGGTGAGTAGGCCACCGGGATCAGGCCCGGGTCGGCTGGGTATCGCCCGGGATCGCTGCGCGATCGGTGTTGTCGGTGATCGCTGCGCGATCGGTGTTGTCGAAGCAGGCGTCGCGCATGTCGCAACCACCGCAGGAGGTGCCGGTGCCGCAGATGTCCACCTCGTCGGTGCCCGTCTGGGCGACATCATCGGTTGCCTCGTGCCCACCGCAACCGCATTCGGAACCGCAACCGGTCGACTCCGGGTCGGCGGGCAGTGCGGCGACCGCACGAATGGCCGTCCCCGAGAGGAGGCCGACGAGCGCCAGCGCCACGATGGTGCCGACCAGCCCGAGTACGATTCCGGCAGCGCCACGCTGGGACAGTGCGAGTCCGGCGGCGACCAGCGCGAGCATCCCGGTGGCGACGAGGCCGGGGGCGACGACCCGGTTGGCGGTGCCGAACGCCTTCTCGCTGCGCATGGTCTCCGCGCTGCGGATGCCGAGGTACCGGTTTCGGCGCAGCATACCCGTCCAGCCGGCGACGCCGAGCGCTATCCAGGCGACGCCGATGACAGCGGCGATCACCGCCACGATGAGTGCGATAACGTCGGCCACGACTACCACTCTACTTTGTGGTGCGGGCCACCATTTACGCTGGTCGGGTGACTGGATCGAACCCGAACGCCTCCGTGCCCGACGCCGCGCACCGTTACACCGCGCAGCTCGCGGGCGAGATTGAATCGCGCTGGCGCCGCGAGTGGAGTGCGCGCCGCGTCTATGAGGCGCCCAATCCGGTCGGTTCGCTGGCCGGCGACCTGAGCGGGTTCTCCCCCGACGACAAGCTGTTTGTCCAGGACATGTTTCCCTATCCGTCGGGTGCGGGACTGCACGTCGGACACCCGTTGGGCTTCATTGCCAGCGACGTTTTTGCCCGCTACTCCCGCATGGACGGCCGGAACGTGCTGCACACCATGGGGTTCGACTCCTTTGGTCTGCCCGCCGAGCAGTATGCGGTGCAAACCGGTACGCACCCGCGAACCACCACCGAGGCCAACATCGAGCGCTATCTCGAGCAGATCCGGCGGCTGGGTCTCGGACACGATGAGCGGCGCCGCGTGGCGACGACCGACGTCGAGTTCTATCGGTGGACGCAGTGGATCTTCCTGCAGATCTACAACTCCTGGTTCGATGACCGGCAGGGCAAGGCCCGGCCGATTGGCGAGTTGATCGCCGAGTTCGATTCGGGGACGCGAACACTCGACGACGGACGGGAGTGGGGCGAACTGGACCCGTCGGCGCGGCGGGCCATCGTCGACGACCAGCGGCTCGTCTATCAGAGCAACTCGCTGGTCAACTGGTGCCCTGGTCTGGGTACGGTGCTCGCCAACGAAGAGGTCACCGCCGATGGCCGCAGCGAGCGGGGCAACTTCCCGGTCTTCCGAAAGAACTTGCGGCAGTGGATGATGCGGATAACCGCCTACTCTGATCGGCTGCTCGATGATCTGGAACTGCTCGACTGGCCGGAGAAGGTCAAATCGATGCAGCGCAACTGGATCGGTCGCTCGCGTGGTGCACACGTTGACTTCGCCCTCCCCGGCGATCGCCTCATCAAGGTGTTCACGACCCGGCCGGACACACTTTTCGGTGCGTCGTACATGGTGCTGGCACCCGAACACGAACTCGTCGACGAGATCGTTGCCGACTCGTGGCCGGCTGACGTCGACCCGCGGTGGACCGGCGCCGGGAGCGCAGCGAGCGGGCCGAATGTTACCGGCGCCGGGAGCGCAGCGAGCGGGCCGAATGTTACCGGCGCCGGGAGCGCAGCGAGCGGCGCCGCCACGCCCGCCGAGGCGGTGGCGGCGTATCGCGCGGCGATCGCGGCCAAGTCTGACCTTGAGCGCCAGGAGAACAGGGAGAAGACCGGTGTCTTCACCGGCGCCTTCGCGACCAATCCGGCGACCGGCGAAGCCGTCCCGGTTTTCATCGCCGACTATGTGCTGGCCGGGTACGGCACCGGCGCCATCATGGCGGTGCCGGCCCACGATGTCCGCGACTACGAGTTCGCCACCGCCTTCGGGTTGCCGATCCGTGAGGTCATCGGCTCCGAGCAGGGCGTCGGCGCGGCGGCGTGGACCGGTGACGGGCCGCTGGTGAACTCTGGGTTTCTCGAGGGTCTGACCGTCGACGATGCCAAGACGGCGATCGTCGAGAGGCTGGAGGCGGACGGCACCGGCGTCGGCACTGTCCAGTACAAGTTGCGCGACTGGTTGTTCGCCAGGCAGCGCTATTGGGGCGAGCCCTTCCCCATCGTCTACGACGCGGACGGCAATGCCCATCCGCTGCCGGAGTCGATGCTGCCGGTTGAACTGCCCGAGGTTGCCGACTATGCCCCGGTCGCCTTCGACCCGGACGACGCCGACTCCGAACCTTCTCCCCCGCTGGCCAAGGCAACCGACTGGGTCACCGTTGAGCTTGATTTGGGCGATGGGCCGCAGACGTACACCCGCGACGTGAATGTGATGCCGCAGTGGGCGGGCAGTTCCTGGTATCAGTTGCGCTATGTGGATCCGGCCAATTCGGAGGCGCTATGCGCCAAGGAGAATGAGGCCTATTGGATGGGTCCGCGCCCGTCCGTGCATGGGGCGAACGATCCGGGCGGGCTGGATCTGTATATCGGCGGGGTCGAACATGCCGTACTGCACCTGCTCTACTCGCGTTTCTGGCACAAGGTGCTCTTCGATCTGGGGATTGTGACGAGTCGCGAGCCCTATCGAAAACTGTTCAACCAGGGCATGATCCAGGCCTATGCCTACACCGATTCGCGCGGGGTCTACGTGCCGGCCGAGGAGGTGGAGGAGCGCGACGGCCGGTTCTACTTCGACGGCGCGGAGGTTGCGCAGGAGTACGGAAAGATGGGCAAGTCGCTGAAGAACTCCGTTGCGCCGGACGATATCGCCCGCGACTACGGCGCCGACACGCTACGCGTCTATGAGATGTCGATGGGGCCGTTGGACCAGTCCCGGCCCTGGGCCACCAAGGATGTCGTGGGCGCACAGCGTTTTTTGCAGCGCGTCTGGCGGCTTGTCGTCGACGAGGAGTCCGGCGCGGTGCGCGTCACCGAAGCCGAGCCCACCGAAGGTGATCTGCGGGCTCTGCACCGGGCGATTGCCGGCGTGCGCGAGGACTTTCGCGCTTTGCGGACCAACACGGCGGGCGCGAAGCTCATCGAGTTGACCAACCACCTGACGAAGGCGCATCCCGGCGGGGCGCCGCGCGCGATAGTGGAGCCGTTGGTGCTGATGCTGGCGCCGCTGGCGCCGCATATCGCGGACGAGTTGTGGGAGCGCCTGGGCCATGCCGAGTCGTTGACGCGCGGGCCCTTCCCCGTCGCCGACGAGCAGTGGCTGGTCGAGGACTCGATCGAGATCCCGATCCAGGTGAAGGGCAAGGTGCGCAGTCGGATAACGGTGCCCGTCGATGCCGATGAGCAGACGGTGCGCGCCATCGCGCTGGCCGACGAGAAGATCGTCGCGCTACTTGACGGTGAACCGCGCAAGGTAATCGTCGTGCCGGGCCGGATGGTCAACATAGTTCCGTAGGGCTAGGGGTCGAGTTCCCTGGCGATTGTGCGTTCCAGCTCTTGTGCCCCGGCGAGGGGGATTTCGATGAGGCCGTCGAGTTCGGTGCGCGCCTTGCGGTAGGCGGTCTGTCGCTCGGCCGGCGTCGCCGCCTCGTCGGCGGCAATCATCACCAGTCGCCGCGCGCGTTCTAGCGATTCGCGCTCGATCGGGGAGAAGTCGGCCTGTTTGCGACGGCGCGCCTCCCGTTCGGCGACGTCGAACGCGGCGGCGTACTCGATGACGGCGTCGCGATACTCGACGAACGCCCGGGGATCCTCGACTACCGCACCGGTCGGCGGCCGTAGCATGTCGGCGCGCCCCTTGGCCTGGTGGAATGCGCGGGTCAGCGGTTCGCGGACGTCGACGAGCATGGGGTAGCTGATGATGGTGGCGAGGTTGATCTCATAGCTCCACCACCGGTCGTCGATCTCGTCGTGGGTGCGCAGCGCGTTGCGCAGCTGCTGGGCGTTGACCCGGGTGACGCGCTGTTCCTCGACGCGGGTGGCCGACCTGGCGCGAGCCATCTCCAGCCGGTACTGGCGGCGTCGTTCCAGCCGCCGGTTGTATCGGCGCAGCCACGGACCGGCGACGGCGCTGAGCGGGAAGATCAGCCACCAGTAGCTTGCGATGAAGGTCAGCACCGGGCCCACGCCTCGATCGTAACCATGCCGCCGGTCCCGCGGCGCCCGCTAGTACCCTCGGCTGCTGTGACCGATACTGCCGACGATATTGTCGAGATCTCCACTGATGGCGCCTGCCTGGGCAATCCCGGCCCGGGTGGCTGGGGTGCGGTCCTGCGTTACCGCGGCCACGAGAAGCGGATCTCTGGTGCGGTGCCGCATACGACGAACAATCAGATGGAGCTGACCGGGGCCATTGAGGGGCTCGCCGCGTTGACCAAGCCGGCGCGGGTGACTATCTACACCGACTCGAGTTACGTGCGCAACGGCATCACCACGTGGGTGGCCGGGTGGCAGCGCAACGGCTGGCGCACGGCCGGCAAGAAGCCGGTCAAGAATGTTGAGCTGTGGCAGCGCCTCGTCGACGAGGAGTCTCGGCACCGGGTCACCTGGAAGTGGGTCAAGGGTCATAACGGCGACCACTACAACGAGATCGCCGATGAGCTGGCGACCAGCGCTGCGAGAGAGTTGCGCGACGGGCTGGGGTGAGGCCCCCGGCGATGCGACACGGCAGATACGACACGGCCCGCCGTCTCCGTGGAGACGACGGGCCGTGGCTGCCGTTGTGCGTTGGCGATCAGGCTGCGGCGACCTGAACCGGCTTGGCCGACTTCTTCTTGTCGTCCTTCGGCTTGCGCGGATCGTTGCAGTATGGGGCCTTGGGGTCGCAGGGCTCCCCGATCGTCGAGAAGTACTGGAATGCCGAGAACAGGATGATCGGCAGGCCGACGAAGACGAGGCCCGCCGCCGCGCCGGCCGGAGCCAGCAGGACGGCACCCGCGACGCAGCCGCCGAGCGGACCGGCACCGAGCAGCATTGCGATCGGCAGGGTCAGTGCGGCGGCGGAGACAGCGCCAATGATGCAGCCAACACCTGCGCCGACCGCCGCGCCGACTGCGGCGCTGGTGAAGCTGCCGATGGTTGAGCGGTTCGAGAACGCGGCTAGTTCTTGCTGGTCGCGCGGGGTGAAGGACTCGCTGGCCGAGTGCTTGGCCTGCTCGAGGCTGACCTTGCGGGTGACCGGGGTGACCGGCCGGCCCGGGCCGGTGCGCACGGGGATCAGGGTTGCGGTGGTGCCCTGGACTTCGGCCTTGATCGGGCGGGCCCGGTCGTTGAGGTGCCAGGTCAACGGCAGCTGCGCGACCGACTGGCCGTTCTGCGCGCGGATGTTCAGGTCGTTTCCGTCGACGGTAAGGGTGCCGTCCTTGATGGTGATCTTCGCGCCCTGCGGCGTTTGGGAGATCTGGTAGTGCACGGGCTTGACCTTGGTGTCGGCGGGGGCGGCGGCGGCCGTGCCGGCGCCGCTGACGGCGAGCGCGGCGGTCAGCAACGCCGCAGTGGCGATGAGATTCTTCTTCATGTCCCAGCGTACTTTCTGGTTGGCGGGTCGGCGGGTCCCACGTCCCTGCGGGGAAGCAGGCTGTCGTGGTGACCTTACGAATTGAATGTTCGAGATGTGACCGTATTTCCAAACTCGGGTTACGTGCAGGTATACAACCGCTGACATTTTGGTGTTGACACCGGAATTCACAGGCTGCTATGGGGGTCGCGTGCTAAAAGCTTCGGCGCCGCAATTATGGTAGAGACGCAGGTCAGGGTGGGTTCAGTTCCACAACATCGCCGTCTCGGTTGGGTTACGGGCCGCGCTGACCCGGTATCGGGGGGCACAATGGCCACGGCAGCAATATTGGCAACAGCAGTAACATCCGTAACATCAGTGACAGCAGCTAGGATTCACAACCATGTTTGGAAAACCCGCTGCCGCACTCGCGGCGGCCGCGTCGATGGCCGCCGCCTTGACCACGTTTGCGCCCGCGCCCGCCCATGCCTCGCCCTGTAACGCCCTGGGGCCGGTCGGGCACGACATCGGCAGTACCGGCAGCTCCGGATCGTCGCGGATCGGCATGGGCAGCCTCGACTTCGGCAGCTATTCGGCGCCCGGCAAGAAGCCGCAGATGCCGCTCCCCACGTTGCACGGCGGACCCTCGCAGACGGTGCAGTGGGTCACCGGACCACTGAGTCCGAACCGTACCGACAAGCGGTTCGCCATCACCGCCACCGACGTCGGGGTGCCCTGGGACAACGGCTCGGGGCAGGTCCTCATGGCCTTCGGCGATACGTGGGGCAAATGCAACGGGGCGATGGTCTGGCGGCACAACACCATGCTCCGGGCTAACGGCAACAGCGACCTGTCCAAGGGCATCACCATTCCCAGTGCGCATCCCGGTAACAACCGCTCCGGGGCTTCGGTGACGGCCGCCGACCCGACCTTCGCCCAACCCATCACCAACGCGGTGGGTATCAAGAACATCGAGGTCGGCCGCATCCCGACCGCGGGAATCTCGATCGGCGGCGTGCAGTACCTGTCGTTCATGTCGATAGCACGATGGGGCGAGGCCGGCCGCTGGGAGACGAACTTCTCGGCTCTCGCCTCGTCGCACGACAACGGGCAGACGTGGCGGGTCGAGAACAACACGATCCGGTCGCGCTACGAGTTGAACATCCCCGGCGTGCCGCACACCGCCACGGGACAGGGCCGGTTCCAGGTGAGCTCATTCATGCGCCGCGGGCCGTGGGTCTACCAGTACGGCACCCCCAACGGCCGATACGGTGCCCTATTCTTGGCGCGCGTCCCGGCGGCGCAGCTCCTCGACATGAACGCATATCAGTACTACCGGGGCGGCGGGCAGTGGTCGGGCTACAGCGGCGACGCGGTGAAAGTTGCCACCGAGCCGATCGCCGAGGTTTCGGTGCGCTACAACAACTACCTGAACCGGTTCGTCATGCTGTCGTCGCGCAAGGGCAGCATCACGATGCGCACCGCGGCCCGTCCGGAGGGGCCCTGGAGCGGACCTCGCGTGATCGTGCCCAGCCACCAGATCAGCCAGCTCTACGCGCCGTATATCTGGCCGCGGGAGACCGGGAGTTCGCTGTACTTCGTGGCATCGCGCTGGGACGACTACAACGTGATGCTGATCCGCACCGACCTGTCTGCGCTCCGCTAGCGGATATCGGTGAGCGAGCGGATCGGACTCCTGCGCGCCGTCAACGTCGGCGGTGCGAGGCTGCCGATGGCGCGACTGCGGGTGATCGCGGAAAGCCTTGGCGCCCAGGAGGTTTCGACCTACATCGCGTCGGGCAACCTGCTCTACACCCCGCCGGGCGAGGCGAGTGAGTTCGATGCTGCGCTCGAACGGGCGATCGAGGATGAATTCGGGTACTACCGCGAGGTGATCAGCCGGACGCCCGCCGAACTCGCGGCCGCGCTGGCGGGCCATCCGTTCGAGGTCGTCGAGCCGAGATTCTCCTACGTGTACGCGCTCACCGGGACCCCCACCGTCGAGGCCGCGACGGCACTCGCCCAACGGGCCGGGCCAACCGAACACGTCGCCGTCATCGGCCGCGAACTGCACCTCCGCTACGACGACGGGGCGGCCAACGCCACGCTGACACCCGCGGTCATCAAGCGCACCCTGGGCTACTCCGGCACCGGCCGCAACCTCGATACCGTCGGCAGGCTCGTCGAATTGGCGACCGGCTGAGGAACCGATCAGCGCCGCGGTGCGTCCAAGAAGGCATGACACCCCCACCGGTATCGACCAGCAGATTCGGCGTCGATCGCGCGGAACTCGCCGCGCTGGCCCAGTCCTGGCGGCGCAGCGGTCGCGTCCTGGCCGGCCTCGACGTCGACGAACTCATCGACACCGCCGAGATCATGGGCTGCGGGGATGCGGTCCGAGCGGCCGCCGACCCGGTGAAACGGGTCGGCGTCGACATCGCCAACCGGCTCGACATCTTGAGCCAGATCGTCGGCCGGTTTAGCGCCGCAGCGGCCGAGGACGACGACGCGGCCGGCCGCGCCCTGGCTGCCCTGCCCGATCGCTGATGCTCAGCGTCGACGAGGTCGCCGGTTGGCCCGACCGCCCGCTGGCACCGGCCGCGCGGCAGGCGCGTGACAATGGCCGGACGGTCCGGGCCGAGGTCGTGGCGGCGCGCACACAGCTGACCGGACTCACCCGCTGGCGCGGGCAGGCCCGGGCCGGCGCCGATCGGCGGCTGGGGCAGGAGCTCGACCACGCCGAGGAGGTCGCCCGGGTGTTGGCGGCATTCGCCGACGCCGCCGACGAGGCGGGCGCCGAACTTGCGGCGGGGCGCGACCGGATCATGCGGCTGATCGGGGACCAGTCCGGATTCCAGCTCGGGGAGCGGCCCCGCGGCGTCGACGCCGCCGGCGAGAAGCGGGAACCCGATCCACGGGTGGTGGCGGCGCTGGCCGAGCTCGACGACGTGGACCGACGCGGTGCGGCGCGACTGGCCCGACTCGGCGCCGACCTGGCGGCGATGGCCGGCGGGCACGTCACCGTCGGGACCCCCGAAGGGCGTCGCGATCCCGACGGGGTGATCAACCGGCTGGTGGCGATGACGCCGGATCAGCGCCGCGACCTGCTGCAGCGAATGACGCCAGTCGACCTCGAGCGGTTGATCGCGGCAAACCCGCAGGTACTGGGGAAACTGGACGGCATCCCGTTCCCGGTGCGGATTGCGGCGAACCGGCGCGCAATCGAGGAGGCGCTGGAGTCGGAGATCCGCCGCGGCGCCGGTGACGGTCTGCGGGCCCGGCAGCTGCGCGACATGCTGGGCACGATCAGCAACCCGAACGACCCGCGCCACCGGATGCGCCGCCAGTTCATCACCTTCGCCAACACGAGGGCGGGCCGGTCGATCGAGATGTTCGGCGCCGTGCGCCCGGACATGCGGGGCGCTGCGGTATATGTGCCGGGGACGGGGACCACGATGGACACCGCCGGGCGCAACCGTACGGCGGCATGGCACCTGGCAAACCGCAGCGGCGCCCCGGTCTTCCTCTATCTGGACGGGCGATTCCCGCCCAACCTGGCCATGGCGGTGTCCCCCGGCTTCGCCACCGCCATGGCGCCGAACCTGGTGTCCTTCGGCGCGGCCCTGGCCGCCGAGCTCGCGGGCCAGGCGCCGGGCGCGCGGACCACGTTCATCGGGCACTCTTACGGCGGCACGGTGGTCGGTACCGCCGAGCAGCTCGGCCTGCGCGCCGACCGGGTGGTGTATGCCTCCGCGTCGGGCACCGGTGTGCTGCCGGGAGGTGCGGCGGCATGGGTCAATCACGATGGGACCCAACGGTTCTCGGTGACACCGCCGGCCGACCCGATCCAGCCGGTGCAATCCTCGGGGGCCCACGGGGGAGACCCGGACACCGCACCCGGGGTTACCCGGATGGATTCTGGTGACTACGCCAGCGGAGAACGGGTGCGCGGCGTGCGCGGGCATGGCGGCTACTTCGACGATCCGGGTAGCGACGCCTTCACGAACATGGTCGCGGTAATCCGGGGCGAGCCGGTCACCCCCTATGTGCGCCGCGAGTCCGATCAGCCGGGGCTGGGCTAGTGGGGCCGGACGAAGCAGCTGGGCCGGGCGAATAGGCTGGGCGGATGACCACCCCGTCGCCCCGCTGGATCACCGACACCGAACCCGGTCACAGCCAGTGGTACATCGAACGCTTCCGGACCATGGCCGCCGAGGGCGCCGATCTGGGCGGCGAGGCCCGACTGGTCGATGCGATGGTCGCCCGGGGATCCCGAATCCTCGACGCCGGCTGCGGTCCCGGCCGCATCGGAGCCCACCTGCACGACGCCGGACACACCGTCGTCGGCGTGGATGTCGATCCCACGCTCATCGCCGCCGCCGAGGCGGATCATCCCGGGCCGGCCTGGCTGGCGGGGGATCTGTCCGAACTCGACCTGCCGGCCCGCGGGATCGGCGAGCCGTTCGACGCCATCGTCTGCGCGGGGAACGTCATGGTGTTCCTGGCGCCCGGCACCGAGGCCCAGGTGCTGCGGCGGCTGGCCGCGCACCTCACCCCCGACGGCGTTATCGTCGTCGGGTTCCACACCAACCGCCATCTTGCGCTGACCGATTTCGACGACGCCGTTGCGCAGGCGGGGCTGCGCGTCGACCTGCGCCTGGCGACGTGGGATGTGCGGCCGTGGCACGACGGCGCCGACTTCGCGGTGTCCATCCTGCGCAAAACCGGCTAGGGCCCGACCCGGGCGGTCAGCGCGCCAGAAACGCTGCGACGGCGGACTCGAAGGCCTGCTTCGCCTCGATCATGACCCAGTGCCCGCACTTGGGGAAGATGTGCAACTCCGCATCGGGGATCAGGCGCATCGGCACCATCGCCATGTCGGGCGGGCTGACCCGGTCGTCGCGGCCCCAGGTCAGCAGCGTCGGGCAGCCGACCTTGTGCATCATCGACCAGTACGGCGGGGTGTCGGCGGCAGCCATGAACTGCTGCTGCATCGCGAAGGCCTTCGACCCGTACATCATGGTGGCGGTCTGCCGGGCGTCGGGATTGGTGGCGGCCTCCCACCGTTCTTCGATCAGCTCATCGGTGACCAGGCTCCGGTCGTAGACCATCGCGTTCAGCCAGCGAATCAGTTTGTCGCGGTCGGGTGCGTCGGTGAACTCCTGCAACAGGCGGATGCCCTCGCTGGGCGACGGGCTGAAGACGTTGGGCCCGACTCCGCCGATGGTGACGAGCTTCGAAACGCGTTCGGGCTTCTTGATCGCGAGGTTGATGCCGACGACGCCGCCCATGGAATTGCCGATCATCGGCGCGGACTCGATGCCGAGGCCGTCCATGAACCGCGTGACCGAGCCGCCCGCGGTCAGGACCGGGTGGCCTTCGACGGCGTCGCTGACCCCGAAGCCGGGAAACTCGACGATGAACGCGTGATGGGTCTGGGCGAAGAAGCCGAGGTTGCCGCGATAGTTGCGCCAGCCGTTGACGCCCGGACCCGATCCGTGCAGCAGGATCAGTGGGGGAGCAGCGGGGTCGCCGGCCTCGTGGTACCGGATCACGCCTTGGTCGGTGGGCAGTTCGCGCTTGGTCGCGTCATAGGTGACATCCACGCCAGCCATACTAGAACAGGTTCTATTTTCGGGCTACCAGATGCGCACCCGGCGGCCGGGCTCCAGGTACAGCTCATCGCCGGGCCGGACGTCGAAGGCGTCATAGAACGCGTCGATATTGCGCACCACACCGTTGCACCGGAATTCCGGCGGCGAATGTGGATCGATCGCGAGCCGCTTGATCGCCTCCTCGTCGCGGGTCTTGGTCCGCCAGATCTGCGCCCAGCTGTAGAACAGTCGCTGCTCGCCGGTCAGACCGTCGATGATGGGGGGATCGGGGTTGACGAGCCGGTAGGCGACCAGTGCGATCGACAGGCCACCGAGGTCGCCGATGTTCTCGCCGACGGTGAACTCGCCGTTGACCGAGTGCTCGGCATTCAGGCCGGTCGGGGTGAACGCGCTGTACTGGTCGATGAGTGCGCGGGTGCGGGCGGCGAACTCCGTCCGGTCCTCGTCGGTCCACCAGTCCACGAGGTTGCCGGCACCGTCGTACTTGGCGCCCTGGTCGTCGAAACCATGACCGATCTCGTGACCGATCACGGCGCCGATCCCGCCGTAGTTGACGGCGTCGTCGGCGTCCGCGTCGAAAAAGGGGGACTGCAGGATGGCCGCCGGGAAGACGATCTCGTTCATTCCCGGGTTGTAGTACGCATTGACGGTTTGCGGGGTCATGAACCACTCGTCGCGGTCGACGGGCCGGCCGATCTTGGCGAACTCGCGGTTGTACTCGAATGCCGTGGCGCGCGCCACGTTGCCGATGAGGTCGCCCCGGTCGACCAGAAGCGCGGAATAGTCGCGCCAATGCGCCGGATACCCGATCTTCGGGTTGAACGACGCAAGCTTCGCCAGCGCCTTGGCGCGCGTCGCCGGCGTCATCCACTCAAGGTCGCTGATATTGCGGCGGTACGCCTCGACGAGGTTGGCGATCAGTTCGTCGATGCGGGCCTTGGCCGTCGCGGGGAAGTGCTTGGCGACATAGCGGCGGCCGACCGCGAAACCGGCGGCGGATTCGACGAAGGCGACGCCGCGCTTCCAGCGTTCGCGAAGCTCGGGTGCGCCAGACAGGGTGCGCCCGTAGAAGGCGAAGTTCTCGTCGACGAAGGCCTGCGGCAGGTAGGGGGCGGCGGAGTGGAGCAGCTGCCAGCGCAGCCACGCCTTCCAGTCCTCGAGGGGGCGGGTCGCAACGAGTTCGCCGACGCCGCTGATGAAGTCCGGTTGGCGCACGACGACCTCGGCGAATACCGGTTCATGGGTCGTCCCCAGCCCGGCGATCCATTCGTCGACATCGAAACCGCCGGCGGCAGAAGCGAAATCGGCGTAGGCGAGCAGGTTGTAGCTGCGCTCGGCATCGCGCCGGGCCACTACGTCCCAGTGGTGCGCGGCGATCGCGGTTTCCAGGTCGAGGACCCGCGCCGCAGCAGTGGCGGGGTCGGGCAGCGCGGCGAGGGCGAAGACGGCTTCGATGTGAGCGCGGTAGGCGGTGCGGGTCTGGGCGTGTTTCACATCGCGGTAGTAGCTCTCGTCGGGCAGGCCCAGGCCCGATTGGCTCAGATGCACCAGATAGCGGGACGAGTCCTTGGCATCGGTGTCGACGTAACAGCCGATCAAACCGGCGACGCCGTGACGCTGCAGGCGGCCGATCCGGCGGGCGAGCCGGTCGGCCGTCGTGATGTCGTCGATCGCCGTCAACTCGTCGCGGATCGGGCCGATCCCCAGCGCCTCGATGTGGTCGGTAGCCATGAACGAGGCGTAGAGATCACCGATCTTGCACTCATCGGTGCCTGATTCCGCATCCGACGTGGACGCGGCGACGATCAGGTCGCGGACGTTCTCCTCTGCGCGGTCGCGCAGCGTGAGGAACGAACCGTCGATACTGCGGTCGGCGGGGATCTCGTGGGTCGCCAGCCAGGCGCCGTTGACATGCGCGTACAGGTCGTCCTGCACGCGAACCGCGTCGTCCGCAAAGGACAGGTCGATGCCGGAGTGGGGAGTCGTCTCAGTCACGGTTTCCATCCTGCCTGAAAACGGGGAAAACTGGATCCATGGGCTATTCCGTGTACCGTGCGCGCGACCGGTTCACGACGACGACCAGTTGGTTGTCGTCGGCCCACAGCTTCTCGTTCGGCGACCACTACGACCCGGGCAATACCCACCACGGCATGCTTGCGGTCCACAACGATGAAATCCTGCGACCCGGTCAGGGGTTCGATACCCACCCGCACCGGGAGACCGAGATCGTCACGTGGGTCCGTTCGGGGAGCCTGGTCCATCAGGATTCTCGCGGGCACAGCGGCATCGTCTACCCCGGCCTCGCCCAGCGGATGAGTGCCGGTAGCGGCATCGAGCACTCCGAGCGCAACGACACCTGGACCTCCGGCGATGGGCTGCGTGTCGAGGGCGCGGGCCGTGTTGACGCCGGTTACGTGCAGATGTGGGTGCTGCCCGACGAGTTCGGCCTGGACCCCGGCTATGACCAGGCCGATGTCGGCGTGGAGCTCGCGGCCGGTGGCTTGATCCCGATTGCGTCGGGAGACCCGGCGACCGATTCGGCCATTCGGATCGCCAACCGGTCAGCGACGCTGTGGGTCGCCCGGTTGTCGCGCGGCCGGCGGGTGTCGCTCCCGCGGGGACGATTCACCCACCTGTTTGTCACCGAGGGAGTGATCGGCGTCGGCGAGGAGTCCGTGGGAGTCGGCGATGCGATTCGCGGCATCGACATGGGCGGCGTCGAGATCGTCGGTACCTCCGACGGGGCGGCCGAGGCACTCGTCTGGGTCATGGACAAGACGGTCGGCGAGTAGCGCTGGGCACGGTCGGCGAACTTCGGGGCACGGTCGGCGAAATGGGGTGCGTTATCGGCGTGTGATGGGGTTGCAATGGAGCCGATGCCGCCGGAAGCGACCCGCACGGTGCGACAGATGTGAAAATTGTGACTTATGAGGTTCATGATGCTTTCGCGTTGCCGCGCTGATCGCTCCGTCCGGCCGGGCCGGGCGGCCACCCTCGCGATGGCCGTCACCGCCGTGGGGGCGTGCTGCGCCGCGCTCACCTCGTGCTCGTCGGAGCCCGCCGGCGCGTCGGCAGTGATTCACGACTACGCAGCTGCCGTCTCGCAGCAGAACATCTCGCGGGCCGCGTCGCTGACGACCGCTCCCGGGCAGGCCGGCGACGCGCTGACCGCGACGATGGACGGGATGCACGCGACGAATGTCGAGGCGCAAGTCGTGCGCACGGTCGGCTACAGCGATGGCACCGCTGGGTTCACGCTGAAGACGACCTACCGGTGGGATACCGGAACCGATAGTGAACGCGCGGCCCGGCAGTTCGTCGTCAAGACCCAGGGGATGGCCCGCAACGTCTCGACCGGCTGGCGGGTGCAGTGGGAGCCTGCGGTGATCTATCCGGGTCTGCGCCCGGGCGGCCGGATCCGCAACATCCGCACCGACGCCCGCCCCGCCCCGCGGGTTCTTGCCCGCACCGGGAAGCCGTTCATGGTGATGGAGCCCATCAACGAGGTTGTGATCGATCCGGGCCGAACAGAGGATCTCGGCCGGACCGTCGGGGCCGTAGCACGCGTCATCGCCCCGATGGCACCGCAGATCACCGCCGACGTCATCCTCCACAAGATCTCTGCCCGGCCCGGGGAACCGGTCGTCGCGGTCGAATTGCGGGATCCGGATATGCAGGTCCTCGCCGGCGACCCCGGCAAGATTCGGGGGGTGTCGGTGCGCCGGACAGATCGGCTGGTCATGACCGACCGGCGGCTGAGTTCGCCGCTCGAAGACGGACTGACCAACTACTGGCAGGCGATTCGCGATGTCACCTCCGGCTGGCAGATCACCGTCCAGCAGCCCGGGGAGGCGCCCCAGCGACTCGACGGCCGGCAAGGCGCGGCCGGGCCGAACATTGCCACGACGATCGATCCGCGGATCCAGAGCGCGGTCGGCACCGCGGCCGTCGAGGTTGCGCAGCCGACGACAATCCTGGCCCTCGACGGCCGCAGTGGCGGGATTCTCGGGATGGGCCAGAACGACACCGCCATCGACCGGGGAATCAGCATCGACGGCGAGTACGCCACCGGATCGGCGCTGTCGGCCGTTTTCGATGCGGTGACCGCCTACGCGAAGTCGCACAACAGCGGCACCGAAGAATCTCTCGACCGCCTGGGTCTGGGAGTGGCCCTCACCGTGCCGGGCGCATCCTCGCCGCAGCGCAACGGTCTCGGTGTCGAGCGGATCGACTTCCGGCCCGGCGAGATCCGTGCCTCGATGCTCAACGTGGGCGCGCTCGGGGTGGCCCTCGGCCGGGTGCTGGCCGGCGAGCGATCGTCGGTGGCGCCCTACATCATCACGGGCCAGCAGACGAAGGTGGCGGCGGGCAAGCTCGGCGCACTCGACGGCGAGCTGGTGCGCCCGATCCTGGACGCCATGGTTGCGACGGTGCGCCGCGGCGACGCCAGCGACCTCACCGACAGCAAAGGATTGCGCGCACTCGTGGGCACCAACGGCCCCGATGGTCCCGGCTGGTTCCTGGGCCTCGTCGACAACACGGTAATCGTCGTCTACACGGAGGGTGAGCGGGCGGGCACCGCGGCGCTGCAGGCGGTGCAGAAGTACCTGAAAGTGCGGAGTCGCTAACGCTGGAACATCTGGTAGACGCGGTTGGCCACAACGCGCCAACCGATGAGGAAGATGCCCAGCGACAGTGTCGCCACCCCGATGAAAGCGGCTGCGGTGCCCTGGTTCAGTACGGCCCGCAAGGTCATTCCGATTGCCACCGACAGGATCCAGACCACGATCCCGAACGGAACGACGCGCTCGGGGCGGAAGGTGCGGGTGCCGGTCGAGTCCGGTGACCCGACGTGGGCGTAGACGTACATCAGTGACCATCCGACGGCGGCGCCGGCGAGAAACGGCCAGGCGGTATCCAAAATCCCCAGGACGGTGAGGTGCTCGTCGTGGCTCCGCCGCCCGGAGGCCGCGAATACCACGACCATCGCCGTGTCGATCGCAGCTGTCGCCAGCAACGGCAGCTGCAATAGTGGACGCGCATGATTTGCTTTCACCCCGGTGTTCACCGCCTCTACGGTAGCTTCCAGGCCGTGTCGCCCGACGGCGGGCCGTCATCACGAGTAGCCGGCGGGCCGTCATCACGAGTAGGCGGCGGGCCGTCATCACGAGTAGCCGGCGGGCCGTCATCGTCGGTGTCGCCGGCACCGTCGTCGTCCGGGATTGGATGGCCCAGGATCAGTCGGCGCTGATCGTCGGTAAAGCCCAGCAGCGGCCGGTCCGGATGGGCCGGCGCGGCGGTGCGGAGGCCTTCCTCGAGGTCGTCCGTCTCATCTTCGACGGTCCGGATCCGGGTGCGGAACAGCACCAGGATCACCACCCAGCCGACCAGCGAGACCAGCGCCCAGCTGACCAGCCGGTAGAGAATGACGGCAACGACGGCGTCGCCGGTGGTCATTCCGGCGGGGACGAGTGCGGCAACCATCGCCGCGTCGACGATGCCGAGACCGCCGGGCAACAGCGGGATCGCGGTGCCGACCGCCTTTGATGCCGCATACGCGACGGCGATGCCGGCGATCGAGGGGTGCGCGCCGATCGCCCAGCAGGCGAACAGCAGGCAGAAGACGTCGGCAATCCAGTTGAACAGGCTCCACCCGAACGCTACGGAGGCGTCTCGCCTGGTCAGCTGCACGGCGCCCAATTGGTCGATCAGTCGCGCCAACCGTTCCTGCCCGGCGTGCTCGGGACGGTTGCGCATCTCGTTGTACCAGGCGAGGATCTTCTCACCCCAATTGTGGACGGTGGCGGGATGGCTGGCCAGATACTGCAGGACGGCGACGAAGGCGACGAATCCCAGGATCGAGAACATCGTCGAGTACGGATTGGTACGCGCCCCGGCGAGCACCGCACCACCGATGCCCAGGGTGGCCAGACCGACGCCGGCGAGCAGTCCGGACATGACGACCTGCCACGACGCGACGACCGGGTTCGCGCCCCACCGGCGGGTTTCGCGGTAGGTGAAGGCGGGGGCGAGGACCTGCCCACCGGGCATGGTCTGGCTCAACGAGTTCGCGGCGAGTACCACCGCCAGCGACCGCCACTGCGAGACGAAGACACCGGCCGATCGGAACAGTGCGCGTTGGACTCGTGCAAAACTGTCGAGGTTGGCCATCGATGCCACAAAACATGCTGTCAACCAGCCCCAATGAACATCGCCCACGCGGTCCCACGCGGTGGAGAACTGGTTCCGGACGAGGTAGCCCTCGACTCCGAGAACCACGACGATGGCGACCAACATGACCCAGCGAAGGGACCTCCTGCTGCGTTGCCAGATCGCCCGGCGCGATTGTGCCATGCCGGTTAGGGTACCTAAGCGCTGAACCGACCCTGATCTGCTTAGTCTTGGACCCATGAGCGAATCTGTGAGTCCGCCGCCGCACCCGGTTCCAGCCGGGGTGCGCGCGGCCGCGTCGTGGTCGTGGCGGCTGCTGGTGATCGGCGCACTCGTCGTGGTGCTGTTCATCGGCTTTCTGAAGTTCAAGACAGTGCTCGTGCCGGTGGCCATCGCCATCCTCGGCACCGCGATGCTGGTGCCGGTCGTCGACTTCTTGAATCGTCGCCGGCTGCCCCGCTCGCTGGCCGTGGTGTTGTCGATGGTCGGCGTCCTGGGCGTGCTCGGGCTGGTCATGAGCTTCGTCGTTCGCGAGTTCATCAACGGGATCCCGGAACTGACCAGCCAGGTGACCCAGACGGTCAACACGGTCAAGACGTGGCTGATCGACGGACCGTTCAAGCTCGACGCGAAGCAGGTGAACAACGTCGGGGGCGACGTCGTCGACTTCATCAACCACAATCAGGAGAAAGTCACCAGTGGCGCCCTCGCTACCGCGACCACCGCGACCGAAATCGTCACCGGCGCCTTCTTGACCCTGTTCGTCATGATCTTCTTCCTCTATGGCGGCGGGCAGATTTGGGAGTTTGTCACGAAGCTGGTGCCCGCCGAGCAACGCGCGCGGGTCTGCGCCGCCGGCCACGCCGGCTTCGGCACCCTGGTCGGCTACGTTCGGGCCACCGTGGCGGTCGCGCTCGTCGATGCGATCGGAATCGGCGTCGGCCTGGCCATCATCGGTGTGCCGCTCGCCCTACCGCTCGCGTCGCTGGTGTTCCTCGGGGCGTTCATCCCCATCGTGGGCGCGCTCGTCACCGGCGGGGTCGCCGTCCTCGTCGCGCTGGTCACCAACGGATGGCTGGCCGCGGTCATCGCGCTCGCCATCGTCATCGCCGTCATGCAGGTGGAAAGCCATGTGTTGCAGCCCTTCCTCCTCGGCCGATCGGTGCGCCTGCACCCGGTTGCGGTGGTACTGGCCATCGCCGGGGGCATCGTCCTGGCGGGGATCGTCGGCGGTCTGCTGGCTGTTCCGCTGATCGCCTTCCTCAATACCGCGATCCGCGAACTGAATGTCTGGCCGGGCGAACTGGCGACCGGTGTGGACGGCGACGGGGCCGAACTCGTCGGCGGTGTAGAGCTGGTCGCCGAACCGGATTCGCCGACCTGGGATACCCGGTGACCGAGGGGGAGCGGCCCACATCTTCTCGGCCCACATCTCCTCGGATCGAGGCGCGGCGGGACTGGTTGGACCGGATGCGGAATATCGACGAGGACGCCGCGGCACCGTTGTGGCGGGCCGCCCAAGTCTTCCGCGCGCTGTCATTGGTGTATGCCGTCGGATTCCAGGCGGCCGTCAACGGGCAGCTGGAACGCCCACGGGTGACGGCGGTGCTGTGCGCCGGCCTCGTCGGGTGGTCGGCGGCCTGCGCTGCCGCCTACCTCATCGGATTCGGGCGGAACTGGGGCTGGGTGGGCGCCGACATCGCCGTCACCGCGGCACTGATGCTCTCCACGTCCTATGTCGCGTCGGCGCCCTGGATCGCCGACAACCAGTCTTGGCCGACGACGCTGTGGGCCTGCAACGCGGTGATCTCGGCGGCCATTCTGGGCGGGGCAACGGGCGGCGCGCTGACCGGCGTCGCGGTGTGGGCGTCCTCCGTCGTCGTCAAAGGGCAGGTGAATCTAAACTTCGGCCGCAACGCCCAGCTCATCCAGTTGCTCTTCCTGGGCCTCGTCGTCGGATGGGCGGCGACCAGTGGGCGGCGCAACCACGAGCTGCTGACGCAGGCCGCGCGCTATGCCGCAGCCGGTGAAGAGCGCGACCGGTTGGCCCGCCACGTTCACGACGGCGTCCTGCAGGCGCTGGCGATGATCTCACGCCGCGGACGCGAAATCGGCGGCCCCACCGCGGAGCTGGCCGGGCTGGCCGGGGAGCAAGAACGCGCCCTGCGCCGACTTCTCACCGAGCGGGCCGACGAGGACCGCGTCGGCATGGACCACCCGGCCCGCGAGCACGGGGACCGGATTGATTTGGCGTTGTTGCTGCGCGGCCGGACCAGCGGGGTGGTGTCGGTCAGTACCCCGCGCGACCCGGTCCCGGTGCCCATCGAGCGCGGCACCGAGATCGACGGCGCCGTGCGCAACGCCCTCGACAACGTTGATCGCCACGCCGGTCCGGGGGCCCACGCATTCGTCCTGTTGGAGGATCTCGGCGACGAACTGGTGATCAGCATCCGCGACGACGGCATCGGCATCGAGCCGGGACGGCTGGCGGCCGCCGCGGCCGAAGGTCGGCTCGGTGTCGCCCAGGCCATCATCGGGCGCATCGAGACGCTGGGCGGCCGAGTCGTGCTGGATTCGACTCCCGGCGCGGGCACCGAATGGGAGTTGACGGTCCCGCTGCGCGATCATGGCGGCAACGATGGCGGGGTCGAACGGAGGCTGGAATGACAATCCGAGTGATGATCGTCGACGACCACCCGATGTGGTGCGACGGTATCGAGCGGGACCTTCTCGACGAAGGCTTCGAGGTCGTCGCGACGGCCGCCGGGGTGGCGGCCGCCGTACGACGAGCCGCCGCCGTTCAGCCCGACGTGGTCCTGATGGACATGCACCTCCCCGACGGCAGCGGCGCGCAGGCCACGGCGCAGCTGCTGGCGGTCTGCCCGGCGACGCGAGTAATGGTGCTGTCCGCCTCCGATGAGCGTGACGACGTGCTCGAGGCGGTGAAGGCCGGTGCCGCCGGATATCTGGTCAAGAGTGCCTCCCGTGACGAGATGATCGCCGGGGTGCGGGCAACCGCAGCCGGGCAAGCCGTATTCACCCCCGGCCTGGCCGGGCTGGTCCTGGGTGAGTTTCGCCGGTTGTCGGCCAGCAGTGATCCGGCCAAGCCGATCCTGTCGCCCCGCGAGACGGAGGTCCTGCGGTACGTGGCGAAGGGGATGACCGCCAAACAAATCGCGACGAAACTATTCCTTAGCCACCGAACCGTCGAGAACCACGTGCAGTCCTCGCTGCGGAAGCTGCAACTGGCCAACCGAGTCGAACTCGCCCGCTACGCGATCGAACACGGGTTGGACGGCAACGACTGACCAGGGTTAGTCGTCCTGATCGCGGGACCGGCGAAGCAGATCCTGCACACTGATCTCCCGGTCGCGGTGCCCCGCGGCGCGCTTGCCGTCGGCATCGTCGTCCTCATCGGCGACGGGCGCGGGAGCATGCGGGGGCGGTTGAACCGGCGCCGGGGCATCAAGACCACCGAGGCGGATACCGCCGTTGCCCAGCTTCCACGCCCCCGTGTCGGGGGTATCGTCCGCTGCCGAATCCTGCGCCGGACCGGGCTGCTGCACCGGCCGGATCGGCGGCGGTGCAGGAATGATCGGCGCAGGGGGGATCGGCGCAGGGCGACGAGGCGTGATCGGCGGCTGCTCCACGGGCGCTGCCAGCGACTCGGTTAGCGGATTCGGCCCGCTCGCTTGCGCTCCCGGCGCGGTTAGCGGATTCGGCCCGTTCGCTTGCGCTCCCGGCGTCGGGAAAACCGTGGTGGGCGCGGCTTCCTGCGGCGAAACCCGGGACGGACTGGCGAAGGCCGTCGTCGGCGCCGTGGCAATGACGGTGCCCGCTGACATCGAGCCGACCGCGGCCGCGCTCAGCTCACGCATATCGTCGGGCTCGACATCGAGAATCGTCTCGCCGAGGCCGAGCTTGCGCTGAAAGGCCTGCATCCACTTCGGCGCCCACCAGCAGTCGTCGCCGAGCAGTTTCATCGTTGACGGCACGAGCAGCATGCGGATGATCGTCGCGTCGAGGATCAGGGCCGCGATCATGCCGAACGCGATGTACTTCATCATCACGATGTCCGAGAGTGCGAATGCGCCCGTCACCACGACCAGGATCGCTGCGGCCGCAGTGATGATTCGGCCCGTGTGCGCCGTGCCCACCCGGATCGCCTCCGTCGTCGACGCCCCCTTCTGTCTCGCCTCGACCATGCGCGACAACAGGAAGATCTCGTAGTCCGTCGACAACCCGAACACGATCGCAATGATGAGGACCAGCACCGCGGCGAACAGCGGACCCGGCGTGAAGTTCAACAGGCTCGAGCCGTGGCCTTCGACGAAAATCCAGGTCAAGATGCCCAGCGTCGCCCCCAAACCCAGTGCCGAGACGAGAGCCGCCTTGATCGGCAGCACCAGCGAGCCGAACGCCAGGAACATCAGGAAGCCGGTGACAAGAATCAGGATGACCGCCATCAGCGGCAGACGGGTCAGCAGCGCGTCAATCGAATCCTGGGTCAGCGTCGGAGTGCCGGCGACAAAGACGTACTGCAAACCGTGGTGATCGATCGAGCGCAGATACTTGATCGCATCGGCCGAGGCGCGAGTGTCCTTCGGATCGCGCAGACCCGCCGACATCTGCACCACGCCCTGACCGGAATCACCCCGGGACCCGGTCAGCGCGCCCTCATCGGACGACAGCGAGAACTCCTTGGTGAAGAACCGCTCGTTCGGCGGCACGCTGCGGTCGTGCTGATTGGCCGAATCCGCGAGGGCGACCAGCCGTTCCTGGTCCTCGGTACTGTTCTCGTCGTAGACGACGATCAGCTTGATTTCTTCGGTTCGCTCCTTGGGGAAGGCCTGGTCGAAGGCCTCCTGAGCCATGCGTGTCGGATTGTCCGGCGGCAGATAGCGCTCGCTGATACCGCCGAACTGGATATTGCCGAAGGGGATGATCAGCGCGAGAAGCAGCAGGACGGTGGGAATCGCCGTCTTGAGCGGGTGCTTCATCACCCACCCGGACAGCTTTCCCCAGAACCCGTCCTCGACCTCCTGCTTGGTCTTGGTGCGGCGCAAGAACGAGAAGCCGAGGGCGTCGACGCGCGGTCCGAGGATGCCGAGGATCGCCGGTAGCACGGTGATCGAGAGGAAAGCGGCCAGTGCCACCGAGGCGATCGCCCCGTAGGCCACCGATTTGAGAAAGGCCTGCGGATACAGAAGAAGGCAGGCGATCGCGGCGATGATGATCGTCGCGGAGAACCACACCGTCTGACCGGCGGTCATCACGGTTCTTCGGACCGCGGCTTTCGTCGTGTACCCCTCGGCCAGCTCTTCGCGAAACCGGCTCACGATGAACAGGCCGTAGTCGATTGCGATGCCCAGGCCGATCAGCGTCACCACTGATTGGGCGAAGACGTTCAGCTCGGTCACCGTCGCGAGAAACTTCATGATGCCCAACGAGCCGGCGATGGTGAGGCCGCCGATCAGGACCGGAAGGAACGCGGCGATGACACCGCCGAACACAAAGAACAGCATGAGCGCGACGACCGGCAGGGCGATGACTTCGGCGCGGCGGATGTCATGCTCCATGCCCACGCTCATCGCATTCGCAATGGGTTGCAGCCCGGCCAGCTGGAAGTTCGCACCCTGGAGATCGAAGCGCTTGTCGATGTCATCGAAGGCGGGGCGCAGCGACTTGAAGTTCTGCAAGATCGACGTGTCGTCGTGGCCCTTGACGCCGATACTGATGAAGGCCTTGTTCTCGTCGTGGTTGAAGGTGTGCGAGCGGATCGTGTCCTGGGCCGCCTTGGCCGCGGCACTGTTGTCGGCGAGGTAGAACGGGTCGACGATGCCGGGATCAGAGCGGCCGACGAGGCCCTTGGTCTTCTCGTTGGTGACGAGGTCGTTGACGAAGTTCTCCATCTTCGTCGTGAACTCGGGATCGTCGATCTTGAGTCCCGGGGGCGGGGTCACCAGCAGGACGATGTCGGACTTGTGGTCGCGGCCAAGGACCTGGTCAGCGATGATCGAGCCCTTTACGGACTGCGACGTCGGGTCGAACCAGCCACTCTGGGAAAGGTGCTTGGGCAGATCCAGCCCGTAGAGGCCGAGCCCGGCCATCAGGGCCACCATGATGGCGATGACGGTGTACCGCATTCGATACACGAACGCGCCGATCCATCCGAACACGCTTGGTTCCTTTCGTCGCGCGACACATCCGGAACGCATGTGCCGCAGAACCCACGTCGGGCCATTCTTCCAGGTATTGCCTGAATGCCAACTGAGTAGGCCCGGATTGCAGCCGATTCCGGCCGGCGCCGAGCGGGATCAGGGCCTATCGCACCAGCGCGGACAACGGCCGGAACGGGGGCAGCCAGGCGCCGTCGTCGGGCAGCGCGTCGAGGGTGATCCGCGGAAGCGGCTCGCGGAACACATTGGGGATGTCCTCGAGGTCGACGAAGGTGATGAGCTCCCCGCCCTGCGCCCAACTCGCATGCTCGCGAAAACCGATGACGGTGATCGGAATGCCCTCGGCCGCGAGCCGAAGCAGCGGTTCACGGAAGGCCTGGCCGTCAGCGGAGGCGACGATCAGCCCGGCCAGCCCGGTCGTGTGGTGACGCATCTCGATGTGGGCGAGCATGTCGTCGTCCACATCGGTGTCGTCAGTGATCTTCGGCTTGGCGAACACGGCGTACCCGACGTTGCGCAGCGCGTCGACCCAGGGCCGGACCACGTCGGCGCTGCCGGGGCTCACGTTGGTGAAGACCGTCGCCTCCGCCTCGATCGCCGGCAACACACCCACCGGCAGCCGGGACGGGTCGTCACCGGTGCGAATTGACTCGGTTTGCCCGAGCAGCCACCGGCCGACGGCATCGAACCGTGGCCGGTGCGCCGCGGTCGGCCGGCCGCCGATGATCGCGCCGAGACCCATGTCCATGTTGGGCGCGTCCCAGACGAGCAGGACTCGACGCGCGCGCGACTGCCCGGAGATCACCTCGCCGACCCCGTTCTCAGATCCGTTGCTCATTGGTCCCCCTCGGCTCGCGTGTAGACGAATTCGGTGACGACGCGGCCCTCGGTCGCGGCCCGGCCCTCGAACTTGGTCGTCGGCCGGGCCAACGAGACGGGACTGTCTCCGGTCAGCGGCACCAGGTGCGTGCGGGTCGTATCCTGGGCGTCCAGGAGTTCGCGAATCCACTCGGTGTAGTCCGCATGGTCGGTGGCGATGTGCAACACGCCGCCGTCGGCGAGCCGCTCGGCCATCGTCGCCAGGGTTCCCGACTGCAGCAATCGCCGCTTGTGGTGGCGCGCCTTGGGCCAGGGGTCGGGAAAGAATACGCGGATCGCCTGCAGACTCTGTGGCTCGATCAGCTCATCGAGCACGATGACTGCGTCGCCGCGAATCATGCGGACATTGGTCAATCCACCACGGTCCACGAGGCCCACCAGTTGAGCCAGCCCGGGTTGGTAGACCTCGACGGCGATCACGTCGAATTGGGGTTCCGCACCGGCCATCGCCGCAGTGGAGATGCCGGTGCCCGAGCCGATCTCCAGAATTAGCGGGGCGCTGCGCCCGAACCACCGATCGGTGTGCAGCGGCGGTTCGGCCACCCGGCCGCCGGGCTCGGGGTGGATACGCAGGTCGCGGCCCAGGGCCGGCCACAGGGTCTCCCAATTGCGGCGCTGGCCCGGGGTCAGCGTGCCCCGCCGGAAGCGGAAGCTCGTCACGCGCGGGTAGAGCCGGGACTGATCGACGGTATCGCTCACCGGACCATCGTCTCACCTGATTACATGAGGGTTGTCGACTACGGGGGTGGTTCGGCCTGACGCACGGGGGAAATATCAATGGGAGAGCAGCGCGTTAGCCGGCTGGGCAAGATCCTGGTGGGCCGGACCGGGGTGGCCGGATCCGGGGAAACGAATCTGTCGGTGGTGAGCCGCGCGCTCGCGGCGGAGGGGTTCGTCGTCGAGACGGCGGGTGGGGCCGAAGGGGGTGGGGCCGAGGGGGTGGTCGGATTGTGGCTGTTCCCGGTGGGCGCGGAGATCGGTGCCGGTCAAGCAGCGTACGTGCATCGCCTGCGCCGACGCTGTGACGCGGTTGCGCTGGTCGCCGTTGGGATCGAGGACTGTCCGACCTGGCCCGACCGCGCAATGACGGCGAGCCGTGTGCTCGATCCCGATGGTCGGCTGCCGGTGTTCGCGGTCGCGCTGGGTCTCGCCGACCGCGGCGACGCGGTGGCGTCGGGGTTTGACGACCTGGTCGGGTGGATCATCGCGGAATCTGATGGACGGGCCGCCGTCGAGCTCGCCCGCCGCACCACCGCCGAACGCCTCACCGGTCTGCGGCTCGGGTCTGCCGCGGTGCGGACGTGGGCCGGTGGGCGGATTCATGCCGGATTCCGGGAGCTGGCGTCGGCGGGCCAGGAAGCGGCGATGGAACTGCGCGTGGGCGATGTGGAGCGGTTCGTGCACTGGTTGCGGTGCTCGTCGGCCGATCTTGAGCGCGACCTCGTCGGGGCGGTCGGCGAACAGGCCGCCCACATCCAGGCGACGGCCCTCGTCGGCCTGGCCGCCTACGACCGGGCGGCCGATCCGCGGCCCGCCGGGCCCGCGCCCTCGATGGCGGTTTCGTGGCAGCGCCGCACGTGGGGGGCCGAAGACGCGGTGCTGGTGCTGATCGGCGCATCGAGCGGACTGGGTGTCGGCCGCCTGGCGGCCGGGTCGATGGCCGGGCTAATCCCAGGTGGGGCGGCAGTCCTGGCCGCCCTTCTGATCGGGCTCGGCGTCGCGACCGCTGCCGTTGCGCTGCGCCGTCGCGTTCTCCTGCGCGGGCAGGCCCGCGCCTGGGTGGCCGAGGTCCTGGCCGACGCCCGCGCCCGCACCGAGTGGCGGGTGGCGGCGATGCTGACCGGTGTCGAAGCGGCCGCCGCCGCCGCCGTCCGGCGGGCCGCCTGGAGGGGACACCTCGGGTCACAGGGAACCGATTGCCGCGCCGCTGCGTCTAACTAGTGATGGACGGCGATCTTCCCGACGATGAGGCCGCGGGCGCCCACGGCACGGCCGGGGGCGTCGGCGAACACCTGTGGCTTTCGGAGTCGGGTCGACTGTGGGACCTCGGGCCGGCGACGGCGGACACCGACGCGGACGGGGTGGGTGACAGCCTCTCCCGAAACGACGCCGCGGGCTTGACGGTTTTCACCGATACCGATGGAGACCATCGGGTCGACCTCGTCACTCGGATCGGGGCCGACGGGTCGGTGTCGTCCTCGACTTACGACCCCGATACCGGGCAGTGGAGCGCGGCCCGGCCGGGTCGCCTGCGATAAGCCCGGCCGGGCCCCGGCCGGTTCTTCGGTGCGCTGGCGGGACCTTCGGACCCGACGCCTCTTCCGCCGACAACCCGACTCCCGATCGACCAGGTAGATCCCGTATCCTGGGAGGCAGACTGACCGCGCTGCAGGCGGTCGGCGACTTCAGGAGACGCTTCCAATGACCTCTGCCACGATTCCCGGACTCGACGCCGCCAGCGCGCCCACGAAACACGCTGACCTGCTTGCTTGGGTAGCCGAGGTTGCAGAGTTGACTCAGCCGGACCGCGTCGTGTGGTCCGACGGCAGCGATGAGGAGTGGGACCGCCTCACCGCACAGCTCGTCGAGGCCGGCACGATGGTCAAACTCGACGAGTCGAAGAAGCCGAATTCGTTTCTGGCCCTCTCCGACCCCGCCGACGTCGCCCGCGTCGAATCCCGCACCTTCATCTGCAGCACCACCGAGGAAAAAGCCGGCCCCACCAACAACTGGATGGCCCCCGCGCAAATGCGGGGCATCATGACCGAGCTGTACCGGGGCTGCATGCGGGGCCGGACCATGTTCGTGATCCCGTTCTGCATGGGCCCGCTCGGCAGCGACGACCCCAAACTCGGCGTCGAAATCACCGACTCCGAGTACGTCGTGCTCTCGATGCGCGTGATGACGCGCGTCGGCCCCAAGGTGCTCGAGGCCCTCGGTGACGACGGGTTCTTCGTCAAGGGGCTGCATTCGGTCGGCGCACCGCTGGCACCCGGCCAGGAGGATGTGCCGTGGCCGTGCAACACCGAGAAGTACATCACCCATTTCCCCGAGGACCGCGAGATCTGGTCCTACGGTTCCGGTTACGGCGGAAACGCGCTGTTGGGCAAGAAGTGCTACTCGTTGCGGATCGCGTCGGCGATGGCGCATGACGAGGGGTGGCTCGCCGAGCACATGCTCATCGTCAAGCTGATCAGCCCGCAGGACAAGGCCTATTACATCGCCGCGGCGTTCCCGAGTGCCTGTGGCAAGACCAATCTTGCGATGATCCAGCCCACCATTCCGGGCTGGCGCGCCGAGACGGTCGGTGACGACATCGCCTGGATGCGCTTCGGCGAGGACGGCCGCCTCTACGCGGTGAACCCCGAATTCGGGTTCTTCGGTGTTGCGCCCGGCACCAACCACAAGTCCAATCCGAATGCGATGAAGACCATCGAGGCCGGCAACACCATTTACACCAACGTTGCCCGCACCGATGGGGATGACGTCTGGTGGGAGGGCTTGGAGGGCGAGCCGGATCATCTGATCGACTGGAAGGGCAACGACTGGTACCCGCGGGAGACCGAGACCCTCGCCGCCCACCCCAACTCGCGATACTGCACCCCGCTGGCACAGTGCCCGTCGGTGGCCCCCGAGTGGGACGATCCCGCCGGCGTGCCGATCTCGGCGATTCTGTTCGGCGGCCGGCGCAAGACGACCATCCCGCTGGTTACCGAGGCGCGCGACTGGGCGCACGGGGTGTTCATGGGGGCGACCGTCGGGTCCGAGCAGACCGCCGCTGCCGAGGGCACCGTCGGCAAGGTCCGGCGCGACCCGATGGCGATGCTGCCGTTCCTCGGCTACCACGTCGGCGACTACCTGCAGCACTGGCTGACCATTGGGGAGAAGGCCGATCCGGCCAAGCTCCCGAAGATCTACTACGTCAACTGGTTCCGGCGGGGCGACGACGGCCGCTTCCTGTGGCCGGGATTCGGCGAGAACAGCCGGGTGCTCGAATGGATTGTCGACCGCATCGAGGGCCGGGCCGAGGGCCAGGAGACTCCGATCGGCATCGTCGCGACGCCGGCCGCACTCGATCTCGAAGGGCTCGACGTCGATACCGCTGACGTGGCCGAGGCCCTGTCGGTCGACAACGCCGCGTGGCGCGAAGAATTGCCGTTGATCAACGAGTGGTTCGACTTCATCGGCGACAAACTGCCCGCGCAACTGAGCGCCGAACTCGATGCGCTGACGAAGCGGCTCGCCGACTAGCTGCACTCCAACCCAGCTTTTCCGGACGACCCCGGCATCCGATTGGTGCCGGGGTCGTCCACTCTGGTGGGCGTGCATCCCCGCTACCGGTGGGAGCAGCCGCCGACATGTGGCACGGTAGAGACCATGCCGCCACGCGACGTCGTCACCCAGGGGTCCGCTCCGTCCACCGCCATTGCGGCCAGCGCCGTCGAAGTGGCCAAGGAATACGGTGCGGGAGACACCGCGGTCCACGCCCTGCGCGGCGTCAGCATTGATTTCCCCGCCGGTGAGTTCACCGCCATCATGGGTCCGTCCGGTTCGGGGAAGTCAACGCTCATGCACTGTCTGGCCGGGCTGGACACCCCGTCGGCGGGAACCGTCCGAATCGGCGACACCGATCTCACCGGACTCGGCGACAAAGCCATGACCGAGTTGCGGCGCGACCGCATCGGGTTCGTCTTCCAGTCCTTCAACCTCGTCCCGACGCTGACCGCGCGCGAGAACATCACGCTGCCTTGCGATATCGCCGGTCGCGACGTCGACCAGCAGTGGATGGACACCGTCGTCTCGCGCCTGGGCCTGGCAGCGCGACTCGAGCACCGGCCCAGCGAGCTGTCCGGCGGGCAGCAGCAGCGCGTCGCGTGCGCGCGTGCGCTCGTCGGACGTCCGGCGATCATCTTCGGCGATGAGCCGACCGGCAACCTCGACTCCCGCTCGTCGGCCGAAGTGATGTCAATCTTGCGCGCCGCGACCGACGAGTTCGGCCAGACCGTCGTGATCGTGACCCACGACCCGCGCGCCGCATCGTTTGCCGACCGCGTCGTCTTCCTCGCCGACGGCCAGATCGTCAACGAATTGCGCGACCCGGATGCGGACGGCGTCTTCGAGGTGATGCGCCACCTCGACGACAACGGCGTCGTCAACGGCAGCGCGGACGGCGACAGCCGGTCCGGCGCGCTCGCCGACGAGGACCAATAGCCATGGGCTCGGTCATGCGCCGGGTCTCGGTGCGCAATCTCGCCGCGCACAAGATCCGGCTGTTCCTCACCGTGTTCTCGGTGGTGCTCGGTACCTCGTTCGTGGCCGGCTCGATCGTGTTCACCGGCAGCATCTCCAACGCGTTCACCAGCATTTTCGACAAGACTGCGCGTGGCGTTGCCGTTCAGGTCGCACCGAGGAATCCGTCCGAGATGGCGGCAACGGGTGCACAGATCAGTCCCGGGGTGCCGATGCCGGTCGTCGAGCAGCTGCGGGCCAATCGTGACCGGCTCGGCTACGACCGTCTCGCGGTGAACTACACCGGGCTTGTCGCCGTCGCGGCGGCCGACGGCAAGGCGCTGCAGACGGGCAATGCACCGAGCATCGGCACCACCTATCTCCCGCCCGGTCAGGCGGTCGCCGAGGGCGAGAACGTCATCCTGCCCGGCGGTCGCGGGCCGGTCCGTGCGGGTGAGGTCGCCATCAACTCCACTGCGGCGGAGAAGGCCGGGCTACACGTCGGATCAACGACCAAGGTCGTGGCCGGGCAGGGAACGGCGGGGCCGCAAGAGGTCACCGTGGTGGGCCTGCTCGACTGGCCGTTCGAAGTAGGCGGGTTCGTGACGGTCGCCTTCGATGAACAGACAGCGCGGCACCTGTTTTCCGATGGCAACCACGCCGGCACCGTCACCCTGTCGGCGCGGCCCGGAGTCACCGACGGCGAGTTGCAACAACGCGTCAAGAACCTGATCGGCCCGACGCTCCTCAAGGTGCAGACCGGTGCGGAGGTGCGCCAGGAGAGTAAGGACTCGATCAACAGGTTCCTCCAGATCTTCACCTACATCCTGCTGGCGTTCGCCGGGATTGGGATCATTGTCGGCACGTTCATCATCTACAACACGTTCGCCATGATCGTCGCCCAGCGCAATCGGGAACTCGCACTCCTGCGCGCGGTGGGCGCCAGCCAGGGACAGGTGTCGCGATCGGTCCTGACCGAGGCGTTCATCGTCGGGCTGGTGGGTGCGGTTGTCGGCCTCATCGCCGGGATCGGCCTTGCCGCGGGGTTGCGTGCGGTCGCGATCGCCACGACGGGCCTCCCCGACGGCGGGTTGCTGATCACACCGTCCGCCGTCATCGGCACGCTCCTCGTCGGGATCGTCGTGACCATGCTCAGCGCGTGGCTGCCGGCCCGCCGCGCGGCCCGCGTCGCGCCGGTGGAGGCGATGCGTTCGACGATGGCCGAGCCGCGGTCGCTGCGCCGCCGTACCATTGCCGGCTCGATCATCGGCGCGGTCGCGATCGCGATCACGGTGGCTGCCGCGATGCGTCAGGGTGTCGGCCCGGCGCTCGGCGTCGGAGTGGGTGCGATCCTGCTGATCGTCGCTGTCGTACTGGCGGCGCCGGCGCTTTCGATACCGGTGATCTCCGTCCTCGGCGTCATCACCCGGCCGTTCGGCAAGATCGGCCAACTCGCCCGCACCAACGCCGGCCGCAATCCGCGGCGAACCGCTGCCACCGCGTTCGCGCTGACCATTGGCCTGATGCTGGTCGCCATCATCGGCACCCTCGGTTCGACCTTCAAAGCGACGGTCGACGAATCGTTGAACACAAACGTGAAGTCAGACTTCTTCGTCACCGGTGTCAACAACCTGCCGGTGCCACCGCCGGTCTTGCCGGCGATACGCGAGACTCCCGGCGTGGCCGAGGCCGTGGGGGCCGGGATGGTGGTCGGCACCATCGACGGCAAGCAGGTCAGGGGACGGGCCGTCGTTGGGGGGCGGCTCGACGAGATGGTCAACTACCGAATTGTCAAGGGCGTCGATCTGACGCCCGACGGGATGCTCGTGGACGAGCCGACCGCGCGCACCGCGGGGTGGACCGTCGGCAAGGTCCTGATGTTCACCCGCGCCGACGGGGCAGCGGTGCCGGTGCCGGTCGTCGGCGTCTACGAGCGCAACGACGCGGTCGGCCCGTGGCTGCTCGGCAGCACCGCCTACGACCAGGTGATGCCCGGACCGACGCAGATGCTGGCGGGCGTCTTCGTTCGTGCCGCACCGGGCGTGTCCCCGGTGCAGCTGCAGGAGCGCCTCACCGCCGCGACCGCCGGATTCTTGACGGTGCAGGTGCAGACGCGCGAGGAGTTCAAGAGTGCGGCGTCGGCGATGATCGATCAGATGCTGGGCGTGCTGTACGCGATGCTGGGCCTGGCCCTGCTGGTGGCCGTGCTCGGCATTGTGAACACCCTCGCCCTTTCGGTGGTCGAGCGTCGCCAGGAGATCGGGATGGAGCGCGCGATCGGCATGGCGCGCAGCCAGGTGCGCCGGATGATCTACCTGGAATCGGTCCTAATCGCCATTTTCGGGGCGCTGCTGGGTGTTGTGCTGGGCAGCGGGCTCGCGGTGGCCCTGGTGCGCACCCTGCGGGAATGGGGAATCGGCAGTCCGGTGCTGCCGTGGCCGCTGATCGGTCAGACGCTGGTCGGGGCGGCGGTCGTCGGCGTCGTCGCGGCCATCTGGCCGGCGATCCGCGCTTCCCGGACCAAGCCGTTGGAGGCGATCGCCGGCGAGTGACGGGTGCCACCGAATCCGGCGCAGCGACCTCACCGGGTGACACAATGTGTGCATGACATATCCCCAGGATCCCCAGGACCCGTTCGCCTCCTCGACGCGCAGGTTCGATCCGGAGCAGCCGACCAGTTCCTACCAGCCGGAGCAGTACCCCGGCACCGTCCAGTACGGGAACGAGCAGTACGGCCAGGGGTATGGCGACAACGGCGGTGGGCCCGATAAGAACCGGCGGACGAAGATCCTCATCGGGTCGATCGTGGCCGGTTTGGTCGCCATTCTGTTGGTGGCATTCCTTATCTCGGTGACCGCCGGCCGGGGTGGTGAAACGCCGGCGCCAGCCGTGTCGGACACCACGAATGCGCCCAGCACGCAGGATACGACGACGTCGGAGTCCGCTACGACCGAATCCGTGCCGAGCAGCCCGACAACGGCCCCGGTTCCCGCGGGGCAGGTCGTCTACCGCTTACTCGGTGACGGCGATCTGATCGTGGTGCGCTACCAGACGAACGGCCGGTCGATGACGATGGCGACGGTGCGCTCGCCGTGGTCGGTGACGACGTTCGTGCCCGACGGTCAGGCCAGCTTGGGTGCCATCGTCGTGCGCGGCACGGTAACGTGCCAGATCGTCGTCGGCGGGACGGTGATGTCGGAGGGGACGAGTTCGGGTGGCCCGCTGAACTGTGTCGCCGATCTGCCGGGCTGACGCGGCGGGCGGCCTCGCCACATCTGTGGGCTACATCTCCTCGGTGCCGATGAGGGCGGCGTCGGCGGGGATGGGCGCGCGGTCGGTGGCGTCGTTGCGGACGAGCGACACCACGGCGATGGCGATCACGCAGTAGCTGGCGGCGAACCAGAACGGGGCGGGCGCGCCGAACCACGATGCGATGTGGGCGACGGCGATGGCTGAGGCCGCGCCGCCCATCCAGCGCAGGAAGCTGTAGCCGGCGCTCGCCACCGACCGGGGCGTTGCCGGGTCGCCACTGGACATGGCAACACTGGTGAAAAGGGTGTTCAGGACGCCCGAGGGCAGGCCGGAAAGGATGACGGCCAGCCCAATCAGCACGACGGAATCGGCCGCCGCACCGTAGGCGGCCAGGGCCATCGCCGCGGCGTAGACCGTGATGGCACCCAGGACTCCCTCCTTCTGGCCGAAGCGGTCCGCGATGCGCGGCGCGAGGAAGACACCGGCGAGTGCGGTGAGCAAGCCCCACCCGAAGAACACCAATCCTGCGCCGATGGGTCCGACGGCACCGTGTCCGTGGGCCTTGTTCGCGACCGACAGGGCCAGCGGGGCCCAGGCGATGATGGTGAACAGCGCACCGGTGTAAAAGCCCGAACCGATTGCGGTGACCAGCAGGGTCCGATCCCGCAGCGCCGCGAGCGGGTCGGTGATGCGAACCGGGGTGCGGTCGCCGCGGGGCCCGTCGGCGGGCAGCATCCAGGCGCAGAGGATCGCGCCCACCAGCATCAGCAGCGCGGTGCCGGCGAACGGCGCCTGCCACGATGCGCTGCCCAACAGGGCCCCGATGAGCGGCCCAACGGCGAGGCCGACGCCCAGTGCCGCCTCGTAGAGCAGGATCGCGCCGCGCTGCCCGCCTTTGGCCTGCCCGACGATGAACGCCAGCGCGGTGGCCATGAACAGGGCGTTGCCCAGTCCCCACAGCACGCGCAGCATGATCAGCTGATCGATGGTGGAGCCGAAGGCGCTCAAGCCGGCGGCGACGACGATCAGGACAAGTCCCACGGTCAGGGTGCGTTTGGGCCCGAAGGTGTACGCCGACCAGCCGGTGATCAGCATCGCGAACACCTGCACGCCCAGGTAGACGCCGAAGAGCAGTGTCAGTTTGGACTCGGGCGCGTGCAGCGCTTCGGCAATGGTGTTCAGAATCGGGTCGACCAGCCCGATCCCCATGAATGCGATGACGGCGGCGAATGCGGTCACCCAGACCGCTCGGGGTTGCTTGCGGAAGGTCTCGATCAGCGCTGGGTGGGTGCCGGGTTCCGTCGCGGCGAGCGGGGCCGAGACGGCCGCCGAATGGGCGTCATCAATCTTTTCGGTCACGGGTTTCCTTCTTCAACTAATTCGAGGAGGCGTCGGCCGCAGTGGTGGCGCGCTCGAGGTGGTCGTGGAGTTCGGCGAGGGCCGTTGTCGCGGCGGCCAACTGGCCGCGGCGCTCTTCCGACAGCTGGGCCAGTGCCGCCGTGAGGGCGTCGTCGCGCTGGCGGCGGGCCGCTTCAATCGTGGTGCGACCCCGTTCGGTGAGTTCGACGATGACGGCCCGCCGGTCGTCGGCATCGGGGCGGCGGTGGACGAGTCCGAGGTTGATCAGCCCGTCGACCAGCGTGGTCGCCGTTGGCATCCGGATCCCCTCGCGGTCGGCGAGGGCGCCCATCCGCAGGGGTGCGTGCACCAGCAGAGTCGACAGGGCAGACGCTTGAGCGGCGCTGAGTCCGGCGATGGGTGCGCGCCGCCGCAGCGCCAGGTACAGCCGGGTGATGGCCGGTCGCAGATCTCGGGCCAGGTCGTCGCTCACCGAAGCGATACTAATCCTTAGGTTTACGAACTAAAACCTCACGGTCAGTGAGATTGGCCACCGGTGAGCGGGTTCAGGGCTTGGCGGGCCTTCGCGCCGATCTGCCTGCCGAGTTCGGTGTACGCCGCGAATTGGCCCTCGTTGAACCACTGGTCCGATGTCGCGTCGTGGGGAAAGACCGGGTTGTTGTCGGCGTAGGTGAGCAACCACGGCGGTAGGTCGGCGGTGAGGATCGCCTTGGCCAGGATCAGGACTCCGGACCGGCCGCCGGCCGAGTCGGGATAGGTGAACCGCACCCGCACGATCGGGGAGTCGGCCAGCCGGGCCACCAGCTCAGCGGTGACGTCGGCCGCAATGGCCCGGTCGGCGGTCCCCGGGGCGAGCCGCGCGGGCGAGTAGTCGTCGTCGATGGCGAAGCGCACCCCGAGTTCTGCTTCGGCCAGCCGGACCGCTTCGGCAAACGTGGTCAGGTCGGGCGGGGTGTCGCCGCTGGCGTCGATGGCCACGATCGTCGTACACCGGCGTCGCAAGGCCTCGACCAGGCCGAGGTTCTCGTAGTGGCCGCCGTCGCTGATCTGGACCAGTCGCCCGTGGCCCGAGTGGGACCCGAAGACCTCCCGGAACAGGTAGCTGATCCCGCGAAACGTCGGCAGGCCGTGTGGCCATGCCGGGTTGTCGTGTTCAAACCGGGATTGGAACAGGAAGCGCGGATTGGGCAACCAGCTGCCCAGGCGCGCCCCCGAGACGGCCAGCAGCGCCTGATAGCCGCGGGCAGCCCGACCCATCGCCGACCCGAAGGCTGCGCCGCTGATCGCAATCGCGGCCTGCACGGTCAGGTCTCGCCGGATCCGGGTGGGGACGATCTGCGCCAGCGACTCGGTCTTGAGCCAGCCGAGATCGGGGCCGCCGACGTAGTCGGCGCTGAAGGCGTAGGACACGGCGTTCTGCCCGCTGGCCGGCTTGTCCTCCCCCGATACCGCGGCGGCGGCGGCGAACACGAATACCGGAGTGGTCAGGCCGTGATGTGGCGGATCGGCCGGGGCGGGCCAGGTCAGGTGCGTCCGGCGGGGTTCGGCGAAAAGGGAGAGCTCGGTCGACTCCGATGGCGGGTAGGGCACTGCGCGCAACTGGCCGTCGCGGAGCCGGATGCGGCGCATCGCGAACGCCGTGGCCAGCCGGCGGCGATAGAACGGGTGCAGGCTCGTCGACGTGACGTCGAACAGGGCCAAGACGGCCAGCACCGCGAGTGCGCCGACGCCGACGCCGACAACCTTGCCGGTGTCGGGGGAACCGGGCGTGGCGCCGCGAACCGCCCACGCCGCGACCACGGCGACCGTCAGCAGCCAGGCGAGCGCCAGGACGACGAGGGTGACCAGGACGATCAGCAGTTGCACGACGCCCTGTGGCACCGCCTGTCGCGGCGCGGCCGGCGTTCCGCGCATCCGTGCGAAGAAGCCGCTCACCGATCCGCGGTTACGCCACAGGATAGCCACCAGCACCGCCACGTAGTTCAGGACGAGCACCGATGACACCGGTCCCGCCACCCCGGCGGGACCCGACGGCCCGCCGGAGGACCACACCACTCGCATTGCCCACGGGATCGCGAAGGTCGCCAGCGCGATGATGGCCGCAGCGGTCGCCGCCAGCTGGCCGATGCGGGTGAACACTTGGTTGAGGTTCATCGCCCACCGGCGCGTCGACGTCGCCTCGGCCAGGTTGGCGGCCACCAGGGACAGCACCGACAGCGCTGCGGCCACGCCGACCACGACTAGTGCGGGAACCGTGTTGGGCGTTCGCGTCGACCACGCGGAGTCGAGTTCGACGGCGGAGACCGGCACCCGCGCGTAGAGCGTGCCGAGGAGCGCTCCCAGGACCACCGCGGGCACAAACACGACGGCCAGTGACAGGATCATGTTCTTGGCGACGATGGCGAGGGCCGCGGCGAGTTCCGCGGGCGAGTCGGCGATGTAGCTGGCGTGGCGGCGGACCCGGTCGTACTCGACCGAGCCGCGTTTGAATGATTCGTCGACCGGTAGCGGTTCGTCGGGGATGGCGGCGGGATTGGTTGCGCCGAGCGCCTCGCTCATCCCGGCGGGCCAGACCGACGTGCCCGGTGGGCGATGAGCGGCCTGCAGGAACGCCCCGGAGAGGAAGCCGCCGCCGGAGACCGAGATGAGGTAGTCGGTGGCGGCGAGCACGTCATTGGTCGCATCGTCGGCGTTCGCGCTGGGGTTGCCCGACAGCGCCTGCAATGCGCCGAGTGCGACGCTGCCCGCGCGGATGCCCCCGCCGGACAGGCAGACCGCGCTGGTGTCGGATCGGATCGGATCGGCGACGGTGGGGACCCAGTACGCCCGGCGCCAGCGGTACTGCTGCGCCGACTCGTCCTCGCGCGGCGGAGCGAAGACATAGGCGACGTCGGGAACTTCTGATCTGCTGTGTATCAGCCACTTTCGCGAGAAGTACCACCGGCCGGCGTACCCGATCGCGCCCGGGATGATCAGCAGAACGGGGACGATCATCACCCACTTCAGCGTCGCGAAGGGAGCCGACCACGCACCGTTGTGGGCGAGCAGGGCGATGTCTTCAGCGACATCTGCCAGCGCCGCGACGGCAAGCATCCCGAGTAGCGCGGTGATGGCGGTGCGCAGCGTCACCGAGAAGGTGCGCGTCCGGAGGAACACGCACAGTGCCCCGAGGGCCAGGGTGTAGCCGACGATAAACCCGAAGTCGCTTCCCACCGCACGATCGAGTTCGCCGGCCCGGGCACCGGGATCGCCGGTGAACTCGTACCCCACGATGCCGGGCGCGCTGGCGCGCAGCCCGAACCAGGTGGTAAGTGCGACGCCGACGAGGAAGCCGACGATCAGGGCCGCGTCGAGTCGAGGATTGCGCGTGCGGCCGGCGGCGGAGAAGCCACTCCCATCGGGCGGGCGGTCCGGTTCGGTCGCTGACATGGGACCAATGATCCGCCACGAGCGTCCGGCATAGGGCTGGTCGGGGGAACATTCCCGCCGCGGGACCGGATATCGGGCAAAGTCGGCGCACCGGTTGCCGAGTAGGGTCGCAGGCGTGCCCACCGCTCTGATCACCGGCGCGAGTCGCGGCCTCGGCGCCGCCATCGCGACCGCGCTCGCCGGCTCCCATGACGTGCTGCTCGGTGGGCGACCGTCGGCCGAACTAGACCGCCTCGCCGCGTCACTCGGTGGCGCCACGACCTTCGCGGCCGAGTTGACCGACTATGCGGCGGTGGCCGCGGCGACCGAGTCGATCACCTCGCTCGACGTGCTGGTGCACAACGCCGGAGTCGAGTCGAGTCTGGAAAGTGTGGCCGACACCCCCGTGCAGGAGTGGCAGCGTGTTCTCGAGGTGAACCTCGTCGCGGCCGCCGAACTCACCCGCCTGTTGCTGCCGGCGCTGCGCCGGTCCGGCGGTCACGTCGTCTTCATCAACTCCGGCGCGGGAATCCGGGCGAATCCGGGCTGGGCGCCGTACGCGGCGAGCAAGTTCGGGCTGCGGGCGCTGGCAGATTCACTTCGCCTCGAGGAGCCGGGTCTGCGGGTGACGTCGATCTTCCCCGGGCGGATCGATACGGAGATGCAGCGCCGCATTGTCGCGATCGAGGGCGACCCCTACGACGGCGGCGCATTCCTTGATCCCGCGACAGTCGCCGCCGCCGTCGCGGCGGCGGTGCACACCCCGGCCGATGCCCATCCGGTCGAGGTGGTGCTGCGCCCGGCAGGACGGCCCTAGTACGGCCGGTCAGACCGTCTTGAGGTCGGTGGCCGGATCCCAGACGGCGCGCATCGAGGTGATCTTGCCGTTCTCGTCGAACACCATGATGTCGACGGGCTGGATTTCGAAGCCGGTGTCGCCGGCCTTGGTGAAGAGGTGGAACTCGAAGACTGCGGTGTCGCCCACCACCTTCTTCCACTTGAGGGTGGCCCGGTGCTCGTCGAGGTTGGCGATAAGGCCGTAGAACTCGATCAGTTCGGCGCGCGTGGTGCGCAGCGGGGACCCGATGGGGTCTTCGACGCTGCACTCCTCGGCGTACAGGTCGGCGATCTGCTCGGGAGTCCCGTTGGTGATCAGGTCGATGTAGGTGTCGACCGTCGCGTTGATCGCAGCGGTCAAATCGGTGGCGGTGCCGGTCATCAGGGTGCTCTCCTCGAATGACGAACTAGAACAGGTTCTAGTCACGGTAGCAGCTGGATGGTGTTTGCTTTGATAGGTTCGCGGTTCTAGAGAAGTCCACTCACGAGGGGTTGCTATGTCGGCAGGCGACGATCCGCTCGGCGGCGAGCGGACCCGGTTTGTCGGCTGGACACCCCCCAATGTCGAGGTGGCGACACCGCAGCCCGGTCTCGTCGACGCGGAGTGGCAGCCGGCCGGCCCGCGCACCGGCCGCGGGGCGCAGCTGCCGACGCTGCCCGGCGTCGAGCTGCCGACGCGGCTACCCGAACCGCAGCCCGCGCCCGTCGACGGTCTTGTCGCGCACAAGCCGGGCAGCGCACCGCTGCGCCCCTTGACCGGCCTGGACATCGTCAGCGGGGCGGTGAGCGTGGCGAGCGGCAACCTCGGGATAATCGGGCTGCTCTGGGTTTGCGCCTGGGTGCCCGCGGCCGCCATCGTCGTTGTCGCCCGCGTCGTCGACCCCGGGCTGGGCCTGGTCGCACTGAGCATTGCAGCGTTCGTCATGCCGGTGGCCCTCACCGGTGCGCTCGCGAGCCCCCTGCATGCGACGGCGATCGGACGGCCGATGGCCTTCGCCGACGCACTGTCCGCGGCGTTCGCGCGGCTGGTTCCGCGTACCGCGCTCGAGGTGGCCGGCCTGGCGATTCTCGCTGCGCCCGCGTTACTGCTCGGCCTGGTGCTGGCGGCAATCACCGAGGTGGTCGCCAAGAGCGTGGCGGTGCTGCTGCTCCCCGTGCTGTACACCGCTCCGCTGTCGGTCTACCTGCTGGTGGCCGTGCCGATTCAGCTAATCCACACCGTCCTCGCCGTCGAGGGCGCGCCCCTGGAACAGTCGGTCCGCCGCGGGCTGTATCTGAGCGGAAAGAGCCTGCTGCATCACCTGGTGCCGATTGCCCTGCAGGCAATTCTGTTCAGCACCATCGGGTTTGCGATCCTCATGTCGGTGGGTCTGTTCTTCCTGCGCGGGATGCCGGCGATGGTCATGCTGATCGCCGGCGCGGTCCTCTCCCCGATCGCCGCTGGTTTCGCGGTGATGTACTACGTCGATGCCCGGATTCGTCAGGAGGGCTACGACGTGGAGCTGTCGGCCCGAGTGGCCTCGGGCGCGGGAGCGGAGGCGGCGTGATCTACCTGGCGCTCGACCCCGACAACGACACCGCCCGGCAGTGGCTGCGCGACGAGCTGTCCAAACCCCGGTACGCCGACCCGGCGGCGAAATCGCCCGAGTGGAGGTCGCCCCAGACACCGGGGTTCCTGGACCGGCTCGGCAAGTGGTTGTCGGGCCTGTTCAACAGCGGCCTCTCGCTGACCATCGGATTCCTGCTCCTGGCCCTGCTCATCGCGGTGGCCGGGTACGTCGTGGTCCGCGTGCGGCGCGAGACCCGGCGCACCGGCGATGCGATCGACGGTTCGCCAGGGGCGGTGCTCGGCGGGATCGCCGGGACGGCCGAGCAGTTCCGGTCGGCGGCGGCCGAGGCGCTGGCGGCGGGCGACTACGACAATGCGGTGCTCGCGGCCATGCGCGCCATCGCGCAATCGGCGTCGGACCGAACGCTACTCCTCGGCGCGCGCTCGGCCACCGCCCACGACATCGCGCGGCGGCTCCGCCATGTCTTTCCCGATCACTACGGCGTGCTGTACTCGGCGGCCGAGGTATTCGATGCCGTCGCCTACGGCGGGCGCCACGCCGGCGCCGGTTCGGCCGCCGCACTGGTGCACTTGGACGCCGATCTGCGGGACACCAGACCGACCGGTTACGTCGACGATGAGATCGCCGAGATGTCGCTGCCGTTGCTTCCCCCGGTGCGCCGATGAGTGCGCCCCCGGCGGGATCCGCGAGCAACCCGGCGGTCCGCCGCCGGCCCGGACCGATCGTCGCCGTCGTGTCATTGATCATTGTCGGCGCGTTCGCGGCCCTGGCGGTTGCCGCCCTGATCGTCGGCGGGTCGCGGGAACGGATGCCCACCGGCAACTCCACCCCCGGCGATCCGGGAAGCTTCCGGTCCACTGGAACCGCCGCTCTCGCCCAGACCCTCGCGGCGCACGGCGTCGCGGTACGCGTTGCCCGCGATCAGCAGGAGTTGCGCGGCTGGCCAGAGGCCACGCCGTCGACGGTGGTCGTCATCTCGCGGGCCACGTCGGCATCGGAGAGCAGTACCCGCATCCTGCGGGACAAGACGCGCCACGCTCGCCGGATCGTTGTCTTGGATCCCCGGTCGGAGGTGCTCGATCAGTGGGGCGTCTCGACGGCCGTCATCTCGTCGACCGGTTCGACCCTCACCTCTGCGGCGCAGTGCTCGGTGGCCGGGATTGCCCCTGCTGATCGGGCGGGTCACTCCGCCACCATCATCGTCGCCGGTGCTGACGCGGTGATCTGCTTCCGCGACCCGCTGACACCCACCGGCGGTGCTGTCGTGGTCTATCCGGCTACTGCCGCGCACCCCGAGATCGTTGTCGCCCAACAAGATTGGTTCCGCAACGGGGCGATCCTGGCGAACGATCACGCGGGAATCGCGGTGCGGATGATCGGCGCCGGAACCCAGGTGCAGTGGTTCGCACCCAACTACACCGACCTGATGAACGACAACCCCGAGCCGATGACCCAGGCGAAGCTCGAGCCCGATGTGCCGCGCTGGCTCTGGCCGATGGCCGGCCTCGGCGCCTTCGTGCTGATCGCACTGATGCTGTGGCGCGGCCGCCGTTTCGGCCAACTCATCACCGAGCCGCTGCCCGCCGTCGTCAAGGCCGCGGAGACCACCGAGGCGCGCGGCCGGCTCTACCAGGCATCCAAAGACGCCCGGCGCGCGGCCGCCCAGTTGCGCGGGCAGGCCCTGCGGACGATCCCCAAGCGTCTCGGGGTCTCGCGCCACGCCCCGGTCGACGATATCGTCGCGGCCGTTTCCCGGGCCACCGGCCGTGACCTCGCCACCGTGTACGCCCTGCTGGCCGGCCCGCTGCCGGTCGACGACGACGGGCTCGTCGCCTTCGCCACCGATCTGTCCACCCTTGAAGAGGAAGTCCGACCCGTACTATGACGACACCAGTTGCACGCCACACCGACTCTGACCGCGCCCGCCAGGCCTTGTCCGCGGTGCGCGGAGAAGTCGCGAAGACCGTTGTGGGACAAGACTCTGCCGTTGCCGGCATCCTCATCGCACTGCTGTGCCGCGGGCACATCCTGCTCGAAGGCGTACCCGGGGTCGCCAAGACGCTGCTCGTCCGCTCGGTCGCCGCGGCGCTCGCGGTCGACACCAAACGAGTCCAGTTCACCCCCGACCTCATGCCCGGCGACGTGACCGGCTCGCTGGTCTTCGACAGCGCCACCTCCGAGTTCACCTTCCGCGAGGGGCCGGTGTTCACCAACCTGCTCCTGGCCGACGAGATCAACCGCACCCCGCCCAAGACCCAGGCCTCCCTGCTCGAGGCGATGGAGGAGCACCAGGTCTCCATCGACGGCGTGCCGCGAGTACTGCCGTCGCCGTTCCTCGTCGCGGCAACGCAGAACCCCGTCGAGTACGAGGGAACCTATCCGCTGCCGGAAGCACAGCTCGACCGCTTCCTGTTGAAGGTGACACTGCCGCTGCCGCCGCGCGAGGACGAGATCGCGATCCTGTCCCGACATGCGGCCGGATTCGACCCGCGCAACCTCGCCGGCGCCGGGATCACCGCGGTCGCCTCGGCCGACGACATCGCTGCCGGCGTGACGTCGGTCAGACAGGTGTCGGTCGCGCCCGCCGTGCTCGGCTACGTCGTCGACATCGCCCGCGCCACGCGGATGTCGCCGTCGCTCTCGTTGGGTGTGAGCCCTCGTGGCGCCACCGCGCTGCTTGCCACCAGCCGCGCCTGGGCGTGGCTGTCCGGACGCGACTTCGTGACGCCCGACGACGTGAAGGCGCTCGCGCAGTCGACGTTGGCACACCGTCTGGGAATGCGCCCGGAGGCCGAGTTGGAGGGGGTTTCGGTCTCGGCGGTGCTGGACGCGGCGATTAATTCCGTACCCGTGCCGCGCTGATGTTCGTCACCGGCCGATTCGCGCTGCTCGTCGCCCTCGGCGCCATTCCCGTCGTGGTCTGGCCGTCGGGCCGGACGGTACTGGCGTGGGCGGCCCTGGTCCTGGTGGTGGCGCTGCTGGACCTGTTGCTGGCCGGGGCGACGACGGCGGTGACCGTGACGCGGGGGAAGACACCGCCGATCCGTCTGGGCGAGCACACGACGACCAGGCTGTCGGTGGTCAACACCTCGGGGCGGCGGTACCGCGGCCGGCTCCGCGACGCGTGGCAGCCGTCGGCCGGCGCTGGCGCGGCCCAGCACCCCGACCGTCGCGCGGCCGGGGAGCCCGGTCTCGCCGCCGGTCTGGCGCGGCGCGGGGAAAACCTCGCGCGGCAGCTGTCCGGCGACCCCGGCCCGCCCGGTCCGCAGGCGAATCGGCAGGACCTGAACGTGGGCCCGGGGGAACGGCAGTTCTTCGACGTCGGACTGCGCCCGACGCGCCGTGGCGACCGGCTCGCCATTCGACTCACGTTGCGCCGCAACGGACCTCTCGGGCTCGCGGGACGACAGCGCTCGCTCTTCCTGCCCGGGACCGTGCGCGCGCTGCCCGCTTTCGATTCGCGCAAACATCTGCCCTCGCGGCTGGCCTCGCTGCGTCAACTCGACGGGCGTTCGGCGGTGCGCACCCGGGGGCAGGGGACTGAGTTCGACTCGCTGCGGGACTACGTCGAGGGCGACGACGTGCGCTCGATCGACTGGCGCGCGACGGCCCGTCGTCGTTCGACCGTGGTCCGCACCTGGCAGCCCGAGCGCGACCGGCACGTCGTGATCGTCCTTGACACGTCGCGGACCTCGGCCGGGCGGATCGGCGATCAACCCCGCCTCGACGCCGCGATGGATGCCGCGCTGCTGCTGGCGGCCCTGGCATCCCACGCGGGCGACCGCGTCGACTTCATCGCGGGGGACCGGGCGATCCACAAAAAGGTGCGCGCCACCCGACGGGTGAACCTGCTCAACGAGATGGTGACCGCCATGGCGCCGCTGGAGTCAGCACTGCTGGAAGCAGACTGGGGCCTGCTCGGCGCGGAGGTGTCTCGGACGGTCGGTCAGCGCGCACTAGTCGTGCTGTGCACCCCGCTCGAGCCGGCCGCGATCGCCGAGTCGCTGCTGCCGACGCTGGCGGTGCTGGCGCAGCGCTACCAGGTGGTGATCGCGTCGGTCTCCGATCCCGCGCTCGACGAGATGCTCGCCGACCGGTCCGATACCGCCGCGGCCTATCGTGCGGCGGCATCGGCGCGCACGCTGACCCAGCGCGAGGAGACCGCCGCTGTCCTGGCGAAGCTGGGTGTCACCGTGATCGACCGGGGTCCGGCGGAGTTGCCCCCCGCCCTGGCCGATCACTACCTGTCGCTGAAGGCGCGCGGCCAGCTGTAGCCGTCGGGGCCCAACGCCGGCTGGGCCCAGAATTTCGTCGACGGTGCCGTCAAGCGGCGACCGGAGCTTCATAGCCCCGGTCGGCCTCACTTTCCAGGTCGCCCGTCGCACCGTCGAGGTAGGCCTTGCGGCCGAGGATGAAGACGTAGGCGAGGAAGCCGAACCACACCGCGAGGCCGATGCTGATGCGGGCGACCGTCGGTAGCGGCGACGGGGTTACGAAGGCCTCGATCACCCCACTGAGCAGTAAGAGTCCGATGAGTCCGATGCCGATGGAGATGGCGGTGCGGCCTTCCTCGGCGAGGGCGCGCGTCCTCGTCCGGTGTCCCGGCGCCACCCACGTCCAAAACAATTTGAGGCCGATGGCACACGAGATGAACAGGCATGTCATCTCCAGCATGCCGTGCGGCAGGATCAGACCGAAGAAGATGTCGGCTTTGCCGTTGCCGATCATGAGCGCGGCGACCTGGCCGAGCGACACAACGTTCTCGTACAGCACGTAGACGACTGGGAAGAAGAACACGCCGAAGGCGATCGCCAGCAGGGCGAGACGGAAATTGTTGGTCCAGACCTGGAACGCGAAGTACTGCGCCTGATGATTGGAGTAATAATCCGCGAAGCTGCTATCGATGTACCGCTGCCCGAACTGCTTCAACAGCCAGGCCATCGTCGTCGGGTGGTTCAGACTCCAGAGCACCATCACGGCGATGGTCGCCACTGATCCGACCATGATCGGCACCCACCACCACCGCAGCCGGTACAGGCCGGCGGGCAGGGTGCGCGTCAGGTACGTCGCGACGATCGCCCACGTGAACGGTCGGGACCCTTGGGCACGGAACCGGGCGCGAGCCACCAGGGTCGATAGGTACTCGACGGTCTGGGCGTCGGGCGATGTCGATCGAATGACCGAAAGGTGTGTCGCCGCGCGCTGGTAGAGATCGAGTAGCTCGTCGGATTCGGCGCCGCTGAGACGACGGGTTCGCACGAGGTCGTCGAGGCGATTCCATTCGGCACGGTGCGCATCGAGATAGGCATCCAAGTCCACGCTCAACACCCTAGTCAGCCGGTGGCGTCGGTGTCCCCCGGCTGAATCGTCCCCTAGAGTCGTGGACATGTCTCGTCCCGTGCCAGGCCCGTACCGGGCGGCCGTCCCACGTCCGCCGCTGCGGCCATTGCCGCCGCCGGTATCGCCGTCGCACAGCGGCACCCGCGGGGTCGGGCGGGACGACTTCGTGTCCGGTGAGGCGGTGGCCCTCGATCTGCCGTCGGCGAACCTCGGATTGCGTGTGTTGTCCGGATTGATAGACGTGACGCTGGGTTGGGCGCTGTTCTGGTTGTGGTTCCTCTACCTGATGCCCCAGATCTCCAAGGTCGTACAGCTCGACTCGGCGTTTCGGGCGGGACTGGGCACTGCCTGGACCGTGCTCGTATTCTTGGCGCTACCCACCGTCGTGGAGACGCTGACCCGCGGCAAGACGCTCGGCCACCTTGTTCTCGGGTTGCGGACGGTTAATGACGACGCGGGGCCGATCACGATTCGGCAGGCTTTTGGGCGCGCGCTGCTGGGCATGCCCGAGCTGTACTTCTTTGCCGGGGTTCCCGCGCTGGTCACCGCGGCGGTCAACCCGAAGAGCAAGCGGCTGGGCGACCTCGTCTCGGGTACCTATGTGATTCGGGATCGGAGTGTCGCACCGCCCGCGCGGCTTGTGTTCATGCCACCGGAACTGGCGCAGTGGGCGGCCAGTGCAGACCTCGCTCCGATGCCGCCGAGTCTGGCCAGCGGAATCCGGGGGTACCTGGACCGCTATTGCGACTTCACGCCGCAAGCTCAGGCGATCAACGGGCAACAGTTGCTGGTGCGGGCGCTGGGGTTCGTGGCACCGCCGCCGCCGCCGACCGCCGCACCGCGCGACGTCCTCGCCGCGATCGCCGCCGAACGCTACCGGCGGGACGCCGAGCGCATTGCGCGCAACCAGAAGCTGCAAGCCGCGTTGTTCACCCCGTCGCGTTGACGTGCCGATACACCCGCTCCGGCATCTGCGGGGCGGGTGATCGCTACTTGAGGTCGGTGCTGGTCTTGCCGAGGATGCGCCGCGAGATGATCAGCTGCTGAATCTGCTGGGTGCCTTCGAAGATGTCGAGGATCTTCGCGTCGCGCGCCCACTTCTCGAGCAGCATCGTTTCGGAGTATCCAGCGGTCGCGCCGATCTCAACGGCTTTGTTGGTGATGTCGGTGACGGTGCGCCCGGCCTTTGCCTTCGCCATCGATGCCTCGACGGAGTTCGGCTCGCGATTGTCCATCATCCATGCGGAACGCAGGGTGAGCAGCCAACCCGCCTCCCAATCGGATTCGAGGCGGATGAACTCGGCGACAGCGGCGTGCTGGGCGGCGGCAGGCTTGTCGTAGTCGACTTCGTGGCCGGCTTCGCCGAGCAGGCGGCGCATCTCCTCGAGCGCTGCCCGGCCCACGCCAACGGCCATCGCCGCGACGACGGGCCGCGTGTTGTCGAAGGTCTGCATGACCCCGCCGAAGCCCTTCTTGGTGTCGATTTCCGGTGAGCCCAGCAGGTTCTCTTTCGGCACCCGCGCGTTTTCAAACACGATGACGGCGGTGTCGGAGCCCTTGATCCCGAGCTTGTGCTCAAGGCGGGCGACCGTGACCCCGGGGGTATCCATCGGAACGACGAAGGACTTGATTGCGGCACGACCGGCCGACCGGTCCAGGGTCGCCCACACCACGACGTGGCTGGCGCGCGATCCGGAGGTGACAAAGATCTTCTCGCCGTTGATGAGGTAGTCGTCGCCGTCACGGGTCGCGGTGGTGGAGACGGCCGCCGAGTCGGAGCCGAAGCTCGGCTCGGTGATCGCCATCGACGCCCAGACGTCGCCGAAGCGGTCGAGTTGCTCGGGGTTGGCGACGGCGGCGATCGCGGCATTGCCGAGTCCGCGGCCCGGGATTGACAACATCAGGCCGACGTCGCCCCAGCTCATCTCGGCAGCCGACAGAACGCCCCGCATGTTGGTGCTGTTGACGGTCTCGCCCGCGGCGGGCTTTTCGCCGGCCTCGGTCTTGTCGCGCTCGGCGGCCTGCTTGGCCAGCTTGGCGAAGTCGTCGAGCTCGGTCGGGTACTCGTGCTCGGCCCGGTCGTACTTGCGCGAGATGGGACGGAAGATGTGCTCGGCCGCCAGGTGGGCCTGCTCGACCGTCGAGTTCAACTTCTCCGGGAGCTCGGTGTTGATTGCCATGGCCGATACCTTACTCGGCAGTAAGGTTCTACGTCCAGTGGGTGTGACCCACTCCTGCAGCGCGATTGTTGACCAGCAGCGTCGGTCGGCGCTGCACGGTCACATTCACGCTGCACGACGGGAGATTCAGTCGAGCGCGCCGCTGAATTGGCTCTGGTACAACCGGTAGTAGGCGCCGCGGGCATCGAGGAGCTCGTCATGGGTGCCCTGCTCGACGATGCGGCCCTGTTCCATGACGATGATGGTGTCCGCGTCGCGGATCGTCGACAGGCGGTGGGCGATGACAAACGACGTGCGGTCGCTGCGCAGCGCGGCCATCGCCTGCTGGATCAGCAACTCGGTGCGGGTATCGACCGAACTCGTCGCCTCGTCGAGGATCAGGATCGTGGGCCTGGCCAAGAAGGCCCGGGCGATCGTGATGAGCTGGCGCTCCCCGGCGCTGACCCCGCCGCCCTCCTCGTCGATGATCGTGTCGTAGCCGTCGGGCAGCGTGCGGACGAAGTGGTCGACGTGGCTGGCGGTCGCGGCCTCGAGAACCTCTGCGCGGGTGGCCGACGGGTTGCCGTAGGCGATGTTGTCATAGATCGTCCCGCCGAACAGCCACGAATCCTGCAAGACCATTCCGGTGCGCGAGCGCAGGTCGCGGCGTGTCATCGCCCGGGTTGACACGCCATCGAGAGTGATTGCGCCCTCGTCGATGTCGTAGAACCGCATGATGAGGTTCACCAGCGTCGTTTTGCCCGCCCCGGTTGGACCGACGATGGCGACGAGGTGGCCCGGCTCGGCGATCAGCGACAACTCCTCGATCAACGGCACATCGGGCAGGTACCGGAAGGAGACGTCTTCGAAGGCGATATGGCCGCCGGCGTCATCGGGAGAGTCCGGCCTTGCGGGGTCCGGCGTCTCCTCGGTCGCGTCGATGATGTCAAAGATCCGCTCGGCCGATGCGACACCGGACTGCATCAGGTTGAACATGGACCCGATCTGGGTCAACGGCTGGGTGAACTGGCGCGAGTACTGGATGAAGGCCTGTACCTCGCCGAGACTGAGCGACCCGGACGCGACGCGGAGACCGCCGACGACGGCGACGACGACGTAGTTGACGTTTCCCAGGAACATGATCGTCGGCATGATGATCCCGGAGATGAACTGGGCCCGCCAACTGGCGTCGTACAGTTTTTCGTTGCGGCCGTCGAAGGCGTCCATCACCTGGCGTTGTCGGCCGAAGACGGTGACCAGTTCGTGTCCGGTGAAAGCCTCCTCGATCTGGCTGTTCAGCGTTCCCGTCGAGGCCCACTGCCGGCCAAAATGTGGTTTGGAGCGTTTGGCTATCAGTGCGGTTGCGATGCCGGCCGCGGGGATCGTCAGCAGCGCGATGATCGACAGGAGCGGCGAGATCCACAGCATCATGGCCAGGATGCCGACCACCATCAGCACCGAGTTGAGGAACTGCATGATCGTTTGCTGCAGGGTCTGCGACAGATTGTCCAGGTCGTTGGTGACCCGGCTCAGCAGATCACCGCGCTGGGCGGCGTCGTAGTACCGCAGGGGAAGTCGGTGGACTTTGACCTCGACGTCGGCGCGTAGCCGGGTGATCGTTCCGACGACGACGATGTTCAGCAGGTAGGAGGCGAGCCAGCTCACGAGGCTGGCCCCGACGTACAGGGCGAGTACGACGGTCAGCACGCGGGCGACGGCGGAGAAGTCGACACCGACCCCCGGGGTCAGGTTCATCGACGCCACCATGTCGGCGAATGTGCCCTGCCCGCGCCCGCGTAGCCCGGCGACGGCCTGCTCCTTGGAGATTCCGGCGGGCAGGCGGGAACCGATGATGCCGTTGAAGATGAGATCGGTGGCATGTCCGAGGATGCGGGGGGCGATCGAGGTGGCGACGACCGAGCCGACGATGGAGGCGAGCACCACGATCATCGCGATGCGATAGTGCGCCAGCAGGCCGATGAGCCGCTTGATGGACGGGCCGAATGAGCGCGGCTTCTCCGCCGGGTCGGCTCCCGCCGCCAGCGGGCCGCGCGGCCCGGTCATGATTGGCCCCCACCCGGCGCGGTGACGGCAAGTTGGGACTCGACAATCTCGGCATAGGTCGGACAGGTTGCCGACAACTCGTCGTGCCGGCCTCGCCCGACGATCTGTCCGCGGTCGAGCACAATGATTTGATCGGCATCGATGATCGTCGAAATCCGTTGCGCCACAATGATCACCGTCGAATCGCGGGTGGCTGGCGAGAGCGCGGCGCGCAGTCGGGCGTCGGTGGCGACGTCGAGTGCGGAGAACGCGTCGTCAAACAGGTAGACCGACGGTCGACGCACCAATGCACGGGCGATCGCCAATCGTTGACGCTGACCTCCCGAGACGGTCGTGCCGCCCTGGGCGATCGCGGTGTCCAGCCCATCGGGCATGGCGGTGACGAAGTCGTCGGCCTGGGCGATGCGCAGCGCCTCCCACAATTCCTCATCGGTGGCGTCGGCCTTGCCGTAGCGCAGGTTGGACGCGACGGTGCCGGAGAAGAGGTATGGGCGCTGCGGGACGACGCCGATCACCGATCGCAGCAGGTCGGGGTCGAGGTCGCGGACCGCGGTGCCGCCGACGGTGACCTCGCCCGCCGTCGTATCGATGAGCCGGGGGATGAGCGAGATCAGCGTCGACTTGCCCGAGCCGGTCGAGCCGACGATGGCCGTCGTCGTACCCGGCCGGCACTCGAAGGCGAGCTCGGTGAGAACAGGCTGGTCGGCGCCGGGATAGGTGAAGGCCGCTGATTCGAAGGCGACCGCGGCCGGATTGCCGCGGAAGCCGGCGGGGTCGGCCGGGGGGACGACGCTGGTGTGGGTGTCGAGCACCGCCATGATGCGTTCGGCGCAGACCGCGGCCCGCGGGGCCATGATCGCCAGGAATCCGGCCATCATGACGGCCATCAGAATCTGCATCACATAGCTCATCAGCGCCGACAGTGCGCCGATCTCCAGCGCCCCGGCGGCGATCTCGTGGCCGCCTACCCAGATGATCGCCACCATGGTGATGTTGGTGATGCCCATGACCACCGGGAACACCAGCGCGAAAATGCGGCCCACCCGCAACGAGGCGTCGGCGAGGCTGATGTTGGCGACTCCGAACCGGGCGATCTCCTCCGGCTCGCGGACGAAGGCGCGGACCACGCGGATGCCGGTGATCTGCTCGCGCAGCACCCGGTTCACCGCGTCGATCCGCTCCTGCATCGAGCGAAATCCGGGGATCATGCGGGTGATGGCAATCGTCATGAACAGGCCGAGCACGGGTACCGCGACGGCGAGTACCCACCACATTCCCGGCGCGACCTTGATGCCCATGATGATGCCGCCGATACACATGATCGGGGCCATGATCACCAGGCTGACGCTCATCACCGCGAGCATCTGCACCTGTTGAACGTCGTTGGTCGTGCGGGTGATGAGGGACGGCGCGCCGAAGGTCCCGATCTCCCGTTGGGAGAAGGAGTTGACCCGGTGGGCAAGGTCGTGACGGATATCGCGGCCGGCACCCATCGCCGCCCGGGCACCGAAGTAGATGGCCACGACACTGCCGACGACTTGGGCGAGCGTGATCGCGAGCATGATCACACCGGTGTGCAGGATGTAATCGGTGTCCCCGCGTGCGACGCCGAAGTCGATGATGTCGGCGTTGAGGGTCGGGAGGTAGAGCATCGCCGCGGTGGCGATCAGCTGGAGCACGATCACCAAGGTCAGTTCGCGCTTGTACCGCGCGAGATAGATGCGCAATAGGCGGGTCAGCATCCCGTCGAGGCTACTGTGCGCGGGACGGGCGCGCCATGGAGACTCACCGAACGACGACCGGGCCCGGAGTGAAAGCGGGCAAATCCGGCTGGGGCGGCGTCAGTTGGGCTACGTCAGCCTGACTGCGGCCTCCGGGGTGTAGACGAGGAACGTGAACGACTCGATGAAGTACAGGTTCACCACGTCTGCCGTGTGTGAGTCGTAGCCGATCGACACGTCCTGACCGATGGTCAGCTCAAAGTCGCCGCCCCGCTGGGAGACGACGTAGGCACCGGAGATGGCCGGGGCCCACACAATCTCACCTGCGGCGAGCTGGCGCTGCAAGTGTTCGCGCACCGGGTAGCCGTGATCGGAGGTCTCGCTGATGACGTTGTACAGCGGCGCCGACACCGCCACCGAGTACGGGTGGTCGACGGACTCCATCTTGAGTTTGCTCAGCGCCTCGGCGAGCGCCACCGGATAGTCGGCGACGTCGTCGGGCAGCGTGATCGGCCCGAGTGCCCGCTCGCCGATCCCGCCGATCCCGGCGGCCGCGTAGCCCGCGAAGATCGCCCGGTCCTCGGCCAGTGCCAAGTCGCGGGCGGCATCACGAACCGGATCCCAGTCTGAGCCCTTGGCGCCACGGTCGACGTTGTCGATCGAGTCGCGGGTGACGGTGAACGGCACCCGCAGCTCGACCAGGGATTGCGAATCGCGCAGGGACGCCTCGATGCCGTCGCCGGGCGAGTCGATCTTGTGGGTTCGGCCGGTACCGACCGCTGCAGCGTCGAGCCCGAGGGGACCGGCCACGTCGACGATGCGCCGTCCGGCGACATTGCGTTTGAAGGAGCGTGACGCCTCGGTTTCGATCTCCTGCCAGGCCGCCGCGGAAATGGGGGCGAGTTCGCGATGCAGGTTGTTCATGATGTCCTCCTCGTCGAGCGGATGGGTGGTGGGTTAGCGCAACGATCCGATGTGCAGCGATCCATCGGTGGTGGTCGGCGGTTCGGGTGCCGCCGCCCCGGCGGTACCCGGGGCCAACGGGGGATCGTCGAGGAAGTCGCCCGGTGGCGCGAAATACTGACTACCGGTCACGGCCGTGGTGAAGTCGAGCAGGCGGTCGGTGTTGCCCGGCGGGTCACCGAGGAACATGTTCGCCAGCATCCGTTCGGTGGTTCTCGGTGACGCCGAGTAGGCGATGAAGAAGGTGCCGCGCTCGCCGTCGGCGCGACCGTACGGCATGTTGTCGCGCAGAATGGAGAGCTCGTCGCCGTCATCGTCGGTGATGACGTTGAGCGCGATGTGCGAGTTCGACGGCTTGGTCTCGTCGTCCATCTCGATGTTGTCCGCCTTGGTGCGCCCGATCGCCGCTTCCTGCTCCTCGGTGGTCAGGGACGTCCACTCGGGCAGGTCGTGAACGTAGCGCTGCACGGCGACGTAGCTGCCGCCCTGCAATGATGGATCGTCATCGGCGACGGTGATCGCGTCGATCGCCGCTTGGCCGACGGGGTTCTCGGTGCCGTCGACGAAGCCGATGAGATCGCGCAGATCGAAGTAGCGAAAGCCGTGCACCTCGTCGACGACGGTCGCGTTGGCGCCGAAGTCGTCGACGACCTTGGTGGCCGCCTCGTAGCAGAGCCCGGCGGAATCGGATTTGAGGTGAATGAGCAGGTCGCCGGGCGTCGACGGCGCGGTGTGCGGGCCGTCGAGTTCGATGAACGGGTGCAGCAGCGCCGGTCGCGGGCCGCGAAACAGGCGGTCCCAGGCGCCGGATCCGATGCCGAGGATGCCGACCAGGTTCGCCTCGGGGGCCCGCGACGACACCGATCGCACGGTGCCGGAGAATCCGGCGACGACCTCGCGCACCTGCTCGATATCGGCGTCGTCGGCAAGTGTCAGGACGAGGAAGAACGCATGCGGGTGCTTGCGGGTGATGATGAGCTGCGAACTGGCCATGATTCCTCCAGGTTAGTGAATCGAAGGCCGCCCTGCTCAGTCGTTGCGCGCGCCCGCCCGGCCGGCATTGCGGCCGGAGAAGATGCATCCACCCAGGAAGGTCCCCTCCAGCGCGTTGTAGCCGTGCACGCCGCCGCCGCCGAAACCGGCGACCTCGCCCGCGGCGTACAACCCGTCGACGGGCTTGCCGTCGGGGCCGACCACCTGCGAATCCAGGTTCGTCTGGATCCCGCCGAGCGTCTTGCGGGTCAGGATGTTCAGGCGCACCGCGATCATCGGTCCGTGGTTGGGGTCGGTGAGTTTGTGCGGCTTGGCGACGCGAACGATCTTGTCGCCCAGGTACTGGCGCGCGTTGGTGATCGCCATCATCTGGGCGTCTTTGGAGAACTTGTTGTCGATCTGCGAATCGCGGGCGGACACCACCCGCTCGACCTGCGTCAGGTCCAGCTTCGGCCCCCGGCTGATCGCATTCATCTTCGCGACCAGGTCGGCGAGGTTGTCCGCGGTCACGAAGTCCTCACCGTGTTCGAGGAACTTCTTGATCGGTTCGGGCGCCCCCTTGGCCAGCCGGCTCTTCGCGGTGACCTTCAGGTTCTTCTCGGTGATGTCGGGGTTCTGCTCGGAGCCCGACAACGCGAACTCCTTTTCGATGATGGACTGCGTCAGGATGAACCACGAGTAGTCGTGGCCGGTGGCGAGGATTGCTTTCATCGTCGAATTCGTATCGAAGCCGGGGAAGTTCGGCGGGTCCAGCCGCTCGCCGTTGGCGTCGAGCCACAGCGAAGACGGTCCGGGGATGATTCGGATCGCGTGGTCGGGCCAGATCGGATCCCAGTCGTGGATGCCCTCGGTGTAGTGCCACATGCGATCCCGGTTGACCAGGTTCGCCCCGGCCTGCTCGGCGATGCCCAGCATCCGGCCGTCGACGTAGGCGGGCACGCCGGCGATCATGTGCTCGGGTACCGGGCCGAGCCGGTCGACGGGCCAGTTCGCGCGAACCAACTCGTGGTTGTGGCCGATGCCGCCGCTGGTGACAATGACCTTGGGGGCGTGGAACTCGAAGTCTCCCACCACTTCTCGTGACGTTGCGATACCGCGCTCGGCAGTCGTGGGTGCCAGCATCGCGCCGCGCACGCCGACGACCGCACCGTCGTCGACGATCAGTTCGTCGACGCGGTGGCGGAACGCGAACTGCACCAGGCCGCGCTGCTCGGCGCCGATCACCGGCTCGGCGAAGACGCGCACGACCTCCGGGCCGGTCCCCCAGGTCAGGTGGAAGCGCGGAACCGAGTTGCCGTGTCCGTCGGCGAAGCCGCCGCCGCGTTCGGCCCAGCCGACGATCGGGGTGATCCGCAGTCCCAGGCGGTGCAGGTAGTCGCGCTTCTCGGTGGCGGCAAAACGAACATAGGCGCGCGCCCACTGGCGGCCCCAGTAGTCCTCGTCGTCGCGATCGAACCCGGCCGAGCCCATCCAGTCGGCGAGGGCGAGCTCCTCGGAGTCGTGGATACCGAGGCGGCGCTGCTCGGGCGTATCGACCATGAACAATCCGCCAAGCGACCAGAACGCCTGCCCGCCAAGGTTGTTCCGATTCTCCTGATCGACGACGAGGACCTTCTTACCCGCCTTCGACAACTCGTAGGTGGCGACGAGACCGGCCAGGCCGGACCCGACGACGATGGCGTCGGCGGCAAAATCCTTCTGCGAACCCATAACCGATGAGCGTAGTGGATGTGCGGTGCCGGGAACCGGGCGTCGGGCATGCTGGGGAGATGCGCCGGGTGGTGACCAGTGAATCGCTGTGGTGGAGCGCGAGCCTGGCAGTGTTCCTGCTAGCGGCGGCCGTATTCGTGCTGCACGTGACTCCCACACCGGGGGCGTTGCTGACCCGGCGGGTCTTCGATGACGGAGCGTCGGCCAGGCGCGCCCGAAATGCCCAGTTCGCGGACCCGAATGTGTGGATCAGGCGCGATATCTCCTATCTGCGGACGGGATCGCCGTTGGTCGGCGCGGCGGCGCGAGACACGCTGTTCGACATCTATCGGGCCAACTCGGCCGACGGGCCTGCGCCCACCATCGTGTGGATTCACGGTGGCGGCTGGGTGTCCGGGGACAAGGCCGATCCGGCGCACTATTTGAGCCGTTTGGCGGGCGCTGGATTCACCGTCGTCTCCCTCAACTACTCGCTCGCGCCCCAGCGCCACTACCCGCTGGCGATTCGCCAGCTCAACGAGGCGATGAGTCACCCGAGCGGTATGGCGACCCGCATCCTTGGTTGGGGCGTCAACAACACTCTGTGGGCCTACTCGGGTTCGCGCGCGGTGCCGTCACCCGCGCTGGACCAGATGTCGACGATCCGCCACCTCACCCCGGGGTTCCCGCCGACGTGGATCGGCGCGGGCAATGCCGATCCGCTGACCGCTACGCAGAGCATTCCGCTTGCCGCGGCGCTGCGCGAGCAGGGCGTCGCTGTCTCGACACTCATCTTCGACACGTCGACGCCCGAGCAACTCGGCCATGAGTTTCAATTCGAACTCGGAACGCCGGCGGGTCAGCGGGCATTGGCGTCGTCCATCGAGTTCGCGCACCGGGTGACGCGGTAGGCGGGTGCCCCCTGGGCGGCCAGGAGGTGCCCACTGGGTGGGTTGGGGGTGCCCACTCGGCGGCCCCAGGGGGTGCCCACTCGGCGGGTGCGGGCGGGGCGGCTCAGTACTGGTAGAAGCCTCGGCCGCTCTTGCGGCCGAGGTAGCCCGCGTCGACCATCCGGCGCAGGAGTACCGGCGGAGCGTAGTGGGGTTCGCTGAACTCGGCGTAGAGCGACTCGGCAACCGCCAGACAGATATCCAGGCCCACGGTGTCGCACAGCCGCAGCGGCCCCATCGGATAACCGCAGCCGGCGACCATGCCGTCATCGATGTCCTCGGCGCTGGCGAACCCGGTCTCATACATACGGATCGAGCCCAGCAGGTAGGGGATCAGTAGCGCGTTGACGATGAAACCGGCGGCGTCCTTCGACTCGATGGTCTTCTTGCCGAGGGTGTCGCGGGCATAGGCGGTGACTTTGTCGACGACGGCCCGGTCGGCCTTGAGGGTCGTCACGATCTCGACCAGCGACATGATCGGTACCGGGTTGAAGAAATGCATGCCGAGGACCCGCTCGGGGTGCTTTGTGGCGTTGGCCAGTCGGATGACCGGGATCGACGAGGTGTTGGTCGCCAGGATCGCGTCGGGGGAGACGATCTCGTCGAGCTTGGTGAAGTACTCGACCTTGAGCGCCTCGATCTCGGGCATTGCCTCGATGACCAGCTCGGCGTCGGCGAAAGTCGAGAGGTCGGAGGTGATCGTGATCCGCCCCAGCGTGGCCTTGGCGTCGTCGTCGGACAGCCGGCGGGCCTTCACCGCGCGCGCCAGGCTCTTTTCGATGCGTTGCTGGGCGCCCGCAATGGCCTCGTCCCGTTCGACGATCCGCACGCTCGACCCGGCGCGGGCCACGACCTCGGCGATCCCGGCCCCCATCGTGCCGCCACCGATCACTCCGACGTTTTTCATATCCGCTGCTCCTGACGGTGTTACACCCGGACGGTTCCCGGACGTGGTTCGACGTAGATCCAACCGCACGGAGCGCCCGCCACCGATGCCAGGTCTCCAACCTGGGGTCGGTGGTGCTCGAGTCGACTCTCGTGAAGTGTGTGCCTACATTGTGACAAATCCGATGTCTTGCGCATATGTGCACGTCATACGGTTGGCGAATGCATTGTGTACGCCGGGTTTGCCGGTCTTCCCCGCGGGACCTTTTGCTCGGTCGTTATCGAGCCGTTACACTCGTGGGCGACCGGAATCCCATCAGTGTCGATGTGGCGTCCAGACAATTCCAGAAGACGAAGCAGCCCGGCCTACCCACAGGTACGCAGGCTGTCCAATCAAAGGACTACAACGAATGTTGACTCGATCCCGTACGCGGCTCATCGCCGGTGCCATGACGCTGATGGTTGGCGCGGGCCTGGCTACGGCCGTCTCGGCTCCATCTGCCGAGGCTCGGGCGGCCACCGATCGCGTGTACTCGCCCGCCATGCACCGGTCGATCCCGGTCTACGTCGTGCCGGCCAACCGGCCGAACGCCCCGACCATCTACCTGCTGGACGGCCTTCGCGCCCCCGCCAACAACACCGGCTGGTTGATCAACACCGATGTTGCGAGCTTCATGCGCGGCAAGGGCGTCAACCTGGTGCTGCCGTTCGGCGGTGCGGGCAGCTTCTACACCAACTGGGAGCAGCGCGACCCCAAGCTTGGGCTCAACCGCTGGGAGACCTTCCTGACCAAGGAACTCCCGCGATACATGAAGACCAAGTATCAGTCGGACAATCGGCGCAACGCCATCGGCGGGCTGTCGATGTCGGGCACCTCGGCATTGAACCTCGCCTCGCGGCACCCCGAGTTCTACAAGTCGGTTGCGTCCTACAGTGGCTATCCCACCGTGACGATGCCGGGCTTCACCCAGGGCATCCAGGCGTCGGTCGCCGAGGTCGGCGGTAACCCGTCCAACATGTGGGGCACATTCCCCGCTGGCGAGTGGTTCGCGAACGATCCCTTCCTCTCCGCCGGAAACCTGGCCGGCAAGTGGGTGTACGTGTCTTCGGGCACTGGGTTGACGAGCAAGTACGACACGGCGATCAATCCGGGCAGCCCGAATTTCGACCCGATACGCTTCGTTCAGATGGTCCCGCTCGAAGCCGCCGCGTCCATCAGCAGCCAGATGTACATCACCCGGCTCAGGACTGTCGGAGTGCGACTGACCACCCACATCTCGCCCGACGGCGGACACTGGTGGGACTACTGGCAGCGCCGCTTCAAGGAGTCGTGGTACTCGACCTACCGCCCGTCGTTCTTCGCCCCCAACAGCACCCCGGTGACGGGCCCTGCGAGCAGTATGGGCAGCATGGGCAGCAGCTAGTCCCAACAACATGATCGGCCGACGGGGCCACCGGCAACTGCCGGTGGCCCCGTCGTCGTTTTGGCGTCGTCGTTCTAGCGCCCGGAATCCTGGTGGGGCCCGTGTTCGCGCATGGCTCGCACCGGACGTCGTCAGGCAGCGGGGTGCTCGTGACGTTGTCCGGCATACTCGGATGCCCAGGTTGCCTACGAGGGTTTGCGCTGGGCATCGCTCCCGTTCGCACACCCCGATGGAATCTCCTCGTCGGCGCTGGAGGCCTGACAGCGTCCCCTCGTCGTCAGCCGTCATCGCGATTGCGGCGAGCACGGAGGCGCGTCCGGGATGCCCAATCAGGCCGCGTCGCGCGACCCTGGCAGGCCGTATTGCGCGACGACATGGCGTGACGGCGCTTGAGGAAGCCGTGGTGGCTAGCGGACTACCAGCACTTGGCCTGCGGTCCTACCGGAGGTGGCCTGCGGTCCTACCGGAGGTCGTCGCGCTGGTCCGGGTCGGCGATGTAGCGCCCCTGCTCGTTGTAGTGCCAGTGCTGATCACCCGGCGCCGCCCCGGGATCGGTGGCTGCCTCGGATGCCGGCGGGAACGTCGGCTCAAGAGTGGTCGGCGCGGCTGGGTCCCCCTCGCGCCAAGGCGAGTCGTAGCCCCAACCGGACTCGATGGGCTGGGCCATGGGCTCGGCGAGGGTGACATTGTGAGCCTCGGCGGCCGCGGCGTCATCGCCGGTGGGTTTGGGCTCGTCGTCACCGGTGCGACGGGCAAGGAACAGGCCGCCCGCCCACATGAGCAGAAACACGATCCCGGCCCCGCCGAGGATCAGCGGAAGCACCGTTTGACCGAACCGAAGTTCCTTCATGTAGTGCGACGCGCGGGTCGTCTGCGCATTGACCGTCTCCTCGCTCCACTGGAACGTGGCTTTCAGGGACGGCATTTCGAATTCGCGAACCGGGGCGGGTGTTTCTTCGCTCTGATCCGGGAATTTGAAGTACTGGTACTGGTCTTCCCGGCCGTCGACGATGGTGCCCGTCTGTGGCTCGACCCACACGTGCCGGGTCGACCGCGCATATCGGTGCATCGTGAGCGTCTCGGTCGGCTTCACGCCTTTGCCCTTGATGCCCCACCACTGGGCCGGCATCGACACCATCGTCCCCAGTGCGGCCTCGCCCTGCGGTGTCTCCAAGTCGGCCAGGTCGGTCTCGGGCACCTCGGTCACGAACTGGTAGACCTTCACGCCGTTGAGGACCTTTTCGTCGACGAAGCGCGCGCGGGTGTCCTGCCGGGTGTTCAGGTCGTAGTAGAGGTATTCGCGCTTCTTCACATCGAAGCCGAACTTGTACTGGAAGCCCTGCCGCTTGGCTTCCACGGACACGGACTTCGGGTCGGTGCCTGCCGGTGCGGCCTCGGTCTGGATGGAGTTGACCGCACCGTTGGGCACCGACGTCTTGCGATTCACCGATACCCGGTCGATGCTCGCGGTCAGCAGCGCATCAGTGCATTGGCGCGGCTCGCCGGCCTTGGCCATCGTCGGTTCGACTTCCTTGCCGTCGGCCTCACGAATTCGGTCGATTCGCACCGTCTGGGCGGACTGGATGGTGGCCTGACGCCGGTCCGACGGTTCGATGACCATCGAGCGGCGCTGTTGGGTCAGGTGGGCGTCGAAGGTGCGGGCGTGCTTCGCGCGCAGGGAGCAGCGGTCGAAGAGCGTTGCCGGGAACCGGTTGCCCGCCTGGTTGTCGGGTGACACGGTCGTGGCGACTGACGTGATGTCCAAGTCGAGCGGGACCACGCGCAGCTGCGGAACAAGGAACAGCTTCGTTCCGATGGCCGCGGTCAGACAGGCAAAGCCGAGGAAGGCGAGCGCGCTCAGGACGATGCGTTTCATGGCGACCACCTTATCGGCAACCCTGCCCGGAGTAGGCCTCAGCTGCCAGTGTTGCCCGCGCGTCGGTCTCGTTCGGCCTCTTTCATGATCGACGACATGTATCCGAAGACCTCCGGGTCAGCCATGGCCGTCCACCGCGGGGCGAGCAATTTGATGTACTTCTCGACGTAGAGCAACTGCTTGCCGACGAGGATTAGCTCACGCGGCAACCGGGCATCGTGGGCTTTGGCTACGGCGGCCATCTGGCGCCCGAGGTCGGTATAGGACATCTCGCCGAACTCGATACTGGTCAACGGCGTCGCCACCTGCTTGATGTCGGCGGCGCCCCGGGCCGTCGACCCGGGCTTGTGGACCGCACCGAGCAGGAAGATCGCACGTCCCGCCGATTCGTAGTCTTTGCGGACGATGAGGTCGACGACGAGTTGGCGCAGGATGCGGCGGGTGCGCGGTGTGAATCGGCCGACGATACCGAAGTCGAGGAGTACCAGCTTGCCGTCGGCGTCGACCTGTACGTTGCCGGCGTGCAGGTCGCCGTGGAAGAGACCACCGTGAAAGGCCGACTCCAGCAGGGACAGGAACAGGGTCCGGCACAGTGCGACACCGTCGTGGCCGGCCGAGGCGACGGCCGCGGCGTCGTCGATCCGGGTCGCGTAGATGCGTTCCATTGTGAGGACGCGGGGGGTGGTGAACTCGTCGTACACCGTGGGCACCCGTACCTGGCTGCCAAATTTGCTGGGTTGCAGGCACTGATACCACTCCCGCATCGCGGCTGCCTCGTTGCGGAAGTCGAGTTCCTCGTCGAGGCCGTTGGCGAAGTCCTCGACGATGTGGCGGGCCGAAAGCATGCGGCCGTACTCACTGAGCTCGACCAGCCCGGCTGCCCGTTCGAGAATGGCGACGTCGGGGGCGAGGCGACTGGCGATGCCCGGCCGCTGGATCTTGACGACGACCTCCCGGCCGTCGTGCAGCGTTGCGGTGTGCACTTGGGCGATCGAGGCCGACGCGATGGGGTTTGCGTCGAAGGTGGCAAACACCTCGTTCGGACTGACCCCGAACTCGTCGATGAAGAGTTCGGTGATGGCCTTCGGATCGGCTGGGGCGACCCGGTCGAGGAGCGATTCGAATTCGGCGGAGAGTTCTTCGGTGAAGACGCCGGGGCTCGATGCGATGAGCTGACCGAGCTTGACGTAGGTGGGGCCGAGTTGCTCGAAAGTGGTGCGGACCTCACGCGCGATGCCGCGCTTGGTCGGGGGCCGCAGTTGTACCGCATCGGTGGCGGTGTGGAGCAGGAACCGGCCGACGCCGGTGGCGCCGACGAGCCCGGCGGCGGCGGTGCGCCGCAGTTCGTGCAGCCCTGAGACCGGCGGCAGCGCGGCGCGCCGCTTGCCGGCCGTGCCCGCTGCCGTCCCGCTCCGGCCGGCGTCGTCTTTTCGAGTGCCCATCGGAGGTCATTCTACGAGGCGAGGCCCATGAATCCCAGTGCCGAGCCGTAGGCTGCGCCCCATGACACCGGCATTTCAGTATGCGCAAGTGCGCGGAGCCCGATTGGCCTACACCTCTACGGGAGTGGGTTCGCCCGTGCTCTGGGCACATGGGATGACTTCGGCGGCCTACACCCAGGAGCGTGCCGGGCAGTTCGACTGGCGGCCGGTTTCGGGGCGCCACCGGCTGTTGCGCTATGACGCGCGGGGGCATGGTCGTTCGACCGGCGGCGCCGACCCGGTCGAATACACGTGGCCGGAGTTGGCGCAGGATCTACTGGGCCTGCTCGATGTCGTGGAACCGCCGATCGGGCCGGCGCGGGTTGACGCGATCGGCTCGTCGATGGGGACCGCGACGATTCTGTGCGCGGCCGTCGCCGACCCGCAGCGCTTTCGGCGGCTGGTGCTCACCACGCCGCCGACGTGCTGGGAGACCCGCGCGGCCGCGAATGGTGTGCGGTTGGCCTCGGCGCAACTGGTGGAGGACGAGGGGGTGGCCGCGCTGGCGGCGCTGAGCATTGATGCGCCCGGTTCGCCGGCATTGGTGAATGCTCGCCGCTTCATCACGCCGATCCGGGTTCGGGCGGCTTACCTGCCTGCAGTGTTCCGGGGTTCGGCGCAGTCGGACTTTCCGTCTCGAGCGGAGGTGGCGCGTCTCGACCTGCCTGTTTTGGTGCTGAGTTGGACGGGTGACGGAACCCACCCGGTGTCCTCGGGTGAGGCCTTGGCGCAGGTCTTGCCGAATGCCGAACTCGTCGTCGCGGACGACCCGGCGGCGCTCGCCGAGTGGGGCGAGCGGGCCGCCGACTTCCTCCGCTGAGCTGCTGGCGGCGCCGGCCGTGGGTGGCCAGGCGTAAGGTTTTCGATTGATAGTCGAAAACTCGGAGGAGTCGGCCATGAACCGTGCTGATCTCGTCGTAGTCGGGGCCGGCGTCGCCGGTCTGACGGCGGCGTTGCGGGCCGCGCGTGCGGGGCTGAAGGTCATTGTGCTCAACAAGGGCAGCGGGGCGGAGGCCGGCGACGTCGAGCGCTCGACGGCCACGTTCTACGCGCAGGGCGGAATCGCCGTCGTGCTCCCCGACAATCCCGAGGATTCGGTTGCGTTGCACGTCGCCGACACCATGACCGCTGGAGCCGGGCTGGTGGCCGTCGGGCCGACCGAGGCGATCGTCGGCGCCGGCTGGACCGCGGTATCGGCCCTCCTCGCCGACGGAGCGGTATTCGACCGAGATGCCGGTGGGCGATTGCTGCGCACCCGGGAAGGCGGGCACAGCGTACGGCGGATCATTCATGCCGGCGGCGATGCGACCGGAGCCCAGGTGCAGCGCAGCCTCGAACGGGCCACGGTCGAGGCGATCGCAGCAAGTAACGATCTCGAATGTCTCAACAACGCCACGGCGACCGCGATCATGATGGGCGGGGGATCGGTGGCGGGGGTGGCATATCTCATCGAGGTGGGCGGATCCTGTCGGCGCGGCGTCATCAACGCACCGACGGTCCTCCTGGCGACCGGGGGAGCCGGGCATCTCTACTCTGCGACCACCAATCCGGCCGGGGCCACCGGGGACGGCATCGCGCTCGCCCTGCGGGCCGGTGCCGCGGTCGCCGACCTCGAGTTCATCCAGTTTCATCCCACGATGCTGTATGTCGCCGGGGCGCGCGGCCGCCGCTCGCTTGTCAGCGAGGCATTGCGCGGTGAGGGTGCCCGGCTCGTCGCCGCCGATGGCACGGCGGTAATGGCGGGCATTCACCCGATGGGCGATCTGGCTCCGCGTGACGTCGTGGCCCGGGCGGTTGCGGCTGCTATCGAGCGAACGGGTGCTGACTGCGTGTACCTGGACATCAGCGGGATGCCCGACTTCGAAGGCCGCTTCCCGACGGTGTCCGCAGGTATTGCCGCGGCCGGTGTGGAGGTCACCGCCGGCCAGATCCCAGTGGTTCCCGGCGCCCACTATCTGTGCGGCGGGATCGTCACCGACGAGTCGGGCCGGACCACGGTGCCCGGGCTGCTGGCCGCGGGCGAGGCGGCCCGCACGGGCTTGCACGGCGCCAACCGATTGGCGTCGAACAGTCTCTTGGAGGGGCTTGTGATGGGCGCACGGGCGGCCGATGAGGCGATCGGTCGCCGCGGTGTCCCGTCGGTAGCGGACGTCGCACCGATCATCCCGCAGGCGCAGCGGGTCCTGCCCCGGTGCATGTTGCAGGAGTTGATGAGCCACCACGTCGGGCTGCACCGGACCGCCGCCGGCCTCCGGAGGGTGGCGGCCGCACTCCGCGAGGCGCCCGTCGTGCCCCTGCGCACGCGGACCGACCAGGAGGATGCGGCGCTGACCCTGGTGGCAGCGGGCGTGTGCGCGGCCGCGCTGGCCCGGACCGAGTCGCGCGGCGCGCACAGTCGTGCCGACCACCCCGAAGCGGACGACGATCAGGCGCGTTCGGCGACCTTCGTTCTCTCGCCGGCCGGCGAACCGGTACCGGCGGCGGCCTTTGCGGGTCCGGGTCTCGCCCTGTAGTCGTTCACGCCGTATCCTCGGAGAGTTCCCCGAGGCGTGAGCTGACCGATCCTCGGGCTGAAAGGTGACGGAAATGACAGGTGCGTGCTGGTCGACGGCCATTTGCACGGAGTCCGAGCGCCACGCCCTCGGCTTGGCGACCGACGGCGAGTGGCTGCTGACCTGCCGCCTTTCCGATGGTCACCTGGGTGAGCACGCCACCGATGCGAGCGTGCACCCGCGGCGTGACCGGCGGACCTGGCTCATCTGGAACAACCGGGCCATTCACCGTCTACTCGATCGGGAGCCCTGCCCGATGAACAACCGTGCGGGCTCGCCGTGTCTGCTGTTCGCCACGCACGGCGGCATGCACTACTACGGTGCGCCCGTCCAATCCGGGCACTCCCCGGTACCTTCGGGGTCAATCGATTCGCCCGATGTGCGGATGCCCGGTGCGCGCGTCGAGGCTGCGCGCAACGGGGTCGAGTCGTCGGCCGCGACGCTCAAAGTCGCGGTCGCGGGCATGCGCACATTCGGCTCCGGGCCGCTCGACGTCGACGTCGACGTCGCCGCGGAGCGGCCGGCCGGCGGCAATCCCCGGCCGAGGCCCATCGGTGATTCCGGGCCGAGGCCCGTCGGTGAGGCGATCGCCGCGCGGTCCGGCTCGGACGCCGAAGCCGATGACGAGGTCGCAGCTGCCCTCGTGGAACTGGCGACGGCCATCGGAAGGCTGGCCGAGGCGGTTCGCCGGCGCGCAGAGTGAGCTCGACGGATACCATCGGGGGGTATCACTACTGAGACTGGAGCTGCCGATGTCCGAGCAGGCCGACCACATCGCTGTCGAGTCTGATTGCCAGCACGGCGACGACAGCCACCGGCACGGCTATATCGGCGCCAAGGATGACTATTTGAAACGCCTGCGCCGCATCGAAGGGCAGGCGCGCGGCCTGCAGCGGATGGTCGACGAAGACGCCTACTGCATCGATATCCTCACCCAGGTCTCGGCGATGACCAAGGCCTTGCACGCTGTCAGTCTCGGCCTGCTGAACGACCATATGACCCACTGCGTGCTCGCTGCGGCGGGCGAAGGCGACGATGCCGCGCGAGTCAAGATCGACGAGGCCATGGCAGCGATCGCGCGCCTGGCGAGATGACCGTGACCGGCGATCACCCGGCCTGCGCCGAGCGGACTCCTTCGCCGAGGTCAGCGCTCGCCGGGGTGCCGAACCGGGTGAGGATCTTCGTCCGGCGCCGAGGTGAGATGTTGGCTCGGGTGACGTCTCCGTCGTAGAACTTCACGAGCCGGGGACCCATGACGTGCATCCAGAGCGGTGACATGGCCAAGAGCATCATCGAGGCGTATCCAGCCGGGAGCTTTGGCGCCTCATCGAGGGTGCGCAGGGTTTGGTATCGCCGGCCCGGGTGCGCGTGGTGGTCACTGTGGCGCTGCAACTGGAACATCAGCAGGTTGCTCACGCGCTGGTCGCTGTTCCAGCTGTGCTCGGGCCGGATCGCCTCGTATCGGCCGTCGTCGCGCGTCGCGCGGCGCAGCCCGTAGTGCTCGATATAGTTCACGGTTTCGAGGATGAAAATTGCAACCGCGGCCTGCAGAAACAGGTAGGGGAGGATTCCGATGCCGAACAGAGCGGTGACGGCGCCGAACAGTGCGACCGTCATCGTCCAAGCCTGCAGGATCTCATTGCGCCACGAGATAACCCGGTGGCCGCGACGGCGCAGCCGGGTAGCCTCCAAGCACCATCCTGAGGCCAGGCTAAAGATGATGCTGCGCGGAATGAACTCGTACAGCCGCTCGCCCAGCCGTGAACTGGCCGGGTCCTCGGGCGTCGCGACGCGGGCGTGGTGCCCGCGGTTGTGCTCGACGACGAAGTGGCCGTAGGCGCTCTGCGTGAGAGCAAGCTTGGCCAGCCATCTTTCGAGCCTATCGCTGCGGTGGCCGAGCTCATGGGCGGCGTTGATCCCCAACCCGCTGAACAGGCCGATGGTCATCGCCAGACCGACCTTGTCGACGATGCTGAGTGCGCCGTCGCCCCACAAATATGCGGCGATGACGAAGGCGATGAAGTTCAGGGGCAGGAACAGGAAGGTGCACCAGCGGTAGAACTTGTCGTTGGACAACTGGCGGTAGGCCCAGTCCGGCGGGTTGATACCGTCGACACCCGACGCCCAGTCCACGAGCGGAATGATGACGAAGAAAACGAGAACGCCGATCCACCAGAACGCCTTGATCTGGGTGAGGCTGACGAGCGTCGAGGTGAAGACCGCGCAGAGCGGCGCCCCGAGGCTGAGGAGCCACAGGTAGCGCCTAGGGTCCCGGTAGACCGGGGTGGCGGGGGCCGTCGTCATGCGCCCTCCTTCTCGTCGTGCGAAAGACGTTGCTGTCGGGTCACCGTTGCGGGCCCGGTCGGCACAACCAACGAGTCTTCAGGTCGGCCGACGCTGGCATCACGCTTCCATTGGGCGACGTCGCCCGGCGGATGCCTTTCAGATTCAGACTACTAAAGGTGTGATCGTGGGGCAATGTGACGAAGGGGACCGTGCGGGGCCGCACAGGGGTGCTGAGGTACTATAGGCGTTTGTTTGCCGACCGAGATTGAGCAAGGACCAGACTGGTGGATCGCCGAGAATTCCTGACCCTGATGGGGGTCGCGACCGCGGTCGGCGCGTCCGGTTCTGCCCTGCTGCCGGCGGCGCGCGCGCAGGCCGATCCGGGGTGGACCGCTGCGTTCAAGTCGTGGGTCCCGGAGATCTTCCGGCCGCTGCCCGACCCGCCGGCGCACCAGAGTGCCCTCGTCATCGGCTCGGGATTCGGCGGGGCGGTCGCCGCGCAGCGCTTGGCCCAGGCCGGCATCCAGACGACAGTCCTCGAGCGTGGTTCGCAGTGGCCCAACGACCCGTTCCGGGAGATCTTCACCGGCGACGACCTGCCCGACGGTCGGGGGTTCTGGCACCGCACCAGTTTCACCGGCGTGACCCAGGTGCCGATGTCGTTCAGCTACTTCGGTGGTGTGCTCGACTGCACGTCCTATCCGAACATCGACGTGTGGCGGGCGGCGGCGGTCGGCGGCGGCTCGATCATTTTCACCGGCGCGATGCCGGTTCCGCCGCGCGAGCTATTTGACCAGGTGTTCCGCGGAACGGTCGACTACGGCGAGATGGTTTCGCGCTACTACCCCCGTGTACAGCGCCGGCTGCGCTTGAACGCCATGCCCCGGGACATCTACAACTCGGCACCGTTCGCCCATTCGCGGGAGTGGGACCGTCAGGCCCGCGCCGCCGGCTACCGCCCGACGCCGGTCGACTCGATCTTCAAGTGGTCGGTGCTGCGCGACGAGCTCGCCGGACGCAGCCGCCGGTCGGCGACCGCCGGGCGGAGCAACCTGGGCAACTCCAACGGTGCGAAGTTCGACCTGAATCAGAACTACCTGAGGGTGGCCCGGGCCACGGGCCGGGCGCGGGTCTACCCCGGGCACGAGGTGAGGTCCATCGGGCACGATGGCAAGCGCTACGTGGTTTCGGTGCAGAAGATCGCCCCGACGGGAGAGGTGTTGCGCCGCCGGACGCTGACCGCCGACCGGCTGGTCCTTGCGGCGGGTTCGGTGGGCACTTCCGAGCTGTTGGTGCGCGCCAAGGCGTCGGGATCGCTGCGCCGGCTCAACGGCCACGTGGGCCGCGGATGGGGCACGAACGGCGATGTGGCGCTCGCCCGCGGTGCGACCGGAATCCCCGCGACGGGGCAGGGCGCGCCCTGTGCGAGCCTCATCCGGACCACGGCGCACGGGATGCCAGTCGTATTGGAGAGCTGGTTCGTCCCCGGCCTTCCCGTCGAAACCGCGACTCTCGCCTCGTTGGGCATGGTCATGGATCCGACGCGCGGCCGGTTCCGGGCCGGCCCTGGCGGCCAGGTGACGCTGCACTGGCCGAGGAACGGAAACGACCGGGCGCGGGAAGCGGCGCACTCCGTTAACCACCTGATCGCCAAACGGGCCGAGTCGAACATGGAATACGACTTCATCGGACGCGCGGCGAGTGCGAGCTTCACCGCGCATCCCCTCGGCGGCGCGGTGCTCGGTGCGGTCACCGACGGCTACGGTCGGGTCCACGGATACGACGACCTGCTCGTCGTCGATGGCGCCGCAGTGCCGGGTAGCACCGCAACAGCCAACCCCGCGCTGACGATTGCGGCACTGGCCGAACGCGCGATGGACAACTACCTCGGGCGCTGAGCGCAACACCAACAACTAGAACACGTTCTAGTTGGTGCAGTACGCTGTCGGCATGAGTATCACCGAGGCCAAGGGCACCGCCCTGCCCGCCGTCGTCGACGCCGGCGCAGTCACCGAGTTCACCGACGACGTCGACGTGCTGGTCGTCGGCTTCGGCATCGCGGGCGGGTGCGCCGCCGTCGACGCCGCGCGCGCCGGCGCGAGGGTTCTCGTCCTCGAGCGGGGCGCGGACGCCGGCGGGACGACCCGCATGGCCGGCGGCCACTTCTACCTCGGCGGCGGCACCGCGGTGCAGCAGGCGACCGGGCACGAGGACTCCGCGCAGGAGATGGAGAAGTACCTCACCGCGGTGTCGCCGGACCCCGAACCGGCGAAGATCCACGCGTACTGCGTCGACAGCGTCGAACACTTCAACTGGCTCGAAGCCCTCGGGCTGAACTTCGAGCGCTCCTACTTCCCGGGTAAGGCCGTAATCCAGCCCAACACCGAGGGCTTGATGTTCACCGGCAACGAGAAGGTGTGGCCGTTCAAAGACATGGCCACACCAGCGCCACGCGGACACAAAGTGCCCAAACCCGGCGATACCGGCGGCGCATCGATGGTCATCGACCTCCTGCAGACCGAGTTGGAACGACTCGGGGTCGAGGTGCGGTACGAAACCGGCGCGCGCAACCTCGTCGTCGACGCGGACCGCGTCGTCGGGGTGCGGTGGAAGACCACCGACGGCGAGGGATACATCCGGGCCGGCTCGGTCATCATTGCCGCCGGCGGCTTCGTGATGAACCCCGAGATGGTTGCCGAGCACGTCCCGCAGATGGCCGAGAAGCCCTTCGTCCTCGGCAGTACGTACGACGACGGGCTGGGCATCAGGATGGGCGCATCGGTGGGGGCCGCTCTCAAACACATGGACTCCGCCTTCGTCACCGCCCCGGTCTACCCGCCGTCGATCCTGCTCACCGGGATCATCGTCAACAAGGACGGCAAGCGATTCGTCACCGAGGACAGCTATCACTCACGCACGTCGGGCTTCGTGATGGACCAGCCGGATTCAGCCGCCTTTCTCATCGTCGACGAGGCGCACCTGCAACGACCGGAGATGCCACTCGCGCCGTTCATCGACGGGTGGGAGACGGTCGAGGAGATGGAGCAGGATCTCGGCATCCCGGCCGGAAACCTAGTCGCGACGCTGAGTCGGTACAACGAATACGCCGCCAAGGGGGAGGATCCGGACTTCCACAAGGGCGTGGAGTTCCTCGCGGCGCAGGACACCGGTCCGTGGGCCGCGTTCGACATGTCGCTGGGCAAAGCGGTGTATGCCGGATTCACCATCGGCGGGATGGCGACCAGTGTCGACGGCGAGGTGCTTGACGTGGCCGGCGCGGCGATTCCCGGTCTCTACGCCGCCGGCGCCTGTGCCGCGAACCTCGCGCAGGACGGGAAAGGCTATGCGAGCGGCACCCAGCTCGGCGAAGGCTCTTACTTCGGCCGCCGTGCCGGGCGGCATGCTGCGGCGGCGCGGGCCGCGGTAAACGGTTAACAAACGGCGGCCGTCGGTTGGCGCGGCTACACTCCGCGTGTGGGAAAATGGATAGGCTACTGGGCGGCTATCGCGGCGACGACTGCCATGGTTCTCGCCGCGCCGGCCGCGGCTGCGGCGGCGCGGCCGGCATTCATCCCGGATATCGGTGATGCGACGATTCTGATGCTGCCCGGGACCGGCGATCGCGACGGGGCCGACCAGATCGCCCGGACCGCCGGGGTGGGCTGGTTCGGCGACGCCTCGGTGGCGAACGGCCGGATCATCGTCGTCGACTATCCGGCCGCGTTCGGGTTCCGCGCCCTTGGCCTCCTCGTCCCCGTCGTCGGCCAGGGCACTTACAACGACTCGGCCGCCGTCGGCGCGGCGAACCTGGTGGCCGAAGCCGATCGGCATGACGGCCGAATCGTCCTCAACGGGTTCTCGCAGAGCACGTCGCCAGTCATGAACGCCGCCTACCTGTTGCATCAGAAGAATCCCGGTCGCGATGGGCTCACCAGCGTCATCATCGGTGCCGACCCCCGCTTCCCGAAGACGGGAGCCGAGGTCGTGATGCCCAGCTTCATCCCCGGGCTCTACACCAACGGTGAGCGGAACACCGCTGACACCGGCGACATCGAAGTCACCTCGGTCTGCATTATCGGCGACACCACGTGTGGGATGGCCAACCCGCTGGCGCAGCCGGTCAGCTGGTTCTTCTACTTCCTGCCGGGCTTCTACGTCCACGGCAACATGTACGACAACGCCGACGATTTCACCGTCGTGAGTGCGGAAAAGCGCGGCCACACCACCTTCGTCGTCCTCGATGGTGGAAATCCGTGGGGCATGATGCTGCGCGATGTCGGGCTTCCGGTGCCCAACGAATTCGACGAACTGCTCAACTGGCTGGTCCCCCGCCAGATGCCCGGGCAGGCGAGCACCGTGTTCGGCCAGGAGGTGCCGACGCCGCGCGCGCTGCAGGTCTCGTTGTACCGGGCGCTCGGGGTGACCATGCCGGTCACCGATCCCGACGTCGTCGGTGTGCCCGGCAACAGCACGACCAGTGCCGACTCCGGGCGCAGTGCGCAGCCGGGCATCCGCGTCGCATCTGCGCCCGCACCAGCCGCGTCCGCACCAGCCGCGCCCGCGGTACCCGATGCCGTGTCCGCACCGCCGGCGCCCGCTCCCGCCGCGCCTGTAGTACCCGCGGCACCCGACGCGGCGACCACGCCGCCGCAGGCTGATTCAACGGGGTCCCACCCGGCCAACACCACTCCGTGGAACCGGGCAGACACCGAGTCCACCCCTCCATGGGAGCACAGTGGAGCCAATGGCCGCACCCCGGCCGATCCCGATTCCACCCCGACGAACAGCGGAGCCGGTCCGGTACCGCCCTGGCAGCCTTCGCCGGTCGCCCCGGAAACCGCTGGCAGCGCGGCCGACCCCACCGCCGCACCATCTAACGGCGCAAATGGTGCGCCGAGCAGCCCGGGGCAAACGGAGCAAGGAACCCAAGCCGGTCCCGGCGCGCCCGATGCCGGCTGACCTCCGTAGAAGCCTGCGGTGCCCCACTGCATGCTAGAGCAAGCAGGCGTGCGTGTTATGTTCATCCCCAGTTTGTGACCCGCGCGGCAGTCGACTGACTCCGCGCAGCGTGTCGCTTGGCAACGAACGTCGATTGCGGTACAGCACCGCCGACGATCACCGCACGTGCCGGGCGACGCCTTTATGACAACGAAGTCAGCAAAGGAAGCAACATGAATGTCGGAGTCGTGTGCGATGCGCGAGAGGCAGTGACATGCTGATCGGCGTCCCCCGGGAATCGAAACCAGGCGAAACCCTCGTGGCGGCCACCGCGAAGACGGTGGCGCAGCTGCAGCAACTCGGCTACGACGTTGTCGTCGAAGCCGGCGGCGGCGAGCACGCGGAGCAACCCGATGCGGCCTTTACCGATGCTGGTGCGCGGATCGGATCTGCCGACGAGGTGTGGGCGGCCGACGTGGTCGTCAAGGTCAATGCTCCGACCGACAACGAGATCGCCACGATGCGTCGAGGCGCCGTCCTCATCTCGATGATGGCGCCGGCGCGCAACCCCGAGCTGGTTGAGAAGTTGCGGAACGCGGGCATCACCGCGCTCGCCATGGATGCGGTGCCGCGCATTTCGCGCGCCCAGTCGATGGACGTGTTGTCGTCAATGGCCAATGTCGCCGGCTACCGCGCCGTCGTCGAGGCTGCTCATGAGTTCGGCCGGATGTTCACCGGTCAGGTAACCGCGGCGGGCAAGATCCCGCCCGCGCGCGTCTTCGTCGTCGGCGCCGGCGTTGCCGGGCTCGCCGCGATCGGCGCCGCGTCCGCCATGGGTGCCATCGTGCGCGCCTTCGACGTGCGTCCCGAGGTCGCGGAGCAGGTCGAGTCGATGGGCGCCGAGTTCGTGCACGTCGACTTCGAGGCGGAGAAGTCCGCGGACGGCTACGCCAAGGAGATGACCGCCGAGCAGGAGGCCGCCACCGCGACCATGTACGACGAGGAGGCCCGCGCCGCCGACATCGTCATCACCACCGCGCTCATCCCCGGCCGGCCCGCGCCCAAGCTGCTGACGCCGGAGACGGTTGCCGGGATGACGAATGGCTCGGTCATCGTCGACATGGCCGCAGCGAATGGCGGCAATGCCGCGGGCACGGTCGCCGACGAGAAGGTGGTCACCGCCGGTGGCGTCACCATCCTCGGTTACACCGACCTCGCCGGTCGCCTGGCCGCGCAGACCTCGCAGCTTTACGGCACGAACATCGTCAACCTGCTCAAGCTGCTCACCCCGGCGAAGGACGGCGTGCTGACGCTCGACATGGACGACGTGGTGCAGCGCGGCATCACCGTCACCCGGGACGGTGCGGGCATGTGGCCGCCGCCGCCGGTACAGGTGTCGGCGGCGCCAACGGGTCCTGCCGCCGAGGCCAAGCCGGTCGCCGAACCCAAGGCGCCGATGTCGCCGGCCAAGAAGGTCGGCTTGTCCCTGGTCGGGATCCTGCTGTTCGGCGGCCTCATCGCGATCTCGCCGCAGCCGTTGCCGCAGCACTTCACCGTGCTGATTCTCGCGATCGTCATCGGCTACTACGTCATCGGCAACGTGGCACACGCGCTGCACACGCCGCTGATGTCGGTGACGAACGCGATTTCCGGCGTCGTCGTCGTCGGTGCGCTGCTGCAGATCGCCGTCGGCGACGTGGAGCACGCGACGACGATTCGGGTGCTTTCGGCGATTGCGATTCTGGTCGCTTCCATCAACGTATTCGGTGGCTTCGCGGTGACCCGCCGCATGCTCGCCATGTTCAGCAAGGGGGCCTGAGGATGACGATCGGCATCATTCCCGCCATCACCACCGCGGCCTACATCGTCGCTGCGCTGATGTTCATCCTGTCGCTGGCCGGGTTGTCCAAGCATGAGACCTCCCGCAGCGGTCTGACCTACGGCATCGTCGGGATGGGGCTCGCCCTGGCCGCAACGATCGCACTGAGCCTTAACCACATGCAGGGGCTCGACGACAAGTGGCTGCCCATCGGGCTGCTGGCCGGCGCCATCGTCGTCGGTGCGCTGATCGGCTTGTGGCGCGCCAAGATTGTCGAGATGACCGGCATGCCCGAACTCATCGCGCTGCTGCACTCCTTCGTCGGTATTGCCGCGGTCCTGATCGGCTGGAACGGTGCACTCGGTGGCTTCCACGGGGAGGGCGTCAACCTGTCCGATGTGCGCACGCTGACCAACGTGCACGAGGCCGAGATCGCGATCGGAATCTTCATCGGTGCGGTGACCTTCACCGGATCGATCGTCGCCAACCTCAAGCTATCGGCGCGGATGAAGTCCTCGCCACTGATGCTGCCGGGCAAGAACTTCATCAACATCGGTGCGCTGCTGTTGTTCGCCGCGCTGACCGTGCTCTACGTCAGCACCGACGGGCACACCGGTGCGCGGCCATGGATCCTGCTGGCGGCGATCACGGTGCTGGCGCTGGCGCTGGGGTGGCACCTCGTCGCGTCGATCGGCGGTGGCGACATGCCCGTCGTGGTATCGATGCTGAACTCCTACTCCGGTTGGGCGGCGGCGGCGTCGGGCTTCCTGCTCGGCAACGATCTGCTGATCGTGACCGGTGCGCTCGTCGGTTCGTCGGGTGCGTATCTGAGTTACATCATGTGCAAGGCGATGAACCGCTCGTTCATCTCCGTCATTGCCGGCGGCTTCGGTATCGCGGCCCCCGCCTCCGATGACACCGATTACGGTGAGCATCGCGAGATTCAGGCCGACGGTGTGGCCGAGCTGCTGTCGAACGCCTCGTCGGTGATCATCACGCCGGGCTACGGGATGGCGGTCGCCCAGGCGCAGTACCCGGTCGCGGATCTGACGTCGAAGCTGCGGGCGAAGGGCGTCGACGTCCGATTCGGCATCCATCCCGTCGCGGGCCGGCTCCCCGGGCATATGAATGTGCTGCTCGCCGAAGCGAAGTTGCCGTATGACATCGTCGAGGAAATGGACGAGATCAACGAGGATTTCGCCGACACCGACGTTGTGCTGGTCATCGGCGCCAACGACACGGTCAATCCCGCTGCGGCGGAGGATCCGTCGTCGCCGATCGCGGGGATGCCCGTTCTCGAGGTGTGGAACGCCAAGAATGTCATCGTCTTCAAACGCTCGATGGCCGCAGGTTACGCGGGCGTACAGAACCCGCTGTTCTTCCGCGACAACACGCAAATGCTCTTCGGCGACGCCAAGGATCGCGTAGAGGACATCATCGCAGCGCTGTAGCCGACTCCCCCGCCGAGTGGGCACCTCAACCCCGCCGAGTGGGCACCTCAACCCCGCCGAGTGGGCAGTCGGCCAGCCAGGGTTGTTGCTGATCCGATATCGGACTGAACTTCAGCTGTGGCACATACCCCCTACTGTTACGCGTGTGACTCATGTGAATAGCGTGAAGAAGCGTGTCGCTGTCGGCTTGATGGCGCTCAGTGTCGCCGCAACCGGTGGCACCGTGCTCGGAAGCATGCCGAACGGTTCCCCCGGCATTGTGCGGACCGCCGACGCCGTCGACGCGCCCGGACTCTACAACAGTGCGCAGAAGAAGTTCGCCGCGCGTGACATCACCGGTGGACTTGCCGATATCAAGAGCATGCTCGCGCTCACGGCCAACGATCCGGACGCACTGGCGCTGCAGGCGATCTGGTCCGATCAGGAAGCCGATTCGGCCACCCGCGACGCGGCGCTGCAGAAACTCGGTATGGTCCGAGCGAGTGCTGCTACGCAGGCCCGCGGCCTCGTCGACGGTGTGACTAGTGCAGCGGCCATCGTGCCGTCGACCTCCCCGGTCAGCGCGCCAGCCGGATCCGCGATCGTCGTCCTCGGCTACGGACTTCGGCCGAACGGCACGATGGCGCCGGAACTCGTCAAACGCCTCGAAGCCGGCCTGAACGAGGCACAGATGTCGCCGCAGACTCCCATCTTCGTTACCGGCGGTGTGCCCAAGAAGGGAATCACCGAGGCTGCCGCGATGAAGAAGTGGCTTGTCTCAAAGGGGATCGAGGAGTCGCGCATCACCACCGAGGACAAGTCAACATCAACCGTCTCCAATGCGCAGAACACCACTGAACTCCTGCGGGCCCGGGGCATCTCGCAGATCGTTCTGATCACCTCGCCCAACCATATTCGTCGTGGTGCGGCGAACTTCGCCGGCGCGGGCACCAAGGTCGTCGGCACGGTCACCACGCCGACCGAGTTGAGCCAATACAGCAAACCGCTGACCGGCGCGAGTGTCGCCGGTATCCGGTACGAGGCCACCCGATCTGCAAGCATCCCGGTGTCCAAGGGTGCGGCCGATATGCTCCCCGATACCGGTCCGGGCATTATTGGTGACCTTGCCGACAAATTGGTCAAGGAACTGATGAAGAGCGGGTCGTCGGGTCAGAAGTAGGTCGACCTGGTTGGGAATGTCACCGTGGTGACAGACCGGGGGAGAAACTCCCTCTGGGATGAATCAGGGGAGCATGCTCAACAGCGCCGCCGGTCACGGTGCCGGTCGGCGCGGACAAACTCGGCAATGTCTGCCAGGGCGTCGTCCCAGTGGTGAATCACCATCGCATAGGTCAGGCGGAAGGTCGGCCTGCCGGCGAGTAGGGACTTACGGTCCTGCAGCCGGTCCTTCTCGTATTGCGCCTCGTCTAACAGGTGGTGCTGCCTGCTGTCGCATTCGATGATGAGTCTGCCGATGGCGAGATCGGAGTGTCCACCGCTCGGTCGCCTCGGCTGGACCTGAACCTTGTAGCCACGAGCACGGAGCCGCACCCGGGCCAGGGTCTCGGTGCCTGACTGGGCCCGCGGATCACATTTGTCCAGTAGCCGCATCGTCTTCGCATCGACGATCCCGGTCAGAGCCGATCGCAGGCCGGCGACCGTCAGGCCGCGTTTGTTCAGTACGGAGTCGGCAGCGACGATGAAGTCCTCGGCAGTCATGCACTTCGCGGCGCAGGCCAGGGAAAGGGCGATCGAATCCACCGGAGTCGGTACCGGGCGGGGACGTCCGTGGTGACGACAGAACCCGGGGCGGTGTTCGCGCGGGCCGCGGACGTGAACCTTCGCATAGCCGGGCGGCACCCAGAACCGGTAGAGCTTGAGCGCTGAGGCGCAGGTCAAGGCGCCACCCTGGCGTACCGCTATCACCACATGAGGCTCAGCGCCCGGTGTGGCGTACCAGCCGTCGCGCACCCGGGTCAGGAGCCCGAGGCGGACCTGCCGGCGGATTGACGAGTCGTCCTGGCCCAGGCGCAGCAGTTGCTGTCGGGTATAGACACCGCTCATACCTACTTAGACGCAGCGCGGGGCGCGTTCGGTTTCCTGCCTGTTGACGATGTGTCCGTGGTGCACGACCGAGGGAAATACTCCCTCGGTGAGTCGGGAGGGGAGCTTTCTCAGCCGGGAATTGACCGGAAGTGCGTGATCACGCGCCCGTCGTCGTCGATGAGATGGAAGGCGACTCCCGCGGGCTGTTCACGGTTGACCACCGAACTGCCCTCGAAGGGCAGGTTCAGTGTCGAGGAAACGCCGGGAGCCAAGACCAGTGGCCGTCCGTGGAAGGTCGTCGCCGCGGCGCTGTGTGCATGCCCGCAGACGAGCGCCACGATGTTTGGATTGGCGTCGACGACGGCACCGAGGCGTTCGGGGCTCGACATCATGATCGAATCCATCATCGGCATGCCCAGCGTGACCGGCGGATGATGGAATGCCACGACAACCGGCCCACTCGCGCGGGCCAATTCGGTGGAGAGCCAATCAATGGTCTCCTCGTCGAGGAACCCGCGACGCTCGCCTGGAAGGGAACTGTCGACAGACAGCAGTGTCACGTCGCCCACGGTGAGCGCCTCGTTGACCGGCGCAGTGGGATTGGTGCCGGGCCGGAACACGGCGTTGAATGATGGGCGAGCATCATGGTTGCCAACGGTGATCAGGGTGGGCAGGGGGCTGGTGATGAGCTTGCGGGCCTCAAGCATCTCGTCGGTGCTGGCGCGATCGGTGATGTCGCCGGTCACCAAGAGGGCGTCGATCCCGTCCGACCGCGTGTTGATGTAGTCGAAAGCGCTCTCGATGCGGCCCCGGGTGTGATGGTTGCCGTTGACATGCAGGTCCGACAGGTGGGCGATGACGAACATCGGACTGCCGCCTCCTAGAGATCCCCGGGCAGCTTGTCGCGTCGTATCCCCCGCCAGCTCGGATGGCGGAGATGCCCGGTCGAGGTCCAGTCTAGGAACTGCACCTCGCCGACAATTTTCGGCAGCACCCAGGTGGCGCTGGAGGCCACCGGAGCGTCCAGCACGTCGAGGAAGGGGCTGCGGCTGATCGTCAGCGGTTTCAGTTCGGCCGCAAGAGATTTCAGCGCCGCCTCAGTGAATCCGGTGCCGACGCGCCCCACGTAGCGCAGCCCGGTTTGTTCGGGCAGCCCGACGAGCAGCGACCCGATCGTGGCGGAGCGGGAGCCGCGGCCCGGTCGCCAGCCCCCGACCACGACCTCGATGTCGGACCAGTTCTTGTGCTTGAGCCACGTCTGTGCCCGCCGGCCCTGCTGGTAGGCCGAATTGCGTCGCTTCGCCACCACGCCCTCGTATCCCCGGTCCCGGCTGACCGCGACGGCGGCGGCACCGGGGCCGGGCAGCAGCGGCGGGATCTCGACATGGCGGGACTGCCGAAACAGCGGTGCAAGCTCGTCGAGCAACGCGCGGCGCGACTCCCAGGGGGTAGACAGCAAGGACCGGCCACCAAGGGCCAGGATATCGAAGAGAAACAGTTTGAGGCGGTAGGGCTCGGCGCTGTTCCGCCGTGACGACAGCAGGGTGAAGTTGGTGCGGCCCGTGGAGTCCAGCGCGACGACCTCACCGTCGAGGACGACGTCGAGCAGGCCGAGGTCGTCGGCGACGCCCGCGAGCTCGGGAAAGTCGGCGGTCATGTCGATGCCCGAGCGGGACGTGAGCCGCAACTGTCCGCCGGTGTAGCTGGTAATGAGCCGGTAGCCGTCCCACTTGCCTTCGAACGCCCACCTGTCGTCGAGCTTTTCGATGCTTTCGTCGGTGGCGAGCATGGGGCGCGGATCGCGCAGTGAGTCGGGCAGGAGCGGCCGTGGCTCGTCGGCCATCAGGTGCACGAGCCAGTTCTTGTCCCGGCCCGCTCGCGCCCCGCTCGTGCCGGTCTTGATGAGCGCGTATCGGCCCTGTACTTTCGTGCCCCGGAGGACGACGATAATCTCGTTGTCCCGCCACTTCTCGACGGTGAAGGTCCCGGTATCCCAGATCTCGACGTGTCCGCCGCCGTATTCGCCTTTGGGAATGTCGCCGGTGAACTGCGCGTACTCCATCGGGTGGTCCTCGGTCTGGATTGCCAGGCGATTTTGTGTGGGGTCGTCGGGGAGGTTCTTCGGGACCGCCCAGCTGACCAGCACACCGTTGTGCTCGAGCCGGAAGTCGTAGTGCAATCGGCGCGCGTGGTGCTCCTGGATCACGAAGATCGGCCCGTCCCGGGGGGCCGGCCGACCAGCGGCCGCGCCGGGCGGCGCGACAGCGGGCTCCGGCGTCTTGCCGGGAGTCCGCTTGCGCCGGTAGTCGCCTAGGTCGACGACGGGACTGGCTGGCAGGTGTGGCGCAGACCCGTCCAGGCCGATAAGGAGATCGCCGCCGGATGCGCTGCGGTCGAGCACCTCCTCGAAGCGCAGTTGTGCCAGCCGGGGTTCAGTGAGCTCATCCCAGGTGCGCGGCGCCGCGACCCATGGCTGTTCGCGTCCGCGAAGCGAGTAGGGCGCGAGCGTCGTCTTGGAGCCGCTGTTCTGGCTCCAGTCGACGAAGACGCGCGCCTCGCGGACTGTTTTCGTCATTCTCGCGGTTATCGAATCGGGCTGGGCGGCGGCGAGCCCGTCGGCGAGTTCCCGGGCGATGGATCGGGCCGTATCGGGGGCGACCGGCGGGTCGACGCGGGCGTAGACGTGGATTCCCTTGCCGCCGCTGGTCACCGGCCAGCTGGCGAGCCCGACGTCGGCGAGCACGTCGCGGATTAGGAGTGCAACCTGCGCGCACTGGGTCAGCGGGACTCGTGGGCCGGGGTCGAGGTCGAAGATGAGGCGATTGGCGAACGGGCCGGCCGCGGCTGAGGACACCTGCCACTGCGGCACATGCAACTCGAGGGCGGCCATCTGCCCCAGCCACACCAGGTCGGCCCGGTTGTTCACGACCGGGTAGACGATGGCGCGCTTGCTGTGGCCGACGGTGTGGCGATCCAACCAGTCGGGGCTGCCGGCGGGCAGGCTCTTCTCGAAGAAGGGGGCGGCCTCCACGCCCGATGGCCACCGTTTGCGGGTGACGATGCGGTCGCGCAGATGCGGCAGCATGACGTCGGCAATCCGCGTGTAATAGTCGATCACCTCGAATTTGCGCGTCCCGGTCGCCGGATAGAGCACCTTGTCGAGGTTGGTGACGCTGATCGAACGGCCGTCGACATCGATGACTCCGCCGCTGCTCATGGCTCCATTCTGGCAACTCCGTGTAATCGGGGCCGAGAATGGCACAATTGGACCATGCGCTCGATCTGGAACGGCGATCTGAGCTTTGGCCTGGTCAATGTGCCCGTCAAGGCGTACTCGGCGACGGAGAGCCATGATCGCAAGTCGCATCAGGTCGACGCCAAGGACGGTGTGCGGATCCGGTACAAGCGGGTGCGTGAGGGCACCGACACCGAGGTCGAGTATTCCGATATCGCCAATGCGTATGAGTCCGACGAGGGTGAGACGGTCGTCCTGACCAAGGAGGACCTCGCGACGCTGCCGGTGACCCGCAGCCCGGAGATCTCGATCTTAGAGTTCGTTCCCGCTGATCAGGTCGACCCGATCTGCTTCGACAAGCCCTACTACCTCGAACCGTCGTCGAAGTCTCCGAAGGCTTACGTGCTCCTGGCGAAGGCGCTGGAGACCACCGACCGCCTCGCCATCGCGAACTTCACCCTGCGCAATCGCACGCGGCTCGCGGCGCTCCGTGTCGTCGACGGGGTCATGACTTTGCAGACGCTGCTTTGGCCCGACGAGGTGCGCAAGCCCGACTTCGCCTTTCTCGAGGCTGACGTCGAGGTCCGCCCCCAAGAGTTGGAAATGGCCAAGTCGTTGATCGGGACGATGGCCAACGACTTCGATCCCGATGACTACTCCGACACCTATACCGAGGAGCTCGGCAAGCTCATCGAGTCGAAGGCCGGCGGCACGGCGGCGTTCACCGACGAGCAGCCCGCGGCCCCCGCCGAAGCTGATGGCGAGGTCGCCGACCTGCTCGCCGCATTGCGCGCATCGGTCAAGGACCGCGCGGCGGGTGCGACCCCGGCGACGAAGGACCCGGCGACGAAGGACCCGGCGACGAAGGACCCGGCAACGAAGACCCCGGCAAAGAAGACCCCGGCAAAGAAGACCCCGGCAAAGAAGTCGGCGGCAAGGAAGGCGCCCGCCAAGAGGGCGGCCAGCTAGCCATATCGCGACAACAGTCATTGTTACATTGGTTAGGATGGGAAAAACTCCCCTCCCAAGGAGGTACTTACACATGCCCGCCGCGAGAACCGACGACGTCCTCGACGTCCTCATTGTGGGAGCCGGTCTCTCTGGCATCGACGCCGCATACCGGCTGACCGAGCGCAACCCCGCCTTGGCCTACACGGTTGTCGAGCAGCGTGACCGGCTCGGCGGCACCTGGGACCTGTTTCGTTACCCGGGTGTGCGCAGCGACTCCGACATTTTCACGCTCAGCTTTCCGTGGTACCCGTGGAAGGGCACGCGCACCGTCGCCCTCGGCCATGAGATCCGGGAGTATCTCGCCGACGCGGCCCAACATTTCGGGATCGACAAGCACATCGACTTCGGCGTCAAAGTCATCGCCGCCAACTTCGATACCTCGACCGACCGGTGGACCGTGACCACCGAAGTCGACGGCGAGACCCGCGAATATGTCGCACGATTCCTCTACGTCTGCTCCGGCTACTACCGCTATGACCGCGGCTACGACCCGGCTTTCCCGGGCATCGACCAGTTCGCCGGGCAGGTGGTGCATCCGCAGTTCTGGCCGCGAGACCTGGACTATCGAGGCAAGAAGGTCGTCGTCATCGGCTCGGGCGCCACCGCTGTGACGCTGATTCCGTCCATGGCCGACGAGGTCGAGAAGATCACCATGCTGCAGCGTTCGCCGACCTACATGCTCGCGCTGCCGTGGGACGATCCGATGACCAAGATCGCACTCAAGGTGCTTCCCGGCAAGGCCGCCCACCACCTCATTCGTGTGCGCAACGCCTTGGGTACCTATGCGTTCTACATGTACTGCCGCCGTTTCCCGAAGTTGTCGCGTCGGACCCTGCGGCGGATGGCCAAATGGCAGCTACCGAAGGACTACCCGGTGGATGTGCATTTCAAGCCACAGTATGAGCCGTGGGATCAGCGGCTCTGCGTGATTCCGGCCGGCGATCTATACACCGCAATACGCAGTGGGAAAGCCGACGTTGTCACCGACCAGATCGAGACATTCACGCCGACGGGCCTCGACCTGAAGTCGGGCAAGCACCTCGATGCTGACATCGTCGTTACGGCCACCGGACTGGAACTCGTCGCGATGGGCGGCGCGACGGTATCGATCGACGGGGCGGAACAGAAGCCGGGCGACAAGTACGCCTACCGCGGCTACATGCTCAACGACGTCCCGAACATGGCGTGGGCCGTCGGCTACACCAATGCCTCATGGACGTTGCGCGTCGATCTGACCGCGCAGGCGGTGGCCAAGTTGATTGAGCACATGCGACGGGAAGATTACACACACGCCTATCCGAGTACGGGTGGAGCAGTCCTGCAGGATGCGCCGCTACTCGAGCTCGATTCTGGTTACGTCGCACGTGCTGAGGGCAATTTACCCAAGGCGGCGCGGACACAGCCGTGGGTCGTGCGGCATAACCTGGTGCTCGACGCGTACGACGCGCGCCGCTACGACATCACCGAATCGATGGTCTTCGGTACGGTCGAGGACCGGGAGGCCGCTGATGCCTGAGAACGACGCTGCCGGGCAGATACTGGCCCGAGTCGACTCCGGGGAGATGAACTCGCGCGAAGCGCTGGATCAACTGTGGGCGCAACTGCCGACGGTCCGGATCGACGAGATTCTCGGCGCGTGGCGCGGCGGCGAACTGCCCACCGGCCACCCGATGGACGGTCAACTGGAACAGGTCGGCTGGCACGGCAAGACATTTCGATCGGCTCTCGACGTGCAGCCGTTGGTATGTCGGGGCGCCGACGGTGAGTTGTATTCGAACAAGGAGCTCGGCAACGGTGAGGCCAGTCTGTGGCATGTCGAGTTCCGCGGTGAGGTCACCGCGTCGATGGTCTATGACGGGCAAGCGGTCATCGATCATTTCAAGCGCGTCGACGATCAGACGCTCATGGGCATCATGAACGGCAAGTCCTCACTCGTGCGCGAGCACCACTTCTACTTCTACCTGGTGCGGGACTGAGATCGTGGCACGTATTCCCAGTACTCATCGGCGATAGGCGGCGAGCGTGGACCAGGGTTGGGGCCGGGAGCGGCAGAACGCCATCTACCGGGCGGGTATTGCCGATGCGCGTCCCACGGTCCCCACTGACTTCGGCGAGCTCGAGCGGCGGGCGCGGCAGGCCATGTCCCCCAAGGCGTGGGCCTACATCGCGGGTGGGGCCGGCGAAGGCGCGACGATGCGCGCTAACCGTCGGGCCCTCGATCGGTGGGCGATCGTGCCCCGGGTGTTGCGCGATACCTCGCAGCGATCGCTGAGCATCGAACTGTTCGGCCAGACCCTTCCGGCACCACTGCTGCTGTCACCAGTCGGGGCGGGTGGGCTCGTCGCGCGCAACGCCGACATCGCGATCGGCAAGGCTGCGGCGTCGCTCGGATTGCCCTACATTCTGTCCAACCAGGGCAGTTCGGCGATGGAGGACGTCACCACCGCGATGGATACCGTCGCCGCGGGTGCGCCGCGCTGGTTTCAGCTGTACTGGTCGGTCGACGAAGGCCTCGTCGACAGCTTCCTGCGTCGCGCCGAGGCCACCGGGGCGTCGGCGGTCGCGGTGACCCTCGACACGACGATGCTGGGGTGGCGCCCGCAGGACCTCAACCTCGGCTCGTTGCCGTTCGCCCAAGGCGAGGGCATAGCGCAGTACACCGGCGATCCGCGGTTCCGGGCCATCGTCGACGAGAAGGTGGCTAACCCGGACCCCGAGGCCGAATCGCCGAAGCCGTCGCTGGGCGCGATCAAGACGCTGGTCTCGATCGCCCGCAACGCGCCGGGAGCCTGGTGGCGCAACCTCGTCGACAAGCATCCGAGGGCCGCGGTTGAGACGTTCCTGGAGATCTATTCACGGCCCAGTCTGTCGTGGACCGATATTGCGGGGTTGCGCGCGCGGACGTCGCTACCCATTGTGCTGAAGGGGATTCTGCACCCCGACGACGCGCGGCAGGCGGTCGGACTCGGGGTTGACGGAATCATCGTGTCCAACCACGGCGGGCGCCAGGTCGACGGGTCGATCGGGTCGATCGACGCCCTCGTCGACGTCGTGGATGCGGTGGGCGGTCAAACAAAGATTCTGGTCGATTCGGGCATCCGCACCGGTGCCGACGTGTTCAAGGCGCTGGCCCTCGGTGCCGACGCCGCGTGCATCGGCCGGCCGCACATGTACGGGTTGGCGCTCAGGGGGCAGGCGGGAGTGGCCGAGGTCATGGCGAACATCACCGCCGAATTGGACCTGACGATGGGGTTGTCGGGGCACACCGACGTCGCGTCGCTGGACCGAGGTGCGCTGAGCAAGCTCGACTACTAGCCAGCAGAATTCGAGTAGTCGACTACTCGAACGATCGCGAACCGGGCACAGGATGATCGAGTGTATGAAAATAACAACCACGAAGTCGACGACTCGGATTTGCGTACTCGCGACCACGCTGGCAGTGGCCGCCACGGTCTCCATCGGAGCGGGGTCCGCAAGTGCGACGACGTGCTCGCAATGGGCGTTTACCGGTAAGACCAACTTGAACCAAGAGAATGGCTGGTACACCGGGTTCACGGCGAACGGTACCAAGGTTTCCGCGCCCGCGGTTGCATCGGCTTACCACAACAGGGTGTCCTGGATCCCGTTCTCCAGCATGCTTGGCGACTCGATCAACCAGAGCTTTGGCGATGCCACCTATGAAGCGGCACGGATGCATGGGACTGCGACCGGAGGAATTGTCGGCAAGAAGTTCCAGATGACCGTGAAATGGTCTAACGGTCCGGTTGGCATCTACCGAGGCGCAGTCCAGTCTGACGGATACGCCAAGGGGACGACTTATGACGCCAAAGCCGCCAACGTCCCTACCGATTGGCAAGTCGATAAGCCACTCCGCTGCGTGAAGGCGTAGCCCAGCCTGGTACGCCGCGACTACTGGGTTAGATCAGTGGTCGGCCAGTGCGTCGGCGCCACCGGGTCTCTTCGAGGAGCAGGCGGAATGGCAGCACTTGAATCGAGTTGGGTGTCACCCGGCTGGTCAGCCGGATGGCCTTGTTGTTCGCTTGGAAGAGCCGCTGCTGGCCACGGGATGGGTACCAGTTCATCTTGTCCCGAAACTCCGGGGGCAGATAGCCAAGCGTGAGCGCTTCGCTGAACCAACTAAAGACGCGGCCGACTCGTGGTCCAAGTAGGCGGAGCTGGGTCAGCTTCATGAGGTAGTCGCGGACTTCGGGGTCGATCTCGATTCCCTCGACTGTTTCATCCCAATACCGCTGGAAATCGGCGCGGGTCGCCGGCCACATCTCCCGTGGAACCTGCAGCGTCGTACCCATCACCGCACCCTGCTGGTAAGCCTCTTCGGTCACTTCCCCCGGCTTGCCGTAGAGGAGTGCGACATCCTCCCAGCCCTTGTACAGGCACGCCGCGACCCACAGCTGAAGCTTGGGGTCCATGGCGTTGTACTTGATCGGGGAGTCGGCGGTTGAGTGAACCTGCCGGTGGGCCGAGTTCACGGCCTCGCGGTAGGCCTTACGGTCTTCGGCGTTGCCCAGTGCGGCCACCGAAAGGTAGCTCAACGTCGTTCGCGTGCGTTTCACCGGATGCTTCAGCAGGTTGCCGGATTCGACCTTGCTCTCCACCACCCCGCGACCCACCGGGGCGTTGGCGAGCTGCATGATGACGTTGGTCACGCCGGCCAGTAGTGCGGCACTGTGGATCTTGATGTCCGGCGAGGTCAGGGCATCCATGTCCTCGCGCGACATGCGTGCCGGACGCTGCTCCGGGGGGACGTAAGACTTCATGGCCATGCTCACTCCTCGGTTGTACTCATGATTGTGTCATCGGCTGGCGAGCCGCAGTGTGACAACGGTCGTTATCAGTTCAATTCAACGCGCTCGGCCCGGCGGTGTCAACGTCGATGTCACAATGGGGTGCATGCCTGCTCAATCGATGACTGCGCTGCGCACCTATGCCGGCGAGCACGGCGACGAACGTGTCGCACGGCGACGCGAACAGCTCCTGGACGCTGCGCTGGAATCCCTGGGGTCCAGTGCGGGCGGCTCGATCAGTGTGCGCGGCGTGTGCCGCGAGGCGCGCCTGACCGCGCGCTATTTCTACGAGAGCTTCGTATCGGTCGACGATCTTGTGGCCGCAACCTACGACCGGGTCATCGACGAGATCATGCGCAGTGCGAGCACGGCCTTTTCTCGGCGGGCCAGCATTCATGCCAGGGTGCGCGGAGCCGTCGCCGCCATCGTCGACGTGATCGACGGCGACCGCCGAAAGGGGCGCCTGTTGTTCACGCCGACGCTCGTCTCCGCGACGCTGGCCGCCCGTCGTCTCGCCGCGACCGAGAACCTCGCCGCACTGACCGCCCAGTCCACCGCCGGGGTACACCATCCCGCATCATCCGAGGATGTCGCGGCGGCCTACTACCGCGTCGGGGGACTGGGGAACCTCTTGGCCGCGTGGCTCGATGATCGGGTGCCGATGGCGCGCGAGGAACTGATCGGCTCCTGCACCGCGTTGCTGATCGGTGAGTAGCACGGTCAGTGGCGGGTGGCGGATCTACGGACCGCGGACACTGCCCGCACCACTGGAGGCCGCGCTGCTGGCGTTCGCCGAGCACGGCTATCACGGCACGTCGGTCCGCGAAATCGCAGCTCGGGCGAAGCTGTCGGTCCCCGGGCTCTATCATCACTACCCGTCGAAACAGTCACTGCTGCAGGGACTACTCGAGCTCACCATGCTTGATCTGGTGGCGCGCTGTGAGCAGGCCGTCGCCGAGGCCGGCGCCAAACCGGTCGCCCAATTCGATGCCGTTGTCGAGTCGCTGTTGCGCTTCCACATGTTTCGTCAGGAGCAGGCGTTCATTGGCTCCACCGAGATTCGCAGCATCGATGACGGCTACCGCGACACCTATGTCGGTTTGCGCGATCGCCAGCAGCGGATTGTCGACGACATCATTGCCGCCGGGGTGGCCGGCGGCGACTTCACGACGACCGCGGCCAAGGGGGCGGGGCGCGCGATCACGACAATGTGTGTCGGAGTGTCCACCTGGTACCGCGTCGACGGTGCGATGAGCCCCGACGAGTTGATCGCCGAGAATCTCGGCTTTGCTCGCGCGATCGTCGGGCTGACCGCGTAGCTGCTGAGAACCGCACCAGGACGACTGGTCGAGGTGATAATCACGTTCGTGGTTCGCCAGGGGGAGGTTTTCAGCAGTGGCCGACCGGTCTCGGCGCTAGGGTGACCAGCATGACTGCCACTCCCGCGAACGACGCTGTGTACGTCGACGTCCCGACGCATTGGTACAACCTCGCCGCCGAGCTCGCCGAGCCCATCCCGCCGCATCTGCACCCGGGAACCAAGGAGCCGGTCGGGCCCGACGACCTCGCCGCCCTGTTCCCGATGGGGCTGATCATGCAGGAGGTGGCCAGCGAGCCGTACATCGAGATCCCCGAGCCGGTTCGGGAGATCTACCAGATGTGGCGGCCGTCGCCGCTGTTGCGGGCACGCAGATTCGAGGAGGCGCTGAACACCAAAGCGCGCATCTACGTCAAGTACGAGGGCGTTAGCCCCGTCGGCAGTCACAAGACGAATTCGGCGGTTGCGCAGGCGTATTACAACTACGTCGACGGTGTCACCAAGCTGACCACCGAGACGGGAGCGGGCCAGTGGGGCAGCGCGCTCGCCTTCGCGGGCGCCCAGTTCGGCATCGACGTAGAGGTATGGCAGGTGCGGGCCTCCTACGACTCAAAGCCCTACCGCGGCTACCTCATGCGCACCTACGGCGCGACTGTGCACCCGAGTCCATCGGACCTCACCGAGTCGGGCCGGGCGATGCTGGCGAAGGACCCCACCACGACGGGGAGTCTGGGAATGGCGGTCAGCGAGGCTGTCGAGGTCGCCGCGAAGGACCCCTCGACGCGGTATGCCCTGGGCAGCGTGCTCAACCATGTGGTGCTGCATCAGAGTGTGATCGGGCAGGAGGCCGTCGAACAATTGGCCCTCGTCGAACCGGATGGGGCCGATGTGATCTTCGGCTGCGCGGGGGGCGGGTCGAATCTCGGTGGATTGGCCTTCCCGTTTATCCGCGAGTTGATCCATGGACGGTCCAACCCGCGCATCGTCGCGGCCGAGCCGGCGGCCTGTCCGTCGATCACCCAAGGCGAGTATCGCTACGACCACGGCGACGTCGCAGGTCTCACGCCGCTACTGAAGATGCACACGCTGGGCATGGATTTCGTACCCGACCCCATTCATGCCGGCGGTCTGCGCTATCACGGAATGGCGCCGGCGCTGAGCCACACCGTCGAGCTGGGGCTCGTCGAGGGGGTGGCGATCAGCCAGCACGACGCATTCGCCGCGGGCGTGCAGTTCGCGCGGACTCAGGGGATCGTGCCCGCACCCGAGTCGACGCATGCGATCGCGGCCTGCGCGGCTCATGTCGCCGACAGCGACAAAGAGGAAGTCGTGGTGATCGGGCTATCCGGGCATGGTCAGCTCGACCTGCCCGCCTACGCGGAGTTCCTCGACGGCAAGTTCTGACGGCCCTAGCTCCGCCGACTGGGCCCGAGCTTCGCCGACTGGGCCCGGCGACGGCAGCGCGTGCTTAGCTGAAGCCCGGCGGAAGGGATGGCATGACGCTGACTGAAGCGGAGGAATCGATGGTCGCGCTGGTGCGCGACTTCATCGACCAGCGGGTTGTCGGGAACGTCCGAGAGTTCGACGAGGACGATGTCTATCCCGAAGAGTTCATCGAGGAGATGAAAAAGCTCGGGTTCTTCGGCCTGCTCGCGCCCGCCGAGTATGGCGGCGTGGATGTCAGCATGGCGTGCTTCGCACGCGTCTGCGAAGAGTTGGCCCGCGGCTGGATGAGTCTGGCTGGAGCGATTGGCGGCCACTCGGTGATCACCTACCTGATCAAGACCTTCGGCACGCCGGAGCAGCAGGACAAGTATCTCGGTGCGATGGCAGAGGGGGCGATCCGTGCCACCATGGCGCTCACCGAACCGGGTGGCGGCAGCGACCTTCAGGCGATGCGCACCAACGCCGTCCCCACCGGCGACGGCTACGTCATCACCGGCTCGAAGACGTGGATCTCCAATGCCGCACACTCGGGCCTCGTCGGACTCCTGTGCCGCACCGACCGCGACGTCACACCGGCACACACGGGCATGAGCGTCTTGCTCGTCGAACCGGGCGAGGGGTTCGCGATATCCCGGAAGCTCCCCAAGCTCGGGTATCGCGGGGTCGAAGCCTGCGAGCTGGTATTCGACGCGATGCCGGTGCCCGCCGATGCCGTGCTCGGCGGTGAGCCGAACCGGGGGTGGGCGCACATGATGCGCGGACTGGAAGTCGGGCGCATCCAGGTGGCTTCACGTGCATTGGGCGTCGGACAGGCCGCGCTCGAGGCGGCGACAAAGTATGCACAGGAACGAGAATCCTTCGGCCAGCCGATTTGGAAGCACCAGTCGGTGGGCAACATGCTCGCCGATATGGCGACCAAGCAGCAGGCCGCGCGACTGCTCACCGTCGATGCGGCGCAGAAGCTCGACCGCGGCGAGCGGGCCGACATGGAAGCCGGCATGGCGAAACTCTTCGCGTCGGAGACGGCCATGGAGATCGCGCTGGATGCGGTCCGCGTGCACGGCGGCTACGGCTATTCCAAGGAGTTTGACGTCGAGCGGTACTTTCGGGATGCGCCGCTGATGATCGTCGGCGAGGGCACCAATGAAATTCAGCGCAACGTGATCGCCGCGCAGTTGATCGCCCGCAACAAGATCTGAGGATCCCTCGATGACCAGGCAAGAGCTTCGCCGCGCAGCCATCGTCGCCCCGCTCCGTACTCCGGTCGCCGTCTTCGGCGGTGCACTCAAGGACCTGCCCGTCGAGGATCTTGGCGCGACGATCGTGCGGGCCGTCGTCGACCGGTCCGGAATCGATCCCGGCCGTATCGACGACGTCGTCTTTGCCCAGTCGTACGCCAATTCTGAGGTGCCCTGCGTCGGACGCTGGCTGGCGCTGCACGCCGGACTGCCGATCGACGTGCCGGGCATGCAACTCGACCGTCGGTGCGGCGGCGGCCTGCAGGCGATTGTGACCGCCGCGATGATGGTGCAGACCGGTGCGGCCGATGCCGTACTGGCCGGTGGCGTGGAGTCGATGAGCCGGATCGAGTACTACTCGACGACGCACCGGTGGGGATCACGGTCGGGCAACTCGGAACTCTACGACCGGCTCGACCGTGGGCGTGCGCGGTCCCAGCCCGAGGACCGCTTCGGCAAGATTGCCGGGATGATCGAGACCGCTGAAAACCTCGCCCGCGACTTCGGAATCTCCCGGGCCGACGCCGATGTCTACGCGGCGCGCAGCCACCGGCGTGCCGCCGCGGCCTGGGCGGCGGGCAACTTCGATGACGAGACCGTCGCCGTGCCGGTCCCGCAGCGCCGTGGCGGCGTGGTCGAATTCACCCGAGACGAGGGCATTCGTCCGGACGTCACTGTCGAATCCCTGAGCCTTCTGCGCCCGATCATGCGCGGCGGCACCGTCACGGCCGGCAATGCGAGTCAGCAGAATGACGCGGCCGCGGGACTGCTCGTCGTCGCCGAAGATCAGTTGGAATCGCTGGGTGTCGAGCCGATCGGGTTCCTCACCGATTGGGCGGCTGCCGGGTGTGACCCGGCGCGGATGGGGATCGGACCGGTGCCCGCGGTCGCGAAGCTTGCGGGGCGCGCCGGTCGTTCGGTCACCGAGTTGCTCGACGCGATCGACGTCGTCGAGCTCAACGAGGCGTTTGCGGTTCAGGTCCTCGCGGTGCTCGGCGGTTGGGGGTGGGGCGATCAGGACCGCATCAACGTCAACGGGTCGGGCATCTCACTCGGTCACCCGATCGGGGCGACCGGCGTCCGAATGGTCACCACGATGCTCCATGACCTGCGCCGTCGTGGTGGTGGCACGGGCCTGGCGACGATGTGCGTCGGCGGCGGGCAGGGGCTTGCCGCGACCTTCGAGGCGGTTTAACTGCCCACTCGGCGCGGGATGACTGCCCACTCGGCGCGGTCCTACTGCCCACTCGGTGGAGTTGGGGTGCCCACTCGGCGGAAGGGCTAGGGGGTGACGACGACGAGTGTCTCGGCGACGCACGCCGGCTTCGGCGATCCTTCGGCGGTGACGACATACTTCACCGTCAGGACGGTACCGGCGGCACTTTCGGTCACCTCGGTGATGGTGGCGGTCGCCGACAGCGAGCTGTTCACCGGAACCGGCGACGGGAAGCGAACCTTGTTGGCGCCGTAGTTGATTCGTGCCCCGCCGAAGTCCATGGTGTAGAGGCTCGCCCCGAGCAGGGGGATCAGCGACAACGTTAGATATCCGTGCGCAATCGGCGCCCCGAACGGCCCGTCCTTGGCGCGCTGCGGGTCGACGTGGATCCACTGGTGGTCACCGGTCGCGTCGGCGAAGAGGTTGATCCGCTCCTGGTCGACGACCAGTGACGGGCCGGGCCCGATCTCCTCGCCGATCGCAGCGCGGACTTCGTCGAGGGACGTGAAGGTACGGGACATGGTGGCTCCTAGGTCAGGTCACCGAGCGTGAGTTCGACGGTCGCATGGGCTCCCGCCTCGGCACCGCCGGGACCCATCAGTTCGACGGTAGTACCCCCGGCGGTGGGGGTGGACACGAGCCGTCCGGACTGGCCGCAGAACAGCGGTGTCCGGATGCGATGAGTCAGCGCCGCAATCCTGCCGGCGCCGGCCAGGCGATGGGTCTCCAACAGCGCCAACGTCATCAACGGGCCGTGCACGACGAGCCCCGGGTAGCCCTCGACGCCGGTCGCATACGGCCAGTCGTAGTGGATGCGGTGCGCGTTGGCAGTGGCCGCGGAGAACCGCATCAGCAGCGCCGGATCGGTGTGGAACTCCCAGTGGCCGGCACCGGCGTCGACGAGGGGCGTTCCGGCCGGAGCCATCGCCGCCGGATCGATCGGCGACCGAGATTCTGCGCGCACTCGCGCCGCGGCCGGTCGGAAGACGAGGTGCTGTTTTTCGGCGACGGCAGGCGTCCCGTCGGAGCCGTAGAGCACCGTTGACGTCACGACGATGACCAGCGGGCCGCTGCGGCCGTCCTTCTCGGTGACCGACTCGACTACCGATTCCCGCCTGATTTCGTCGCCGACCCGCAACTGCCCCTCGAACGTCGCCGACCCGCCGGCGAACATGCGCCGCGGCAAGTCGACCGGCGGCAGGAAGGAACCGCGGAACGGATGACCGTCGACATCGACCTGCGCCGACGGCGACCAGCGCGGGAGGGCGACCCAATGCCACAGCGGGGGGAGTGGGTCGCCAACGCGCGGAGCCGGCAACCCGTCGTCGAACAGCGCCGCCAGTGCCGCGACCGGACCGGGGTCGAGCAGTTCGGTGCTGACGACCGTGTGCGGTTCCCAGGCGGGCAACATCGGGGCCTCACATATACCGGCCGCCGGTGACTTCCAGAACCGTGCCGGTCATATACGACGACAGATCCGAGGCGAGGAACAAGGCGACCTTCGCGATCTCGTCGGGCTCGCCGGCCCGGCGCATCGGGATCTCGGCCAGCTTCGAATCCCATGCCTCGGTCGGCATCGCCTCGGTCATGGCGGTGCGGATCAGTCCCGGCTGGATGGCGTTGATCCGAATCCCTTTGGCGGCCACCTCTTTGGCCGCTGCCTTGCTCATGGCGACGATGCCGGCCTTGGCGGCCGCATAGTTCGTCTGACCGAAGTTGCCGACCTTGCCCGAGATCGACGACATGTTGACGATCGAACCGCCGTCGTGGGCGCCCATGATGTCGGCGGCCAGCTTCATTCCGAGCCAGGTGCCCTTGAGATGCACGTCGATCACCTGGTCGAATTGCGCCCCGGTCATCTTGCGCATCGTCGAATCGCGGGTGATGCCGGCGTTGTTGACCACCACGTCGAGGGTTCCGAATCGGTCGACCGCAGCGGCCAGCAGCGCCGCGATGTCGTCGGCGACGGTGACGTCGCAGCGCAGGCCGAACGCAACGTCGGCGCCGATCTCGGCGGCGGCGTCAGCAACAGCTTCGGCATTCAAGTCGCCGAGCGCAACGGTGGCACCCTCCGCGGCGAAACGTTTGGCGATGGCCAGTCCGATGCCCTGGGCCGCTCCGGTGATGACGGCGGTCTTGCCGTCGAGTAGTCCGGTCATGACGTGATCTCCTTCTGTGTCCGGCGCACGAGACCGCCACCGATGATGAGGCGCTGGATCTCCGAGGTGCCTTCGTAGAGTCGCAGCAGGCGCACATCGCGGTAGATCCGCTCGACCGGCATCTCCCGCATATAGCCGCTGCCGCCATGAACCTGCACGGCCTTGTCGGCCACGTCGCCGACCATCTCAGTGCAGAAGAGCTTGGCGACCGACGGTGCGATCCGACGGTCCGCGCCGCTCACCCATTTCGCCGCGGCGTCGCGGACCAGAGCGCGACCGGCCATCACTCCGGTCTGCATGTCGGCGAGCATCGCCTGGACCAGCTGAAAGTCCCCAATGGGGGTGCCGCCCTGGGTGGTCACCGCAGCATGGCGCAACGACTCGTCAAGTGCGCGCTGCGCGGTGCCGACAGCGATCCCGGCAATATGCACCCGGCCACGCGCCAGCGAGATCATTGCTGCGCGATACCCGACGTCGACGTCGCCGCCGACGAGCGCCGACGCTGGGACGCGCACCCCGTCGAAATGCACGTCGGCGGTCCACGAGCCCTCCTGGCCCATCTTCCGATCGTGCTCAGCGACGGAGACGCCGGCGGCGTTGGCCGGGATGAGGAACACGGCGATACCAGTACCGCTGGCGTCCGCTGGGCGCACCCGCGCGAAAGTGACGAAGAGATCGGCGGTCGGCGCGTTGGTGATGAAGCATTTCGAGCCGTCGACAATCCAGTCGGAGTCCGCCTGGGCCTCGTCGATGCGGACAGCTTTGGTTCGTAGCCCCGCCGGGTTGGAGCCGGCGCCCGGTTCGGTCAGAGCAAACGAGGCGACGACGTCGCCGGAGGCGATCTTGGAGAGCCACTGGGCCTTCTGCTCGTCGGTGCCGAAGTTGACGAGCACCTGCCCGGCGATGCCGTTGTTGGTACCAAACATGGAGCGCAGGGCGAGGCAGGTGTAGCCGAATTCTTGGGCGAGTTCGACGTCTTGCGCAAGGTCGAGGCCGAGGCCGCCCCACTCTTGCGGGATCGCGAAACCGAAGAGTCCGACGTCCTTGGCGGCTTGGCGCAGGTCGGCGGGGATGGCGTCACCGTCGGCGATTTCCCGCTCGCGCGGGACCACCTTGGTGCGGATGAATTCGCGGACGGTCGCGTGGATATCGGCGAAGTCGTCGGCGTCTACCTCGGCGCCGCCGATGGCCGGGCTCGCATCGGACATGCACACTCCTCGTCGCGTTGGGTCTGCGTCGGACTCTATGCGATCGTCGTCGGGCGGCGACCCACGAGTTGGCCGATCGGGGCTACCGTGCGGCGTAATTCTCCAGTAGCCGGCGGCCGATGATCATGCGCTGGATGTCGGCGGTCCCCTCGCCGATCAGGAGCATCGGCGCCTCACGGTAGAGCCGTTCGATCTCGAAGCCCTTCGCAAACCCGTAGCCGCCGTGGATGCGGAAGGAATCCTCGACAACGTCGTGGCAGTACTCCGAAGCCAGGAACTTCGCCATTCCGGCCTCCAGGTCGTTACGCTCCCCGGAATCCTTGAGTCGCGCTGCGCGCACCACCATCTGGTGTGCTGCCTCCACCTTGGTGCCCATCTCGGCGAGGCGGAACAGCACGGCCTGGTGCTCAGCAATCGGCTTGCCGAAGGTCTTGCGTTCCTGCGCGTAGGCCGCCCCTAGCTCGAAGGCCCGATGCGCGACACCGACCCCACGCGCGGCGACGTTCACGCGCCCGACCTCGACGCCATCCATCATGTGGTAGAAGCCTCGGCCGGGCTCGCCGCCGAGTACCTCCTCGGCGCCGATCCGGAACCCGTCGAAGAGCATCTCGGTGGTGTCGATGCCCTTGTAGCCCATCTTGTCGATCTTTCCGGGGATGGTCAGCCCGGGTGCGACCTCGCCGAACCCGGGCGCCTTCTCAATCAGGAAAGCCGTGAGGCTTCGGTGGCGGGCGCCCGGGGCCTGCTCGTCGTCGGCGCCCTCGGCAACTGCGCCGGGCCCCGCTCCGCTCCCGGCGCCGGGCGTGCGCACCAACACCGCAACGAGCGACGATGTCGCGCCGTTCGTCAGCCACATCTTCTGCCCGTTGACGAGGTAGGAATCCCCGTCGCGCGTCGCGCTCGTCGTAATTGCGGCGACGTCGGAACCCAGCGCCGGCTCCGACATGGAGAACGCGCCCGTCAGCTCCCCGGCCGCCAGCCGTGGCAGGTACTTGGCCTGCTGTTCCGGCGTCCCGTGCCGCTGAATCAGATAGGCGACGATGAAGTGGGTATTGATCACGCCGGACACGCTCATCCACCCGCGCGACAGTTCCTCCACGACCAGCGCGTAGGTCAGCAGCGATTCGCCCAGCCCGCCGAACTCCTCGGGGATCATCAACCCGAAGATCCCCATTTCCTTCATCTTCGCGACGATTTCGGCGGGGTATTCGTCGGCCGCCTCCAGCTCGGTGGCGACCGGAAGGATCGCGTCGTCGACGAAATCGCGGACCGTCGCGAGCATGTCGCGCTGCACGTTGGTGAGATCGGCGGTATCGCAAAGCCTGGTCATGGGTTAGAAACTAATGCATGCGCGATGCAGTGATCTGTGAACCGATCCGCACCCCGGTGGGACGCTACGGTGGTGTCTTCGCGTCGGTGCCCGCCACGGATCTGGCGTCGACGGTGGTCCGCGAACTGGTCGCGCGGACCGGGATCACCAGTGCTGACATCGACGACGCGCTGCTGGGCCAGTGCTACCCGAACGGCGAGGCGCCGGCCATGGGGCGCGTCGCGGTCCTCGACGCCGGGCTCGATGTCACCGTGCCGGGTCTGCAGCTCGACCGCCGGTGCGGCTCGGGCCTGCAGGCGGTCGTCGACGCGGCGATGCGGGTACAGACCGGGATCTGCGATCTCGTCCTGGCGGGCGGCGTGGAGAGCATGAGCCAGGCCGAGCATTACGCGCTGGGATTGCGCTTCGGGTTGACCGGCGCCGGGAGCGACGCGAGTCCGACCAGCCAAGACTTCGATCTCCTCGATCGCATCAGCCGCGGCCGGGTCACCGCCGGCGGCAAGCTCCACCCCGTCGACGGCGGGATGCTCGAAACCGCGGAGAACCTTCGCGCTGAGTACGCGATCACCCGCGAAGCGCAGGACGAGCTCGCCTACGCCTCACACCGTCGCGCGGTGGCGGCGCAGCGGGCAGGCCGGTTTGCCGACGAGATCGTGCCGATCACGGTCGGCGACACCGTCGTCGACCGCGACGAACACCCGCGCCCGGACATCTCCCTGGACGTGCTGGCCGGGCTGAACCCGGTGCGCCGCAGAATCGACCCGGACGCGACGGTGACCGCCGGCAATGCCAGCGGTCAGAACGATGGGGCCGCCGTCTGCATCGTCACCACGCGGGCGAAGGCCGGCCAACTCGGGCTGAAACCCCTGGCGCGCCTGGTCACCTGGGCGGTGGCCGGTGTTGAGCCGTCACGTATGGGCATCGGTCCGGTGCCCGCGACTACCGCAGCATTGGCGCGTGCCGGGATCGGCCTGGCCGACCTGGATCTCATCGAACTCAATGAAGCCTTCGCCGCGCAGGTACTCGCCTGTACGGCGGCACTTGGTCTGGGTGACAACGATTTCGACCGCATCAACGTCAACGGCTCCGGCATTTCGCTCGGGCACCCCGTCGGCGCGACCGGTGTTCGGATCCTCGCGACGATGCTGCGTGAACTCGAGCGTCGCGACGGCCGCTACGCGCTGGAGACGATGTGCATCGGCGGCGGGCAGGGCATTGCGGCGATTTTCGAGCGCGCCGATGGCTGACGTGCCGATGCGACCGCTCGACGGCCTGCGGGTGGTTGAGTTCGCGAGTTTCGTCGCGGGCCCGTCGGCGGGGATGACGCTGGCCCAGCTCGGAGCCGAGGTGATCCGCGTCGATCCATTGGGCGGGAACTCGGACTATCGGCGCTGGCCGCTCGCTGTCGGATCGCGCGCCGAGCGGGATCAGCGCGGCACGACGGGTGCGCCCGACGGCGAGAGCCTGTACTGGACGTCGCTGAACCGAGGCAAGAAGTCGATTGCGGTCGATGTCCGCAGTCCGGCGGGCCGGGAACTCGTGATCGCCTTGGCGACCGCCCCCGGCCCCGACGCGGGGATTTTCGTGGATAACAACGTCGGCCGACCGTGGCTCTCCCACGAGGTCTTGGCCGCTCGGCGCCCGGACCTGATCACCGTCCATTTCGAAGGCCACGCTGATGGTCGCGGTGCCGTCGACTACACGGTCAATGCCGAGGTCGGCGTACCGGAGTTGACCGGTCCGCCGGGCGTGGACCCGGTCAATCACGTCCTGCCGGCGTGGGATCTCATCGCGGGACAAACCGTGACCACCGCTCTCCTCGCCGCGGTCTATCGGCGCGGCCGCACCGGCGACGGCGCGCAGATCAACATCGCCTTGGCCGATGTCGCGGCGGCGTGGGTCGCCAATCTCGGCTGGCTCACCGAGGTGGACCAGCGCGGCGACCGTGCGCGCCACGGGAACTATCTGTACGGCAGCTTCGGCATCGACGTGGTGACTGCCGACGGTGGTCGCGTCTACGTCGTCGCGCTGACGCCGCGGCAGTGGAAGAACCTGACCGAGACAACCAGTACGACAACGGTTTTCGCCAATCTCGCCGAGTCGCTTCGCGCCGACTTCGTTACCGACGAGGGCCGCTATCTTCATCGGGAAGCCATCGCGGAGATCATCCGGCCATGGTTCCGGGAGCGGAGCACTGATCAGGTTCATCAGGCATTATCGGCCGGCGGCGTCCTCTGGGGCCCCTACCAATCCATGGGCGGCTTCACTGACGACTTTCACGCCCACCCCTCGTCGGCGCCCGTCCTCGTCGACCTCGAGCAGCCCGGCATCGGCCCGGTCATCTCCGCCAGTGCTCCCATGCGTTTCGGCGGTGAGTATTCCGGCGCGTCACCCGCCCATGAACTCGGTGCCGATACCGACGAGATTCTGGGGTCAGTGCTCGGCCTCTCCGCCGCCGAGTTGGGCGCTTTGCGCGTCGCTGGCACCATCTGACCGTCGACTGTGTCCCGAATCTCGTCGACTGTGCCCGGGTCACGGTGGATTCGACGGGGTAGCCGGTGACGAGGAGTGTTTAGCGTGTGGCAATTGGCGGTTACCAAGTCCGTGCACAGGTCGTGGCGCTACCGTTCTCTTGACCTGGGTGGAACGTCAGACTTAGGGTGGACCACAGACCGATCGATCGCTCGGTTGGAAGTGGAGCAAGAAGATGCCGATTGACCTGTCGTACTCACCTGAGGTTGACGACCTGGTAGCTCGTACCTCGGAGTTCATCGCCGAGCAGGTGCTGCCTGTGGAGAATCGGTTCGACGGCGACATCGAAGCCGCCGGCGGCGACGATCTGCGGCGGGAACTCAACGCGAAGGCGAAGGCGGCCGGCATCTTCGCCCCCCATGCGCCGGTCGAGTACGGCGGGCTCGGCCTGAACATGTCCGACCGCTCGCCGGTGTTCACCGCCGCCGGCGCCTCCACCTTCGGCCCGGTAGCGCTGCACATCGGCGCCCCCGACGAGGGCAACATTCACATGCTCGCCCACATCGCGAGCGAGCACCAACGCGACAAATACCTCGGGCCGCTGGCCACTGGGGAGGTCCGAAGTGCATTCGCGATGACCGAACCCGCGCCGGCCGGGGCGGGCGCGGACCCCAACCAACTGTCGACGACGGCGACCAAGGTCGACGGCGGCTGGACGATCTCCGGCCGCAAGCGGTTCATCACCGGCGCCGACGGGGCCGGTTTCTACATCATCATGGCGCGCACCGCCGGGCAGGTCGGCGATCGTGGCGGCGCCACGATGTTCCTGGCGCCCGCCGAGACCTCCGGGATCAGCGTTGATCGGCACGTCAACGTCATCGACAAGTCGATGATCGGCGGTCACTGCGAGGTGACGTTTGCCGACGTCTTCGTCCCCGACGAGGATGTTCTCGGTGAGGTCGACGAGGGGTATCGCTATGCGCAGGTTCGATTGGGGCCCGCGCGCATGACGCACGTGATGCGGTGGCTCGGGTCGGCCCAGCGTGCCCACGCCGTTGCCGTCGACTACGTGCGCGACCGCGACGGGTTCGGTGGCAAGCTCGCCGACCTCGGCATGATCCAGCAGATGGTGGCCGACAACGAGATTGACCTGGCCGCCGCGCGAGCCCTGCTGCAGCGAGCCTGCTACGAGCTGGATCAGGGCGAACACGCCTCGGATTCGACATCGATCGCCAAGACCTTCGGCGCCGAGGCGTTCTGCCGGGTTGCTGACCGCTCTATCCAGATGTGCGGCGGCCTGGGCGTCTCCGCGGACCTGCCGCTGGCACGCCTCGCCGATGAGCTACGACCGTTCCGGATCTACGACGGGCCGTCGGAAGTACATCGCTGGGCGATCGCCAAACGCGCCGTCGGCCGTGCCCGCAAGGCGGCCCAACGAAGGGGAGACCATGCCTGACCATCCGGGCCTGAGTGCCGAGGCGCTTCGAAAGTTGCTGACCGCCAACGGGGTTGATGTCGTCGGCGAGCTGAACATCGAGCTGATCAGCGGTGGGCGTTCCAACCTGACCTTCACCGTGTCCGACGATGAGCACCACTGGGTCGCCCGCCGCCCGCCGATGGGCGGACTGACCCCGTCGGCCCACGACATGGAGCGTGAATGGGCGGTCACCTCTGCATTGGCGGCCACTGACGTTCCCGTCCCGCCGACCGTCGCGATCGACCGAAAGGGAGAGTTCATCGGGGCGCCCTGCACGATCGTCGAGTTCGTCGACGGCCAGGTGATTCGGACGGCCGAGGACTTGCGAGCATGGACCGACGAACAGGTGCAGGCCAACTTTGACTCGCTCGTTCATACGCTTGCCCGGCTGCATGCGGTCGACTATCAGGCCGTCGGACTCGGCGACTTCGGTCGGCCCGAGGGTTTCGCCGGGCGGCAGGTCAAACTGTGGGGCCGGCAGTGGGGTTTGGTGAAGACCCGCGAACTGTCCGACGTCGAGGCACTCGTCGCCAAACTCTCGGCCCGTGTCCCGAGCGATGCGCGCAACACGATCGTGCACGGCGACTTTCGCGTCGACAACACCATCATCGGCCGGGACGATCCGGCCAGGGTGGCTGCGGTCGTCGACTGGGAGATGGCCGCGCTGGGTGACCCGCTCACCGATGCCGCGCTCATGTGTATCTATCGCCAACCCGTGTTTGCGACGGTCCTCGGCTTCGAGGCGGCGTGGACCAGCGACCGCTATCCGAATGCCGAGGAGATGGCGCAGGCCTACGCTGCGGCGACGGGAACAGACTTGGGCGACTGGGACTTCTACCTTGGCTTGGCGAATCTCAAACTCGGCGTCATCGCCGAGGGCATCACCCATCGGGCGCTGCTCGGCGGGTCATCGGGGGCAGTGGGCGCCGAGCGGGCCGCCGAGGCGACCGGTGCGTTCATCGCGGCGGGGCTGCGCGCCGTTTCGTAGTCAGCGGAAGGTCGTGATCCCGCCGTCGCGGTCGGACAGGTGCAGGTGCTCGTTGACCGACAACACGGTCACGCCCTGACGCCCGACGATGACCCTGGTGATGGACGCGTTCATCATCGAGGCGGCCAGTTGTGGCCAGTGCTGCGCGGGGACGCCCAGCTGCTGGGCGAGCCACAGCGTGATTGAACCTGCCGACGACACGACGAGAACGTTGCGTCCCGACCCCGCCGATTCGACGGCGCGCTGGCCGGCGCGTGCCACGCGCCGCGCATACGCGTCGAACGACTCCGCCGCCGACTCGGCGACCTCGCCTCGGACCCACGCGCCCAAGACCGCGTCGAGGGACTGCTGGAAGCTGCGGCCGTCGGCCAACTGGGCCGTCGTGGGCGCACCCATGAGTCCGGCGAGATCGTACTCGTCCCACCCCTCGTCGATCGACGCGTCCGGTCGTTCGGCAAAGGCGTCGAGCACCCCGGCCAGCGTCTGCTGCTGCCGGGCCAGCCCCCCGCTCACCGCGGTGGTGAACCGAGGGATCAGTCCGGACAGGACGGTACCGGTGACCTGCGCCTGCATCTGCCCGGTAGCGGTGAGGCCGCCCGAGATCGGACCGTCGTCGATGTGGTCGGCGGCGCCGTATGCCGACGCGTGCGCTTGACCGTGTCGTACCAGGTAGAGGGAACCCATGGCATCAGCGTATCGGGTGACGCGGACCACGATTCGGCGCTCGAGGGTGGTTCGCGTATTGCATCGCGCGGCCTTGCGCTGCTAACTTGGCCGACATGTCGTCGCATGCGAACTGCGCCCCGGAGGTCACCTACGTGACCACTGCGCTGGGCTGCCGTCTCCCGCTTGCGCGAATGCTGTGTTGTTGCCGAATGCACTGAACGTTCTATCCCAGTGCCCCGATCCCGGGCCGCCCGCATTCACCCCGCCGACGCTGATGAGCGCTTGCTCGCGTGGGCACACACCTCAGGACAACGCCATGACCAGCATTCTGGATCTCCCCGCCACCCCGGTCCGGCTCGCCCCGGCTCAACGCTCCCCGCACGTCCGTTCACCGCGCCCGATCGGTGCGCCGGCGCCGGCACGGCATCGGCCCGACCACCACGTGCACGTCACGACGCCGGACCTCGCACTGTCGGACAGGCCCGCCGCGAAGGTGTTGCGCGCCGTTCGCCTCGCCTCGCCGGTGTTTCGCGACGAGATCGCGGAGTCCACCGGGCTGTCCGTCTCGACGGTGAACCGCCAGGTGGGCGCCCTCCTCAAGGCCGGTCTGATCCGTGAGCGAAGCGACCTCGCACCCGCCGGCGCCGTCGGCCGGCCCCGATTACCCGTGGAGATCTCTGTCGCCGAGCATCTGACCATCGGTGTGCACATCGGCTACAAGGTCACCTCGATCACTGCACATGACCTGCTGCACCGCGTCGTCGGCGCGATCTCGGTGCCGACTCCCGCCGATGCGGGGGCCGAGAACACCCTCGTCTCCTTGGCGCACAGCGTGTCGGGCTTCCTCGCGCGGTGGCGCAACCGGGAGATCCGCTGGGTCGGGGTCACGCTCGGCGGACGGGTGCAGGACGGCGGTGTCGTCGACCACCCGCGGCTGGGCTGGTCGCAGGCCCAGGTCGGCAGAATCTTCGCACAAACCCTGGGCTACCCGGTGTCGGTGGCGTCGCACGTGGAGGCGATGGCCGCCGCCGAGTTGGTCGCCAATCCCGCTCAGCGATCGAGCTTCCTCTACTTCTATGCCCGCGAAATGGTGGGCGTCGCGTTCAGTGTCGACGGTTCGGTGCACACACCGAGCGGTGGGCCGCCGGTGATCGGGCACTTCCCGATCGGGGCGACGGCGTTGATCGACCCGCACCGCACCGGCCAGCTTGAGGCCGCGACCAGCGATACCGGCATCGTCGCCGCTGCTCGAGCCGCCGGCCTCGATCTCGCCGACATCGCCGAGGTCCACGAGGCGGCCCGCGACGGCAACGAGATCGCCCGGGACATCTTGACCGAGCGCGCCGAGGTCCTCGGTCGGGCGGTCGCGTTGATCGCCGACATCTTCAACCCCGATCATGTGGTGCTCGGCGGGCAGGCCTTCACCGATGCACCGCAGACGCTGCCGGTGGTGGCAAAGGTCATTCGGGACACCAGTGTCACCGGTCGGCGGGATGTCCGGGTGTCCCGGGCCGGGGTGACCGTTCAGCAGCAGGCCGCCGGGGCCGTCTCGCTCGATGCGCTGTACGCCGATCCGCTCGGCGCCATCGCGATCACCGACTGATCGCTGCTGAAAACCGCACCGTGGCGCCCCGCCGACGTGATAGTCACATCGGTGGGGCGCCCACGGAACGGATCTCCGCAGCGGCGGCGATCAGTCGGTCGTGCGACGGTAGTAGGCGCGCAGGGCGATCGGCGCGAAGACTGCCGTTAACACCACGGACCAGATGATGGTCGCCAGAATCGGGTGTTGCAGGGGCCACGGCGCGGTCGATGGCGCGGCCGGACCGTTGCCCCACAGCACGCGCATCGCCTGGACCAGTGCCGAGATCGGATTCCATTCCGCGATCATGCGCAGCCACGCCGGCATCGGCGCGGTCGGCACGAAGGCGTTGGACAGGAAGGTCACCGGGAACAGCGTCGTGAACATGAAACCGTTCACCGCCTCGGTGGTCTTGAGCCAAGAACCGGCCAGCAGGCCGAACCAGATCATCGAAAAGCCGAACAACAGGACCAGCGCGAAGGCGAGCACCGCTTCGGGAATCGAGTTGCGGATGCGCCAGCCGATGGCCAGACCGGTGACCGCCATGACGAGGATGCCGATCGAGGAGTGGAGCAACGCGGCGATGGCGCGGCCGATGATGACCGACGACTGGTGGATCGGCAGGGACCGGAAGCGGTCGATGATGCCCTTCTCCAGGTCACCGGTGATCCCGTTGGCGACGACGAATGCGGTGAATACGATCGTCTGGCCCATGATGCCGGGGAGCAGGAATTCCTTGTAGTTGCTGCCGGGTACCGCGATCGAGGAGCCGAACACGAAGGCGAACAGCAGCACGAACATGATCGGCTGGAACGTCACGTCGGCCAGCATCTCCGGCATGCGCTTGGTATGGATCAGGTTGCGGCGCACCATGATCCATGACTGGCGCCACAGACTGGTAGGCGCCGCCAGGACGGTCGCGGAATTGGCGGTGGTCGTGGTCATTGCCCGGGCTCCTGCTCGTTGTCGTCGGATTCGGTGCGGCGGCCGGTCAGCGACAAGAAGACGTCGTCGAGGCTCGGTCGGGCCAGGCCCAGGTCATCGACGGCGATGCCGGACTCGTCGAGCCAGCCGGCGGCGGTGGTCAGGTCGGCCAGCCCGCCGGCCGCGGTCGTGATGCGGCGGGCGCTGGATTCGATGAACACTTCGTTGCCCGACCGCCGCAGCACGGCGGCGGCGGCGGATAGGTCGTCGGCGTGGGACACGGTCAGCACGAGGCTCGCCGCGCCTGCCCGCTCCTTCAGCTGCAACGCGGTGCCGTGCTCGATGATGCGCCCATGATCGACGACGACGATATCGTCGGCGAGCTGATCGGCCTCCTCGAGGTATTGGGTGGTGAGCAGCAGCGTGGTCCCGTCGTCGACCAGCGCGCGCAGCACGTCCCACAACTCGGTGCGGCTGCGCGGGTCGAGGCCGGTCGTCGGTTCGTCGAGGAACAGGACGGGCGGCGCGGCGAGCAGGCTGACCGCCAGGTCGAGGCGTCGGCGCATGCCGCCGGAGTAGGCCTTGACCTGCTTGTCGGCGGCTGCGGTCAACGAGAACTGCTCGAGCAGCTGGTCGCCGCGTGCCGCCAGTGCCTTGCGGCCGATACCGTAGAGCCCCCCGATCATCGCGATGTTCTCCCGGCCGGTGAGGATCTCGTCGACGGTCGCCGCCTGTCCGGTCAGGCCCATACTGCGGCGCACCTCGTCGGGATGGGTCAGCACGTCGTAGCCGGCCACGCGGGCGGTGCCGCTCGTCGGCTCGGACAGCGTGGTCATCATGCGGACCGTCGTCGTCTTGCCGGCGCCGTTGGGGCCGAGCAGGCCCAAGACGGTGCCGCGCGGCACCTGGAAACTGATCCCGTCGACGGCAGTGAAGTCGCCGAACCGCTTGACGAGGTCGATGGCTTCGATGGCGAGGTCGTGGGCGTCGGTCATGGTTCTCGACGGTAGGCGAGAGGTCCGACAGTGCGCTAGCAGTTTTTTCCGAGGCCAGGCACGAGAACACCACTACCGGGGACGAAGGGCCCTGAAGTGTCGGATTCAGTGGTCTCGAGCGGCCCGCGGCCGACCGAGTGTCGACGCCTTCAGTCGGCGGTACCCCCGCACCGACAGCGGTGAGATCGGCCGGATCCGGAACTGCTCATCGTCGACGATCTGATCGGCCAGCGGCGAATCCACCAGGATCGTTCCCGGGCGCGCCGACCCGCACAGCCGCGACGCGATGTTGACCGGTTCGCCGAAGACGTCGCCGTGCCGGTTGAGGACTTCGCCGTACGCCATGCCGACCCGTAGCGCCGGCACCGGTTCGACGTCGGCGACGGTCTCTTGGATCGCCAGTGCGGTGTGTGCGGCCGCCGGCACATCGCTGTTGGTGAAGAGCACCGCATCGCCGAGTGTCTTGATGACCTGGCCGCCGTGCGCGGTGATCACTTCGTGGACCCGGTCCTCGAAGGCCTCGAGCAGGGTCTCCAGTTCGGCCATGTCGATTCGCCGGGACAGGCTGGTGAATCCGACGATGTCGGCGAAACCGACGACATCGGTGGTGCGCACGCCGGCCAGCCGTTGCGACTGTGCGGCCGCGGAGTCATCTGCTTCGGAGTCGCGGGTCAGCGCAACCTTCAGGTGCCGGCGCCACACCAGACGCTGGACGACGTCGACTGCGCGGGCCATCTGCGCCGGCGTCCATGGCACCGACTCATCGCGTGCCAGATTCAGCAGCATGTCGGCCTGCCAGTCGGCCAGTCGCGCCATCGTCTGCCCGATCGCCCGGGCGGTGGCGACCTGCTCGTCCTCGGGGATCACATCGGAGGACGCGGTGAGCATGGTCAGCGCGTCGACGTCGCGTTGGGTGAACATCTTGTCGTCGGACGGGCGCCGCGCGAAGCCGAACGCATTCCACAGTCGGTCGAGCCGCTCCGGGGTGAGGTTCAGTGCGACGCCCAGTTCGTCGCGGCTGTACCGGGGTTCGTCGTCAGCTGGAGCGTCGCCGGACTGCGACCCGTCACTCATGGCTCAACGGTAGCAACGCAGGCCCCCAGTACACCCTTCATGAGGTGGGCCATCTGCGCGCCGAACTCCGGGCGCGACGTACCGCGCCGCAGCCGCACCGCGTCGTTCACGATCGACAGCGCGGCGTGCACCCCGACCCCCGACTCGGCGACGGTCAGGCCCTGCGCGGCGGCCAGCAGATCGATCCAGCGCGCGACATACCGGCGCTGGCTGTCGAGGAGCTCGGTGGCCGCGGGTTCGTTGCGCAGGGCCGAGGAGTTGTTGAACGAGACGGACAGGTCAGGGGTTGCGGTGATCACCGTGACATACGAATCTACTAGGGCCGCAAGGATTTCCGCGGGATCGGCCGAGAGCCCGTAGGCGGCCATCACACCCACCTCCAGGCGAGCGGCGCTGCGCTGGCCGATCCCGACGAGGATCGCTGCCTTCGACGAGAAATGGTTGTAGACGCTAGGGCCACTGATCCCCACGGCCGCACCGATCTCGTCGACGCCGACGTCCGCGTATTCGCGCTCGGCGAAGAGTCGCGACGCGGCGTCGAGGATCTCGTCGCGACGGGTCGTCGACGGCGAAGCCGGCACCCCGGGCAGCCGCGGCGGAGCCTGAGCCGGACGGAGGTTCAGCAGGCGCAGTGCGCGATTGGTCAATTCGTCGATTTCACGGGTTGGTGACAGGCGCGACGTGTGCACCGCACTCGATCCGGCGACACTCAGCAGCGCCCAGACCAACTGGGAGCGTTCCCAGTCGGCCAGCTCGGCGGCGTCACGAAACAGTGCGTCCGACCACCGGCGCAGCACCGCGCGGGTGCGCAGCGCGACGTCCCGGTTCTGTTCATCGGTCAGGTAGGCGCCGGTCCACCGCCACAGCGACGCCGAGTCGGGTCGTTTGGCGATCAATTCGACCAGTGCCCGCACGCGCTCCTCGGTGGATCCCGGGGTAGCGAGGGCGCGTTCGGTGCACGCTTCCAGATCGTCAACGCCGGTGAGCACGGCCGCGCCCAGGAGGTCGCGCTTGTCGGTGAAATGTCGGTAGAGCGACGGGGCGGTAACGCCGGCGGCGCGGGCGATGTCGGCCATCGAGACATGTGGGTATCCGCGTTGCACGAACAGCTCGGCGGCACGTTCGATGAGCTGCCGGCGACGATCGGCCGGTCGGCTCGCACGGGCGGATTGGACGGTCATGGTGAACAGACCATAGCCCACGATTGCCCAAAGATGAACCAATTGACCACCGGGTATAGCCAAAAAAGTTATTGGGCGTTAGTCTTCAATTCGTAACCAACGATGGTTCGTGTGAAAGGAACATCCGTGCCTGAACAAGCATTCATCTACGAGGCGGTCCGCACGCCTCGTGGCAAGCAGCGCGGCGGCGCGCTGCACAGCGTCAAGCCGGTCGACCTCGTTTCGGGTCTGATCAACCAGCTCCTCGCCCGCCACGGCGGCCTCAACCCCGCCGACGTCAATGACGTCGTGCTGGGCGTCGTCTCGCCGGTCGGCGAGCAGGGCGCGGTCATCGCCCGCACCGCGGCCCTCGTCTCGGGCCTGCCGGAGACCGTTCCGGGTACCCAGATCAACCGCTTCTGCGCCTCGGGTCTGGAGGCCGTGAACCTGGCTGCGGCCAAGGTTGCCTCCGGCTTCGACGACCTGGTCCTGGCCGGCGGCGTCGAGTCGATGTCGCGCGTCCCGATGGGCAGCGACGGCGGTGCGCTCTTCATGGACCCCGCCACCGCTTACGACAACTACATCGCCCCGCAGGGCATCGGCGCCGACCTGATTGCCACCATCGAGGGCTTCTCCCGCGACGACGTCGACGCGTTCGCCGCCGAGTCGCAGGCCCGCGCGGCCAAGGCATGGGAGTCGGGCTACTTCGCCAAGTCGGTCCTGCCCGTCACCGATATCAACGGTGTCGTCGTTCTCGACCGCGACGAACACATGCGCCCGGGCACCACCGCCGAGCAGCTCGGCAAGCTCAAGGCCGCCTTCCAGGGCCTGGCCGACATGGCCGGGTTCGACGACGTCATCATGCAGAAGTACCCGAACGTCGAGAAGGTCAACCACGTCCACACCGGCGGCAACAGCTCCGGCATCGTCGACGGTTCCGGCCTGGTACTGATCGGTTCGGAAGAGGCCGGCAAGCGCAACGGCATGGCGCCGCGCGGCCGCATCGTCTCCTTCGCCGAGATCGGTTCGGAGCCCGCCATCATGCTCACCGGCCCCACCCCGGCCACCGAGCTGGCGCTGAAGAAGGCCGGTCTGACTGTCGAAGACATCGACGTCTTCGAGCTGAACGAGGCCTTCGCGTCGGTCGTCATGAAGTGGGAGAAGGACCTGAACATCCCGCACGACAAGGTCAACGTCAACGGCGGCGCCATTGCCATGGGCCACCCGCTCGGCGCCACCGGCGCCATGATCCTGGGCACCTGTCTCGACGAGCTGGAGCGCACGGGCGGCCGCTACGGCCTGGTCACCCTCTGCATCGGCGGCGGCATGGGCGTCGCGACCGTCATCGAGCGCCTCTAATTCACAGAAAGACTTGGAAGAAACCATGAGCGAGAACATGTTCAACTGGGAGAAGGACGCCGACGGCGTCGTCATCCTCACCATGGACGACCCCAATCAGGGCGCCAACACGATGAACGACCTGTTCGTAACGTCGCTGAACGCGACCGTCGAGCGGCTCGAAGCGGAGAAGGACGACATCGCCGGTGTCATCCTCACCTCGGCGAAGAAGACGTTCTTCGCCGGTGGCGACCTCAAAGACATGACGGCCGATAAGCCCAAGGATGTCACCAAGGCCGATATCGCCACCGCGATCACCGAGCGGGCCAACGGGATGAAGGCAACCATGCGTCGCCTGGAGACCCTGGGCAAGCCCGTCGTCGCCGCCATCAACGGCGCCGCCCTCGGCGGTGGCCTCGAGATCGCACTGCACTGCCACTACCGTGTCGCGGCCGACACGCGCGGCAGCAAGATCGGCCTGCCCGAGGTCACTCTCGGCCTGCTCCCCGGCGGCGGTGGCGTCGTGCGCACCGTGCGCCTGCTGGGTATGCAGAACGCACTGATGGGCGTGTTGCTGCAGGGCACCCAGTTCAACCCGACTAAGGCCAAGGAGACCGGTCTGGTCGACGAGGTCGTCGGCACCGTGGAGGAACTTATCCCGGCCGCCAAGAAGTGGATCAAGGACAACCCCGAGGCACAGCAGCCCTTCGACGTGAAGGGCTACAAGATCCCGGGCGGCGCCCCCACCAACCCGGCGGTGGCCGCCAACCTGCCGGCCTTCCCGGCGCTGCTGCGCAAGCAGCTCAAGGGTGCCAACATGCCGGCTCCGCGCGCGATCCTCGCCGCGGCCATCGAGGGCGCCTACGTCGACGTCGACACCGCCGACCTGATCGAGACCCGCTACTTCGTCTCGCTGGTCACCGGCCAGGTCGCGCAGAACATGATCAAGGCGTTCTTCTTCGACCTGCAGCACATCAACGGTGGTGGCTCGCGGCCCAAGGGCTTCGACAAGTACACCGCCAAGAAGGTCGGCGTCATCGGCGCCGGCATGATGGGTGCGGCCATCGCGTATGTCTCGGCGAAGGCCGGGATCGAGGTCGTCCTCAAGGACATCGACATCGACGCTGCCAAGCGCGGCAAGGACTACTCGGTCAAGCTGGAGGAGAAGGCCCTCTCGCGCGGCAAGACAACTGAGGAGAAGTCGAAGGCCCTGCTCGACCGGATCCACCCGACCGTGGACCCGGCCGACTTCAAGGGCGTCGACTTCGTGATCGAGGCGGCCTTCGAGTCCGTCGAGGTCAAGAACAAGGTTTTCCAGGAGATCGAGGACATCGTCGACGCCGACGCCGTACTCGGGTCGAACACGTCGACGCTGCCGATCACCATCCTCGCCGAGGGTGTGAAGCGTTCCGAGGACTTCATCGGCATCCACTTCTTCAGCCCCGTCGACAAGATGCCGCTGGTGGAGATCATCAAGGGTGAAAAGACCTCCGACGCCGTCCTGGCGAAGGTTATCGACTACACGCTGGCGATCCGCAAGACTCCCATCGTCGTCAACGACAGTCGTGGCTTCTTCACCAGCCGCGTCATCGGCACGTTCCTCAATGAGGCCGTCGCGGCCGTCGGTGAGGGCATCGAGCCGGCGTTCATCGAGCAGGCGGGTTCGCAGGCCGGATATCCCGCGCCGCCGCTGCAACTGATGGACGAGCTGACCCTGACGCTGCCGCAGAAGATTCGCAAGGAGACCGAGGCGGCGGCCACGGCAGCCGGCGTCGAGTTCCCGCACCACGGGTCCTACGACGTCATCGACTGGATGGTCGAGAACGGCCGCACCGCCAAGAAGGACGGCAAGGGCTTCTACGACTACACCGATGGCAAGCGCGCCCTGCTCTGGCCGGGTCTGCGTGAGCACTTCAAGTCCGGCAGCAAGGTGATCCCGCTGGAGGACATGAAGGAGCGCATGCTCTTCGCCGAGGCGCTCGAGACGGTGAAGTGCTTCGACGAGGGTGTGCTCACCTCCGTCGAGGACGCTAACATCGGTTCGATCTTCGGTATCGGTTTCCCGGCGTGGACCGGTGGCGTCGTCCAGTACATCAACCAGTACGACGGCGGGGTGGCGGGCTTTGTCGAGCGGGCCAACGACCTCGCGTCGAAGTACGGAGCGCAGTTCACCCCGCCGGCATCGTTGGTGGAGAAGGCTGCTCGCGGCGAGAAGCTGACGAACGAGACGCTGACCAAGGTCAACGCCTAGGCGCCAACACCTCGCACGATTGATCAGGTCCCGCACTCGGTTGCCGAGTGCGGGACCTGATCTGTTGGTCGGGTAGGCGGCATGAGTCACGGTTTGTGCCTACCCTCGTGGAAGTACCCCAACGAATATTCGCGACTGCGCGGTGGAACATTCGAGCCTCGCGCCGACCCTGGAAGGTCCGACATGATTCTCCGCACGATCGCCCGCCCGTTGCTCGCCTCCGCCTTCGTCGTCTCCGGCATCGACGCCCTGCGGGCCCGACCGGCGACCGTGGACACCGCACAGCCGCTGGTGGACGCCGGCCGCGATGCCCTGCCCGCCGAGGTCGCCGCCGTGGTCCCGGCGAACGCGGCGACGGCCATGCGGGTCAACGGCGGACTGCAGATCGCCGGCGGCGTCCTACTGGCGACCGGTCGGGTGCCCCGCGTCGCGTCGGCGGTCCTCGCGGGCACGTTGATTCCGACCACCGTTTACGACGGCGCCTTCTGGACCGAGACCGATCCGGTGCGTCGCGAGACCCGCAAAGTGTCCTTCATCAAGAACCTCGGGCTCCTCGGGGGCGTCCTGATCGCCAGTGCGGACACCGCCGGCCAGCCCTCGCTGGCCTGGCGCGGACGCCGAAAGGCCGATGAGGCCAAGATGGCCGTCGCAGCGGCACTGCCCATCGGCGCCAAGGCGGGGTCCTCGGCGTGGGCGCAGATGGCCGAGCGGGCCACCGATGACGCCCACGCGCTGGGCGAACACGCACACGAGTGGGGCGAGGCCGCGGCCGGCATGCTCGACCGGGGCCGCGACCAGGCTGAAGCCGTCGCAATGCGGGTGGCCGACCGCGCGCCGGCGGTATTCGAACAGGCAAGGTACCAGGCCGGCGAACTGACTGGTGCCGTCGCGGACCGTGCACCGGTCGTCGCCGATCAGTTGCGGGCGAGCGCGCAGGAGGCGGCGCGCCACGTCCGCTGCCGGCGCCGCAACTGGCGCACAGCCGGCGCATAGGCTGGTCGGTTACGGTGCGGCGGTGGACAGGCGAACCTTTCTTGCGACGCTCGCCGCCGGCACCGCCGGCGTACTGACCGGCTGCTCGTCGAACGCGGCCGCCCCGCCGCACCAATCCGCCCAGCGGCATCTGGCGCCACCGCCGCCGCGCCCGCCACTGCAAGGCGCATTGCCGACGACGCGGGCGCCGCGCCCCGATACAACGATCACGAAACTGCCTGGCCCGGGGCGCGCGTTGGCACTGACCGTCGACGACGGCGCGAATTCGAGCGTCGTGGCGGCGTATTGCCAGTTCGCCAAAGACACCGGTGCGCGGTTCACGTTCTTCGTCACCGGCCAATACGACTCGTGGCGGGAGAACCGGGCCGCGCTGCGGCCGCTCGTCGAATCCGGGCAGGTTCAGTTGGGCAACCACACCTGGAGCCACCCGGACCTGACGTCGCTGACGGCGCGTGAATGTGCCGAGGAGCTGCGTCGGACCAAGCGCTTCCTCCGCAGCGAATATGGGATCGACGGCGTTCCGTATTACCGGCTCTTCGGACCTAAGAGTGCGTAGGTGATGTCCGCGCGGGATGGGAGCGACCACAACATGTAGGCGGGCCCTGGGTGTGAAAATGGAAGTTCCTCAACCACCCAGACCAC